>WBZS01000017.1_pt1 | contig 506856 bp, 489 predicted proteins | sample 5204201 | NCBI WGS metagenome assembly WBZS01 (sample SAMN12344357, study PRJNA552823) | activated sludge metagenome | biome: Activated sludge suspended growth; feature: Nitrification reactor; material: Wastewater; isolation source: activated sludge from nitrification reactor of wastewater... | reverse complement strand
GAGGACGACGATGCCACGGTTCCGAGGTTTACGCCGCGGCGCAGGTTCAGGAGCTGCGTGGAGAATTTCTCAATGCAGGCCCACTGGTTGGTCCGGCCGAAAGTTTCCCGGAGCCGGGAAGCTTTCGTGGCGTCACGAAAGTTGTTGTCGACGCTGTTGCCCAGGGTCATGGCGGGGGGCGGGGTCGTCGGGATCTGGACCCCACCTACCCGTCGGGGCACCGTGGGGGCAGAGCCAAGGGACACCGCGAGCGGTGGCAGAAGTAGATACCCCATCCCGGCGACGACCCACGGACCCATGCCCTTGACCGCGTCAGGCCACGACCGAGGGCCCGACCGCATGGCGGCCGAGCTTTGGTAGTGGCACCCGTCGCGCGCGCTGCGTGGGTGGCTCACGTCCACGGCGTGAGACTGGGCTACGTGGAGCCGGTCGGTTTACGTCTGACTCGGCAATAGCGACGTAGCGCCCATGCGGGAGTCGAACCCGCACCGCTCGCGCGGCGACCGTCAGGGCTGGACGATCAGGGAGCGAGGACCGCGACCCCGGCGCGCGCGAGCTGGTCGGCGAGGGCCTCCATCGTGTCGGCCGCCTCGACGAGGGCAACGGCGAGCTTGTGCGCATCGTTGGCGCTCATGCCGTTGAGTGAGGCATCGACCCGCAGGACGAGCAGAACCGTGCCGTCGGCGCTCTCCTGGGCCTCGACGGCTACGCCGCTATTGCGTGGCGCGGGTACGGGGCCGAATGTCGGCGCGCTCATGCGATCACTACCTGCACGTTGAGGAACGCCTCGAAAGCCTCGAACGGTTCGCCGCGCGTGACCGCGCCGATGAGGCCCTCGACCTCGTCGGCGACTTCGGGTGAGAACAGGGCGCGGATCTCGGCCAAGTCGTCAAGCAGGTGGGTCTGCCCGGTGCTGTGGTCGTGAACTTGGTAGCTCATGCGAGCCACCCGGCGGTCGTCATGAGGTCGCTGGCGACCACGTAGGCGCTCAGGAACGCGCTCACGCTGCCGGCTGAAACGAGCAGAGTGGATAGAATGCGATGACGATGCATCGGGTGCCTCCGGTGTGTCGAGACCCCGGCTAGCGCTGTGAACGCTTACCGGGGTCGACTCGTCTTCGGAGACAGGGCGAAGTGCACGTTAGGTGCACGTCGCGAATCTAGATCAGAGCAAAAACGCCTCTACCAGCGCGTTTAGTGTGCTCCGCCACCAGGACTCGAACCTAGAATGCCTGAACCAAAATCAGGAGTGTTGCCGATTACACCATGGCGGATGATGGCGGACCCGAAGATGCCGCCGTGGCGATTCTGCCACAGCGGCACCGATCGGTGCGCCTGGGTTGCTAGTCCTTCGGTCCGCCGGCGACATAGATGACCTGCCCGGACACAAACCCCGCCCCCTCGCTGGCGAAGAACGACGCGGTGTGCGCGATATCCGCCGGGGCACCGACGCGCTTCACCGGGATCTCGTTGGCGCTGAACTTCTTGAACTCCTCGAAATCCACGCCCATGCGGGCCGCGGTCGCCTGGGTCATCTCCGTCTCGATGAAGCCGGGGGCAATCGCGTTGGCGGTGATGCCGAACTTGCCCAACTCGAAGGCCAGCGTCTTGGTGAAGCCCTGCATGCCGGCCTTCGCCGCAGAGTAATTCGCCTGTCCGCGGTTACCGAGCGCCGACGTGCTCGACAGGTTGACGATGCGGCCCCAGCCGGCGTCGACCATGTACTTCTGGCAGGCCCGGCTCATCAGGAAAGCGCCGCGCAAATGTACGGCCATGACCGCGTCCCAGTCGTCGACAGTCATCTTGAACAGCATGTTGTCGCGGATGATTCCGGCATTGTTGATGAGCACGACGGGCGGACCGAGTTCTTCGGCGATCTTCGTCACCGCAGCCGCAACGGAATCCTCGTTCGAGACATCGGCGCCCACGGCGATCGCCCTCCCACCGGCCCCGGTAATGGCCGCAACGGTGTCTGCGCATGCGTCGGCGTCGAGGTCGAGCACCGCGACCGCCAGCCCGTCCTGCGCCAACCGCTCGGCCACGCCGGCGCCGATACCGCGTGCCGCACCCGTCACGATCGCTACCTTTTGTCCGCTCATTTTGAGCTCCTCCATCATTGTCTTGACACCCGTCGGTGAACTGGTCGGCCACCACGTTATCGGGTTGCGTAGGATTTGTTCGGCGTCAATTCACCGAGCATTGAGGAATGGCGATGACTGAACCCGGCCGCACCGCGGTCATCGTGCTCGCCGCAGGTGCGGGCACCCGTATGAAGTCGAAGACTCCAAAGATCCTGCACGCCATCGGCGGGCGCACCCTCGTCGGGCACGCGCTGACCGGAGCTGCCGGGATCGACCCCGATTTCCTGGTCGCCGTCGTGAGTCACGAGCGCGAGCGCGTGACCGCGGCCATCGGCGGCGTCGCAGCCGAGCTGGGTCGCGAGATCCTCATCGCCGAGCAGGAGGAGCCGCTGGGCACCGGCGATGCCGCGCGCGCCGGAATGACCGCACTGCCCGCGGACTTCAGCGGAACCGTGCTCGTCACCGTCGCCGACGCTCCGCTGCTCGACGCGCCGACACTGCGCGCGCTCGTAGACACCGCGTCCGGCACCGCGATCACGCTGACCAGCTTCACCGCCGACAACCCGACCGGTTACGGGCGCATCGTCCGCGACACCAGAACCGGGCAGGTTACCGCGATCGTCGAGCATAAAGACGCCGACGACGAGCAACTGGCGATCACCGAGGTCAACGCCGGGATCTATGCCTTCGACGCGGCGGCGCTGCGCGCCGCGCTCGGAGCGCTGTCCACCGAGAACGCGCAGGGCGAGTACTACCTGACCGACGTCGTGGCCATCGCGCATACCAACGGCCAGCAGGTGCGCGCCCATCTGGTCGCCGACCCCGCCGTCGTCGCCGGCTGCAACGACCGCGTCCAGCTCGCCGAACTCGGCGCCGAGCTGAACCGCCGAATCATCCGCGGCCACCAGCTGGCGGGCGTCACCGTCGTCGACCCGGCCACAACGTGGATCGACGTCGACGTCACAATCGCCGCCGACGTCCGGATTGAACCGGGCGTGCAGTTGCACGGCCGCACCGCGATCGCGGCCGGCGCGCTCGTCGGCCCCGATACGACACTCACCGACGTCGTCGTCGGCGACGGCGCGCAGGTGATCCGCACCCACGGCTCCGCCGCGCGGATTGGCGCGAATGCAACCGTCGGCCCCTTCGCCTACCTGCGCCCGGGCACCGAACTGGGCGCCGATGGGAAGATCGGCACCTTCGTCGAGACGAAGAACGCGCAGATCGGCATCGGCTCGAAGGTCCCCCATCTCACCTATGTCGGGGATGCCACGATCGGCGACCAGACCAACATTGGGGCGTCGAGCGTCTTCGTCAACTACGACGGTGAGAACAAGCACCGAACCGTCATCGGATCGCACTGCCGCACCGGCTCGGACAACATGTTCGTGGCCCCCGTGACCGTCGGAGATGGGGCCTACACCGGCGCCGGGACGGTCGTGCGGCAAGATGTTCCCCCGGGTGCGCTCGCCGTCTCCGCCGGTGAGCAGCGCACAATTCCGGGGTGGGTCGCCCGCAAGCGACCCGACTCGGCCGCGGCACGCGCCGCGAACGCCGCGGACGACTCTGCAACCACAACCGAATAGCCCAGCCCCGCAACACTCGAAGGCAGATTGAGAATGCCCATGAACTGGACCGTCGACAACCGCAAGAACCTGATGCTGTTCTCGGGACGCGGACACCCCGAACTCGCCGCGGCCGTCGCCAGTGAGCTGGGCATCAACCTCACCCCCCAGGTGGCGCGCAACTTCGCCAATGGGGAGATCTTCGTCCGGTTCGAGGAATCCGTCCGCGGCTCGGACGCGTTCGTCTTGCAGAGCTGCCCGGCCCCGCTCAACGAGTGGGTCATGGAGGCGCTGATCATGATTGACGCGCTCAAGCGCGGCTCGGCCAAGCGCATCAGCGTGATCCTGCCGTTCTACCCCTACGCCCGCCAGGACAAGAAGCACCGTGGCCGCGAGCCGATCTCGGCGCGCCTCATCGCCGACCTGATGAAGACCGCCGGAGCCGATCGCATCATCACGGTCGACCTGCACACCGACCAGATCCAGGGCTTTTTCGACGGCCCGGTCGACCACATGCACGCCCAGGGCCAGCTCGCCGAGTACGTGCGCGAACAGTATGGCACCGACAACATCTGCGTCGTCTCCCCCGACTCCGGTCGCGTGCGCGTCGCCGAGAAGTGGGCCGACGCCCTCAACGGCGCGCCGCTGGCCTTCATCCACAAGACCCGTGACCCACTGGTCCCCAACCAGGTGAAGTCCAACCGCGTCGTCGGCGACGTCGAAGGCCGTACCTGTGTGCTGATCGACGACATGATCGACACCGGCGGCACCATCGCCGGCGCGGTCAAGGTCCTCAAGGACGCCGGTGCCGGTGACGTCATCATCGCCACCACCCACGGCGTGTTCTCCGACCCTGCGGCCGAACGCCTCGCAAACTGTGGGGCCAAGGAGGTTATCGCCACCGACACCCTGCCGATCCCGCCGGAGAAGCGCTTCGCGAGCCTCACCGTCCTGTCGATCGCCCCACTGTTGGCGCAAACGATCCGGGAGGTCTTCGAGAATGGTTCGGTGACCAGCCTGTTCGACGGTAACGCGTAGGAGTTCGGTCATGTCCGGCACGACAGAATCCGGCCCGCCCGCCATCACGATTTACCACAATCCCCGCTGCTCGACGTCGCGCAAGACGCTGGACAGACTGCGCGCCGACGGGATCGAGCCGACGGTGGTGAAGTACCTCGAGGAGGGCTGGACCCGCGAGCAACTCGTCACACTCTTCGCCGACGCAGGGGTCACCCCCGCCCAGGCCGCGCGTAAGCGCGAGGCGCTGTACCAGGAACTGCACCTCGCCGAGGCCTCCGGCGAGGAGATCCTCGACGCGATGGTGCAGCATCCGGTACTCGTGGAGCGGCCGTTTGTCGTCACCGCCAAGGGAGCGCGACTAGCCCGTCCGATCGAGCGTGTCGACGAGATCCTGTAGCCATCCGAGGTCGTCGGCTATTGCACCGGCCGGATCGGCTTGACCACCCCGGGAAACACCAACCCGCCGACGGCTCGCACCAGGGCCTTGGCGCAGTCGGCAACGTCGAAGTAGTCGCGCCACACGACGATCCGCCCGTCACGGACCTCGAAGTGTCCGCACACCCAGAACCGCAGCCGCAGCGGCCCGATGCTCAGCAGGTCGATGCGCTCGTTGAGGACGGTGTCACCGTCGGCCGCCGCCGTGATGATCTCCGCGTCGAAGTGAACGAACCGGCCGTTGAGTGCTCGCATGACCTGGGCGAACCGTGCCCTGCCGCGCACCGTCGGAAGCCCCACGTTTTCGTACCGGATGTTCTCGCCGACTACGGCGAGTGCCTCGTCGATGCGCCCCGACGCAAGGTCGCACAGGAATTCAGTGGTCAACGTGACGGGATCGGTGGCGGACACAAGTCCACTTAACTACGCCGCATCATGCCGGACAACCGGTGCGGATTCGCGCCGGCACCGGCCGACCCGATACGCTGGTCGAGTTGTCACGGCGAGGGTGATCCACGATCACCGTTATCGGCGCGGCGAGACAGTCTTCCTGCGTGTATCGCAGATGCTCCTCGGTGCGCCCGTCGTGGTCCGCACCAGAACCATCCGTTTGGAACGAGGAGAAACACCATGGCCGCATCGTCTGCGCCGAAGCTCACCGCCGCACTGCGCGAGGAAAAGGGCAAGGGCGCCGCCCGTCGTGCCCGTCGAGCCGGAAACGTCCCCGCCGTCATCTACGGCCACGGCGAAACCCCGCGCCACCTGTCGGTCTCGGCACGTGACTTCGCGACCATCCTGCGCGCGAGCGGCACCAACGCGGTCATCGATCTCGACATCGAGGGCAAGAGCCAACTCGCCCTGACCAAGCAGCTCGACATCCACCCGATCAGGGGATACATCGAGCACGCCGACTTCCTCATCGTCCGGCGCGGCGAGAAGGTGACCGTCGACGTCGTCATCGTCGTCGAGGGAGACGCCCAGGGTGGCACCGTCGTCACCCAGGACGCGAACACGCTGCAGGTCGAGGCCGACGCGCTGTCGATCCCCGAGCAGTTCGCCGTCTCTGTCGAAGGCGCGACCGCCGGGACCTCCATCCACGCCTCCGACATCGAGTTGCCCAAGGGCGTCACCCTCGTTTCGGCGCCGGAGACGCTCATTGTCGCCGTGCATGAGGCTAAGGCCGCCGCTGAGCCCGAGGCCGAGACGGCCGACGCCACCGCGGCTGACGCTGCCGGGGAAGCCGGCGAGTAGGCCCGCCGCGAGGCGTTCGGCGTGAAACTCGTCGTCGGGCTGGGCAATCCCGGCCCCCGCTACGAGCAGACCCGCCACAATATCGGCGCCCTGGTCGTCGACCACCTTGCTGCCAACAGCGGCGCAAGGTGGTCGACGCACAAGCGTTCCGGTGCGCAGACGGCCTCGATCACGGTGGGCGGCGAGTCGGTGTTACTGGCCAAACCATCCGTTTTCATGAACGAGTGCGGCCGCAACCTGGGCCCGTTGGCGAAGTTCTACTCGCTCACAGCGACCGACGTGATCGCGCTGCACGACGAACTCGACATCGAGTTCGGGCAGGTGCGCCTCAAGCACGGGGGCGGCGAAGGCGGCCACAACGGCCTGCGGTCGTTGTCGGCGGCACTGGGTACGCGCGACTATTCGCGCGTACGCCTGGGGATCGGTCGCCCGCCGGGCCGTCAGGACCCGGCCGACTTCGTGCTCAAGCCCTTTCCGGGCCGCGACCGCGACGCGGTGGATCTGCTGATCGCCAACGGCGCCGAGGCCACCGAAATGTTGATCGGCCAGGGACTCGAGGCCGCTCAGAACACGGTCCACGCATGGTGACCGGCACCGCGACGCAGACGGAACCGGACCTTTATCAGCCGGGTTAGCGAACACCAGTCCGTCGAGATTTGAAAGAAGACCCGAACTGCCGGTCCAGATCCGGCGAGAACGAAGATGGAGTACCCAACGTGGCAATACTGGCAGCCAACCCCGCGCGGACGAACGTGGCCATGCTCGGCATCGGCGCGTGTCGCCCGAAACGCCTGGTGAGCAATGACGAGGTATGTGAGACTCTCGACTCCTCCGACGAGTGGATCTTCGAGCGCAGCGGCATTCGCAACCGCCGCTGGATCTCGGGTGATGAGACCGCCCGCTCCCTGGCGGCGACCGCCGCCGAACGCGCTATCGCCAACTCCGGCATCGACAAGGAGAAGATCGGCGCGCTCGTCCTCGCCACCGGCAGCTGGAAGTCGAAGATTCCCCACGGCGGACCCATCATCGCCTACGACATCGGGCTCAACGGCATTCCCGCCTACGATGTGGCAGCCGGCTGTGGCGGCTTCGGCTACGGCCTGGGCATTGCCGCCGACACCGTGCGCGCCGGTACCGCCGACTATGTCCTCGTCATCGGAGTGGAGACCATGTCGGTCGTGATGGACCCGGCCGATCGTAATACCGCCTTCATCTTCGGCGACGGCGCCGGCGCCGTCGTGGTGGGCCCCAGCGAGGAGAACGGCATCTCGCCGACCGTGTGGGGATCGGACGGCGAGCACGCCGACGCGATCTCGCAGAACTACGAGATCCCCGAGTACATGGACCGCGCCCAGGAGTACCAGGGCAGGGACCCCCAGACCGATCCGGTCGGACGGATGGTCGTGACGATGGAGGGCTCCGCCGTCTTCCGCTGGGCGGCCATCACGCTGCCCAAGGCACTCACCTCGACGATGGAGCTGGCGGGCGTAGACACCGCCGACATCGAGGTGTTCATCCCCCACCAGGCGAACGCCCGGATCAGCGAGCTGATGAAGAAGAACCTCGGCTTCCCCGATGATCTACCGACCGCCAACGACATCGAGAACACCGGCAACACCTCGGCCGCGTCGATCCCGCTGGCGATGGAGGAGATGCTCGCGACCGGCAAGGCCAAGGGCGGACAAACCGCACTACTCCTCGGTTTCGGTGCGGGGCTGAGCTACGCCGGCGCCGTCGTAACCCTACCGCCGACACCGAAGATCACCAGCTTCGACGACCTGGACTAGGCACGGTTGCGCATGACCGCCCGTGGAGCGAATTGGAAGTTCGGGCGGTCGGCGTACCGGCTGCGGCAATGCACCCTACTTCCGCGTAGCCAACTCTTGTGAGACTGTGGAACCACTACCGCAAACCACGGAAGGCCCACGAAACATGGTCGAACTCGCCGAAGTCACCGGCACGCGCAACATCGGAATCCTCGGTATCGGCGCCTACCGCCCCGAGCGTGTGGTCACCAACGACGAAATCTGCGAGAACATCGATTCATCCGACGAGTGGATCTACACTCGCACCGGCATCAAGACGCGCAGGTTCGCCCGACGCGATGAGACCGCGATGGACATGGCCATCGATGCCGGCCGCAAGGCGATCGCCAACGCGCTACTGTCCGGCTCCGATATCGACGCGGTCATCGTCGCCACGAATACCCACCTGCTGCTGACTCCGGCCGCGGCCACAGCAGTCGCCACCGCACTGGGCGCCAACGGCGTGCCCGCGTTCGACGTCACCGTCGGCTGCGCCGGATTCGGCTACGGAATGGCACTGGCCTCGGACATGGTCCGCGGCGGCAGTGCCACCAACGTGCTCGTGATCGGCTCTGAGCAACTCTCGGTCGCCATGGACATGAGCGACCGCAGTATCTGCTTCATTTTCGGCGACGGGGCGGGTGCCGTCGTCGTCGGTCCCACCGAAGACCAGCAACTCGGACCCGTGGTGTGGGGCAGCGACGGCTCCCAGTTCGACGCGATTCGCCAAGACATCGACTGGATCTCCTACATCGACGGCGACGACCACGCCAAGCGCCCCTACCTGCGCATGGAGGGCACCAGCGTCTTCCGCTGGGCTGCCTTCGAAATGGGCAAGGCCGCCCACCGCGCGCTCGAAGTGGCGAAGGTCGACGTCAGCGACCTCGACGTGTTCGTCCCGCACCAGGCGAATTCGCGGATCAACGAACTACTCGCACGGAACCTCAAGCTGAACGACACCGCTGTCATCGCCAACGACATCGAGTTCACCGGCAACACCTCCGCCGCCTCCATCCCGCTGGCGATGGAGGACCTCCTCTCCACCGGAAAGGCCAAGCCCGGCGACACGGCACTGCTCCTCGGCTACGGCGCCGGATTGTCCTATGCGGCGCAGGTAGTCAAGATGCCGCCGGTGCCCTTCGAGTGACCGAGGCGGTCACGGCTATTCTCGAAGAGTGAGTTCCAGCCCCGACACCGTTGCGCGCGAGGTCCGTCGGCGGCGTACCTTCGCGATCATCTCCCACCCCGACGCCGGTAAGTCGACAATGACCGAGGCGTTGGCCCTGCACGCGCGCATGATCAGCGAGGCCGGCGCCGTGCACGGCAAAGCCGGCCGCAAGGCCACCGTCTCGGACTGGATGGAGATGGAGAAGGCGCGCGGCATCTCGGTGAGCTCGACCGCACTGCAGTTCAACTACACACGGACCGAGGCACAACCCGACACCGAGCCCACCGTCATCAACCTCGTCGACACCCCCGGGCACGCCGATTTCTCCGAGGACACCTACCGTGTGCTGACCGCCGTCGACGCCGCGGTGATGCTCATCGACGCCGCCAAAGGCCTGGAGCCGCAGACCCTGAAGCTCTTTCAAGTGTGTCGACACCGCGGCATCCCGGTCATCACCGTTGTCAACAAGTGGGACCGTCCAGGGCAAACCCCACTCGAACTCATCGACGAGATCGCCGAGCGCATCGGGCTCGTCCCGACGCCGCTGTACGTCCCGGTCGGGATCGCCGGCGATTTCCGCGGCCTCTACGACCGGCGCAGCGGTCGCTACATCAAGTTCTCCCGCACCGCGGGTGGGGCCAAAATCGCCCCCGAGGAACTCCTCGACGCCCACACCGCTGCAAATGTCGAAGGGGAGGCGTGGACTGCCGCCCGCGAAGAGAGTGAACTGCTCAGCGAGATGGGACAGGACCACGATCAGGAACTGTTCCTGGCCGGCGAGACCTCGCCGATGATCTTCACGTCGGCAATGCTGAACTTCGGCGTCCGCCAGCTGCTCGATGCCCTCGTCGAACTCGCCCCCGCCCCGGCGGGTCGCACCGCCGTCGACGGGACCGTTCGCGCGGTGACCGACCCGTTCTCCGCCGTCGTGTTCAAGGTGCAGGCGGGGATGGATTCCAGTCACCGGGACCGACTCGCCTACATGCGCATCGTGTCGGGGGAATTCGAGCGCGGCATGGTGGTCACCCACGCCCAGACGGGTCGCCCATTCGCGACAAAGTACGCCCAGGCGGTTTTCGGTCGGGACCGCTCGACCGTCGACACCGCCTATCCCGGCGATGTCGTCGGGCTGGTCAACGCGACGGCACTGGCCCCCGGCGACACCCTCTACAACGAACCACCCATCGAGTACCCGCCGATCGGATCGTTTGCACCCGAGCATTTCGCGACGCTGCGCGCCCGCACCGCCGGAAAGTACAAGCAGTTCCGCAAGGCGATGGACCAACTCGAATCCGAAGGCGTCGTGCAGGTCCTGCGGAACGGCACCCGCGGTGACGCCTCCCCCGTCCTCGCCGCTGTGGGACCGATGCAGTTCGAAGTCGTCACCGCCAGAATGCTCGCCGAGTTCACCGTCGAAACCGACCTTGAGCCACTGGGCTACTCGCTGGCCCGCCGCACCGACGAGGCCAGTAGCGCCGAACTCGACCGCCAGCGCGGTGTCGAGGTGTTCACTCGGACCGACGGCGCGCTCCTCGCGTTGTTCAGCGACAAATGGCGACTGCAGTACATCGAGAAGGAGCATCCCGATGTGACGCTCGAACCGCTCGTGGCAGCGGCCGACTGATGCGCGCGTCCCGGCAGTTCCGTCCCACCGCCGCCGCCGGCGCCCTCGCCTGCACCCTCCTCGTCGCGGTAACGGCGTGTTCGAGCAGCGATAAGCCATCGGCGCCCCGACCGGCCCCATCGTCGGCGGCGAAGTCCGGTACCGATCGGGTGCCGATCGCGGACTGCCAGAAAATTCCGCCGGATGGCCGGGTCTACCGCTCGGGATCAGATTTGAAGTTCGATCGCGGCTCGATGCTCGTCGCCCTCCCGAAGAACCGGGACTCGCGACCGGCGACGACCACCGCACCGGCCCCGGCGACCCCACCGCCCGAGACCACCTGGGCGCCGCCGCCCAACGTGTTGCCGCCGAATGTCGTGCCGCCGAACCAGGTGCCCCCGCCGCAATATCCCCCGGCGCCCCAATACCCACCGGCCCGCCACCGCGGACCGCACCGGGTCGTTCCGGTAACCCGTGCGCCCGCCGCCCCGGCCACCCACACGCCAAGCGCCCCCGCCAACGCGGCCGACGAGTGCGTGTCGCTACACAAATGGGGCAACGCCTCCCCCGAGGTGCCGCCGGACGGGTTGCTGTTCACCTTCCGGGGCGCCGGGTCAGACGGGGGTCAGATCACCTTCCCAGCGGTCGCCCTGACCGGTGGCGTCGTTCCACTGCCCGGCCCGGATCACCCGAGGGTCGGTCCGCTCGTCGAGTCGATCCCGGTCGACATCGGTATCTCGTTGGGCGGCAAGTACTACCTGGCGACGGGCTGCCCGCTCAAGATCGTTGCGATGTCACCCAAGCGTGCCGCCGGGCACTTCGTGTGCCCCACCACCATTCCGATGCGCGAGAACCCGCTCGCCCCCAACGACGCCGCACCCAATCCCGACGACGAGGGTGATGACGGCCCCACCCCGGCTCCACCGGCGCAGCCCGCGCCGGTTCCGCCATGGCCGGGTGAACCGGGCCACCAGCCGGCGCCCGCCCGTTCCGACGCCATCCGCATCAGCGGATGGTTTGAGGCCAAACCCTGATTCAGATCACGCCGCTATTTCAAGATCAAGTCCTGATTCAGGGCCATATCTGGACCGAGTTCTAGCGCTCCCCGACGACCCTGCACACGACGGCGGGATCCACCTCGTCGATCGATGCCGGGTCGAACGCGGGCGCACGGTCCTTGTCGACGAGAACGGCCCGGACGCCTTCGGCGAAGTCCGGCAGCGCGGTGATCTGCTCGGCGGCATGCAATTCGCGGTCGAGGCACTCGGCGAGCGAACTGGCCGCGCCGCGCGTAATCATCTCAGCCGTCACCAGCAGACTCGTCGGCGAACAGTTGTCCATCAGCCCGGCCATCTCCCTCGCCCAGTCATCGCCCCCGCGTAGCCCGCCGAGGATCGCGGGCACCGAATCGTTGCCGCCGAAGTAATCGGCGATTGATCGCAGCGGGAGTGCGTCGGCCCTGGGCGCAGCCGCACAGGATGACAGCGCCTGACCCAGCGGCTGGCCCGAGCGGATCGCCGCGGCGAGATCCCCGACCGATGACGACGCGACCGAGTGGGTGGCCAGACCGATCTCGACCGCCTGAGTGCCGCGAATGCGTGCGCCGGTCAGTCCCAGCCACATCCCGACGCCAACCGGCAGACGGGGCAGGAAATAGGTCGACCCGATGTCGGGGAAGAAGCCAATCGCCGTCTCGGGCATTGCGATTAGGGCCTTCTCCGTCACCACGCGCACCTCGCCGTGCACGCTGATGCCTAGCCCGCCGCCCATGGCCGCACCGTCGATCAGTGCGACGTAGGGCTTCGGGTAGTCGGCAACGAGCTGATTGAGCTGGTACTCCGAGCTGAAGTAGTGCCTGACCGCAGCGGTGTCGCCGGCGAGCGCGGAGTCGCGGATCGCGCGAATGTCACCACCTGCGCAGAACGCACGATCGATACCGGAGGTGACCAGGACCGTCTCCACCGCCGGGTCATCGGCCCAGTCCGTCAGGACGGGGAACATTTCGCCGATCATTCCCTGGTCGAGGGCGTTGAGTGCCTTGGGGCGATTCAAAATGATATTGCCGACACCGTTGGCGACGGAGGTTGCGATGGCAGACATGCGGTCACCCTACCCAGCGCGGCGGCGGAGTTGGCCGTGAGGCTGGTCAGATGCGGGGCGCGAACCAGGTCATCAGCTTCTCGGCGACCCGGGGATCGTTAAGCAGCGCGAGGTGATTCGATTTGCCCACGTGGAGACCGTTGCTCGGATCGAAACCAATCCGGCGGGTCGAGTTGTGCCCGCTCGCACTGTGGTGCAACACGAGTCCGTCACCGATGATCCGCGAGAGGGGGTTGCGCGGATTATGGGTGATCGAACCCGACACGAAGTAGTGCTCGGCACCGGGCATCAACGGCACTTCTGCGGCCATGGCCCGCGCCACGTCGTCGGGATCACGTCCGGTCCAGTCCTCGTCGACGATCGATCCGGCCCGCAGGTCGCGAATGCCGCCGCTGCGGCGGCGCAGCAGGCGACCCAAGGCCTTCGTCTCCGGCAGTGCCATCAGCCGGGCACTGCCCAGGTGCGCGAGGTTTTCGAGCGGCGCACCGAGGTGTGGAGTGCCCAACGAGACGTTGGTGTCCACCCGCGCTACCCAGCCATGCCCGGCTTCGCGGCCGTAGTGGGCGGCACTGCGGGCTACGAGCCCACCCATCGAGTGGCCGAGAAGGCCGATCGATTCGACCGGCACCGGCCAGCGGCGCACCAGGTCGTCGAGCAGTTCAGCCAGGTCGCGACCGTTCGTGGAGATCCGGCGGCCGGTGTTGTAGCGGACGAACACGGTGGTGATCCCGGCCCGGGTCAGCCGGTCGGCGTACGGTTCGGACTCACCGGCCGCCCATGAGTACTCGGTTTCGACAAGTCCGTGCAGGGCGACGACGAGCCGCCGACGGGCCGCCGGGAACGCGACGGCCAGCGCCGGCGCGGTCAAGGGCACCGGTGCACCGTCGACGCGGATCGACATCGGCTCGGCGAGCGGCGATTGACGGGAATCGAGTTCGTCGCCGATGACGCCGTTGATCGCGGCGATGATGGTCGCCCCCACCCTGGTCGTGGAGGGTGCCTGCTTGAGCGGCAGGTCAGCCGCCACGCCGCCGACACGCCCGGCGGTCGTCATCGTCTGTCCGACGATCAGATACACGCCATCGGTGATGGCGTCGTGCACCGTCTTGATCGGTGCCACTGCCGGGCCCACACCGTGGCGAACGGCCCCGAAGACTCGATCGGAGATGGCCCGGTGGGTCTGGTGAATCCCCCGCGTCGCGTTGCCGAGCTCGGTGAGGCCGAGTTCGGATAGCGCGCGCACCTCGGCACGTCGGTCGGCAGTCGTCATGCATCCAGTGTACATGTGTGCACCGAAATACGGCTCCGCGCTCCCGCGTGCTCATTCTGGTCACGCATGCACAGCTGGGCCCGCACGACCAGAATGAGTCCGCGCCGCCTTACGTGGGAATGAGTTCGAGGCGCCTCAGCCACGGGAACAGGATGCCGGGCAACCCGCCTCGTTCGAGGTCCCGCCATGCCCATCGAACGACCATGAACCCGAGTCTGCGAAGCTCGTCCTCGCGCCGCTTCTCGCGGAGCACGGTGTCGGTGGCGGAATCGCCGAGCTTGCGCAGTTGGCCGTACTTGACCGCACCGTCGAACTCGCCGATCAGCCTCTCACCCCAGCAGAAGTCACAACGATAGGTCCCGCCCGGGCAGCGCAACACCCGCTGCAGCTCGGGGCCCGGCATCCCGGCATCGATCATCTGCGCTCGACTCCACGATTCGCCGACACTCTCAGAATCCTTGTGCGCGAACAGCAACGCCCGTCTCGCCTGCCGGCCCCCGTAGCGACGCCCGGCCAAAGCGATCGCCAGCTGATCCTTACTTACGCCGGACCGAAGCGCCCCGTCGAATGCGACGAGGCCTTGGGCAAGGTCGCCCGTCGTGGCGACATCGACCGCGGTGCGCGCGAGGGAGGTCACCCGAACACCGTCGACAACGGTGAGGTCGTCGCAGCCCAGCGGCGCGGTGTGTAGATGCCGGTCACGACTGGTAGTGCCTCCGCTGCCACGCCCACTGGTCAGATGGACGCGCCCGCAGTCGGGGCGCAGCAATGCCAAGCCGTGTACGGCCGCCGCCGACGCATGGCTCAGCGGGTAGCCGCTACTGCGCTCGGTCGTGGCGACCGCGATGGATCTCAACCGAACCAGTTGGTCGGCGCCGCCGGGACCATCGAACCGGTCACTGGGTTCGGCGAAGACTCCTGGCGCCAGCCTGATGAGGCCGCCCGCACGGACCGCCGACCGAAGTGCGTCGTCGGAGACGTCGACAGCGATGGCATCCCGTCGCCGGATGAGGCCGTAGCGGTCCCGAGGAAGTCTGTTCATACGTCTTAGACGCAGGCGGGCGAGTATCGGTTCCTTGCGGCCTCGGCGGCGAACGCGTGCCGCGCAGTGATTCTGCTCGCGCGCGGACAACTGTCAACGCGCGAGCCGAATCCGTACGCGCGACGGGCAGTTGCCCCGGCGCTAATGTGGGGGCATGGACCCCCGCCGCCACCCCGACCACACCCTCAACGACGGAACCTCGATTCCGCGTTTCGGCTTCGGGACCTGGCAGATCCCCGACGCACAGGCCCGTGGCCTCGTCGCCGCTGCCCTCGACGCCGGGTATCGCCACATCGACACCGCACAGATGTACGGCAACGAGTCCGGGGTCGGCCAGGGCATTGCCGACAGCGGGCTGGCCCGGGACGGGCTCTATGTGACCACCAAGCTCAACAACAACAATCACGATCCCGGTCGGGCCATCGCCTCGATCGACGACTCGCTGAACCGGTTGGGCCTCGACTACGTCGACCTGTTTCTCATTCACTGGCCGCTGCCGACCATCGGGATCGATTATGTCGACACCTGGCACGCGATGGAGGAGATCCGGGGGTCCGGAAAGGCCCGGTCCATCGGCGTCTCCAACTTCGCACCGGAACACCTGCACCGCGTCGTCGCCACCGGATCGGTGGTACCGGTGGTCAACCAGATCGAAGTGCACCCCTACTTCGCGCAGCACACCCTGCGATCGGTGAACGCCGAGTTGGGCGTCGCGACGGAAGCATGGTCACCGCTGGCCCAGGGGCAGGTGTTCGGCGACGCCACCCTCAAAGCGATCGCCGAGCGCCTCGGCCGACCGATATCGGCGGTCGTCCTCGCCTGGCATCTGCAGCGCAACGACATCGTCTTCCCCAAGGCATCGAGCGTCGCCCGCATCCGCGAGAATTTCGACGCGCTGACCCTGACCCTCGACCCGGCCGACGTCGCCGCGATTGACGCCCTCAACGAGGATCGCCGGATCGGGCCCGACCCCGCCACGTTCGACTGGGTGCCCACCGAAGAGGTTTAGCCCACGGGGCTACTGGGCCAATTCGGCGGCCGTGAGCCAGTCCGACTCCGCCATTTCCTTCTCCGCAACGACCCGCTTGAGCTCGCCGCCGAGTTCGACGAGCCGGCCCGGATCGGTGGCAGCGGCAGCCAGATCGGCATGCAGCGCCGCCTCACGCCCGACCAGCTTGTCGATCTGGCGTTCGAGACGGCCCATCGCCTTGCGGGCCTCGCGGTGTTCGGCCGCCGACGACTTCGCCGACGTTGACAAGGTCGGCCCCACATCGGCGGCAAGCGCCTTGGCTTCACGAGCCTCGGTGCGCGCCAGCTCTTTTCGCCGCTCGAGATACTGCTCGATACCGCGCGGCAGGTTGGTCAGCCTCCCGTCGCCGAACAACGCCCAGGTCGAATCACAAATGCGTTCGACCAGATAGCGGTCGTGGCTGATGACGACCAGCGTGCCCGCCCACCCATCGAGCAGATCCTCCACCTGCTGCAACGTGTCGATGTCGAGGTCGTTGGTCGGTTCGTCGAGTAGCAGCACATTCGGCTCGGCCATCAGAACTCGCGTCAATTGGAGGCGGCGACGCTCTCCGCCGGAAAGGTCGCCGACCGGGGTGCGCTGACGGGCGGGAGAGAAACCCAGCCGCTCGGCAAGCTGACTGGCCGACATCTCCTTGTCTCCCACCATCATTCGGGTGGCGACGGCCTCCACTGCGTCGAGGACCCGCTGGTCGGGGTCAAGGTCGTCGAGTTCTTGGCGCAGCCAGCCGATCGACACCGTCTTGCCTTCGATCCGCCGGCCGGGCGCAACCGGCACTTCACCGGCCAGTGCGCGCAGCAACGTCGTCTTTCCGGAGCCGTTGACGCCGACCAGGCCGACCCGCTCGCCCGGGGTCAGTCGCCAGGTCAGGTCGTCGAGCAGAACACGGGAGGTGCCGTCCTGGGCCACCGGGGTCGTCAGGTGTGCGTCTTCCAGCTCAATGACGATGCGGCCCAGCCGCCGTTTGGCGAACGCCGACAAGGTGACGCTGTCACGCGGTGGGGGCACGTCGGCGATCAGCTTCTCGGCCGCCTCGATGCGATACTTCGGCTTCGACGTCCGCGCCGGCGGACCCCGCCGTAGCCAGGCCAATTCTTTGCGCGCAAGATTGCGCCGCCGCTCCTCGGCGGCATCGGCCAGTCGTGAGCGCTGCGCCCGCGCGAACACCCAGTCGTTGTATCCGCCGTCGTACTCGTCGACCCCGCCGCCGTGCACCTCCCAGGTGCGCTGGGCGACGGTGTCGAGGAACCAACGGTCGTGGGTCACGACGACAACGGCGTCGCCGCGCGCAACGAGGTGGTCGGCCAACCATTCGACACCCTCGATATCGAGGTGGTTGGTGGGCTCGTCGAGGATGAGGACGTTGGCGTCGGCCACCAGCGCTGCTGCCAGTGCCGCGCGGCGCCGCTGCCCACCCGACAGCTCGTCAGTGCGCCGGGTGAGCAGTTCGGCCACGCCGATGCCCGAAAGCACGTCACGGATCCGCGGATCCCCCGCCCATTCATGTTCGGCGAGACCGAGTGATCCGACGACGATGTCGGCGACCGTGGTGTCCGCTGGCAGCTCTGAACCCTGCGTGACGGTGGCGACACGCGCCTCACTCGCCCGCGACAGCCGGCCGCCGTCGGGCTCGGCGATGCCGGCCAGGATCTCGAGCAGGGTAGTCTTCCCGCCGCCGTTGAGGCCGACGACGCCGATCCGCTGACCGGCGTGCACCCCGACGCTCACCGACTCGAGCAGGGGTTTGATGCCGAAACTCTTGCTGATCTTCTCGGCGTTGATCAGTACCGGGTTGGCCGGGGCGGTCACCGAAAGTACCTCGCGACCGTGCCCATGGTGTCCGCCATCGACTGGCGGGTCACCGCCATGTGGTCGCCCGGGTACACGCCCATCGCCACCGCGACGCCGGCGGCGCGCAGCTGATCCTGCAATGCCAGGGTGCCGATCGGGCTGACGACGTCGTCGGTCAAGCCCTGTTCCAGACGTACCGGGCGAACGAAGCCGGTAGCCGGAATACCGGCGTAGTCCCGGAGTGCGGCCATGAACGCCGGGGAACTGCTCGTCGACCGCGCATACAGCGTTCCGGGCGCGACGGTGCGGAGCGCGACGACGAGATCGTGGACGCACAGATTGCGCGACTTGGCGACCCACTCCCGGCCGACGGGTGTCAGGTAGTCCAGGGCATGCACGTCGGGCCGCGCGTGGTTGAGCCCGCTCATCACATACAGACCAAAACCGGACATCGAGTTGAAGTAGCCGAGACTCGGGGTGCCGGGCTGCTGGAAGAGCGGCACGATCGTGGTGATCTGACTGGCCGGTGCGATCGCCACGGTGCCCAGCATCGTCAGCTCCGGCGCGTAGCGGGGTGCGACCCGCGACGCCCACAGCGCGGCGTGACCGCCCTGCGAATGCCCCAGCGACACCCATCGCTTGCCGATCACCGGGTCAATACTGCGCGCCGCCCGCACCATGTCGATCACGTTGAAGGCCGACGACCGGCCGCCGAGGTACTCGGCGACGCCGCCGCCACCGAGGCCGATGTAGTCGGTGGCGGTGACCACGTAGCCGCGCCGCAGGGCCCCGGAGATGGTGGGCTGGTCGCGGTCGAGGAGTTGCCCCGATTGCACGCTGGGCGCACACCTGGCCGAGATGCCGCTGGTGCCGTGGGCCCACGACACCACCTGCCAGCCGTCGGCGGGCACCGCGCGCCGGGGGTAGTAGACGGCACCGGTACTCAGCGCCGGCCGACCGTTCTGGTCGCGCGTCGTGTATCGAACGGCCACTCCGCGCGCGGCTTCGGACGGCAGGTTGACCGTGGGTACCGCCGATTGTGCCACCACGGTTCCGGTGACCGGGTCCGCCGACGCCGGCGGAGTCGCACACACGCTGGTCACCGCGAGAACCGCACCGAGGAACACCGTCACGATCCGCATGTGAGACACCCTATCGACCGCCCGACTACCCACTCAAACAATCCGGCACCCCGGCACTGGGCCGTGCGCGGTGCGCACGGACTTGGCCACGCCGCGACCGGCCAGTTCGGCGGCGACCCGCACCGCCGCCTCCTCGTCCGCGCACAGGAACGCGCACGTCGGCCCCGAACCGGAGACGATCCCGGCCAGCGCACCGGCATCGACCCCCGCGCTCAGCGTCCGGCGCAGCGTTGGCTGCAGCGACAACGCCGCAGGTTGCAGATCATTGTGCAGCAGCGCTGCGACCTGCTCCACCTCGCCCGCGGCCAAGGCCCGCAGCAGGTCGTCGGGCCGGTGCGTCACCGGCTCGGCGGCGGCTTCTTTGGCCCGCAGCCGATCGAGTTCGGCAAACACCGCGGGGGTGGCCAGGCCGGTCTTGGCGATCGCGAGCACCCAGTGGTACTGGCCGCGCGACAACACCGGCGAGAGCCGTTCCCCACGTCCGACGCCCAGCGCGGTGCCGCCGTGTAGCCCGAACGGCACATCGGAGCCGAGGTCGGCGGCCGCGGCAATCAGTTCGGCGCGACTCCAGCCGACGCCCAGCAGCCGGGTGCAGGCGAGCAACGAGGCGGCCGCGTCGGCGCTGCCGCCGGCCATTCCGCCCGCGACGGGGATCGACTTGCCGATCTCAATGGCCACTCTGGCATCCGGGTCGACGCGGACCGCCGCGCGCCCGGCAAGGTTGAGCGCGGGATCGTCGGGCACCTCGGCCGCCCCTTCGCCCGACGTCTGCACCGACAGCACGTCGGCTGCTCGTACGGTGACGTCGTCGAAGAGTGAAACCGCCTGGAACACCGTAGTCAGCTCGTGATAGCCGTCGGCTCGAACTGCACCGACACGAAGGTGCAGGTTGACCTTGGCCGCGGCACGCACCGTGATCGCAGCGGATCGCGCGCGGGGTTTGAGGGACACGAAACCTCAGGGTAGTGCAGTCCTCGCGAGCGCGACATAGTCGGCGACGCCGAGGCGCTCCCCGCGCACAGACGGATCGATACCGGCCGCCCGCAGACGGGCCTCGGCCTGCGGCGGCGAACCGGCCCACCCGGCCAGTGCGGCGCGCAACGTCTTGCGCCGTTGGGCGAAAGCCGCATCAATCACGGTGAACACCTGCTTGCGCGTCTCCGCGTCGCGCGGGTAGTCATCGGTCCGATCGATGCGCACGAGACCGGACTCGACCTTCGGCTCCGGCCAGAAGACGTTGCGACCCACCGAGCCGGCCCGCGACACCCGGCCGAAGTACCGGGCCTTGACGCTCGGTATGCCGTACACGCGGCTGCCCGGTTCGGCGGCCAACCGGTCGGCGACCTCGGCCTGCACCATGACCAGCGCGACCTGGAGTGAATCGACCTCCGACATCAAGTGCAGCAGGACGGGGACGGCGACGTTGTAGGGCAGGTTGGCGACCAACGCCGTCGGCTCGCCCGTCAAGTCCGACGCGGAGATCCGCAGCGCGTCAGCAGTAATTACTTCGAATGAATTCTGTTGTGCCGGAGCGTATTCGGCAACCGTCGCCGGTAGCCGGGCGGCTAATACCGGGTCGATCTCGACGGCCTCGACCGATCCCGCGGCACCGAGCAGCGCCAGCGTCAACGAGCCCAGCCCAGGCCCGACTTCCAGGACCCGATCGGCGGTCCCGACCCCCGCCGAGGCAACGATGCGACGCACCGTATTGGCGTCGTGGACGAAGTTCTGGCCGAGTGTCTTGGTCGGCCGCACCCCCAATTCGGCGGCGAGCCCGCGAATCTGGGCCGGGCCCAGCAGACGCGGCGACGGCGTCGTGGTCAGCGCAGGCCCAGTTTCGACGTGCACGCCGGCCACGCGCCCCATCCTTGCGCGGCCAGGGTCTTCTTGGCGATGTCGATCTGCTCCTCGCGGGTGGCGAGGTCGGCGCGCGGCGCATACTTGCCCCCACCCCACCGCAGCCAGGTGCCGGCGTCGAACTGGACGCCGCCGTAGAAACCGTTCCCGGTGTTGATCGCCCAGTTACCGGTGGCCTCACATTGCGCCAGCGCATCCCACACCGAGCCGTGCGGAACGTAGGGCGCGCCCGGCTTGGTCCCCACCCGTACGGTCGCCGCTACCGGCTGAACCAGCGTCTGCGAGTCCAGCTTGGTGCGCTTGACCTCTTTGCCGTTGACGACGGTCACCGTGTAGGTCACCCGCGCCTGGCCGGGCTTGCCCGGATTCTCGACGACCTTGCGGTCCCGGATGAGGTTCGCATCCGCTTTGGCGATCTGCGGCGGCGCCACGTTCTCCACTCGGGTCGACGCCACCGTGCGGATTCGCGTGACCGTCACGGCCATGTCCTTGGTTACCGGGGTGTTCGCGGCCGGCACCACCTTGTCGGTGGGCGCCAACGGTTTCCCGGTGCGGGCGAGCAGGTCGCCGACGGTCAGGGCACCGATCACCGGACGCCAGGTCACCGTGCCGTCGGTCACGGTCACCGGAACCGGCTTGCTGACCGCGATCACCGCGCCGGCCAGCGGCAGGGTGGTGAGGTCGGTGGCCGCCGCCCAGTTCGTGAGCTTCTGCTCACCCAGCAGTTCGTCGACGGTCGAAGCGGTGGTCGTCACCGCGCGTTTTTGCCCGTCCAGGTCGAGGGTGACCTGCTTGTGCCGTTTGAAGGTGACGGTCTGACCGTCGCGGAGCTTGGCCGCGGCCGCGGGGACGACGACATCGGCCGGCACCGGTGTATAGCCCTGTGCGCGGAGCACCGAGTCGACCGACAGCGCCATCGTCGACACCGTGCGGGACTGGCCGTCGACGTCGAGCGTGACCGTTTTGTGCGACGCGAGGCCGACGACGCCGCCCGCGGCAAGCGTGGCCAAGACGGCGCCGACCGCGATACGCGGCCGCAGAGACGTCGACCTGTTCACCCTGGTCAGGGCGCGCGGGGCTGCTGGCGCCGCCTTATGGCGGGTCACGTTGTGCGTCATCGATTCAAGTCCTGCTTCGTCGTTCCGTGTCTCCCTCACCCATCGACACGCCGACGGGCGGCCCGTTCACGACGGACATGTCACGAAATGATATCGAACTAGCGACTTTCCGGCCACCCGAAAGTGGACAACTAGGTGCTGAACAGCGACTTCTACGAGCTGATTCCATACACTCGGCGGGCATTGCCGCCCAATATCGCAGCCATCTCACCGTCGGACACGCCGCGCAACTCGGCCAGAAACCGTGCGGTGTACGGCAGACAATACGACTGATTGCGGCGCCCCCGATAGGGATGCGGGGTGAGGAACGGCGCGTCGGTCTCGACGAGGATCTGCCCGTCGGGCACGAGGAGCGCAGCCTCCTGCAACGTCTGCGCATTGCCAAAGGTCACGGTGCCCGAGAAGCTCAGCACATACCCCCGCTCGACACACTCGCGCGCTATCGCCGCGTCACCGGAGAAACAGTGCATGATCACCGTCTCCGGCGAGCCCTCGGCAGCCAGGATGTCCAGCAGCGCACGGTCGGCCTCGCGATTGTGGATCATCAGGGGCTTGCCGACCCGTTTCGCGAGATCGATATGCCAGGAGAACGCCTCGGCCTGTACCTGCGGCGAGGCACAGTCGGGCGAGCGCGACGGCCAGTAGTAGTCCAAGCCAGTCTCCCCCACGGCGACGACGCGCTCATGACGCGCCATCTCCTCGAGTTCGGCCTGCGTCTGCGCGGTGAGGTCGCCGGCATGCATCGGGTGCAGCGCCACCGCCGCGTAACACCGGTCGTCCCACTCGGCGGCCGCGATCGCCCACCGGGCGTCGACCATGTCGTCGGCCACCGTGACCACCTGTTCGACCCCCACCGCGGCGGCGTGGTCGAGGATGGCGGCCACGGTCTCCGCCGAGCGGCCGCCGCATGCGGCGAGGTGCGTGTGCGCGTCCACCAGTCCGGGCAGCTGCTGCGGATCGGGCGGAGGTTCGCGGCGGTCAGTCTTCTTGCTCACCGGTTCACCGTCTCATAGATTGGAGGTGCCCCTGTGCCGCCGGACGAGGAGTTCGGTCGCGGCGGCGTCCAGCGCGCACTGGCCGGATGAAGGGAAGCCGCATGGGACACGGGATGACCTGGACCGGAGTGGTGAAGAAGTCGCGCGAGCTGCTGGACGGCTCGAACTTGGTCACCGATGGCGGGCCGGAGCCTCACCGCACATGAACCTCACGGTCAGCCTGCAGGTCACCCTCGACGGCGTCGCCCAGGCGAACGGCGGCAACAACGAGGCGACGGACCCGGGATTCACCCGCGGCGGATGGGCGCTGCCGCACAACGACGGCGACGTCGTGCAATACATCCTTGACACCTGGCGGCGTCCCGACGCCTTCCTGCTCGGCCGGCGGACCTACGGCCTGTTCGAGTCCTACTGGGGCGCCCGCCGCGACGACCACAGCTTCGGCGAGGCGATCAGCTCGAAACCGAAGTACCTTGTCTCCACCACCGTGACCGAGCCGACATGGGAGCAGACGACGGTCATCACCGGCGATGTCGCGGCCCGCGTGCGCGAACTCAAGGCGCGGCACGGCGGCGAGCTGCTCGTGGTGGGCAGCACGGCGCTCGCCCGGTGGCTGCTCGAGAACGAGCTGGTGGACCAGCTGAACCTGGTGCAGTTTCCGGTCATCGTCGGCGAGGGCGAACGACTGTTCCCCGCACAGGGCCTGGATTTCGCGCTCGACCTGATCGACTCCCGCGTGTTCGGCACCGGCATCGTCGCCCTCACCTACGACGTGGTCGGTCGCCCCAACTACGCCTGAACGATCGTCGTCGAGACTCCGTCGGATTACCCGTGGAAAGGATCACGAGCAGATCGAGCCGACAGGGCCGCCGGACAGGCGCCGCGCCCGGTTGAGTCGCACGGGCCTACGTGGCGTCGCCCTCGACCGCAAACGCCACTATCGCTTTGACGAGTGTGCGCCGTTGCGCCGACGCCGGCGATGCCTCCGGCTCCAGAAGCCAGCGCAACACGTAGCCGTCCATGAAGTTCATCGCAAATAGCCCCAGCTCATCAACATCGATCGCCCAGTTCACCCTCGCGACCTCGGCGCACGTAACCAGCATCGCCGTGATGTAGGCAGTATTCAATCGGTACTGGAGCAGAGCGGTGTCGAGTATGGGACCACCGCCACGGATGCCGTTGGTGGCGATCTCGTAGGTCACCAACCGCCGTGTCGGCGTCGAAGAGATGATCCCCCACCAGGACTCCACGGCCTGGGTCAACAGGTTGTCCAGGCCCGCAACTCCACGCATGTCTGTTGCACCGGGCGGTAACTGTCCAGCGACTTGAACCACCTGATCAGCCAATTCCAGAGCCACTGCACGAACCAGTTCGTCCTTGCTCGGATAGAAGTACTGCAGCGTGCCCAAGGAGACACCGGCGGCCACCGCGACATCCCTCATCGTGAACGACGAGAACCCTAACCGCTCGGCCAACTCGACCGCCGCTTCGAGCAACTGCCGCCGCCTGGCCGAGGCTGTCATCCGTGGAGCCACGAGGTTGAGGGTAGCTCTGCGTCCACCCAGTCCAAGAAGTTCGATCGGTTGACCATCGGTATTCGTACGATTTTGGTATCTGTCAGTCGTACGATTATGGTATCTGTCAGTCGTACGATAAGTCTGTCCGACAGTCGGTCGCAGTCCTACCCTCGACTCCTAGAACTCGCAACGAAAGGCCAGTTGAGAATGAAGAGATTAGCCTCGAGTCATCGCCGGATATTCGGCGCCACAGTCGTCATCGGTGCGCTTTTCACCGGTTCCGTAGCCGGAGCATCCATCGCCGCTGCGGACGACGGCCCACCGGAACCCGGTCAGAATCAGATGCAGGGCCCCAACAGTGGGCCACCCGAGCCCGGCCAGAATCAGTTTCAAGGTCCCGGACAGACGCCAAGCCCGAAGAAGCCCGCACCGAAGGCCGGATTCTGGTTAGGTCCGTTCTGGATCGCTACCGATTCCTAAGCTAGAGCGCCCCCCACCTCGGTGGGGGGCGCCTTTGTATGTCGCCCCGCGAAAGGACTGCAGAACCACAATGAATAAAGATGCATATTCTCGACGCCGCGCACTGATCACTCTCGCCGCCGCCGGGCTAATTCCGGGCATCGTGGGCGGTGCCTCCCAGGCTCAGGCCGAAACCTTCACCATCAACGCGGTCGCAGACGGCAACACCATCGCAGCCAGCTCGTTCGGCGCTCCCGAATGGGGCGATCCAGACAACAACGGCTGCGCCCTGGTAGACGTTGGCCGCGGCCGAGTCATCGGATCTGGAAATCGCGATAGCGCCAACCCCGGCCGCATCTACATCAAAAGTGAACCAGTGGCGAACGGCACATATACGGTCGCCATCCGGTGCTACACCGGATTCTACTCGTCTTCGGTGGTCTCCAACCGTGTCGTCGTCACCGTTCCCGGAGCTCCGGGGTTCGGCAGCTAGTCTCCACACTCCCCGAGTTGCCTGAAACTAAAGGACCTTATCGTGAGACTTGTACGCAATTCCAGGCTCGCCGTTGCCATTGCAACGATCACAGCGTTCGGCGGCCTCGTGATCGGCGGCGTCGTGAATGGCAGTGGCGGAGCGGTTGCCGACGTAAATCCGCCATCGCACCACGGGTTCGGCGCATTCAATCCGAAGCTGCACAAACAAGGCGACCGGTGCACCGCTGCCGGGCGCCGCGGCGTGTGGGTGGTGGACCATTCGAAGTCGAACCACCGCTGGGTCTGCGACACCGACGACGGCCTGCCCACCTTCAACCCCAGCGCGCACGCAAAAGGTGATTCCTGCACGAGCAACGGCCGAGTCGGCGGGTGGATGCCCATCGATAGCGGACACGGGCGGGAGTGGGTGTGTTACACCGACCGCTGAGCATGCCCGGTGCATGTCAAATCACCATTTCCTGACATGCACCGAACGTGGTTGTCGCCGCGCAGCGCATGCAAGATTCGCGTAGCGTGTTCCCAATGCTGGGGCTGCCCGAATCCGTCACCGTTGCACTCTTCGACCTCGACGGTGTGTTGACAGACACCGCCTCGGTCCACCTGACCGCGTGGACCGAGGCGTTCAACAACCTCCTGCCCGACATCGTCGACGACGACGGCCACACCCCGGCGCCGTTCACCGAGTCCGACTACCGCGCGCATGTCGACGGGCGGCCCCGCGAAGACGGTATCAACGCCTTCCTCGCCGCCCGCCGGATCACCGTCGACCCCGATACCGTCGCAAAACTGGGGCAGGCGAAGAACCGCCGCTTTCTGGCAATCCTCGATCGCGACGGCGTGACCCCCTACCCCGACGCCGTCGCCTACCTGCACGCCGCCCGCGACGCCGGCCTGGGCATCGCCGTGGTGACCTCGTCGCGCAACGGTGGACCCGTCCTCGAGGCCGCCGGTCTGACCGAGTTCGTCGCGGTTCGGGTCGACGGCAACGACATCGTCGAGCGCCACCTCGCGGGCAAACCCGCACCCGACTCCTTTCTGCTCGGCGCAGAGCTGATGGGCGTTGGCCCCGCGGGTGCCGCCGTCTTCGAGGACGCGGTATCCGGGGTGGCGGCCGGATCTGCGGGCGACTTCGCCGCCGTGATCGGCGTCGACCGCACCACGAGCGAAACCCAGCCGAGCCCGCACGCCAAGGATCTCGCCGGCGCGGGTGCGACCGACGTCGTCACCAGCCTGGACCGGCTGCGCATCGGCGGGCAGCCGGAAGGAGCACCGCAATGACCCACTCCCATCCCGATCCGCACGGCCCCCTTCGCGAGATGGGCTTCGAGGTCCACCCGTGGCGACTCCAATGGAGCGGGCTGCGCGTCGACATGCTGGCACGCACCGAATCCCTGTTCGCACTCTCCAACGGCCACATCGGCCTGCGCGGCACGTTCGAAGAAGGCGAGCCGACCGTGTTGCCCGGCTCCTATCTCAATGGGTTCTACGAGTTGCGCGGCCTGCCGTACGCCGAATCCGGCTACGGCTACCCCGAATCGGGGCAAACGGTTGTCAACGTGACCAACGGCAAGATCATCCGGCTGCTCGTTGAAGACGAGCCGATGGATCTGCGCTACGGCACCACCGAGTCGCACACCCGGACCCTGGACTTCCGCACCGGCACGCTTCAGCGCGAAACCGTCTGGACATCGCCGACCGGCCGGACGGTGCGCATCCGCTCGGAGCGGTTGGTGTCGTTCACCAAGCGGGCAATCGCCGCCATCCACTACGAGGTGGAACCGCTCAGCGAGGACATGACCCTGGTCCTGCAGTCCGACCTCCTCGCGAACGAGCCCATCCCCGTGCCGGGCAACGACCCGCGCCTCGCGGCCGCCCTCGATTCGCCCCTGGTGTCGGACATGGCCGACAGCCGCGGCTACTCCGCCGTGCTCGCCCACCACACGCGCAACTCCGAGCTATACATGGCTGCGGGCATGGACCACATCCTGGATCTGCCGTCGGACGCGGAAACATCGATCCGCGCCGACGGCGACCTGGCGCGGCTGACCGTCTCGGCGACCGTGCCGCGAGGGCAGAAGCTCACCCTGACCAAGTACATCGGCTACGGCTGGTCGGCCCGGCGCTCGGTGCCGGCACTCGGCGCGCAGGTCGAAGCGGCACTCGCACTGGCCGTCGACACCGGCTGGGACAAGCTCGTCGCCGAGCAGACCGCCTACCTCGACGACTTCTGGCACGACGCCGACATCGAACTCGACGGCGACCCCGAATTGCAGCAGGCGGTGCGCTTCGCGCTGTTCCACGTCTTACAAGCCGGCGCGCGCGGTGAATCTCGTGCCATCCCGGCCAAAGGGCTAACCGGGCCCGGCTACGACGGGCACGCGTTCTGGGACACCGAGAGCTTCGTGCTGCCCATGCTCACATACACCCTTCCGGTCGCCGCCAGCCAGGAACTGCGGTGGCGGCACGCGACGATGGACAAGGCGAAGGCGCGCGCCGCCGAGCTGGCCCAGAAGGGCGCGATGTTCCCGTGGCGGTCCATCAACGGCGACGAGTGCTCGGGGTATTGGCCGGCCGGGACCGCCGGGGTGCACGTCAGCGCCGACATCGCCAACGCCGTCGCCCGATACCTGAACGCGACGAACGATGAACAGTTCGACGTCGAATGCGGCGTCGAACTACTCGTCGAAACCGCGCGCCTGTTCTCCGGCATCGGTCACTTCGACATGAACGGCGAGTTCCGGATCGACGGTGTCACCGGGCCCGACGAGTACACCGCAATCGTCAACAACAACGTCTTCACCAACCTCGCGGTGCAGCAGAACCTGCGCGACGCCGTCGCGGCCGTCCGACGGCAACCGGAGGTGGCCCGACGGCTGGCCGTCACCGACGAGGAGACGGCGCGCTGGGAGGCATGCGCCGACGCGATGTGCATCCCCTACGACAAGCAACTCGACATCCACCAGCAGTGTGAGTCATTCACCCTGCTCGGCCAATGGGACTTCGAGGCGTCCAAGGACCGCTACCCGCTGCTGTTGAACTACCCGTACTACGACCTGTACCGCAAGCAGATCGTCAAGCAGGCCGATCTGGTCTTCGCCATGTACACCCGCGGCGACGCCTTCGACGACAACGCCAAGAAGCGAAACTTCGACTACTACTACCCGCTGACAGTGCGCGACTCCTCACTGTCCGCGTGTTGCGAGGCGGTCGTCGCCGCCGAGGTCGGCTACCTCGACCTCGCCTACGACCTGATGTGCGAGTCGGTGTTCACCGATTTGCACGACCTGCACGCCAACGTCGAGTCCGGCTTGCACATCGCGGCGCTGGCCGGCGCCTGGATGGACTGCGTTGCCGGATTCGGCGGGATGCGCGACTTCGGCGGCAACATCACCTTCGCCCCGCGCCTGCCAAAACGGTTGACCTACATGTCGTTTCGCATGATTGTCCGTGACTCGTCGATCGTCGTCGCAATCGACCGTGAAACCGCGACGTATCGCTTGCTGTCGGGCTCCTCGATCACACTGGCGCATCACGGCGCGGAGTTCGAGCTGGACGGGACGCCGGTGACCATGCCGATTCCGGAACGGCCCGCACTGGTTCCACCCCTCGCGCCGCCGGGGTGTGAGCCGTATAGCCGTCCCGAGTAACCTGACTGGCACTATGGCCAGCCACTCCTCCTATGGCGAGTACCGCCCGTTCTACCTGACGACGGCGATCGCCTACCCCAATGGCGCCCCGCACATCGGGCACGCCTATGAGTACATCTCCGCCGATGCCTTGGCGCGGTTCAAACGACTCGACGGCTTCGACGTGCGGTTCCTCACCGGCACCGACGTCCACGGCCAGAAGATGCAGCAGACCGCACAGGCCCAGGGAATCGCCACCGCCGAGTTGGCGTCGCGCAACTCGGACGAGTTCCAGGCACTGCAGGAGCGGCTCGGCTCCAGCTTCGACCGCTTCATCCGGACCTCCGACGACGATCACAAGCGGGCGTCGACCGAGATCTGGAATCGGATGGCGGCGGCCGGTGACATCTATCTAGACAAGTACTCGGGGTGGTACGACGTCCGTGACGAGACCTTCTACGCCGAGGTCGACACCACCGTCGGCGACGACGGTCAGCGCGTGGCCGGCGACAACGGCCACGTCCTCACCTGGACCGAGGAGCAAACGTACTTCTTCCGCCTGTCGGCCTACACCGACCGGCTGCTCGCGCTCTACGACGAGGAACCGGGCTTCCTCGGGCCCGAAAGCCGCCGCAACGAGATCGTCAGCTTCCTGCGTGGCGGTCTCACCGACTTGTCCATCTCACGCACCACGTTCGACTGGGGCGTGCCGGTCCCCGGCAACGCCGGCCACGTCATGTACGTGTGGGTCGATGCACTCACCAACTACCTGACCGGGGTGGGCTTCCCCGACGACACGGCGCTGTTCGACCGGTACTGGCCGGCCGATCTGCATGTCATCGGCAAGGACATCATCCGGTTTCACTGCGTCTATTGGCCGGCGTTTCTGATGAGTGCGGGAATCGAACTCCCCAAGCGGGTCTTCGCGCACGGATTCCTCTTCAACAACGGCGAGAAGATGAGCAAGTCGGTGGGCAACGTGGTCGACCCCGTCGAACTGATCGACGCGTTCGGCCTCGACCAGGTGCGCTACTTCTTCTTGCGCGAGGTTTCCTACGGCCAGGACGGCTCCTACTCCGCAGAGTCCATGGTCGCGCGGATCAACGCCGACCTCGCCAACGAGTTCGGAAACCTCGTCCAGCGCACCTCCTCGATGATCGCGAAGTACTTCGACGGTGCGGTCCCCGCGCCGGGCGACTACACCGACGCCGATAGCGCCCTGCTGCGGCAGGCCGCCGAACTCCTACCAACGGTGCGTGCGCACTTCGACGCGCAAGCGATCCACCTCGGCCTCGAAGCGCTGTGGCAGGCCCTCGCCGAGGCGAACCGGTACATCTCCGCCCACGAGCCGTGGAAGCTGGCCAAGACGGATCTGGCGCGCACGGCATCGGTGCTCTACGTCTGTGCCGAGGTGGTCCGCATCGTCGCCCTGCTGACCCAGCCGGTGATGCCGCTGTCCAGCAGGCAGATTCTCGACCAACTGTCGGTACCGGCCGCCGACCGGGACTTCACCGCCGTCGACCGGCGCCTGACGCCCGGCACCGAACTGCCCCGGCCCACCCCCGTCTTCCCGCGCCTCGAGGCGCCCGCGCGGGACTGATCGGAGATGAGCCCCAGCGCGCTCGACGTGCTGCGGTCGTTGCACCGGCACACGCGCGAGGAGGGGCTGCCGCCGCCGGCGGCACTCATCGGTTCCTGGTTCGGGGCCGAGGCCGTTATCGCGCCCTCCCTCGAACTCGTCGCGGGTCTGGGTCCGCCCGATCATCCCGATCGGTTCTGGTTGGGGCACCTGGGCTTCCCGGTCCACAGCGAGCATGCGCCTTTTCCCAGTGTGGCGGGCGGGCTCGCCGACGCGATCCTCATCCTGCGCGGCGGTCAATGGTCCTATGCCGATGTGACGGGCGCGGCGTGCCCGGGCTGGATCACCGACGTGCTGACCTCTCCCCCGCCGCGGACCGAGCCGGTGACCGGGCACTGGCACGAGCCGTCGGCCCACCGCCGCGCCGACCACGGCCGGGCGGTGGCGGACGCGCTGGCGGCGATCGCCGCCGGCGAGATCTACCAGGCGTGTATCTGCACCCGCGTCGACGGGCGCCTGCGGGGAGAGCCGATCGAGTTCTTCGGGACCGTCGCCGCGGCCACTGCGCCGGTGAAGGCCGCCTTCCTCCAGGGGCCCTGGGGCACCGTCGCGAGTTTCTCCCCCGAATCCTTCCTGCGCCGCCGAACCGGCGCCGTCACCTCGTCGCCGATCAAGGGCACCGCGCCCGCGAGAGCCGATCCCGGCGTGCTGGCCGCCTCGGTCAAGGATGTCGCCGAAAATGTGATGATCGTCGACCTGGTCCGCAACGACCTCGGCCGGGTCGCACGCGTCGGGTCGGTGACCGTGCCCGAGTTGCTGACGGTCGTCGGCGCCCCCGGTGTGTGGCACCTGGTGTCGACGGTGCGGGCCGAGCTCGATCCCACCGTCGGCAACGATGCGCTGTTGGCCGCGACCTTCCCGCCCGCCTCGGTGACCGGCACACCCAAGATCCGCGCAGCCGAACTGATCGGCCGGTGGGAGTCCCGGCCGCGCGGGGTCTACTGCGGGGCGGTCGGTATCGCCGGGCCCGAGCACGAGCTCGACCTGTCGGTCGCCATCCGGACCGTTGAAGTCGATCGTGACGGTGCGATGCGCCTGGGCGTCGGCGGCGGCATCACCATCGACTCGGTCCCCGAGCGCGAATGGCAAGAGTGCCTGGACAAGGCGGCCGCCATCATCGCGGCGACCTGATCGCCGGCACTCATGCGTCGTGTGCGGCCTCGTAGAGTTCGCGCTTGGACGCCCCGGTCTCCTCGGCGATCTGGGCGCACGCGTCCTTGAGACGCATCCCGCCGCCGGCCAGGGTCCGTACCCGGCCCACAAGATCGTCGATCTCCGGGACCTGCGCCGCTCCCGGTGCCAGCACGACGGTGATCTCCCCCCTGACCCCGTCGGCCGCCCATGCGGCGACGTCGTCGAGACGCCCCCGACGCACCTCTTCGTAGGTCTTGGTCAACTCGCGGCACACCGCGACGCGCCGGTCCGGGCCGAGCGCGTCGACGGCGTCGGCGAGCGTGTCGGCCAGCCGGTGCGGCGATTCGAAAAAGACGACGGTGCGCGGCTCGGCGACCAACTGGGCCAACCACTTCCGCCGGGCGCCGGGTTTTCGTGGAGCGAAACCGTCGAAGCAGAACCGCTCGCACGGCAGTCCCGAAACGGCCAGCGCCGTCGTCACCGCCGAGGGGCCCGGCAGGCAGGTGATCGGCAGGCCGGCGTCGGCGCAGGCGGCGACGAGCCGAAACCCCGGGTCGCTGACCGACGGCATTCCCGCATCGGTGACGACGAGGACGGTGTGCCCGTTCTCGATGGCTTCGACCAGCCCGGGGGTCCGAACGGCCTCGACCTGGTCGTAGTAGCTGACGATCCTCCCGGTGATCACCACCCCCAGCCCGGCGGCCAGCGCACGGGTGCGGCGGGTGTCCTCGGCGGCAACGATGTGGGCCGAGGCCAGTGCCGCCCGCAGGCGCGGCGACGCATCGCCGTACTGTCCCATCGGCGTGGCGGCCAACACCAGGGCGCCGGCAGCGGGGCCATCCCCCCTTGGTTTCGCGTGCGCGGCACTCATGGTTGACCAGCCTAGGCGCAACCTCGGTCGCGCCCACTACCATCGACCTGGTGACGACCGCCGACGACAACGCCACCAGCAGTTGGCTCGTCGTTCGGCCGAGCGGCACGCCCAGGTCGATTTCCTCGCCGGGCGGCGTCGAGGACCTTGGCCGCAGCCCGGGCAGAACGATTCCGGACCCCGTTTTCGGCGCCGCGGACCGGCGGCGCGGACTCCTGGTGGGGATCGTCATCGCTGTGCTCGCCAGCCTCACACGACTGTGGGATCTGACGCATCCCACCGACAAGGGAACCCCGGTCTTCGACGAGAAGCACTATGTCCCGCAGGGCTGGCAGGTGCTCACCGGCGCGAACTGGATCGAGGACAACCCGGCCTACGGCCTCATCGTGCACCCGCCGGTCGGCAAATGGATGCTTGCGATCGGGCAAGCCGTGTTCGGCTACACCCCGATGGGCTGGCGGATCGTCTCGGCCCTGTGCGGCATCGCCATCGTCGTCATGGTCTATTGCGCCGCCCGCCGGCTCGCCCGCTCGACGCTGGTCGGCGCGATGGCGGGCATCCTCGCCATCTGCGACGGGGTGCTCTTCGTCCAATCCCGCATGGGCATGCTCGACATCTTCCAGACCTTCTTCGTCGTCGCCGCGTTCACCGCGCTGATCGCCGACCGCGACCAGATGCGCCGCCGGCTCGACGACGCCTACCATCGTCGCGGACCGTTCTCCGGCGCGTACGGCCCGCGGCTGGGCTTCCGCTGGTATCGCTTCACCGCGGGTGTGCTGCTCGGCCTCGCGTGTGGCACGAAGTGGTCCGGCATCTACTTCGTTGTCGCGTTCACCCTGATGTCGCTGGCGTTCGACGTTGCCGCGCGCCGCGCATACGGGGTCGAGCGGCCGTGGGTGGGCGTGTTGGCACGCGATCTCCTACCGTCGTCGCTGAGCCTGGCCGTGATGCCGGTCCTGCTCTACCTCGGCTCTTTCGCCCCGTGGTTCGCCTCGGAGACCTCGGTGTACCGCTACCAGGTCAGCGGCGGGGGCAGCGGCGCCCTGGGCTGGGTGCCGGCGGCGTGGCGTTCCCTCTGGTACTACCAGTCGGGGATCCTCAAGTTCCACGAAGGGCTGACCAACGCGGCCGGCAACCACCACCCGTGGGAGTCGAAACCGTGGACGTGGCCGATGGGGCTGCGCCCGATGCTGTATGCGGTGGAGACGGGACCGGACCGCTGCGGCGCCGACGAATGCGCGCGCGTGCAGATGCTGATCGGCACCCCGGCGATCTGGTGGGCCGCACTTCCCGTCCTCGCGTGGGCAGTGTGGTCGTTCGCGGGCCGCCGGGACTGGCGGTACGGGGTGGTTCTCGTCGCCTATGGCGCGGCATTCGCACCGTGGTTCGCCAACATCGACCGGCAGATGTACTTCTTCTACGCGACCCTCATGGCGCCGTTCCTCATTATCGGCCTCGCCTTGTGCCTCGGTGACGTCCTGCGCTATGGCGCGACGATCCCCAGGCGCGCGAACGATTCACCCTCGGATCGCCAAATCCTCATCGTCGGTCTGGTTGCCCTCTATCTGGCGGTGGTCATCCTCAACTTCGCCTGGCTGTGGCCGGTGCTGACCGGCGTGCCGATCACGAAACTGCATTGGCATCAAGAGATTTGGCTGCCGAGCTGGTCGTGACGAGCGGATCGTGGCGGATGTCCCGCACGAAGGACACACCGAGGGCGATCATCACGATGACGAACGGTAGGGCCGCCAGGATCGCCATCTGCTTGACCCCGGTCAGCGCATCGGCACTTCCTTCGCCGCCGCCGACGACAAGCAGCAGGAGCGCCACCCCACCGGTCAGCACGCCCCAGAAGACGGTGATCCAGCGGCTCGGCTCGTGGGCACCGCGTTGCGACAAGGTGCCCATGACCAGTGACGCGGAATCGGCGCCGGAGACGAAGAAGATCGCCACCAGGACCATCACCAAGACCGAGGCGATCCCCGTCAGCGGGAGATGGTCGAGGACGCGGAATAGCAGGTCCTCCTCGTCGCCGGCCGATCCGACGCGGTAGTTCGCGCCCTCGTTCTGCTGTCGGATCGCGGTACCGCCGAAGATGGCGAACCACACCAGCGACACCGTCGACGGCACGATCATCACGCCGACGACGAATTCGCGAATCGTGCGGCCCCGGCTGATCTTCGCCAGAAACATGCCGACGAAAGGCGTCCACGAGACCCACCACGCCCAGTAGAAGATGGTCTGCTCGGCGAGCCACTGTTCGCCGGCCCCGTCGACCGTCGCCGAGGATCGTGCGGCCATCGCCATGATCTGGTCGAAGTAGGAGCCCAGCGTCGTCGGAATGACGTTGAGGATGAACACCGTCGGTCCGACCAGGAACACGAAGACCGCCAGAATCAGCGCCAGCACCATGTTGATGTTCGACAACCACTGGATACCTTTGGCGACACCCGACACCGCCGACGCGACGAAGGCCGCGGTCAGCACGGCGATGATCGCGACGAGCATCATCTTCGACGGACTCGACACCCAGTTCACCGCCTCCAGTCCAGAGCCGATCTGCAGTGCCCCCAAGCCCAGCGAGGCGACGGTGCCGAACAGCGTCGCGACGATGGCAAGCCCGTCGATGACCTTCCCGGCCGGGCCGTTGGCGCGCCGCGATCCCAGGAGCGGCGTGAAGGCGGCAGACAGCAGCTGGCCGCGGCCCTTCCGATACGTCGAATAGCCGAGCACCATGCCTACCAGCGCGTACATCGCCCACGGGTGCAAGCCCCAGTGGAACATCGTGGTCGCCATCGCCGCCGGTAGATGGTTCCCCACCGTCCCCGGCGGGGTCCTCACCGTGGCACCCGGGGGTTCCTGCAGGTAGTGCAGCAAGGGCTCGTAGGCGCCGAAGAACATGAGCCCGATTCCCATGCCCGCGGCGAACATCATCGAAATCCAGCTGATCGTCCGGTACTCCGGCTTCTCGCCGTCGCGGCCCAACGGAATGCGGCCATACTTGGTGAACGCGACGACCAGCACAAAGACGACGAACCCACTGGCCGCGACGATGTAGAGCCAACCCATGTTGGCGGTGACCCACGTCATCGCGCTCGTCGTCGCGACACGCATCGAATGCGGGGCTACGATTCCCCATCCGACGAAGGCAAAGACGACGACAGCGGTGCTTCCGAATACCGCATAGTCCAGCCGAGGCTTGCTGACAACGTTCCGTACCCGGCCGGTTTCCACCAGCCCACCATAGGCACGCGGCTGCTCCTACGGGGTCACTCGCGCACGATCATGACCGGGCAGCTCGCATGCTGCAGGATCTTCTGACTGGTCGAACCGAGCAGGAGACCTTTGAAGCCACCGCGTCCACGGCTGCCGGCGACGATCAGCGACGCGCCGCGCTCGTCGGCGGCGGCGACGATGGCCTTGGCCGGATCATCGGGTACGACGACGCGCTGAACCTCCACGTCGGGATAGTCCTGCGAGTAGCCGGCCAGGCGCTCGGCGACCGCTTCATTGGCCTCGGTGCTCATCCGCTCGACCGCGTCGGGCTCAATACCGAAGCCGTGTAGCGCGTCGGCGTCGAGTTGCGCCCACGTGTGGACCGCGACGAGCGGTACCCGCAGCGAGTCCGCCTGACGGTAGGCCTCCTTGACGGCCGGATCGCTGATCGGCGTGTCGCCAACGCCGACCACGACCGGTCCGGCCTTTCCCTCTCCGTCGATGACGACGACCCGGCCGTGGTAGTGCGCCGCGATGGTGACGCCCACCGAGCCGAGCACCAAGCCGCGCACGCTGCCGAGGCGACGGGTGCCGATGACGATGGCCGTCGCGTCCTTGCCGACTTCGAGGAGGGTCCGCGCGGCGTCACCCTCGCCGACGCTGGTGCGCACCCGGACATCCGGTGCCGCCTCCAACGCGGCGGCGGCCGCCTGCTTCACGGCGTCCTTGGCCTCGCCGGCGATCGCCTCGACGACATCCTGCGGGATCACCAGGCCGGGGGCATAGTCGCTAGTGCTGGCATCATACGCACCGACGATGTGTAGTTCCGACTCCTCGCGGGCGGCCAGCGAAGCGGCCCAACGAGCCGCGTGCAGCGACGTTTCGGTGCTATCGACTCCGACGACGACAGTGGGCATGAGTGATCCTCCTCGAGTGGCGATCGGCAACCTATCGGGCACCTTGTGTCCATCGTTACCCCAACCGCTGCGACCGTCAAACGAAGTAGTGTGACGTAGGCTGAATAGGGACGAATTGCCCACGGCAGGCTGAAAGTTTCATCGTCCGTTCACTTCAGCGTCGACCTGAATTCCCACTTGAGGAGCGATGTCCGTGACCACCGATCCAACGATTCGACGTGCCTTTATCCACGGTTCCGTCACCGTGGCACTCGCGTTGGGGGCCCTCATCGCCGGCGGCGCCGCCGACGGGACCACGCGGACCGTGCTGCTCGCCGCGTGCCCGCTGATCACCCTTATCGGTGCGGTGGCCGCGGGGATCCGGACCTACCGGGCCTGGAAGGTCAACAATCGGTGGCCGGTGTGGCAGGGGCTCCTGTGGTTCCTCCTCATGACGACACTGCTTTTGTTCATGAGTGTCGCCCCGACAGTTCTCGGGCTCACCGCGTAGCCGGAGATCGATCCCGGCGTCAGTGATAGAGGTCGACGCTGATCTGCTCGGCGTCGAGCCGCGCGAGCGCCTCGGTCAGCACCTGTGAGCTGAACTGGCCCTCATCACGCAGCGCCAGCAGCTCGGACCGCTGGGCGTCGATCATCGCCTGCCGCAGCGCCGCGAACTCCGCGCGCCCGACATGCGCGACGGTGCCGTCCTCGGAGTCCTCGGACCGCACCACCACCTCGCGCACCCGCCGGTAGTGCTCGGGGTCGGTGGCGAACCGGTCGGCGAGGTCGTCCTCGATGACCCCGCGGAGCCGGACGTGCAGGGTATTGCGCTCGACGTCGATCTCCGCGTCGTCGGGGGTGACGCCGAGCAGGCGGACCAGCGGGCCCAGCGTCAATCCCTGGAGCAGCAGCGAACCCAGCGCGACGAGGAAGGCGACCAGCACCAGCAACGATCGTGACGTTGTCTCGATCGGCAGGGTCTGTGCCGCGGCCACCGTCACCGCCCCGCGCATACCGGCCCATACGACGACGGTCGACTCCCGCCAGCCGAGCGGCGAGGACAAGAAGTAGTCCAGGTCGGCGAGTTTGCGGTTCAACTTGCGGGACACCCTGGGTGGGGCGTCGTCAGGCATCCGACTGCCGATCTCGCGCAGTTTGGGAGCCAGGTCGTCGAGCCGGCGCGCACGGCGGTGCAACATTCCAGCCATCGGACCGACAAACGCGACGCGGACCGCCAGCACCACGACGAGCACCAGCGCGGCCAGGCCGAACGCCGTGTGCAGCCGCCCCCCGTCCCGGCTGACATCCCCGATCAGCGAGGACAGTTCCAGGCCCATCAGCAGGAATACCCCACCCTCTAGGAGTAGTTCGATGGTGCGCCAGTTGTGTACCTCCGCCATGCGATGCGCCGCGCTGAGGTGGCTGGCGGCGCCCACCCCGGTGACGATGCCGGCGGTCACCGAGGCGACGAGACCGGAGGCACCCACATGTTCGGCGGGCAGATAGGCCAGGTACGGGATGGTGAACGACACCGCCGTCGTGACCGTCGAATTGCTCAGCCGGGACGCAACGAGAAGATTCGCCTTGCCCACGAGAAACCCGATGCCGAGCGCCGCGACAACCGCCCAGACGAAGCCGCCGATGGCACCGCCGATCGAGATGCTCACCGCTGTCGCAGCCACCGCGGTGCGCAGCAGGACCAACGCGCTCGCATCGTTGAGCAGGCTTTCCCCCTCGAGGATCGCGACCACCCGGCTGGGCGCCCCCAGTCGCTTGACCATCTGCGTCGCCACCGCATCGGTGGGCGAGACGATCGCACCCACCGCGATTCCGGTCCATAGCGAAATCTCGGGGATGAGTGCGTGCACGACCACACCGACCACAACTGCACTGAGCACCACCAGGGTCAACGACAGGCCGCCGATCGCGGCCAGATTGCGGCGGAACTCCATCGTCGGCATCGACACGGCCGCCGAGTACAGCAGCGGCGGCAGGACGCCGAGCAGGATCCATTCCGGCGAAACCATCACGTTCACCTGTGGCAGGAGTCCGACGAGCAGGCCGCCGGTCACCAGGATCAGTGGCGGCGCAATCGCGACCCGCGGGCCGAGTGCGTTGGCCGCGGCAATGGCCAGGACCCCGACGATAATCACGAGAATCGCTTCCATGGGCGTCATTGTGCCCGGCGCCCAGCGGTTCGCGTGGCGTCGTGTCGCAATGGCGCCCGCAGGGATATGCCGGGAGACTCCGGCTCCCGGCACCGAGGGCGCCGGGCCACTGTCGATGACGGGCTACCCGCCGGGAATGAGCACGACCGCTCAATCGAAGCAGGCCAGCGGTCATCCCGAGAAGCATCATTCCCAATGCCACCAAGAACCGTTACAATGGCTGTTGAGACATGGCGCTGTTGCCGGCCCGGCGAGAGCGACACCGCTTCCCCGCCCTCGGAGGTCGACGATGACCAGCACACTCAACCCGCAGAGTACGAGCCACCAATACGTCCCCGTGGCCAAGTCCCAGGTTCGTGAGGACTACCACCAGGTCCTCGACGACCTGTCCGACGCGTCGGTGCACCGCAACTTCGACCCGTACCTCGACATCGACTGGGACTCGCCCCAGATGGCCGTCGTTCCCAATGACCGGCGCTGGATCATGTCCCCGCACGATCCGGTCGGGCGGCATCGGTGGTTCGCCGAGCAACCGGTCGACAAGCAGATCGCCATGGGCATGTGGCGCCAGGCCAACGTCGCCAAGGTGGGCCTGCAGTTCGAGTCGATCCTCATCCGTGGCCTCATGCAGTATTCCGACCGGTTGCCCAACGGCGCCAAGGAGTTCCGCTACACCACGCATGAAGCCAAAGAAGAGTGCAACCACACCCTGATGTTTCAGGAGTTCGTGAACCGCACTGGCGTCGACGTCCCCGGCGGCCCGCGCTGGTTCCGCCGCCTGTCCCCGATCATCCCGTTGTTCTCGACAATCTTCCCCAGCGTCTTCTATTTCGGCGTGCTCGCCGGCGAAGAGCCAATCGATCACATTCAGAAGGAGTTCTTGCGCAAGGATCAGAATCTGCATCCGACCATGCAGGCCATCATGCAGTTGCATGTTGCCGAGGAAGCGCGCCATATCTCCTTTGCCCACCACCTGCTGCGCGAGTCCATCCCCAAGAAGGGGCCGCTGACCCGGTTCGCCCTGTCGATCACAATGCCCATCGTCATGCGCCTGTTGTGCGAGGTGATTGCCAAGCCACCACGCGAGTTCCGGCGCACCTTCGATATTCCGCGGTCGGTGTGGAAGGAGCAGTTCTGGCGCTCGCCGCAGTCGCGCCAGTTCCTGGCCAACGTGTTCGGCGACGTCCGGATGCTCGCCGAGCAGTGCGGCCTGATGAACCCGGTCTCCCGACGCGTCTGGCGGTTGATGCGGATCTCCGGTCGGCCGTCCCGCTACCGCAGCGAGCCGACCTACTCGGCCGCCGCGTAGCGCGCAGGCCGACCAGAAAGCAGCCCACCTCAATGCCCCACGTCGTCACTCAGGCGTGCTGCGGCGACGCCTCCTGCGTCTACGCATGCCCGGTCAATTGCATTCACCCGACCCCCGATGAGCCCGGTTTCGGCACCGCCGAAATGCTCTATATCGACCCGACCACCTGCGTCGACTGTGGAGCCTGTGTCACCGCCTGTCCGGTCGGCGCGATTGTCCCCGGCCATCGCCTGAAGCCCGAGCAGACGCGCTTCGCCGAGGTGAACGCCGCCCAGTACGGCGCGAATAGCATCCTCGGCGAGGTCCGCTTTCCCGTGGACATGGCCAAGCGTCTGCCGCTGGCCCCGGTCGCCACGCCCGGACCGTTGCGCGCCGGACCGCAACACGTCGCCATCGTCGGCTCCGGACCATCGGCCATGTATGCGGCCGACGAATTGCTGCGCTTGCCCAACGTCACCATCACCATGTACGAGCGGCTGGACGCCCCGTTCGGCCTTGCCCGCTACGGCGTCGCGCCCGATCACACCGCCACCCGCGCGGTGATGCACCTCTTCGACGACATCGCCCGCCATGAGCGCCTGCGCATCCTGCTGGGCGTCGAGGTCGGCCGCGACCTCACCGTCGACGAATTGCGTGCGCGCCACGATGCAGTGTTCTGGGCCGGTGGCGCCGCCACCGATCGCCCGTTGGGGGTGGCCGGTACCGATGCTGTCGGCTTCGCTGCCGCCACGTCGCTGGTCGGCTGGTACAACGACCATCCCGATTTCGCCGACGCGCAGTTCGATCTGTCCGCACCGCGGGTCATCGTCATCGGCAACGGCAATGTCGCGCTCGACGTCGCCCGGATCCTGACTGCCGATCCGACCGGCCTCGAGTCGACAACTATTGCACGTGGCGCATTGGATACGCTGCGCCGCAAGGGAATTCGCGAGGTTGTCGTCGTCGGGCGACGCGGTCCGCGGGAAGCAGCATTCACCCTGCCCGAACTCATCGGCCTGGTGGATCACCAGGATCCCACCATTTTCGTCGACCCGGCCGACCTTGTCGGCGTCACCGCCGACCCCGACAACATCACCGAGCAGGAGAAACTCGCACTCCTCCGCGAGATTTCGCAGCGCACCTACACCACCGAGGAGTTGGCCCGCCCCACGATCCGCTTTGCCTTCGGCCTCGCGCCAGCCGAGATTCGGACTGAAAACGGCACGGTCAGCGGGGTTCGCTTCGCGCGCAACACCATTGCCGCCGACGGCACCGCCACCCCCACCGGCGAAATTCTCGACATCGACGCCGGGCTCGTCCTGTCCTCGGTTGGGTATCACGGTGTGGCAGTGCCGGGCCTTCCCTTCGACGAACAAAGCGGCGTGATCCCCAACGACGCAGGCCGCGTTGTCGACGGCGATATCCCCGTCCCCGGTGTCTATGTCACCGGCTGGATCAAGCGCGGTCCGAACGGCTTCATTGGGACCAACAAGACCGACTCCGCCCAGTCGGTCGCATCGTGGCGCCATGATGTCGAGACCCGATCAGGACGGCTGTCGCGTGGCAATTGAGCCGTCGCACAACATGTATTACACTAGTTCACGTGTTCTAGTAATATTGCGACATGGTACCTCCTACCAGCACAGCTCCCCCCTTCGCGACAAGCGCAGCGGGTGCTAGCGCAGGCGAGGATGGGGTTCCTACTTCGGCCGCCGATCCGTGGCGCCTGGTCCACCAGCGGCATCAGCAACCTCGCCGACCGCATCGTGTTCCGCCACGACCCCGACTCGGTGCGAAGACCCGCGAACGCAGCATCGCCGACCGCAGCACCACCGCCCGCATCGTCGTGCACGTTGTCTGCGACGAAGCCACTGCCGCCGGCACTGCCGACCACCCCGGCTTCCTCGCCAACCACGGTGTCATCAGCGCCGACCACATCCACGGCATTGTCAACCGCCCCGACACCACCGTGCGCCCACTGGGCAGGTCGTCGGCGCCGTCGGAGACGGCACCACCCGAACCGAAGCCACCGTCGCTGCCGCTTTACCAACAGGCCAGCCCCTACCGCCCGTCTGCAGCACTGGACACCTTTATCCGCATCCGCGACGGCTACTCTGCACCACCCCCGGATGCGACCGGCCCGCCTTCACCGGCGAGCTCGACCACGTTGTGGAATACGACCATCGCGACCCCGCCGCCGGCGGGCACGCCCGTACCATCGGGATTACCCCTGAACACATCAGCATCGACGGCCCCGCCGCGTCAAGACTCGCACGCAACGCAAACATGAACGCCGACAGGGCCGAACGCACTCGAAACCGAAGAACGCGCGAACAGCTGGCGCAAGTCCGGCAGCAGGCCCGACAACCCGCCCTACTAGACCTAGTCCAACCCGAACCGGTACACGGTTTCGTTGGGCAGATACGCCGCCCAGCCCGGGTCACCAGTCTTGGCAAACGCCACCCAGGCACTGTGCATGACATCGGCGACCGCCTGCGGCGCATCCGGGCCGGTCAGCCGACGGGCGACGGCAAGGTGGTCGAACACATATGGGATCTCGACCGCGTGGGCGGCGCCGATCCCGGCCTCGTTGTTGGGCACGCCGAACTCGTACAGGTACGTCGGCTCGGTCGGCCGTAGCCGCGCCAGCTTGAGTGAACCGGCCCGGAAGGCGATATCGGTGAGCACCATGCACAGCGCGTCGCCCGGTGATGTGCCCGCCGTCACGTGCTCGTCGAACTGCTCGACCGCGCCATCGATCCCGCCGATCATTCCCCGTGCGAACTCCGGCGTCGCCATCGCGGCCACCCCCGTGGGGACGAGGAAGAAGCGAAACTCGTCGGCATTCCACCCGGTGATCAGCGGGATCCCGGATGACTGACTCGCGATCGAGGCGATCGGCAGGTTCGGCAATACCTCGCCGTCGACGACGGGCATGGTCGACATAATGCCCATCCCCACCGCGACGACGGTGGCGCCGAAGATCTCCGGATCAGGATTCAGGGTCAACTCCAGCGCCACGTCGGTCTGCGCCTGGAGTAGCAGGGCTGCTGAGACCGAGCCCAGCCCGGCCGCATCGGCGCCAACCCCGAGCAGCCCGGCCACGCGCGCGGTCACCTTGCGCGCGTCGGATACGGCAACAGCAGCGGTAGCGTTGCCGCTCTGCATGATTGCGCGGTGGATCAGCCCCGTCGCCAGCGGCGAGGACAGCAGTGAGGCAACGCTCATCGCACCCGCGGACTCACCGAAAACAGTGACCTGCCCCGGATCGCCACCGAATGCCTCGACATTATCCCGAACCCACCGTAGGGCCGCGAGTTGGTCGAGAAGCCCACGGTTCTCCGGCGCACCGTCCACCGACGCGAAGCCGGGTACGCCGAGCCGGTAGTTCACGCTGACGAAGACCACGCCGTCCCGGGCAAAGGAATCACCCGCATACATCGGCAACCGGTTCGACCCGCGCGCAAATGCGCCCCCGTGGATCCACACCATGACGGGCAGGCCCGATGCGGACGGATCGCGCGTCCAGACATTGACGGTGAGGTAGTCGTCGCCGAGTTCGATGTCGTTGTCCAACAACGCCGCGATCGGCGCCGGATATCCGACCTGTGGTGCCGTCGGCCCGTATGCGGTCGCATCACGCACCCCGTCCCACGCGGGCGGCGGGGCCGGCGCCTGGAATGCCGCCGGCCCGATGGGTGGCGCCGCATAGGGAATACCCAGGAAGGCGATCGTGCCGTCGCGGGCGGTGCCCCGTACCGCACCAGCGGAAGTGGTGACGATCAAACCCGCCGTGGAACCGTCCGTGTCGCCCATGACCCCAACCTACGGATCGGGACTCGCGCGACGGGCCCGTTCGCCCGGACCGGTCTGCGGCACTAGCTGTGCGACGCGGCCCGCTGCTGTCCACCACGGGTGCCGCGGCTCCGCGAGCGGGAGCCGCCGGCGTTGCGGTTGGCCGAGTTGCGGGCGCCACCGGAGTGGCCGCCGGAACGGCCGCCACCACGCCGACCGCCGCCCGCCCTGGGTGCCGCCGGTGCCGGCCGGGGGGCCGGCTCGACGTGGGCTGCGCGCGGGCCGACCAACTGGTCAACCGACTCCGACGCGGCCGTCACCCGCTGCGGCTGAACGTCGATCTTGGCGTTGCGCAACAGCTTTCGCAGATCGCCACGCTGCTCCGGCAGGCACACGGTCACCACGTCACCAGCCTCACCGGCGCGCGCCGTACGGCCCGAGCGGTGCAGGTATGCCTTGTGCTCGGCCGGCGGGTCGACGTGGACGACCAGCTCGACGCCGTCGACGTGCACGCCACGAGCCGCAACGTCCGTGGCGACCAGGACGCGCGCCCCGTCGCCGCCGAAAGCGGCGAGGTTGCGGTCGCGCTGAGCCTGGCTGAGGTTGCCGTGCAGATCGACGGCCGGAATTCCTTCGTCGGTCAGCTTCTTGGCCAGCTTCTTGGCCTGATGCTTGGTGCGGGTGAACAAGATTCGCCGGCCGGTTCCCGACGCCAACTCCCGCACCAGCGCATGCTTGTCGGTTGCGTTGGACGCTTCATAGACATGATGGGTCATCTTGGCCACGGGCGAGTTCGCCTCGTCAACCGAATGGGTCACCGGGTCGTGCAAGAACTTGCGGACGAGCTTGTCGACACCGTTGTCCAGCGTGGCCGAGAACAGCAACCGCTGCCCGTCCTGCGGGGTGGCCGACATGATGCGGGTCACGACGGGAAGGAAGCCGAGGTCGGCCATGTGGTCGGCCTCGTCGAGCACGGTGATCTCAACATCGTCGAGTTTCACAATGCCCTGCTTCATCAGGTCGTCAAGGCGGCCCGGGCAGGCGACGACGATGTCAACACCGCGTCGAAACGCCTGTTCCTGGCGGGCTTGTTTCACACCGCCGAACACCGTGGTGACCGACAAGCCCATCGCCTGGGCGAGCGGGGTGACCGTGTCGGCGATCTGGGTGGCAAGCTCGCGGGTCGGGGCGAGCACGAGGCCCGTCGGGCGCCCAGGTTTGGTGGTCACCCCGATCTCGCGCAGTCCCGCGACGAGCGGGATGGCGAAGGCGAGGGTCTTACCGGAGCCGGTCTTGCCGCGGCCGAGGACGTCATCGCCCTCAAGGGTGTTTCCCAGCGTGGCGGCCTGGATGGGGAAGGGTTCGGTCTTTCCTTGGGCGTCGAGCACTTTGACAAGCGCATCGGGCACACCGAGGGAAGCAAAAGTTGTAGTCATGTTTAGTGGGTGCCTTTCCGGCATGGCGATCCACGGGCGCGCACAGTTGCGCGCTATCGAGTGCGGATCAGAAATGGCGAAGACGCCCGGCCGGGCGCATTCGTTCGCCGTTGTGAAGTCAACCAGCCGGTGCAATCCGGCGGAGAAGAAGCGTTCTAACGACGCATGACAGTGCGTTGACGCCTGTCAGTTGGGATCAAGCCTACCTGACGGCTGCCAATTCCCGTGATCTATCCTGCGCGACCTTGCTCACACCCCCTCACAGCCCACGCATAGCTTTGACCTAGCAATTGCATAGCCGGACGGCGGATACTGTGACGGTGGTGTCGACAACTCCCCAACGGCTGATGCTGACCCGCACTGACGGTTCTCCCATCAGTGCGCTGGTCGTCGACGATGAGGCGGTCCTCGCCGAGATGGTCTCGATGGCCCTTCGCTACGAGGGCTGGACGGTGACGACCGCCGGCGACGGCGCCTCGGCCATTGCCGCGGCCCGCGAGTGCCGTCCCGACATCGTCATCCTCGACGTCATGCTCCCCGACCTGAGTGGCCTCGAAGTCCTGCTCCGGTTGCGGAAGCTCAATCCGGCACTGCCGGTCCTCATGCTGACCGCGAAGGACTCCGTCGAGGACAGAATCGCCGGACTCACCGCCGGTGGCGACGACTACGTCACCAAGCCGTTCAGCATCGAGGAGGTGGTGTTGCGTTTGCGGGCGCTGCTGCGCCGGGCGGGCATCACCACCGACGATGGTGACTCGCAACTCGTCGTCGGGGATCTCGTCCTCGACGAGGACAGCCACGAGGTCGCCCGCGACGGCGAATCGGTGACCCTGACCTCCACCGAGTTCGAACTGCTGCGCTTCCTCATGCACAACCCTAAGCGGGTGCTCTCCAAGGCGCAGATCCTCGACCGGGTATGGGACTACGATTTCGGCGGACGCTCGAACATCGTCGAGCTCTACATCTCTTATCTGCGCAGAAAGATTGATGACGGCCGGGAACCGATGATCCACACGGTGCGCGGCGCCGGATATGTCCTCAAGCCCGCCCGCTAACCCTGCCCGACGCCGGGGGTCGCCGGCCACGTGGCCGTTGCGCACCCAGCTTCTGGTCGGCCAGGTCATCCTCCTCGCCCTGGTGTGCCTCGCAATCGGCACCGTCACCGAACTCGCGCTGCGCCACTATCTCGTCAATCAGCTCGACGAGGAACTGCGTGAAGTCTCGCACCGCTCGACGATGATGGCGGCCTCGCCCGCAGTCCCGGAGCCGCCCCGGCATTCTCGGCGCCAACAGGCCGGTCCCGGTCCGGAGTTTCTCGACGCCGCCGGCCAGCCCGCCGGCTTGATCGCCGCAGTCGTCCCGAATGATGGCCAGGTCGCCGCCGGTTCCCTCGACAGCCATGGTGCGCGGCACAGTCTGAGCGACGACGAGGTCGCGCAGCTGGCCGCGGTGATTCCCAGCCCGGCACCGACCACGGTGCCGATCGGCGACCGCGGCCAGTATCGGGTGATCGCCACCACCACCCCGAAGGACGATGTCGTGGTGACCGGACTTCCGCTGGCCGACATCAACAACACGATGTGGACGGCGCTGCTGATCATGACCGTGGTTGCCCTCGGCGCACTCCTGGCCGCGGCCACGCTCGGAGCCGCGATCACTCGCCGGGCACTCGCGCCGCTGCATCGGGTCGCCGCGACGGCCCGCGAGGTCGTCGAACTGCCACTCGACCGCGGCGAGGTGATCCTTCCGGTCCGTGTCCCCGAGGCCAACGCCGACCCCAACACCGAGATCGGCCAGATGGGCTCGGCGCTGAACCGGATGCTCGACCACATCGGCACCGCGCTGGCGACCCGTCAGGCCAGCGAAAGCCGGGCCCGTCAGTTCGTCGCCGATGCCAGTCACGAGTTGCGCACTCCGCTGGCCGCGATTCGCGGCTACACCGAATTGTCCCGCCGGCGCCGCGCCGACGTGCCCGATGAGGTGGCCCACGCGATGGGGCGGGTGCAATCGGAATCCGATCGGATGACCCACCTGGTCGAAGACCTGTTGCTGCTCGCCCGACTGGACTCCGGGCGTCCACTCGAACGCGAAAAGGTCGACCTGTCGAACCTGGCCGTCGACGCGGTGAGCGACGCCCACGTCGCCGGACCCGACCACAGCTGGAACCTCGACCTGCCCGACGAGCCCGTGGTTGTCGTCGGCGATGCGGCTCGCCTACACCAGGTGCTGGCCAATCTGCTCGGCAACGCGCGGGTGCACACCCCGCCCGGTAGCACGGTGACCGTCGAGCTCACCTCGACCGCCGACCGTGCCGCGTTGCGGGTGACCGACGACGGGCCCGGGATAGACCCGGCCCTGCAGTCGGAGGTGTTCACCCGGTTCGCACGGGGCGACACGTCTCGCTCGCGCAAGGCCGGTAGCACGGGATTGGGCTTGTCCATCGTCGATGCGGTCGTCAAGGCCCACGGCGGCACCATCGCACTGCGCAGCCGGCCGGGAGCCACCGAATTCACCGTGAGCATCCCGGTAGACGCATCCGCCTGAAACCTTCCGCACCTGGCATCCCCGGCGATGGCCCCCTACCGAAAACGACCCCGGTCCCGCCTGGAGGGCGGGACCGGGGTCGTTGCGCGCGAAGTCTTACTTCTTGCCCTTCGGCTTCGACTTCGTCTTGGTCTTGGTCTGCACAGGCTGCGGGAAGCGGTGGCGGACCTGGGGCTTCTGGGTGCTGGTCAGGTGACGGAACATGGTGACTCCTCGTTAACTGTGTTGAACTCAGGTGGTTGGCCTGACTCCACTGACGTTATGAGGCCCAAATTTGTGTCAGTCCTGTCTTAGCTATGAAATTGCTATGTGTGCGAAACCATGGCGAAGACCACCCCGGTGACGTCCGGGTCCGATGGGTTGAAACCGCTGGTCCCGCCGGCCCCGATTCCGCTGGTGACGACCGATCAGGGATCGACGGCCTCGGTACGCGTCGAGGTGGCTAGTTCCTTGGGGTCGATGAAACACAGCACCGCGAACGCCACCACGGCCAGCGGGACGAGGAACAGGAAGATCGGCAGCAGCGCCTCGTTGTAGGCCTCCACGATCGGGGTCCGCACCGCGTCGGGCAGTGCGTTCACCGCGGCGGGGGTCAGGTGGTTGCGCCCCTTGTCGCCGCCCTGGACGGCACCGGTTCCGGCCAGCTTCTCCGCGAGGATGGACATCAGCCGCGACGCGAAGACCGAGCCGACGACGGCGGAGCCCAGCGTGGCGCCCACCTGGCGGAAATAGTTGCTCGCCGCCGTGGCGGTACCGACAATCGCGCCGGGGAACGAGTTCTGCACGATCAGCGTCAGGATTTGCAGGCTCAAGCCGATACCGATGCCGAGAATCGCCAGGTAGGTGCACATCAACCAGTTGGGCGTCGTGACCGTCATCGTCGACAGCAACGCGAGCCCGATGCCGATGACCACGGCACCAGCAATGGGGAAGGCCTTGTAGCGCCCGGTACGTGTGACGGCCTGGCCGGAGATGACTGATGCGACGAGCAGGCCGCCCATCATCGGGATCATCAGCAGGCCCGAGTGGGTGGCGTCCACGCCGGTCACCATCTGGATGTAGGTGGGCATGTAGCCGATGGCACCAAACATGGCGACCCCGATCGCGAGGGCCGCAACAGTGGTCACCGCGAAGTTGCGGTCCGCGAACAGCGACATCGGGATGACCGGGCTCTGGGCGCGGCGCTCGGCCCAGACGAACGCGCCCGCCAGGACCACGGTTGCCACCGCAAGACCGATGATCTGTGCCGAGCCCCACGGATAGGTGTGTCCACCCCAGGTACAGATCAGCACCAGCGTCGTCGTCGCCGCGGCGATCAGCGCCATCCCCAGATAGTCGAGGCGTGGGCGCTCCGCGGCCCGCGTCGCCCGGGCCGGAAGGAACACAATGGTGGCCGCTATCGCAAGCAGGCCAAGGGGCAGGTTCATCCAGAACGCCCAGCGCCAGCCGGGGCCCTCGGTGAGCCAGCCGCCGAGCAACGGGCCGGCGACCGATGCGACGGCGAAGACCGCCCCCATCGCACCCATGTATTTGCCGCGTTCGCGCGCCGGGACGGCGTCGGCGATGGCCGCCTGCGACAGAATCATCAGTCCACCGCCACCGAGCCCCTGCAGGACGCGGCCGGCGATGAGGATCCCGATATTCGGCGCCAGCCCGCCGACTATCGACCCGACGATGAACAGGATGATGGCCACGACCAGCACCGGCTTGCGGCCCAGCTGATCGCTGATCCGACCGTAGACGGGCATCACGATCGTGCTGGCCAGAATGTAGCCGGTGATGACCCAGGTCATCTGGTCGACGCCGTTGAGTTCGCCGACGATTGTCGGCAGCGCGGTCGACAACACCGTCTGGTTCAGCGAGGCCAGCAGCATGGTGATCATCAGGCCGATGAATAAGAACAGGACGGTTCGCTTGTCCTTCTCGCCGGCCGGGCCGGCCGGTGTCGAGGGCGGCAGCGATTCAGGGTGGTTGCGGGTGGACATCAAATTCCTTTCAAGGCTTCGCGAAATGCCGCCATCGCGGCATCGATCGCCGCTTGGTCCGGGTTGTCGAGCAGCGCGGGTTCGCTGCCGCGCGCGTATCGCAGCACGGCTCCGGCCAGGAGCACCATCGCCCGGGCGCTGTCGGAGGCCTGCGAGGTCGGATTCTCTTCAGCGAGACGCCTGGTGAGCACGACGACGAGTTCATGCTGAACAGCGTCGCGGTGGGCGCGCAGCCGGTCGAGGAGTTCGGGATGCGAGGCGACCACCGCCATGAGTGCGCCGTCTTGACCCATCGGGAGCCCGAGCGTCGCCAAGGTGGTCACCGTCATCCGCAGCGCACGCCGGAACCGCTCGCTGCCCGCGGAAACGGTGGGCTGGCCGACGGCGTCCTCGACGAAGGCGTCGAGCGCTTCCGGCGAGATCTGCGGTTGCTGAATGCCGAGGACGGCATCTTCCTTGGAGTCGAAGTAGTTGAAAAAGGTGCGTCGCGAAACTCCGGCGCGCTCGGCGATCGCACTGACCGTCGCCTCGGCAAGTCCGTCCCGTTTCGTGAGTTCGGCAGCTGCGTCGTGGATGCGCCGCAACGTCTCCGCCCGCTTGCGGTCCCGCACCCCGCCCACCATTGTTTGCACTAGTGCACTATTGCACTAGTGCACTCTTCGTGGTGGCATCTGGCGAAAGCTGGTCGATGCCATTTGTGCAGCCGGAGACCAAGCGCCAGGCGCTACCCTGGACCGGTGATAAAGCAGCTGCTCTGTGCGACGGCGCTCACGCTGACACTCGGCAGCGGCGGGCAGAGCGCTGCGGCAACCGGCCCCCACTACATCGCACTCGGGGACTCCAGGGCGGCGGCGCCGACCTGGACATCACCATTGACCGGCGACGGTTGCGGACGCACCACCGACGCGTACCCGGGGAAAGCAGCCGCGCTACTTGGCGTCACATTCCGGTCGGTGGCATGCACGGGTGCCACCACCGAGGACGTCATGGACGGGCAGACGACCGGGTCGGGCCGAAAAATCGCACCACAGATTGCTGCGCTCACTGCTGACACAAAGCTGGTCACCTTATCGATCGGCGGTAACGACATCAAGTGGTGGTCACTGGTCGCACCATGCTTCAGCCCGGTCGGGGATGCGAACTGTCGCACGAATCCGGCAGTCGAGCACGCCATTGACAGTGCCTTGCGCGGTCTCCCTGCCAAGGTCGACCGGGTGCTTGCCGCGGTGGTGCGGCGTGCATCGCACGCCCGAATCGTCGTCGTCGGCCACGGCGGGATATTCGGACCATCGGGGTGTTTCCCCGAAGCGACGATCAGCGACGGCGATGCCGCGTTCGTGGCGCGATTCTTCGACCGGTTCAACACAGTGCTGCGGGACGCCGCCGGACGTGCCGCCGGCATGTTCATCGATGTGTCGGGCGCAGCCGTCGGGCACGACGTGTGCTCGCGAACTCCGTGGTTTGCCGGGAACTGGCCGGACTCGGTGATTCAGGTGCGACATCCAACTCCCCTGGGAAGCAAGGGCATCGCGCGGCTGATCGTCGATCGGCTCGGCGCCACGCCGGTCTAGCAGACAAGAAAAACGCCCTCCCCCAGGGTCGGGAAAGGGCATCTGACCTACATATTGTGGTGGAGCTAGGGAGAATCGAACTCCCGACCTACTCGATGCGAACGAGTCGCGCTACCAACTGCGCCATAGCCCCGGGCGACCGTCGCCGGTCGACCGCCAGCAACCCTATCACCTCGACGACATGCGCCGCGAAGCACCCGACCACTAGTCTGTGAGCGTGCCAGAACTGAGTGAACAGCAGATCATCGACGCATTGAACAGGACGATCGCGGCGATCAATCCGGTCATCGACGTCCTGTCGCAGACCGACGTGACCGGCCTGAGGGCAAAGACCTTTGACGCCGAGCCGAGGAATGGCAGCATCGTTCGCCGCGTCGAGCATGTTGTGGCCAAGGCCGTCGACTTCACCGCGCTCCCCGGCACCAAGCACTGGGACGAACTATCCATGGATGAGCGTGCACAGTGGTGGGTGACCCGGATCGGCGGCCTCAACACCGTCGGCGTCGCCTTCCCCAACATCTTCGGATTGTGGGCTCGCCGCCTGCCCGTGACGACCGTGCTCGGCTTTGTGAATCAGGCGATGGTCCTTGTTGCCGTCGCGCGGGAGTATCGCGTGACCGACCGCGAGCGACAAGTCGAACTGCTCGCCAGCGTCCTCGGCAACCGGGCGATCACTCCCCGCGGCCTGACCCCGGTCCCCGACGCGATTCCGGTGGAGGGCAAACGCAAGTCCCTGCTCAAGGCGACGTGGGAGATTGCCCGCACCCTCCAGGGCGGCGTCGACGAAATGGGGAAACGACCGCAACCGGCCCGCGTGTTGCGCTGGTTGTCCCTCGTTCCCGTGGTCGGCGCACCGTTCGCCTACGCCGGTGAACGATTGGCACTCCAGCATGCGGTGAACGCCGGCCGGGCGTGGATCGTCGCCCACCCCGAGGCGATCGCCCACCCACCGAAGAACGCCGAACCCCGCTGACCCTCGCTGCCGGCAAAGCGGGTCAACCAACCGCTGCCGCGCGGTACCCATCGTCGGAACGCATCATGCGCGGCGGTTCGTAAATCGGCAGGTGGTCGAACACCGGGTCCTCGTCGTCAATGCTCACCACAGTCATCCCACTGGGTCGCCGCACCCGCGGCCGGGGCTGCGGCGCCACGTCAACAGTCGGCGACGCCGCCTCGCTGCGCCGACGACGAGCCACTTCCTCTCGCCGCGACCGCTCGAGGCGCGCCAGGCGCCGCTGCCGGATCTGCGCCTCACTCTTCACCGCGCGGCGCAGGAACACCAGGTAGGAAACCAGGAAGAAGCCCGCCACCCCCGCCGCAATCCAGCCCGGCGTCTTGACGAGGACCCCGGCGCCGACTGTGAGCAGAGTGAGGCCTACCAGTGTCAGCAGTACTCGCTGCCGCTCTTTGTATTTCAGATCCAGGCGCTCCTGGTCCACCTCGGGATCGAAGCCGCCCCGGCCCGGGCGCGTCATCAAGACCTGGGTGAGTTCGTTCGGATCGACGTCATCCCACCGCGCCGTCAGTTCCGAATCCTCCTCGACCCCGTCAACCTCGTCGGGGACCTCGTCGGCTTCGGCCACCGCTTCGACGGATTCCGCTTCGTCCGCCACCGCTTCGACGGATTCCGCTTCGTCCGCCACCGCTTCGTCCGCCACCGCTTCGTCGGCCACCGCGTCGTCGGATTCCGACACCGTCTTCGCATCCTCGACAGACTGGTCCGACTCGCCGGCCGGCTCGTCCTTGACGTCGTCGTCGGCGGGAGTCGTAGCGACGGTATCGAGATCAAACAGGGTCGCTGCGACAGGCTCTGCTGCACCGTCCGCCCGCCCGCGCTTCATACCGCTGGTCTTCGGGCCGGACACTTTGCCGATCTTCGCGGTCGGCGCCTCGTCTGCGACCGTCTCGATCCGTTCGGTGATCTCGACGTCGATCACCTCGACCGCCTGCACCTCGACGATCCCCGTGCGTTCTTCCACGACTTCGGCATCGATGATCGCGTCCTCGTCGACAGCGAGAATCGACCCCCCAGCGTCGGCGCCTCGCGCGTTCGACCGATCGGTGTCGACCACCGGGATCACCTCGGTGACCTCCTCGGCAACGGTGCGTGTGGCGGTCACGCTGACCACACGACGCATCCTTGCGACGACCGTCCGGGCGCTCGCCCGCTTGCGCGTGGGAACTTTGCCCGGGATGCGCGCCGGATCGACCTCGTCGGCCTCCTCGAGGTCGTTGGCATCCTCGAGGTCGGCGAGCGGGAGCGGGTCGGCGGGCGCTGCGCGCCTCGCCGAATCGGTGTCAGCCGCCTCAGCCTTGACCGGCTGATAGTCCGGGTCATGCGGGTGCGCGCCCGCACCGATGCCCCGGCGGCGCACCGCCTCCTCGCCACGCTTGAGCACTCGGGTCGCCGCAGCGACCGGGGTGGACTTACGGATCTCGGGCCGACCCTGAATCACCATCGGGACCAGTACGAACAGCCAGATCGCCACCAGACATACCCACAACACTGAGTTCGGCATCCGACTCTCCCGTCTTTCACTCTGGTCACACGTGCCCGACTTCAATCTAGGTCCGGCGAAGCCGATTACGGCGCCGACGCGCCGACAGTCGGCGATCTGATCCGATACGACTGAGCGCGGCGGCGGCCGGGCGCGGGTACGGTTGCCGCCATGGCCACGCAACCGGCGGTGCGATGTACTTCGGTCACCGTCCACCGCGGCGACACGGTCGCCTGCGACAACGTCTCGCTGCACATCGATCGCGGCTCCATCACCGGCCTCTTCGGCCCCTCCGGATGCGGAAAGACGACCTTGATGCGCTCCATCGTCGGCACGCAGGCCAAGGTCGCCGGCAGCATCGACGTCCTCGGCGAGCCTGCGGGGACGGCCACACTGCGGCGACGGATCGGATACGCGACCCAGTCCGCGTCGACGTACGCCGACCTCAGCGTCATCGACAACGTCACCTACTTCGCCAGCCTGCACGGTACGACCGACAACGTCGCCGAGACCCTCGCTGCCGTCGGCCTCGCGGCCTACGCGAAACGCCGCGTCAGCGATCTTTCCGGCGGGCAGATCAACCGCGTATCGATTGCCTGCGCACTCGTCGCCAAACCAGAACTGCTGATCCTCGACGAGCCGACTGTCGGACTCGACCCGGTACTCCGTGCCGAACTGTGGCACTACTTCGCAACGCTGGCCGCCGACGGCACCACGCTGCTCGTCTCCAGCCACGTCATGGATGAGGCCGAACACTGCGCCGAGATGATCCTCATGCGAGCGGGCAGGGTGCTCGCCCAGTGCACGCCCGCCGACCTCAAATCACGCACCGGCAAACCCTCCATCGACGACGCCTTCCTCGCGCTCATCGAAGGAACCGCAGCGTGAATCCGAAACTGTTGGGCGCCACCACGATTCGCGTTCTACGCCAAGTCCGCGCCGATCACCGCTCACTGGCGATGGTGCTGCTGCTGCCGCTGCTGCTGCTCACACTGCTCTACTTCATGTTCGTCAACGTGCCCGTACCACCCGGGCACGCAACACCGTTCGACCGCTTCGGCATCATCATGCTCGGTATCCTTCCGTTCACGGTGATGTTTGTAATCACCTCGGTGGCAATGCTGCGCGAGCGTCGCGCCGGAACACTCGAACGACTGATGACGACGCCGCTGTCGCGCCTGGGTCTGCTCGGTGGTTACGCGGTGGCGTTCGGTCTGCTGGCCGTCGCGCAGACCGCCATCACCTGCAGCTTCACCTTCTGGGCACTGCATCTGCACACCGTGGGCTCACGCGGATGGATCGCGGTAATCGCACTGTCGGTAGCCCTGCTCGGTGTTGCGCTCGGCCTGCTGTGCAGTGCCTTCGCACAGACCGAGTTCCAGGCCGTGCAGTTCCTGCCCCTGGTGGTGATCCCCCAACTCTTCCTGTGCGGATTGTTCGTCGCGCGCGCCGAACTACCCGGCTGGATGCAGGCACTCGCCAACGTCATGCCGCTCAGCTACGCGGTCGAGGCGCTCCAGCAGGTCGCGACCGAAGCGTCGGTCACCTCGACGATGATTCGCGATCTGCTCGTGGTCGTCGCCATCATGCTGGTGTCACTGGCGTTGGCGGCGGCCACGCTGCGACGCCGAACGCCGTGAGCAGCCGTCAATCCCCGACGGTGAACCGGGCATCGACGGCAACGGCGATCACGATATCCTCGGGACGCAAGTCCAGTGACAATTCTGAGCCACCCATATCGGACATCACCGCACGCGCCAGCATGGGGCCCGGTTCGGGCTGAGCCGTGCCGAGCATGTCCGGGTCGGCCAGCGCGACGGCGGTTACCGTCCCGCGCCCGACGGCGTCGGCATAGGCCTGCGCCTTCCCCACGGCGTCGCGGACCGCCTCACGTCGCACCGCGGCCTCATACCGGGGCCGGTTCTCGTTCAGCACATCCCACACGATTTGCCCGACCTCCAGCCCGTCCCGGCCCGCCCAGTCGACGAGGAAGGCGGCGAGCGCCGCGAAGTCGAGGAACTCTGCGGTCATCGCGATCCGAGTGGTGTAGACGATGTCCGACGACAGTTTGCCGTCAACCCAAGGACGGTGCCCGAAAAAGTGAATGTCGTTGGCGTGCCACGTGTTCAGTGCATTGGTCTCGTCCAGCCGCGTCAACTCTGCCACGACTTCGCTCTGCAGTTCCAGCGCCTTTGCCTGAGCTGATCCGCTGGTGGACTCGGTGAACACCGCGGACAGCAGCACCGTCCCCTGTTCGGGCCGGTACCGATGCTCGGCGCGTCCGCGCACCGTGATCTCCAATGCACTCACCGGAACTGCGCCCGACCCGAGCGGACCAGGGTTTCGACAGCACTGCTGATGACTTCCTCCGCTGTCAGCGCAAACAGATCGTGGTCGCGCCAGCGACCATTGACGTCCATGTAGCGCTTCAGCACGCCTTCGTGCCGGAAGCCGACATGGGTCAACACGGACCGAGACGCGGCGTTGGACGGTTGGACGGTCGCCTCCAGGCGGTGCAGGCCAACCGGCCCGAACGCGTGGTCGACCCCGAGTGCGACGGCGGCCGTTGCGACGCCCTTGCCGGTCCAATCCTGGTCCACCCAGTAACCGATCCACGCACTGCGCACCGCCCCACGCTGCAGATTTCCGATGGTGAGCTGTCCGGTGTACTCGCCGTCCACCTCGATCACGAACGGCAGGAGTGCACCGCGCTTGGCCTCGGCCTTGAGGACGGAGTACAGCGCCGGCCAATTGCTGCGGTGGTGCCGTGCCGCCCAGTTCCCATCGGCGGTCGGCTCCCACGGCACCAGCCAGTCGCGGTTACGAATCCGCAGCCGGCTCCAGTCGGCCGAATCACGCATCCTGATCGGCCGCAAGGCGACCGCACCAGCCCCAACCCGCAGCGGCTCCAACCGCGCCGGCCAGCCCGGGCGTGAGCGCGAATTCGAACCCCAGCTGAACACGCTACAACTCTAGACGCCGGCGGACTAACCGCGCTGGGCGAGGAACATGACGTCGACCTCATCGCCCGGGTCGAGTTTCGCCGCCGCTTCCGGGACGACGACCAGGCAGTTCGCCTCGGCCAACTCGGCGAGCAGGTGCGACGACCCGGTGGACGACCCGCCGATGACCTGGACCATATAGTCACCGGTCCCCTCTTCGCGCATGAGCTGACCACGCAAATAGCCCGAACGCCCCTCCACCGAGGCGATCGGTCCGATCGTGCGGGCCCGGATCAACCGGCGCAGCGGGTCACGCTTGCCCAACGCGATCCGGATCAACGGGCGGACCACTACCTCGAACGTCACCAGCGCCGACACCGGGTTCGCGGGCAACAAGAAGGTGGGAACCTCGTCCCGGCCGAGTCGGCCGAATCCCTGCACCGAACCCGGATGCATCGCTACCCGCGCGATCTCCAGATCGCCCAGGTCCCCGAGTGCTTCGGCAATCGCCTTCGACGACGAGCCGCCGACCGCACCACAGATCACGACGATCTCCGAACGGATGAGCTGGGCCTCGACGACCTCGCGCAGCCGGGCGGCGTCGCGCTCGGCGATGCCGACCCGGTTGACGTCGGCACCCGCATCACGCGCGGCCGCTGCCAGTGCGTAGCTGTTCACGTCGTAGACCTGGCCTTGCCCGGGCACCCTGTCGATGTCGACGAGTTCGGAGCCGACGGCGATCACCGACAGACGCGGACGGGGGTGGACCAACACCCGGGCCCGTCCGACCGCAGCGAGGAGCCCGACCTGCGCGGGCCCGATGATCTCGCCGGCCCGCACCGCAACGTCGCCCGGCTGCACGTCGTCACCGACGCGTCGCACGTAAGAGCCGCTATCGACGCCGTGCGCCACGCGCACCTTCTGGCTTGCGCCATCGGTCCAGCGCAGCGGTACCACGGAATCGGCGAGGGTCGGCATCGGCGCACCGGTTTCCACTCGCACCGCCTGGCGCGGCTGCAGCCGGATCGGCGTGCGCGACCCCGGTTCGACATCCCCGACCACTGGCAGGAAGACCGCGATCGATTCGCCCTCGACGAGGGTGTCGAGGTCGGCCTCCCCGGCATCGAACTCCTCATCCCCGCTCGGCGCCACCACACCGGCCAGCGCGACATCGACCGCGCGCACGGCATAGCCGTCGACGGCGGCCTGGTCGAAACCGGGCAGCGGGCGCTCGGTGAGGACCTCCTCAGCGCACATCAAACCCTGCGCCTCGGAGATCGCAATCTTCACCGGCCGCGGGACCACGGCGGACGCGGTCACCCGCGCCAAGTGCTCATCGACCGACCGCATCTCGCCTCCTTCACGTACCCAATGTCAGGTTCTGGGTCAACAGACCGACTCTAGCGCCGCCCCCCACCGGGTCAGCGGCGCCACGCCGACTCCCGCCGGCCGGCCTACCCCTCGTTGAGGCGCTCGACGAGCCAGGCGCGCAACTCGGGTCCGTAGTCGTCCCGGTCCAAGGCAAAGTCCACGGCCGCCTTCAAATAGCCCCCCGGGTTGCCCAAGTCGTGCCGGGTGCCGCGGTGGACGACGACGTGGACGGGCTCCCCGTCGGCGATGAGCAGCGCGATCGCATCGGTGATCTGAAGTTCACCGCCGGCACCGGGGGTGATTCGGCGCAGCGCGTCGAAAATTTTGCGGTCCAGGATGTAGCGGCCGGCGGCGGCGAGGTTCGACGGCGCATCAGCGCACTGCGGCTTCTCGACCATCCCGCGCACGCGCAGCACGTCGGGGTTGGCCGCATCGGGTACCGCCTCGACGTCGAAGATCCCGTAGGACGACAGCTGTTCGTCGGGCACTTCGATGGCGCACAACACCGAACCGCCGCGCCGCTCACGCACCCGCGCCATCGTCTCGAGGACCCCGCCGGGCAGCACCAGGTCATCGGGCAACAGCACGGCAATGGCGTCCTCGTCGTCGGCGAGATGCGCTTCGACGCAGCCGATCGCGTGCCCCAGGCCCAGCGGCTTGTCCTGGATAACCGACGCAACCTCGAGGAGGTTGGGCGCTTTACGCACCTTGGCCAGCATCGCGGCCTTGCCTCGCTTGGCGAGTGTGTTCTCCAGGACGAGGTCTTCCACGAAATGCGCCACGACGCCGTCCTTACCCGGCGACGTGACGATAAGGAGCCGCTGCGCTCCTGCCGATTTGGCCTCCTCGGCGACGAGTTCGATGCCCGGCGTGTCGACGACTGGTAGCAGCTCCTTGGGAACAGTCTTTGTCGCCGGCAGAAAGCGAGTGCCCAGACCGGCAGCGGGCACGACTGCCGTGCGCGGAATGGGCGGTGCGGCCTCGATGGCGGGTTTGGTGGAACTCATGGCTCTACACTGTATTCGGCGCGCCGCCGTGCACGACAACCGCGGGAGAAGTCGATGACCAAGGACGAGGTTCGGGCCCGCCTGCGCGCCAAGCGCGAGGCCATGTCAGTCTTCGCCGTGGAGGGCGCGGCGGCGAACCTCGCCGAATGGATGTACCGCCTACCGATGCCGGTCGGCGAGGGCGAAACCATCGGCTGCTATCTGCCGATAGGCAGCGAACCGGGTTCCGACGCGATGCTCGACGCCCTCATCGACCAGGGATTTCGGCTGATCGTTCCGGTCGTCCCCGACGGGGATCCGCAGCCGCTCCACTGGGCGGCCTACTCGTTGGCCACTCCGCTGGAGACCAGGCGCTGGGGTCTGGTCGAACCGAAGTCCGAGTCACTCGGGCCGGGCGCCCTTGCCGACGCCAGCGTGATATTCGTACCCGCCCTCGCGGTGACGCACGGCGGGGCCCGACTCGGCCGCGGCGCCGGGTATTACGACCGCAGCCTGCCCGCGTCGCGCGCAGTGCGGATCGCGATCGTCTACGACGACGAGGTCCTCAACGACCTGCCGGTCGAACCGAACGACGTGCCGATGGAATGGGTTCTGACTCCGGAGGCCGGCTTCCGCCGGCTGGACGGTTAGGACGCAGCCGTCGCGGCGGGCTTGCTGGTCGAGGATTCGGTACTGCCCGAGGTGCTCGATGAACCACTGCCCGTACTCGAATCCGAGGATCCCACGCTGGCTGCCGACGAGTCCTTCGAGGCGGGCACCGAGCCCGAGCGCGAGTCGGTTCGATAGAAGCCGCTGCCCTTGAAGACGATACCGACGCTGTTGAACAGTTTGCGCAGCTTGCCCTGACATTCGGGGCACACGGTCAGCGCATCATCGGAAAACGACTGCACGACGTCGAACTTGTTATCGCACGCCGTGCAGGCATAGGAGTAAGTAGGCACAATCAAACCTCCACACGGATCAGCGTTACTCTCGACAATTCTAACCGACGCTGGCACTCGTTCATTCCGAGTGCCAGTCCACCTCGCCTGGCACGGGTTCCCCACAGTCTTCGGCCCTCCACAACGACGCCCAACCGAACCCGACGACCGCCGCTCACCGCATCCCGGACGCGTAGCTTTCGCAGCATGCCCACCCACCGCCGCGGCCAGTACCTGGCGCCCCGCTTACGCGACCGCCTCCGCCACGCCCTGCGCCCCGGCTGGACCCGAACGCTGGCGGTGCGCCGCACGGCGGCAGCCGTGCTTCTGGTGGCCGCGAGCGTCGCCTTCATCGCCGATCACCGCCAGGCCCCGGGGACCGCCACCGTCGTCGCCGCCCGTGATCTACGGCCGGGAAAGACACTGACCGCAGCCGATGTCACCGTCATCCGGATACCGGCGGAAGCTGTTCCCGACGGTGCCCTGCGGCTATCGGCCGACGTCCGCGAGCGCACCGTCACATCAATCGTCCGGCGCAACGAAGTCATCACCGACTCCCGGCTACTCGGGTCACGCCTCCCCGGGCAGCTGACCGGTGACCCCGACGCCCGTCTCGTCCCCATCCACCTCGCCGACGACGGCACTGCCGATCTGTTGGTGCCCGGCGACGTGGTGGACGTCCTCACCAAAGGCGGTCCGTCCGAGCCGCCGAGGGTCATCGCCGCCGGCGCCGTCGTCGCGCTGGGGTCGGGCCCAACCGGGCGACGAGGCGGGAACAGCGGGTCCCCGGTACTCCTGGCCCTCAACGCTTCGGCCGCACACCGGGTAGCCGCGGCGGGGCTGACGACGGCACTGACCGTCGTGATCCACTAGTGGAGCCTGCCGAGACAACCCCGTCCACCGGCAAACCCGTCCAACAATGTCTCAAAACGTGCACGAAACCACCTCGGTGCGGTGTCTTAGGCGATTTGTCGACAGAAACCTCTCAAGACTGGTTTAGGATTCCTTTCGATTGCTTGGGCTTTCGCAATCCGGCCTGCGTCAATACCGAGGGAGGGCTCGCAGTGCTCAAAGGATTCAGAGATTTCGTCTTGCGCGGGAATGTCGTCGAGTTGGCCACCGCGGTCATCATCGGTGCTGCGTTCAACTCGATCGTCGAGGCGTTCACGAAGCGGGTGCTTGAGCCGCTGATCAACTCGATCCCGGGCGGCGACCCGGCGAAGGCCGCTGAAGGCGTCGGCTTTTGCGTCGGCGAATGCCGCTATGCCAATCCGAACAATGCCAATCCGATGGATGCGCTGAACTACATCGACCTCGGCGCCGTGATCACCGCGGCCATCAATTTCCTCATCGTCGCCTTCGTCGTGTACTTCATCATCGTGCTGCCGTACAACAAGCTTTCCAGCCTGGTAATCGGCGATAAGGAGGCAGAGGCCACCGAAGTTGCGCTGCTCACCGAGATCCGAAACCTGATGGATCCCGAGGCCACCGCACGCGCCGAGGCCGAGGCGGCGGAGAAGGCGGACAGCGAAGCCCGAACCGCCCACCTCGAATACGCACCGTCACCGCCCGCCATCGCGCCGCTGGCCGGTGGCGAACCCCTGATCCGACCGAGCACAAGCAATCCCGCATCGGGCGCAATACCACGATGGGAACAGGGCGGCTACCCGACTGGAACGCAACGACCGGTCGCCGGTGGCGGCTACCCGACCGGATCGGTGCCACCGGTCGCCGGTGGCGGCTACCCGACCGGATCGGTGCCGCCCGTCGCCGGCGGCGACTACCCGGGCGCGCCGACTCCACCACCGGCCAGGGGCTACGCACCGGGCGGCGACTATCAGCCGCCGCCGTTCCCCGGCGAAGGCCCAGAATTCCCCGGGGAGCACCCCAGCCGGCATTCCCGCTGATCTCCCGGCCAACCACGGCCCGCCGTCGATGATTCGATGGCGGGCCGAGTTGCTCGTTAGCAGCCGATACCGACCCCGCTAGTCGAGGCGGTCCGCCGATGCCGCAGGATACGGCGTCATCTCGACAATGCGCGGTGCTTGCGCAGCGAGCTTCTCGTCGTGGGTGATCAGGATCGTGGTGCGCGAGCGGGCCAATCGCAGCATCGGCTCCAGCACCCGCTCGGTCGTTGCCGCGTCGAGCCCCGTCGTGGGCTCGTCGAGGATGAGTAGCGGGGTGTCGCGCAAGAACGCCCGAGCCATCGCGATCCGCTGTCGCTGCCCACCCGACAGGTTCGCACCGGCATCGCGCAGCTGGGTGTCGTAGCCATCGGGCAGACCAACGATGAAGTCGTGCGCATCGGCGGCCTGCGCCGCGGTGACGATCTCCGCGCGGGAGGCATTCGGGCAGGAGAAGCCGATGTTGTCGGCGATGGTGCCCCGGTACACCGCGATCCGCTGCGGCAGCAGGGTGATGTGGCTGCGCACCGCCTGTAGGCGCTCAGTGGACAGGTCGGTGTCGTCGATCAGCACCCGCCCCGAATCCGGGTCGTAGAAGCGCAACAACAGGTGGGTCACGGTGGACTTGCCAGAGCCGCTCGGCCCCACCAGCGAGACGAATTCGCCGGCGCCGATGGTGAGTGAAAACCCATCGAACACTCGCTTCCCCGAGTCGGGATAGGTGAAGCCGACATTGTCGAACACCACCCGAACTCCGCCGGCGGTGTGCGCTGGCGGCGCGCTCGGCACCGGCACCGGCGCGCCGGGATCGGTGTCAATATCGGCGTCGCCAATGGCGATCGGCTCATCGAGGACCTGCGCCACCCGTTCGGCACTGGCGGTCGCGGTCGTGATGGACACCGCGAGGCTGCCCAGCGACTGGATCTGCGGATACAGCTGGCCGAGATAGCCGGTGAGGGCGATCAAGCCGCCCAGCGTCGTGCGGCCGGTGGAGATCATCCACGCACCGATCACCAGCACACCGAGCATCACCAGCAGCTCGACCATGCCGACCGCCTGAGAGTAGAGCTCGCCGGCCTTGAGTTCGGTGATCCGGGCGCGCATCCACTCCCGCGATTGCGTGCGGACCCGGCGCCGGTCTGCGGGCCCCTGATTGTCTGCCTGGATGGCCAGTGAATTGTCGACTCCCTCGGCGACGAGGGCACTGATCTTGCCGTTGGCCACCCGTTCGCGCCGGGACACGCGCTTGAGGACCCCGCCGAACCATCGGGACACGACTGCCAGGATCGGGGCCAGCGCGAAGGCGACGAGGGCGAGTTCCCACTGCACCAGCAGCGCCGCCGTCGCGTACACCGCCACCGAGATGATCGCCAGACTCGCATCGACGACGGCCGACGACACCAGGTGCTCGGTCGACTCCACGTCACTGCTGTGCCGGGCGATGAGGTCGCCCGAAGGGTACTTGCGCCGCACATGCGGAGCCAGTTGCTGGGTTCGCTCGTACAGGTCGTCGCGAACGCGGGTCACCATGCGCTCCGCCACAATCCCGGTGGTCACCTCGCCGAAATACGATGCGGCCGCGCCGAGGATGGTGACGCCCACCCACGCGATCATTGGTCGCACCAGCGCCGCGAGATCTCCGGTCACCAGGACATGGTCGACAATATAGGCGAACAGGGCGATCGTGATCACCGTCGAGACCAGGTCGACGACCTGGAGGACGATCCCCACGATCAGGCGGCCGTACAGGCCGTGCATGTAGGGGCGGAACCGCCGGATCGCCGCCAAGACGTGCAACGGGGAGGCGGGCGGCACCAGCATTGCATCGGGCAGCGGTTCGCCGTCGCCCTCCTGCCAGCGCCGTCCGCCCGAATCTGGAGCCGTGTCGACCTCGGGCCCGGCCTCGCCGTCGTGGTCCTCGTCGTGGTCGGCCGGGACGGACGTCATTCGATTGCGGGCCATCTGATCCTCTGGGTTGACGGGAGCCCACGGTGCGGGAGACGCCGCACCCGGTGCGGGCCCGCAGCGCTCAACCGCCGGTGAACGTTCTTCCACCCTAAGGGCGGCCTCGGGGAAATGCTACGAGTCGCAAGCACTCTCACAGCAACACACAGCGGAATCCCAGCGTCCGGTACCCCGGGCGTCGGAGGTGTCAGCCGAGGCTAAAGGGCTTGCCCCACACGACGGCCTGCGCGCGCACCGTCTCGGTCTCCACCTCGACGGTGAAGCGGGCGCGGGCCGATGCGTAGCCGCCGCACCCGTTGACCCGGAAAGCCTCTTGGCTGAAGGCGACACCGCCGCGGTTGCCGCGGAACGTGAACTGGTTGACGTTGTAGTCGCGATAGTTGGTGTACTCGCCAGAGGTGGTTTGGATGATCGGCACCCACCCCGCCTGACCGGGGCCGAGGTGAAGCGTGGTGCCGCTGTTCGCGAGAGTCCCGCTGAACGTGGTCGGCTCCACCCCGCCCGAGTTCCCGCTGTCCATCCCGGAGATGTTGAGCTGGCAGCCCACGACATAGCCGCCGTAGATGGTTCCGCCGCGCGCACCGCCGCCCACCGTGGCGACAATCTTGCCCGAGACCCACACCTCGCGGCTGGTCGGGACATTCGCAACGTTCCCCGTGTGGTGCTGCGCGGACTCATCGTAGAGCCGGGCGGTGACGGTGGAACCATCGACGAATTTGCGGGAGATCTTCCCGCCGGGCAGACGCATGGCGTCGGCGTTCGGTGCGGTAACGGCAAACGCGGTGAACGCAACGGCCGCCGCCGTACCGAGTGCGGCGACACGACGTGCGGTGATCAAGGGCGATGTCATCTCGTCAATAATCCTTCGTGGAGGGGGGTCAGCCGATGCTGAACGGCGCGCCGTAGAGGGTGGACTGGATGGCGCCGCTCTCGCCGCTGACGGTGCCGCGGGCAGTGCTGTACCCCTCCGAGGCGAGGACCTTGATGAACGACCGCGCCTGTGCGAAGCCACCGCAGCCCTGCACGGAGATCTCCACGCCAGAGAGCTGGAGGCTCACCACCTTCTTGGAGAAGTTCTTATGGAGGGCCTGGACGACCTGGACTTGCCCGGGGGCGAGGGGGAAGGAGATGTTGCCACTGATGATCGGCAGGACGCCCGGCAGACCATTGGCCGCCGACGTCCCGGTTCCGAAGAGGCCACCGGAGATACCCACGTCCAGGCCACCGACATTCACCTGGCAGCCGACGAGGTAGCCGACCTGGACGCTGCCTCCGCCGCGGTTGATGCGCGCAGTGTAGATGCCCGAGACGCGCGCCGAGCGCGCGAAGCCGTTGTTCGCCTCACTGGGCTGGGCGTACGCCGACTCGGCAGTGCGCTTGAGAGTGACAATCTGCCCGTCGATGCCGGTCGAACGCTTCGACCCGTTGGGCAGTGCCATCGCCGGCGCGCCGCCCGCGCTCGATAGCCCGACCGCCACGGCCGCGGCAATTGCCGCGGCCACGTATCGCCGCAACGACGTAGACGTCGCCCTCATCACATTCCCCTGTCGTGGCCTCATCGCAAAAAATCTCATCGAGACCGTATCATTGCCCGCCCACCCTGCGCCCATCAGCCCCTGCGCACGCGACGAATCGGACCCGCTACCCGTGGTGCGGCGGGCGGTTGCGCTCATACCACTCGCGGGAGCGGCCGCTGCTCGGCGGACCGCTGCGCTCATCGGTGGTCGTCGCCGGCAAATCATCGCCGAATACCTCGGCAATCCGCCGGCGCCGACGCCAGCCCGGATCCGCGTCACCAGCTGCTTCGACATCCGCCATCGGTGCCCTCAAAACTCGGTGATGTCGGCGATCACCTGATGCGCAAGCATGGTGACCGTTGCCATTCCGTCGCGCACCGCGGATCGGGAATCAGCCAGGTTGACCACCAGCGTCTGTCCCGAAATCCCTGCGAGCCCGCGGGAGAGGCCGGCGTCGGTCGCACCCGCGGCCAAGCCCGACGACCGCACCGCTTCCTCAATGCCGGGCAACCGCCGGTCTAGGAGTGGCTCGGTCGCCTCCGGCGCCACGTCACGGGCCCGCACCCCGACACCGCCGACCGAGATGACGACATCGACACCCCCGATGACCGCGGTGTTGAGCGCGTTGCGGATCTCCACCTCGTCCCCGGATACGACGACCTTCGCGTCGACGTGAAAATCGGCCTCCGCCAGCAACTCCCCGACCAGTGCACCGAGGCCGTCGGAGTCCTCGTGGTCGTCGGCCACGACTATGACAAGCGCCCGGGTCGTCTGGACCCGATCGCCGACTGTGCCGGCGGACAGTTCACGCGCGGCCGCATCAGCAACCGAATCGTCACGGGTGGTTTCGTCGAACGCCGAGGTGGGCATCGGACTCCTTGGGGTAGGCGCGGATCAGTTGGGCGACAAGGTCTTGAGCTTGACACTAGTCGTCGCCGACTTGCCGTCCTTGCTGTACTCGACCTCGACGGTATCGTCCGGCGCGAACGACCGCACCGCCGCGACCAGATCGTCGGCACCGGAGATCTGGCGCCCCCCGAAACGGTGGATCACCGCGCCGTCGGGGATGCCCGCCGCCGCGGCCGCACCGCCGGGAACGATCTTCGTGACGCGTGCGCCCGACTGCGTGGCGTCGGTGGTCGAGGCCGGTCCAACCGAAACCCCCAGACTCGGATGCTGGGCCTTGCCGGTCTTGCGCAACTGGTCGGCGATACGCATCGCCTGGTCAATGGGGATGGCGAAGCCCAGGCCGATGCTGCCCGAGGCCCGCGTGTCGCCGTTGGCATCGCTACCGCCCAGCGTCGCGATCGCGGTATTGACCCCGATCAGCGCGCCCCGTGCGTTGACCAAAGCACCGCCGGAGTTGCCCGGGTTGATCGCGGCGTCGGTCTGGATCGCATCCATGACCGAGGTATTGTCCCCGACACGCGACGTCGACACCGGGCGGTTGAGCGCCGAGATGATGCCCGTGGTCACGGTACCGGCCAAACCGAGCGGTGAGCCGATCGCGATGACATCCTGCCCGACGGCCAGATTCTTCGACGAACCGACGTTGATCGGCTTCAGCCCCTGCTGGTTCTTGACCTGAATCACCGCGATGTCGGAGATCGGGTCAGCGCCCCGCAATTCGGCGGGGGCGCGAGTACCGTCGTGGAAAATCACGATGATGGTGGGGCGCGCGTTGGGCGACCGCGCCCCACCCGCCGACACGACGTGGTTGTTGGTCATGATCGTGCCGTCCGCGTCGAGAACGACTCCCGAACCCTCGCCCTCCTGGTTGCCCACGCGCACCGCGATCGACACCACCGACGGCAGAACCTGAGCCGCGACCTCCTGAACACTGCCCGGCGGCGCGGGGACATCCGCTTTCGGCGCTCCGTCGCGGTACCGGTCACCGCCCACTGACATCGGTTTGGAGTCCGATCCGGTGAGGTTGGCGCCCACGACCCCGCCGACCCCACCTGACGCGAGTGCCAGGGCGACCGCGCCGACGACCACCGCGGTCCGCTTGCCCCAACTGCCACGGACCTTGGGTGCCGGACTGACGTTATGCTCGCCGCCCGGGGCTCCGGTCGATCCGACCGCCCCCGGAGCGCCATACGATCCCGGCGACCCGACTCCGTAAGGGTTGGCCGGCGCGGAGCCGTACGCAGAATAGGACGTGGTCGTCGGTTGCGTCGTCGAGATCGTCGGTTGGTCGTCGGCCGGGAACGGCGATGCGGGCGGCCCGCCGTAGACCGGCTGCGGGGGCTGGTTCCCCGACTCGCCGCCGGTCCCGGCGCCACCCGGCGACTGCCACGGCGAGTTGGCGTTGGTGGGGGGTTGCGTCACTGCGCTGCCTCACTGTCTTGGTCGAAAAAGCCTATGCGTTGATGCACCCCTGCGTCGGCGCGCTGCACATTTGCGGTCCACACTACTGACGAACGACGACCGGCGGTGGTTCCACCGGGATCGGATGCCCCGGGAGCGCCATGGTGATCAGTGCGCCGCCCAGATGTGACTGCCCGGCGATCACCGTACCGCCGATTCGTTCGACGACCTGCCGCACGATGGCCAGCCCCAGGCCCGATCCCGGCATTGATCGCGCGGCGGCGGCGCGGTAGAAGCGCTCGAATACCAGTTCACGGTCCTCGGCGGGGATGCCCGGGCCTGCGTCGGCGACGGTCAGCACCGCGACGTTCACGGCCGTCTGGCGCAGCCGGACTTCCACACTATGGCCGCCGGGCGACCACTTCGCGGCGTTGTCCAGCACATTGAGCACCGCGCGGGAGAGTCCCGCCGACTCCCCGAACACGAACCAGCTCTCCGCGTCGACATCGAACTCGACATCGTTGCGCCGCCGACGGACCCGTTCAAGACTGCGATCGATGATGTCGAGCATGTCGATCTCCTCGTGCACGACCTCGGGCGCCTCCTCTCTCGACAGGTCCACCAGATCGCCGACCAGGGTGGACAACTCCTCGATCTGTCCGACGATGTCGCTGCGCAACTCGATCATGTCGGCCAGCGGCACCGTCGGCGCGCCGGGCTCGGCCGAGGCGATCAACAGCTCGACGTTGGTGCGCAGCGACGTAAGGGGGGTCTTGAGTTCATGTCCGGCGTCGGCGACCAGGCGGGCCTGTTTGTCGCGCGAGTTGGCCAGCGCGACGAGCATCGTGTTGAACGACTCGGTGAGTCGCGCGAGTTCGTCGTTGCCACTGACCGGGATCGGGTCGAGGACCTCGGTTCGGGCAACGCGTTCGGCGGCGCGGGTCAGGCGGGCCACCGGCCGCAGACCGGTGCGCGCGACGGTCGTGCCGGCGAGTGCGGCCAGTGCCACTCCCCCGCCGCCAACCACGAGCAGCACCCACGCGAGACGTTTGAGGACGCGTTCGGTGTGCAGCAGGTTCTGCGACATGATCAGGGTGTATCCGCGGTCGAGTTTGCGTGCCAGCACCCGCTGCTCACCCGCGGTCCGCAGACTCTGGTTGTACTGGCCGGGCGCGTTCACACTGCGCACGATCCGGCGTTCGGGCCCCTCGAACGGCACCGAGCCGACGAGGAAGGTCTGGCCGTCGGGACGGATCAGGGCGATCGAGATATTGGTTGAGAACACCGCCCCGGACACCACCCGCTGCGGGTCGCCGCGCAGCGCCCCGGTGCGCGACAACGCCGTCATCCCGTCGGCCCGGCTCTCCAACTGCCGGTCGACCTCGTTGTACATCGCCCGGTAGACGACGAAGTACGCGGCGGCGGCCATCAGCGACACCGACACCGCGACGACGGTCGCCGACAACAGGGCGACGCGCGTGGTCAGCGATGCCGAGCGGGTGAGCGCGAACGGCTCGCGCATCTCGCGGTGCGCGACTTCTTCACGATGGCGCTGCGACCACCGTCGCAGGTCGGACCAGAGGCTCAGGGCGGCGTCTCCCGAAGCACATATCCGACGCCGCGCACGGTATGGATCAGTCGGCGTTCACCCTCGGCCTCAGTCTTGCGGCGCAGATAGCCGACATAGACTTCCAGCGCATTGCCCGACGTCGGAAAGTCGTAGCCCCACACCTCTTCGAGGATCCGGCTGCGGGACAGGACTCGCCGCGGGTTGGCCATCAACATCTCCAGGAGTGCGAACTCGGTGCGCGTCAGGCTGATCGCCCGGTCGCCCCGGGTGACGTCGCGGGTCACCGGATCCAAGCGCAGATCCTCGAACTCCAGCGCCTCGGAGTCCTCCTCCTCCGGTGTCGCGCGGCGCAACAGGGCGCGCAACCGCGCAAGAAGCTCTTCGAGGGCGAACGGTTTGGCCAGGTAGTCGTCGGCGCCGGCATCGAGACCGGCCACCCGTTCGGACACCGAGTCGCGCGCGGTGAGGACCAGGATCGGCAGATCGTCGCCGGCCGATCGGAGGCGGCGGCAGACCTCGAGTCCGTCCATCCGCGGCATCATGACGTCGAGGAGTAGGACGTCGGGACGTTGCGCCACGACTTTTTCCAGCGCTTCGAGCCCGTCCCCCCCGGTGTCGACGGTGTAGCCGTTGAAGGTCAACGACCTGCGCAACGACTCGCGCACCGCACGATCGTCATCCACCACCAGAATCCGCATGACTAATTCTTAGCGCAGCACGGCTGAGAATTGGTGAAGGCCGACCGATCGGACCGCAACGAGTTACCCGGACAAGCGGCGGCCGGTGACGGCGTTGCGCAACTGGGCGACCGGCAGCACGATGATTCCCACCACCGGCTGGATCGCCGGCGTCAGCTACGGCGCGATCGTCTCGTCCGCGAGGCGGCGCAGCGCGAACAGCGCGATGAGCGTGACGATTGGCCCGGTCACAATGATGAACAAGCCACAGACGCTGTTCCCGACGATCCACACCATCCCGAGAAGCAGTGCAGTGACCAGGGATTCACCGAGATTCGCACGCACGAGTGCCGCGCTGGCCTTCATCGCTACCAGTGGCCCGACGCCGCGGTCGACGATGATCGGGATGGTGAACCAGAATAGAAAGACGACGATGACTCCGCCGACGATCACGATTGATCCGATCGCGACGGCGACAAGCAGGATCAGCGTTGCGGCCACCACCGATCCGTAGCGCCGCGGCGTGAAGAAGGAGCCGATACTCGTCAGCGCACCATTCGCAATGTCGACGACACCCCCGATATAAGCGCTCAGCGAGTAGGCGAGCAGGGCGAGGGCGACGAGCACTCCGAGAACGATGGCGACAATGCTGCCCGGCGTCAGGGACACTTCGACGACCTCGACGCCCGCTCGCCCGATCGTGGTCGTCCGCTGACTCAGCGCGAACGCACCGCCGATCGCCACGGCCGGCCCAACGGCCTGCAACAGCGTATGAACGACGGCGCCGCCGACCAGACCGACCGCATTCGACGAAAACTTGCTCAACGCCCAGGTGAACGCCGCGCCGATATTGAACGGCACCCCGTTTGGATCGGCATGGACGGCAGAGGAGACCGGCTGCGGCGGACTGGCGCCAACGTGCACCGGGTAGGCGTCCGAGCGGTGCGAAGTTTCGTCCGAGGGCAGGGGTTGCGTCATCGTCGAAGTCCTTTCGAGCAGCGGGCCGGGGCGGCCGGCCAACACCGAACCTACCCGGTCACCACACGCATTCGGGCCCCCGCCACGGCGGGGGCCCGAATACTGAAGATCGTGGCTACGGCGTAGCCGGCGCGACGTAGCCGCCGGTCAGTCCACGCCACGAGTAGGCCACCAGCAACGCTGCCACCGGGACGGCAACGAGCAGGCCGACACCACAGAGGATCGCACCGACCAGCACGATCACGATGGCGAGCAACCACACGAGGAGCGTCTGGCCGAAGTTATCCTTGACCAGGTTGAAACTAAGGCCCATCCCCTCGGTGGCCGAAGCGTTCCGGTCGACCACGGCAATGGTGGTGAAGTACAGGAACAGCGCAGCGATCAGACCCGGCAGGACGCACAAGATCGATCCGATGCCCGTGATGATACCGACGAGGATCGACGCGATGATCACATTTGTGACGTTGCGCGGCTGGAAGAAGGATCCCAGCGTGACGTGCTGGCCATCGGCGATCTGCAGGATGCCGTTCCAGTACGAGGCTGCGACGTAGCCGCTAAGCACTGCCAGAACGATATAGCCGAGCGCCATCACCAGGTAGCTGCCGACACCGTAGCTCGACGTCACCGCGAATGAATCGCCGTCGCTGATGCTCGAGGTATCACCCAACGCGGCGGCGATGAACTGGAACAGCGAGCTCACCACGCCGAGGATCAGGCCGAAAACGAGGGTGGCAAGGATCAGGGGCCCGACATTCTTGCCGAACTTGTTGAACGCCCAGCTGAAACCGTCACCGACACTGAACGGCTGACCCGCGGCCGGACCGGGCGGGTAGGACCCCGGGGGCGGCGGCGGGTACGAGCCCGGCGCACCGGGCGGGGGCGGCGGGTACGCGCCCGGCTGCTGGCCCGCAGGTGGGTACGCCCCCGGCTGCTGGCCGGCAGGTGGGTACGCCCCCGGCTGTCCCGGGTTGATCGGTTGCTGGCCCGGATCGAAGGGCGGTTGAGTCATTAAGGAGCTCCCCTATTATTCGTGTTGATACGGAACAGGCCCGAAACTACCAAATGTCGGCGGCGACACGCACGCCTTAGTAGCCAATCGTGATCCCGTGGAACGAAATGGCCGGAACGAAATGGCCGGAACGAAATGGCCGGAACGGAATAGCCGGACCGGCCGACCATCCCACCGGTCGAGAGGGCACCCACGGTTAGCTGCCAGAATATGGTAGAAGCAGCAGTGTTGCACTGTGATGACGCAATCGAAAGCAGGCACGCAATGCCCTCCATCTTCATTTCCGGTGGCGCCGCCGGCATCGGCCTCGCCACCGCGCAGCGCTTCGCGCGCGACGGGTGGACCGTGGGCGTCTACGACGTCAACCCGCAGGCCGTGGCGGCGGTCAAAGCCGACCACCCGGAGTTCATCACGGGCACCCTCGACGTCCGTGAACCCGCGCAGTGGGCCGAGGCGCTGACCGACTTCACTGCGCACACCGGCGGCGCCCTCGACGTGCTGGACAACAACGCCGGCATCCTTGCCGGGGGACGCCTCGATGCCATCTCACCGGAGGCCGTGCGGGCACAGATCGACATCGATGTACTGGGCGTCACGCTCGGCGCACAGGCGGCCTACCCCTATCTGAAGGTCACCCCGGGATCGCATCTGGTGAACATCGCGTCGGCGTCGGCCATTTACGGACAGCCCGACATCGCCACGTACTCGGCGGCGAAGTTCTACGTCGCGGGCCTGACCGAAGCCCTCGAATTAGAATGGCAGCGCGATGACATCCGCGTCGTCGCGATCTGGCCGCTGTGGGCCAAGACCGCACTGGCCGACGCCGACACCAAGTCGGCCAAGACGCTCGGCATCCGGATAACTCCCGAGGAGATCGCCGACCGGGTTTGGACGTCGGTGCACCCGAATACCGCCGACAAGCTGATCCATCGCACCCACTACTCGGTGGGCGTGCAGACGACGGTTCTCAACAACGCGAGCAAAGTTGTACCCAACTTCGTCTCACGCCTGGTGAACAAGGTAATCGCACAGCATTGAGCAAACATGCAGCAGGCGCCCGCACTGTTCAGTGCGGGCGCCCGGCAAGCCGTTCTCGCGTACTAGCGGCGGTCGATGTCGATCAGGCCGAGCTCCGCGGCCTTCACGAGGCGACGGGGAAGGCGCTGCGGCACCCCGTTGACCTTGACTTCCTGCAACACAGGATTGTCAGCCTTCCACTGCGAGCGGCGGCTGTGGGTGTTGGCCCGCGACATGCGGCGCTTCGGTACGGCCATGGGACTGCCCTTCTTTCACTCAAGTTCTTTGTCATTGCGCCAACATCCCCGGGTTCATACCCAGGTGGGCGCGCAACCCGACCAGAATACAGGGCAGGCACCACAACGACCAAAACGCGTGGTGCGGCGGCCTTAGGAGCCCGACACCGCGGCGATGACAACCCCAACCAGATACACCGCGATGACGACGCTGGCAATCGCGCCGAGCACGATTCCCGCGATCGCCATCCCACGACTGCCGCCCCCATCCAGTGGATTCCGATTGTTGTTCCGGAGGCTGACTATTCCGAGAATCAGCGCGACCGGTCCGGGAAGGCAGCACATCAGGCCAAGGACACCGCACACCAGTGCCGCGACGGCCAACCCGTCGGTCCCCGAACCCCGCACCGGGTATGCGGCATAGCCGTAGGCCGCCGAATAGGGATCCGGCGTAGCGGAGGGATACCCGGGTGTCGCGTATCCGCGTGCTGCCGCGGAGTAGTCCGGCGGTGGCGCAGTCTGCCCCGTTTGCGGCCCTGTGAACCCCGGCTGCGCCGCAGTGTATCCGGGCCCCGGATCGGGGTAACCCGGCGGCGGCGAGAATCCATGGTCCGGAGGGGACACCGACTTGTTCAGGTTGACCGGCGACCACTCATCGGGTGCCGCTGCGGCGGCCGAATCAGGGCGGGCGTTGGCATCGTTCCCGTCGGTCATATCCTCATTCTCTCCATGTCTGACGACATCTGGGTCTACCAGCCCGACGCGACGCCGACGGCAAACAGCACGATCACAACGATCGCGCCGAGCAACTGCAGAACACCCAACACGATTCCACCGATAGCCATGCCTCTACTCGCACCGTCGGGCACCGGATCGGCGTTAACCTGTTTGAGGGCGATCGCCCCAAGCACCGTGGCTACCAGTCCGCTGATAGCGCCGATAGCAAAGAAGCACACTGTCGCCACGGCGCCGATCAGGCCGACCGTCAACGATGCGACGGCCAAGCCGTTTGTCGACGAGCGCGCCACGTATGCCGGATACCCCTGCGGCCCGTACGCCGAGCCGTAGACCGAGCCGTACTGATCGGGATATCCCGCAGGAGGGCCGCCATAGCCCGGTTGCTGGGCCCCGTACCCCTGGGCCCCGTACCCCTGGGCCCCGTACCCCTGGGCCCCGTACCCCTGGGCCCCGTACCCCTGGGCCCCGTACCCCTGTCCTGGGGCCGGATAGCTGGGCGCACCCGGGTAGGACTGCGGTGCCGGATTAGACGGCGCGGGCCCGGGTGAATACCCCTGCCGGGACTCCGCTGGCGCACCCGCCGGGTATCCCTGAGCCGGGTACGACTGCTGATCGGAGTAATAGACCGCCTCAGGCGTCGGCGCGGCCGGTTGCGGTTGACTGGCGCCCGGATAGTCCGGTTTCGGTACCACAACCGTTGGTTCGGCGTGCTTGCTCAAGTTGATCGGGTCTGCACCGGTACCGGTGGCGGCGTCGGGCTGCTCGTCGGGCATCTCGGGGGTGGTCACTGAAGTCCTCGTTTCGGCAACTGGCGTCACCCAAAAAGCTACCGCAATCCCGACACGTGGCGCCGTCGAGCATCATCTCACCGGCGGAGTCCCCGGCGCCTGGGCGGCACAACTGTGCGATTAGGCTGTGGCGGTGTCGGGTGTCGTCGCGGGTTTCACCGTCATCTTCCTGGTGATCGGGATCGGCTATGGCCTCGGCCGGTCGGGCACCCTCGGCCCCACCGCCACCGACGTTCTGTCCCGCCTCGTCTTCTTTGTCTGCACCCCGGCGCTACTCTTCCATTCATTGGTCTCGGCCAACCTCCGCGACGTCTTCTCCTCGACATTGGTGATCGCCGGTGGCACCGCACTCACCATCGGGCTTGTCTACGTCATCGTCGCTCGCCTCTGGTTGCGACGCGACCTTCCCGACCTCGTCATCGGCGCCCTCTCGTCGTCCTATGTCAACAGCGTCAACCTCGGCGTTCCGATCGCGATGTATGTTCTCGACGACCGGTCGTTCATCGCGCCACTACTGCTGTTCCAGATCCTCGTCTACTCTCCGATCGCGCTGGTCGCCCTCGACCTGTCGGCGGAGCGGCCGCGGGTGATCCGCGACGTGATCGTGACTCCGCTGACCAACCCCATCCTGCTGGGCGGAGCCGCCGGCCTGATCGTGTCCGGCCTGGGGTGGCATCCACCCCAGGCGATCATGGATCCGTTCCGGATGCTCGGCGATGCCTCGGTACCGCTGGCCCTTCTCGTATTCGGTCTGTCCCTTGCCGCTAGACGTGCCGCTTCCGCGTCGGAGGAGCATCTACCAAACCCGCGACGCGACGTGGCACTGGCGAGCGCACTGAAGATGGTGGCCATGCCTGCCCTCGCCTATGTGGTGGCACGATGGGGCTTCGGACTCGCCGGGCACCACCTGTTCGCACAAGTCGTCATCGCCGCGCTACCGACGGCGCAAAACGTCCTGGTTTACGCCGTCCGCTACCAGCGCGGACAAGCCGTGGCCCGCGATTGCGCACTCGTCACCACGCTGGCGGCGATCCCCATCATCACCATTCTCGCCCTCGCCTTGGGATGATCGGCGGCCGGAAGGTGCCCACTCGGCGAAAATCAGTGCCCACTCGGCGGCCGGAAGGTGCCCACTCGGCGAAAATCAGTGCCCACTCGCTATCGCTCCCGGCGCCCGCGCAGGTAGTCGCCCACCACCGCCGCACCGAGCCCGTCGACATCGGGCGCCACCACGCGTCCCCCCACACGGCGCGCGACGCGGTCGATGAACATCGCCAAACCCGGATCGTCGCCGAGCCGGAAGACCGTGATCTGCGCACCCATCCGAGAAAGGTGGTCGAGTTCGGCAACCGTCAGGCCGATCGTCTGCGGGTGCGGCGGATAGTAGAAGAAGGCGTCGCCGGACGGCTCGAGATGGGCCGTCGGCTCACCGTCGGTGACGATCAGAACCACCGGCGTGGCATGCGGGAAACGGCGCAGATGCCGCTGCGCCAGGAGTAGCGCGTGGTGCAGATTGGTGCCCTGCTCCATGCGCGGCGACAACCCGGCCAGCTCCCCGACATCGATGGTGCGCGCCTCTCGCCCAAAGGCAATGATCTGCAACTCGTCAGTACGAAAGCGGGTCGAGATCAGCTGGTTGAGCGCGATCGCCGTTCGCTTCATCGGTGTCCAGCGACCCTCCATCTCCATGGAGAACGACGTGTCGACGAGTAGCGCGACGGCGGCTTGGCTGCGCGCCTCGGTTTCGGTGATCGCCACATCGCCCACGGTCAGCTGCACCGGCCGCCCCCGGCTGAACCTCCCGGTTCCCGCGTCGCGAACCACGGCATTGGTAATAGTCCTCGGTACGTCCCACGGCTCGGTATCGCCGAACGCCCACTCCCGCGTCGCGCCGGACGGCTCCCCCAGCCGGCCCGAAAGCCGGGTGGCGCGCTCGCCGCGACCGGTGAGGCGATCGGCTATGTCGGCCAGCACAGACTGTCCCAACTGCCGCATCGCCTTGGGGCTCAAATGAAGCTCGCCGTCGGCGCCGCGTTCGAAGAAGCCCTGATCGCGCAACTCCTGCTCCAACCGCTGCAACGTGCGGGCGTCGACAGCGGCATCCTCGCCCAGCTGACGGGCCAAGGCGTCCAGATCGATGTCGGCGAGGTCCGCACCGGCGTACTGCTGACTCATCGCCTCGCTGAGCTCGTCGAGCTCGGCTAGGTCGGCCATCGCGGCCGCGGCCTCCCCCATTCCCATCGGCTGATCACCGGAAAACCCTTGTGCGCCATCCCAATCCAGCTCCGGCCGGGCCGCACGCAGCTGGCCGTCGACGCTGGCGAGGGCGTTCATCAGGTCGGACGAGCCGAAGGCCTGCTGGGCGAGTTGATCCAGCTCGGCGCGCTGCTCGGCGGAAAGTGAATTGTAAAACTGCTGGGCGGCCGCACTGCGCTTGGCGAGCGATTCCACGAGTTCCTCGGTGTTGCGCGGATTCTCGGGAAAGAACTGGCCATGCTCGGTCATGAACCCGGCGAAGGAATCAGTGGTGTCCTCACCCCGGTTGTGTTGCGCCAGAAGCTCATTGAGGTCCGACAACATGTCCGTGATCGCCTGACGATCGGCTTCGCCGGCACCCTGCAGCGCCTCCTTCATCCCGGCGAAGCGCTGCTCGAGCAATTCGCGACCCAGCAGGTCGCGGATCTTCTCGAAGTCCTCTCGCGCCTTCGGGCTCCGCCACCGATAGTCCGACAACTCGCTGACGGCGGCGGCCGTCGACGGAGGCAGGTTGCCGATCTGCATCTCAGCGAAACGCGCATCGTCATCGAGGTCGCGGGCCAGTTGCTTTCGCTCTTCGAGTACCGCGTTCTCGAGAAGTTCCCGGATCTCGTCGAACGTCCCATCGAGGTTGCGACTCTTCCGCAACTCGTTGCGTCGACGGTTGATCCGCTCGCGCAACTCATCGAGACCGCGCAAGCCCGGCGTCCCGCGGCGTAGCAACTCGCGCAGCGCGCGCCGAGGCGACGAACCGGCCATCACGTCGGCGCCGATCTCATCGAGTGCCTCGCGCAAGTCGAGTGGCGGCGCCAGCGGGTCGGGCCCGCCGCGGTATCGCTCGTAGCGCGATCGGTGGAAGTTCCGCCGGTTGTTCGCCGGGCCGGTATCGGAAGGCTGCTCGGGCATGGGCTAGTCGCTATCCGTAGACCGTCTGGCCCTCGTCATCGGCCTCCTTGCCGATGCGCCGGGCAAGGAAGAGCCCCTCGAGCGCCAACTCGACAGCCGCTGCGCGCTCGCCGTCGGTATCGGCGTCGAGCCGCGCGGCAATCGCGTCGACCGTCATGCCGACCGGCTCGTCGGCCGGCAGCGATCCCAGCAGGTCCGCAGCCGACACCCGATCACCGGTCACGACCGGGTGCCCATCCTCAAGGGTGGCGACAAAGGGGCCCAAGTCGATACCGCCGAGGTGTTCGCGCACCGTGTCGGCAACGGCCTTACGCAGCAGGTGCGCCAGGATTTCCAGCTCCCGCCCCTCCTCGCCCGACTCGAACTCGATCTTGCCGCGCAGCACCTCGATCACCGATTCCAAGTCGACGACCCGGGCCACCGGCACCTCCTCGCCCAACACCGCACTGCGGTGCAGGGCGGCGGCCGCAACCGTCTCCGCACCGGCGATTGCGAATCGCGCCGAAACACCCGACCGCTGGTCGACGGCCGGATGCTCCCGCGTGTAACGGGTGAAGCGAGCCAGAATCTCCAGCAGATACTCGGGAACCGTGGCGAGCAGATCGGCCTCCTGCTCGATGACGCCGATCTCGTCGTCGAGTTCCAGCGGGTAGTGCGTGCGGATCTCGGCGCCGAACCGATCTTTGAGCGGAGTGATGATGCGGCCGCGGTTGGTGTAGTCCTCGGGGTTCGCGCTGGCCAGGACGACCACGTCCAACGGAAGCCGCAATGAGTACCCGCGTACCTGGATATCGCGCTCCTCCATCACATTGAGCATCGCGACCTGGATTCGCTCGGCCAGGTCGGGCAACTCGTTGATCGCCACAATGCCGCGGTGCGCCCGCGGAATGAGCCCAAAATGGATGGTTTCCGGATCGCCAAGACTGCGGCCCTCGGCCACCTTCATCGGGTCGATATCCCCGACGAGGTCGGCCACCGAGGTATCCGGAGTCGCCAGCTTCTCGCTGTAGCGCTCGCTCCGATGGCGCCACTGGATCGGCAGGTCGTCGCCAAGTTCGGCGGCCCGCCGCTGAGACTCCGGCGTGATCGGCTCATCCGGGTGCTCCCCCAACTCGGCCCCGGCGATCACCGGCGTCCACTCGTCGAGCAGTCCCACAATGGTGCGCAGGATGCGGGTCTTGCCCTGGCCTCGCTCGCCGAGCAGCACGACGTCGTGCCCGGCCAGGAGTGACCGCTCCAGCTGCGGAATGACCGTCGACTCCAGGCCGACGAGGCCGACCCATGGATCCGCACCACCGCGCAGCGCGGCGAGAAGATTGTGCCGGATCTCGTCGCGGATGCTGCGCTGCACATGATCGGAAGCACGCAACTCACCGAGATTCGAGGCGGTGGGGGGTGGGTTCTTCGCGGAGGTGATCGACGTCTGAGATGCCACGGCTCCACGCTACTCGTCGTGGACGTGCACGATCCGTCCGATGCTCTCGCGCCATCCGTGCCGCATTCTTTCGCTCATCCCCACTCGATCGAAGCAGGGTGGGCGAAACACTGTGCGATCAGTGCGCGAAGTGTCTGGCCCCGGTCAGGTACATCGTGACCCCGGCCTTCTCGGCGGCCGCAATGACCTCGTCGTCGCGGATCGACCCGCCCGGCTGCACGACCGCCCGGACACCACCGGCGATGAGCACCTGCAGGCCGTCGGCGAACGGGAAGAACGCATCCGACGCCCCCACCGAGCCGTGGGCCCGGGCGCCCGCGCGCTGCACGGCCAGATGCGCCGAGTCGACCCGGTTGACCTGACCCATGCCGACGCCGACGGACGCACCATCGGCGGCAAGCAGAATCGCGTTGCTCTTCACCGCGCGGCAAGCACGCCAGGCGAATTCGAGGTCCGCCAGCGTCGCGTCGTCGGCCGGGGCGCCGGCGGCCAGCCGCCAGTTCGACGGATCATCGCCGTCGGCGTCGATGACGTCGCGCTGCTGCAGCAGGATGCCACCGGAAATCGGTCGCATCTCGCTGCCGCCCGGGCTGGGCGGCTCCGCGATCAGGATCCGCAGATTCTTCTTCTTCGCCAGGACGTCGACTGCCCCGTCGGCGTACCCGGGGGCAATGATCACCTCGGTGAAGATGTCGGCCACCTGCTCCGCCAGCTCAACGCTGACCTCGCGGTTCGCCGCGATCACCCCGCCGTACGCGCTGACCGGGTCACTGGCGTGTGCTTTGCGGTGCGCCTGCGCGATATCGGCGCCGACGGCGATCCCGCACGGGTTCGCATGTTTGATAATCGCAACGGCCGGTGCGGTGAAGTCATGCGCGGCCCGCCAAGCGGCGTCCCCGTCAGTGAAGTTGTTGAACGACATCTCTTTACCGTGCAACTGGTGGGCCTGCGCGAGTCCGGGCGCGCCGGCGCTATTCGCATACAGCGCGGCCGACTGGTGCGGGTTCTCGCCGTAGCGCAGCACTGCCTGCCGATCCCAGGTCGCCCCGGCCCAGACGGGGAACGCCGAGCCTGGCTCGGGGGAAACAACAGCGGTCATCCACGATGCGACTGCCACGTCATAGTCTGCGGTGTGACGGAACGCCTTGGCGGCCAGCGCTTGTCGTACCGAGAATGGAAACCCGCCATCGATGACCGCCGCGGCGGCGCTGGCATAGTCGACGGGGTCGACGACGACCGCGACCGACGGATGATTCTTGGCGGCCGCACGCACCATCGACGGCCCGCCGATGTCGATCTGCTCGATGCACTCGTCGGGCGTCGCCCCCGAGGCGACCGTCTGGGTGAACGGGTACAGGTTCACCACGACGAGTTCGAACGACGCGATGCCGAGCTCGTCGAGTTGACGCAGGTGATCGTCTTTGCGGGTATCGGCGAGGATGCCGGCGTGCACGCGCGGGTGCAGCGTCTTCACGCGCCCTTCGAGGCACTCGGGGAAGCCGGTCAGCTGAGAAACCTCCGTGACCGGGATGCCGGCCGCCGCAATCGTCTTCGCGGTCGAACCGGTCGACACGAGTTCGACGCCCGCAGCGTGCAGCGCGATCGCCAAGTCCGTCAGGCCGGTCTTGTCGTACACGCTGACGAGGGCGCGCCGGATGGGGCGTTTGGTATCAGTCACGAAATCTGGGCCTTTCGTCCGTCAGTGACCACCCCACGGGTAGTGAGGGCGGTAACGATATCGGTGAGCAGCACCCGCTCAACGGCTTTGATGCGCTCGTGCAGCGTCTCCTCGGTGTCATCGGGATCGACGACGACCGGGGCTTGCGCGAGAATCGGGCCGGTATCGACGCCACCGTCGACGAGGTGCACCGTGGTGCCGGTGATCTTCACCCCGTAAGCCAGTGCGTCGGCGACGCCGTGCGCGCCGGGAAAGGCCGGCAGCAGTGCCGGGTGCGAGTTCACGATGTGGCCGGCGAACCGCCGGAGGAACGCCGAGCCGAGGATCTTCATGAAGCCGGCGGTGACCACCCACTCCGGGGCGAACGCCTCGACCTGCTCGGTCAGCGCACGGTCCCACGCGCTTCGATCAGGGTAGTCGGCGAGGCGGCACGTGATAACGACGATCCCCTGCTGCGCGGCCAGGTCGGCGGCGCGGCACTCGCGGTCGACGGCGACGGCGACGACCTCGAACGCCGCCCCATGGCGCGCGGCCTCGTCCAGCAGCGCCGAGAGCAGCGACCCCGCCCCGGAGGCAAGGACGACGACCGGCACCGTCACCTGATCGCCTCTGCCTTCACGAGCAGGAATTCTAGTCGCCGGGCAGATCGTCGACGAACATCAGGTCCTCGACGTCGTCGATGACGGGCGCATCGTCGTCAGGCCGGTAGAACGCCGGAGTCGGCACGGCGGTCGCGGGATCCCAGGAGTCGTCGGCATCGACGGCCGCCTCCGCACCGTGAGCCGCGTCGTCGAGTTGCCGGCCGGCCAGAGCGGCGGCTCGCGCCGCCTTCGTCTCCGCGCGCAGCCCGTTGCCCAGCGCGGCGATCGCGCCGACAACCATGATCCAGGCGAAAGCGGCCAACGCGACGACGGGCGCATCACCACCGGCGCGACCCAGTTCGCCTATCGTGCCCCCGGCGCCGACGGTGGCGATGAGCAGTACCGCGGCGGTGGTCGCGGCACCGACCGTGACGCGCCGAAGGTTGCGAGCCAAGTCGTAGTGCCGCATCCGCAGCGCGGCCCGACAGGCGATCGCCAAAGGCACGACCAAGGCGATGGCCCACAGGTACCGGATCGGGGGATCGCCGGGCAGGATCGCCAAAATCGGCAGTGCGGGCACGGCGCCGGGTTGCGGGTTGAACAGATCGACCGTGGCGCCCCCCAGCTGAACGGTCGTCCCCACCAGGACGCCGACGGCATCAATGACCACGTTCGGCAAGTACAGCAGCGACACCACGACCAGGCCGAGGTACCCGTCGACCCGGTTTCCGCCGGCGACGACCCGCGACACCGCAGGCCAGTTCAGCAGCAACAGGACGCAGACCAGGGCTGCTGCGGCCCCCACCATTGCCAGGGCCGCGAGCGCGCCGGCGCGCACGCCGGCGACGAGGTCGTCCAACCGTTCACCGCGGATCCCGGCGCGCTCACCCCAGACACGCCAATCCCGGCGCCCGATACCGGCGATGGTCCCGCCACCGTAGATCAGGGCCGTTGCCGCGAAGGCCCACAGTGCGTTGGGCGGATTGACCGGAAGTACCGAACTGCCGTCGAGGACCAGCGCCAGCGCCAGCGCGGTGATCAGCATCGGTCCGCCGACGGCCGCACCGACGAGGGCGCCGAGATCGGCAGAAGTGGTGCGCAACCGCGCCGACGGCCCGGTGTAGACGAAGACCGCAACGACCAGGCCGATGGTGGGGAGTAGCGGTAGGGCCGAGATAGATACCCCGCCCACGCTCAGCGGCACCTGGTGCAGGCATAGCCAGGCCGATCCCAGCGCCGTGCCGAATGCCCCGAAGCCGGTGCCGGCGGCCGCCATGGTGGCGATGACGACAAGTGCCAGCACCAGCAGCGTCACCAGCGGCACCGCGAACGCGACGATCACCAGCTCCCGCGCCGTCCCCGCCGTCGCGCGAGCGTGCTCGCGCTGGTTCTGACGCACCTGCCGCAGACGCGCGGCGAGTGATCCGGATTGTCCTTTCATCGCTGTTCAGGGTCGCAGTCCGCACCGGTGTCGCGGAGCAGGCGCGCCGGGCGAGGGGAAAATCACTGCCGGACCGGATGGGTCCGGCCGCCAACCAGGAGCGCCCCGACCATTCGGCCGGGGCGCTCCTGTCCTGCATCGATCGTGTTCGGCTACCGCTGCTCGGGGTTGGTGTTGATCACCCTCGTCGCGTTGTCAGCGGCCGATGCGGCAGTGTCGACGACCTGGGTCGCGGCCGATGCCGCGGTGTCGGTCGCCGCGGCATAGGTGCCTGCCGCCGCATCCGCGGCGGGAGCAATAGCGGCCGGATACGCATATCCGCCGGTCGTCGCCGGCGCCGCGACCGCAGCCTCGTCAGCGGTCGCCGAGTCCCCGGTGGACACAGCCTCGTCCGCCCCTGGTTCGGGGGCGATCTTCACTTTGCCGAGCGTGACGATGAGCCAGAAGATGGACACACCCAGGGTGACCAGACCGAAGAAGATGCTCACGTAGGAGATCACGGCACTGCCCAGCAGGTGGTCGAGGATGAGGACCCGGGCCAAACCGCCGACAAAGGCAACCGCGGCCACCGCCGTGACCACCGTCGCCAGCACCTTCTCCTTGGCCAACCCGGCGGCGCCGGCCACCGCGGTGAGCACGATGAGGATGATCGCCCACTCGAGATTGAAGGTCGAGGCGAAGAACCCGAGGATGAACAGGACCACGGAGAGGGCAAGCGTGCTGAATGCCAGGATCTGCGCAATATTCGACGGCAAGCCCGGACTCGGCGGTTTCGGGGCGGTGTATGCCTGCTGACTGTAGTAGCCCTGCTGGCCATAGCCCTGCTGCTGGCCATAACCCGGCTGCTGGCCATAACCCGGCTGCTGGCCATAGCCCTGCTGCTGGCCATAAGCAGGCTGCTGACCAGTCTGGCCATAACCCGGCTGCTGGCCGTAGCCCTGCTGCTGGCCGTAACCCTGCTGGCCGTAGCCCTGCTGGCCGTAGCCCTGCTGGCCGTAGCCCTGCTGGCCGTAGCCCTGCTGCTGGCCGTACGCGGCGGAATCCTGCGGGGTGGGATCCTGCGGGGCGGGCTGCTGACCGTAGCCAGTCGGTGGGTAGCTCATGGTGTGTTCAGACTCCTTGGTTCGTCCTGGCGCTCGGCGACGTGTGATCGCGAGCACCCGATGCACCACCACGCTAATACATCGCCGGATCGGGCGTCGGACCCGACGGTCGACCGAAGCTCACGCAGGGTGCGGTCAACCCGCCCGCATCAGGATCGCGCGGGCCTGACTCAACACCGGGCCGTCGACCATCCGGCCGTCAAAGGTGAACACCCCGGAGTGCTCGTCGGCCGCCGACATGAGAGCGCTGGCCCAGTCGACTTCTTCCGGTGTCGGGCGGTACCCGTCGCGGATGGTCGCGACCTGAGACGGGTGGATGCACGCGGTTGCGTGATATCCGAGGGCGACGGCGTCGAGCACTTCATGCCGAAGGCCCTCGACATCGTCGATGTCGAGATGGACGGCGTCGACGGCGAATCGGTCGTACGCGGCCGCCGCCAGCCGGACCGTCGACCGGACTGTGCGCGGCACGTCGCGGTACGTGCCGGTGCGGGGTTCATCGGGGCCGAACCGGGAGGACGAACCCCCGAGGCCGGCCACGAGATCCTCGGCACCCCACATCAACCCGATCACGTTCGGCGCGGCAGCGATGTCATTGACGTTCACCGCGCCGAGCGGGGTCTCGATCAGTGCGATCGTCTGCATCTCGGTCCGCGAGACCTCCTCGGCGGTCTGGGCCTTCGCCACGAGCACGACCCGGTACATCGTTTCAGCGATGGCGGCCAGATCACGGCGCGCCTCGCCGGTCGACGCCGGGTTGATCCGCACGATCGTCCGGTCCGGGTCGAGCTGGTTCGCGACGAGGGCTGCCCGGGCATCGTCACGCCGATCCGGGGCGACCGCGTCTTCGAGATCGAGGATGACGACGTCGGCGCGATCAGCGGCTTTGGCGTAGCGGTCCGGCCGGTCGGCCGGACAGAAGAGCATGGCGGGTCCGGGTGGGCTCCACCGGGAATCAGACAAACCGCTCGCCGACATGAATCGAACCCTACTCGATCCCCAAGCCGAGCAGTTCGATCGCCGTTGCGCGCATGTCGACCTTACGCACCTTGCCCGTCACCGTCATCGGGAACTCGTCGACGACGTGCACGAACTTCGGAATCTTGTGACGGGCAATCTTTCCCTCGGCAAATTCCCGGAGGTCGTCGGCGGTGAAGTCGGCGACACCGTCGCGCAACCGCACCCACGCCATCAGTTCCTCACCGTAACGCTCATCGGGGACGCCGACCACCTGGACGTCGAGGATGTCGGGGTGGGTGTAGAGGAATTCCTCGATCTCGCGGGGATAGATGTTCTCCCCACCGCGGATCACCATGTCCTTGATGCGTCCGGTGACCTGGACGTACCCGTCAGCGTCCATGACGGCGATATCACCGGTGTGCATCCACCCGGCACCGTCGAGGGCTTCGGCGGTCTTGTCCGGTTGATTCCAATAGCCCAGCATCACACTGTAGCCGCGGGTGCAGAACTCACCGGCCGTTCCGCGCGGCACCGTCTCCCCCGTCGCCGGGTCGACGACCTTGATTTCCAGATGCGGTCCCACCCGCCCGACGGTGCCGACCCGCCGTGCCAACGCGTCGTCGGTTCTGGTCTGGGTGGAAACCGGCGACGTCTCAGTCATGCCGTAGCAGATCGACACCTCATCCATGTGCATCCGGTCGACGACCTCCTGCATCACCTGCTCGGGGCAGGGCGATCCGGCCATGATGCCGGTGCGCAGACTCGACAGGTCATGGGCCGCGAAGTCCGGCAGGGCAAGTTCGGCGATGAACATCGTGGGCACGCCGTACAGACTGGTGCACGAGAACTCGGACACCGCCGCGAGCGTCGCGGCCGGGTCGAACGCCGGCGCGGGAATGACCATGGCGCACCCGTGGGTCGTCGCGGCGAGGTTCCCCATCACCATGCCGAAGCAGTGGTAGAAGGGCACGGGGAGGCAGACGCGGTCGGCCTCGGTATAGCCGAGCAATTCGCCCACCAGATACCCGTTGTTGAGGATGTTGCGATGGGTGAGGGTGGCCCCCTTGGGCGCTCCGGTGGTACCGGAGGTGAACTGGATGTTGATCGGGTCGTCGACTGCGCACTCGGCGCCCGCTCGCGCCACATCGGCGAGTTCGGTTTCGGTCGGCTCGGCGAGCAGTGCCTCCCACTCTGGACTTCCGAACACCACCAGCGCGATCGGCTCGGCAAGCGCCCGAACGGCCGCGGCGACCATCGCCGGGTAGTCCGAATCCTTAAACGGCGGCGAGACAAGCACCAGCGAAATGCCGACATGGCGCAGCGCGAAGTCCACCTCGTTCTGGCGATAGGACGGGTTGATGTTGACCAGGATGGCCCCGATCGCCGCCGTTGCGTATTGCGCGAGCACCCACTCGGCACAGTTGGGCGACCACACCCCGATGCGGTCGCCACGGCGCACGCCGGCCCGCCGAAGTCCGGCCGCGAGTGCCCGCACATCACGGAGCATCTCGCGATAGGACCAGGTCCGGCCGGCCGCGGCATCGGCGATCGCCAGGTTGTCGCCGAACCGGCCGGCCGTGACGGCAAAGTTGTCGAAGACCGTCTGGTCCAGCAGCGGCGGCAGATCCTCGCCACGGGCGTATGACTGCTCAACGATCCCAGAGTCGTTCACTGTGCTCGGCCTTCTCTCTAGTCCACTAGTCGCCGCATAGTCGTACCAGCGTCGATCGGGATGCCCGCGCGACGACGACGCCGTGCTGGTTTCGCCCGAGGTGGGTCAGGCTCACCACGCCCTCGCCGGGCCTCGACTTCGACCTCCGCTTGCCGGTGCACTCAGTCTCCGCGTACAAGGTGTCGCCGGCGAACATCGGTGCCGGAAACGCGATGTCGGTGAAACCGAGGTTGGCCACGAGCGTTCCCTGCGTCAACTGCGCCACCGAGAGCCCGACTATTGTCGAGAGCGTCAGCATCGAGTTGATCAGGCGCTGACCGTCGAATCCGGGTTGCGACGCGGCCCACGCGGCGTCGAGGTGAAGCGCCTGGGTGTTCATCGTCAGGGTCGTGAAAAGCACGTTGTCGGTCTCGGTGAGCGTCCGACCCGGACGGTGCTCATAGACGGTGCCGACCGCAAACTCCTCGAACCAGAGTCCGCGCTGGGTTATCCTGGGCGCCGCGCCGGCGGCGTCGCTCATGACAGCCCCAGCGAGCGCGCGATGAGCATGAGCTGCACTTCGGTGGTGCCCTCGCCGATCTCCAAGATCTTCGAGTCACGGTAGTGGCGCGCGACCGGGTACTCGTTCATGAAGCCGTATCCGCCGTGGATCTGCGTGGCCATCCGCGCGTTGTCCATCGCCGCCTCGCTGGAGATCATCTTGGCGATTGATGCCTCTTTCTTGAACGGCTTGCCGGCGAGCATCTTCGCGGCCGCGTCGTAGTAGGCGGTCCGGGCGACGTGTGCCCGCGCCTCCATCCGGGCGATGGCGAACGACACCGACTGATATCCGGCGATCGGCTGGCCGAAGGATTTGCGCTCCCGCGCGTAGCGCACGCTCTCATCTACGCACCCCTGCGCGACGCCGGTGGCCAGCGCGGCGATGGCGATGCGCCCCTCGTCGAGGATCGAGAGGAAGTTCGCGTAGCCCCGGCCACGCACGCCCAGCAGATTCTCGCGGGGCACGCGCACGTCGGAGAACGACAGGGGGTGGGTGTCCGAGGCGTTCCACCCAACCTTGCTGTACGGCGGTTCCGCCGTGAAACCCGCCGTTCCCGCCGGCACGATGATCGTCGAAATTTCCTTGCCGCCATCGGGTTTGGTACCGGTTACGGCAGTGACCGTCACCAGCGCGGTGATGTCGGTTCCCGAATTGGTGATGAACTGCTTCGATCCGTTGATCACCCACTCGTCGCCGTCCTCGATCGCGGTGGTCGCCGTCGCCCCGGCGTCGCTGCCCGCGCCGGGCTCGGTCAAGCCGAAACCAGCAAGCCGATTGCCTGCGACCAGGTCGGGCAGCCACGTCTGCTTCTGTTCGTCGGTGCCGAATCGATAGATCGGCATGGCGCCGAGTCCGACTCCGGCTTCGAGGGTGATTGCCACCGACTGGTCGATTTTGCCCAGTTCCTCGAGGGCGAGAGCGAGGGCGAAATAGTCCCCGCCCATGCCGCCGTATTCCTCCGGGAAAGGAAGGCCGAAGAGCCCCATCTGCCCCATCTGCTCGACGACCTCATAGGGGAAGCTGTGTTCCTCGTCGTGCTTGAACGACACCGGCGCCACCACCGACTGCGCGAAATCGCGCACCGTGTGCACCAGGTCGGTGTATTCCTGCGTCAGTTCCATCGGCCGCTGTCCTCCATCATTGTTCGGTCACCTCGGGCACGGCCACGTGGGCCAGGATCTGCTGGGCGTCGACCTTCTCCCCGGCACGCACGGTGACCGATGCCACGCCGGCGACCGGTGCGCGGAGCGTGTGTTCCATCTTCATCGCCTCGACGACGACGAGCGGATCGCCGGTATCGACGGTCTGCCCGTCGACACCGGGCACGGCGACGACGGTGCCGGGCATGGGGCTCCGGACGTCCCCGGCGGCGTCGGCGTCCTCCGACGTTTCGAGGCGGTGTGCGAGTTGCATAACCCACGTGCCGTCCTCACCGCACACCCACCGCTGAGTGCCGCTGGTCTGCTCGACCACCCACAGCGAGCCGATGCCGTCACACCGCACGGTCACCGCGGCGGCGGAGGCGTGGTCCAGGTATACCGCCCCACGCCACACCTCGTCGGCATCGCCAGCCCCACCGTCGGCCTCCTCGGCGACGATCGTCGCCTCGGCCCGCAAAGTTCGGGTGTCTGAATCGGTGACGAGCGCCGACACCGTGTAGCGGTGCCCGCCACAGTGCAGCCGCGTGGTGATCGGCGAGGGCACCCCGATGCGGAATCCAATCGCACTGCTCCACAGATCACCGGCTCGGCCGAGATCCAGCACCCCCAGGGCGCCGGCGACCAGTGCGGCCGGCGTCGGTGCCGGTGCCGCGTAGTCGGCGGCCAGCCGGTCGAGCAGTTCGGTGTCGAGTTCCCCGTCGCGTACCCGGGGCTGTGCCAGGACATATCGACAGAAGTCGACGTTCGACCCGACTCCGACGAGGACGGTCTTCGCCAGCGCTTCGTCGAGGCGGTCGAGGGCTTCCATCCGATCAGCGCCGTGGCAGACAACCTTCGCAAGCATCGGATCGTAATCCGAGCCAATCACCGATCCGGCATCGATTCCGGCATCGACCCGAACCCCGGCGCCTGCGGTCGGCCAACTCAGTGTGCGCACCGTGCCGCCCGTCGGCAGGAAGTCCTGCGCCGGATCCTCGGCGTAGACCCGTGCCTCGACCGCGTGACCGGAAAGCACGACGGCATCCTGGGCGATGGTGAGCCGTTCGCCGCGGGCGACCCGAATCTGCTGCTCGACGAGATCGATGCCGGTGACCATCTCGGTGACCGGATGCTCCACCTGGAGCCGCGTGTTCATCTCCATGAAGAAGAACTCGTCGGGGCGGCGCGCGGAGACGATGAACTCGACCGTTCCGGCACCGGTGTAGCCGACGCTGCGGGCCGCATCGCAGGCGGCCTCGCCGATCCGGGCGCGCGTGGCGGCGTCCAAGAGCGACGACGGGGCCTCTTCGATGACCTTCTGGTGGCGGCGCTGCAGCGAGCACTCCCGCTCGCCGAGATGGATCACCGTGCCGTGCTCGTCGGCGAGCACCTGCACCTCGATGTGACGGGGGGTGTCGACGAAATGCTCGAGAAACAGCGCGTCGTCGCCGAAGGCGGCCAGCGCTTCCCGACGAGCCGTGCCCAGCGCCGCACGCAGCTGTGCCGGGTCGTCAACGCGGTGCATTCCTTTGCCGCCCCCGCCGGCACTCGGTTTGATCAGCACGGGGAACCCGATGTCTGGTGCGGCAGCGACGAGGTCGTCGTCGGACAGCCCGGGGCGCGACAGACCCCGGACGACCGGCACGCCGCGCCTGGTCACGGCCTCACGAGCCGCGATTTTGTCGCCCATCGTCGCGATCGCCACGACCGGCGGCCCGATGAATACGATTCCCGCCGCCGCCAGAGCGGCGGCGAAGTCTTGATTCTCGGAGAGGAATCCATAGCCGGGGTGCACGGCGTCGGCTCCGGTCTCGACGGCCGCGGCGACCACCTTGGCAATGTCGAGGTAGCTCTGCGCAGCGGGGGCGGGGCCGAGGCGCACGGCGATATCGGCCTCGCGCACATGCGGCGCGCGCGCGTCGGCGTCGGAATAGACGGCGATGGATCGGACCCCCATAGCACGCAGCGACGCAATCACGCGGCACGCGATCTCGCCCCGGTTGGCGATCAGGACGCTACGGATGACGCGGGTCGACGCGGGCTCGGACAAGTTGGTTGAAGTAGTCATTTCACATCCGGAAGACGCCGTTGTTGACGTCGTCGAGGGGCGCATAGCGGCAGGCCTCCAGCGCGAGGCCAAGTACGGTGCGGGTGTCGGCGGGGTCGATGATCCCATCGTCCCAGAGACGCGCAGACGAGTAATACGCGTCCGACTGCTGGTCGAACTGGTCGCGGATGGGAGACTTGAAAGCCTCCTCGTCCTCGGCCGACCACGGTTGCGCAGCCCGTTCGAACTGCGCACGGCGCACGGTGGCGAGGGTATCGGCGGCCTGGGGGCCGCCCATCACCGAGATCCGGGCGTTCGGCCACGTCCAAAGGAAACGCGGCGAGTAGGCCCGCCCGCACATCGAATAGTTGCCCGCGCCGAAGGAGCCGCCGATCATGACGGTCAGCTTGGGGACGCGCGCGCAGGCGACGGCGGTGACCATCTTCGCGCCGTTCTTCGCAATCCCGCCCTCTTCGTAGGCGCGGCCAACCATGAACCCGGTGATGTTCTGCAAGAAGATCAGCGGTATTCGGCGCCGATCGCACAACTCGATGAAGTGGGCGCCCTTGAGCGCGGACTCGGAGAACAGCACGCCGTTGTTGGCCACGAAGCCGACGGGATGACCGTGCACGCGAGCAAACGCCGTGACGAGCGAAGCCCCGTAGTTTGCCTTGAACTCGGTGAACTCGCCGCCGTCGGAAAGGATCTCGAGCACCTCGCGCACGTCGTATGGGATGCGCGGATCGGTCGGGACAACATCGTAGAGATCGGACTGCGCACGGCCCGGCCGGCGGGTCGGTTCGGTGTCCCATTGGGCAGGCTCTCGGGGCCCGAATGTCGCAACGATTTCGCGCAGCTTGACCAGGGCCTGCTCATCGTTGTCGACCAAGTGATCGGTGACGCCCGAAATCGACGAGTGCATCGTCCCGCCGCCCAGGTCCTCGGCACTGACATCCTCGCCGGTCGCAGCCTTCACCAGGGGCGGGCCCGCCAGGAAGATCGTCCCCTGTTCCCGCACGATGACGTTCTCGTCGCTCATCGCCGGCACGTAGGCGCCGCCTGCGGTCGACGATCCGAGAACCCCGGCGAGTTGCGGAATCCCGGCCGCGCTCATGTTCGCCTGGTTGAAGAAGATCCGCCCGAAGTGCTCGCGATCGGGGAACACCTCGTCCTGTTGAAGCAGCATCGCCCCGCCCGAGTCGACGAGGTACACGCACGGCAGTCGATTCGCGGCGGCGATCTCCTGGGCGCGCAGGTGCTTCTTGACCGTCACCGGGTAGTACGTGCCGCCGGAAACCGTGGCGTCGTTGGCGACGATCATGCATTCCCGACCGTGGATGCGACCTATGCCGGCGACCACGCCCGCACTGGGCGCCTTGTCGTCGTACATGCCGAACGCCGCGAGCGGAGCAACCTCGAGAAAGGGCGAACCCGGGTCGAGCAGTGCGTCGATGCGGTCGCGGACGAGCAGCTTGCCGCGCGACAGATGCCGCTTCCGCGCCTTCTCCCCGCCGCCCGCCGCCACGGCGCTGAGCCGCTGGGATAGCACTGCGAGGTTCGCCCGGTGCGCTGGTGCCGGCGACTGTGCTGGATCGGCCATCTTCCGCCTTCAGTTATTCGTGATTAACTGAAATGGAGTGTACGCCGTACGGCCACCAGTCGTCCAGTGATCGGGCGGGCCACTTCCCGCAGCGCGGTGGCTCGTCTCCGCTACACCGTGGCATTGAGCGCGACCCAGGCCATGGCCGCGAGAAGCGGCCGCAGGTCCTGGGCCGGATAGTCGGGCAACCGGGGCGACGAGTTGAGCAGACCGAACACCGCGTGGACGCGCACCCTTGCCTCGCTTCGGACCTGCGGATCGTGTGCGACGAGCACGTCAACCCATCGCTCGACGTAGCGCCGTTGCAGACTGCGGACCCAGTGGCGCGCATCGTCGGATAGCGAGAGCAGTTCGCGGTCCTGCACGGTGATCAGGTCGGGCTTGCTGACGATCACATCGATATGGAAATCGATGAGCCGCCGGAGCACCTGTTCGCCCCGCCCGCCTGCCGCTATGGCCTCCTCACCACCGGCCACCAACCGCTCACTGACATCGATCAGCAGTTGATCGAGGAGGTCTGATTTCGAATCGAAGTAGCGGTACATGGCCGGGCCACTGATGCCGACGACCGCGCCGATGTCTTCGAGCCGGACCGCCGCGAATCCCCGCTGTGCCATCAGTTTCGCTGCGGCGGTCAACAATTCTGCCCGCCGCGCCGCCTTGGCCGCGCCGCGCCGCGTCGCCGGCAAGGCTCCGGGGGCACCCGTTGAGCCGGCGTCCGACGCCGACGGGTGCGATTGCGGCGCGGTCACCATGCGTTGATGTGTAGCACCTCGCCGAGCGGACGACGCGGTGCGGGCTGGAAGGTCGCCCCGGTGTAGTAGGCGACGGGCAGCAGCACGCCCTGGGCCACCCCCTCGGGTATCCCCAGAATCGCCGACACCTCGCTCTCATACGCCAAATGGAGCGTGGTCCAAGCCGACCCGAGACCGCGGGCCCGCAGCGCGAGTTGCAAACTCCACGCGGCCGGCAGCACCGAACCCCAGATGCCAGCCTGATTCGCCGGTAGGCCCCCCTTGCCGACGTCGATGGCGCCGATCACGAAGACGGGGACCCGGTCGAAGACCTCGGCGAGATACGTCGCGCTGGACGCAACACGCTTGGCCGTTGCGTCACCACGGTGCTGCGACGAACTGTACGACGCGAAAGACTTCCGGTACAGGTCGGCGATCTGGCGCCGCTTCTCGGCATCATCGATGACAATCCAGTGCCAGCCCTGACTGTTGCTCCCACTCGGCGCCTGCAGCGCGACGTCGAGCGCCTCTCGAATGATCGCCAACGGCACCGGCCGGTCCAGGTCGAGCCGCTTGCGCACCGATCTCGTCGTCGTCAGCAGTTGATCGGGATCCAACGGCAGCAACTCACTCATTACTTCACTCTAGGCCGGGAGCCGAACCCGACCCGGACTATGTCGAGGTCACGCCGAGCGGATGGCTGAATCGGTTCTGCGGATCCCATGCCGACTTGACCTCCTGCAGACGGGGGTAGTTGTCCTGGTAGTAGAGGTGATGCCAGGGCAGCGCCGGATTCCACTCCGGGTCGGCCATGTCGGTATCGGGGTAGTTGATATAGCAGCCGCCATTGCGCCGATCCGGCTGTGGCACGCCACCGGTATTGGCGTAGAGCGCCCGATAGAATTCCCGCGTCCAGCGGATTCGGCACGCACTCTGCCGCGGGTCGGACCACCCGCCGAGAATCTGCACCTTGGCAATCGATCTCCGTTCGGCGAGCGCGGTCTGCCCCGGAGCCACCGCACCAATCTGGCCACCGAGGGCAAAGAACTGAATCCCTGATCCCCCGTCGACGATGCTTGGATCACTGAGGAATCGATGCAGCGTGCGGAGTTGGGCGTTCGAATACGGGGTGCGCAGGAAGGCGGACTTGTACTTCACCGACATCGCCGATCTGCCGCGGGGCGTGCAGTAGCGTAGCGTTTCGGGTAGAAACGGCCCCTCGCTCGTCTGCGCGGGCACAGGTCGCGGCCAGACGCCGCGCGACATCGCAGCCACGAAATCGTCGTAGACATGCTGGGCTTCCGCACCGAAGTAGGTCTGCACGCTGCAGCCGCCGGAAAGGAGCGAACCCGCATACAAGGTGCTGTACAGCGCGGTCGCCGGCGCCCCTGGTGCTCGGTGATCGTGGAGGAAGGACAAGAAGTTTCCGACGAAGGAGACAAACGCCTCGACCGTCGGGACCACGAGATGCAGGCGGCCGACACACATGCGCCGAGGGGGCACCGGCAGCGCAGTGCTCGGATCTGAACCATCGGACACCGGTGACCGCATCAGAAACCGGGTGATCACGCCGAAGTTGCCCCCGCCACCGCCGGTGTGGGCCCACCATAGATCGCGGTTCGGACCATCCCGCGTCGCCACGACCGCACGGGCCTGTCCACTGGCATCGACGGCTACCAGCTCGACACCGTAGAGGTGGTCGGCGGCGACACCGAAACGCCGGGACAGGCCACCAAAGCCCCCACCGCTGATCAGCCCTGCCGCCCCGACCCCCAGGCAGGTTCCACCGGGAACCGTCACACCCCAACCTCGGTAGAGGCACTGATAGACCGACCCCAAATCCGCAGCCGCGCCGACTGAGAACGCGCGATAGGCATGGTCGAACCCCACCGCCCTCAAGCGCCCGAGGTCAAGCAGCGCCGCCACTTCGGGGCGATCGGCGAACCCCTCGAAGCAATGGCCGCCCGCGCGCAGTCCGATCCTCGTTTCAGAGTCGACGGCCCGCTGTACCGCCCGCACCACCGCCGATGTGTCATGCGGGACGAGAATCTCCTGCGGGGCGGCCCGGAAACGGGGATTGTAGCCGCGACTCGCGAGGCGGTCATACAACGGACTGTCCGGTGTCACGACGTCGAGGATTCCCGGCGGCACACCTTGCACCGGTCCACCCAAGCGTGCCGCGACGACCGCCGAGGCACCCATCGCGGCGCCCCCCAGTAGCGCTCGGCGCGTGAACATGGCTGCCACGGTAGTCAGCTCGCGCGCGATTGCCCGGCCAACAGCGGAAATGTCGCCGACGCGGGCCGAAACGGGTAGTCGACTACTCGCTGTACGACCACCCGCCCCCGTTAGTCTTGACAACGAGGCGAGGAGCACCCCGCCCACCGAAGGCAATCGTACGAGAGGTAGACCCCGACACCATGTTTATCCTCACCGGAGTTCCCGCCAACCCGCCGCCCCCGACTCTGTGGGAAATCATCCTCGGCTGGTTCGGACTCACCTAGCTGCTTGCTGCGCGTGCCCGGCCGCAGCGTCAAGACGATGACGATGGCCGTCGTCGTTGCCTGGTCCGTCATCCTCGGCTCGTCGGCGCCCAGTTCAGCACAGGCAACGCCGACGCCTGCGGCGCCCCGAGTCTCTACGATCGTCGTGCACTCGCACGCGATGGACCGCGATATCGACCTGACTATCGTCACCCCGGCCGATGCCTCACGGCCCAGGGGCGTGCTCTATTTGATGAACGGGGCGGCTGGTGGCGAGAATCGGGCGAATTGGGTCCACCAGACCGACCTCGTCCAGTTCCTGGCAACGAAGAACGTCTATGTCGTCATCCCCACGCAGGGCGCGTACACCTTCTATACCGACTGGCTCCGACCCGATGCCCGCCTCGGCGTGAACAAGTGGTCGACCTTTCTCGGGACGGAACTGCCACCGGTCATCGACACGATGTACCGAACCAGCGGCAGGAATGCAGTCGCCGGGATCTCAGGATCGGCCACGTCGGCGCTCAACCTCGTCATCGAACATCCCGGGCGCTTCCGCGCCGCCGCATCGTTTAGTGGATGCGCGGCTACCTCTGACCGATTCGGCCAGCTGGCCGTCCGTTCGGTGGTCGAATTCCGCGGTCAGTCCAACGCCACCAACATGTGGGGACCCTACGGAAGTCAGGGGTGGCTGGCTCACGACCCAGTACTCCACGCTGCCCGGCTGCGCGGGACAGCACTGTACATCTCGTCGGCGACCGGCCAACCCGGCCGATACGACAACCTGCAGCAGGTCCCCGACCCGATGCGGCTGGCCGACCAACTGGCAGTCGGTGGTGCCATCGAGGCCGCCACGCTGCACTGCACGCAACAATTGCGCGAACGACTGCACCGTCTGAATATTCCTGCCATGTTCGACTTCGCCGGCCCCGGAACGCACGCCTGGCCGTACTTTCAAGAAGTCTTCCATCGAGCGTGGCCGTTCTTCGCCCGCGCCTTGGGCGGCTGACCGTCCGCCCCTGCGACCGCGGCGTACCTACGCGTCGTGGGTGTAGACCACGCGGCTGCGCACCACGAGGTCGTGTAGCGACGACCGACTCGGCGACACCGCCACCCACAGCAGACCGATGGGGAACACCGCGCACAGCCACGCACGCACCAGGGCCGCGACCACGTGCAGTCGCTCCCCCGAGTGCCGGGTCACCCGCAAACCCATGGTGACGCAGCCGACGGTGCGCCCCGACGTCGCCCAACACACGAACAGATAGCCGGTCAACACCACCAGGTAGCTGGTCGTGGTCATCCACCAGCGCAGGTCGTCGACCTCGATCCGGCGCCAGCCGACGACGAAAAGGAAAAACGTCACCGCGAAATAGCTACCGACGACGATTCCCGCGGCGACGGCGACGTCGACTACCCCGGCGATCATGCGGCTCACCACCCCCGCGGTGCGGGCCGGTACCGCCGTCACCGGCCGTCCTTGCGTCGGAGCATCCGGTTCACGAACTGCTCCACCCCATCATCGGCCCGTTCCGAACCGGTGCGGACATCGTTGATCATCTCCGTCGACACCGATGCCGACGCATCGCGCACGATCGTGTTGAGGTCGACGCCGTCGATCACCTTCTCCGCGAGCCCCACGACATCAGTGCGGTTGAGCAGCGCGTCGACGTCGATCCGCGACACCAAGCCGTCCACATCGATCCGGTCGAGCACCGGGTTCAGATCGACCCCGGCCAGCAGCGCATTCAAGTCGACGCCCGCCAACACCGCGTCGAGGTCGACTCGCGAAAGCATCGCGTTGAGATCGACGCGCCCCAGCAGTGCATTCAGGTCTACCCGGGCGAGCACCGAGTCGAGGTCGATCGTCGACACGATCTGATTCAGGTCGATAGCCGATGTCACCACCCTGGTCAGATCCGTCGTGGTGAAGTAGTCGACGATGTCGTCGAGGATCGCGTGGACCACCGAGCGTGGCACCGCGACAGCCGCCGAAGCAGCCGAAGCGGCAACCGCGCGGGTGGCGCCCACCATGTCGCCGATGAGCGGCAACCGGGACAGCCTTCCGCCATCGGGTTGCCGCTGACGATCAGTCACCGGCCCAGTATGCCCTGAGCCGCGCGGCGGATCAGAGATTCTCGAACAGCTCGCGAGCCAGTTTCGCGGTCTCGCTCGGGGTTTTGCCAACCTTGACCCCGGCCGCCTCCAGTGCTTCCTTCTTCGCCTGCGCAGTGCCCGAACTGCCAGACACGATGGCTCCGGCGTGGCCCATGGTCTTGCCCTCGGGCGCGGTGAAGCCGGCGACGTAGCCCGCGACCGGCTTGGTCACGTTCGCCTTGATGTAGTCGGCCGCGCGCTCCTCGGCGTCGCCACCGATCTCACCGATCATGACGATCAGCTTGGTGTCGGGGTCGGCTTCGAAGGCCTCGATGGCGTCGATGTGGGTGGTGCCGATGACCGGGTCGCCGCCGATGCCGATGGCGGTGGAAAAGCCCAGGTCGCGCAGCTCGTACATCATCTGGTAGGTCAGCGTGCCCGACTTGGAGACCAGGCCGATCGGGCCCTTGCCGCTGATGTTGTTCGGCGTGATGCCGACCAGCGCCTCGCCCGGCGTGATGATGCCGGGGCAGTTCGGTCCGATGATCCGGGTCTTCTCACCCTTTTCGACGTTGTAGGCCCAGGCGTAAGCGGAGTCCTGCACCGGGATTCCCTCGGTGATCACCACCAGCAGGCCGATCTCGGCGTCGATGGCCTCGATGATGGCATCTTTGGAGAAGGCGGGCGGTACGAAGGCGATCGAGGTGTCGGCCCCAGTCTCCTTCATCGCCTCGGCGACCGATGCGAAGACCGGCAACTCGACGGTGTTGCCGTCTGCGTCGAGGTGACTCACCGTGGTGCCGGCCTTGCGTGCGTTGACGCCACCAACGATGTTGGTGCCCGCTTTCAGCATCAGCGCCGTGTGCTTGGTGCCCTCGCCGCCGGTGATGCCCTGGACGATGACCTTATTGTTCTTGTTCAGAAAGATCGACATGTCTGTGCGCTCCTACTTGGCCGACGGATCGGCGGCCGTGGTTGATGGCGATGCCGCTAACGCGGCCGCACGGTCGGCGCCCTCGTCCATGGTGGTGGCGAGAGTCACGAGCGGATGGTTGGCATCGGCGAGGATCTTGCGTCCCTCGTCGACCTTGTTGCCGTCGAGGCGCACGACGAGCGGCTTGCTCGCGGCATCGCCCAGCTTGTTCAGGGCGCCGACGATACCGTTGGCGACCGCGTCGCAGGAGGTGATGCCGCCGAATACGTTGACGAACACACTCTTGACCTGCCGGTCACCCAGGATGACATCGAGACCGGCGGCCATCACGTCCGCCGAGGCGCCGCCACCGATGTCGAGGAAGTTGGCCGGCTTCACGCCCTGATGCTTCTCACCGGCGTAGGCGACAACGTCCAGTGTCGACATGACTAGGCCGGCGCCGTTGCCGATGACCCCCACTTCACCGTCGAGTTTGACGTAGTTGAGGTCGTTTTCCTTGGCTTTGAGCTCCAGCGGGTCAGTCGCGTCGCGGTCTTCGAACTCGACATGACCGGGTTGCCGGAAGTCGGCATTGCCGTCGAGGGTCACCTTGCCGTCGAGCGCGAGGATCTGATCGTCGGGGGTGCGCACCAGCGGATTCACCTCGACGAGCAGGGCGTCTTCGCCGACGAAGACCTCCCACAGCTTGGCAATGGTGACCGCGGCCGCGTCGAGGACCTCCGCGGGCAGGTGGCCCTGCTCGGCAATCGAGCGAGCCGTCGCCAGGTCGACACCCTTGACCGCGTCGACGGGCACCTTCGCGAGCCGGTCCGGCTTGGTCGCGGCGACCTCTTCGATTTCCATGCCGCCCTCGACCGAGCACATCGCCAGGTAGGTCCGGTTCGCGCGGTCGAGGAGGAAGGAGATGTAGTACTCCTCGGCAATGTCACTGGCCTCGGCGACCAGCAGCTTCTTGACGATGTGGCCCTTGATGTCGAGACCGAGGATGTCCTGCGCGTAGCGCTGCGCATCGTCGGGGGTCGCGGCGTACTTGACGCCACCGGCCTTTCCTCGTCCACCGGTCTTCACCTGCGCCTTCACCATCACTGGTTTGCCGATCTCCTCGGCAATCGCGCGCGCGTCGGCTGCACTGTCGGTGACCCGTCCAGGTGAGGTGGGCACCCCGTGCTTGGCGAACAATTCCTTCGCCTGGTATTCGAAGAGATCCATTCGATTCACCATTCCTGTTGGCGCCCGCGCGCGGATATGACGCGGGCGATATCTTCGGACTTTAACCCCCGGCCGTGCACTGCGTTCGCCCGGCTCCCGATCAGTCACGTTAGGACACCGCGAGTGTTCTGGTTCGCTCAGACCGCACTTGTGTGGAGATTGTCACTGATTGCTCACCAATCCGACCGAATGGTGGACTTGCGGGGTCGACTTCGATACCTTCGTTGAGGTGCCAAGTCACGAATTGGTTACGAAGACCGTGTGAAACAGGTAGTTAGGCAGGATTGTGGCCCAAGAACGTAACGGGGTAATCGAGCACGCCGGGCGTCGATTCGTCGCCCCGCTCGACGCGTCTGCAGTCGTTGCTGCCCGCACCACGACCGTCGCACCCGAGGACTTCGACGACGAGTTCGCCGCATTCACCCTGGACCGGCCGAACTGGACGGGCACCGTCCGCACCGGGCGCCGCCTCGATCCCGCCACCACGACGGCGTCGGAGATCACCCAGGACATCGCGATCTCGGAGTACGACTACCGGGAGACGTACCAGCCCGCGACCGCCCTCGTCGAATCCGGAGATGTCGAGTCCGGAGATATTGACGAGCTGCCGATCCAGCGGACGCCGACTCCCAAGCGCAAGCCGGGCAAGTCCGGGAAACACCGCGTCAGTGCACCGCCGACCTCACTGAAGGGCGGCCGCGCCGCACTCGTCGCGCTCGCCGCCGGCGCTGCGGTAGCCGCCGCAGCTCAGGCCACCGCGGTGGACAAGGCGAACACCACCGCCACCACTGCCGACGGAGCACCCGATCAGGGCCCCGGCGTCGTCACCGGGACGACCGACTCCGACATGAGCGCCTTCAGCCGTGGCCTCGGCACCGGCACGTCCCTCGCCACCGCCGAAACGGCGCGAGAGAACCTCAAACGGCGCCCGCTGTTCACCTCGCCCATCCCGCTGGGCGCCTACTCCTTCACCTCTGGCTTCGGATCACGCTGGGGCTCCTTCCACGGCGGCCTCGATATGGCCGCGCCGCTGGGCACACCGATCCACGCGGCGACCGACGGCGTCGTCATCGCTGCCGGACCCGCTTCCGGTTATGGCAACTGGGTACAGGTCAAAGCCGCCGACGGCACCGTCACGATGTACGGCCACATGTCGTCCTCGGGCGTACTGGTCCAGAAGGGCCAGCATGTCACCGCCGGTGACGTCATCGCACTGGTTGGCAACGAGGGATTCTCTTTCGGTCCGCACGTGCACTTCGAGGTGTGGAAGAACGGCACGACCAAGATCGACCCGATGCCGTGGCTCGCGCAGCACGGTGTCCGGTTGTCGGCCTACACCGGCTGAGTCCGCTACAGCTTTTCCCCCGGCAGCCCGCCCAGGGTCATAAAGGTCATCCGCCCGACATTGCTGCCAAAGTCGAAGGTTATCCGCTCGGTCGGCCCAGCGCCCTCTTTGGCCACCGCCTTGCCCAGACCGTACTTCGGGTGGTTCATCCGGTCGCCGATGTCGTAGTGGACGTGGCTGTTGCGCCCGCGAGTCGGCGCACCAAAGGTCTCACGACCCCGTGATCGTGGTGAACCGGACCCCGAGTCGCCCGACTCGAATCCGAAGGCCCCCGCGGCCCGATGCCGCGACGGGGAGCGGCGCGGTTCGGTGCGCCGCCAGTCGAGCAGGTGACCGGGAATCTCGGTGAGGAAGCGCGACTCCGGATTGGACACCGGTTGGCCCCACGACGCCCGCGACAGCGCCCGGGTCACGTACAACCGTTCCCTGGCACGGGTGATGCCGACATAGGCCAGGCGGCGTTCCTCGCTGAGTTCGGCCGGATCCCCCAAGGACCGCATGTGCGGGAAGTGCCCGTCTTCCCAGCCGGTGACAAAGACGACGGGGAACTCCAATCCCTTCGCCGTGTGCAATGTCATCAGCGTGACGACACCGGCGTCCGAGTCGGGCACCTGATCTGCGTCGGCAACCAGTGCCACCCGCTCCAGGAACGCCGCCAGCGAACCCGGCTCGGGCTCACCCTCGCCGTCATCGCCGTCGGCGATCGGCTCCGCCGCCGTCTCCTCAACGGCGATGGCGCTGAAGTCGCGTGCGACTGCGACGAGCTCGTTCAGGTTGTCCAACCGGGCACCATCCTGCGGGTCCCGCGACGCCTCCAGCTCGACCCGGTACCCGGATCGGTCGACGATGGCGGCGACGAGCTCGCCCACGTCCCCACCCTCGGCGGCCGCGTCGAGGACGATCGCGTCGGCGTCGCCGCCGGATCCGAACGTCGCGAGGAACTCCCGGCGCAAACTCTCGATCAGCTCCACGAATCCGCTGATCTGGTTGACCGCACGTGTGTTGAGCAGTGGCACCACGCCTTGTGTCGCGTCGAGCAACGCCTGATAGAAACTGATGCCGCGACTCTCGGCGTGCACCGCCACGCATGCCTCCGCGCGGTCGCCGATGCCGCGCCGGGGGGTGTTCAGGATGCGCCGCAGACTCACCGTGTCGTCCGGGTTGGCGACGGTGCGCAGATACGCGATGACGTCGCGCACCTCCTTGCGCTCGTAGAACTTTGTCCCCCCGACGACCTTGTAGGGGATTCCATGTCGGACGAAGACCTCCTCCAGGGCGCGAGAGCCGGTGTTGGTCCGATAAAAGACCGCGACATCGGCGTAGGTGCGGCTCGCCGATCCGCCGATCGAATAGTCGGTCAACACGTCGATCTCGCCGGCGATGAACGCCGCCTCGTCGCGGTCGGTGTCGGCGACGTAGCCCACGATCAGCTCGCCATCGCCCGACTCGGTCCACAGGCGCTTGGGCCGCCGGTTCGGGTTCTGCGCGATTACTGCGTTCGCCGCGGAGAGAATCGTCTGCGTCGACCGGTAGTTCTGCTCCAGCAGGATGGCGTGCGCGGCCGGGAAGTCGCGCTCGAACTCCTCGATATTGCGAATAGTCGCACCCCGGAAGGCGTAAATCGACTGGTCGGCGTCACCGACGACGCAGAGCTCGGCCGGCGGCGGGTCGCCCGACTCGTCGTCACCCCGGGTTCGCTCACTGTCGCTTCCGGCGCCCGCCAGTTCCCGGATCAGCACGTACTGGGCGTGGTTGGTGTCCTGGTACTCGTCGACGAGGATGTGCCGGAACCGCCGCCGGTAGTACTGCCGGACATCGGGGTGCCGCTGCAGCAGAGCGACGGTCTCCCCGATGAGGTCGTCGAAGTCGAAGGCGTTGGCCGCCCGCAGCCGGCGCTGGTAGAGGTCGTACACCTGCGCAATCACCGACTCGGCCGATTGGTCGGTGCCATCGGCCGGTTTGGCGGCGGCCGGGGTGACGAGTTCGTTCTTGAAGTTCGAAATGGCCACGGCCAGCCCGCGCGCCGAAAACTTCTTCGGATCGAGTTCCAGGTCGCGAATGATCATCCCCAGCAGCCGCCGCGAATCGTCCGCGTCGTAGATGGAGAAGTTCGAGTTCACCGTCTCGCCGAGCAGGCCCGACTGGGCGCGCAAGATCCGCACGCACATCGCGTGGAAGGTCGACACCCACATCGCACGGCCCCGGCCCCCGACCAAGTCGATGACCCGTTCGCGCATCTCGGCCGCCGCCTTGTTGGTAAATGTGATCGCCAGGATCTGTCCCGGATTCACACCGCGCTCGGCGAGCAGATAGGCGATCCGCCGGGTCAGGACCGCGGTCTTCCCAGATCCGGCGCCCGCGACGATCAGCAACGGAGACCCGGTGTGCACCACCGCCTCGCGTTGCTGTGGATTCAGTCCGCGCAGCAGTTCCTCAGCACTCATTTCGTTGACCAGGCTACCGGTCCCCTCAGACAGACTCCGGCGCCCTACTTCAACAGCGCGGCCTCAGCCACTTCGCCGACGTTGCCTTCGCCGGTGTGAACGCTCAGACCCGGGGTGAGGGGGCGCAGCGCAATGACCGAACCGTGCCCGGTGGTCTGGACATAGACGACGTGCAGCCCGGCCCGCAGACCCACTGTCACCGGACTGCCGCCGGCCAGCTGCACCGACAGTTGTCCGTCACGATTCGCGCAGTAACTCAGCGCAATGGTCCACCGCCAGTTCAGGAGCGGTCCCGACAGCGGAACACGGGTCAGCCTTTGCACCTCTGGCCGCGTACAGCTCCCCGCGCCGGCGGCGAAGGTGCGGGCCGGGGTCACGCCGCCGGGGACGAGGCGGCCGAGCTTGTCGAGCACCACCAGATCGTCGGTGACCGTCCCGAATCGCACCCTCGGTGCGATCCGGCCGAAGGTGTGGCTGATCTGGTTCTCCGGATATGCGATGGGTGTCAGGACCTCCAGCGGCAGTGCTTGGTCGAACATGATCCGGGTCGGATCGGACTGCAGGGATGTTCGTGCCGTGCGCAGATAGTCCGGCGTCGGATTGGTGCGCCACGACTGGGCGAAATTCCACAGACCCCAGCCCGACGACGCGACCAGCACGACGACGGCAGTCGCAGCGGCCGGCCACAGTGGCGTCTCCTGTCGACGCGCGACGCTCGGACAGGCCGCCACCAGCGCCAGCGCCGCAGTCATCACCAGCGCCGAATCGGGCAGATACCGCATGGTCTGCGCCAACTCGAGCGCGGTGTTGGCGCTCGACCGGTTCCACATCACCGGCAGCTGGGCGAGTGCGACATACGCTGCGGCCGCCACGACGATCGGCCACGCACCGCGCCGCCACCGCACAATCAGGCCGACGACGACGGCGAGCACCGCCCAACCCGCGATGATCTGCCCCGTCGATGCAAACCCCATCGGCGGGCTGGGAATCCACCGGTCCCAAGTCCACGGACCGCCCACCAGGGAGGGGATCACGGCATTGTTGATCGTACGCCACGTGAGGTGCAGCGTCTGGACGATGCTGTGCTGCCCGGCCGCCCCCTGTCCGCCGGTGACCGACAGGAAGATCACGGCCCATGCCACGGTAATCGGCGCCACAACCTGCCAGAGCGGCCGGGCGCCGACGAAGGCGGCCGCGAGCGGACCGGGAATGGTCGCCGTGCCCTGATCGCCACGGTCCGCGCCCCCACGGCACCACAGCACCGTCGCAATAAACACCACCGGCAGCAGGTAGAGCGACTTCTCGAAACAGGTGAGTGCAACCAGATAGACCAGCGCACTGCGCCCCACAATCAGTCGGGTGAGCCGGGAATCGCGGTGGCCTCGCTCGCAAAGGAGTACGGCGTCGCCGATCAGCCATGCCATCGCGAACAGCATCGGCAGCGAGTTGAGTCCGGCCGCCCACCACACATACGACGGAACGGTCATGGGCGTGAACAAGAAGAAGGCCAGGACCGCCACCGTCGCCCACGACGCGCCGCCGGCCAGGATCCGGATCATCCGCCAGACGGCCCACGCCACCGCGGTCGCCAGCACGACCAGCGTGATCGCGGCCGGCCACCAGTGCGTTGGTGCCAGCACTGTCGTCAGCCCGGCGACGAAGAACGCGCCCGGCATGAAGTGGCCGTCATGGTTGTGGGTGAGGTACTCCCACCCGAATACGTTGTGGGTCGAAGCCCGGCCGATCAGGATCAAATCGTCCCAGTAGAAGCCGCCGGTGGCGGCCAGCGCGATGCGCACGACCACGTAGGCCGCGATCAGTGCAAGGGCAACTCGAGCGGGACGACCGGCCACGGAAAGTACTGTACGTGGCAAGATCATCGACGTGAGTGACCTACCGCAACCTTTCGACCCGCAGGCCCACGACCTTTCCGGCGATGTGTCCGGCCTGCCCGACGACATCGAGGTCTTGCGCGGCGAAATCGACCGGCTCGATGCGATGATTCTCGCGGCCATCAAACGGCGGTCGGCGGTGTCGAAGCGGATCGGCGCCGCCCGAATGGCCTCCGGCGGGCCGCGGCTGGTGCACAGCCGCGAAGTGAAGGTCCTCGACCGCTTCGCCGACCTCGGCCAAGAGGGGCACACGCTCGCGATGCTGTTACTCCGTCTCGGCCGCGGGCCGCTGGGCCGCTGATCGGGCAGCGTCAACGCCAACCCCCTAGGGTGGAAGCCATGAGCGATGATGTGACAGCCACCGAGTCCTGGCACGCGCTCGCAGCCCACCAGCCGCACGTCTTCGCGACGACCCTGCGTGAATTGTTCGCGCTCGACCCTGATCGTGGCGGCGAACTCGTGGTGCAGGCGGGCGATCTGCGCATCGACTATTCCAAGAACCGCCTGACACGAGAAACCGTGGGACTGCTACTCAGCCTCGCCCGAGAGGTCGGCGTCGAAGACCGACGCGACGCCATGTTTGCCGGCGCGCACATCAACACCTCGGAAGACCGGGCGGTCCTGCACACGGCGCTGCGCCTGCCCGCCACCGCCGAGCTGACCGTCGACGGGCACGAGGTCGTGGCCGACGTCCACCGCGTTCGGCACCAGATGGGCCGGTTCAGTGACGAGGTCCGCACCGGGACGTGGCGCGGCTTCACCGGGAAAACGATCACCGACGTGGTGAACATCGGCATCGGCGGCTCGGACCTCGGGCCGGCGATGGTGTGTGGGGCCCTGCGCGACTATCACGACGGCCCGCGCACTCACTTCGTGTCCAACGTCGACCCGGCCGACCTCCTCGCCACCCTTGACGCCGTCAATCCGGCGACGACCCTGTTCGTGGTCTCGTCGAAGACCTTCACGACACTGGAGACCCTCTCCAACGCCCGCACTGCGCGGCGATGGCTCGTCGAATCGCTCGGCGACGCCGAGGCGGTGTCGCGCCACTTCGTTGCGGTCAGCACCAATGCCGAGGCCGTCGCCGAGTTCGGCATCGACATCGCGAACATGTTCGGTTTCTGGGATTGGGTCGGCGGCCGCTACTCGGTGGATTCAGCGATCGGGTTGTCCGTCATGCTGGCCATCGGTAAGACGGGTTTCGCCGAGTTCCTCGGCGGCTTCCACACCATCGATGAACACTTTTCCACCGCTCCACTCGAGCAGAATGCGCCCGTCCTGCTGGGCATGCTCGCCGTCTGGTACAACAATTTCTTCGACGCCGGCAACCGTGCCGTGCTGCCGTATTCGAACGACCTCGCCCGATTCACCGCCTATCTGCAACAGCTGGCGATGGAGTCCAACGGCAAGTCGGTGACCCGCGACGGGCACCCGGTCACCTGTAACACCGGCCAAGTCTGGTGGGGCGAACCGGGTACCAACGGGCAGCACGCCTTCTTCCAGCTGCTGCACCAGGGGACCCGGATGATCCCGGTCGACTTCATCGGCTTCGCCAAGCCGTTCCGGGATGTCGTCACCGCCGACGGCACGTCGATGCATGATCTTCTGATCAGCAACTTCCTTGCGCAGACAAAGGTATTGGCGTTCGGCAAAACCGCTGAGGACATCGCTGCCGAGGGAGTGGCGCCCAATCTCGTCGCACACAAGGTGATGCCCGGCAACCGGCCGTCGACGACGATCTTCGCACCGAAGCTGACCCCGGGGGTCCTTGGGCAGCTGATCGCCCTCTACGAGCACCAGGTCTTCGTCGAGGGCACGGTGTGGGATATCGATTCGTTCGACCAGTGGGGGGTCGAGTTGGGCAAGCAGCAAGCGCTGGAGCTGCTTGGCTCGATCTGCTCTGCGGACCCGCCCGCCCCACAGGGCGACTCGTCTACCGACGCGCTGGTTGCGTGGTATCGCACGCAGGCCGGTCGTACAGTCTGAGGATGCACCGAGTCTCGCGCACACTGACCGCCATCGTCCTCACCGCGGTCGGCGCCGCCACCAGCGCCTGCGCCGGTACCGACCCCGACAATCCCGGCCCCGAGGTCCCCACATCAGCGTCGATCGCCGTGCCCGCCGACACCTCGACCCGCACCCCACCCGGCCAACGGTTCGCATTCGGGGCCACCGCACTGTTGCCCGCCACAACGTTCCACCCCGGTCAACTGGCCGCGTACACGGTCACCGGACTGCGCCGCGCCGGCCGACTGCCCGATTCCCTCACCAAAGATGGGACCGGCTTCTTCCTCTATCTGACGGTGATGTCGCTGGCCGACAAGCCGTCCCCGGCACCTGATGTCATCGGCTTCGCCGGCAGCCCCGACGGCAGGACCGCGGCGTTGACCGTCCGGTCGACCGCCGAGGTCCCCACCTGTGTCACCCGGACTCCGCCGCGACTGATGAAACGGGGCGAATCCTATGCCACCTGCCTGATCACCGTCGTCGCCAAAGACCAAGAGGCCAAGGCTGCAATCTACTGGGCCAACACGGCCAACGATCCCGCGCTGGACTTCAAGAGCCATCCGATTGTCTGGACCGCCGATCCGACCCCGTCGAGCAGTCCCGCCCCCAGTCGCTGACGCCGGCTCACACCATCCGGCGCGACACCGGCTCTGGCAGGTAGCGCATCGCTGCGGCCAGCGGCTCCCACGGCCACCGCGGCACCGCCGCATGTGCCTTTTCCGCCTCGATGGCGGCCACCATCGCCGCGACGCCCGCATCGGTGGTAGCCATCAACCGGGTCTTCACGCCCCGGTTGATGTCGGTCTCGATATAGCCGGGCTCGATGACCGTGATGGCGATCGGGGTTCCCGCGAACTCTGCCGCCAACCCCTGCCCCAATGCGGTGACACCGGCCTTCGACGCCGAATACGCGGCTTGCGCCTTGGGGAGGCCACGGTTGGCGCTCACCGAGCTGATGAGCACCAGGTGACCGGAGTTCTGCTCCCGGAAGATCTCCAGGGCCGCCTCGGCCTGCGCCAGCGCGCCGGTCAGGTTCGTCTGCACCGTCTCCAGGTTCGCGTGCGCCTTACCGGTGCCGATCGGTGCTCCCTTGCCCAACCCGGCGTTAACGATCACCCGGTCGAGTCCACCCAGTTTGTCACGCAGGGCGCGAAAGACGACCGGCACCGAATCGAAGTCGGTGACGTCGAGCGCAGCCACCTCGACCTGCCCTGCCTGCGGGCGCAACTGCGCCGCCAACACCTCCAGGCGATCGAGTCGCCGCGCGCAAAGCGCCAACGAGCGCCCCTGCTTCGCAAAGGCCCGGGCCATTCCCTCGCCCAAGCCGGAACTGGCACCGGTGATGAGGATCTTCTCGCGGTTGCTCACCCGTCCACCCTAGTCACTTGAGTAGGCGCGACAGTCGACGGTCCGCGAGCTTGCGCCCACCGGTCTGGCACGTCGGACAGTATTGGAAAGAGCGGTCGGCGAACGAAACCTCGGCGACGGTGTCGCCACAATCGGGGCAGGGCAGACCGGTGCGCGCGTGCACCCTGAGCCCGGCTCGCTTTTCGGCCTTCATCGCCGACACCCCGCCCGGGCCCTCGAGCCGCCGCACGGCGTCGCGCAGGATCTCCCCGATCGCCGCATGCAGCGCGCCGACCTGCTCATCGGACAACCCCTTGGCCGTGGCGAACGGCGACAGTCGGGCCCGATGCAGGATCTCGTCGGAGTAGGCGTTCCCGATACCGGCGAGACTCCGCTGGTCGGTGAGCAGGTTCTTGATTCGCGCGGTGCTGCCCGCCAAGATCTCCCCCAGCTCACCACGGTCCACCGACAGCGCATCGGGCCCCAGAGCGGCGATACGATCGACGTCGCGGGGCTCGGCCACAACCCAAACCGCCAGCCGCCTCTGCGTGCCCGCCTCGGTCACATCGAACCCCTCACCGGGCAATCCGGCGTGGACGCGCAGCGCGATCGGGCCCTTTCCGCCCGGACGTGGCGGCTTCGGCGACAGATTCTCACTCCACCGCACCCAACCCGCCCGCGACAGGTGCAGGACCAGGCACAGCGGCTTCCCGCCCGGCTGCCCCACAGTCGTCAGGACAAGATACTTGCCGATCCGGCCGACCGAACCCACCGTGCGCCCGACCAATGCCGCGTACGGCGGATCCGCAGTCTTCAACACCGCCAGAGAAGCCACATCGACCCGCCGAATCGGCAGTCCCGCGGTGCGCTCATCCAGAAAGTTCGCAATCGCAGCGACCTCGGGCAACTCAGGCATCGGAATCATCCCCCTCGCTTCGCTCGACCCGCACCCCAGTGTGCTCTAGTGGGAGGGTGAGTTCTTCGCTTTCCGATGGCGAGTTGGCCGCCCAGATCGCACTCGGCGCCGGACAGATCCTGCTCGGCGTGCGCCATGGCGGGCTGCTCGACGGCCGATTGGTCGGCGACGCCGGGGACCGCCTCGCGCAGGCGTGGATCGGCGCGGCGCTACACCGGCGGCGCCCGCACGACGCCGTCCTCTCCGAGGAGGCGGAGGACGTGGGCGACCGGAGCAGTGCCGACCGTGTCTGGATCATCGATCCGCTCGACGGGACCAGCGAATTCTCGCACGGCACCTCGGACTGGGCGGTTCACGTCGCACTGACCGTCGACGGGCGCCCCAGCGAAGCCGCCGTCGCCATCCCCGCCCGTGACGAGTTGTTCCGTTCCGACACCATCGGCACGGTGGGCGGGCCACTCACCGGCCGGATCGCGGTGTCCCGCTTCGGTGGCAGTTATGAATCCCATCATGTCGCCAACACCCTTGGTCTACAACGCGTTTCGATCGGGTCGGCGGGCGCGAAAGCGATGGCGGTGGTCCGCGGCGATGTCGATGCGTATGTCCACGCCGGTGGCCAATACGAGTGGGACAATTGCGCACCAGTCGGTGTGTGTGCCGCCGCCGGCCTGCACTGCAGCCGACTCGACGGCTCCGAGATCATCTACAACCAGCGCGTACCCTACATGCCCGACTTCGTCATCTGCCGCAGCGAAATAGCCGGCGAGGTGTTAGCCGCCCTCGACACCGTCTGGTGATGCGGCCTCCGGTGAGCGCAGCAGGTAAATGTCCATCACCCAGCCGACCCGGGACTTCAGCGCCGCCCGCGCAGCGGTGATGTCGTCGGCCACGTCGTCGACGCGGCCCGATACGAGCACCTGATCGTCGGTGCCGAGGTTCGCGGCCCAAAAGATCTCGTCACCGGGTCGCGCCGCCGCACGGAAAGCCTCGCCGCCGTCGAGCATCACAATCTGGTTGCCCCGCACTAACTCCGGCGTCTGCGCAAGTTGTCGACCGGTGGTGATGTGGACGGGTTCACCGACCCGGTTGACCGCGATGCCGTGTGCGGCCGCGAGTGCCGACGCACTGGTCACCCCTGGGATCACCGTGTGCACCACCACCCATCCGGGGCGGGCGGCGAGCGCGTCGACGATGCGCAGCGTGCTGTCATATAGCGACGGGTCACCCCAGACCAAAAAGCCGACAACGGGCACCCGGCCGTCGGGCGCAGGCAACGGTGCGATGGCCGCCGCGATCGCGTCGACGCGTGCGGCGTGCCAGCGGCGCACCTCACGGTCGTAGTCGGCGGGCCGGCGGTCCCGCGGCGGATCGGCGACCACCAGCACATCGCACCCGGGGGCGTACCGGTCCAGCAGGTCGGTCCGCAGTCGGCGCATCGACCCCGTCGACTCCCCTTTGTCAAGGAGGACCACGGCGTCCAGATCGCTGAGCGCGTCGACTGCCTCCAGCGTGATTTGTCGTGGATTCCCGGGGCCGATGCCGATCACCGCGATTTGTACGGTGCCCGGCGATTCCCTCACAGCTCACCACTGTAGTCGGCAGGACAACACGTCAGGCACCCAGCGAGCACTGTGGCCCGGCACCGTTTCGGTGCCGGGCCACAGTGGTCAGTTGCTACTGGTATTTCTTGAAGCCGGCAGCCGTGGCGTCCGCCTCGGTAGCGAACCAGATCTCCGCAATCGTCGCCTTGTAAGCGGACGAGGCGGGGGTGTGGAACAGGCCCGAGTCTGCGTTGCCCTTGATCGGGAAGCCCTTCGGCTCCGCGTCGCCGGGCAGCGGCAGGTGTGCACCCTTGGGCAGCGGGACGGTCTTGCCGTCGCGCACCCACGTGCCGGCCGCACCGGCGGCAGCAGCCGCACCGGCAGCGGCAGCGGCACCCTTGCCGGTAGCGTCGCCGACCAGACCGGAGACCTTGTTACCCGCAGCGTGAGCCGCATCGTCGGCCTTGTCGAACGCGCCCTCGACGCCACCCTTGACCTTGTCGAACGCACCCTCGGCTGCGCCCTTCACCTTGTCACCGGCACGCTCGGCCGCGTGCGCGGCATCATCTGCGGCGTCGCGGACCCGATGACCCGCGGCACCGGCCGCAGCAGCAGCACCGGCCGCACCGGCCGCAACCTTGCCACCTGCACCTCTAACCGCGGCCTCGACGTTCGGAGCCTTCAGGTTCGGCGCCTTCAGGTCCGGACCGTGCCCGCCCGTGCGCTTACCGCCACCGGTGAGCAGACGCCACAGCCATGCCAGCAGCAGCAGCCCGCCGACGATCAACAGCGGCAGCAGCAGCCACCACCAGTTGAAGCCGCTCGTCTTGGGCGCGCTGACCTCGGGGAGGTTGACGTTCGGCGCCGTCATGTCCGGCATATTCACATTCGGTGCGCTGATGTTCGGCAGGCTGATCTTCGGCCACCCCGGCAGGCTGAGCGCCGGCCACTTCAGTGCGCCCAACTTGCCACCGAGGTCGGGGAGACCCGGCAGGGTCGGCAGGTTGATCCACTTGCCAGTCTTGGCATCGAACGACAGGTCGCCGTTGGCGAACTTCTGGGTGATGACATCACCGTTGACCACGGCATCACCCAGCGGCAGGCCGAGGGCACCGGCGATCTGCGGGTCGGCCAGCGCAGCGGCGAACGGGCCGCGGACGACCCATGCGCCGGTCGCGGGCGTCCAGTAGATCTTCGGGTTGTCCTCGGCGGCGAACTCCGCCACGCGCGCACCCTCGGGTGCCTGCGCAACGCCTTCGCTGGTCTTCGGGAAGCCCAGGCTTCCGGTCGGACCGCCCTCGGTGCCGAACTTCTCGTTGATGGCACCGTAAAGAACGTGTGCACCGGTCTTCTCCGACCAGTAAACGGTGCCGCCGGTGTGCTTCTGCTCGAAGCCGTCGCCCACCGAAGTGAGGTCGCCTTCCTTCTCGCCTAGACCGGTGTTGCGAAAGCCCTTGTCTGCGGTTCCGGTGGCAACCTCGGCAGCTGCTTTGTCGACTGCGGTCCGCGCATCGTCCTGCGGTGCTGCGGATGCGTGCGGCGCGACGAGCATCAGCGTGCCGGCGGCGGCGACGACGCCGATTGCCAGCCGACGCAGAGCCACGAGCCCTGACTTCTTCTGTACGGGTTTCACTCCGCGAACTCCTCGTTTCATGGCACTTCTTGATCCATGCCTGACCTTAGCTTGCTACATCTGCGCCGAAAGTGCAGCACAATCGCAGCGCAACCACGACCGAATTGCTGACACCAAAGGGTCGATTGCCATTGCCCACCCTAATGGGGATATCCCGGACGCGGCGTAGTTTGGAACCAAACTTGTCGGATGTCTCGCAATAGATGCGGATTCCAGCAATTCGGCACCGCCGCGATGGCCCTACCGATACCGATACCGACGTCATGGTGCTCCCGGCAGGATTCGAACCTGCGACACCGGCTTTAGGAGAGCCGTGCTCTATCCCCTGAGCTACGGGAGCGGACCGCCGCAACAACCATTCGACGGGCGGTTCGAAAGTCTACCCGGCGCTGACCACCGCCCCATTCGGGCGCTGGGGTTCACCGGTGCGCCGGTGAACGGGCGCCGGTATGGGTTCGAGCGGATGGCGGCGAATCTGCCAGGTCTGGAATGCGACCAGGACCACCAGCGCGGCCAGTAACGCCGCCGTGGTCCACATCGTGCCCCACTCCAGTCCCCCGTGGCTGCGCGGTTTGCTCAGGAAGTCGCCGACGGTGGCGCCCAGCGGCCGCGTAAGCACAAAGGCGATCCAGAACAGTGCCATGCCATTGATCCTGGTGAAGTAATGACACCCCAGGAGGGCCAGCATGATCGCCGACAGGAGCATCGCGCTGTCGCGGAATCCCAGTCCCACGCTGTCGGCGAGAAAGTCGCCGCTGGAGGTGCCCAGGCTGTTGGAAATCAGGATCGCGATCCAGTACAGCACCTCCCCTTTGAAGGTGGCCACGTTCTCGACATCGAGGGTTTGGCCGCTGCGCCACCACACGACAAAGACGACCGCCAGCGCACTGGACAGGACAATCGCGCCACCGGTATAGCCGATCCCGCCCGTGCGGTTCATCAGGTCCGACAGTGTGGTACCCGCAGTGCTCGTCAGCGCAATGACCGTCCAGAAGACGGCGGGATGGAAGCGCCGAGCCCTCAACTGCACGGTCACCGCCACTACGAACAATCCCAGAAAGATCAGCGTGGCAACCAGATAGCCGACGTGCAACGTCTGGGCCAACAGATCACCGCCGGTTTCGCCGAGGGTGGTCGCCACGATCTTGAGCACCCAGAAAAGCGCGGTGACATGTGGGAGTTTGCGCATCACCCAACCGGCGGGGGAATCCGCCGAGTCCGCTTCCGGGCGCTCCCCAGTTGACACCACCATGGTCCTTGGCCTCCTCTTCCCCGCCGCTGCGGAGTCGCTATCGCGATGGTCGATACGACCATCGGTCATCGCCGCTGAGGAGACACTGAGACGCTACTTGCCGGCGGCCTCCACGCGCGCGGCGATAGCGTTGACGAACACCGCACGGATGTCATTGGCGGTCTTCGCCGTATAGGACGTCCCGCCGGTGGCGTCGGCGATCGCCTTGAGCGCCTGGGTGTCGGCGTTATCGGAAATCCCAATCGTCAAGATGAGGACCGGGCGGGCCGGGTCCTGCATTTGTTTTATCTCGGCGAGCAGTTGTTCGAGACTGATGCTGTTGGGGTCCTCGTTCTCCCCGTCGGTCATGATGATCACCGAGTTCGAGAAATTCGGGTCATAGGTCTGCAGCATCTTCTTGTACGCTGCCAGCGTCGTGTCGTAGAGCCCGGTCCCGCCGTGGACGTCGGCCATCGCCTTTTTCACGGCCTCGGCGAGCACGTCGCGATGAGTGCGGCCGTCGGCCGATCGCGCGCCCAGCGGCCGGATCTGCGCGACTTCCTTGTAGTCGATACCGGGTCCGCCGCGGTCGATGCTGAACACCCAGGCGCCGACCTCGGCGTTATTGGGGAACATCTTCAACCCAGACAGCGACGCTTCGCGCAGGAGGTCGGCGCGCGTACCCGATCCCGTGCTCGCGACCATCGACCCGGAGACGTCTTCGACGACGAGGGTTCGGATCGGGATTGCCAGCACCTGCCACTGCCGCAACGCTCGATCAACCTGTTCGGGATCTTTGAGCGTCAACAGTTTCACCGCGCCGACACCGGCACCATCGGCCAGCGGCTGCCCCTGCGCGTCCCGAAGGAACTCGCGGGCCAGAATCTTGCGCCCTTCTGCCGAGCCTGCGACCTCGGCGAGGACCTGACCGGCCTTGGACGCCTTCTCGCGGCGCGCATCCGAGGCGGTGTTCACCAGCGGATAGTCGAGCATCACCGTCCCGTCGGCGGGGGTGCTGGCCTTTAGCGCCGACCTCTGGTGGGTACGGGTGAACTGCAAAAACTGCTGCTCGGTGGTGAGCACCGGAATGTCGGGGGTCGTGTTGGCCAAGTTGAGCCGCGTCCCCTCGCGGTCGTTGCCGGTGCGCGCATTGTTCTGCTGAACGGCCAGGACGGTCATCGCGTCGATCAACTGCTTCTGCGTGATTCCGCCGGCGTCGACCTCGGCAAGGGCACCCATGATCGGTGCATCGCCGATGGTGGTGTCGATCGGCGAGCCCATCCGCAGGTTGGGCAGGCGCATCACATCGACCCAGCTCTTGAGCGGGGGCACCTGCTGCCCGACGACCACGGCTGGACTCTGCGCCAGCGAACCGGCGATGGTGGACAACGGGCGCTGCAACTGGTTGGCGACGCGCCGCATCTGCGAACCCGAGTCCGCGACCCACAGATCCGGCGTATCGGGCTTTGTCAGTTGCGCGGGGACGTCTGGCCCGGGCACCGCGGTAACGGTGAACGCGAAGCAGCGGCCGGCCGCGGCCGCGGCGATGTCTTTGAGCGGTGCGGCGAGCGCCGGATCGGCAGCCACGGTGACCGGTTCGTCTTTGCAGCCGAACACCCCGCCTCGCCACGCGATGAATCCACCTACGAGGGCGAGGACGACGAGCACCGTCGCCACCGACCAGATCAGTCCGGCGCGCCGCGGCTTACTCGTGTCGGCGTGGTCGAATCCGAAGTCATCCTCGACCATCGCGTGTCGACTCGGCATTACATACTCCCCTTCATGTCCCTGGTGTCCGTCCCTGGTGTTTTCAGCAGTCCGCTACCGGGTGGCGAAGACGGTTCGAAAGTTCGCCAGGGACGCGTGCAAGTCCTTTTTGGTGGCCAGGGCGGCGGCCTTGCCCGCCGGTCCGAAGAGCGGCAGACCGCCCAGATCAACCTCGAAGGTTACCGTTGAGCCGCTACCGCTGGGCCTGATCGACAGATCGAGCTTCGCCTTCACCCCGCCCTTGCCGTCGCCGACGAGTCGAACCTCCTTCGGTGGATCGAATTTGTCGACAGTCCAGTTGAACCGGACCCGGGCACCCTTAAGCTTGATCACCGAGGCAACCTTGACACCTTCGGCCAACTCGCCGGACGCGGGGAGAGCGCTGCGCCACCCGTCGTGCAGCGTCAGCCACTCGTCGTAGCGGGCGAGGTCCGACGCGTGTTCCCACGCCTCCGACACCGACATGTCGACATCCACGGAGTCCTTCGCCTTGGCCATGAGCAACCACCCTACTGTCACCGAGCGCGCGCGGGAACTGCTGGGCGCTCATCTGGTCGGCCATGGGGCAACGGTGATGATCACCGAGGTCGAAGCATATGACGGCGTCAACGATCCGGCGTCCCATGCCTTCACTCGGACCCCGCGATCGGAGATCATGTACGGACCGCCCTGGCGGCTGTACGTCTACCGCATCCACGGGCACCACTGCGCCAACGTGGTCACCGGACCGACCGAGCATGCTTCTGCAGTCCTGATTCGCGCCGGCCGAGTCGTCGAAGGGCTGCCGATCGCGCGCGAGCGGCGGCCATCGGTTCACGACGACGACGCACTGGCGCGCGGGCCGGGCAACCTCACCCGGGCACTGGGAATCACCCTTGCGGACAAGGGCACCGACCTCCTCAGCCCGACTCCGGTCGCGCTGCGCCGACGCGATGGCCCCCCGGCATCAAACATTCGCGACGGACCGCGCGTCGGTGTCCGGCTGGCCGCGGACAACCCGTGGCGGTTCTGGTTGGCCGACGAGCCGTCGGTCTCGGCATACCGCCGTCATCCCCGGGCGTAAGCCCCTCCCGCCGAGTGGGCAGTCAACTCCCGCCGAGTGGGCACCCCCACCCCGCCGAGTGGGCACCCCCGCCCCGCCGAGTGGGGACCCCCACCCCGCCGGCCTCCCGCCCGGGAGAAGTCAGTGCGACGGGGCTGCGGAAGGCTCCTCGGCCGCGACCACATCGGCCGGGTCGGCGTCATCGCCGACGACGACCGGCAACAGCCGGTTGACCACCTCGATGGCTACCATTCCGATGACGGCGAGGCCGAGGGCCACCGCGTTGCTGCCCCAATTCGATGAGTCGAGGTTGAACCACTGCTGGGTCTGATGCCAGGTGAAGATGATCACGTAGGCCAGCGCCGAGCCGACGAGCAGGATCAATTTCCACCAGTTGTACGGGCGGGCCACGACCACGAGGACATAAAACGCGGTCGCAATCAGGGCGATCAGGGTTGCCGTCGACGCCTGGGCCACATCGGGCGGCACGTTGTCGATCTCGACGCCCAGCCTGGGACCGGTCGCTCCACCCGGGTTGACCAGCACGAATGTGATAAAGGTGACCAGCCCGACGATGATCCCGTTGGGCACGGCATGGGTGAGGACGCGCTTGACGAAGCCGCTCCGCGCCCGCTCGTTGTTCGGTGCGAGCGACAGCACGAACGCGGGCACACCGATGGTGAACCACGCCGAGATCGTGATGTGGATCGGCTGGAACGGGTAGGCGAGCGACGCGAAGCCGAAAATCTTGCCCGCCACGCCGGCAATCCCGACGAGCAGTGCCAACAGAACCGCATACACGGTCTTGGTGAGAAACAGATTCGCCACGCGCTCGATATTGCCGATGACCCGCCGCCCCTCGCCGACGACGTAGGGAAGCGTGGCGAACTTGTTGTCGAGCAACACGATCTGCGCCACCGATCGTGCCGCCGAACTGCCCGAGCCCATCGCCACCCCGATATCGGCATCCTTGAGGGCCAACACGTCGTTTACCCCGTCCCCGGTCATCGCGACGGTGTTGTGACGCGACTGCAGCGCTTTAACCATTGCGCGCTTCTGGTCGGGGCGGATACGCCCGAATACGGTGCCGTCCGATACCACCTCGGCCAGTTCGTCGGAGTTCTGCGGAAGCGCTCGGCCGTCAACGGCATTGTCGACCGACCCGAGTCCGAGTGAAGCGGCGACCGCCCCCACCGAGCGCGCGTTGTCGCCAGAGATCACCTTGACGTCGACATGCTGGTGTGCGAAGTACTCGAGGGTTTCCTTGGCATCTGGCCGAACGCGCTGTTCCAGCACGACGAGAGCGACCGGCAGCATCTGCTCGGTGGCACCGGGCTGGTCGACCGCCACCGCGGTCCGGCCCAGCAACAGCACGCGCCGGCCCGTCTCGCCGATCGCGGTGGCCCGGGCCGAGAGTTCACTGGCCGGGTCGAGCAGGATGTCGGGCGCGCCAATCAACCAGTTGCCCGCATCGCCGCCCGATGCGTCGGCAAACGACAGGCCGCTCCACTTGAGCGCCGACGAGAACGGCTGCACCGCCGTCGTCGTCCAATTGGGCTCGTCGCCGAACGCCTCCCCGATGGCCTCGATGCTCGCGTTGGGGCGCGGGTCGGCGGCCGCGATTGCCGCGAGCGCGGCGTGCAACTGTTCCGCACCGACCCCCGAACCGTCGATCGGCGCCACCTCCGACAGCCGCATCCCGTTCTCGGTCAGCGTGCCGGTCTTGTCGGCGCACACGATGTTGACACGCGCCAGGCCTTCGATAGCGGGCAGTTCATTGACCAGACATTGCCGTTGGCCGAGGCGAACTACGCCGACTGCGAATGCGATCGACGTCATCAAAACCAGGCCTTCGGGGATCATCGGAACGAGCGCCGCGACCATGCCGAGGATTCCCGGCTTGATCGACTCCCACGCCAGCGAGCCATCCCCCGCGATGAACAGCTGGTTGATGATCGTGAGGATCCCGGCAGGAATCAGCAGATAGGTGATGACCTGAAGGATCTTGTTGATGCCGGTGCGCAACTCGGAGTCGACAAGGGTGAACTTCGACGCCTCGGCGGCCAGCTTCGAGGCGTACGCGTCGGCGCCGACCTTCGTCGCCCGGTACGCCCCAGAGCCGGCGACGACGAAGCTGCCGGACAGGATCTGGTCGCCAACGGCCTTGTCGACCGGGTCCGCTTCGCCGGTGAGGAGTGACTCATCGACATCGAGCGCCACCGACTCGACGGTCTGCCCGTCGACGACGATCTGGTCACCGGGGCCCAGTTCGATGATGTCGTCGGCCACCACCGCTTCCGGGGCCACTTGCACGGCGACCCCGTCGCGGCGCACCGTCGGCGTCGCCTGCCCGACGATGGAAAGCCGGTCCAGGGTCCGTTTGGCGCGAACCTCCTGAATGATGCCGATTCCGCTGTTGGCGATGATGATGAGGCCGAACAACCCGTTCTTCCACGAGCCGGTGAGCATCACCAGCGCGAACAGCACGCCAAGCATCGCGTTGATGCGGGTGAAGACGTTCGCCCGGACGATCTGCCCCACCGTGCGACCGGTCTTGTCGGCGGACACGTTCACCTGCCCGGCCGCCACCCGCTGCGCCACCTGGGCGGAGGTCAGTCCGCGCACCGGATCAACCGGGTCGCTGCGTTCGGATGTTTCGACGCTCACGCCGACTCCTTCCACCAGTCCGGCGCGACGGTGGCGGTCCCGGTGCGGTTCACCACATCGATGCCACCCCCGGGCTGGGGAACCATGATGTCGACCGGCACCTGGCCCGGCGAGCCCTGCGCGGCGTGGGACAACCGCGCGGCGGGTTCGCCCCATGTGTGTCGCGCGAGGTTGAACGTACCCCAATGGATGGGAACGAGCAGTGAGTCCGCCCCGCGGGTCACCATTCGGTGGATGGTCAACGCCTCCTCCGGGTTGAGGTGGATGTCGGGCCACAATGGGTCGTAGGCGCCGATTGCGATCAGGGTCAGCTCGAATGGGCCGTAGGCGGCACCGACGTCTTCGTAGGACTCGGTGAAGCCGGTGTCGCCGGAGAAGAATGCCCGGTGGTGCGGCCCGATGATCGCCCAGCTCGCCCACATGGTGAGGTTCCGGTCGAGTCCGCGGCCCGAGAAGTGACGGGCGGGCACGGCGGCGAAGCGGATATCCGGCCCGCCGGCCGCGGCCACGGTGATCTCGTCGCCCCACTGTGCGGTACGGATCCGGCCGGCGGCGATCCCCCAGTGCCGCAGGTGCGCACCGACGCCGATCGGGCACACGAAGACCGCGGCCGGCTGGGTTCGGGCGAGTTCGACGACGGTGGCGGTATCGAGGTGGTCGTAGTGATCGTGGCTGAGCAGAACCACGTCGATCGGTGGCAGGTCGTCGACCGCGCACGGCGGTGCGTGCAGCCGGGCCGGCCCCACCAGCTGGGACGGCGAGCAACGCCGGGAAAACACCGGATCGGTCAGAATCCGTGCCCCGTCGAGTTCGACGAGAGCGGTGGCATGGCCGAGCCAGGTCACCGCGAAGGGGCGGGGCGGTCCGGCGAAGTCGGGTGCGGTGACCATGATCGGCGCGCTCGGCCGGCCCGGGCGGCGGACCATGTCGGCCAGTGCCCCGGCGGGACTACCGCTGCCCGGCCGCTGCGGATCGATGTTCACGAATCGGCCGCCGACGAGATACTGCGACCCGGCAACCTCGGCCGCGATGGCCGCCGGGGTGGCACCGACCGCTTTCGCCCCCGACAGCCCCGCACCGGCGAGGCGATTAGTGGTGGACGCGACCGCACCGCGCAGCGTCGTCGACGCTTGAGAACGAATTCGATTGCCCGTCATTGCGTCCAATCTAGCGACGGGAGCGGGTTAGGATCGATTCGCTCGAATCACTCCCCGGTGTCGGGGCCGGCCGGAAGGGGTGCGCCATGGCGCGGATGACGGTGGGTGAGCGCCGCGAGGCGCTGATCGAGGCCGCCCATCAGGTTATCGCCGACCACGGCGTGGAAGGCGCGACCACCCGACGGGTGTGCGCCCAGGCACAGATGCCCCTCGCCAGCTTTCACTATGCCTTCGAATCACGGATGGCACTGCTCGCGGCCGTCATCGATCAGGGGATACCGCGCGACCTGTTGTCGCTCGCCGACGAAATCCGCGAGAACACACCGGCCGACGGGTTGCGCGGCGTCGAGCGCGAAGTGACAGAGTCACTGCAAAACCTCTACAACTTGATGGTCGTCGATTCCGGCCGATTGCAGGCGACGGTGTCGCTGGCCCTCTACTCGCACAACAACCCCGAATTGCGCGAAGCCGGCCGGCAGATGTGGAATCGGTTGTGCGCGATCGCGGCAACCACCCTTGCCTCGATCGCCGGGCAACACGGAACGGCCTGGATCGTGGATCCCGACGATCTCGGACCGCTGCTGATCGCCGCCACCAACGCCATCACAATGACCTTCTTGACCACCGGCGACCCGACGACGACTCAGCATGTCGTCGACGGCACCGTGCGGTGGATGATGTCGTATGCGGTGCTGGACTCGATCGCCGAACCCGCCACCGGCTAGATTCATCCCTTGTGACTACCGATCGTGCTGTCTGGTTCGACGCGCCGGAGGCGTACTGGGCGGCGCTCGACGCCGCCGTGCGCGCGGCGCGCCTGTCGTCGCCAGTCTTGGTAATCGATGCAATCGCACTCGAGCACAACATCGCCGACCTGCGACGCCGCGCCGGCGGCATACCCATTCGGGTGGCGAGCAAATCTCTGCGGGTCAGGTCGGTGATCAGCGACATCCTGCGTCGTGACGGGTTCGCCGGGGTACTCGCGTACACCGTCGACGAAGCACACTGGCTGGCCACCGTGGCCGAAATCCCCGACGTCCTGCTGGGCTATCCATCGGTGTCGCGGACCGCGATCGCACGGTTGATCGCCGACGACACCGCTCGCCAGCGCGTCACCCTGCTGGTGGACTCCGCCGAACACCTCGATGCCATCGACCTGATCGTTCCGCCGTCCGCGCGCGGTGACGTGCGGGTCGCGATCGATCTCGACGCCTCCCTGCGCTACGCCCGCGGGTTGGTGCACCTGGGCGTACGCCGGTCACCCGTGCACTCGGTCGCCGATGCCGGCAACCTCGCGCGGATGATCGCCAACCGGCCGGGCTTCTCCCTCGTCGGCGTCATGTCCTATGAGGCGCAGGTGGCCGGGCTCGCCAACGATGCGGACGGCTCTGCCCTGCGTAACCAGGCGGTCTCCGCCATCCAGTCGCGCTCGATGCGCGAGTTGGTCAAGCGGCGCGGGAAGGCCATCGACGCCATCGCCCAATTCGCCGACCTGGAGTTCGTCAACGCCGGCGGCACCGGTTCATTGGAAGCGACCGCGGCCGATCCGTCGGTCACCGACATCGCAGCCGGCAGCGGGTTCTTCGGTGGGCACCTGTTCGACGGGTATTCGCACTTCCAGCCCGCCCCGGCCATGGGGTTCGGCCTCGACGTCGTCCGCCGACCGGCCCGTGACATCGTCACCGTCCTCGGTGGCGGGTGGATCGCCTCGGGACCCCCCGCACCCGACCGTCTCCCGAAACCAGTGTGGCCGAGTGGACTTTCTTACGTGGCGAGCGAGGCCGCCGGTGAGGTGCAGACGCCGTTGCGAGGTCCGGCCACCCACCGTCTCGACATTGGGGATCGAATCTGGTTCCGCCACACCAAATCTGGTGAGCCGGCCGAACATGTCCTCGAGGTGGCGATCGTGGACCGCGGCGCCGACGGCGGCCCGCGCGTCATCGACGTCGTCCCAACCTATCGCGGCGAAGGGAAGTGCTTCCTGTGACCACCGGCCAGCACTGGGAGAACTGGGCCCGAACCGAATCGGCGGACCCCACAGTGGTGGAGCCCGCCACCGTCGAGGAGGTGGCGCGGCTCGTCGCCGACGCCGCTGCGACGGGCCGACGGCTCAAACCGATCGGTGCCGGGCACAGTTTCAGCGGCATCGGCGTGCCCGCCGATATCCAGGTGCATCTTGCCGGCCTGCGCGGTGTGATCGCAGCGGACGCGGATGCGCGCCTGGTCACCCTGGCCGCGGGAACCCACCTGCACGAGATCCCGGGGCTGCTGGCGCCGTTGGGTCTGGCGATGGCCAACCTCGGCGACGTCGATCGACAGACGATTTCCGGCGCCACGTCGACCGGCACCCACGGCACCGGGCTGGGCTTCGGCGGGATCAGCACCCAGATCGCCGGAGCCACCCTCGTCAACGGACGCGGCGAACTGGTGCACCTCGGTGCCGACGAGCCCGACCTATCCGCTGTGGCGCTCGGCCTCGGCGCCCTCGGTGTGCTGGTCGACATCACCCTGCGGTGTGTGCCCGCCTTCAACCTGGAGGCCGTTGAGGCGCCCGCCAAGCTGCCCGAAGTTCTGGCCGGGTGGGGCGACTCCCTCGCCTCGATCGACCACTACGAGTTCTACTGGTTCCCGCACACCGACTGCTGCCTGACGAAGTCGAATACGCGACTGCCCGCGGCCACGCCCGCGAGCGGACCCTCCCGGCTGCGCCGCTATGTCGATGACGAGTTGCTGTCGAACAAACTCTTCGGGCTGCTCTGCTCGGTGGGCCGGCTTGCTCCCGCGGTGGTGCCGGCCATCAACCAGCTCAGTGGCCGCGCGCTCTCGGCGCGCACCATCGTCGACTCGTCGACCGGCGTATTCATCTCCGCTCGCGACGTGCGATTCCGCGAGATGGAATACGCCATTCCGGTCGACGCGGTTCCGGACGCGTTGCGCGAGATTCGCGCGATGATCGAACGGCGCCGCTATCGCGTCAGCTTCCCCGTCGAGGTGCGCGCGGCCGCCGCGGACAGCCTGATGCTGTCCACTGCCGCCGGCCGCCGGAGCGGATATATCGCGGTGCACCGCTACATCAAGGACGATCCCGCCGACACCGCCGCGTACTTCGCCGACGTCGAGGAAATCCTGACCGGGTACGCGGGCCGCCCGCACTGGGGCAAGATGCACACCCGCGATGCGGAATACCTGCGATCGGTGTATCCGTCCTTCGACGACTTCGGTGCGGTCCGCGACCGGTACGACCCGGATCGTGTCTTCGCCAACGACTATCTGACCGGCGTCCTGGGCGACTGAACCCGCCCCCGGGCGGACGAGAACGACGCCGAGAACGCCGGGGCGGCACCACGGCCTCAGCAACCCCGGAAGACCGGCGTCCGACGTTCGGCCCGGGCCGTCCGGCCTTCCGTGAGGTCGGCACTGGTCCAGGCCCGCATCATCGCCGCAGCACGATCGGCGGGCGCCGCGTCGCGGGCACCGTCACCGTTGAGGACCAGCTTGTAGTGCGCGAGGGTGAGCGGGGCGAGTGTCGCGATGCTGGCCGCCCACCGCTGGGCGTGGGCCAGATCCCCGATGCGGTTGGCAAACCCGACCGCCAACGCGCGCTCGGACGTCAGCGCCTCACACCCGATCAGCATGCCACGGGCCGGCCCGGCCCCGACGAGCGAGACGAGGCGCCGGATCGTCCACTCGTCGACGGCGACGCCGATCTTGGCGGCGGGAATCTCGGCCGCCGCGTCCGGTGCCATCACCCGCAGATCGGCGGCCATCGCCAGCTGTAGCCCGGCGCCGAGCGCGGGCCCGTTGAGGGCGGCGATCACCGGCACCGGGGTGGACTCGATCTGCTGCAGGGTTGCGACGAGTCGATCAAGGAAGTCCTTGTCATAGACCGGGCCCGACAAGTCTGCGCCGGCACAGAACACCGGCCCCCGCCCGGTCAGCACGATCGCCCGCGCGCCGCCGTCGACGGCCGCGGCAAAGGCGGCGGCGAGGCCGGCGACCATCTCCTCGTCGAGCGCGTTGCGCTTGGTCTCGCGGGCCAGCTCGATGGTCACGACTCGGTCGGTGTGTGAACTATGGATCATGGCCGTCAACCTACCGCCCGTCTCGTGGGTGCGGAGTATGTCTACACTTTCTACCCATGCGCAAGCCGATACTCCGAATGACCGCAGCGGCCGCCTTCATCGGCGTCGGCGCCATCGTTGGCGTGGGGGCCGCGGCCGCCGGCGACGCCGACGCGAGCTGGCAATACCCGGGTGCCGGCGACCTGATCAGCTTCGACGTCTATTCAGACACCACGTGGACCACCGTGTCCTACTACAACGGTGTCAACATCCTGCGCCAGCAACACTTCAACTTCCGCCAAGACGAGCGGCTCCCCGATGGCCGCTACCACCGCGTCATTGCCTTCCGCAGCTCAGTGCCGCAGCAGATTCTCGCGGTGAAGATTCAGCAGGAGGGCCTGCGTGCCAGCTGCGCGATCAGCGTCAACCACAAGCTGAAGATTGCGCGCACCGGCTATGGCGAACGCGCAAATGCGTTGTGCGCGATGCGTAACGACCGTCCGCCGCGGCCGCTCAGCTGACGCCGAGCAGGTCGATCACGAAGACGAGCGTCTTGCCAGACAGGCGGTGCCCGGCCCCGGCGGGGCCGTAGGCGAGTTCCGGCGGCACGGTCAGTCGGCGACGGCCGCCGACCTTCATGCCCGGGATGCCTTCTTGCCATCCGGGAATCAGCACGTTCAACGGGAATTCGGCGGATTCGCCGCGGCCCCACGATGAGTCGAACTCCTCGCCGCTGTCGTACTCGACACCCACATAGTGCACGTCGACCGTCGAGCCGGGCAGCGCCTCGTCACCGTCTCCGACGACGACATCGCTGATCTCCAGCCTGGTCGGGGCCGGGCCGTCGGGGAACTCGACCTCGGGCTTCTCCAGCTTCGCCATGACTATCGCCGTCCCATCTCGATGTAGTCGCGCTCGGTGTAGCCCGTGTACAGCTGACGAGGGCGCCCGATCTTGGTCGTCGGATCGTTGTGCATCTCGCGCCAGTGGGCGATCCAGCCGGGAAGGCGGCCGAGGGCGAACAAGACGGTGAACATCCGGGTCGGGAAGCCCATCGCCCGATAGATCACGCCGGTGTAGAAGTCCACGTTCGGGTACAGCTTGCGCTCGATGAAGTAATCGTCGCTCAACGCGACCTCTTCCAGGCCTTTCGCGATGTCGAGGAGTTCGTCGGAAACGCCCAGCGACGCCAGGATCTGATCCGCGGTCTTCTTGACGATGGCTGCGCGCGGATCGTAGTTCTTGTACACGCGGTGCCCGAAGCCCATGAGCTTCACGCCGTCTTCCTTGTTCTTGACGCGGCGCATGAACTCCGCGGTGTCACCACCGGTCGCCTTGATCTCCTCGAGCATCTCCAGCACGGCCTGATTGGCACCACCGTGTAGAGGTCCCCAGAGCGCGTTTATACCGGCCGAGACCGAGGTGAACAGGTTGGCCTGCGATGAGCCGACCAGGCGCACCGTCGACGTCGAACAGTTCTGCTCGTGGTCGGCGTGCAAGATGAACAGCATGTCGAGGGCTTTGGCGACCTCGGGGTTCACCTCGTAGGGCTCGGCGGGGAAGCCGAAGGTCAACCGCAGGAAGTTCTCCACCAGTCCCAGCGAGTTGTCCGGGTAGAGGAACGGCTGCCCGACCGACTTCTTGTATGCGTAGGCCGCAATGGTGGGCAGCTTGGCCAGCAGCCGAATCGTCGAGAGTTCGACCTGCTCGGGATCCTTCGGGTCCAGCGAATCGGGGTAATACGCCGACAGCGCGTTGGCAGCGGAGGAGACGACCGGCATGGGGTGCGCGTTGCGCGGGAAGCCGTCGAAGAAGCGCTTGAGATCCTCGTGCAACAGCGTGTGGCGCTGGATCTTCTCGGCGAAGTCCGCCAGTTGGACCTCGGTGGGCAACTCGCCATGAATCAGTAGATAGCTGACCTCGATGAAGGTCGAGCGCCCGGCGAGTTGATCGATGGGGATGCCGCGGTAGCGGAGAATCCCCTCGTCGCCGTCGATATAGGTGATCGCCGACTTCGTCGCGGCCGTGTTGACGAATCCGCCGTCATACGTCGTCAATCCTGTCTGGGACAGGAAGTTCCCCAGCGCCACCGAATCGCTTCCCTCGGTGGCGGTGAGGATCGGAAGCTCCAGCTGTCCACCGGGGTAGGTGAACATTGCCGAGGCCGAATCGCTCGGTGCGCTGTTTTCAGCCGACACGAGAACCCCTTTACTCAGGTGAGAGTTTCTCCTACAAAGTAGACCCATCCGATCCGCCTCGCCGCACTCGGGTCGCCATCTCGGCCACCGGCAAACGGCGAGCCGCTAGGTTGGTCGTATGCGCGAGCGGCCGGCGGGGCGAGGGGCGGTACTGCTGGATTTTCAGGCCACCCCCGCACCCCGCGTCGCGGCCGCCGATGCCGCGGTGGCCCTGCGCGCCGCGCTCTCGGCCGGCGAACTCCCCGGTGTCGTCGACCTCATCCCCGCCGCCACGACGATCCTCGTGCAGGGGTCACCGTCGCGCGGCGTTGATCACCTGGCGCTGCACCGGGCCCTGCGGGCCGGTGCCGCCAGCGCCGCGGACACGTCCCCCGGCGAAGTCATCATCGACGTCCGCTACACCGGGCCCGACCTGCACGATGTGGCACTCCACCTCGGCTGGACGACAGGCGCGGTAGTCGCGGCGCATACCTCGACCCGGTGGCGTGTGGAGTTCATGGGGTTCGCCCCCGGCTTCGGCTATCTCGTCCCCGACGATCCGCAGGACCGCTGTCCACCGGCCGAATCCCCGCGCCGCGCCGAGTCGCGCCACCGTGTCGAGGCCGGGTCGGTCGCGGTCGCCGCCGGATATTCGGCGGTGTACCCGGGGATCAGCCCCGGGGGCTGGAACCTTTTGGGCCACACCGACGTCGAGCTCTGGGATGCCCTGGCCGACCCGCCTACCCCGCTGCAGACCGGCACGATTGTGCACTTCCGCGACCTGGCCGCGCAGGTATCGGGGTGAGGGCCGCCGCACCGCCGCCACGGCTCGTGGTGGTCGCCACCGGTCCGCTGGCGACGATCCAGGACCTCGGCCGCAGCGGCTTCGCGCACCTGGGTGTGCCGCGTTCGGGTGCCGCCGACCGCGGCGCACTGCGACTGGCCAACCGGCTCGTCGGGAACCCGGAACACCTGGCAGCACTCGAAGTGAGTCTTGGTGGGTTCGCAGTTCGGGCGGTGGGCGACATCGCCATCGCGGCAACCGGGGCCGACACGCAGCTCCTCCTCGACGGCCGCCCGACGGGGCGCAACGCCACCCTGCTCGTGCACGATGGGCAGCACCTGCTCGTGGGGCCGCCCGCGCACGGCTGCCGGACCTATCTGGCGGTACGCGGCGGTGTCGGCGCCGAGCCGGTACTCGGTTCGCGTTCCACCGACACCCTGTCGGGTCTGGGGCCCTCGCCGCTGGCCGTCGACGATGTGGTGACGGCGGGCGGCTCCGGTGCGGCCTGGCCGACCACCCAGTCTGCCCCGCATCGCGACGACGCCGCACCCACCGTCGTTCTCGCCGCGTCGCCGGGCCCGCGGGCCGACCGTCTGGTCGACTCGACGGCACTCTTCGCCGGCACCTGGACGGTCAGCGCGGCCAGCAATCGCGTCGGGACGCGCCTGGACCGCGTCGACGGCCCTCGCCTCGAGCATCGCCCGGGCCTGCCGGAGTTACTTTCCGAGGGCATCGCGCACGGCTCGGTGCAGGTGCCGCCGAGCGGGCAGCCGGTCCTGTTCGGACCGGATCACCCGGTTACCGGCGGCTATCCGGTGATCGCGGTACTGACGGCCGAATCACTCGATCGCGCTGGCCAGCTGACGGCCGGAACAACGGTTCGGCTGCGCCGCGTGGACTAAGACCGGCCCTGATTGACTCCAGGCTGAGACAGATTTAGACTTTCGTCTCATGACCGAGGTGATCGAGCCGACCACAGCCGCCATCGTCGACGACACTGTTCTCGACGACCTTCCCGAGGTCGACGCCAAGTCGGCCACGTTCGCCTACTTCGGCGACTGGCGCGGACTATTCCTGGGCCTGTGGTCCGGTTCCATGCAAAACATGCACCCCAAACTCGCGGCCGGGGTGTGGGAACACTCCGACTTCTTCGGCGAGCGCTGGGAGCGACTGTTCCGGTCGATGTACCCAATCGGCGGCGTCGTCTTCGACCCCGATCCCACCAAGACCGGCCAAGAAGTCCGCGACTACCACCTCACCATCAAAGGCCAACTGGAAGACGGTAGCCGCTACCACGCCCTGGACCCCGACGTCTTCTACTGGGCCCACGCGACCTTCTGGTACGGCAACATCCGGTGCGCCGAGGTGTTCGGACCGCCGATCAGCGAGGCCACCAAGCGCCAGCTGTTCGAGGAGTCGCGCACCTGGTACTCGCGCTATGGCGTGTCGATGCGCCCCTGCCCCGACTCCTACGAGGAATTCCTCGCCTACTGGGAGCACATGTGCCGCCACGAGTTGCGCGATCACGCTGCGGTACGCACCGTCCTCGACATCACCAAACTGCCGCCCCCGCCGTGGATGCCGTCGTGGACGCCGAAGTGGCTCTGGAAGATCCAGGCCACCCAAGGCCAGAAGGTGTTCCTGTGGATCACCACCGGCCTCTACGACGAACCGATCCGCGAGATGCTGGGCCTGCGGTGGAGCGAGCGCGACGAGCGGTTGTTCCGCCGGTTCGGGAAGGCGGTCAACGCGGCCATGGCGCTGGTGCCGCCGCGCTACCGCCGGCACCCGCGAGCCCGCGACGCCGACGATCGCCGGTCCGGCCGGGTACGGTCCGATGCCCCAATCCTGCAGACCCCGGCCCGCAACCTGCCCACCGGCGCCGAGCGCGACAACCCGATCCACTACTGCCCCGTCCAGGCGTCTCGTCGCGCGAACCTGCCCTGGCAGTCCAACGAGACTCACGAATAGCGCATCACCGCCCTTCGTGAACCCGTCGTCCTGGCCGTTCGTCCGACGGGCGGGTCGCCGACTGCTCGCTGGTCTCAGCTGCTCGGCGTGACCCGGTACCGGACGAACACCGGGACGGCAAGAGCGGCCACGATCGTCAGCACGACGACCGCCAGCCCGCCGCCGGCCGTCGCGACCGCGGTCCCGGCGACGGCGGCCACCCAGCCGTGGCCGACATCGGCCAGCCGCGGACCACCGGCGACGACGACGATGAACACTCCCTGCAACCGCCCGCGCACCGCATCGTCGGCCGCCGACTGCAGCATTGTCTGCCGAAAAGCCGACGACACCATGTCTGCGGCACCGCCGACGACCAGCGCAGCCGCCACCAGGGGCAACACCGGATACCAAGCGCCGTCGGCGAAGAACAGGGCGGTGCCGGCCACGGCCACCGCCACCCCCCACACGACGACACACACGACGACGGCCAGCCCCTGTCTGCTCACTCGCGAGACCCAGCCCGAGAAGATGCCGCCGAGCACCGCACCCAGCGGAATCGCGGCAAACAGCAGCGCAACCTGCCACCCGCCATCGGTCTGACCGCCGAAACTCTCGTGCGCAATCTGCGGGAACAGGATTCGCGGCATACCGAAAACCATGGCGATGAGATCGACGACAAACGACATCAGCAGCACCTTGTGCCCGCGCAGATAGCCCAGTCCGTCGAGGATGGCCCGCAGCCCGACCGTCGGGCGCGGGCCGTCGCCACTGACGCTCTCGGGTACCAGCGACGGCAGCCGCCACACCGCCCAGAGCGTCGTCAACAGGGACAGGCTGTCCAACAGGTACATCAACGAGAACCCCAGCACCGGCACCAGCACACCGCCGAGCAACGGCCCCACGATCGCACCGGCCTGCACGACCGTCATGTTCAGCGAATTCGCGGCCGGCAGTTGGGCCAGCGGCAGGATGCGCGGCAGCACCGCACTGCGCGTCGGCTGGTTGACGGCGAAGAACGCCTGTTGCACCGAGAACAGCGCGAGCAGCAGCCACACGTTGTTCAATCCGGCCACGGCCTGGGCGAAGAACAGGACTGCCGTCGCGATGAGGCCGGTCGTCGTCACCAACAGAATCGTTCGCCGGTCGACGACGTCGGCCAGCGCCCCGCCCCACAATCCGAATCCGACCAGCGGCACCAGACCGAACATGCCGGTCAAGCCGACGTACAGCGAACTCTGGGTAATCGCATAGATCTGCAGCGGCACCGCCACGACGGTGAGCTGGGCACCGACTACCGTGACGATGTTGGCCACCCACAGGTGGCGAAAGTCGTCATTGCCCAGCGGCCGGGTATCGGCCAGGAATCGGCGCACCGCGCGCTACGGCTGGAGCCTGGCGGTATCCCAGCGCCCTTCGCCGCGCACCGCGCACACACGGTTGTGCAAACGGTCGGCACGACCCTGCCAGAACTCGGCCCGGTCGACGTCGACGAGGTAGCCGCCCCAGTGTGGCGGCACGGGAATCGGTCTATCGCCGTCGATCCCGCCGAACCGCTCGGCGGTGCGCTGTGCGGCGGCCTCCAGCGCCGCCCGATCGGCGATCGGCTGCGATTGCGCGGACGTATAGGCCGAGATCTGCGAGCCGCGCGGTCGCGAGTCCCAATACGCCTGCGTCACCTCGGCGCCTACCCTGGTGACGCGGCCGCGGAAGTGGACCTGGCGTTCCAGTGCTATCCACGGGAAGGTCAACGAAGCGACCGGGTTTGCGGCCAGCGCGAGCCCCTTGGCGGACTCATAGCCGGTGAAGAAGGAGATTCCCGGCGCGCCAACCCCCTTGCACAGCACGGTTCGCGTCGCGGGCCGACCATCGGCGCCGACCGTGCCGACGACCATCGCGTTGGGCTCGGGGATCGTGGCCGCGACCGCTTCGGCCAGCCACCGCTCGAAGAGCTCCAACCACGGCGGATCGCCCGTCAGCCACGACACGTCCAGGTGCACGGCAACGCCGTCGGCGCCGGCCGTCGCGGCGCTGCCGTACCCGACGCGCATCGCAGCCAGATCGAGCGGGTGTTCGCTGCGCGGTTCCATAGGTGCCCAAGCTACTCTCGGGACGCTTAGGATCAGATCCAGGTCCCCGCCAATTCGGACAATCAGGAGTTTCCCCATGACCGCATCCGGTCCCGCCGTGCCCGCGGACTTCGTCCCCGGGCTCGAGGGCGTCGTCGCCTTCACCACAGAGATCGCCGAACCCGATAAGGACGGCGGCAATTTGCGCTACCGCGGCGTCGACATCGAGGACCTCGTGGAGAACCGGGTGACCTTCGGTGATGTGTGGTCCCTGCTCGTCGACGGCCGGTTCGGCCAATCGCTTGCCCCGGCACCACCCCTGGAATTGGTGACCCGCTCCGGCGACGTCCGTGTCGACGTTCAAGCGGCTTTGCCGACGCTGGCACCGCTATGGGGTTTTGAACCACTCCTCGACATCGACGACGAGCAGGCCCGCGCCGACCTCGCCCGCGCATCGGTGATGACCCTGTCGTACGTGGCGCAGTCCGCGCGCGGCGACCTGCCGCCGGTGCCGCAGGACCGAATCGACGAGTGCGCCAGCGTGACCGAGCGGTTCATGACCCGCTGGCGCGGCGAGCCCGATCCGCGCCACACCGAGGCCATCGACGCCTACTGGGTCAGCGCCGCCGAGCACGGCATGAACGCCTCGACCTTCACCGCACGCGTCATCGCCTCGACCGGTGCCGACGTCGCGGCCGCGCTGTCCGGCGCCATTGGCGCCATGTCGGGCCCGTTGCACGGCGGTGCCCCCGCGCGCGTACTGCCGATGATCGCCGAGGTCGAGGCGTCCGGCGATCCGCGCGCGCTGGTCAAGGGCATCCTTGATCGCAAGGAGAAGCTGATGGGCTTCGGGCACCGCGTCTACCGCGCCGAGGATCCGCGCGCCCGTGTGCTGCGCGAGACGGCGCGCCGGTTGGCCGTCCCCCGTTTCGAGGTAGCTGCGGCCCTCGAGCAGGCTGCGCTCACCGAGTTGCGCGAACGCCGTCCCGACCGCGCCATCGAGACGAATGTCGAGTTCTGGGCGGCGGTCATCCTCGACTTCGCGCAGGTGCCCGCGCCGATGATGCCGGCCATGTTCACCTGCGGGCGATCGGCTGGCTGGTGTGCGCACATCCTCGAGCAGAAGAAGCTCGGCCGACTGGTGCGCCCGGCCGCGATCTATACCGGACCGCCGCCGCGACGCCCGGAAGACGTGCCCGGCTGGGACAGCCTTACCCCCGATCCCGCCGTGTGAGACGGGGTGCCGGCACAACCGGGACCGCCCGGACAGCAGGCCTTCAGTCCCGCGTCGACACGGGAGACACTGCGGATCGTCGATACCCTCCGTAAGGAGACAGTGGGCGGCTTCTTGCTCGTCGGCGCCGCGGTGACTGCGCTGATCATCGCCAACAGTCCGTTCTCGGGCGCGTATACGACGGCCCGCGACACCGTCGTCGGATATGGGCCGTGGCACCTGGACCTCTCCCTCGGGCACTGGGCGGCCGACGGCCTGCTCGCCGTGTTCTTCTTCCTCATCGGACTCGAGCTGAAACGGGAGTTCGTCGAGGGTGATCTGCGTTCCCCGCGGACCGCGATGGTCCCGGTACTCGCGGCAGTCGGCGGTGTCGTCGTGCCTGCGGTCATCTATCTGCTCGTGAACCGCGGGGGGCCGGGAAGCCACGGCTGGGCGATTCCGACCGCCACCGACATCGCGTTCGCGGTGGCGGTGCTGGCCGTCGTCGGATCCAGTCTGCCCGCATCCCTGCGACTGTTCCTGCTGACGCTCGCCGTCGTCGACGATCTGATCGCCATCGTGATCATCGCCGTTGTCTACACCGATCACCTGAAATGGGTGCCGCTACTGGTCAGCCTCATCCCGCTGGCCGTCTTCGCCGGCCTCTCGCACCGATATTCGGACTGGTTTTCGCGCTCGCCCTGGGCGGCATGGGTGGTGCTCCTGCCGCTCGGAATCGTGTGCTGGGGCTTTGTCCACGCGTCCGGGATCCACGCCACCATCGCCGGCGTCCTGCTGGGCTTTGCGGTACCCGTACGGCGCGGTAGCACCCCGGCCAACCCGGACGGGCTGGCCGGCCAGTTCGAGCACCGCTTCCGGCCCCTGTCAGCAGGTTTCGCGGTACCCGTCTTCGCCTTCTTCTCGGCCGGGGTCGGCTTCAGCGGCGGCGGTTCACTGGGCGGCGCACTCTCGGACCCGATCGCGGTCGGAATCATCGCCGGGCTCTTGTTGGGCAAGCCCATCGGCATCATGGGAACCACGTGGCTCACCCTGGCCGTTTCGCGGACCAAGCTCAGCCCCGGCGTGCGCTGGCCCGACATCTTTGGCATGTCGCTGCTCGCCGGCATCGGGTTCACCGTCTCACTGCTGGTCGCGGAGTTGACGTTCCGTGGTGACCCGGTCTCGCTGGACCACGCCAAAATCGCGATCCTCACGGCGTCGACGGCGGCGGCGGTGCTTGCCGGCGCGTTGCTATTCGCCCGCAACCGGCACCACGCGGAGCACTGACTAGGGTTGGTGCGATCTGGTGCCCGGCACCACCGTGCGGCGGATGAACGCCCGCATCTGCGCAGCACTGCGCGGGGGATGGTTCGGGTACATCTGAAAACTCAGCCAGATCCGCATCACGAGTTCGGCCAGTCCCGTCATCGCATCCTGGTCGTAGCCCTGCTCCGCCCAGTCCACCGGCAGTCGCCGAAGCATCTCGGCACCCAGGGCTATCGCGCCCGACGACGTTGCCTCGCTGGTGAAGAATTCGGTTTCGCCGACCCGCAGCATCAAACCGAGCGCGGGCTCTTCCGGGAGCACCTCGAGGCAGTAGACGATCGTCTCGACAATCGCGTCTTCAGCGGTGTGGACGTGCGCCAGCGCCGTCCCCATCCGATCAAGGAAGTCGCCGACACCGTCGGCGGCAACCGCGGCCAGCATCTCGTTGACCGACGAGAAGTAGCGGTAGACCGTCTGCCTGGTGACCCCGGCCTCGGCGGCCACATCGGCCAGCCGCGTCTTCTGCAGTCCGAAGCGGGTGACACACCGCGATGCCGCCGCCAGAATCCGTTCCCGGGCCTCGTCAGAGTCCGCGGGGATGTCCCCCTGCCAGCCGCGCGTTCTCATCTCCCCGATGATTCCAGGTCCGTCGCCGAACACACCGACCGGTCGGCGTCGGGACGGTCGCCGCGCGCCTGACGCAGCGCCAGGACGAGGGCGCCCACCGCGACGGCGAAGCATCCGACGACATAGGGCAGGTTCCCGACCGGGGTGGTGCCGATCGGCGACGCGCCGGCGGCCGTGACACCGTCGGTCGCGCCAAAATAGGCTGGCAGCGCGACGAGCCACAGTACGGCGTGCACCCCGAGGAAGAGCCAGGGGAAGAACCGCAGGAACGGTGCGGCCTGCCGGGCCGGCACCGCCGACAACGCCGGGTCGGCCCGCAACCGGCGCAACTGGTGGACCAGCAGCCCCAGACCGGCGACCCAGATGCCGAAGACCTGGACGGCGAAGACGATGGTTTGCGCACCGAGGTTCGCGCTCTCGCTGCGCCCGAAGACCGCCGTCGTGATCGACATGAGCGGCATCGATACGACGGCCACGGCACCGGCCACCACGACCCGCCAGACCAGCGACCAGCCGCGCACCCGGCGGCCGCGGATCGTGGGGTTCTTGACCAGCAGCACGCACGCGAAGATCAGCACGGCAAAGGACACCGTGGCGAACAACCAGACGCTGCTCCACGGCACCGAATCAAGTAGCGGCATCGCCGACGGATTGCCCAATGCGCCGGCGGGCGCGTTGTAGAAGGGCTCGTCGACATTCCACGCCCACCACTTGAGCTGCGGCCCGAGCTGGTCGAAAATCTCGTAGAAGACCTGGTAGACCAGTGCGACGACCAGCGCACCGCGAAGCGCCGACCACTTCCGGCCGTCGAAGAAGCCCAGTGCCCGGACGATCTCGTAGGCAACCTGGCTCATCGCCGGATAGAAGCAGACGATGTAGAGCGGCAGGCGGTCGTACATGAACTCGACGGTGAAGACGTTATGGGCGAACATGAAGCCCATCGCGTCCTGCATGCCGAACCATTCCGGAAAATACAGCGGCGGCTCGATGATGAAGAGGTAGACCAGCGAGCCGATCCAAATCGCCAGGTTGGTCGGGTCACCGTCGCGGCGCAACCGGCGAATCGCGTGGATCAACGCCAGGACGGCGCCGAGGATGATCGTGACCTCGAGGACGGGGAGCGTCCAGTTTGCCAGGTCGGCCGGGTTACGCAGAGCCACAACCGGATTGGCGTCCTCGCAGAGGAATCCCAGGTAGCGGGTGATGATGTGGGCCGGTGTCCCCGGCTCGCAGATGGCCATCAGCGCGCCGTCCCGGCGGCGGCAATCTCACTGGGCTTGCCGAGGCGTTGCGCGCGCCCCCCGGGGGTCGGCTTGCCGTCGCGCCAGATCTCTGCCGGCGGATCCTGTTGCCAGTCGAAGCCGATTGGCTTGCGGGTCCGACCCAGGACGCGTTTGACGCCGTACCACGCGAATCCGGCCAGCACCCGCGGGTTCTTGATCATGTCGGTCACAGACTCGTCGAGGTTGAAGACCGCGGTGAAGTGTTCCTCAACCTTCCTATCCTCCCGGGTGGTCGCCGAGATGTGGTTGAAGATCGGCCAGGACGCCCGGTAGGCGAGCCGCTGACGCCAGCGCGGCGGGAGTTCGGTGCCCTCGGCGTTTTCATACCCCTGGTCCCGCGCCAGTGCGAGCGTCCAGATGTCATCGAGCAGCTTGCGCTGGGCGGCGAAATAGCCGGCCGTGAACGCGGCATCGATCTCGGTGGCCTGGGCCAACCGGTCGGCCAGCAGGACCGCCGACTTTCCTGCCGAGCTCATCCCCTGCGCGTAGAACGGGTTGAACCCGCAGATTGCGTCCCCGACCACGACGAGGCCCGCGGGCGGGTGGTCCAGACGGTCGTAGCGTCGCCGGCGGTTCCCCGTCGACTTGGTGACGAACACCTTCGAGATCGGCTCGCACATCGCGACAGCCGCACCGAAGGCGGGCGCCCGGACCTTGCGCGTGGCCTCGACGAACTCGTCCTCCTCGCGGGGCATGGGGTGTCCCCACGAGCCCATCGTCACCAGGACGCGGTCGCGCTCGATCGGGAAGATCTGGCACAGGAAGTCGTGTTCGGGTGGATGGGGCGCGGTGTCCGCCGTGGGCATCACCGACATCTGTTCCCACCACCAGGCCTCGGGGAGTTCGGCCGGCTTCTGATACCAGCGCGAGGTGTAGGTGACCCCCGCGTCGAGGGACTGTACGGGGACCTCCGGCCACCCCGCCTTCGCCAGCCACTTCGACACCGGCGAGCCGCGGCCCAGCGCGTCGATCACGAGGTCGGCCTCGATGAGCCGTCGGTCCCCCTCCGCGCCGCCGGTGACCCACACCCCGGTGACCCGGCCGTCGCGGCCGGGATCGCCGGTCGTCGACAGCCCGGCGACGACCATCCCCTCCTGCACGACGATGTTGGCGACTTGCGCCATCTTGTCGCGCAGGGTGCGCTCGATGAGTAGTCGCGACGAGAAGACCATCGTCATGGTGGTCTCCCCGCGCGGAATCCAGCCGGCACCCTCGCAGTGTGCCGCCGCCTGCGACGGCATCAGGTGCAACGCGCCCGCGTCGATCAGCGCGTCCTCAAACCCAGGATAGATCTGGGTGAGTGCGCGGCGGCCCGAGTTGAGCAAGAAGTGCGGGTGCTTGCTCTGCGGCACACCACGGCGGTGCTCGGCGGCCGCACCGATGACGTCGCGCTCGAGCACGACGACCTCGTCGAAGTACGGTGCCGCAGCCCCGGCGGCACACATCCCGGCGATGCTACCGCCGAGGACGACCACTCTGTTCCCACGTCGCATGGAATCCACCCATCGCTTTCTCAATTACGTCATACAGATTTTGTCTCGCGTCAAACCACTGCTCAAAACCCTAGAATGTGAGTCGGCTCACGTCAATCCCGGCACTCTCGCGACTACGAGCCTTCGACGTCGCGCCGGCGGAAGCGCCACCAGGCGAGCGTCCCGAGCCCGGCCGCCACCACCGCCAACACGACGACCGGCCCCCACCGCATCGGCTGGGCGGGCACCGCCGGCAGATGCGTGAACGGCGAGAGACTGCGCACCCACTGCGGCAGTCCGAACAGTTCCCCCATCGGACCGAGGAGGAATGCGGCGACGACCATCGCCCACCCGCCGCCCACCACCAGCCGGGGGGCGATCCCGTACAGTGCCACCACACCGGCCCCGATGACCAGGGCGGCCGGAATCTGCACCGCCACACCGCGCAGGGCGTTGGACATCATCGACGCCCAGTCGCCGGTGACCGCGCCCGCACCAAAGCCGACCAACAGGCCGGCCACCAGCAGCAGCACGACTATTCCGACGACGATCACGCCGAGCTGGCTGATGATGTACCCCGACCGCGAAACCGGAGTCGCCAACACCGACTCGGCGCGGCCCGCGCTCTCGTCGCCGCGCACCCGGGCCATCGCCGTCACCGCCCACGTCGACGCCGCAAAGCCCAGGTAACTCATGATGACGGCGAAGTACACCGTGGACAGTGCGCCCGGACCGCCGAGTCGGTGCAGGTACTCGACCATCTGCGGGTTGTCCTGCGTCAGCGATGCCGCCGCGTTGACCAGCACCCCGATCAAAAGGGCGAATACCCCGATCCCGGCCATCCAGCCGAGGAATCCGCCCCGATGGAGAGTCACCGCAAGCGCGGGCAGCGACGACACGTCCGAGGCCGGGGGGCCCGGTCGCGGCGCGACCAGCCCGCCGCCGAGGTCCCGATGCTCACTGACCCAGGCCGCGCCGGCCACCCCGACGAGGAAGAACGCGACACTCGGCACGGCCGGCCACCAGGTGTTCGCACCGAACGGATCCATCCGCTGCGCCCACCCCACCGGGTTCGTCCACTGCAGCCACCTCAGCCCGGTGGAATCGGCGATGCCGCGGACCACGTAGCCGCCCAGCACCACCGACACGGCCAAGAGGTTGGCCAGCCGGGCAGTCGTCGCCACCTGGGCGGTCAGCGCGGCCAGCCCGATCGCCGCCAGCGCCGTGGTGGCATATTGCCCGCCGACCACGGCGGCTTCCGCGCCGGTCGCCCCGGCCGACCCCATCAGGAGCGCCATCCCGGCCCCGACGACCACGGCAAATCCGGCCGCGACGAACACCGCCGCGGCCAGTGGTGCCAGCCGCCCCGTTCGGGCGGCGCGAATCAGCTCGACCCGGCCCAGTTCCTCCTCTTTACGGGTCAGCCGGGTGACCATCAGCGCTGCGCACACCGCCGTCGTGGCGATCATGAAAAGCCCGGCCCGCCACGAGGCGATCGACGCCGCGGACTGCACGTGCTCGAGCGGGCCGAGGAGTAGTTTGAACGCCGCATTGGCCGCGGCCCCGGCGGCCAGCGATGCACGCTCGGCCGCCGTGCCGTACAGCGTGCGGATCGATGACACCGTTGCCGCGCTCGTTACGATCAACACCACGACCGTGACCGGGACGATGATCCGCTCCCGCCGCAGGTTCAGCCGGGTGAGCAGTGCGACGGACGTGAGGTCGGCACTCATGCCCGGCCGCCGGCATCGGAGTCATAGGCGTGCAAGAACAGCTCTTCCAGGCTTGGCGGCTCGACCAGCAGCCGACTCACCGTCAACGCGCCGAGCGAGCGCGTCACCACTCCCAGGTCGTCTTGCGCGACGGTGAACGACACCTCCACCCCGCCCGGGGTGTGGGTGGCCGAGAAGTCGTGGACACCGGCGATGGCGCTCAGCTGCTCCTCGCCCCCGCCGACGACGGTCGTCCGGACGCGGGAGCGCCGCAAGTGCCGCAGCTCCTCCAACGTCCCTGTCCGCACCGTCTTTCCGGCCCGGATGATGGTGACGGACTCACACAGTTCCTCGACCTCGCTGAGGATGTGGCTCGACAACAGAACCGACGATCCGCGCTGCGCCGCCTCGCGCGCGCACAATTGGAACTGCTGGGCCATCAGCGGGTCCAGGCCCGACGTCGGCTCGTCGAAGATGAGCAGTTCGGTCTCGGCCGACAATGCGGCGATGAGCGCCACCTTCTGCCGATTGCCTTTGGAATAGGTACTGCTGCGCTTGGTGGGGTCCAGTTCGAAGCGCTCGATCATCTCGGCCCGGCCACTCGTGGCGGGATCGATACCGCGCAGCCGGAGGAGCACGTCGATGCACTCGCCGCCGGTGAGTTGCGGCCAGAGACTGACCTCGCCGGGCACATAGGCCAATCTGGGGTGGATGGCCACGGCATCGACAAACGGGTCGGCACCGAACACCCGCACCGTCCCACCGCTACGGCCGAACAACCCGAGCAGGACGCGGATCGTCGTCGACTTGCCCGCGCCGTTGGGTCCGAGGAACCCGGCAACCTCGCCGGCCGCGACGGTCAGGTCCAGCCCGTCCAGCGCCGCGAACGACCCGAACCTCTTGACGAGGCCCTCGACCTCGATGACGTCGCCCATGGCGCACCCCAGTCCGCTCGCCTTGCCGTGTGTCTTCCCACAATGGCACAGGCCGGTGCGGCGGCGGCGGTGCTCGCCACTAGAATTGCCAGCCATGACCGACACCGCGCAGATCATTATCCCGGCCGACAAGCTTCCGCGCGACGGGCGCTTCGGCTGCGGCCCCTCCAAGGTGCGCCCCGAGCAGCTGCAGTCCCTGGTGGACACGGGCGCGTCGGTATTCGGTACCAGCCATCGACAGGCCCCGGTCAAGAACGTCGTCGGAGCGATCCGCGACGGTTTGAGTCAGCTGTTCACCCTGCCCGACGGCTACGAGGTGGTCCTGTCCAACGGCGGCACCACCGCGTTCTGGGATGCCGCCGCATTCGGCCTGGTGCGCAAGCAGGCGCTGAACCTGACCTACGGCGAGTTCTCGTCGAAGTTCGCCACGGTCACCAAGAAGGCGCCGTGGCTCGACGACCCGAAGGTGATTGCCACCGATCCGGGCACCGCACCCGACCCGGCAGCCATCACCGCCGACGATGCCGCCGGTGTCGACCTGGTGGGCTGGGCGCACAACGAGACCTCGACCGGTGTCGCCGTCCCGGTTCTGCGACCGGGCACCGCCGGCGATGCGCTGGTCGCCATCGACGCCACCTCGGGGGCCGGTGGCCTGCCCGTCGACGTCGCCGCCACCGATGTCTACTACTTCGCACCGCAGAAGTCCTTCGCCTCGGACGGTGGCCTGTGGGTAGCACTGATGAGCCCGGCCGCACTGGAGCGCATCGCCGAGATCGCCGCTACCGACCGCTACATCCCCGAGTTCCTGTCGCTGTCGACCGCCGTCGACAACAGCGCCAAGAACCAGACGTACAACACCCCGGCCGTCGGGTCGCTGCTGCTGTTGGCTAACCAAATCGAGTGGATGAATGCCAACGGCGGCCTCGACTGGTGTGTGTCGCGCACCGCCGACTCCAGCTCACGACTGTATTCGTGGGCCGAGAAGACTGCCTACACCACTCCGTTCGCTGACGAGCCGCACCGCAGCCAGGTTGTCGGGACTATCGACTTCGACGCCTCGGTCGATGCCGCCGCCGTCGCCAAGGTCCTGCGCGCCAACGGCGTCGTCGACACCGAGCCCTACCGCAAACTCGGCCGCAACCAACTGCGGATCGGCATGTTTCCGGCCATCGATCCCGACGACGTGTCCGCCCTGACCGACTGCATCGACTACGTCGTCGACCACCTCTGACACGTCCGGTCGACCACCGGCATACCGTCACGGGGCGCCGTTAACCTGCGTGTCTGCGCCTCCGACACACCCGCTGTGCACTAGCCTGGGACAAACCACCGAACCAGCGACGAGGAGGGGCAGATGCGGGAGCTGCGCGTCACCAGCGTCGACGCTGACGCCAGCTATGTCATCTGTGTCGACAGCAATACCGGCGAGAAGTTCCGCATCCCCGCCGACGATCGGCTGCGCGCGGCTGCGCGCGGTGACGTCACCCGCCTCGGTCAGATTCAGATCGAGATGGAGTCCGCCCTGCGGCCCCGCGAAATCCAGGCCCGCATACGCGCCGGCGCCAGCGTCGACGAGGTTGCCGCGGCCGCCGGTACGACCGTCGACCGGGTTCAGCGGTTCGCCCATCCCGTACTCCTCGAGCGCGGGCGCGCCACCGAACTGATCCGTGCGGCCCACCCGATGCGTGAGGACGGCCCAGCCTTGGCCACCCTCGATGATGTCGTCGCCACCGCACTGCGGGCCCGCGGGATCAATCCGGCGGTGGCCACCTGGGATGCGTGGAAAGCCGAGGACGGGAAGTGGGTCGGACAGCTCGCCTGGACCGCCGGGCATACCGAGAACCATGCGCATTGGCGGTACACCGCCGGTTCTCAGGGCGGCACCGCTGAACCCCTCGACAATGCTGCCGACGAACTGGTCCATCCGGACGCCGGTGCGCGCCACCAACTCCAGCCCGTCGCCGATCCCGTCGAGTCGGTGACCGTCAATGCCGACACGGTGATCCACGCGCAGCAGCGCACCACCGAGGCCGACCCGAATCAGCGCACGCGCAGTGGTGCGAAGCCACCCAGCCCGGCACCTCCGGAGGTCGGGGCGCAGCCGGGCCCCAGGCGCGGACGTAAGCAGCGCAAGCCCGAAGTCCCCGGCTGGGAGGAAGTCCTCCTCGGCGTGCGCAGTACCCCCAACCAGTAACGGCTACCGGCCGCTGCGCGGCCGAAGATCGCGCGGGCACTCGTTCTTCGCCGGTTGCCCCTGCAACCTGGCGTCGAGCCACATCACGGCCTCCGGAAATCCGGTCAGAGCAGCGATGCCGTGCTCGCCCAATGCCTCCCGGTAGGTCGCGTTCGCGCCCAGCCGGCATTGACTGCGAAAGAGGTTGCGGGCGCCCGTCGCCGGTATCCAGAACTCCTGGGTTCCGTTGAAGATGTACAGCGGCACGCCGGCCCGCCGGTCCGCCATCTTGGTTGCGGCATAGACCTGGTAGGCGATCGGCGAATGGAACGGGTCGGGATCATTGGAGAACAGTTGCATCGGCAGGAAGGTCTGTCCGGCCAGCGCCTCCGGGATCAGGCACACGTTCTTCAGTGGCGACGTCGCGAACCATTGGGCGGCATTGTTGACCATCGTCAGCATCTCCGGGCGTTCGCGAGCAATTCCCAGCGTCGCGGCATGGAATACGCCGGTCGCAAGGTTCGCGTTCATCGACCCGACGAGGATCTGGAAGTCGGCGGGCACCCCGCCGAGTGCCGCCCCGACCATGCGCGGCGCCAGCTCTGGCGCATAGGAACCGATCAGCTTGGCCGAACCGTTGGTGGCGATGGCACCGCCGGAGTAGCCGAACATGCCGATCCGGCTGTTGCCGAATTTCGCCCGGTCCAGATTGGCGGCCGCCCGCAGCGAGTCGAGAATGACGTGCCCGGCGACCACTGGTTCGGCATACGACTGGCGCGGGCCCTGATGGTCCGGAACGATCACCGTGTAGCCGCGGGCCAGCGCGAGTTGGGTCGTCGGCGGGATGAAATCCGACGCCCCAGTCGCGATACTCACCCCGTGCGCGAGGGTCATCCCGGCCGTGCACGCGGCACCGAGTGAATCGATCGGCAGATTGTTCACCACGATCGGCCGCGCCCCCCGGCCGAGCCACCGGTCGCGCGGGACCAGAATGGTCGCGGTGCCGAACGAGGGCCGTCCGCGAGCGTCGCGCGATGCGAACTTCACCTGCGTCGCGCTCGAGATCGGCGCCGTCACGAGCAGCCCGGCCGGCCACGTGACGTCGCGACTGGCCAGCAACTCGCCCGGCGCTCGCTGCGCGAGGTCCGGTGCCCAGCGATCAAAGAACGGGTCGCCAGTCGGATCGGGCAGCACCGCCTCCCGCAACTCCTGCATGCGATGGCTGAATCCCGGCGTCTGTGCGCGCTGCGGAATCCGCGCGAGACGTGGAAAGGGTGGCGGCGGAATCAGGGCGTTGATCGCCCGGGGAACCTCGTTGGGGATGGGGCCCATGGTGAACGGCTCGTCGGGCATCGGTTTGGCCATGCCCGCCGGTGCCGTCACGAGGACGGTCGCGGCGGCCAGCGCGGCCACCCAGAAGACGAGCCGGGCGCGATGCAGCCTCATCATGTGTCCCCCTTGGACTTTGGAGGAACGCTAGTGCTCGGCGTCGCGGCGTGTCGGCGGTTTCACCGGGTTGCCGGGTGGAAACCGGGTTCCTGCCGCTACCGTCGCGCCAACTCGTAGAAGGCGATGGCGGCGGCGGTGGCGACGTTGAGGGAGTCAGTGCCACGACTCATCGGGATGCGGGCGCGCACATGACTGGCGCGCATCGCCGCGGCCGTCAGGCCCGGTCCCTCCGCACCAACCAGGAATGCCACCTTTCCCACCCCGTCAACCGCCTCCGGCAGCAGTGGGACCGTCGGATCGGGTGTCAGCGACACCGTCGTCATGCCCCGCTCGCCGAGCAGATCCAGTTCGCGGGGCCACTGCGGCAGTTTCGCGAACGGCATGAGCAGCGCGTGCCCCATCGACACCCGCACACAGCGACGGTAGAGCGGATCGGCGCAGCCCGAACCGAATAGCACCGCATCGACGCCCAGTCCGGCGGCATTGCGGAGGATCGAGCCGATGTTCTCGTGGTCGTTAACGCCTTCGAGGACCGCGACGATTGTGGCCCCGTCGATGGCCTGCTCGGCAGTGAGTTCGGCCGGCCGTCGCGCGACGCCGAGGACACCACGGTTCAGGTGAAAGCCGACGACCTCGGCCATCACCTCGGCGCTCGCCCGGAAGAATGGCACGGCGCCGGGATCGGCCGTCGGCACCAGGCTCGTCGACAGCTCGTCGAGTCGACGGTTCACCCCGAGGAATGCGTGCGGCGCGAAGCGGGAGGCCACCATGCGCTCCACCACGAGGACCCCTTCGGCGATCACCAGCCCTTTACCGAGCGCGCCCCCCGGCAGCACCGGCAGATCTGGCCGGCGGTCGACGGAGTTGAGGTCGCGAAAGTCGTCGAGCCGCTCATCGTCGGGGTCGATAACGTCGACGATCTGCACCGGGAGTGTCGTAGGGGCGGGCACCCCCGATACGGTAGTCGCATGGCTTCCGGTCCCGATCTGCAGTTCCGCCCCGCCATCGACTCCGACTGGCCGGAGATCTTTGCCGCGGATGCCCGGGCATTCGGCATCACCGCGCCGATCGACGAGTACCAGCGCGCCAATTCGCGAGCGCGAATCAACAACGAGGACATCGTCGTAGTGCGCGACCCGGCCCTTCCCGGCGATCCGCTGGTGGGCAAGGCCATGTACTACCGCCTCACCATGTCGGTACCCGGCGGCGGCCGACTCGACTTTCCGGGCCTGACGTGGGTGTCGGTGGCGCCGACCCACCGCCGCCGGGGCATTCTTCGTGAACTGATCATGCGGCTGCGAACGAAGTGGGCGCAGGAGGGCCAGCCCATTGCGGCCCTCTGGGCGTCGGAGGCCACCATCTACGGCCGGTTCGGATTCGGCCCGGCGGTCTTCGCCGAGGACGTGCGGATCGACGAGCGCCAGTCGCTGCGCCTGCCCGCCCCCGCCCAGGCGCAGGTCCGCTTCGCCACCGCCGAGGAATTCGCCGGCCACGCGCCGGCCCTCTATGACCGGTGGGCCGATGTCCACCCGGGCGTGATGAGTCGCGACCTTCTGTGGTGGCAGTCGGTACTCGACGACCGGCCGGCACACCGATTGATCACCACCGGCGAACGCCAGTACCTGCTCCACCCCGACGGCTACGCCGTCTACCACCTCGATACGGCGAACACCGGTCCCGACAACCTGCCCGCCGCACACGTCGACGAGGTCGTCGCCGTCACCGATGAGGCACACACCGAGCTGTGGCGAATCCTTGCGTCGCTCGACCTGGTCGCCACCACGACCGCGACCCTGCCCGTCGGGGACCCACTCCCCTTCAAACTCGCCGATCTGCGCGGGGTGAAGACGACCTCGCGCCACGACACCCTGTGGATCGCCATTCTGGACGTCGCGGACGCGCTGGGCGCGCGAACCTATGCGGCCGACATCGACACCACGCTCGTCGTCGACGATCCGCTGGGCACCACCGGCGGCCGCTACCGGCTGCGCATCGTCGACGGTTCCCCCGACGTGGTCCCTGGCGACGGCGCGGCCGGCGAGATCGCCTGCGACATCACCGTGTTGGCCAGTCTGTTCTTCGGGGCGGTGGACGCGCGGGCACTGGCCGCGGCGGGACGAGTGCGGGCAAGTGACCCCGAGCTGCTCACCGCTTTCGCCGCCGTGTGGCGTACGCAATCACCTCCGGCCACCGGCACCGACTTCTGACTCCCCCGGGTTCGCCAATCCCACTTCGATCGACGCTGAACTGGCGAAGCCAGGTGGGATCGACGCTGAACTGGCGAAACCAGGTGGGATCGACGTTACGTCAGCAGCCCCTGAATCGGGGCACGGGCGAAATAGACGACGAAGACCGCGGCGGTTGCCCACAGGATCGGGTGCACCTGACGCGCCCTGCCCCGCGCAGTCGCCAGCACCACCCAGCTGATGAAACCCAGGCCGATGCCGTTGGCGATCGAATAGGTGAACGGCATCGTGACGATGGTCAGGAAGGCCGGCAGCGCGTACTCGAACCGGGTGAAGTCGATGCTGCGGACCTGCCCGATCATCAACGCACCCACGATCACCAGTGCCGGGGCGACCGCTTCCAGCGGCACGACCGTGTAGAGCGGGGTGAAGAACATCGCGGCCAGGAACAGCACACCGGTGACCACGTTGGCCAAACCGGTACGGGCACCCTCGGCGATGCCCGCGGCCGACTCGACGAAAACCGTGTTCGACGAGGCCGAGCCCAATCCACCGGCGATCGCCCCGGTACCCTCCACCGCAAGCGCCTTGCCGATGCCCGGCAGCGTCCCGTTCGCGTCGGCAAGACCGGCTTCCTTGCCCAGCCCGGTCATCGTGCCCATCGCATCAAAAAAGTTCGACAACACGATGGTGAACAACAAGATGGTGGCACCGATCGCCGGTGCGGCGATGACGTGCGCGGCGGTCCCGTGCTCGGTGAAGGCACCGAACAGATCGACGTCCCCGACGAGCGACAGATCGGGCGGACCACCGATCGAATCGGGCAGCCGCGGGGTGTTCAAGGCCCACCCGCCCGGCTGGGCGACCGCCTCGATGATGATGGCCAGCACCGTCGTCACGACTATGCCGATCAGCAGTCCGCCGGGCACCCTCCGCACCGTCAGCACCCCCATGACCAGCAGCCCGATCACGAACACGACCACCGGCCAGGTGGCGATCGAACCGGAGTGGCCGAGCTGAACGGGCACGGTGGTGTGCGCCGAGTCGGGGACGCGCCGAACAAACCCGGAGTCGACGAAGCCGATGAAGGCGATGAACGCGCCGATGCCCGCGGCGATTGCCGCCTTCAGTTCCGCCGGCACCGCATTGAACACCGCCGTCCGGAACCCGGTCACCGCCAGCGCGACGATGATCACGCCGTTGAGGACCACCAGTCCCATCGCCTGCGGCCACGTCGCCTGTGTCGTGACACTGACCGCGAGAAGACTGTTGATGCCCAGCCCGGCGGCGAAGGCAAACGGATAGTTCGCGATCACGCCGAAAATCAGGCACATCAGACCGGCGACGAGCGCGGTCACAGCGGCCACCGCCGCCATCGGCAGCACGTTGCCCGCAATGTCGGCGTTGAGCGGCTTGCCGGGCGTGCCGCCGATGATGATCGGATTGAGCACCACGATGTAGGCCATTGTGAAGAAGGTGACGACTCCGCCGCGCACCTCGCGCAGCGGCGTGGACCCACGGGCGGTAAGGGCGAAGAATTTGTCCACGCGGGCTCGGACGAGCGAAGGTGTCGACGGTACCTGGGGCGCGCTCACGAGAAGACGTTAACCTGGATCCTATGGCCGACGTGCGTAACGACTCCCCGACCGGCGAGAACATCCCCGAACTGCCCGCGGTGCTGCGCGAACCCGCACCGGTCATCGTCGTCGGGATGGCCGGGTGGCTCGTTGCGACCATCGTCGCGGTCATCGCCGGCGTCGGCGGGCTGACCCTCGCCGTCTGCCTGTGGGGATTGGGGGTCGGCGTCCTCGGCACGATGATCGTCGGGGTGCAGTTGGCGGCGGTTCGGCGCGGTTCGAAGACGGCGCAAGAAGGCCTGGAGTAGCCGGCCGCAACCTCCGGCGATCACGCCAGGCCGGCGAACTCCACCGCGGCCAGACATCGGCGCGCATACGCCTCCACGCCGTCGAGTCCGGTGACGTCCACCCGGGAGATCATCGCCGGACCGAATTCCTCGGCCAACTCCTGCGACGTCTGCTCGTATCGCGCCCGCAACTTCCGCAAGGTGGCCGGATCCTCGTGGATCTCCCGCTCCGCCCGCTGCGCGAGGCGCGCGGCGCACACCTCCGGCGGTGTGTCGAGCCAGAGAACCAAGTCCGGAAGGGTGGTCTCACAGACCTCGCCCAGTGCCGCTGCTGCGGCCGCCGGACCACCCGAGACCAGCGCGGCCACATCGTCGACGACGGTTGGCAAGTCGGCCGCGAGCCCGCTGCGCGCCACGATTTGCGCCTGCCAGTCCAGCAGCGCCGCACTGGCGCCACGACACTGCCGATCCGCATCGGCGAAGATTGCGGCGATCGTCTCGTCCGGAGTGCGCGACGACGCCACCAGCCGCTGGTAGACCGGCGCGTAGACCATCGTCTCGACGATGGGATGGCGCTCGCTGATCATCAGTCCCGGACGGTGCCGCTCCCGAAGGAACTTCTCCACCTGGCCGAACATCGTGATCCGCAGGAAGAGGGTGGCCGCCTTGATCCGTGCGTCGGACGCCCGATCAGCGGCCTCACCGACCGCGCGCAGCTGCCGGGACAGCTCCGCCGCCGGGACATCGCGGTTGTCGTGGAAGTCCGGGCAGTGCATCGCGACGGCGCCGGCCTGATTGTCGTCCACCAGCTCGCAGAGCCGCTCGATCACCGACGTTTTGCCGCTGCCGTCGATTCCGACGACCGCCACCCGCGCGGTCATGCCCGCACCTGCGCCAAGATCTCCCCGGCGATCTGCGCCGTGAGGACCGCACGATCGGCGGCACCGTCGAGTTCGATCCACCCCAGCTCCGCGGACAACCGGTCCAGTGTCACCTGGGCATCGGCCTGCACCTGCACGAACTCCTCATCGGCACCGAAGCCACTCTCGTACGGGCTCAGTTCGGACTTACGGGCCATCGCGACGACGGGTTCAACCCTCAAGTAGAACGTCCGGGCCGGTTCGGGGAAGCCGGTGACCCACGCCCGCAGCTCCGCCGGATCACCGCCCAGCGCAACTTCGGAAGCAAAGTACTTGTACCAGTGCGCATTGAGGATCGCGACCTGTGGCTGGCGGGACGCGGCGAGATCAATCGCAGCGTGCAAAGCGTGGAACAGGAATAGCGCCCGGGCCCGGGGGCCCAGCACCCGCAAATATTCTTGCACCTGCGCCCGATCGGAAAAGCCCAGCAGCGGAGCGGTAACGGGATCGGTCAACCCGTCCCAGATGCCGACCTCCACCGCGTCGACGCCTTCGGCCACCAGCGCCGCCACCAGCGCGGCGGCCTGCGTGGACTTGCCCGATCCGTCCCCACCGGCCAGACAGACCCAGTGGGTATCGAGCGGAGCGGTCATTGTTCACCCGCCCCGTCGGCGACGTCCGGGAAGTCGAGGCGTTCGACCCGGCCGGAGCCACCGTCGAGCCGAACCCGCTCCCCGTCAGAGATGAAGCTCATCAATCCTGGCACGCCGACCACCGCCGGGATCCCGAGCTCCCGGGCCAGCACCGCTGAATGCGACAGGGTGCTGCCGCGCTCGATCAGCAGCGCGGCCACACTCGGGAACAGCGGCCCCCAGCCCGGGTCGGTGCGCATCGTAGTCATCACCTTGCCCCGAACGTCCAGATCATCGTCCGGACTCATCACCACCTGGATGGGCGCCTCGACGATGCCGGGCCAACAGCCGGTGCCGGTCAGCACGCGCTGGTCGGTGCCCTCGTGGGTTTCGGCGGCCGGGCCGCGCCGCATCGTCGGCGGCCCCAGCGTCTCGAACTGGTTCGGCGGTTCGACGAGGCCGTGCGCGGCGAACTCGGCGCGCCGCGCAGCCGCCAGCGAGGCGAGATCGGCGGTCATCGACCGACCTTCGGCGAAAGCCGACAATTCCTCCATGGTCAGGTAGAAAACATCGCGCGGCTCCTGAATCTGACCGGAGGCGTGCAGCACCTCACCGATCCGGAGATAGACCTCTCTCCCGAGACCGACGATCCGCGTGCGCGTGAGCCGCATCCGCTCCCGGTCGCGGACCGACGCGCGGGCCTTGCGCATGATGCCGGCCAGCCGGCGCCGTTGGCGCGGCGGAAGGCTGTCGAGCACCTCGCGCTCGAAGCGGGCCTTGCGCTCGCGGTGCGCCTTCTCGAAGGTGTCAACGCCGACCGAGCGGTCGCGCACATAGTTGCGCAGGACGCGGGCGACGAAAACCGGGTCCTGTCGCAGCGAGATCGTCTCGAGCTTCTGCTCACCGATGCAGCGGTCGCCAAACTCGTCGATGAACTGTGCCAGCGTGTCGGCGACCTCGGGGGATGCGGCGCAGAGCTCGGCATAGCCGTCACCGGTCTCCAGGGCCGCGGTGAGCGCGGGATCGTCTCTAATCCTCTCCGCCAGGCGGAGCAGGATCAGGGTTGGCTGCAGGGACTCGACGGCCTCTTCCGAAGCCAGCAGGCCGGCCACGATCTCATCGGGCTCCTCGTGCCCGAGGGAGGCGAGCAGCCGCCGCGCCCGTCCCGCCTGATTACTCAGGTAGAGGTCGTTGAGGATCTGCACCGCCCATCGACTGAACAGCGCCAGGCCCCGATCACCGAGGTCGAGCAGCGCCTCCAAATCACGCGCGCCGCCCAGCTCTTTTCTGATCGCGCGGACCTGACCGCCGACCTCGTCCTGGAACGCGTCGACGATCGAGGCCCGGTTGGCCATCCGCCACCCCAGGGTCGCCACCACCGGGAGCATCTGCGGCACCGCGGCAATCCGTTCCCGGGTGGTCCGGTGGGTGCCCTCGATGAAGTCAACCGGCTTTTCCACGCCGATCATCCGCTCGACGTCCTCTTTGTTGCGATCGAAGAAGGGTGCGAGTTTGAGGACCCGATACCAGTTGTTGATGTTGTAGTACACGCGGCCGTCCACCAGGCCGACCATGTTCCGGAGTACCTTCTCATGCTCGGTGATCACGGTGGACCGGACGCCGATCATGCGAAGCGTCTCGGTGAAGATCACGTCGTAAACGCGTGCGGCCCAGGAGAAGGTGAGCGGTGTGGTGACGCCGTTGAAGCTCTCCTGGATGTTGCTGTTGTCCCACACGATGCGCCAGTCACCGACACGCCCGGCCAGCGCGGTGATCGGTCGCGCCTGCAGGAACGCGATGCGGTCGCCGTCGATGGTCCACTCGATGTCTTGGGGGCCACCGAGCCGCTCCGCGAGTCCGACCGCGGTGCGGACCAGATCCGAGAGCTGCGCCGGGGCGAGGCAGCGCTCGTGACGCCGATCGTCGCCGATCTCGCGGGTCGCGGTTCCCCCGTCGGCCCGGATGACCTCGATATCCTTCTCGGCCACGGTGGCGGCCAGTTCGGTGCCGTCGTGCGCGACCGTGAACTCATCGGTGGCGCACAGTCCATTGACGACGCCTTCGGCAGAGCCCCAACAGGCGCTCACCAGCGCTTCGTCGAGCGCCCCGGATACCGGGTGCGCGGTGAACAGCACGCCGGAGGTCTGACCGGCAGCCATCTCCTGAACGACTACGCCGACCGGGCGGACCTGCATCGCGACGGCATCGTCGCCTGCCGAGTACTGCAGCGCGCGCACGCTGAACGCCGACGCCCAGCAGTCCTTGACCGACGACGCGACCTGCTCGATCCCGGTGCGGTACAGAAAGGACTCATAGATCCCGGCGAAGGAGCGATCGGCCCCGTCCTCACCGACTGCGGAGCTGCGTACGGCGACTTCGCCTCGGCCGTCGAGGAAGACGGCCAGCGCTGCCGTCAGTACCGGCGAGAGTTCGGTCGCGGTGATCGCCGCGGCTATCTGCTCGCCGAGCGCCGCCCGATCGGCGTCGTCCGCGGGGCGCTCGAGCCGACCGATCAGATCGGCCGCACCGCTGCGCCGCACATGCTCGGCGCAGGCGTCTACGCCGATCGCCGTCCAGTGCGGGACGGCCGCGCCGGCGGAATCCAGGCGCGCCAGCCCCACCGCCTTGCCACCGAACCGGGACTCATCGTCAACGGTCACCGCGGTGCCGTCGAGCAGGGCGCACCCCGAGAGGAAGGTGGACGCGGGGGCGGTGTTCTGATTCGTCATTCGATCCTCATGGCATCGACGATGGACAGTCGGGAAACCTTGCGAGCCGGTGGCACCGCGCCGAGCGTGCAGACCACCAGGACGCCGAAGGCGATCGCAAAGGAGGCCGGCACGAGGGCGAAGCCCACGTCGACGTTCCACGCCCGAGACGAGGCGATGTCGGCGATCACCTGCTGGATGAGCCCGAAGGCGATGCCGCAGAGCGCACCGATCACGGCGATGGCGAGGGACTCGGCGAAGACGGTGCGGACCGTGAACCGGCGGGACGCGCCGATCGCGCGCAACACCCCGAGTTCGCGACGACGGTCCAGGACCGACAGGAAAAGGGCGTTGAAGACCGCCACCACGGCGATCGCCGTCACGATCACCCAGATCACGTGGTTGAGGGTCGTCGCCTGCGCCAGTGCGTCCCGAAAGCCGGCCACGGCCGCTCGGCCGGAAAAGGCGTGCACCCCGGCCGGAACCCCGGCCTCCAGTCGATCGACGACAGCTGCGCCGGCACCCGGCTGGGCGACCACCTGCAACGCGGTAGCGCCGGGTGCGCCGAACCATTCCTGCACCCGGTCGTATCCGATCGCGATGGCGCCGTTGAGGCCGGAGAAGTAGGGGACGGTGGCGAGCACCGCAATGGTGTGTCGCCCGGTCGGCGTGGTGATCGACAGGTCGTCGCCCGCGCGGAGTCCGAGCGACTCGGCCAGGTCGGTGGTCAGGACGACACCGTCACCGGCCACCACCCGGGCACCGAGTTCGGGGGCAACCTGTCGCAGGAGCGGGTTCACCGAGCCCGCGGCCAGTCCGAAGAGCAGGGCGCGCTGGCTCCCGACGTCGACGAACATCGCCTGCTCGCGGACCACTCGTGCCACGCCGTCGGTCTGGGTGACCCGGTCGATGAGTTCGGCGGGCAGCGCGGCACCGGTGGCGAACGTCCCAGGCGCCGAGGTCGACACCCAGGCGTCGGCCTCGGCGAGCGGGGCGAACGAGCGCTCCGCGGAGTCGACGGCGTTGGCATTGCCCGCACTGATCGCCAGGCTGGCGGCCACCGCCACCGCCACCACCATCAACGTCGCCCACGAACGGCGCGGCGATCGGGCTATCGTCTCCCCCGCGAGCGCGCCGGGACCACCCCACCGTGCGGCGAGCGCAGCAGCCGCACGGACCAACCAGTCGCCGATCGCGAAGCTGAATGCGAGCAGGGCGGCGAACATGACCGAGATGCCCGAGTTGGCGAGGATGCCCGGCTGGGTGGTCGCCGCAAACACCGAGGCGGCGGCCAGCACCACTGCGGCGGCCCCGGCTGCGACGCGTTGCCAGCCGGGGGTCCGGTCGATCCGGGACACCCCGACCGGGGCGAGCGCCTCCACCGGCGAGACGCGGTAGACCGCACGCGCGGCGAAGGCCGCGGCCGCCACTGCGACGACGATCGAGCCAAGCGCCGCCGCGACCACCACCAGCGGCGGAACGGAGAAGGCGACGCGGGCGCTCAGCGTCTGCATGAACACCGCCGGCAGGCTACCCACGGAGTACCGGCCGATCAGGATGCCGATCCCGGCACCCAGCACGGCACCGACGGTGGCGTACAGCGCGGTCTCGGCGAGCAGGTCGCCGACCAGCGCGCGCCGCGTGCCGCCGAGGGCCCGCAAGATAGAGAGCCGGGCACGCCGACCGGCGACCGCCATGCTCATCGTCGTATAGATGAGGAAGCCCGCCACCAGGAAGGTCATCGCCGCCGACGAAACGGCGACGTAGCGGATCAACTGCACACCGTTGCTGGCCTTGGCCTGCGCCGCGGCCGGTGGTCCCACCAGGGCACGGCCGTCAACCGCCCGGCGGATGCGCTCGGCCACCGTTGCGGTGTCCGCACCGGGGTCGGTCACCACCAGGATCGAGTCGATCGCGTTTCCGCGACCGGCCAGCAGCTGTGCCGTCCGGGCCGTGGCGAAGAGAAAGCGTCCGCCGTTGAACGCCTCGGCGTCGTCGCCCTGCAGGACGGCGACGATCGTGGCAGCCCGGCCGTTGATCGGTGTCGCCGCACCCTGCGGGAAGCCCGACTGCGGACCGGCGAGAATCCCGTTTGGCGTGTTGACGAGCGCACCGAGATGCTCGGCGACCATGTTCTGGACCGGGCTGTGCAGCCGGCCCGCCGAGGCGTCGGTACCGAGCAACAGCAGATCGCCGTTGGCGGTGGCAACCCGTGCCTGGATCAGCGGGACGGCGGCGGCGACCCCGTCGACCGCCGCGACCGTGTCGCGGAGTTCCCCGGGGATGCCAGCGCCGGACGACGCGGAGACTTCCAGACTCGCGGTCCCCACCAGGCGATCGCCCAATGAATCAATGGCACCGTTGATCGAGGTGAGGATGCACAAGACTGCTACGAGGAGCGCCGTCGCGGCCGCCACGACGACGGTGGACGCGATCGCACGCCCACGATGCGCAGACAACTCGCGCAGGGTGAAGACGGCGAACCGGTCGATCATTGCGCGCACGGAGCACCCCGCTCATCGGCGACGATGCGGCCGTCTGCCACGGTGATCCGCCGATCGGCGACGGCTGCACCCGCGACATCGTGGGTCACCATCACGATGGCGCGCGGCCGCTCGGCGTCACGTGCGAGCGAGGCCAGTAGCGCGATCACTTCCGCGCCGGACCTGCTGTCCAGGTTGCCGCTGGGCTCATCGGCGAGGATCACCGGGGGATCCATCATTAGTGCCCGGGCGACGGCGACACGCTGCATCTGACCGCCAGATAGTTCGGCGGGCCGGTGTTCGGTCCGATCGCCGAGCCCCACCAAGTCGAGCAGTTCCACCGCGCGTCCCTTGGACTTTCGCAGGCTGGTGCCCGCCAGCAGCGCCGGCATCGCCACGTTTTCCCAGGCGGTCATCGCCGGCAGCAGATTGAAGAACTGGAAGACAAAGCCGATACTTTCGCGCCGGAAGCGAGCCTGATCCTCCTCGTCGAGTGCCGCGATCTCCCGGCCGTTGAAGGCGATGGTCCCCGAATCCGGGCGGTCGAGCGCACCCAGCATGTTGAGCAGGGTGCTCTTGCCGGAGCCGGACGGCCCGACGACGGCGACGAAGGTCCCGGGCTCGATCGACAAATCGACTCCGTCGAGGGCGACCACCGGCCGTTCTCCCACTTCGTACCGCTTGATGACATTCTTCAGTTCGAGCATTCGACCACCTCCGAGACTGTGGGCAGCGCGGCGCCCAGGAAGCCGTCCTCGAGACATCTGTCGAGGAGCGTGCGCAGATAATCCGTGTCCGTCACCGGGACGGTCAGGCGAAGCGTCGTGGTCACCTCGTCGGTGACGAAGACCCGCTTGCGATCGAAGTACGAGACGTACTGGACGCCGATCCGTTCGTAGTATTCGCGTTCCAGGTCGTCGAGGTCGTCGACCCGGAACGAGGACGGCGGCACGAAACGGGCGACCTCGAACGAGGGATACTCGGCGAAAACATCGGACATGACGCGCAGCGAGACGCCGCCGGCGCCCACCGCGTGGAAGGTCCGCCCGCGCGCCCGACCGGTATCGGCGACGACCGCGGTCACCACCGCGGCGACGAAGTCGACGGGAGCCAGCGCGAGATCGGCGTCGTATCGGCCGGGCAGGGTCCGCAGCTTGCCCTCGGTGATCAGTCGCACCACGGTGTACAGGTTCTTCTTGTCGCGGATCGCGCCGGTGCCGGTGCGCCCGGTGACGATGCCCGGCCGCACGATGGCCCAGTCCAGTCCCGGGCAGTCCCGAATGTATCGCTCGGCGGTGAACTTACTCTGCTCGTACGGGTTGCCGAAGCCACTGTCCTCGCCGTGCTGGTCCTCGGTGATGACGCCGTCCCGCCGGCCGCACACATATGCGGTGCTGACGTAGACCAGCGGCACGCCCCACTCCAGGGCGAGTGCGGCGGCATTGCGGGCGCCGCCGACGTTCAGCTCTTGGTACAGCTCCTCGGCAGCGGCGAAGTCGGTGGTCGCGGCGGAGTGCACCAGCACCTCGACCCGCTCGGCCAATGCTGCCCGCAGTTCCGTGGACAGGCCGAAGCCGGGTTCGCGCACGTCGCCGCACACGTATGTCACCGGCGCCGCCGGATCGGCGGCGAAGTCGGTGGCCGGGAACTCCCGGCCCGCCGAGTCGACGATGGTCTGCTTACGGTGGGTCAGGACGATCACCCGCCGGTCCGCCGCCCGCAGCTGCGAGACCACCTCGGCGCCGACCAGCCCGCTCCCCCCGGTCAGGAAGACAGCACGCTCAGTCATCGGCGGCCGCCAACCGTTCGCGGGCGACCAGCTCGACGACGTCGCCCACCCGGAGCACGTCGACCAGCTGCGCCGGGTCGTGGCGCGGCAGCGAGAAGGTGCGCTCGAGAGCGATCGTCAATTCGACGAGCCGGATCGAGTCGAAACCCAAATCCTCGATCAGCCGCTGGTCGTCGGTGATCGCCGCAGGTGGGTCGGGTGCCATCCGCCCAATCAGATCGCGGGTGGCGGTCGCCAGGTCGTCGGACATCATTGGGACTTCCTCATCGTTTGGGTGCTTCGGGACATCAGGCGCTCGGTTCGTGTGGCTGCGTACCACCGGAGGCGAGCAGATCGGCGACCTCGTCGATCGGCAGCTCTGCATCGAGATAGGCCGCCAGGCGCAACCAGTCGTAGGCGATGTCGAGCGTCGCCCGCCACTGCGCATACGAGTTGAACGACGCCGGGAACGTGATCCCGGCAGCGGACCGGACGAGCGCAACCATGCCGTCGAGCTCTTCGACGGTGCCGGCAGTACCATCGGCCGCGGCGAAGCTCGCCGCCGCGGCCGCCCGTACCCGGTCGAGCAGCTCGCCTCGCTGGGGGAATGCCGCCGGCAGTAGCCACTCCAGGGTGTCGGCGGGGGCGACGTCGGCCGGTAGCGGACTGACGCCGGCGGCCGACAGCACCGCACGGACAGCCGCCTTGACCAACCGATCGGCAGCCCGATCGGCGACTCGCAGTTGCTGTTGCGCGAGCGCGCCCATCAGGTCTTCGCGGGCATTCTCGATCAGCACGTTGGACCAGACCAGGGCCGAGGCGCATTCCACGAAGCGCTGCGCCGGCAGCGGACTCAGGGTGATCCGGCGCTCGACGGCGCCACCACTGAGGCCGAGGACCAGAACCTGCGCCGACGGCGGCGGGGTGACCGGCCGCTGCGGTTTGACCATCGCGACGGCCGGGACGAGCGGACCGCCACCGGACCAGCGCAATCCGACCAGTCCGAGCCGCACGAATTCGGCCACCGTCGCCCGGCCTGTTGCGCCGAGACGACCGGCCAGCTCGACCAAGGGACGGCTGAAGACCACCGCGCGCCAGCATTGCGCCGCATGCTCGCCGAGTACGAAGACATCCTGCTTTCCGCGCACCACGTGGACGTGTCCGTCGATCGGCCAGGACGTTACCCCGGGGGCCCGTGCCAGCACGATCGAGTCTTCGCCGCCCGCGACGTCGACACCCAGCTCGCGGGCGAAAGCGAGCACCTGCGCGGGATCGGCACGGCCGGCCGCGAGCGCCGCATCGAACCGGTCATAGCGATCGGTCACGCCGGCGTCGCCGATGCGATCGAGTTGCGGGCCGGTCCACTTCGACTCGAGGTATGTCTCGCCGGCCGCGGCGGCCCAGCTCTTGAGCGCCTGCAGCAGACCGTCACGCATCCATGCCGGGCCGTCTGCCTGCCCGAGCACCGACATCGCCAGACCCTGTCGCAGTGCTTGGGCCGCCCGGGCGCGCCACCACATGTTCATCACCGTGGCAAAGCTGTCATAGGGCAGGGCCGCTTTGACCGCGGCCACGTCGACGTCACCGGAGCGGACCGTCGCCGCCCGCAGAAACCGCTGGCACCGGTTGAGCACGTCCTGATCGAGGCCGATCAGAATGTCGTCGGAGGCCTCGAGGGCGGTGCGGGCATAGGCGAGCTGATCGCGCAGTTGCCGCTCGGAGCGGGTCCGGACCTCCACGCGGCGTCCGTCGACGAAGAGGACCGTCGGCATGTCTGGGGTATTCGCGTCACCCGGGGAGATCACCAGGAAGTCGATATCGGAGCCCTCGTTGCCGAAGCCCTCCGCAATCGATCCCTCCAGCACGATCGATGCCCGCGAATCCACCTCGACCCGGGTCAGCGCATGATCGAGCAGGGTGCCGATCTCCGTGTCGCGCAGGGTCGATAGCGACGCCCGCCGGTCCTCGATGGTGCCCTGACCGGATGCGCCGTCACCGGTGTGCACCACGACGTCGGCACCGAAACCGGCGGTCCGGAACCGCTCCCACATTACCCGGCGGCGCGGCTTCCCACTCGATGTGCGCAAGATCAGGCCGCGCGTCCCGGTGACCAGCACGATCCGCGGCGCCGGACCCAGATCAGCCCGAAGCAGGTTCCGCGCCTTCGCCATCCACTCGCCGGGAGGTTCTTCGGCGAACAGCACCAGCCCTGGATTGGTGCTGCCGTCCTGCATCGCGACGGCGGCGATTCGCTGTTTGGGCACCCCGGTCTCCGCCGCGATGCGCTCGTCGACTGCTTCCATGAACAATGCCTTGCCGCGCACCTTGAGGCTCGTTCCCATCCGGCCGAGAACGTACAGCGCACCGTCGTGCACGAAGCCCGCATCACCGGTGCGGAGCTCATCGCCGTCGATCGCGGTAGCGCCGGCCCCGGCGTCGGCGGTCACTCCTGGCCGATAGTCCACCGCCACGCCCGGCCCGCGGACGACGATCTCGCCGAGCACTCCGGCCGGCAGGGGCGCGCCGTCGTCGTCGACGATGGTCAGCCCAGAATCGGGCGCAGTTGTGCCGAGCGCCCAGATCCAGCCGTCGCCGACAAACTCGTCGCCGGCGAAGACGGTCTCGTCGTGGATGCGGACGGGGGCGCCGAAGGCGGCGTCGGCGGCGTCGATGCGCATGGCGCGCAAGGGCCCGCGGCCGGTCATCGTGACCATCAGGGTGGCCTCGGCCAGCCCATATGCCGGGCGCAGCGCCTCAACGTCGAAACCGCCGGGAGTAAGCAGGGCACTGAAGCCGGCCATGTCGGCTGATCCGATCGGCTCGGCCCCGGTGATCACCGTGCGCAGCCTGGAGTAGTCGAGACCGGCGACCTCCGGTGCCGTCACCCGGCGGGCCGCATAGCCCAACCCGAAGGAGGGGGCAACGGTGTGCTGGCACTGGGCGAGCGATCGCAGCCACTGCCGCGGGTCGCGGATGAAGTGGTCCGGCCGCATCAGCCACAGGTCACCGCCGCGGGCGAGGGTGGTGAGCAGCCCGCCGACCAGTCCCATGTCGTGGTAGAGCGGGAGCCAGCTCGACGTCGAGTCGCCAGTCTGCCAGCCGCCAGAGGCGAGGATGAATCCCGTGTTGGAGGACAGGTTGCGCCAGGAAATGCGAACACCCTTCGGCGTGCCCGATGAGCCAGAGGTGAATTGCACGACGGCGGTGTCGTCGGCCGTCAGCGCCCGACGGCGAAGCACAGCGGCCCCGATGGCAGTCTCGCCCACCTGCAGCAGGGTGGTGATGCCGGCCTGTTCGGCGGGACCGGCGAGTATGTCCCTCAGTTCCGGGGCCACCACGACCGCCGACGCGCCGGCGTTGCCGAGTAGCGCGGTCAAATGGGTGCGGTAGTCCTCCCCCCCACCCAGGACCGGCGGCGGCAGCATGCTGATGGCCGCGCCCGCGCGCCACGCGCCGAAGATAGCGGTGATTGCGTCGAATCCGGTGGGCACGGCGACGGCGACGGTATCCCCCGAACCCACGCCGGCCGCGGCAAGGACAGCGGCGAAGGCCCGCACCGCGGTCGCGACCTCCACGTGCGAGCGGGTCGTCCACGTCTCGCCGTCATCGTTCGCCACCCGGATCAGCCCGTCCGGCGGCGGCGTGTCGATCCACGCGCACAGGTCGTGGAACTCGGCGGCATCGGCGCGGGTCGGCGATTCCAGACTCACTGGTACTCCTTCGTTGGGGCGGTGTTCGCAGCGGCCTGCTCCTCGAGGAAGCCCGCGAGGGCCCGGGGCGTGCAGTACTCGAACAGGTCGACGACGTCGATCTGCCGTCCGAGCTCGCGGCGCAGTAGCTCGCGGACCCGCAGTACCGTCGCCGAAGTGCCACCGGCATCGAAAAACCTGGTGTCCGGACCGAATTCGGCGCCGTCCAGCACTGCGCCCCAGATCTGTTCGACAACGGTTTGCATCCGGCTATCGCCGACCGCACCCGCAATCGGACCGTCCACCTGATCGGTGTCGGTGTAGCAGCGAATCAGACTGTCGCGATCCACCTTGCCGTTGACCGTCGTCGGCAGTGCGTCGATCAGGATCACCCGGTCGGGGATGGCATATCTCGGCAACTCGCCGGCGAGCCGGTCGCGGATGGCCGCCTCGGTGGCACCGTCGACGGGGACGCCGAAGCAAACCAGCTCGGCTTCCAGTCCCGACCCGATCACCAGTGCGCGGGCGACCGACATCAGACCACTGTGCAGGCAGGCGTTCTCGACTTCGCCGAGCTCGCAGCGGTGACCCCGGAGCTTCACCTGGCCGTCGTTGCGGCCGAGGATTACGAAGTCACCGTCGGCATTGAGGTATCCGCGGTCACCGGTGAGGTACACCAGACGACCGTTCACGCGGCGCAGCACGCGAGCGGTCGCCTCGGCATCCAGATAGCCCGCCATCAGGCCCGCACCGCCCACCGCGAGCTGCCCGATGACCCCGCGCGGCAGCACGCGGAGCTCATCGTCGACCACTTCCATCGACATGTCGGCGAACGGGCGGCCGATCACCGATTCGTCGGGGAAATCCGCCGGATCAGCCGGCAGCCGGTAGGCCGTGTGGTACATCACCGTCTCGGTAATGCCGTAGGCGTTGATCACCGTCACATCGGGCCGGGCCGAGACGAACGGACCAGCGGCGGCGAAATCGAGTCGCTCCCCCGCCTGGATGATGTGGGTGATCGAGGGTGCGGCGACCAGTCGGTCGGCAAAAATGCTGAACGCCGAGGCAGTCTGGGAGACGATCTCCACCTGATGGCGGTCGACGAACGCGGCGAGCGCATCCGGATCGCGCTTGACCGCGAGTTCGGGAATCACCACCGCACCCCCGGCCGCCAGTCCCGACAATAACTCCACCATCGAGATATCAAACGAAATGGAGTGGAAATTGAGCCATCGCGCCGCACCGATCCCGGTGTCGGCCTGTAGGCCGGCAAAGAATCGGCCAGCCGCCCCGTGGGTGATCTGAACCCCTTTGGGAACACCGGTGCTGCCCGAGGTGAAAAAAATGTACGCAACCTGATCGGGATCGACCGGGGCCGGCGGCCAGGCGCCGGCCGGCAGATCCAGCGGCTCGCACAGCACCACGGCATCCCCGGAACGCGCGGCTGCGGCGGCGACCGCGCCGGCCGGAACAACCACCGTCAGGCCGCGTATCGCCTGGGCGATCTTCGGCAGCCGCACGGCGAGGTTGTCCGGGTCGATCGGCACGTACACCCGCCCCGACGCGAAGACCGCGAGCATCGTGGCGACCAACTGCGGACCTGCCGGCAACGAAACGGCGACGTGGTGGCCGGCGTTCTCGTCGAGCCACCGCGCGACGACACCGACCCGCTCGGCGAGCTCGCCGAAAGTCAGGACCACGTCGTCGGTGATGACCGCCGGCCGATCCGGATGAGCGGCCACCGCGTCGGCGAACACCGACACCAGGGTCGCGGTCGGGAATTCGGTCGACGCATCGACCCGTGAGGTGAGCGTCTCGACATCCCAAACGAGCTCGCCGATCAACCGTTTCCCCGGACCGCCGACGGCATGGGCCAGCACGTGCTGATACATCCCGGCGACGTCGACCGGCGGAAGATGGTCGGCGCGTTCGACGATCAACTGCTTCGCGTCGTCGCCCACCTCCACCGTCACCGACAGCGGCCGCTGCAGAAAGCGGCGGTCGACGTGGACGGGACGGCCGGATGTGCCGTCGACCGCGACGGCCAGTGGCCGCGGGTACAGCGTGAAACCGACCGAGGGCGCTGCCGCGTCAAGCCCGTCGGCGGCGACCACCGATCGCGCGAACTCGGAAAACGGATGCTGTTCAAACTCGATCAACTGGTCCAGTTGACTGTCGGCGACCAGGGCCAGGTCGACGACGGTGAGTTCGGGATCCAGGTCGAAGCGCAGTGGCAGAACGTTGACCCGGACACCGCGGGTGCGCGCCGCCGACGGGCCGCAGCGGCGGTTGGCCATCGGGGTGGCGATCACCACGCTGTCGGCCCCGGTCATTGCCGAAACGGTCACGGCCAAGGCCGCCACCAGCACCGAGTAGCGGCGGACGCCGACCTGCCCGGCGAGTGCACCGGCGGCCCGGTAGAGCTCGGGATCGAGATCATGCCGGCCGATCGAGCCGGGAATGCGGCCAAACTCGTCCCGGCGATCCCACCCTGGCACCGAGAGATCCTCAATCCCGGCGAACAACGCGCGGAAGTAGTCGACGGCCTCGGCCCGGGGGCGATCGAGCCGCTCGAGGACCTCCGCCGAGGAGCTCGAATCGGGCAGCTCGGCCGCCATGTCCCGATAGCGCGCGGCGAAATCCTCGATCAGCTGCAGGTAGCCGAAGCCATCGGAGACGGCATGCGAGCCCGCAAAAAGGAAGTAGGCGTCCTCGCCGCAGGTCGCAACCTCCGCGTGGAACTGTCGGGCCGCCGACGGCGGGTAGACGACGTCGCCGATTTCGCCGGCCCGACCTGCCACCGCCATCTCGTCCGGGTAGGAGACCACCGGTACGTCGTGGACGATGCCGTCGCGGCGGACCAGCACATCCATCTCGGCGGTCAGCTCGAACGACTCGGTGAACGCGCGACTCTCGTTCAGCACCGAGGCCACCGCCGCGGCGAACCGGCCCGGATCGGTTTGGCCCGGCAACGACGAGGCGAGCGCCCAGTTCGGCGCCGGATCGTCGGGCCGCAGCTCGGCGGCCAGCACGATGCGGCGCTGAATCGGGGAGGCGGGCAGGCTGTCGCGCGTCGTCATCGAGTGGCCTTTCGGTCGGCAGCACCGGTGAGTACCCGCGCCACCACCGCCGCGGTCACCGCACGATGGGCCGCGTTGGTGAAGACGCTGTAGTGATCGCCGGGGACGTCGATCACCTGAAATCCGGACCGGGTCCAGCCAGCCCAGTCGGCGGTGCGGTCGGGGTCGATCCCCAGGGCGGCCGATCGCGGCGCGCTCAGCGGGGTGCGCGCGCGCAACAGGGTGATCGGCGCGGTCACCGCGGCCGCCGGCCGATACGCGTTCAAGGCCGCGCAGTTCTCCAGCCAGATCTCGGTGAAGTAGTCGCGCAATTGTTGCTCCCGGGCGTCGGCACGGTAGTCCGGCAGCGCACCGGCCGCGGTGGCCAACAGGTCGGCCACCTCCACGCCCAGGCCGGTGGCATCCGAACCCGGCGCACCGAAGGCGTCCGGTGCGAACGAGTCGATCAACAGCACCCGGCCGATCCGCACGCCGCGGCCCTCCAATTGCCGGCAGATCTCCAGCGCGACGTTGCCGCCGAACGAGTAGCCGCCGACGACCATGTCGTCGCGGACATGTCCGCCGTCGACAAGGGTCGTGACACAGGCGGTCGCCACGTCGGGCACCGAGTCGCCCGGCCGCACCGCTCGGAAGGCCGCAAACGACAGCTGCGGCGCCGACCGGCGCAGCGCCGTGTAGCAGAAGTTGGTACCGCCGGCAGGCGGATACAGGTACGCCAGCGGCTCACCGTCCCCCATCGCGATGAGTCCGGCGGGCCGCCGGGCATCCGTCGCCGGCTGGGTCACGGCCGCCTGGGCGGCAAGTTCGGCAGCCGCCTGGGCGGCAAGTTCGGCAGCCGCCTGGGCGGCTAGTTCGGCGGCCATCGGGTCGACGCCGGTGAGGCCGTCGAGGCGCGTGAAGTCGGGCGAGAAGCCGACGGCATCGGCAAGTTTGCCGACCACTGACACCAGCCCCATCGACTCGCCACCGAGTTCGTAGAAGTCGGCACCGGTGGGCACGGGGACGCCGATTTCCGCCATCACCAGGCGACGGAAGGCCTCGGCCACGTCGGGCCGCGCCGGGCCGGCCGACACCGCCGCCGCCGGCTGACTGTCCGAAACGAGTGGCAGCATCAGTTCCCGCTCATCGAGCGGTGCAACCGGTAGCAGGATGGGGCGCCCCACCGCGGACGTCGTGCCCGGGGCGTCATCGCCGGACCCTCCGGCAAGCGCGGTCACCAAGTCGCTCAGTGTGGTCGCCGTGTGCCGCCAGGTGACGTCTGCGGCGGTACGGGCGTCCAGCGTGGCGCCGACGTCGTGGACGGACAGGCCCGGGTGCGCGGTCAGGAAGTCGGCGAGGTCACGGCGATAGCGCGCCAAGCCGGCCGGGGTGCGCGCGGAGAGCACTATCGTCGCCGGGCCGTCCGCGTGGGTGGATGCGGGCTCCGGAGGCCGCCGCAGCACCACGTGTGCATTGGTCCCGCCCATCCCGAATGAGCTGACCGCGGCGAACGGCACGTCGGCCGCCGCCGGCTCCCAGGCAATCGCGAACCGAGACCCGGCCAGGTCGAGACTGGGGTTGGGCTCGGTGAAGCCCGGCTGCGCATACACCGTCTGGTGACGCAGGACCGAGATGGTCTTGAGTAGGCCGATCATCCCGGCGGCGGTGTCAAGGTGCCCGTAGGCCGCCTTGGCCGCGCCGAGACCGCACTCGGGGAGGGCGGCGCCGGGGTCGTCGTAGACGCGGCGCAGCGCCCGGAACTCGATGGGATCGCCCAGTGCCGTACCGGTGCCGTGCGCCTCGATATACCGCACGCTGCCGGCGGCGGCGCCCGAGCGGGCGAGTGCTGCGGTGAGCACGCGCTGCTGTCCTCCCGCAGAGGGCGCGGAGTAGCTGATCGCCGTGCCACCGTCGTTGTTGACTGCGGTACCGGACACGATGCCCAGGACAGCGTCCGGGCCGGACAGCGCATCGTCGAGCCGCCGCAGCAGCACGGCGCCGCCCCCGGTGCCGCGGACCGTGCCGTCTGCCTGCACGTCGAAGGGCCGGGAGCGCCCCGTCGGCGACATGATGCCGCCATCGGCGAACCGGTAACCGATGCGCTGCGGAAAAGCGATCGATGCAGCTGCTACCAGGGCGACGTCGATGTCTCCGCAGCTGAGCGCCAAACACGCCTGGTGTAGTGCGACCAGGGAACTCGAGCAGGCGCTTTGTACGGTGATCGCCGGACCGGTGAACCCGAAGCGGTGCGCGATCCGGCTGGCCGCGAAGTCGCGATCGTTGCCCACCAGCGATCGGTAGTCCATGCTGCCCAGCACCGGCCGGTCGGCGGCGGAGACCCGTCCGTCCAGGTAGCTCGACGACGAGACCGTCGTGTACACGCCGACTCCGTCGCCGCCGACCACTGCACCCGCGGACTCGATGGCACGGTGGGTCAAGGTCAGCAGGAGTCGCTGCTGTGGGTCTGTCCACTGCGCCTCGGCCGGCGTCATATCGAAGAATGCGGCATCGAATCGTCCGGCCTCGGGCAAATCGGTGCCGACCGGAACGTACCGGGGATGCCCGACATCGACGCCGGCACGTCGCGCCGCAGCCAGATCGGCGTCACTGAGCCCCTCGATATGCACGCGGGCGGCAAGCAGATCGTCGTGCAAACCGGCAAGGTCGGTGACACCGGGCAACGCCACCGATGCGCCGACAACCGCGAACTCCGTCATTGGACTATCGGCCGCTCAGTGGACCAGGAACAGTGCGACCGAGCAAATGATCTGCCCGATCAGCCACAGCCCGGCGGAGGTCTCGGAGACGTCCTTGGCGGTGAAGCGGTCGGGACGCACCGCAAACCGGATGCCCGCACCGATCGGGAGCAGCAGTGTCAGCCCCAGCGCCAGGTAGGCCCACCACACGCCGACCCCGAGGGCGTTCAGCATGCCTGCTTCGATCGCGGTGACCGCCGTGGCCAGGACCAGCAACGTCACCACTGTGCCGCGCAGCCCCAGTGAGGTGGTCCACGAACTCGTCTCCTTGGTGTAGTCGACGACCGAGTCGCGGGTGTCCTCCGGGGTCCGCGACTTGCGGGCGATCTCCAGCAAGAGGGCCGCCACGCACCAACTCGCGACTAGCCACCAGACTTGCGCCGTCACCAGTTGTTTGCCGGCACCCATCTGGGCGGCCCACACCGAGCCGAACCCCCAGAACGGGATCACCGTCAGCGCCAGCAGCACGCGCCGCGCCTCCAGCCACTCCCCCAGTGATGCCCATTTGACCTGGACGAACTGCACCAGGTTGTTGGTGATGAAGATCAGCAACAACCACATCGTGGCCAGGCCGATACCGCGGTCGATGTAGAGCGAAACGCCCACGATCAGCAGCACGCAGAGGATCGCGACGACCTTCAGGTTCGTGAAGGTGACGATCCCCCGCTGCAGCACCCGCTCCGGGTAGTACGCGTTGTCGTGGGGGGCATCCTTGTGGTCGTCGATGCAGCGGACCATCAGGGTGTACGCGATGAGGGCGAGGCAGCCCAGGAATAGGTTGAGGGTGAACGCCGGGCGCTCGCCCACCATCATGCGGCCCACGGTGTAGGCGGTGAGGAACATCGGGAACTGCCCGGCGGCCTGCCAGAGCGGAAACCGCTCATTCGAGTAGGCGAGCAGTCGGAGGCCGAGGTTGGATTCCGGTGTCAGTTCGGACAGCGCCATCATGCCTCTTTCGATTCGGGGGATGGGGTGGGGTTGTGACGGGCCAGTTCGCCGTAGGCGTGCGCATCGTGGGCGCAGAAGACGGTGACCTCGTCGCCGTGCTGCTGCACCAGCGCGGCCAGACGTGCCGCGGTGCGCACCCGCCGCGCGGCCAGCAGCGGATCTGGATCGCCGAATGCTGCACCGCCGAGCAGCAGGCCCGGCAGGTATCGATTCAGTTGCAGCGCAGACACGTAGGCGTCGCCGGCATGCAGCAGCCACCCACCGTCGACGTTCACCGCGATCCCGACGTGCCCGGTCGTGTGCCCGTACAACGGCACCATTGCCAGCCCGGGCAGGCCGGCGAGTTCATGCACCCCGGCGAAGCCGAACCAGCGATCGCCGCCGTGACCGGCCTGGCTGAGCTGCCAGTTCGGGCCGTGGGCATACTGCTCCCGGCGATACCGGACGCGGCCGGTACGACCCGGGTGCATGGCCGCGCGATATTCGCGGTCGTGCACGTGCACCCGTGCCCAGGGGAAGTCCGCCAGCCCGCCGGCGTGGTCGTAGTCCAAGTGCGTCAACACGATGTCCGTCACGTCGCGGGGCTCAAGTCCCAGCGCTTCGATCTGCGCGTAGGCGGTTTCCGCGGGGTCCAGCACTGGCCGTAGCAAGCGGTGCGAAAGCCCCAGGACCCGATCCGGCTCGGCGATATCGGCGCGACCGTAGCCGGTATCGATCAGTACCAGGGCATCGTCGCGCTCGATCAGCAGGCAGTGTGAGACCACGGCTCCGCCGAGCATCGTGCCGCAGTTCAAGTGGTGTACCCGCATGGTGGTCAGACCTCGCTCAGTCGTCGGCACACGTTCACCACGCGCTCGATGTACGGCAGCCGGCGCAGTGTGTGCACCATCAGGTACAGGGAGATCCGGCGCATCACGAAGTCCGCGAGGGCGAGCTGGAAGCCGCGCGCCCACTCGTCGCGGTCAATGGCGACCCCCGCGGCGGCGGCCACCGCTGCACGATGGAATTCCACGTAGCCGCGGATCGTGTCGAGATCGGTGTCGGGCGTCAGCACGTAGGAGAGGAATTCCACCAGGTCCCGCTGGGGCAGGTGCACGGTGGCGAGCTCCCAGTCGTAGGCCACCAACTCAAACCGCTCCGGAGCATCGGCGACCACGCGCAAACCGATGTTCCGCGAGTTGAAATCGTTGTGCACCAGGGTCTGTGGCAGGCCCGCCATCTCCGGCCACCAGTCGGCGCTGTCGTCGATCCAGGCGACGATCTGCGCCAGCCAGGCATCGTCGAGCAGGTCCGGATACTCCTTCTTATGGTGCTCGAACAGCCCCAGCCAGAGTTCGCTCATGTCGATCACGCGCGCCGGTTCGGTGGGCTCGCCGAGCCAGTCCAATTCACCGAGTTCGCCGACCCGGCCATACCACCGCCCGTGCAGGCGGGCTATCCCGGTGAGCGCACCGGTGATGTGTTCGGGCCGCCAGTCCTGCGGCCGCTCCGCCGAATCGATCAGAATCACATCGTCGCCCAAGCGCTCCAGGAACAGGAGGAAGGCCTCGCGTGCGGGGTCCTCGACAATCCCGTAGCAATGCGGCAGCAGTCCGGCGGCCACCGCCGGCTCGCGGTACAGCTGCAGCTCACGCATGTGGGTGCCGAGGAACCCGCTGGCATCACCACCGCGCGACCACGCCTCGGACAGGCGCCCGCCGGCCAGGGTCACCATGCGGTGCGCGGCAAGCATCACCTCGGTGTCCAGCGGCTTGGACTTGACGATCAGTTCGAGCGGTTCTGCCCCGCCGTCGATGGTGACGTCCACCGGAAAGACGCCCACCAGCTTCTGCGTCGACACCCGCTGGGTGAGTTCGCTGATGACACTGTTGCCGTCGGTGTCACCGACGACGTCGACGGCGGTGACCGCACCGGCATCGAGCACCGACCCCAAGAGTGCGGGATTGAGGTCGTCCCGGGTGAACCACTGCACCGGCCGGTTGCGGCCGAGACGCTCGTGCGCCGTCGCGAACTGGCCGCCGATCACCGCCGACATCGTCGACAGGTCGAGGGCGAGTGCGTACCCGGCGATGATCTCGCCGAGCCGCGCAGCGGACCCGGTGCCGGTGCAGCCGATCATCTCGAGGTAGTCGTTCTGCTGCGGCAGCTGCGTGCCGCCGCCGACGGTTCCGATGGAGAGCGTAGGCAGCAGCAGGGAGGCGTAGATGCCGTCGCCGTCGGGCTCCATCGTGAGGATGCCGGACCCGGACTCGTGCACGCAGGCGATGTCCTGGCCGGTGGCGGCGAAGACCGCGGCGATCGCGTTGGCGACGTTGACGTTCGGGAAGCCGCCCGCCAACGCCGAGCCGGTGACGCAAATGCCGTAGGCACGCAGCATGTCGTCGCGGGTCACCTTCAAGACGCGCTCGAGGGTTTCGCCGTCGACGTGACATTCGGCGGTGACCCGCATCCCGCGACCGTTGGCCAGGGCGCGCTGGCTCAGTTTCTTGTCCCCTGCGGAGTTTCCCTCGATGCAGAACGAGCGCAGCGCCATCTCGGGGTGCCGCGCAAGTTGCTCCTCGATCCACAGGCACGACCGCCAGGTGCAGGCCGTCGTCATGTTCTGCCCGGAGGCATCGCCGGTCTCGTACTCGAACACCACGTCAACGCTGCGACCGATCTGCAACGGCACCAGCCCGATCAGACGTGCATGCCGGGAAACCTCGGCGATCTGCACGGACAGGTCCTGCGTCTGCTCGGCGATCCAGGTGGCAAACCGGCTGGCCGCGACAATGTCGGTGAAATCGAAGCGCGGCGAACGCACCATCTGCTGGCCGAGGACCCGGGTCCGCACGCCACCCGCGCACGACACCGCGTGCGCCCCGCGGGTCGCCGAGGCGACCAGCGCACCCTCGGTGGTGGCGAACGGCGCGGGAATCCACCCGGTGGCACGGTTACCGTCGAACAGCAACGGTCCGGCCAGGCCGACCGGAATCGCCACACTGCCAACCAGATTCTCGATGTTGCCGACCAAGCGCGCTGGATCCAGATCGAAGCGGTCGAGCGACTTGAGTGCGGAACCGCTCAGGCCGCGGACCCAGTCCAGGCGCCGCCGCCGGGCGGGCTCGTTCTCGTGACCACGATCGGGCACCCGCATCATCGCGGGCTCGGTCGAATCCATCAGCAAAGCGCCTCTCTCCAGGTCGCGATGCGCCCCATCCAGGCACAGCATCAGCGGGTCGCGCAACCGAAAATTTGTTACGGCCGCAACTTGCCAGCCGGTAGGTTAACACAGCCTTGGTGTTACCCGGTCCACACAATTCGCCCCCGCTGGTCAACAGCACTTCATGGCCGGAGCGTGATTCACCGCATTTGCCGGGGACCGCTCACCCCGTGGGAGCGGGCACCGCAGCACGCCGGTGGCGCAGCCGCGCGACGGTCGCCACGACGGTGATCCAGAGCGCGCCGAGGACCCATCCGGCGACCACATCGGTCATCCAGTGCACACCGAGATACACCCGACTCAGTCCGATGGCGAGCGACAGGACCGGTGCGGCGAGCAGCACATCGGGATGCTCGCGGATCCAGGCCGACCCCCGGAACAGGGCGACGGCGATCAGCCCGAAGACGACCGCGCTCATCATCGCGTGCCCCGACGGCATCGACTGATAGGCGGCGTGGGCAAGGCGATCCCCGGCCGGCGGACGGTCGCGGTCGAACGCCCGCTTGAGGACGATCATCACCACATACGCCGACCACGAACCGGCCAGGATCATTGCGGAACTGCGCCATTGGCGAAACACCGCGAATGCCGCGCTGGCCGCTATCGTGACAACGGTCAGCGTCGCCGTCGAGCCGAGCCAACTCAGCCCATACGCGAGGGCCGTCCAGAATCCGCTGCGGTTGTCGACAACAAAACCGAGGACCCCGGTGTCCACCGGCGGGATCGACATCGCACCCAACAGATCGCTTCGCATGGCGCCACCGTATCGGAGGTCGCTATGCCCGGGTCGCGGGTGCGACGTGGGTGATGCCGGCAGCGTCGCGCCACCACCGGAGGTGATGGTCGCCGGTATCGGTCGCGACGATCAGGTCGTCGTGCACGACGACCGTCCCGCGCGGGTTCACCAACCCCTGCTCGGCCGCGAAGACGACGGTGCCGGCGTCGGCACCCCACGTCGTCGCCCGGCCCGCGCCGACCACCCGCGCCGCGACCGCCTCCGTCGCCACCGGAAGATCGAGGAGTTCGGCGAGTTCGTGTGCCGCATCGGCACCGACCGGCAGGCCGGCGATGACCGCCCGGCCGGGGTCCACCACAAACAGATAGTGCACCGCGTCGATCACCACCGCAGCCTCGACCACCGACCCGTCGAGGACGCGGACACCGGGCCGGCCGTCGAGGAGCGCGTCCAGCGCTTCGGGATCGACGTCGCGGCGTCCGAGCGCGGCGACGACCTCGCCGTAGGCCCGCACCGCGGCCCCCGGCTCGACGACCCGGTTCCGATCTCCGAGGTTCGTCAGAAGAGCCGCCGCCGAGGCCGCGTCGGACACGGCTTCGCCCAGGAGGACCCCGGTCAGGGCGGCCGCTGCGGGATGCGCGAGGGGGTCCACGATGCCGGCGAAGGCGGGCGCGTCCGGACTGCGGTAGGACCCCAGCGCGCGGCCATCGATCCGGGCGTTCGTGCGCAGCCACCAGGCGGTGTAGCCGTCGCGGTCGGCCAGCAGCGGGGCGGTCACCGGGTCGCCGGCGAGCAGTGTCAAAGCCTCGCTCCAACGGTCATCGGGAACCAGATCAAGGTCGCGCACCGCAACGATCGCCGCCGGCGGCTCGGGGAGCGTCGCCCACCACCGATCCTCGTCGTCGAGGTCGTGGTCCGGCGCGGTCGGCCACTGCGCCGAGATAGTCAGGAACCCCCATCCGACTCCGGCGCGGCGCAGCGCCGAGGATCCGTACCGATCCGCCACCGCAGCGTCGACCAGTGCAAACGGCAGGTCGTCGCCGAGGGCCGCCGCCAATGGTGAGTCTGGGAGCAAGAGCTCGTCCACATGGACCAGCTCCCCGTCACTGTCGGGCAAGAGGAGCTCGGCGGCCACGACGGGTGCCAGTGCCGCATCCGGATCGGCCGCCAGCAGGGCGAGCACCTCATCGCCGAGCGCGCGGACCTCGGCGTCGGCGCCGTTGTCGGCGACATCGGCCAACGCGGCGGCGAGGCCCTCATGCGCAACCAGCTCCCCGATTCCGACCCGATGTGCCCCCAGTCGTTCGAGGAGTGGGTGCACCGCGTCGGGGGCGACCATGGGCGCCCACGACGCCCGGACGCCGGGCGGCGCGAGACCAAGTCCGCGCGCGCCCAGGTTGCGCCGGCCGTCGACGCGCGGTACCGGTAGCGCGCCGAGCTCCTCGGCGTCGCCCGCGGTTCCGACCAGCGGCGCGAGCGCCTCGTAGAGGTCGGCCCACCACCGATCCGGGCGGTCGATGCCGGCCAGCGCCTCGGCAATGTCGGCCAACCCGATCGCGCGCGCCCCGACCGCGATCAGCCCGGCCCGCGCAACCGGCCCGGACACGCCCGGGTGGGCGAGCGAACCGAGCACCGGCCCCAGACACGCCGCGAGGTCGTCGGACAGGTCCGCGATGATGAGGGTGCGCGCCGGCACCAGATCCGCGTCGCCACTCGCCGGCGGCACCCAGGCGTTGGACCGCAACTCGTCGCCGATCGCCGCCAGCAGCCGTCCGTCGACGGGGTTGCGGCCCATCCCGCGCGGCACCAGCGCCGGTCGATCAGCGGGGTCCAGCGCCAGCACCAGCGCGAGATACCCGGGCGCCACCACCCCGACATCGACACCGGGCATGAGGTGGCGCCGGTCGGGGGTCACCGGCAGGCGCGCAATCACCCGGGCCGGCACCGATATCTCGATGTCGGTGGGCGTCGGGGTGCGCAGCACTTCGGGATGTTCGGGCAAACCGGCGCGTGGCCGCAGCCACCGCACACCGCCGGTCACGGCTTCGCGCCACACCAGACCGGCGCCGGGCATCGCCGTGGCCGACTCGAAGCGGATCAGGCCGCCGGCGCGCACGACGGTCACCGAGCTGTCACCGACGGTGATCTCGCTCAGCGACGGCAACTCGAGGAGGCGGTCGCAGGCCTGCTCGGCAATGTCGGCCAGCAGCTCGTCGGTATTGACACCCTCGCGGGGCCACAGCACGATCTCGGTGTCGAATCCGCCGGCCGGCGGGGCCTGCCCAAGCCACGCCAGGCGCAGCAGCGGGACAGCCTCGTCCCGCAGGCTGAAGCCGGTGCCCAACTCGGCGATGGCCTGCTCGGTTTCACCGCGGTCGAAGACGAGAGTCGCGGTGCGCGAGCGGATCTCGACGCGGTCGGCGACGGGCACGACGGCGGAGAACCCGACGCCGAATCGCCCGACGATCGCGGCGTCGGCGTCCTTCGACGACACGCGCAGCGCCAGCAGCGAGGCGGCACCGGCGGCGCTCAGCGGCGCTCCGGTGTTCGCCAGGTGCAGCGCGCCGGCATCGTCGCGCCACACCGAGATCGCTCCGCGCACCCCCGCCTCGGCTGCAGCATCGGCGGCGTTGGCCGCAAGTTCGATGAAGAGCCGATCGCGATAGCCGACTGCGGCGAGGTCTGTCTCGGCGCGGGAGTCCTCGATTAGTCGAGTCGGCGAGGCCCGCCAGCCGGCGAGAACGGCGGCACGCAGCGCCGCCACCCCGAAGGGGTCGACGATCGCGGGTTCGACGGGTTCGGCGTCACCGGGCACGACAGTCAGTCCGCCGCGGCGAATACCTCAAGCACCCCGTCGTCGAATGGGTCGAACTCCGGCGTCGATACCGGCGGCTTGGCGATGACGTCGGAGTGGGCGCCGCAACCGTACTCGGCGGAGACCACGTGGCCGTCGGCCGAGTACTCGTTGGCACACACCCCGAACGTGAAGCGCAGCGCACCGGCCAACGGAAGGTAGAAACCACAGGTGTCACACGAGTGTTTGGCCGCCTGCGCCATCGCCGACGACGGACCGTAGTCGCCGTCATACCAGCGCTGCGCCGCCTCGTCGCGCCCCTGCGGGCTCAGCAACCGCTTGCGTCCCAGGCCGAGTTCCCCGTCGACGGCGGCGGCGTCACCGGTGTCGACCTGGTTGGGCACCAGGCGCGGATCGTCGGGTTCGGCCGCCAGCCGATCGCCGGGAGTGAGGTCGCCGGCGGCCACCCGCTCGGACCACGGCACCCACGGCGGCGCGAGCAGCGCCCCGTTCCCGGGCAGCAGCACGACCTCGCTGACCGTCACCGGACCGTCGGGCGAGGTGACCGCGACAACGGCGCACCAACGCCACCCGTGGTAGCCGGGCAGGGCGGCCGCGAAATAGTGCGCGGCGGAGTTGTCGTCCTCGACGACGACCCCGACATGATCACCGGGGGCGCCGCCGTCGGCGACGATCGCCTCGCGCGCCAGGTCGACGGCGTCGCGGAGCAAGTCGAGTTGGGCTGGAAGACTCACGCCTCCAGTGTGCCTCACCGTCGCCGGGCATGGCACGCCGCCCTGTCTGCGCGCGATAGGGAACAATCGGGTGCGTGAGTCTTGGCAAGCACCCCCGGTCGGATCGCGCCCATCCCGGCGCGGGCAGCTACCCGGTGCCCGGCGTGTCCGCCCCGGCCCTGCCACCGGACGTCGAAACCGCGTATCTGTCCGACGATCGGGCCACCCAGAATCCTCATCTCCCCCCGCTGGGGCCGACGCCCACGCCCGCCGCGCCGCCCGATCCGTTCGACGGCGCCCCACCGAGGGACTCGCTCGCCCGCCGGGCGGCTCAGCGCGGCAAGCGGCTGACGAATCGGGGAATCGACACCATCGCCCGGGCGGCGACCGCGGACGGCGCGGACCGGTCGGGGCTGACCGCGCTCACCGCGCCCGTCGTCGCCAACGCCGCGGTCGACGCGGCGATGGCCATCGCGCTGGCCAATACGCTGTTCTTCGCCGCCGCCAGTGGCTCGGAGGGCAAGGTCGGGCTCTATCTGTTGCTGACGATTGCGCCGTTCGCGTTGATCGCGCCGCTCATCGGACCACTGCTGGACCGATTCCAGCACGGCCGGCGCGTCGCAATGGCCGTCACGTTCATCGCGCGGGCCGTGTTGGCCATCCTCATCGTCACCAACTACGAATGGGACGCGGCGGCGCACCAGCTGGAGTACGACCCGTGGGTCCTCTATCCGTGCGCGCTCGGGCTACTGGTCTTCTCCAAGTCGTTCGGCGTCTTGAAGTCGGCGGTCACACCGCGCGTCGTGCCGCCGACTATCGACCTGGTCCGGGTCAACTCCCGCCTCACCACTTTCGCTCTGCTCGGCGGCACTATCGTCGGCGGCGCGGTGGCCGCAGTGTTCGAGATGCTCCTGGGCACGCTGCTGCCGCTGCACTGGCCCGGGGCGATGCTGTGGCTGATGATCGTCGCCTGCGTCGGCGCCTACTTCTGCATGAAGATCCCGTCGTGGGTGGAGGTCACGGCCGGCGAGATCCCCACCACCCTCACCTATCGCGACCAGCCGAAACCGGACGTGTCCGCCCGTGAACGTGCGAGGCGCGCCGGGCGGGTGATCTCCGAGACGATCCGCCAGCCGCTCGGGCGCAATGTCGTCACCGGGTTGTGGGGCAACGGCACCATCCGCATCCTCACCGGCTTCCTCACCCTGTTCATCGCGTTCTATGCCAGAAATCAGGATCATCTCGATGGCTGGGTGCAGATGGCGATGCTCGGCGTGGTCGGCGGCGCCGCCGGTATCGGAAACGTCTTGGGCAACGGGGCGGGTACGCGCCTGCGGCTGTCCAATCCCCCATCGATCATCGTGTGGGTCGTCGTGGCGTGTTTCACCGTCGCAACAATCACGGCAATCCTGCCGTTGCTGGTGACCGGTTCGGCGACGACCATGGTCACCGCCTCGATCACCGCGTTTGTCGCTTCGGCCGGGTCCGCCGTCGGTAAGGTGTGCCTGGACTCCTCCATCCAGTCCGATCTGCCCGAGGCCTCGCGCGCGTCGGCTTTCGGCCGATCGGAGACGGTCCTGCAACTGGGCTGGGTGTTCGGGGCCAGCATCGGCGTCCTGCTGGCGCGGTCGACCTTCTCCATCGGATTCGGCGTCGTCGCCGCCCTGCTCGCGCTGGGGCTGGCCCAAACGGTCCTGACCAGCCGCGGCGCCACGCTCGTGCCCGGCGTCGGCGGCGGGCACCGACCCGACGTCGCCCCGCCCACGATGGTCACCGACGTCATCGACCGGCGCAGTCCGTCCCCTTCCCCGATGTCCCCCACCCCGGCGCGACACGACACGCCAACGCGGGTCATCAGCAGCGGCGCACACCCCCGGCATCCTCAGCCGCCGGGCCCGACCGGCGCGCCGACGCGCGCATTTCCGACCCGGCCCATCGATGATGGCCGATACCAGCCCCGGAAGGATTCATGAATCTCACCGCCTCGGAGAAGCGCTTCCTCGCCCTGATCGGCGCGTGCGTACTGGCCTTTGCGGCCATTGTGATCGGTACCGCCGCCTTCTTGGCCTCGCGCACGCACGTCGACCACCGGCCCTCGGCAACCCTTTCGGTCGGGTCGGCTTCCACTCGGGTCTATCCGACAGTGCTGTGCGACTACCAGATGAACAACTGCGACGGCGACTTCCGCAAGATCGACGCGAGCCGCCACGCGCGCTTCCCAGTCCCGATCGGCACGACTGTCCGCGTGCGCCTGTCGCCCGATGTCGCGGGGGATCCGTGGTCAATCGTCGCCCAGTACCTCACGCCCACCGGGTCGACGATGGTCCTCAAGAACTTCCGCAGTGAAACCGGCACGAGGTCGCTCTATCTCGCCTCGACGCGCGAGCGCGTCCTGATCAACATCGAGATCAGCCTGCCCGCGCGGCTGCTCGCCGGTGATTCCGACGACCAGCTCGTCCGCCGCGGCTTCTTCGCCATCAACACGACACCGACCGGTGCCGACGAACTCCTCGCCGCCTACGAACGGTCCGCTGCCGGCAAGGAGCCCCGGCAGCGCATGGTCGACGACGTCTCCGAATTCGCCAGACGCGGTTAGTGGTCGAGTTCGCGCGCCACCGCGCGGACGACCTCGGAGATCCGTTGCGCGGTCTTGCGGTCCGGGTAGCGGCCCTGCCGCAGGGCGGGCTGCACCTTGCCCTCAAGCAGGGTGATGAGGTCGGCGACCATGCCGTGCAGCTCATCGGGGGTGTGCTGGCGGGCCTCTTCACGGGCTGCCTCGCGCGTGTTCTTCGCGACGCTGGGCGCGGGTTCGAGCAGCGTCACCGACAGGGCCTGCGGGCCACGCCGGCCGGCGGCCATGCCGAACTCCACCCGCTGACCCGGCTTAAGGGCCTCGACGCCTTCGGGCAGTGCCGAGGACCGGACATAGACGTCCTCCCCATCTGGCTGCGAAAGGAATCCGAAACCCTTCTCCGAGTCGTACCACTTCACTTTGCCGGTCGGCACCGCGCTCACCTTTACCTTCTCGACCGCACCCGACGTCGTTGTCGACGATGCGCCACGGAAAAAGCGCCTTGCCCGTTATCAGAGTCGGGCAAGACGCAGCCTCGGCAACCATGATAGCGCGTGGGGTCTAGCGTGGGCACGATGGGCACCAGATCGGATGGACGGGCGGCGAGGGCGATTTTCGTGCTGGGCGTCGGCCTATTTCTGGCGGGAATCGTTGCCGTGGGAGCTCTGTTCCTGGTACCCGCCGTCTGGCCGGGACACACCGCACCGCTGCCGGTCTACCTCCTCGCCATGAGTACCCCGGCCGGCTTCTTCCTGGCTGTCGCGGCCACGGTCGCCACCGGCCGGCGCCGCACTCGCCGGCCCACTCCCGAGTCGCAATGATGCGCCGTTCGCCCGATCTGGAGCCGGCGGAGTCGCCGGCCGCGCTGCGCCGGGCGTTCAGCTGTTTCCCGTCCGGAGTGGTCGCGGTTTGCGCACACGAAGGCGGATCGGCCTTCCTGGGTATGGCCGCAAGCTCCTTCTCAACCGTCTCGCTCGATCCGCCCCTGGTGTCGGTTTGCGTACAGAACACCTCGACGACGTGGCCCCGGCTGCGCGCCCGCGCGACGGTGGGGGTCAGCGTGTTCGCCCACGACCAATCCGACTTGTGCCGCCAACTCGCCGGGCCGGCACCGGAGCGGTTCACCGGGGTCGAACTCCTCTCCACCGACGACGGCGCGCTCTTCGTCGCGGGTGCAGCGGCCCACCTGTCCTGCGGACTGCACGCGGAGTTTCCCGGCGGTGATCACCTTGTGGTGCTCCTGCGCATTCGATCGCTGGCAGCCGACCCACAGCTGGATCCGCTGGTATTCCATGCAAGCACCTTTCGCACGCTGCGGATCGACCCCGCTGCTGAAGGAGCGGTGACCGGGACCACGTCCTGACTGTGACCTTCGTCACATAACGAAATGATCACGATACGGACACGAACCGGGAATTGGTGCCTGAACTGGGCGAACACTGAACCTGTACAGGAGACCCACTATTCTGGCCGAGTCAGGCTTTCGGCGGTTCGGGTAGGACACACCGCCACCACCCCGTAACCTCGTCGGTGGCCCTCATCCGATGGCCATCGCAGTATCCGACGCAGCCGGTCGCGCCGAGCCTCATTCCACCGGCCGCGTCGCCCGAACAACACAGTTCAGGAATGAGGACGGGGGACCCATCTCCCGTGAGAACGGGTTCTGACGGACAGCAGTCCGCCGGAATCCTTGGGGTGTAGCCGCACCGACACGCAGGTGTCACCGTGGCCGGGCAACCTCTCGCTCGAACCCGACAGCTGACTTCGTAGGCGCGTGGAGAGAGGAAACTCATCTATGTCCGGACGTCATCGCAAGCAGACGACCACATCGACCACCAAGACCATCGCCAAGGTCGCCCTCACCTCCGCCGTACTCGGCGGCGGCGCGGCGCTGGCCTCCGGTGCGACCGCCCACGCGGCCACCGACTCCGAGTGGGACCGCGTGGCGGCCTGCGAGTCGGGCGGCAACTGGGCCATCAACACCGGCAACGGCTACCACGGCGGCCTGCAGTTCTCGCCGGGTACCTGGGCCGCACACGGCGGCACCCAGTTCGCCCCCACGGCAAACCAGGCCACCAAATCGCAGCAGATCGCCGTCGCCGAGCGCGTCCTCGGGTCTCAGGGCAAGGGCGCCTGGCCGACCTGCGGCACCGGGCTCTCCGGCGCCACCCACCGTGATCCGGCCACCTCGCCGAACCTGAACGCCAATAAGGCGGCGCCCGCCTCGCTGAAGGCCACGTCGAAGGCCAAGGACAGCAACGAGGTCCGCGCCCAGGTCGACGGCGTCGTGAAGGCCCGCCAGAAGAAGGGTCAGATGGACCCGACCGTCTCCACGATCTGGGATGCGGCCAAGGCCAGCGGCTACAAGCTCGACAAGGGCCAGGTCGACCTCTACAACCAGCACAAGGGCCAGCTCCCGTTCGCCAACTAACGGCGACCGCAGGACAGTCCAGACAGACAACGGCGCCCCGCACACATCGTGCGGGGCGCCGTTGTCTGTTTGTTGGTCGCTCAGGTGTTGATGATGGTCATCGGATTCGTGTAGAGCAACTCGTCCTGCGGCAACGGCAAAGTGGTCGACCCGAATGGTGACAACGCACCGGCGACGCCGGCGGCGAACTCCGATACGGCGTGCTCACCATCAGGGTAGGGCCAGCCGTTGTCGACATACTTCTGCCGGGACTCATCGACGATCTGCTCGACATCGCGCTTCACGTCCTGGACGATCTCGTTCTCGCTCACGCTCCACATTCTGCCATGCGGGCCGCTGTGCCGGGCGATGAACCCGCACACACCGGCGCGACCCCTGCCGGGATCTGCGGACACTAGACTCGTCGAGGTGAGCGCCACCGACCAGCCAAGCGGATTGGCCCACACGTTGGCGCAACTCACCGACGACGAGCTGGTCGAGCTCCTCCTCGTGCGCGCCGATCTGGCGTCACCGCCGCCGGGCGGCGTGAGCGTGCTGGCGCAGCGGGCGATGTCGGCCGGCTCGATCAACCGCGCGGGCGACGACCTCGACTTGCTGCACGCGGCCATCATCGAGGTACTCCTGGATGCCACCGGCGGTGCGCACGGCACCCGTGCGCGGCGCGCCATCACCGAGGCAGCGGTGCGCACGGCCCTGACGGGCCGGGCCGAACCCGCCGAGATCAACGCCCACCTCGCGTCCCTCCGCAACCGCGCGCTCCTCTGGCGCGATGAGGCGGGCCTGCACATCGCCGGGCACACCGCTGCGGCGCTGCCCTGGCGGACACGACACATCGTCACCGAGCCCGGGCTGCGGTCACCCGGACAGTGGCGCGAACTACTCGATGGACTCGACACGCCCGCCCGCGACGTCCTGACCGCTCTGGCGACCGGCCCCAGCGTCGGCCTGACCAAGGATGCCGGACCCGACGCCGACCCGACCCGTCCGGTTCCGCGCCTGCTGGCGATGGGTCTCCTCGCACGCGTCGACCCCCAACTGGTGGAGATCGAACCGGCCGTGGCACAGATGGTCCGCGGGGAACCGCCGATCGAACTGGGCGATCTGCGCCCACCCCCGCTGCCCGCTGCCACACCGGCGTCGGCACTCGGCGGGTCGGGCGGGCTCACCGCCACCGCCGCCGGCGCCGCGCTGGAGTTCATTCGGGAGACCGGCGACGTCGTGACGAGCCTTGGCCGGGTCCCCGCCCCCGAACTCAGTTCCGGCGGTATCGGCATCCGGGAACTGCGCCGCATCGCCAAGGGCGTCACCCTGCCCGCGTCGCGGGTGGGTCTCATCGTCGAACTGTGCGGGCACCTGCACCTGATCGATGTCGGCTTCCCCGAACCCGAGCCAGCCCGGTATGACGGCGAACACGTGTGGGCTCCCACCATTGCCGCCGACGCCTGGACGCACCAGCCGCGCGCCCGGCAGTGGGCGGCCCTCGCGACGGCCTGGCTGTCCCTGGACCGCCGGGCGTGGCTGATCGGTGACCGCGACCGGGAGGGCGGGGTGGTCGGCGCCCGCGGCCCCACAGCCGATCAGGTCGCGCCGCGGGAGCGGCGATTGGTGCTGACCGCACTGGACGAGGCCGGCGCGGGGGTGGCCCCCACCGTCGACGACCTCGTCTCCCGGCTGCTCTGGCTCCGGCCCCGGCTGCGCCGGCGCCTCACCCGCCAGGCGGTGACCCACACGCTGCGCGAGGCCACCGAAGTGGGACTGGTGGCCCACGGCGCGCTCACCGACGTCGGGCGCCTCATCCTGGCCGACCCCACCGACGACGAGTTGACCGCGGCGATGGACCGGGCGCTGCCCGCGCCGGTGGACCACTTCCTCGCCCAGGCGGACCTGACGTTGATGGTGCCGGGCCCGATGACGGCGGAACTGGCCGCCGACGTGGCCCTTCTCGCCGACCTGGAGTCAGCCGGTGCGGCGTCGGTGTACCGCGTCACCGAAGACAGCGTGCGCCGCGCTCTCGATGCGGGACGCACCGGCGCAGAGTTGAACGCACTGCTCGCAGCCCACTCCAAAACCCCCGTGCCCCAAGGACTCACCTACTTGGTGGATGACGTCGCGCGTCGCCACGGCACGTTGCGCGTCGGTGTCGCCACCTCCTTCGTCCGCTGCGACGACCCGGCGACGATGACCGCCGTGCTGCGCTCCAAGGCAGCCGAGAACCTGGCACTGCGGCCACTGGCCCCGACGGTTCTGGTGTCACCGGCCCCGCTGCGCGACGTGCTCGACGCCCTGCGCGCCGCCGGATTCGCCCCGGCGGCCGAGGACTCGTCCGGCACGCTGGTGGATGTGCGGGCCACCGGTGTGCGCGTCGCCACCCGCCACCGGCCGGCCGGCCCGCGCCGCACCGCGCACCTCCCATCGCCGGGCATCGTCTCGATCGAACAACTCGAGTCGGTGGTCGCCCGGATGCGCAGCGCCGACGCCGCCGCGGACCAGGCCCGCACCGCCCGGGGCAAGGGGGTCAGGGCGAGCGGGGGCGGCGAGTCCGTGACCGCGCTCATCACCCTCGCCATGCGAACCGGTCGCCGGCTGCGAGTCGACTACGTCGACTCCCACGGCACTGCGTCGCGCCACGTCGTCAAGGTCGCCCTACTGCGCGCGGGCCGTATGATCGCCACCGAGGTTCCCTCTGGTGACGAGGTGCAACTGTCGGTGCACCGGATCACCTCGGTCGAACTCCTCGACTGATCGTGGACAATGGTGCGGTGACCGACGGACCCCTCATCGTGCAATCGGACAAGACCCTGCTCCTCGAGGTCGACCATCCCGACGCCTCGGCGGCGCGCGCCGCCATTGCGCCATTCGCCGAGTTGGAGCGCGCCCCCGAACACGTTCACACCTACCGGGTGACACCGCTGGCACTGTGGAACGCCCGCGCTGCGGGCCACGACGCCGAACAGGTCGTCGACGCACTGGTGACGTTCTCGCGCTACGCGGTGCCCCAGCCGCTGTTGATGGACATCGTCGACACCATGGGCCGGTTCGGCCGCCTGCAGCTGGTCAAACACCCCGCGCACGGACTGACCCTGGTCAGCTTCGACCGGGCCGTACTCGAAGAGGTGCTGCGCAACAAGAAGATCATCCCGATGCTGGGCGCGCGGATCGACGACGACACGGTCATCGTGCACCCGTCCGAACGTGGACGGCTCAAACAGATCCTCCTCAAGGTCGGCTGGCCGGCGGAGGACCTCGCCGGCTACGTCGACGGTGAGGCGCATGCGATTGAGCTGGACCAGTCCGACTGGGAGCTGCGGGACTATCAGGCACTGGCGGCCGAGTCTTTCTGGGCCGGCGGATCGGGCGTGGTCGTCCTCCCCTGCGGTGCGGGAAAGACGATGGTCGGCGCCGCGGCGATGGCGAAGGCGGGCGCGACGACGCTGATCCTGGTCACCAACACCGTCGCCGGCCGCCAGTGGAAGCGGGAGTTGATCGCGCGAACCTCACTCACCGAGGAGGAGATCGGCGAATACTCCGGGGAGCGAAAGGAGATCCGGCCGGTCACCATCGCGACCTATCAGGTGATGACCCGCAAGACGAAGGGCGAGTACCGCAACCTCGACCTGTTCGACTCGCGCGACTGGGGCCTGATCATCTACGACGAGGTGCACCTGCTGCCCGCACCGGTCTTTCGGATGACCGCAGACTTGCAGTCCCGTCGCCGACTGGGCCTGACCGCCACCCTGGTGCGCGAAGACGGCCGGGAGGGTGACGTGTTCAGCCTGATCGGACCCAAACGGTTCGACTCCCCGTGGAAGGACATCGAAGCACAGGGATGGATCGCACCGGCTGAGTGCATCGAAGTGCGTGTGACGCTCACCGACTCCGAGCGACTCACCTATGCGGTCGCCGAGAACGACGAGAAGTACAAGCTCTGCTCGACGGCACACACCAAGGTCAACGTCGTGAAGTCCATCCTCGATCGCCATCCCGGCGCGCCGACGCTGATCATCGGCGCGTATCTCGACCAACTCGAGGAACTCGGCGAGGCACTTGACGCCCCGGTGATCCAGGGATCGACGAAGACCAGGGACCGCGAAGCGCTATTCGACGCGTTCCGGCGCGGCGAGATCCAGCGGCTCGTCGTGTCCAAGGTCGCCAACTTCTCCATCGACCTGCCCGAGGCCTCGGTCGCCGTTCAAGTGTCGGGCACGTTCGGCTCACGGCAGGAGGAGGCTCAGCGCCTCGGGCGGCTGTTGCGCCCGAAGCACGACGGCGGTCAGGCGCACTTCTATTCGGTTGTCTCGCGCGACACCCTCGACGCCGACTACGCGGCACACCGTCAGCGCTTCCTCGCCGAGCAGGGCTACGCGTACCGGATCGTCGATGCCGACGACATCGTTGGACCCGCCATCGGCGAGGCCGGCTTGGAAGAGGAGCCGTGAACCCGGCTGACCGGCCGCCAGCGACCTCACAGAAACAGCTGTTAGCATTTCGTGACAAAATCAGATCGTTGTCAGAATGAATCGGATCACCCAAACAATCTTGACGTGAGGTAGTCCCCATGCGCACCACCGTCCTCGCCTTCCCGCTGACGGCCGCGATGGCCGTGGCACTGGCCGCGGCACCCGCCCTGGCCGATACCGGCAGCCTCGGATCGTCTGCCTTAGGCAGCCTCGGGTCCTCGAACAACACACCGCAGCATTACGGCAAGCAGGGCCGCGCCGATGCTCCCAACGGTGTTCGGTCGATCAACACCTGGGTATACGCGCCCTCCGCGTCGGCGCGCTCGGATTCCACGTACCCGGTCGGGGCCCAGGTTGGGGTGAAGTGGAACTCGGTCATTGCCGCCGGCAACCAGATCGATGGACCCGAGTGCACGATGAGCGTGCGCATCACCGGCCCCAAGGCTCCGGGCCCCTTCTCCACCAAACTGTGCACGTCGAAGTACGCGTGGAAGCTGAACGTCAGGGGCACCTATATTGCCCGGGTCACCGACGGCATCTCGGGCGCCTCCAACGCCGTGCGATTCGAAATCAGCTGATCAGACCGGGGACGCGATTCCGGTAGCGCTCTCCGGCGCGGACCGGCATCGGTGTCGTCGCGTCAGTGTCGTCGCCCCATCCACGGAAACGGAAGCCGGGTCAAATTGCGCACCACGTCGGAGACGGTGGGCACTTCGGCCGCCCGCGAGGCATCGAGCGCTGCCGCGACGGCCCCGGGTAGGTACAGTTCGGTCTCCTCGCGTCGGCCGCGCAGCTGAAACGAACCGCGGTGGACCCAGTTGTCCGCCTCATCGCCAGCCGCGTGCACGGCATCGCCGCTGGCCACGACGGGGACTTTGGCATCCTTGGCGATCTCGGACAGCCGTGCACACTCGTTGACCGGATCGCCGATAACCGTGTATTCGTAGCGGGTCTGCGCGCCGATGTCGCCGGCGAACACCGTGCCGTGCGACACCCCGATGCCCCATTTGATCGGTAATTCCTCACGCAGCCGGTCAGCCAGTTCACGCGAGGCGCGCAACGCCGCCGCAGCAGCGTCCGCAACCGCGACGGGGGCACCGAAAACGGCGAGCGCGGCATCACCCTCGAACTTGTTGATGAAACCGCCGTGCTCGTCGATGACCTCGGCGACGACGGTGAAGAACCGGTTGAGCAACCCGGCCACCGCTTCAGGGTCCAGGTGCGCGCCCATCATCGTCGAACCGGTGATGTCGACGAACAGAACTCCGACCGACGGTGTCGTCGCGCCGGACATCTCATCGCCTCGAGCCAGCGCGTGCTCGGCGACGGTGGACCCGACGTGCCGCTCGAACAGGCCGCGTACTCGTTCGCGTTCGGCGAGACCGTCGACCATCTGGTTGAAGCCGTGTTGGAGGACCCCCAACTCGGAACTGTCGTACACCGCAACCCGGGCGTCCAGGTTACCGCCCTGCACCTCGTCCATCGCGGTGGCCAGGTCGTCGAGTGGGTCCACGACTGCCGATCCGACGAGCAGCACGACGCGGGTGCCGGCGGCCAGACCGATCAGCGCGATGATCACGGTGACCCAGTCGACCGTTCCGCTCACCAGCGGAAGCAAGCCGGTGTGGCGACCGAAGTTCACTGCGAGCAACCCCAGCATGGGCACCGCCGACGACACCAGCCAAACCGCGAGCAACCGGGTGCGGACACTGGTCCTCGCTTCGACGGCAACCTGGTCGCGCATCGCCATCACCGATAGGGGCCGCGCAGCGCGCTCGGCAAAGATGTAGGTGAGGCACCCGCTGGACACCGCCGCGAGCGAGAACGCACCCGTCATGACGAGAAAGTCGCGGGAGCCGATTCCGAGTATCAGCGCGAACATCAGATAGAGGAACAGCGAGATGGCCCAGGCGGCCATGGTACCCAGCACCTGCCGCAGGGGGATCTTCTGAATCGATTCCCGCCGACCGGGCTCGGGCGGCGCACCGGATAGGAACCAGTTCAGGTGCGGACGCAGTGCGATCAGACCGAAAACGAGGTTGAGCGCCGTGCCCCCGACGATCGCGAGCAGCATCGCCCACAGCAGCGCGGTGTCCAGGCTCAGCATCTGCCGGATGTTGCCCCCGTTGAGGGCGAGCTGGACCAGGAGGAAGGTCTCCAATCCGATGATCGCGTTGCCGCCCACCAGGGCTACCGCCGACGCGGAGATGGATCCAGCGGCCATGCGCTTGCGCTGTTCGTCGGTCAGCCCCGACCACGAGCGCTGATCAAAACCGGGCAGTTCCTGCTGGTGCAGCATCCGCATCCGATCGATCAGGGGGCGCCACTGACTGCCAGCTGCGAAATCACGGCCGGCCACGTGTCCTCCTCGTCAGAGCGTTGATCCTGACTCTAGTGGACGCGTGGCCGGTTCCCTAGGAATCCGCTCAGGCCTGCAGACCGGCTTCGATCTCCAGGGTGATGGTGATCTTGTCCCCGACGACGACGCCGCCGCCTTCGAGTGGCATCTCGATGTCGACGCCGAAGTCCTTGCGGCTGATGACGGTCTTCGCTTCGAACCCGGCGACCGGGCCGTTGCCCATCCCGGGGTTCACACCGTTGAACTCGAGCTCCAACTCAACCGGCCGGGTCACGCCCTTGAGGGTGAAGTCGCCGGTGAGGATGTAGTCGTCGCCATCCGGGCGGACGCCGGTGCTCACGAAGGTGGCGGTGGGGTACTTCTCGGCGTCGAAGAAGTCGGCACTGCGAACATGTCCGTCACGCTGCTCGTTTCGGGTGTTGATGGAGTCGACGGCGATCTGCGCGGTCACCGACGGGGTACCGTCCGGCGCGATGGTGATCGAGCCGGAGAAGGTGTCGAAGGTGCCGCGCACCTTGCTGACCATGAGGTGTTTGACCGAAAAGCCGACGGTTGAATGGGCGGCGTCGATCGCCCAGGTGCCTGCTTGGATCGGGGCGGCTACTGCGACGGACATGAGGTACTCCTTGCTGGGATTGTGATTGGTACACCCAGCATAACCGGACTATGGTCCGGTTAATTCCCGGCAGATCGAGACTTCGCTCACTGCCAGGCAAATACCGGCTGTTCAAGCTGGTCAACACGGGTCGGACGGTCCCGCAACACCACCTCGGCGAACTGATAAAGCACTGCGGCAGTGGGGGCGTGGATAGTCCGGTCCAGCAGGGGCATCTGGATGACCGGCCGTGGCGATTGCGCAATCGTCAGGAACCGCGGCGTCCGCAGCAGGTCCTCGAACGGGACGAAATAGCTCTGCGCGACCTCGGCCGGATTCGGGATCAACGGCGGATCGTCGTCGAGCCAGCACACCACCGGCGTGATGAGGTAGCCCGACCGCGTCGGGTAGTCGTCGAGGACTCCCGCCACATCCGGCACGGACGCGACGATGCCGGTCTCCTCGTGGAGCTCGCGCAGGGCCGCCTCGACCGCGGACTCCCCGTCGTCGATCCGCCCACCCGGCAGCGCGAACTGGTTCGGATGGTTGCGCATCGTCGGTGGCCGCCGAAGGATCCAGATCCCCTGCGAGTCGCCGCGCCGCACCACGGTCAACGCTACCGCCGACTCACGCAAGTCGCCCGGGTCCTCGACCGCCCGCCGCGGCCACCTCGACAGACGTTCGTGCGCCACCTCACGAGAAACATTCACCTAACCAGTACTAGCACCTGGACAGCTGTCTACTCTGGGGGCATGTCGCAAACAGTCACAGGTGTCATCGCCCGTTCCAAGAAGGCCCCGACCGAGGTCGTCGACGTCGTCATCCCCGATCCCGGACCACGCGATGTGGTCGTCACCGTCCAGGCGTGCGGGGTCTGCCACACCGACCTCGCCTACCGCGAGGGCGGGATCAACGACGAGTACCCCTTCCTGCTCGGCCATGAGGCCGCCGGCGTCATCGAAGCGGTGGGTACCGACGTCAGCCACGTAGAAGTCGGCGACTTCGTCATCCTCAACTGGCGCGCGGTCTGCGGCGAATGCCGCGCCTGCAAGCGCGGGCGCCCGTGGTACTGCTTCAACACTTTCAACGCCAGCACCCCGATGACGCTGACCGACGGCACCGAGCTCACCCCGGCACTGGGGATCGGCGCCTTCGCCGAGAAGACACTGGTCCACGAACTGCAGTGCACCAAGGTCAACCCCGACACCGATCCGGCCGTCGCCGGCCTGCTCGGCTGCGGCGTGATGGCGGGCCTCGGCGCCGCGGTGAACACCGGTGGCGTCGGCCGCGGCGACTCGGTGGCCGTCATCGGCTGTGGTGGTGTCGGCGACGCCGCGATCGCCGGGGCCAAGCTGGCCGGCGCGACGACGATCATCGCCATCGACCGCGACCCGGCAAAACTGGAGTGGGCGCGCGAACTCGGCGCCACGCACACGATCGATGGTTCACAGGTCGGCGATGTGGTCACCGCGGTGCAGGACCTCACCGACGGAAACGGGGCGGACGTCGTCATCGACGCGGTCGGTCGGCCCGAGACGTACCGGCAGGCCTTCTACGCGCGCGATCTGGCGGGCGTCGTCGTACTCGTCGGAGTGCCGACACCGGAGATGCAGCTGGAAATGCCGCTGATCGACTTCTTCTCCCGCGGCGGTGCACTGAAATCGTCGTGGTACGGCGACTGCCTGCCCGAGCGCGACTTCCCCATGCTCATCGACCTCTACGAGCAAGGCCGGTTGCCGCTGGACAAGTTCGTCAGCGAGAAGGTCGGCATCGAGGACGTGGAGGCCGCGTTCTCGGCAATGGAAGCGGGCACGGTACTGCGCTCGGTGGTGGTCCTCTGATGAGCCTGCGGATCGATCACGTCATCACGTCGGGAACCTTCAGTCTTGACGGCGGGAACTGGGACGTCGACAACAACATCTGGGTCGTGGGCGATGACGACGAGTGCGTCATCATCGATGCCGCGCATACGGCCCAGCCAATCCTCGACGCGGTCGGCGGGCGCACTGTCAAAGCGATCGTGCTGACCCACGGCCACAACGACCACGTGACCGTCGCCCCAGAATTGGCCGCTGCCACCGGCGCACCGATCCTGCTGAACCGCGGCGACGACATGCTGTGGGAGCAGACCCATCCCGGCGTCACCCATGACGATTTGGCCGACGGACAGGAAATCGCCATCGGCGGCACCGTGCTGCGCGCAATCAACACCCCGGGTCACTCCCCCGGCTCGACGGTGCTGTACGCGCCCGGGTTGAGTGTGCTGTTCTCCGGCGACACCCTGTTCCACGGCGGGCCGGGCGCAACCGGGCGCAGCTTCTCCAACTTCGACGACATCGTCGACTCGATCACCGCGAAACTCCTGTCCCTGCCGCCGGAGACGGTCGTCCACACCGGCCACGGCGATTCGACCACCATCGGCGCCGAAGCCCCCCATCGCCAGGAGTGGATCGACCGGGGTCACTGAACGGTCGGCCAGGCTGCGGAGATCCGCCCCGTAGCGGACCATCGACGTGATAATCACGCCGGCGGCTCGCGGAGGGGCCGATCTCCGCAGCGCGACTGAACAGGTTTTGTCATGGCTTCACCTAAGCGCTGACTGGCGTTCACCACGGCGACAGTCGATGCTTGGGTGATCGGCGCACGCTGATGGCGATAGCCCACTGAGCACAACGGAAGGCGCGCCGAGAATGACGTCCTTGTGGAAACGAGCACTACCGATAATCCCGGTTGTCGGCGTGGCCGGCCTGGCCGCCTACGACCTCCTGCAGAAGCGGCACGCCATTCTGCGGAACTTCCCCGTCGTCGGGCACGCGCGGTACGCACTCGAGGCGGTTGGGCCGGAACTGCGCCAGTACATCGTCAGCAGCAATGATGAGGAACGACCCTTCAGCCGGAACCAGCGGCGCTGGATCTACGCGTCGTCGAAACTCCAGAACAACTACTTCGGCTTTGGCGCCGACAACGACACCGAGTTCACCCAGGGCTATCCAATCATCAAGCACCGCACCTTCTCCGACATCGCGCCGGCCACCAAGGCCAACCGCGGTCGGGGTGACAATGTGCCGGCGGCCAAGGTACTCGGCGGCCATCGGGAGCGGCGCGGTGCCTTCCGCCCCGCATCGGTCGTCAACGTTTCCGCAATGAGTTTCGGGTCGCTGTCCGCGGCCGCGATCGAAGCCGTCAATCGGGGGGCGGCCAAAGCGGGCGCCATGCACAACACCGGCGAGGGCGGAATTTCCGACCACCATCGGCACGGCGCGGACCTGACCCTGCAGATCGGCACCTCCTACTTCGGCTGCCGCGACGAGAACGGCCGGTTCGATCTGACCAAACTCATCGACATCGTCGATTCCAACCCGGTCAAGGCGATTGAGATCAAGCTCAGCCAGGGCGCCAAGCCCGGCCTGGGCGGGCTACTGCCCGGCGCGAAGGTGACTCCGGAGATCGCCGCGATCCGCGGCATCCCAGCGGGAGTGGACTGCGCAAGCCCGTCCCGTCACACCGAGTTCGACAGCGCCGACTCACTGCTGGACTGGGTCGAACTGCTGGCGAGTGAGACCGGCGTGCCGGTCGGTATCAAGTCGGCGGTGGGCAACCTCGACTTCTGGTCCGAACTCGTCGATCTGATGAGCACCACCGAGCGCGGTGTCGACTTCGTGACGATCGATGGCGGCGAAGGCGGCACCGGCGCGGCACCGCTGATCTTCAGCGAGTCGGTCTCGCTGCCGTTCCGCATCGGATTCTCGCGCGTCTACGCACAGTTCGCCGAGGCCGGGATCGCCGACCACGTGGTGTTCATCGGATCGGGCAAGCTGGGCCTGCCCGACAACGCGGTGGTCGCCTTCGCGCTCGGCTGCGACATGGTCAACGTCGCCCGCGAGGTGATGATGTCCATCGGCTGTGTCCAGGCACAGAAGTGCCATACCGGCAAATGTCCGACCGGCATTGCCACCCAGGACAAGTGGCTGGCACACGGCCTCGAACCACTCACCAAGGCCGACCGTGCGGCGAACTACATCCGAACCCTCCGCCGCGATCTGCTGAAGGTGTCCGAGGCCTGCGGCGTCGCCCATCCCGGGCTGATCACCACCGACGATCTCGACATCCTGAACGGCCACGAATCCGCCACCACGCTCCGCAAGGTCTACGGGTACGAGGCCAAGTGGGGCGTCCCCAACGAGTTCGACGCGGCCGAGATCTCCACCATCATGAACGGGCCGCGTTGACCGCCCGATAGGCGCCAGGCGCCACAACACAGGAGGGCCCGCCGGCGACGGCGGGCCCTCCTGTGTTGTGGCCAGAGTCGGGATCGAACCGACGACCTTCCGCTTTTCAGGAGTGCGCTTGAGCATTGCCGCAGGTCGCCGGTTCCCACCCCAGAGCGGTGACCTGGGCTTTCTCGGCGTAGGTCGCAGCTGGGCGATCGGCTTGTGTGTCACTTCCGTGTCACCTGGTGTCACCTGACCCCTGATCGGGCTACGCCCGCCGCAGCGCGTCACGCAGCTCACGCATCCACATCTGCGTGAACTCCACCCGCTCCCCGGCCGGCACGTCCGCGGCGACCAGCTCCGCCCAGACGGTCGACGTGTGCAGGTCCAACTCCGGGGTGTCGGACAGGAGGAACTGGACCGCCGCTCGCTCCGCCACCGGCATGTTCGGGTCCAGGTCACCGGATGCGGCCGCGCGCATCAGGCGGGTCTCCCAGGCGCGGCGGTCGCTACTCACCGTCACCGCGCTCCTCGCGGCGCAGCACCAACGCCGTCGTCGGTTCGCCGACTAGCTGTGGCAACGGGTCCGGCTCGCTGATCCAACCCGCGGCGTCGATACCGGCAACCGCACGCGCCGCATCGGCCGGGTGCTCGAACCTGCCGAGGTAGGGCGGTCGACCACTCAGCTCTTGGACCTCGGTCAGCGCGACGGCCCCGATCTGCGAGTAGGCAGCCTCGTACGCGTCGACCAACACCGGCATGTCTCCTGGGAGCTGGTCGAGTAGCTGGCGCAGCTCCGCGACCGTCTTCGGCGGCGGGAACGCGACGTTCTCGGTGACGGGCCGGATCACCAGGCTGTCGCCGGGTTCCCAGTCGCTCATCGCACCCTCTCGATCGCGGCGATCGTTCCGGACTCGATCTCGGTCCCGTCGCTGAGCCGAATCCGCCACGTGCGCAGCACAGACGGCAGTGCGAGCACGTCGAAGTCGCAGTACCGCTCCCCGTCGATGATGGAGACCTCGCCGTGCGTCATGTCCCAGTGCGCGTCCGGGCCGTCGCCGTAACAGGTCACCCGCCACAGGCCGCGGCGGTCAGGGGTGAGGTCGTCGACCAGTTCGCCGAGCGGTTCGTACCCCTTCTCCGAGGCCGGCGCGCAGCTCAAGCAGAGGGTGCGCAGCCAGCCGTGCGGTGTGGTGTGCCGGGTGCCGGGCTCGCCGCACTGCTCGCACGTTGCCTCACACTTCTCCTCCGCCGCGTCGACCAGCTCATCCATGCGCTGCCGGTCCGCCTTGGAGGTGCCCTCGGACACGCCGAAGTAGTAGCGAAGCCCGCCGAGCTTCTCCTTCACCTGGTGCAGTTCGTAATCCGGATCGATCGCGGCGAGGTCATGGTCGAGCTGGATGATGATGGGGTACCAGCCCCTGCTGCAGCTGATCCACCGGCCCCATCCGTCGGGGATCCGCACCATGATCGCGCGGAGATCGTCCTCGAAACCCTCAGCATCCCTTGGCATGTGAATCTTGTTCAGCAGCGTACTTCGGTCCAGTCGAGTGTTCACCTGCTGCACCGCCGCCATCGCTGCGCGCGCCCCCTCACGGTCCCCGGTGAGCATGGCCCCCGCGAACTCGCCGACCGCGGCGTTCGACGCGTCCAATGACGCCTTCTCCGCCTCGGTCATCTCCAGCGGGTCAGCCGTCTCGGCCAGTGCGGCGAACCACCGCCTCGTGCGCCTGTGACTACGGGCGGTGTGAGCCTCGGTCCAGGCGACTCCCCACAGCGCGGGTGCCCACTGCTCGACCGCGGCGTTGAGCGCACCGGGTTCACCGAGCACGGCACGAACACCGAGGACTTCTCCGGAGCTCCAGACGTTCTCGTAGGTGTCCCAGCCATGTTCACGGACGAGGGCGGCCCGCTCGCGGAGGTCGGCGGCGCGGCGGTCACGGTCTTCTGAGCTCGGCATGGGGCCAGTGTGGACGCCTGCACTGACACCGCGCGACTCATTTCTCCGATGCACGTTTCGTTGCAGATGCACCGGAACCAGCAACATCGGCTGGACCAGCGACGGCATCAAGTCTCGATGCAGGATCGTCGAACCACGCTGCGGGGCTTTAGGTTCCAGCGGTGCTATGTCGTATCGACGTGGCAGTCTTTCGTGGATGAGCAACACCACCGCTACCCGTCCCGTGATCCGCGCCAGCACCGCAGACATCGCAGCGACGGCCGAGTTCCTGTCGGCCCTCTTCGATGCCCCGGTCGTGATCACCTCTGCCGGCGACGCGGTACCCGCGCCCGCCGAGCGGCATCTCGTCATGATCATCGCGGAGACCACGACGTGATCACCGAGCTCCGCCTGAACTCCAACGCCGCCGAGAACACCGCACGCTTCTGGAGCGCCATCTTCAACGTGCCGGCCGAGGCACTCGGCGACGGCCGTTGGCGCATCACGCCGGCCGCCGGGCCCACCGTGGTGGTGGACACCGCACGCGTGTGGGAGACCATCTCCCGGTATGTCGACGTCACCGTCGCCGTAGACGCGGGTGCGGCGGATCGGCTGCGGGAGAACGGGTTCGAGGTGGCAGTCGATGGCTCGCAGGCTGTGGACGTGAACGGCTGCGACAACACCGTGTTCCTGGTGCAGGCGCCGTGACGCTCACAGTCCGAGTACGGTGACCGCGTTCCCGATCAGCGGCGCGCTCTCGCGGACGTAGCGAGTCACCATCGCCGGCGTCCTGTGCCCGGTCTGCCGCATGATCGAGTGGTGGTCGGCTCCGGCCCGCGCGGCCTGGGTCACGAACCCCGCCCGCAACGAGTGCCCGCCCAGGCGCTCGACCGCTTCCGGCTCGAATCCGGCCCTCGACGCTCTCCGCCTGATGACCGCATGGATACCGGCGCCCGACAACGGACCCTCCGACAGCACCCCGTTGCGGCACGACCGGAACAGCGGTGCGCGACGGGCGATCTTCGGCGCGCGTGAACGGCAGACATGCCGGCTCCCGAACTCAGGCGAGTCTGAGACCAACCGGATCACCGCGTCCTTGCCACCGTCGTCGAACGCGGAAACCACTGCGGCCCAGCGGACGAACGCGCACGCGGGGCAGCGCAGCGGCTCCTTCGTGCGCGGAAGCGGGTACACCCCGCCCTCACCCATCTGATCGGTCTTGCTCTTGCGCAAGTGCACGTGGACACCGTCCGCGGCATGCACTTCCACGTCGGCTCCCGTCAGCGCTGACAGTTCGGATCGGCGGAAGGCACCCGCGAACCCCATCAGGAGCAACGCGCTGTCACGTCGCTCGCACACCTGCGACGCCCACCCTGTCGCCTGCTCTCGGGCCGCGGAGACGAGCAACATCACGTCATCGGTGAGCAATGGAGTCCGGGGCTGCCGTGGACGGTCACCACGCGCCGCGTACTGCCTCCGGATCCCGCTCATCGTCTGCCGAACCAGCTCGTGCGCTGCGGGGTTCGGGTCCAGGCCCGCGCGGCGGTGCCGATCGAAGATCGCGGCGGTCCACTTGCTGAGCGTCACCGTCGAGTACGCGCGCTCCCCGTTCTCGGTGACCGTCTCGGCGGCGTCGACGAGGTACGCGGCGATCACCGTCGGATGCGCGGGCAGTGCCTCGTACCCGTTGCGCCGGCACCAGCCCTCGAACCGCCGCCAGCCCGACGCGTAGGCCCTCCTCGTGCCCTCCGACTGGCTGTCGATCGTGGCCATGCGGATCCGTTCCACCACATCGGAGGCGAGGTCCGGCGGCTGCGCACCGGCTGTGACTGCGGGAAGCATCATGGGCGGCAACGTAGGCCCGACACCCCGCAGCGCTGGTACGCGGCGCGGGTACGGACACCCGCGATGAGTCCCCTCGACCACCGAGAATGCGCTCGCTTTCCAGTCAGTTTCCCCAGCTCACCGGCCTGCCATGTGCGGGAACTGAAATTCTCGCATCCTCGCGCGCATCCATCTCGAGTGACTGTGCGGGGGCTGGTGGAGAGGTGGATTCGGGCTGGGTGAACAGGCTTCCGGGGTGGTGTCGGAGACAGGTTGGACGAATTTCTCGTCGGTAACTCGGGTTGGGTTTTAGCTGGGGGTTCGGGGCGGAGTCCGCGCCCCGCACCTGTCTCCGCCGGGATCGCAGGCATGGTGCCGGCCATGACGACACCGAGGACGACCGTGACTGAGGACTACCGGAACTGGGACGAGGACCTCGTCGACGACGTCCCCACGGTTCAGATGGGGCCCGGCACCCATGACGATCGCCTGGCCGAGGCTGCGGATCAGCTGGCCGGCCTGTTGGAGTTCACGTTCGGGCACGGCGTGTGGGAGGACGCCCGTGAGGTCGCGTACACCGCGCTGGAATCCTGCCGCACCGCGCTGCGGGGCGCGATCGTGGGCGCACGGGCAGCCGCCGTGGAGGTGCAAGCGCGGGGGCTGGATGACGTGGCGGAGCTGTGGGCGAGCGTGGAAGCCGACCTGTCGGACCGAGCTGACCACGCCGCCGAAGTGCGGGAGCGCGTGACCTCCGCGGTGATGCACCTGTCCGGGCTGCTTCGGCCGGACACCACGGACGAGGCGCTGGCGGTGATGGTTCAGGCCGCGGAGGCGATGAGCACGGGCCAGTTGCCCGGTGTGGTCGAGGCCCTGACGGCGGAGCGGGACCGGCTGGCCGCGGCGGTGCAGAAGCTGCGGCCGCTGGTGACGGTGGAGTCGACGTACCAGGAGCTGTGCGGCGTGGTCAGCGCCGCGGAGATGTTCGGCGGGCAAGCGCTGCCAGGAGTCGCTGATGCGTTGCTGGATGTACGCGCGGGCCTGCCGGGGAAACGCGCGGCGGCATCGTCCTGGCGCTAGTCGAAAACCGCTCGCTCCGTGTCACTGCTCCGGCTTACTCTGCAGGTCATGACCGAGTCCGCGCCCGTCGAGCTGTGCGACTGTCCACGCCGCGACCACATCGGCTCCGAGGACGGCCGGTGCACCCTCCCGTCGATCCGCAGCGAAGAGGCCACCGACACCGAGGTCGACTACTCCAAGTACACGCAGTGCGGCTGCTGCATGGCGGATTGCCCTGACGTGCACCCGACACCCACCCCAGGGTTCGGCCCGGTCCCGGGCTCGCTTGTCATCGCCAAGGAGTACGTCGACACGTTGCCCGCCGAGAAGCAGCGGGAGTTGCGGGAGCAAGAGGGCCGCGGCGAGCTGCGGATCGCTCCGCAGGCGGAGATGCGGCTGCCGGGGCTCGACTGATGCGCCTGAGCTTGATCCTCCTGTACGTCCCACCTCCGGTCCTCGACCGCACCGCGTCGTTCTACGGCGCGGTCCTCGACGCCGAACCTGTGCGGGAGAAGCACGCCAGCGGGCCGGAACACTGGTCGATCACCTCCGGCGATGGACTGGTGTTAGAGCTGTACCCGATGGGACAGCGACCGCACACCGCGACCAGGCTGGAGTTCCGGGGCGCCGACATGGACGCCGCGGTGCAGCTCCTGATGGACAAGGCCTACGCGTTGCCGGAGCGGACACGGGACGGCGCCGGTTGGTGGGTGAGCGATCCCATCGGCAATACGGTTGTGCTGCTGCACGAGGTGTAGGCCCGAACCCGCGCCGTGCGCACCATCTTGTCGGCACCACCGACATGGTGTCCGCATGAACGCGTCGAACCAGACCGAGTCCACCGCCGAGGACGTGCCTCCGGAGCTACTGCACGAGGTACGTGCTCTGCTCGCCGAGTTCCAGGAGCTCGCCCCGTCCGCCGCCGGGTACAGCCAAGCTGTGACCGCGCTGCGGGTGGCACGGGACGCCGTGGCCGCCGCGGTGGCCGCATCTGATCCCGCCTACCTCGCGGCGCAGCGGAAGGGGACGGACGCATGACCGGGCCTGTGTACGACGACGAGGACATCCGCGACGACGGTCAGCGCTGGGACGACGAGGACCGCGACCGGGACTAGACTCGGACGCCTATCCCACCGACACAGAGACACCCCGCAGCCGTGAAGGTTGCGGGGTGTTCTGCTGCTCGTGTCAGCGCACGGCCGACGGGTCGAGCGCGCTGGTCGAGGGTGACGGTGACGTCTGCCCGGTGCCGGTCTGCGTGGACTCCGCCGAGGCGGGACCGCCGCCTGCCGCCGGCTTCGGTGCACCAGGAGTACCCGCAGACGGAACTGCACCCGGGGCCGGAGCACCAGGAGCGGCCTCGGTCGGCTTCGGGGTTGCATCGGTTGGCGCCGAGGCCGAAGGAATGCCACCCGGCACCGCCTGATCCACCGCGTTCGGGGTCTGACCCGAGACCGGCTGCGTACCCGGGACAGCACCCGGAGCCGGATCGTTCAGGTGGAAGTACCCGGCCCTCGACCCCATGTCCTGCGGCAACTGGTCCGCCGTCACGACCTTGTACTCGGCGAGGTCGTAGAAGCGCCCATCGCCGAGCAACAAGTACGACTTGTCGCCCGCGACGAGCAGGTCGCCGGGCTTGGCCTGGGCGGGAGCGACCTGGCTGCCGGGATCCTGACCGGGGACGGGAGGAGTGAGACCGGCCATCTTCGCGGCGTCGGCGAGGCTGAGCGGGTGCGCGGGATCCGCCGCGGCGAGCAACGAGGCCAACTTCGCCGTCTTCGCATCGGGGAACACCGTCTTCTGCCCCTTCACGTCGACCTCCTTGCTCGGCTCGGGAGGTGCAGACTGCCCCTGTGCGCCAGGTGCGGCCGGGTTCGTGGCGGTAGAGGCGGAGGGCTGAGCAGGCACCACGGTGGGGTTGCCCGGCTTCTGCTCGGTCGTGAGCTTCGACTCCGGCTTGGTCACCTTGTTGTCGGTCTGCGACGCCGAGAGCGGCGTGGCCTTCTTCTCCTCGGCCTTGTCCCTCCGGTCCGCGAGCTTGCGCTCCTCCTTCTTCTCGTCGCCCTTCTTCTTGCCGTCGTCGAGCTTCTTGTCGCCGCTGGTGTCGACGGGCTTGCTCGGCTGCGAGGTGAGGGGGCTGCCGCCCGTACCGAGCGGCGACCCACCGCCGAGACCGTTGCCGAGGTTCGGCGTGCTCGGCGTCGAGGGCGTCTGCTGCTTCTGGTTCAGCGACCGGAGCAGGTCACTCAGCGGATCGTTCGTCTTGGTCGGCGTCTCCGTCTTCGTCGGGGTCGGCGTCTGCGAGGTCGGGGTGACAGCGGCCGGCGTCTGCGCCACGGGAGTGGTCTGCACCGGCTTCTGATCCTTCTTGCTCGGGTCGATCCGCGTTCCGGTGCCGCTCGCGACCGTAGCGGTGAGCATGGCGGCGGGCTCACCGAACAGGTTCGCGATGTTCTGGTCCGCGGCGTCGACCGTGGAGACCGCCGCGGCGACGGAACTGCTGAACGAGGTGGCAGGACCCTGATCCGACAGCTTCGAGTCGTTCGCCAGTTGCTCGCGGGCGGAGCGGTTGGCGTCGAGCACGGCGGTGTACGCGGTCGCGGCGCCGTCGGACGCGGCGGTGAGCTGCTGCGTGAACGGCTTGGCCTGTTCGCGGAGCTGCGCCATGGCCTCGAGATGCGGCTGCAGCCGCGTCTTGTACTCCTCGAAGTAGGCCTCGCCGCTGCTGCTCATGACCTTGTCCACCTCGGCGAAGAGGTCGGCAACACCACCGAGCGCCTCGGTGATCTCCTTCTGGATGTCGGCGTCATCGAGCCGCAGCGCAGCGGGCGGCGACGAGTCCCACACCTTGCCGCGGGGCCCGTCCTGGAACGAGAACACCAGCTGCTGCGCCTGCCGAAGCTGCGAGTCGAGAGTGGTCACGCCCCCGATGTCGTGCGCGGCGGCCGGGAGGATGTGGGTGGTGGAGCCGTCAGGCGAGTCCCACTGCCCGATCTTGTTGCCGCCCAGGTCGAAAGCCTCCCACGCGACCGACGCACCGAGCCCCACCCAGCCGATCGGCCCGGGGATGGCGGAGACCACGTTGATGGCTGCGCCGACGTAGTCACCCTGCTGGAAGTTCTTGTACGCCGAGATCACGCCGATCGCGGTGCCCACACCCGGGACGAGACGGCCGGCGGTCTTGAGGCTCACCCGAGAGGCGCTCTTCAGCAGACCCTCGCCGGCGATCTTGCCCGCGAGTTTCTCGCCGAGGGCGGTGCCGGCCTTGTACTCGGCCTTCATGATCGCCGGGATGCCCTTGATGGGGCTCTTCGCAGCTTCGAGGTACGCCTTGCCGAAGGACTTGCCGATCGTCTTCGCGTCGTCGTTCGCGGTGACCTGACCGATGTCCTTCACGGGCGGCTTCGACGTGGCCTTGTCCGGCTCCGGCTTGGGGTCCGGCTTCGGCTCCGTGTCGGGCTTGGTGTCCGGCTTCGGCTCCTCGGCGGGCTTGGTGTCCACGATCTTGCCGTCGCGGTTCGGCTTCGGCTTCGACTCGTCGGGATTCGTCTCCGTGTCGGGCTCGGGCTTGGCGTCCGCGGCGTCGGGCGTACCCCGAACCGGGATGTCAGTTGTGGCCGCCGCGCCGTGCGGCTGCGGGGTGGGGTCAGGGATCGGGCTGGCGAGCCCTCCGAACTGGGCCATGGTGGTTCCTTCTCTCTGCTGTCTTGGGGGTCACCGGCGACGCGGCGGCATCACGCGGCGTGGGGTCGCGGCTTTGCGTACGTCGGCCTCGCGCAGGTACAGGCGGCCGCCGAACTCCTCGGCCGGCAGGTCACCTCGCGCCACCATGAGTCCCACCGCGCGGTGTGTGCAGCCGAGGATCCGCGCTGAGGCGTGGCGGGAGATCCACCCGTCGGGAGGTGCGGTCGGCAGGTTGAGCGCGAGGACATCGGCTTCGAGCACCATCACCCGCGTGCCCACCTGGTACGCCGGGAGCACCCCCTGCTGGATCAGGGAGTCAATCCGCCTACGTGTCACACCACGCAGCGCAGCTGCGGCTGGTCTGGTGATGAAGACTCCGCCGCCGGGGGCGGGACGCCGGATGGTTCCGCTCACGCCGCGGTCTCCTGGCGCAGCTCGCGGAGACGCGATCGGATGTCCGGGCCGAACACCACGCCTTCGTCTCCGAGGATCGTGACGGGCGTGGCCGGGTGCATCCCGGGCCGGAGACGCTGGTAGATGCCGACCAGGAGGTCTTCGGCGGCGGGATCGTCGCGGACGTCGCGCAGCTGGTAGGACAAGCCTTCGGCGTCGAGCGACTTGGTTACCCACTTGCACGCGGCGCAGTTCGGCTGGGTCAGGACGGTGATGGTCATGGGGTTCTCCTTCGAGGGGTGGGGTCAGGCCACCGCACCGCGGGGGCAGATGCGGGGCGGGGCACTCGGGGCGGGAAGCTTGGCGAGGGCTTGTCGCCGCTTGCCGGTCACCTTGAACGGGAGCAGCGGGGAGCGCAGGTACGCGGCTCCGAGCGCCGCGGCGAAGGCGGCATCGGCGCGGTCCTGGGTGTTCTTGTCGCGGGTGGCGTCCGGCCACGCGAGCGCGTACTCGGCGACCATCATGTCCTTGCTCGCGGCTCCGTTCCCGGTGGCGAGCTGCTTGATCTGCGACGGGGTGACCTCCAGGACGGGTGCGCCAGCGTTCACCAGACCTTCTACGACGGCCCACCAGAGGAACCCGCGGCGGGAGAGCGAGCTGTCCTGCGCCGAGACGGAGAAGCGCAGTCCCTCCACCACGACCAGCGCCGGGTCACAGGCCACGGTCTGCTGCACGAGCCCGTCCACGAGTGCCCGGTGCCGGTGAACGTGCGCGCCGAGGGTGTCGCTCTTCGGCGCCGGGGAGCGGTGCACGGCGGTGGAGAGGCCGCCGGTCACCAAGTCGAGGGAGGCGATGCCAGCGCCGGTGAGGCTCAAGTCGAGGCCGACGACGGTGCGGCCCGCGGCGGTGGGATCGAGCGCCAAGGTCTGCGCGGGTCCGAGCTCTCGGTCGAGCAGTGCCGTCAGCGCCTGGTCCCCTGCGGCGAGTTCGCGCAGCGTGTCGGGAGTGATCCGCGCCGTGAGGCTCGAGAGCCCGAACGGTCGCCGCTGCGTGATGAACTCGGCGAAGTCACCGTGCTCGACGAGGACGTCGTTGGGGGTTCGGTACGAGCGCCAGGCGTCGGACTCCAGCACGAACCGCAGGTAGTCGCGGGCCTTCTCGGTGTCGAACGCGGCGTCCTGTACGCCGTCGATGAGGCCGAGCACCTTCGCGTCACTGCTCAACGCACCCACTGCTGCTCCTGACCGGTCGAGGCGAACGCGACATCGAACGCCGCGGCGGCACGAGCCTGCGCGCGTCGCACTCCGGCGGGGTCGACCGGCCTCGAATCGCGAAGGGCCGCGGCGACCTGCTCGTCGGTGAAGAGGGTGATGGTCATGGGGTTCTCCTTCGGTGTCAGAGGCGTGCGCCTGCGGCCAAGGCCGCGGCGACGTAGGCGATGCCGACACGGAGCGCCTCATCGGCGGGGATCTCGGCGTCACCGGATGCCCACACTTCGCCGATGGAAGGGACGGCGAGCAAGTCATCGTCAACGGCGCGCAGCGTCACGCTGCCGTAGGTGATCTCGGCGGTGGCAAGCGCAGCGGTGACGGCGCCAGACAGGCGTTCGGGGTCCAGGGCTGCGTGGGTGCGGGCGAGCACCTCGACGGCGAACGTGTTCGTCTCGTCCTCGGTGGCAGTGGCGGTGTAGTTCACGGGTTCTCCTTGCGGGGTTGGTGCCGGCCGCCGCGCCGTGAGGACAGGCGCGGCGACCGGAGCTGATGGGGTCAGAGGGCGGCGCCGGCGACCAGCGCCGCGGCCACGTAGCCCATGCCGACGCGGAGCGCCTCGGCTGCGGGCATCACCGCCTCGCCGTGCCAGACCACGCCGTCGAGGACATCGGGGAGGAGCTCGCCGAGGTAGAAGGCGTCGCCGTGCTCGATCTCGGCGCGGAGCAGTGCCTGGGCGACGGCGGCGTGCAGGGCGTCGGGATCGAGGTTCGCAGCGAGTGCGTGGACGAGGCTGCCGACAGCGGCGTCGGCGGGGGTGATGGTCGCGGTCACGGGGCGTCTCCATTCGTTGCTGAGCGGGATGCCCGGCTCAGGTTGTTGCTACCGATACTACTGGCCGTCCCGATACCGCGCAACGGCACATATTGCTTCTACCTGCGAAGATGTCTCGAAAATCGAGAATGGAGATGGGCCGAGGGCGGGGACACGGCGGGCAACGGTCACGGCGGGGGACGTTGCTGAAGGGCGGGTCGAGTGACGGTCGAGGATGTGTCGCGGTCATCCACGTTCCCGTCGTACGCCGAAGCCTGGTACCGATAGGCCGATGGACAGTGACGACACCGACATCGCGATCCGCAACGAGCTGGGGCGGGTGCTCGCCATCGTCGAGGTCGTCACCGAGAAGCCGGATCACCACGCGGAGGCCGACAGCGACCTCGCGGCGGACGAGACCCGGTTCCCCGACATCTGGGCGGCAACCCTCGCCCGCCGCGGGTTGGTGCACGCGGCCGAGAACATCGAAGCCGCGTGCCTACTGATGAACGGCGGCGACTGGACCGCCCCGCAGTACGCCCTGCTGCGCGCTGCCTACGAGTCGGCCGGCGCCGCGACGTGGCTGCTCGCACCTGACGACATCGACACCCGCTTGGCTCGCCTGCTGTGGCAGCACCGTGAGTCGTGGCGGTACTCGTCGAAGGCGTACGGCGGCACACCGCTCGACCATGACGGCGAGGATCGCCAGCGGTGGGCCGACGATGCGGCCGCTCGGTTGGGCATCGACCTGAGGGACGGGAGGTCCGGCGGCTTCGAGAACCTGATCGAGGCAGTCGACGACCTACCGGGGCAGCCGGAGTCGCTGCTGACCGCGTGGCGCCTGTGCTCCGGCGTGAGCCACGGGAAGACCTGGGCGCTCAACGAGGTCACGGTGGAGCTCGGCAGCGTCGAGATCTACGAGCACGGACGGATCAGTCAGCGAACCCCGGACCGTGGGCTGTTCCTCACCGACCTGAGCGTGGCGCGGCGGGCGGTGCAGCAGGCGTGGGGTTGGTACCGCATCCGCACCACGGCGCGGCCGCACTCGATGTCGATGCGGCTGGAACTGCGCGACCGCGACGGGAACGTGGTGCCAGAGGCACCGGAGGAAAGGTGACGGTCGCGGCGAGCTGCTTGCGGTTCGGCCGCGGCCCCGGAGTACTGCTCGGGAGATCAGGACTTTCCTCGACCTCCCGCTTGGCCCTGACGACGACGTAGCGGTCTCAGCTTGAGGAGTTCGCTCGGCGGATCGCCAGGTGGAATCTCCTCGGCTGGGTTCAGGTAGATGAGGCACGCACAGACTGGGGGTCACGAATCCCCCCCTTTAAAGGGGGGGATTCGCGTGACCCCGTCACGCGGAGGGTCACGGAGGGTCACGTTTTCTAGGAAATTGCAGGTCACAGGGTCACGCGGAGGGTCACGCGGGGTCACGGATAGAAATCCGCCGAAATCTATCGCGTGACCCTCGCCGTGACCCTCTACGCGGTGGATGTACCGGGCGGTTCCACTACTGTGAGGCCCGTAGAGGCGGTCGGTGCGGCAGGCGGTTCCACCACCGTCAGACCCGTCCCCGCGGTGTAGACGGTCGCGCCGCCGACGGTCCCGGATGCGATCTTTCCCTCCCGGTGGAGCTTCTCCAGCTTCCGCCGAGCCTTCTCTCGCTGGGCATCGGTCGGCTTCTCCACATCGAACAGGGCCTGCGCGGCAGCGGTCACCGTGACGCCGCCGGGCTGTCGAGCCATGGCCTCGAGGTCGGTAGCGTCGTGGATCGTCATGGTGCCCGTGACCCCGTCGTGATTGATCTGGAACGGACCGACCTCGGATGCGGGCTGCTTCAGGTGGCTCAGCCGAACGATGGGGTCACCCGGCTCTCCGCCGAGGTGAATGACCGACCCGGCGCCCGACGTGATCCAGACCGAGCCGTACAGCTTCTCGATGGCCGGTGCGGTCACGTCGCTCGTCTTGCGGTCGTGGTGGAGTTCGAGCACATCGATGCCCGCCGCGAGGACCGTCTGCCGGGCGCGGTTCCAGCCGGCGCCGACTTCATCGGAGCTGAGGCCCAAGGCCGCGTCCTTCAACGAGTCAACGATCACCACGTCGGCCCTCGCCTTCTCCGCCATCGCCAGCAGCCGCTCCGGGTGCGCTGCGAGGTCCTCCGGCGGCGGCCCCTGCCACACGACCAGTCGCTGCGCGAGCTCGTCCTCATGGACACCGCCGAGCTGCCGTCGGAGCGCGCGCGCGATTTGCTTCGGCCGGTCCATCGCCAGGTACAGGATCCGGTCGACCTTCTTCACGGGGTAGCCGAGGACCTCGCCGCCGGTGATCATCGCCGCGACCAGGTTGCCGGCGAGGGTCGACTTGCCGACGCCCTGCGGGCCGGCGACGATCAACCCCTCACCCTCGGCCCACAGGACTTCCTCTCCGGAGCCCCAAACGGCGGGCGTGGTGTCGGGGATGCTGTGGATGAACGAGCCACCATCGACGAACCTGTCGCCGCTCACGTCGGGTTCGCGCAGCCGTTCCCACGCGCTCTTGGCGTTGCGGGACATGGGGGTGAGATCCACGAGTGTGAGACCCCGCCGTGAGAGCTGACCAGACAGAGCCGCGTCGATGGCCTCGCCGCGGTTCGCTCGCGTCATGCTCATCGCCGCCGCGACCTCGTGCGGCCGGTCCTCGATCGGGATCAGGGTGAGGTACGGCCCGAGTTCGACGGTCAGATGCGCCTGTTCCGCTCTCCGCTCGGACATGGCGTCGGCGATCTGCTGCTGCTCAGGGGACAGAGGCCTGGCGGGCGCCACAGGTGCCGCCGGAGGAGTAGGAGCAGTGGGCGCCGGCGGGACCGTGAACGGCCCAGCTGACTCGTTTGCTTCTGCCGTGGGTGCCGGCAACGCCGCCACCTCGGCACGGAGCCGACTCATCACGGCGTCGGGGTCGCTCACGTCGAGGTCGTCGAACAGTTGGTCGTACGCCTCGACGGTCATCCGCATACGCAGCGTGTCGAACAGGGCGTCGGCTTCGTCCTCGGCGGCCTCGGACTCGGCCTGGTCCCTGTCGAACTCGTCGCGGACGGCTGGATCATCGATGTACGCCTGGACATTCGCAGCTCGCATCTCGAGCTCCTCCGCCGTGCGGCCGCGGGTGAGCGCGGCGGTGTACGCGAGGTCCTCTGCCTCCAGCTCCATGACGTCGGCGAGGCCCTGGACGGTGATCCCGCGCAACGCAGCGCCCAGCGTGAGGGGCTCGATCAGCTCGTTGGGAACGAAGCCGTACTCAGCGCAGGTGTCCGGCCCGAACGGCTGCGCCCGGCCACCGGCCTTCTGCGCGCACTCCGCGATGTGCAGCACGATATGCGCGATCGTGGGGCACTCGCAGTGACTGCCGGGAGCGGGTGCGAAGGTCGCGTCGATGTGCTCGGGGATGAACGGACGCCACTCCGGGAGCGAGGTCGGAGTCGCCGGGCTCCATGGCTCGACAGGAGCGGCAGCGAGAGCGGCGATCGCAGCGTCGGCCTCGTCGGCGAGCGTGCGGAGGACGTCGAGCTCCTCCGTCGTGTGCGATCCGGCGGCCACTGCGCCGAGGTAGTCCATGCGGGCCGCTGTGGTCGGGATCGGCGCGTCGTGCGTCGGGTTTGCGAGATTGGCAGGCTGTGCCATGATCGGTACGTTCCTTCGTTCTTGGTCGGGCGGGCGAACACAGAGCGAGTCGAGGGTGGAGCCTCGGCTCGTTCGTCGTTTCCGGGGTCGATCAGGCGACGTTCGCAGCAGCGGCGATGTATGCGTCGACGTCGCTCTGGAGCACGCGGTAGGTCCTGCCGACGCGGATCGCGGGCAGGTGTCCGCGCGAGATTTCCTGACGAACGGTCTCGTCTGACACGCCGAGCTGCTCGGCGACAGCTGGCGTTCCGATGCGGATACGGGTGGTGGTGGTGGTCATTGTCTCTCCTCCGGTTGGCTGGTCAGGTTGGGGAAGCTGGCTCCAGTTGTAGCAGGCACATTGGACAGCGACCTACAACGACGACGCCGCATCGTGCCTGATCAGACCCCGAATCTGTCTCGATAATCGAGAGTCCGCAGGTCAGCGGCGAGGGTGGGACAGAATCAAGAAAGTTGTTCCAACTTTTCCGGAACCGTCTGCAGCGCAACGGTTCCTACCGCTCGCCGGTACCGACTCCGTGAACGCGGCACGACCGCGGCGTGCACCTGCCGATGAATCCGGCTCCCGCTCAAGCCATCCGGACGGGGGACGTGACACGCGCATCGGCGGGTTGTTCGGCACCTTCTGGGAGAATCGAACGCATGAGCAGGAGGAACGGACCCACCGCCGAGGTCGCGCCACGCACGTCTCGGCGGGCAGGAGCGTGCCACCGTGCCGGCATGAACGAGAACCCGCTGGACCAGGCCGACCAGGACGACGACTTCGATGAGTACCTCGCTGAATCCGCGGAGCGTTACCGGGCGTCGACCGAACGCTTCAACGGCATGCTCACCAACGTCCTGAACTCAGTGCACGCTGACATGGACCAGATGTACGCGGGCCTCGGCGACACCATTCGCAACCTCGAGAAGGCGCACGCCGCGGGCGAGATCGAGGTGACCGATGACGACGCCTTCGCCGAGGTGCTGGAGAACCTGCGCGCCATCGAGCGGAACCCGGTCCAGGTGCCCCGGCCGGAAGATGTGGTGGTCGAGCCGTGAGCACGAGGACCGGGCTCTTCACCGCCACCGCGAGCGTTGCTCTCGCAGCGGCGATCCTGTCGGGCTGCTCCACTTCGGTCGCAGGGCAACCGGTCGCGGACACTCCGAACACCGTCGCAATCACCGGCACCTCCGCTGAGAGCCCCTACGTCGCCGTGACCGTGACCCCGCCGCGGGTAGGCAACGACGACGTGCAGTACGGGGACCTGCCGTACCCCGGCATCGCGATCGGACAGCATCAGGCCGACGGGCGCACGAAGGACTGCTCGCTCGGCCCGCAAGTGAAGTCGGGAACGCGCACCGGATTCCTCACCGCCGGCCATTGCGACCGGACGCCCGGAGGCGAGGTTTTCGTGTTCGCGGATCCTGACGCTCAGCAACCGGTCCTCGTCGGGGTACTCAGCGGCACCGATGTCTCGACCGCCCCGTCGCCGGACCGGGACGTCGCCGTGCTCTGGACCAACTCCGCCGACCCTTCCGCCGCCCGGATCGCGGGCAAGTACCCCGTCGTGGGAGTGATGCCGACCGAACAGGTCCGGGAGCTCCCGGCGGGCACTCCGATCTGCGTCGATGGTGCCTGGTCTGGCGTCCAATGCTCCGACCTGATCAGTGCCGACGAGAAGATCCGCTACGAGCACAGCACCGAGGGAGGCGACTCCGGCGGGCCTGTGTTCGTGGTGGACCGCGCCGGCCGCGCAACGCTCATCGGCATCCACCGTGGCCACGATCCCGATATGCCCACCGTCGGCGAGGCAACGTTCCTGGCCGCCGCCCTCGATCACCTCGCCGTCACCGCCGTGACCGGCTAATCACCAGGAGAAACCCGTGACCAGTCCGAATACCGACATCTCGATCTCCGACCCGGGTGCCTTCCAGGCCGTGCTCGACAGCCTCACCGCGGTCAAGGGCGGCGTGAAGACCGATGGCCTCTCCCAAGTGCTCGGCGCTTCGGACGGGTCGGAGACCGCGGGGAGCGTCGCCGCGATCCTCTCCAAGGTTCAGGCCAACGTCGCCCGAAGCGACACCGCCGTGGCCGGGATCATCAGCGATCTCGAAGCGTTCCGCACCGAGGTCACCGGCATCGACCGCAAGGGCGAGGACGAGGTGCTGCGCGCCTGACGCACCGCGCCGCAGGCTCCCTACCAGCGAAGATCCTGGCAAGCTGGAGCCATGGCACCGATCCCGTCCGAGAATAAGCCCACCGACCTCGGGTCCAAGACCGTCGCTACCGTAGCGCTCGGCCTGTACGCGCGCGCCACCTCACTGCGGGCCCAAGCCACCTCAACGGGCAGTGCCACGGCGGGTGAGCGCCCCGACGACGCCAGCACCCGCATGGTCGCCGAGGCCCAGGCCGCGGAGAAGGACGCCGAGCGGCTGCGTGTGACGGCGGAGGCCCTGACCATCAGGGAAGACGCGGCCCGGGCATGGAACAGAGATGCGCCCAAGGACAGCGAACTCGCCGCTGCGAGGGAGGCGGTCACCGCCGCGAAGAAGAAGCTGTCGGACGCCGCCGCTGCTAGCGGCGATACCAGCGCGGCCCGAACCGAGCTCGAAGCAGCCTCGAATCATCTGGGCATCCTGATCCGCAAGCGCCGTGACGCCGACGCCGCGTACGACGCGGCGGAGAAGAAGGCGCAGGAGAAGTTGGGCACCCTCGGTACCAGCAACGGCGACGGCGCCGAGACCGACGACCACGGTCGCGGCACCCCTGCCCCCGGTACCGGCACTCCCTCCACCGGCTCCCCCTCTGGCAAGCCCTCCGGCACCGGCAACGGCACCTCCACCGGAACCGGCACCGGCAACGGCAAGACCACCGGCACCCCCAGCAAGACCCCCGCCGCCGGCACCCCGTCGACCACCGCTCCCTCGTCCACCACCCCCTCCACGACCGAGGCCTCCACCACCACACCCGAGTCCACCGCTGCTCTCGCCGCGCTCCTCGCCTCCCAGCAGCAGCAGCAGCCCCAGTCCGCGCAGGCCGCGCAGCCCACCGCGCAGGCAACGCCCGCCGCGGCTACTCCGCAGACTCAGCAGCCGGAGAAGGACAAGGACAAGGACACGCCTCAGGACAAGACCAGCCCCTGGGACAAGATCCTCGGCGCGGACGGAGTCCTCGACACCGGCGACCTCGCCGGCATCATCGGCTCGCCCCTCACCCTGGGCGGTGGTGCATCCACCAGCTCGCACAGCACCCCCACCGCGGCCGTCACCCCGAGCGCGCCGGCGCCTGCTGCACCCACCACCACAGGCCTGAGCGCTGGCACGGTCACTCAGCCGGTGACGAGCGGGAACTCCGCCACCGGACTGAACACGTCGACGGACGTGAGCGGACGCACCGCCGAGCAGCAGCGCGGCCCCTTCTCGGTGGGCCCCGAGACCAAGACCAGTGGTGCCACGGGCAGCGGTACCAACGCGGCCCCGGCTCACGCGGCCGCCACTCGGCCGATGGGCGGCTCGGGCATGCCCATGGTGCCGATGGGTGGCATGGGCGGTCCCGGCGGTGGCGGGACCAAGGATCGGGACCAAGCGCAGACAACCTCCGCAGCGGGCAGCGCGGAATCCGACCTACTCCATGGACGCCACACGGTCTCGGAGGCAGTGCCTGGCGGCACCATCGCACAGAAGGACCACCCGCGGCGGAGGGGCGAAGACGCGGCGTAGGGACTGCGTCTACTTCGTCTCGTTCGGGTGGCGGGTGTGCACCTGCTCCAGGTACACCGCGCGGCCCTCGACGTAGAACCAGATGCGGGCGTCGCCCTGCTTGGTCGGCTTGTGTTGCCACCGCTCGTACGTCTTGCCGCCGCGGGAGATGGTCCCGAGCTCGCCCCTGAGCGGGTAGTTCGTAGGGGTGTTCATCAACGGGGTTCGGGTCAAGAAGTCCCAGGCGTCGGCCAACGGGTTGCGGATCGCCGCGGCGAGGTCCTGCCAGCCCTTCTTGGCGTTGGTGGTGGCGAAGCGGATCTCGTACTCGATCTTCTTCGGCGGCCGCGGGACGAGCTCCCCCTTGCCTGCCACCGCTACGGACGCTCCACGACGGTGTCGTCGCCGTCGTCGTCCAGCCAGTCGAGGTCTGCCTGGCCGAGGCCAGCAGCGATCGCGGTCGCGGTCTCCCGCCACGAGGTCAGCTCCGAGAGGGCCAGGTGTGGCTGGTCCGTGGAGAATGACGCCCGCGCGGCGTCGACGAGGTCCTGAGCGCAGGTAGCGCGGTCCTCTGGTGACAGGGCGAGCATCCAGGGGAACGCCTTGGACATCCGCCCGGCGAGAGGTCCGTCATCGTCCACGGCGACGCCGATGAGCTGCGCGGCGAACTCGAGCAGGCGGGCGCGGCCCTCTGCCTCGCGCTGCGACATCAGCACCAAGGGCGCGCCGTCGCGGCGGGTCACCGTCACCGGATGATCCTCAGCCTCGGCGAACACCTCGGCCGAGTGCTTGCTCAGGTCCGAGGATCGGCGTGTGGTGGTGCGGAACGCGGTCGTGGTCATGCCGCCATACTATTCGGAACGTGTTCGGAAGTCCACGTGAGGTGCGTCGCGTCCGCCGATACACCTCACCGCGTCCGACACGTTGCAGCGGGTAACGACTCAGCCCACGAGCTGCTCGTTTACGGTTACCGGGACGATGTTCTCTACCGGGAGTTGACGCGTGTCCAGGTTGTCCGATCTGATCCGCCAGGCCAAGGCCGCGGACTCCCAGCTGGGTGCTGACCTGGAACGTGAGTTCCGCGCCCTCGGCAAGCGCCGAACGTTCGGACTCGTCTTCGAGCGGCACCAGCCCGAGGCTGTGGAACTGGCAGGACAACCGGTCAGGAAAGGCGACAAGGTTCGAGTGTTGCCGTCGCGTGGAGTCACTTCACGCGGCGATCAACGCCTGTGGTCGGTGACCGGTTTCGCTGGCAAGGGCAGCGACCGGGCGGCGCACCTGGTCGAAGTCGGCCAGGACGAGCCGCGGGATACCACCACCGCGCTCGTAGCCGACCTCGTGATCGTGGCGGAGTTCCGCGACGACATCTACCCCGGCCTGATCGAAACAGGTCGAGTCGAGCACGGCGGCGATAAGCCGTTCCACACAGTGATCAACGCGGAGAACTTTCACGCGCTGGAGATGCTGACCTACACGCACCGCCACGCGATCGACGCGATCTACATCGATCCGCCCTACAACAAGGGATCGTTCCGCGACTGGAAGTACAACAACCTGTACGTGGAGGCGGACGACGACTACCGGCACTCGAAGTGGCTCGCCATGATGGAGCGCCGGCTTCTCGTCGCTGCTGAGCTGCTCAACCCAGCGGACTCCGTGCTCATCGTGACCATCGACGAACTGGAAGTTCATCGACTCGGCTTGCTGCTCGAGCAACTGTTCCCCGAAGCGCGAGTCCAGATGGTGAGCAGCATCATCAACCCGAAAGGTGTGTCCACCAACGGCGGCTTCAGGCGGGCGGACGAGTACATCTTCTTCGTCATGTTCGGGTCGAGTCACCCGGCTCGTCTGACCCTTGCACCGGAGTGGTCACCATCGCCGCGCGGGTCAATGGCCGAGGCCCCGGACCCAGAAGACGCGCGTGAAGTCGAGCCGGAGTGGACATCGATGATGCGCCGCGGCAGCAACTCGCGGCGGGTCGACCGTCCAACGATGTTCTATCCCATCTACGCGGACCCGGACACCAAGCGGATTGTCGAGGTCGGAGAAGCGATTCCGGCCGGCACGAGCGAGGCGCCCCCGAAGGAGGGACTCGTGGCGATCCTCCCGCTCCGACGCAACGGGAGCGAAGGTCGGTGGCAGGTCGGCGCAGATGAACTGCGCTCTCGCATGGCACAAGGCCGGGTGCGCCTCGGGCGCGCAACCGCCTACGGCTTCGTGGTCAACTACCTCCCCGACGGTGCGTACGCAGACGTGCGGTCCGGGAAGTACGAGGTGCGCGGGCGTGCCGATGACGGCTCGCTGCTCGCTTACCGGGCGGATCTCGGTGACGATCGCGTGGCTCCGACGCAGTGGAAAATTCAGTCTCACAACGCCTCCGAGTACGGATCAACTCTGATCAGCGACATCCTGCCCGGGCGGAGGTTCGACTTCCCCAAGTCGCTGTACGCAGTCGAGGACACGATCAGGTTTTTCGTTCAGGACAAGCCCACCGCTGTGGTGCTCGACTTCTTCGCCGGCTCCGGGACCACTGCGCACGCCGTGATGCGCCTGAACAAGCAGGACGGTGGGCAGCGACAGTGCATCTCGGTCACCAACAACGAGGTCTCCGCCGACGAGCAGGGTGCCCTGAGCGCTGAAGGTCTGCGACCTGGCGACCCCGACTGGGAGAAGTGGGGGGTGTGCGACCACATCACCAAGCCCAGGATCAAGGCAGCGATCACCGGCAAGACACCCAATGGCGACCCGCTCCGCGGCGCCTACAAGTTCTACGACGAGTTCCCCATGTCCGAGGGCTTCGAGGAGAACGCGGCGTTCTTCACCCTGACGTACGAGGGTCCACTGTCGGTGGCCCACCACCGTGCCTTCGCAAGGATCGCGCCGATGCTGTGGCTGCGCGCTGGGGCACGCGGGCCGATCATCACCGAGATCGGAGATAGAGGCTGGGACCTCACCGACGTGTACGGCGTACTCGACGACCTCGACACCGCGGCCCGCTTCGTCGCCGAGGTGAAGAAGACGCCGAGCGTGGCGATGGTCTACATCGTCACCGACGACGACCTCGCCTTCCAGATGGTGTCCCGCGAACTGCCCAAGGACGTACGACCCGTCCAGCTCTACGAGTCATACCTGCGGAACTTCGAGATCAACTCCGGGAGGTTCGCCTGATGGAGTACACGCTCAAGGACTACCAGGTCGGTGCGGTCGCAGGTGTGCTCGACAACCTCACCCAAGCGCGCACCCTCTACAAGCAGTTCGGCTCCAAGTCGAGGTTCGCGCTGTCCGCCGTGACCGGCGCCGGTAAGACCGTCATGGCCGCGGCCGTCATCGAGGCGCTGTTCTTCGGCAGCGACGAGTTCGACTTTGCCGCCGACCCAGGCGCTGTGGTCCTCTGGTTCAGCGACGACCCCAGCTTGAACGAGCAGTCACGCAGGCGGATTCAGGCAGCGGGTGGCGAGCAACTGGACTCACGGCTGCGGATGATCGAGTCCACGTTCAACGAGCCGAAGCTGCGGCCCGGCAACGTCTACTTCCTCAACACGCAGAAGCTGAGCAAGGGCGCCCGGCTCGTGCGCGGTGACCGCAACGGCGACACCGATGAAATGGCTCTGGTGCCCCGACCTGACGAGGTACAGAGCAACATCTACGACGTCATCGCCGAGACGATCGCCGACGATCGTCTGACGTTGTACTTCGTGCAAGACGAGGCGCACCGTGGGTGGAATACATCCGCCGGCGACCGCACGACCATCGTGCAGCGACTGGTCAACGGACACGGCACCACGCCGCCGATGCCGATCGTCTGGGGCATCTCGGCGACGACGCAGAACTTCGAGGATGCGTTCAAGGACTCCCCGCAGGGGCGGGTGGCGCTGCCGGCGGTTGAGGTGGACTCCGCGCTGGTACAGGCATCGGGCCTCCTCAAGGACGACATCGTGCTGTCGATCCCCAGCGAGTCGGGCCAGTTCGACACCGTGCTGCTCAAGCGAGCCGTGCGGAAAGTGATCGCCAGCACCAAGTCGTGGGCCCAGTACGCGAAGGAGCAGGGCGAGACTGACCCCGTCGTGCCGCTGCTGGTGGTGCAGGTGCGCGATGGCGACGCCGCCGCCACCCAGACCGCGGTCACCCGCGCGGTGGAAGCGGTCTTCGAGGAGTGGACGGACCTACCGACCCAGTCGTTCGCCAACGTCTTCGGCGAGCACCAGGACATGTCCGTGAACCAGGTGCCCGTCCCGTACGTGGCGCCGGAGACCGTGCAGGAGTCCGAGTGGATCCGCGTGCTGTTCGCGAAGACCGCGATCAGTACCGGGTGGGACTGCCCGCGCGCCGAGGTGCTCGTGTCGTTCCGCCCCGCGGTTGATCCCACCCACATCACGCAGCTGCTCGGCCGCATGGTGCGCACTCCGCTGGCGCGCCGGATCCCCGGCAACCAGGTGCTCAACTCTGTGGAGTGCCTGCTGCCGTTCTTCGACCGGAAGACGGCGACCGCAGTCGCCGAGGAGTTGATGCGCGGCGCCACCGGCAGTGGTGACGGCGACTCCGGCGGCGGCCCCGGCCGGCGAGTGCTGTTCGACCCGGTGACACTGCTACCCAACCCCGAAGTGCCCGAGGAAGTTTGGGAACGATTCGACATGCTGCCGGCGCAGACGATCCCGAAGCGCGCAGCGAAGCCCATCAAGCGACTCACCGCAATCGCGAAGGCACTCTCGGACGACGACCTGTTCGCCGATGCTGGGAAGCAGGCGCACGCGCACCTGCACTCGGTCCTCGACGGACGGCGCGTGCAGTACAAGGACAAGATCGACGCCGCAGTCAAGGACGTCATGACGATGGAGGGCGAGGAGCTGCGCGGGAAGCTGCACAGCAACACGGCGATCTCCCGCAAGGCCTTCACCGACACCGCCGACCACCGCGCGATCCAGGACGCGTACCGCGCCGCCGGCCGAATCTTCAGCGCCGACCTCGCGCGGACCTACGTCGGGCACCTCGCCGGCGACGACGCCGACGATGATGAGCTCCGCGACGCGACCGTCCAACTCGCAGCACTGGCTCTCGTGCCCGAAGTCGCGGAGGACATCGACGACGAAGCGAACAAGCTCGCCGCCGACTGGCTGCAGCAGACACGGGTGCAGCGCAAGGGACTCACCGATGAGCGGCAGGCGGTCTACGACGAGCTGGAGTCGATGACGACCCAACCGCAGCCGATCCTGCTCACCCGTCCCCGGACCGGACAGGCCGACACCAAGGTGCGCGACGCCGCCGGCAACGAGTCCGACCTCCCGACGCAGAAACACCACCTCCTCTGCGATGAGAACGGCGATGTGCCTGCGAACCTCAACGACTGGGAGACGCTGGTCCTCGAGCAGGAGATGAAGGCCGCAGGCTTCGTCGCCTGGTGGCGCAACCCGTCACGCACCGCGCAGGACTCGCTGGCGATCGCGTACCGCGATCCGTCGAGCGGTGCGTTCAAGGCGCTGCGGCCCGACTTCCTGTTCTTCTCCCGCCGCGCTGACGGCAGCATCGCCGCGAACATCGTCGACCCGCACGGGCACCACATGTCCGACGCCATGCCGAAGCTGCGCGGGCTCGCTGACTTCGCGGAGACGTTCGGGTCCGAGTACGGCCGCATCGAGGCTGTGGCGAAGGTCAGCGACACGCTGCGGGTGCTGGACCTGACCAAGGAGTCGGTACGGAAGGCTGTGCGGGCCGGAGCCGACGCGAAGGCGCTGTACGAGTCGGACGCGGCTGTGGACTACTGACCAGAACGCACCATGGCCCGCCGCGCTGACTCCGACGAGCACTACGTCCTCGACTTGTGCGACGAGGTGCTCGGCAAACCCGGCATCCGACAGGCGCGGTTCGACTGGCTCCGCGGAGACCCCACGCCCCGACTGCCCCGCGGGATGACACTCCCCGTCGACGGGTACTGGCCGGACCTTCGGCTCGTCGTCGAGTTCCAGGAGGAGCAACACTCGGCGCCGTCTCCGTTCTTCGATCGCCGACACACGGTCTCCGGGGTTGATCGCGGCGAGCAGCGTCGCCGGTACGACGAACGCAAGAGGATACTGATCCCCCAGCACGAGCTGCGACTCGTCGTTATTGAGAAGTCGGAGTTCACGTTGAGGTCGCGCAAGATCGACCGTGACCGTGCGCGCGACCTCCAGATTGTGCGTCGGCACCTGGCGTAGTCGGATGCATCCACCGGTGCCGCAACGGATGCAGTGGCACCGGAGGAGACCTCGCGGTGCATGCGGGTTTGGCCCTACCGTCGCCGCATGGACCAAGGACGCGACGAGCTGTTAACGATCCCCGAGGCGATCGCACGGCTACGCATCAGCAGGACCCATTTCTTCCGCCTGAAGCGCCGCGGCGAGATCGTCGGGATCCAGCTCGGCTATCGCACCCTGATCCCGCAACGGGAAATCGTGCGGCTGATCGACGAGCGGTATCACCCGCCGAAGGGCGACGGATAGCTACTCCCTCGACGTGGCGGCCCGCACCTCGGGGTCGGAGCCGATCTCGGCGGTGAGCTTTTCGAGTGTCATCCCGTACGCCTCGGCGATCGGGCCGAGCTCGAAGACACGTAGCGGCCGTTCGCCCCTTTCAGTCTTGCTCAAGACAGATTTGTTGATGCCGCTCCGCTCGCCGGCCTGTTCCAATGTCCACCCGGCGCGCTCACGCACCCGCCGCAGCACTGCCCCGACGGCGACGTCGGCCTCGGAGACTCGCTTCGGGACCCACGGTTCTGGCTTCTCTTCACCCATACCGTCATGCTGCAGGGCCGGGTGGCCTCGTGGTCGGTGGCGCGCCGGGGCGGTGGCGGATCGACCTGAGCAGCCAGTTCTGTCCGACCGCGGCGATAGCCTGCGCAGGTGGAGGCTTCCCCCTGGACCGGGCCGGTCATCTTTACGCTGTGTCTGTCCGTCTTGGCGTTGATCGTCTCGGTCACCGCGCTCATCTGGCAGGTGGTCTCGTGGAGACGGAGCGGCCCGCAGGTCCGCGTAGGTTCCCGGGTGGGAGTCGCCGACACCGTTCCCTTCGTTTCCATCGAGATCACGAACGCAGGGCGGATGGCCACCGAGGTGAACCAGCTCGGGTTCCAGCTATCGACTCTCGACGATCAGCAGCACATCGTGATGTTCCGTGACGCGCTCGGATCGTTGGTGACTCTGCCGCTTCCGCTCCCACCCGGCGGAACGGTGAGCAAGATGTTCGCCGCGGCGGATGTGCTCCAGGTGATCCGTGACTCCGACTTCTCCGCGACTCAGGCCCGCGCATACGCGGTGACAGGACACGGCCGAACCGAAGGTAAGCAGTTCGACCTACGACGGCGGGTGGAGCGGTTGGTCGAATCCTCACAGCGGGAAGGCTGACCCCTCAGGGATCGCAGCTCCACTACGGCCGCGGCGTCACGGGGACGCTCGTTGGGACGGGCACAGAGGTCGTAGTGACCGTGGTCTGCGTCGCCGGGACGGGCACAGACGTGGTGACGGTGGTCTGCGTCGCAGGCGGGGGTTCACGGATCTCGCCCGTACTTGCCGGAGCGGGACGGGTTACCGCTGCCGCGATCAGTACGCCTATCCCGAGGACGAGCATCGCGACGTAGAACGGGGCGATCGACCATGAGCGCCAGACAGACCACTCCGGCACGTACGACTGCTTGAACCTCTGCCACCACGTCTTCTCCGGCGTGCCGTCCGCCGGCGGCTCGTCAGCATCAGTGGGGTCGAGAGTGAACCGCGGGACCATTCGCTCGGCGCGCGCCACGGTGTTGTAGAGCTTCCGGAACGCCTTCTCGCTGCGCAGGTAGTTGGCGTCTAGGTACGCGAAAAGGATCACCGCGATCACGCCGAGAAGCGCGAGCGGCCACAGATGCTGGGTGAGTGCAAAGCCGAAGGCTGCCGTCGTGACCGGAAGCAGCCATCCCTTCGCGGACGACGACGCCGCGGACTGCCGCGTCACCACCGCCTGGATGTAGTCGAGGTGCTTGCGTCGATCCTCGGGCGTCAACTCCGGCTGTGCGGCCGGCGGTGTGGACTCCACCGCCGCTCTCACGCGACGAAGCGCGTCGTCCTTGCTGGCTTCCGTGAAGTCGGTCTCGGGCGGCCAGATCGGTCCCATCGCGTCGCCGCTTCGTCGTGGGACCAGGTGCACGTGAAGATGCGGAACCGTCTGGGTAGCGGCTTCGCCATTGGACTGGATGACGTTGAGACCCTCAGGCAGCAGCGCGGAGCGTAGCGCCGCTGACAGGTGGAGCACCGCCGTCGACAGCTCAGTCGATTCCTCCGGCAGCAGTCCCCAGATGTCCTCCACGTGCCGCCTCGGCACCACGAGCACATGCCCCAGGACAGCGGGTTCCGTCGGGAAGAACGCGACGACGTGCTCGTTCCGATACACCTCCCGAACGTCGGGATCGTCGCCGGCGACGATGGCGCAGAACGGGCACTGCTCAGAGCTCACAGCAGGCGAGTCTTGGCCTGCGCAACCCAGCTCTCCAGGTTGTTGGACAGGTTCGCGTAGGTGGCCCTGGTGTCGATCTGTCCCTGCCAGTTCGTCTGTGTCGGGTCGAACACGGGAACGCCACTCACGCCAGAGACTTTGGCGAACGGGTCCGGCCCGCGGCTGTCGGCGCCGGAGCTCATCGATGCCAGGCCGTGGATGCGCACACCAACGAGCGGCTTCTTGTCGTTCCACGCCTTCTCGATCTCGTACAGCACCCACGGTCGGGAGGCGGTTTCCTGACCAATCAGAACGACAACGGCGCGCTTGTAGGCCATCTCCTTGTGGATCCAGTCCTTGATCGCCTGCTCGCCTTGCCTGCGCACCGCCTCCCATTGCTGGGCACCGAGAAGCGGCTGGCCCTCGAGCGCCCCGATCTGTCGGACGAGTTGCACTCGGTGCACGTCGCGCTCGTAGTGGAAGGAGTAGAACACGGTCTTGGTTGCCATCGTTGGCTCCTCTCAAGGCTTCGGCGTCCTGCCGGAAGCACGGCTCGTTGAGGCTAGCTCCGAGGGGTGACAACCATGGCGGTGTCAGAGGGTCGCTCTCGGCGGGTTCACCCGCTTGGACGACACGGAACGCGTCAGGCCGCGGGACGGCTCCGCTAACGTCTACCGCCGGGCCCGCTGGAACTGCCACACCCCGTGATCGAGGTCGGTGGGCGACATGCCCATCTCCTTCGCCGCGGTGGTGAGGATCTCCATGGCGAACGGCGGCGTAACACTCCGTCGGGGCAGCCCCAACGAGTCGGCGACGAACCGGCAGATCATCCGGTCCGGCTTCACTCCCTCGATGCCGGCGAGCATCAGCATGTAGTGCCACGTGATCCCGCTGCGTTGCCCCTTCACCGCGCACCACGCCTTGCGGACCTGCTCCAGCTGGGCCTCGTCATCGGCCACCTTCCGGAGCAGGTCGGTGTCCCTGATCCCCGCGGCGTCGAGCACACAGGCAGCGTCCCGGATCGCCTGAGACTTGAGCACCCCGCCGCGGGTGGAGGTGCGGTTGCTGTTGCCGATCTTGCTCGCCCAACCGTCCGGCCCGTCGAGCTCGTCGAAGGTGCCCAGCAGCTCGGCGACTCCATCGGCATTAGGGTCACCGCTCCGTTCGCGGCCGTGGGCGCGGTAGCGGGCGACAACGTTCTCCACGCTGGAGTAGGTGACGCCCGTCGACTGCACGCTGTCGATCACGCAGAGAGCGAGGCCGTCGTGGTAGCCCGCCGGCGCCTTGGATCCTCGGAACTGTTCGCAGGCGGCGACGAGTGCACGTAGCTGCTCGGCGGTGTGGGTCATGCGCGCAAGCGTGGCATAGGGCACAGACGCCGGGACAGGAAACGTTGCACGATTCAGAGCGGTTGTGTCGGACACGGGTGCGACGATCACGCGATGACGACCGACACCAAGCGCCGACAGCTCAAGCTCATCGCCGAGCGGATCAGCACGTGTCGGCAGTGCCCGGACATGAACGTGCCCGGGGTGACCGCTTCGGCACCGGGGTACGGATCGGCACACGCTCCCGTCGCCATCGTCGGGCAGAGCCTGTGCCGCAAGTGCATGGAGTCGGGGATCCCGTTCACCGGCGGCAGCGGGCGGTACATCGACCGTGCGCTGGAACTGGCCGATCTGAAGAAGTCCGACCTGTTCATCTCGAACGTGGTGCACTGCCACCCGGAGAACGACCGGAAGTCGGATCGGCACGAGATCGAGAACTGCCGGCACTTCCTGCATGAGGAACTGGACATCGTGTCGCCGCGGCTGATCATCGGTTTGGGCGAGGACGCCGAGAAGGTCCTGACGGAGCGCTACCCCGACGCGCCGCAGGTGTCGTGGCCGTTCGTCAGGCCCCGCGCTCCGAGACCAGCGGCGACGTACCTGCTCTTCCCCGAGCACCCCGGGTCCCTGCGGTTCAAGAAGACAGCCGACCGCGCGTACTACTCACCGAGTCTCGCCCGTGCAATCGCGTGGGGGTTTGAGGTCGGGTAGCTGCGGAGGGCGCGTGCCTACCCGGCGTCCATCCGCGCCGCCACGACGGGTCGAGCTGCGATACCGATGCCGACCTCGTAGCGAAGCGACGGGTCGACGTCGAGGTGCAGACCCAGCTCGGTGATCCTGCCGTCGCGGGGGTTCCACGTGCGGAACGGTTGCTCGTGGCCGAGAAGGGAGCCCAGCGAGTCGATGGTCGGCTTCCATAGGTTCAGCCAGTTCCTGCTCGGCCCGACGGTGAAGGCAAGTTCGAGCATGACGGGTCCATCCGGCAGCTCCGGGACACCTGCGAGGGCCGAGCGGATCTGCTCCTTCGCCGCAGGGCCGTCCCAGGATGCAGTAGTGACCAACTGCAGCACCTCGGCCGACGGCGCAGGCACCTCGCGGGCTGCCTCGATCCTCACAGCGGAGTGCCCGCCGCTGCGCTTGGTGCACCAGACCGACACCAGCCCACTGTCGGACAGACGGGAAGCGAGCGGCTTCGCGTAGTTGTCGAGGTCACGCTTGTCCAGGAGATCCAGGTGCGGAGCCAATCCGACGTCGAGCCGCAGCGCCCAGGGGCCATCGATCCGCGAGGGGACGAGTAGGGCCTGCGCCTCGTCCAGGAAGCTCCCCAGCTGCACCTGGCTGCGGTTGTCGGCCCGGTCCCATGAGTCGAGCTGAGGCGCGAGGTTCAGCTGTGCGCAGCTGCCCTCGGGGCGCGCGTACCACCGCATCGCTACAAGGTAGCCCGACGTGCAACGCACAGCTGGGCGCACCACTGCTTCTGTGCGACGTCAGTGTTCTCCCGAGCCAGTGCGCAGCAGGGCCTCGTACTCGCTCGTCCAGCTTTCCGGAGCCTGGTCGCGGTACCAGCGCAGTGGCGGCCACTCGTTGCGGTACCGCGTCAGCGCGCTGCCCGTGCGGATGCAGGCCAGCGCGATTCCCTCGTCGCGCATGATCGTCTCGACCTTCGCAGCGTCGGCGGGGTCGACATCGGGTTCACCTTGGACCTCCTGCAGCAGTGCGTAGTACGCGTAGATCACGCGGCGGGCCGGTTCGACGGGCTTGCCCTTCCAACGGTTGGGCACCGCGTCGGGGTAACGTCGCAGAACCTCGGCCAGAGAGGCGCCGCTGTCGAGCATGCGGGCGGCTTCCGCGCGCGAGTGCGCGTTGGGCCACTTCTCCAGTCTGCGAGCGACCACGAAGTTCATGTCCCGCAACGTTAGTTCGTGACGCGGTGGCGTCAGCCGGTCAGTCCTGCGGCTCCGCGTCGTAGAAGTCGTCGATAGTCCAAGCCTCCGGCAAGACGGTGATCTGCTCCGTCTTCGTCCGGATCCCGCGGCGGTCCATGGCGCTGGCGATCATCTCCACGCTGATCTCCTCCGGCGCGTCGATGCCGGCGACGATGGTCAGGGTGAAGTCAGCGGACCGCTCCCGAGGCCTGAGGTCACCGACGTCCCAGGTGACCTCGAAGGCATCGCCGGTGTCGACAACGGACCCGGCGCGGGGGAAGAAGTCGGGAATCTCAGCCCTCCCCAGACCTGCACGAGCGTTGGCGAGCATTTTGTCCAATGGGTCCGGCCACTTCGGGAGAGTCGGGAGGTCGGGAACACTCGGCGGGTAGGCGCGCACGAGAACACCGCCCTTCCGGATGCGGACCATCAGTTGCACACCGGACACCGCGTCGTCGGTGTCGTTGCCGACCCGGAAATGCACGGTGTTCGCGTCATCGTCGTCGACGATCTGACGGAGCACGTGATCCATCAGCCGGCTGCGTAGCTTGGCGAGGTAGTCGGCGACCCGGCGGTCGAACTCCTCGGCGTCCTTCGGGTCGGCGTACCGGAGCATCCCGAAGGACCCGGTGATGTCACCGAGCGAACTGAACGTGTCGTACGCAGCCCATGCCGGACGTGCCGGATTGGGCTGCGGCTTGGGGCGTGGAGGTGGCCGATCCGCGGGCTTGCCGCTGTTGGCCCGCACATAGGCCTCATGGCGCCGCAACCAGTCCTCGAGCTGCTCCCGCTCGATGCTCAGTCGCATGAGCGGTTCCGCATCGGCCGTCAGCTCCAGATCGAGTTCCGTCCGCTGCGCGCCCTGCAGCAGGCGCCCGCCGAGCATCTCCATCTCCTTCGGCCCCGCCGGAGCGGTGCGGGCTACCCCGCGATGGAACACGATCCCTGCGTGGAACTTGTCGTACTGCTTCTGCAGCGTGTGTTGCGGGTCGCCGGGTTCGGGCGGTTCGACGACGACCACGAGCACCTCCACGCCTTCGAACCGAATGGTGCGAGGTGTGAACCGAGGCGTCGCTGCGTACGTCTTGATCCCTGGCGTGAGATCGGCGTGGTCGATTGCGGGGATTCCGGCCACGGCTCCGGGTTCCACACCCACCACCATGTAGGCGACGCCGCCGCGGTTGAGTCGCGCGTCTTCGACAGACCGGTTGGCGAACCCGAGGACCGCCTTGGCGACGGCGAACTTACCCGCGGCGGTGTTGAGGTCGAGGCTGCTCTTCCACTCCAACCAGTTGGTCTCCTGCGCCTCCAGACGCGAGCCGTGGATCGCAGCGACGAGTCGGAGGAGCTCATCGTCGGTGCGGAGCGCACGAGACGTGTCGATGTCGCTCAGCGTGAGAGGCTCCGCGTCCATTGGCTCAGGGTATTGCTCGGCAGTGACAGTCTTCGCACAGCGCGGCGTGGTCCCTACCGATAGCCGTCAGTGGCTGCTCGGCGGGCACCCGGCGGCCCCGTCCACCCTGACTGTTGGGGCCGACCCGCGGCGAGGTCACGAAGGGTCGGACGAAGCTCGTCACCTCCGACGACCAAGGTTCGAACATCGCAGCGGCGCAAGACCCGTGAAGTGTCCGTTTCACCCGGTTCTACAGCGGTTCCGACCTCCGGTAGTTCAACCGGCGGTAGTTCCGGTAGTTCCCGGCCCTCCGCCGTTACAGTGTCCGATTCGTACACATATGAGAAGAAATTCCCCGAATCTAGGGATCCGGGCAGATTCCTGCCGGCGGTTGGAGACCCGACAACTACCGGTAGTACCGGAACTACCGTCAGACATACGTTCGATGGATTAGCTGATTCGAACACGAGCACCCGATCACACCCGCTGCGACTGCACCGCGTACACCTCCGCGGACGGAAGAACCCCGCTGCGGCCGACCGCAGCGAGGTTCCGCCCATCACGGTCACGCACCCTGCACGTCCTGAGTGCGCCCCAGTTCCGTCACCGCGTACTTGAGTACGGGTCCGCAGTGAGCGACGTCCTGCGTCACCTGTGCGAGGAGCCCGCCCGCAACGAGGTCCGCGCAGAGCCGCTCAGCGTTCTCCTCGCGGTACGACCTTCGCCCGCCGGCGCGACCCTGCTCACTCGCGGTGAACGGCATCGGCTGCTTGCGAGCCCACTTGAGCGCCCGCTGCATCGCAGTGGTGTGCTCAGTGGCCTCACGCGCCTGCTTCCGCAGCGCGTCCTTCACGCCCTGCTCCACGGACTCGCCTACCCGAGTAATGCCGACCGCGGTCTGGCACGCAGTACGCACGCGGCGGTGATGCTCGAGCAGGTGCTCAGTCCAGCACCACCACTCCCACGTCACCGCCGCCGACTCACCGTGGTAGATCGCGGCGGCCACGGCGAGCTTGAGACGCATGAGCGCGGTGTGCGTCTCCAGCGCCAACTCGGGCGTCTCCTCCTCGACGGCCATGCGCATCCGTAGGACTCGCACTTCGCGGTGGACCTTGGGATCGACGGGGACAGGTCCCGGCCGGAAGGTCGGGAGGTGGAGCGACATGGGGTCGATCTTCGGGGCCGCAACGGCGAGCGCCTCCCATTCCGGCGTTCCCTCGACCGGCGCTTCGGTCAGCTCCGCGCTCACGTTCCAGACGCGCTGGCCGAGGCCCATGAGGGTCGACGTCGGGTCGTACATCGCCCCCGCCGTAGCGAGCTGCGAGGCCACAGTGGTGGTGCACCGGTACTCGTGCTCGTCGCAGAACGCGGTCTCGGTCTTCGTGTCCGAACCGAGCTGCTCGGAAGACCACACCTGGCAGAGCTCGGCGGCGAGGGTGCTTCCACTGCGACCACGAACGGCCGTCAGCTTCGTGATCTCCGGCCAGAACAGGCGTGCGTACGGGTTGTGGACGACGGCTGTCTTGTTCCCGTCGTCGTCGGTCTCGATGTGCGCGAACACCGAGGCGATCACCTCGCCCGACCCCACGCTGCGGGGAATCGGGGGGTGCTCCTCGACCGTCCCGATCACCCCGAATTCGCTCTTCCGGTACGCGCGGAAGGTGACCTTCGTGCTGGTGCTCTTGCCCGCTCCGGAGCGGCCGACGACGTTGTGGATGAAGTTGAGACCGGCTTCGGAGTCCATGACGATCGGGGGCAGTGTCACGGTGGGCGGCACCAGCGACAGCACCCCGGTCAGGTCCGCCATCAGCTTGACCGTCGGCGAGACGAGCGACAGACGCGCGTTCTCCCGCAAGGTCTTCATCTGCTTGGTGCTGAAGATCTTGTCGAGCAGCTGCGGTTCCGACGCGTGCAACAGCTGCGCGCGGGACTTGAGCTTGATGGATTGGATCTGCTCGTCCGTCGACGGTGCCGGTTCGGAGGCCACGTCTGCGGCAGGGCTCGCCACCGAAGGCGCCGCTGGCACCGTGCGGGGAACGCTGCTCGGAGCCACGGGAGCGATCACCGGCACCGCGGCGGCAAGGTTGCCGATCACCGACACTGCGGGCGGGACCGAAGCCGCGGTCGAGCCGCCGAGGGTTCCGATCGCAGGAGCCGCAGCGAGCCCGCCCTGGATGACGGACAGCGCGGGTGCCGCCGCTGACGGGGCCACGATCGGTTGCGAAGGCATCGCACCGACGACCGGGCCTTCCACGAACACCTCGCCGTTGCGGCGGGCCCACTCCATCACCGCCTCGCGCTGCCGCATCGCTGCGCGGCGCAAGCCTTCCGCAGCGGAGTGGTTACCCTTCGCCTCCTGCTCCGCAGCGTCAGCTTCGAACTGCTCGGCAGTGATGCCGTCGAGTTCACGGTCTTCCCGGCCGCCGGTGAGTTCGATGCCTGCGTCGCGCACCACGTCGCGGAACGGTCGGCCGTACAGGCCGGCGATGAAGTCCGGCCACGACATGTGATCACGGTTCTCACCGTTGCCGGCGAGGTGCGCCGCGAGCGTGCCGGAGTACACGTGCACCCCGCGCCCGTACGCGCAGCCATCATGAAGCTCCATGCCCGTCGCGCTGCTCTGGAGACTGAACCGGCCCTTCGGGCAACCGCAGCTGCCTGCGGTGTCGAGCACCTCGATGTAGCGCTGGTCGTCCATCGCCAGCCACGTCGCCATCGGCACGCCGTCGATCTGTTCCGTCAGCTCGCGCGAACCGGCGGACAGCATCCTTTCCTCGGCCCGCTCGAATGCGGTGCGCTTGCGGATGTCCACCCGCAGCGCTGCGAGTTCGGCAGGCGGGTCCGGAGTGCCTTCGGGGCGCACCCAGTCGGGCCAGAACTCCACCGGCAGCGGCGGCGGCGAGAGAGTCCACCCCTCGGCGGGGTTGTACGGGTTGAGGTGCCCCTCCTCGCACAGGATCGAGGGAGGCAGGACGAGGAACTTGGGCCCCGCGAGCACGTCGACGGTGCCACCGTTCGCGAGCGTCACCGTCGCACGCGGCGAGGTGAGCTCCATGCCGGACACGCCCCACTCGGCGGGCACGGACCACAGGCGATGTCGACCACCGAACCGGCCCTTGCTGTGGTTGGGGTTGAGCGCGTTGGCCGGGATCGCGAACGGGGTGTAACCCGCGGCCTCGATCGCCTCTGCGGCAGCAGCGTTGTCCGCGTCCCAGGCGATCAAGCCGCGCTCACCACTGGCGCCAAGGAGAGCGCCGACGTTGCCACCCTGGTCGAGGTGCCACGCGAGCGCGGCCTCAGTGAGGGCGGGGGCGGTCGGCCACCCGCGGTTCACCGGGCGCTTCCGGGCGCGCTCGAGGGGCAGGGCGTGGAACGCGTCGGCGATCCCCGCAGCCCAAGCCCCGTTGTTCGGCCGGCGGTTCGCGAGCACGGCGTCGATCGCTTTGTGCTCGGCGGGGGTGAAGGGGATCTCGCTCATCGCGCAACCGCCTCTCCGCCGGTGGCGAGCGTGGCGGCCATCCCCTCGCCGAAGATCTGCTCCGCCGCCGGGCCGTCGATCAGCACGTGCAACGGTTCGCCCTCCGCGCGGGGACGGGTGAGCAGGGCCTCGAGCTCCGGCAGGGAGCGGGCTACGACCTCGGTAGTGGTCGGCGTGTCGTGCGCCGGGGTTGCGGAGGACGTGTCGAGAGGTACAGTCATGGTGTCACTTTCTTGGAGGAGAGTGTTTGGAACCCGGCCCCCACGGCCGGGTTTCTTCGTTTCTGGGTCAGGGCGCGATGCGCGCCCAGTGAAGGTCGAGCCACGCGTCGATCGCAGCGGCCCGACTCTGTTCCTCGGCGGCCAGTGCCCCGATGGGGAACGCGACCGCGTGATCGCGGTCCGCGACCCGCGCAGCTGCGCGGCATCCCGCGATGACGGCACCGGTTCGGTCGTCCGGATGAGCAGCGCGGTACATGTTCTCAGCAGTGGCGCGCACTCCTTCGGTGCTCACGCCGCCACCTGACGAACGCCCGTTGCGGACTCCGCGCGAACCCGCGCAGCGCCCTTGGTGCGAGCTCGGTCCGAGTCGCCCTCGGTCTCGTCGTCCGTTGCGGTCTCGGCCTCGGTGTCGTCGTCGTCGAGCTCGTCAGTGTCGTCTCCGGCCACCACGCGCGGCATGGCGTTCAACCACGCGTCCAGGTCAGCTTCGCTGATCAGCACCCGCCTCCCGCACCGCCTCGCGACCAACTCGCCCGCGTAAACCGCCGACCGGATGCTGCGGTGGCTCAGCCCCGCGATCTCGGCCGCTTCCTGGTATCCCATGCGCCGCATGACGCCTCCGTTCTCTCGTCCTTGCGCCGCGGCCGTCGCCGGGCGCGGTGCGGCACATGGTGGCACGGACGGTCGAAAATCCTTGCCTCATCTGCATTCGTCTGAAACTTCCGTGTGTCGCGCCCAAACTTTTTTGCTCCAGGCACCACCAGGCGCTGGCGGGCACAGAGAGGCGTCGAGCGTCGGAACCGTTGTCCCACAACGGGTTCCAACGTTGTGCACCGTGCAAACCTTCGCTCACCATGGTTGGCATGACCCACCGCATCCATCGCCGCTCCCGAGGACTGAGTGTCACGTCCCTCAGCGTTCGCGGCCTCCTGACCAGCGCATTCACTGCCACGACTCTCGCGCTCGCCACCCCTAACACGGCCCACGCCGCGGATCCGGACTGCGCGGAGCTCTCCGAGAACCTCCGCAAGCTCTGCGAGATCGGTAACTCGCCCGCTCCGTCGTCCGGCAGTTCCGGTGGCCTCAGCGACATCGACTCGCCGGACTGGATGAGCAACCTGCCGTCGCTTGGCTTCGCCTTCTTCCTCGGCCTCGCCCTCGCGGTGATCGGTGGGATCGTCTGGGCGTACACCGCGGTGAAGGCGCCGGAGGGGCGCGCCGCTCACGGTCCCGCAGCGGGTGCCGCACGCGCCGAGGCAGGGTCCGAGCGCGCCGTCGCGGCGTTCATGGTCGGCACCGGCGTGATCCTCATCGGCTGGGGCATCGCCGGCATCGGTGGAGCGCTCCTCGCGGCTGTCGTCGGCGTGCCGGTGATGCTCGTCGGGATCAAGCGCAGCGAGCACGCGGACATGGCGAAGTCGGGCTACGGCGCAGCGGATCAGGCCTGGCAACAGGATGTCGTGAACGCACACCTCGCCGCGCAGATGGATCGCCCCGACCCCGCTGAGTACGACCCGTTGAACCTTGGGATCGCGCCGCCGCCCGCCCCTGCCCCAGTCATCCCGGCCGAGCCCCGCATGACCGATGAGGACGCTGTTCGCTGGCATCGACATGGAGGTCACGTGGAGCTGGTCCCCGGCAGCGCAGCGGCCTCTCTGGTCGCACGGGACGGGTCGTGGACCGCCGCGGAGAGCGCGTGGATCGAGGCATGTAAGGCGAGCCGACTGGGCTCGGTCGAGCAGCGGAGCAGCCGCGTGCCCGGTGTAAACGGGACCACCGAGGTGTTCGTCCCCGGTGCCGATCTCGTGCGCGTTGAGGTCCTCGAGACCGGCGACGCAGCCGTCGTCGTCCGGCCTCGTTCCCTCGCCATCGGCGCTCCTGAGCTGGCCACGGTGACCCCGTTCCTTCTCCGCACCGCGCGCGTGCGCCATGCCGGTGGATGGGTCCGTGCGCACTCGACCGACGAGTTCGTGATCACCCTGAGCAACCGCGACCTCACCGCCGCGCAGGAGCAGACCAGCGCGCCCGCGCCCAGCAATAGCGACGACGACGAGGACTGGTGACCATGAGCGACGAGTACGACTTCCTCTTCGAGGACATCGACGAGCCCACTTCCGAGACACTCGCCGCTTCCGCCCCGGACGTCACCGCCGAGCGGGAGCGCGCCGCGCAGAAGGCAGCCGAGGCGCAGGAGAAGGCACTGCAGACAGAGGTGGAACGCTACCTGTCGTTGCTCCCGGCGATCGAGCAGGCTCGCCCGCTGCCCGCACAGACGCGCCCGCAGGAGGACCAGGTCGAGCGCCTCAGCGGCGCCGACTGGGTGGCCGACCGGCTGCACAAGACGGTCTCGTTGGCCGCTCCCGCAGGGACCCAGATCACCACCGGCGTCGTGGGCGCGACCGTCGCCGCGACCGTGCAGCCGCCGGCCGGCGCGAAGGGCAAGCCCGTCGCCTCGGCGATGCTCGCGGCGATCGAGGCCGCTGGGAACCTCGGATCCTTCGAGGTGAAGCGCGCGGGTGGCAGCGCCTTCACCCTCCGCAGGGATGGGGTTGGCCAGACCGTCGATGCGTGGGCCTCGCACGGCTCGAAGGCCGGTCGCTTCTACTCGGATTCCATAAGCCGCGCCGCTGTGTGGGATGCAGCCGGGCTCAGCGTTCCGGGCAGTGTGAAGGGGAAGAAGAAGCGGCCAAAGTGCACGGAGTTCTCGGAGGATTCGCGTGGGGGCAACGTCACGCTGGAGCTCCCCGGAGGGCTCACCATCGCCAACGTCGAGCGGGCGCGCGCGGCACTGCGTCAGAGCCTGAACGCGCCGGCCCTGGAGGTGACGGCGCGCGGGGTTTTCCCGGTGCTACACCTGAACACCAAGGCGGTCACCAAGGAGCTGCCGGCGGTCAACCCGCTGCGCCCCGAGATGCTGGTGCGGCCGCAGACCGAGGCGGAGCGCTACGCCGCCGCGGGCGACTTCGTGATCCCGGTCGGCGTCCGGATGGACGAGGAGACTGGGCAGCCGGTGCCGATCCTGGTCAATCAGGACCGGGTGCCTCACCTCGCCGTCTTCGGGGGTACAGGATCCGGCAAGACCGTGTTGCTATCGCAAATGGTGAAGGCTGCCGTGCTCCAAGGCGCAACCGTCGTGCTCTGGGACGAGAAGGCCGGCAAGGACCTGCGCGAGCTCGCGTTCGACCGCACGCTCCCCGGCGTCGTTCACTACGCGGCGGGGTCGCAGGCGGTGCTGCACCGCACGATCCAGTGGGTGCGGTTCGAGTTCGAGAAGCGCAAGGCGATCGCGCAGCAGCTGGCGTACCAGGGCATCACCTACCGGCCTACGCCGCTGCTCCTGGTGAGTGACGAGTTCCCGGCGTGGATGGTCGATCTCAAGCAGGCGAAGGGCGACTCGGAGAAGGCAGCGCTGCGCACGGAGGCGCATCTGAACTTCATCGCGAGCCAGGCGAGGGAGCTGCGGGTCTTCTTCATCACCGCCGGCCAGTTCGCGTACACGGAGGGCTACAGCGGCCAGATCCGCACCAACACCTCGACGCTCATCTCGCTCGGCGTGATGAAGCCAATCAACCTGCAGAACCTGTTCAACGCCGACACTCGCCCCCGCGTCGCGGAGCTGGCCGCCACGATCGGCCCGAAGACGAAGGGCGTCGGGGTCATCGTGGACGCCGACACCAACAAGGCCGAGCTGTTCCGCGGTTTCTTCAACCCGGACGGCCCAGACGCCGACCGATTCGATGCGGCGGTTCGCCAGGCCCCAAAGCAGCGTCGGTGGGCGTACCGCCTGCCGCGCGGTGACGAGCCCGGGGCGGGCGGCACCTGGATGCAGTGGCATCCGCTGTCGGAGCCGAGCTCCGATTCGCTCGCGGCGCGGTGGCTCGACGACGAACAGGGACGGCCGATCCCCGAGGCCGTCGTCGATGACCCGACGGATCGCGGCTACCGGCCCGGTTCCAGCCCGCTTCCCAAGACCCACCTCATCTGACTCACCAAGGAGACCTAGACCATGACCCAGTACCCGCCCCTCCCGGTGCACCTGAAGAAGAGCCCCACCCCGTCCAATGTCGAGGCTTCGGCTGAGCTCAGCCGTGACGCCGCGCGTGAAGCGGTCCGCCGAATCGGTCGCGCCGCCGCCGCGCTCAAGGCACTGAGCGAGACCCAGCACCCTTCGACGGCCCAGATGATCGCGGCGGTCGCCAGCTGGACCGCCGCCGAGCGCGAGATTCATGCCGCAGTCGTCGACGTCACGGCGGCCGCTGTGCTCGGCGGAGCGGCGGTCACCACCACCGCCCGCGGCGCGCACGGAGTGCGCCCGCAGACCCTCAGCACCTGGCTCCAGGCAACGGCCGCGCAGCTCCGCGGCCTCGACCTCGAGAAGGTCAACGGCGAGTGGAAGCCCGTCCGCGCCTCTGACCTGCGCGAACTCGATCAGGAGTCACAGAATCCCGTGGATACGGGCGTCCGGTACACGGGGAACGTCGGTCAGGACACGTCGGCAGTGACGGTCGGTGCACAGGAAGTGGCGGCCGGTGCTCACGGAGCGTCGGCCGGTGACATCGATCCCGAGGTGCTGGCCGCCGCCGTGAACGAGGCGATCGGTGGTGATCCCCGGTGACCAGGTTCGTCACCCACGACCCCGCCGCCGCAGCCGCCGCCACCGACGGGCTGCGCGATGCGACCAAGGCGCTCGCCATGACGATCACAGTGACCGCCCAGGCGCTCACCCCGCACGACGACGATCCCGTCGACGCGGAACGAGCACTCGCCGCGCTCGAGCGGTGGGTCCGGGGCGAAGCACGTCGCCGTCGCCGTCTGGGCCGTCTGCTCCTCCTGCTCGCGGAGACCGGCGTCTCGGAGCGCGCCCTCGCCGACCGCCTCGGGATGGGCCGCCACGCGGTGGGCCAGCTGATCGCGGACGCGCGGGTCGAGCGAGAGGCCGGCGCGTGATCACCCCCGCGCTACAAGCGCCGCTCGCCCTGACCGGTCCGTACTCATCGTCGGATGGGGTGGACACGCTCACACCGACCCGCGACCTGCACGTTTACTCCCCTGGCGAGGGTGCGGACGAGTCGAAACCCAACCCGAGTTCCGCTACAAGCCGCGCTACAAGGGTCGCTACAGAGCCCGCTACATCGCCCGTGGCCGCCGATCAGCCGGAGCGGTCGGCAGCACCCGCCACTGTGGCCGTCGATCAGCCGGAGCGGCCGGTGCCACCGTTTCCGCAGGTCACGGCATACGCAAAGGAGAACAGCATGGAGAACGACCGCAAGGCGTTCACGCGCCTGCTGCTGGGCTGCACCACCGTGAGCCTGGCCGGCAACGTCGCGTACGCCGTCGAGCGGGGCGCCGTGACGCCGGTTTCGATCGCCCTCGCCGCGGTCGCTCCTATCCTGCTGCCCGTCGGGGTGCACTACATCCCGAAGGCCGCACGGGTGCGCCACGGTGCCCGGTTCGTGGTCACCGTCGCGGTGATCGTCGCAGCGACCGCGGCGTTCGTGCTCAGCTTCGAGGCGCTGTCCGGCCTGATGCGGATGCGCGGCCACGACGGTTGGACCGCGTACCTGCTCCCCGTCGCGATCGATGTCCTCGCCGCAGCAGCCGCCTACGCACTCGTGGTCGAGCCCGACGCAGTGCGCGAAGAGTCCGCCGTCGTGACCATCCGGCAGCGCGTGCGTCGCGCAGTCGCACGGATCCTCCGCCGCGACGCGGCGGCGTCGAAGCAGCAAGTCGCCGCACCGCCGCGTCGCGACGAGCCGCCCGTGACGCAACCGGCCGAAGTCCCGGCGATGCGCGACGCAGAGCCCGCTCCCGCCGCGACACGGACCGCCTCCGTTCGCGACGCGGAGCTCGATGAACCCGCAACTCAGGCCGCGACGCAGCGCGACGCGCTTCGCGACGCAGACACGGACGAACTGCCTGTGACCAGGGATGATTCGCGCGACGCAGCCGCGAAGCCCGGCGACGAAGCATCCCTGACGCGGCGCCTCACCGCGGTGCCGACTCCTCGACCCGCCGCGACGCATGCCGCTGCTTCGCCCGCGACGCAGACCGTCGCGGATCGCGACGCAGAGGGCGGCGACGAGTTCCTACGTCGCGCCGAACTGCTCGTCGAAGCAGGCCGCACCACCGCCCCACTCGCCGCGGTGCACCGAGTGCTTCGTGGCAAGGCGAACGGCGAAACGAACCGCGAGCTCGCCGACGTGACGGGGCTCAGCGAGTCCGCCGTGCAGCGCATCGTCACAGCGTCGCGCGAGCTCGTCACGGCCTAACCCCAGACCCTCCGCTACCCACCCCACCGACAACCCGGGTGCAGCCCCTCACTCCGTCCACGAAAGGGACAACATGAGCACGAAGAAGTACCTCGCCCCCGTCGCCGCCCTCGCCGCCGCCATGACCCTCACCGCGTGCACCGCCGAGTGCAAGTCGGTCTCGGCGGTCACCGCGGCTGCCAACGAAGCGATCGAGAGCGCCGTCCGGTTCGGCGCAACCGACATCGATCGCGACGCCGCGCGGTCCGCCCTCGAGGACGGTCGCCTGTACATGGTCAGTCTCGGCGCAGACGCGTGCCCCGTGGCGGTGCTCGCTCCGACGTTCTCGCAAGCCTGGATCGTCAGCAGCAAGCTCGCCGCGAAGGGCACCGGCATGACGCTCAGCTACACCCCGGACGGCTGCGGCATGGAGGCACCCTCGTGGGACACCGCGGAGCTCGCCGAGCGGGACCGTCGCCCGTTCATCGCCGCGATCCCGGACGGCCTGAACCCGGTCTGCAACGTCGCTGTCACGGCCGCCAACGGTGTGACGTGGTACCTCAACCACTCCGCCGGACCGAGCTCGCGCGGCGACGCGCTCGACGGGAGGCAGAAGCAGTACGGCTGCACGGCCGGCGAGGTCGTCCCCGGCGTCCCGACTTCCGTCAACCCGAACTGAGACAAGGAGAACATCCATGAACATCAAGCGCATTCTCGCCGACCCGATCACACACTTCGCGCTGCTCGTCGTCGGCGCCGTGGTCGCCACAGCTCTCGTGACGTACAACTTCTTCCCGCCCCGGGTCGAGGGCGTCGCACCGCCGGCCTCGGTGTACCAAGCCAGTGTGGACGGCGTCTGCAGCACGGTGGTCCATGGCTTCAACTCCGACGAGGTCTGGGCCGGTCCACTGCACGGTGGCGAACTGCGGCGGGTCGATCCCCGAGCAGTCGGTGTGACCGGATGTCGGACCGATCCCGACCCGAGCCGTCGCTGACCCGGCGGACCAAGGAGAAGAGCGATGACTGACCCCGACGCCGAGAACCCCTACGTCCCGGATGAGGCCGGCACCGTTGACCTGATCGTGCGCATCGCCCAGGTGCTCGCCGGCGACTGGATGCCCGATCTCGGAACGGCCTTGGAGGCAGACCGCACCTCGGCGGCCCGCTGACCCGACTGACGGGGCTGCCTCACGTCCCCGGTGACGTGGGGCGGCCGGTCCGCCGGACCAGAGAGAAGGAAGAGAACCATGACCGATCCCAACCATGACGAGGCCGAGCTGACGCGCATCTGGACGCCGGATCCCAACGCCCCCGCCGTGCCGCTGGGTGACCCGTTCGGCGTCTACGCCGGCAAGACCGCCGGCGACGACGACGGCCCCGACATCTGACCCCGGCCGCCAGGGTGCGGCATCACCACCGCGTGGTGTCGCGCCCCGACCGCCGGACACGAGCACCAGGAGAAGACCATGAACGAGAACGCCTACCGTCACGCCGCCTACGCCATCGCTCAAGACAGCGACGCACCCGCCGCCGTCACCGCGTACGCCGGGGCAGTGGCCGCCGCACGACACCGCGCGCACGCCGAGGGGACCACGGTGACCTGCCAGCTGATCCACGAGCTGAGCACGGACCCGGTGACGCACGCGGCCGCCGTTGCGATCGGCCCGTTCACGATGCTCACGCTCTCGGACTGGCTGCACGAGATGTGGGGCGATGTGAGTGAGATCGCCGCCCTGACAGCGGTGCCGGAGCTGACCGCCGACGAGACGCTGTACCGCCGCGCCACCGTCGAGTTGTTCGCGGAGACCGACCCCGACGCGACGACGGCCACGCTCTCGTTCGCCGGTGCACTCGCGGTTGCGAACGCGCGGTGGCTCGCCGAGGGCGCCGTCGCGGAGGCGACCACCGTGGCCTCTGTGCTCGATGCGGATCCTGTGGTCGCCGCCGCTCGTGAGGAACTGGACGAGGCGACTCGTGCCTCGCTCGCAATGGCCGTCGGGAACAAGTGGAGCGCCATCATGGAGCGCGTCGCAGTCATGGAGGCCGTGTACGCGATCGAGTCCGCCGCGGCCTGACTCATGGCGCAGAGCACCCCGTCACCGATTCGGTGGCGGGGTGCGTTGCTGTACGGGGTCGGGTGGTCTACGCCGCGACGTCGCCGGCGATCAGCTTCTCGATCTCGGCGCTCGGGATCAGCCGACGCCTGCCCACCTTCACTCCGCGGAGTCGGCCGTCCTTGAGCTGCGCGTAGATCAGCGACTCGCTGCAGCGCAGCATCTCGGCCGTCTCGCTCACGGTCAGCATCGTCACCGGCGCAGTGGGTGCCGGCGTCTGGGTCTGGCCGACCGCGGCCAGCAGAGTGGCGAGCGCGGCGGCGAGATCGTTCTGGTTCTCGCTCATGTTGCAATCGCACCACGAGAATCGAGCGCCTCCAACTGAGACGGATTCACGTACTTTTTCGGCGTGTCGCGCTGAGCGCAGGTCGCTTCTTCGTCTCCATGACGGCGTGTCGTCCTTTTGACACTGCAAATGGCTTTGCCTCAAGAGATGCTCCAGCGATGGCACGAATCCCCGACTACGTGAAGGTCATCGACCTGGACAGCGGCCGCCGCTACGAGGTGCGGCCCGAGGTCAGTGGCGCCGACGGCAAACGACAGCAGAAGCGCAAGCGGTTCAAGACCTTGAAGGAGGCGGTGGACCACTACACCGCGATCGCCGGTGACCGCGGCCGCGGCATCCACGTCGCCCCGTCCGAGCTGACCGTCGAGGAAGCCGTCGACTCCTGGTTGCTCGGGCAGCGGATCAGGCCGAAGACGATGAGCGCGTACGTCACCTCGCTGCGGCCAATCGTGGACCACCTCGGGAAGCGCACCGTTCAGTCGATCACCAAGGATGACTTGGAACAGGTGGTGCAGGCGCTGCGCGCGGGCAAGTCACCGATGGGCACATGGAACGCTCCGACCAAGTTGAAGAAGTCCGCGAAGAAGGTGCGCGCGCCATGGTCGGCCACAAGCATCAACCCGATGCTGGCGCGCACAAGATCCATCTTCGACGACCTCGTGAACCAGGGCATCGTGGTGCGGAACGTCGCCGCGTTGGTGAAGCCGCTCGCCACCGACTCCGAGAAGAAGTTGCAGACACTCACCGCCGAGCAGGTCACGACTCTGCTCGCCGCGACGGACAGGCACCACTTCGGGATCGCCTGGAGGCTCGCGGTTCTCGGTCTCCGGCGCGGTGAGATCCTCGCGTTGAAGTGGGACGCGGTTGACCTCGACGCCGGCACGCTCTCTGTCACGGCTGCGCGCCTCGCCACTGCCGGCGGAGCCACGACCGGGGCACCGAAGACGAAGACGTCGATCCGCACCTTGCCGATGCCCGACGACCTGACGGCTGCGCTGCGTCGAGTCCGGAAGCGGCAGAAGGAACAGAAGCTCGCGCTGGGATCGAAGTGGAAGGACTCCGGCTACGTCGTCGTCGACGAGCTCGGCGTTGCGCCGTACCCGGACACCCTCACCGCGGCCTGGCGCAAGGCGCTCGCCGGGGCCGGTCTCCCGCACGTTCGGCTGCACGATGCGCGCCACTCGTGCGCGACCCTGATGCACCTGAACGGTGTGCCGACGGTGGTGATCGCCGCGTGGCTCGGGCACCAGGATCCGGGGTTCACGCTGCGCACCTACGCCCACTCCAGCAACGACGCGCTCACCCAAGCCGCGGCCACGCTCGGCGCGATCACGACGGGGAAGAAGAAGGACACGAAGGCGTCGGGAAGGTGACACATCCCGTGTCACTTCACGGGCCAGCGCAGAGAATAAGGAACCCGATGTGTCACATGTGTCAGATTCGACGTCCGAGCGACCTGTCCCAGAAACGAGAAAAACCCGCTGTCACCAGCAGGTTCTCTTGGTGGCCAGGGCCGGGATCGAACCGGCGACCTTCCGCTTTTCAGGCGGACGCTCGTACCAACTGAGCTACCTGGCCAGACGGTACCGGTTGATACCGAACCTACAGCGACCCTGACGGGACTTGAACCCGCGACCTCCGCCGTGACAGGGCGGCGCGCTAACCAACTGCGCCACAGGGCCTTGTGCTTGAGGCTTTCACCTCATGCGTACCCCCTACGGGATTCGAACCCGCGCTACCGCCTTGAAAGGGCGGCGTCCTAGGCCGCTAGACGAAGGGGGCCGGTGTTCTCCGTGGGGAGCCGGATCAGCTTATGTCACGCGATCCGACAAACACAAATCGCCTGGTCTGTGCCACTGTAGACCATGACCGTGGCACGCCTCCGCCCGTTCGGCGAAACCATCTTTGCCGAGATGTCAGCACTTGCGACCAGGCACAATGCGATCAACCTCGGTCAGGGGTTCCCCGACGCCGATGGCCCGGCGAGCATGCTGGCGGCGGCCCGGCAAGCCATCGCCGACGGCCGCAATCAATACCCACCGGGCATGGGCGTCCCCGCGCTTCGCCACGCGGTCGCCGAGCACCAGGCCCACCGCTACGGCCTGCGCTACGACCCCGACACCGAGGTCCTGGTCACCGTCGGCGCAACCGAGGCCATCGCCGGCGCCGTCGTCGGGCTGGTCGAGCCGGGCGAGCAGGTCGTGCTGATCGAGCCGTACTACGACTCCTACGCGGCGACCGTCGCCATGGCGGGCGCCACCCGGCGCACGGTACCGATGGTGCCCGACGGCGACGGTTTCCGCCTCGACCGGCCACGACTGGCCGAGGCCATCGGACCGATGACGGCCGCGATCATCGTCAACTCGCCGCATAATCCGACCGGCACGGTGTTGCCCGACGACGACTTGGCCGCCATCGCCGAACTCTGCGTCGCCCATGACGTCATCGCCATCTCCGACGAGGTGTACGAACACCTCCTCTTCGACGGCCGCGAAAACCGCTCGATCGCCACGCTGCCGGGCATGCGCGAACGAACCCTGCGGATCTCCAGTGCGGCGAAGACGTTCAACTGCACCGGCTGGAAGGTCGGCTGGGTGTCGGGACCGAAGTCGCTCGTCGACGGTGTCCGGGCGGCCAAGCAGTTCATGTCCTACGTCGGCAGCGGCCCGCTGCAACCCGCCGTCGCGCTGGCACTCGCTGAGGAGCTGGACTGGGTCGACGAATCAGCTGCTGCCTTGCAGCGCAAACGCGACCTCTTGTCGTCGGCGTTGGCCGGCGCCGGTTTCGGGGTGCACCGCAGCGAGGCCACCTACTTCGTGTGCGCAGATCCACGCCCGCTGGGCTTCGACGACGCCGCCCGCTTCTGCCGGGAGATGCCCGCCCGGATCGGGGTGGCCGCCATCCCCGTCAGCGCCTTTGCCGATGATGCCGCACCCTGGCGGCACCTGGTGCGATTCGCCTTCGCGAAGCACGACGACACCCTTGCGCAGGCGGCCGACCGGCTGGCTGCGCTGCGCCGGTAACCCGCAGCGGACTATCGCCTGCCTATGGGCGCTTGGCCACTCCGCCGACGATCTGGAACGATCCCGTCGGCGTCGTGCAGGTCACCGTCGCGTGCTTGCGTGCCGTGCATGTGATCCCGACGACGGAGATCGTGTGGTTGGGATACAGCCGTTTGGCGCCGCCGTAGGTCTCACCGCCGGTCGTGGTCCGCCGCGCGCCGCCGGGGCCGATTTCGACGGCGTCGTACTTCGAGGATTCCGACGCACCCGACGACGGGACCTTCGCGGCGCACCGCACCGTGTAGGTGCGATCCGTGGGGTAGATCCCGCACAGACTCGACTTCGCCGAGGAATACCGCCAGCGGAAGTTTCCGTGCCCACCCGGCGTCGCATACCGGCTCGAGTCGACGGTGACGGTGTCACCGCCCGGGGCGGCCGACGCCGTCGTGGCCGCAGCGGTGGCAAGTGCCGCCGGGACGAGTGCGCCGGCGAGCGCGCCGACCATCAGCCGGGCCATAAGCGAAGGTCGATGCTTCATGGGGCCACCTCGGCTGATCGGGGATGTGCGGGCCGCACGAGTCTACGCGAACCCGTCTGCCGGCGGCGTCATCGGAACCTCTCACGTATTTGCGGATCGGTCTGCCACCAGAGCCCCTGCCGGACCAGATCATCGGCCTCGGCAGCCGCCGAACCCGGCGGGGTCTGCTCGATCTGGGCATCCACCTGCTCCTCCCGCACTCGTTCCTGCGCCCGAAGCCGGCCGAAGACAACCAGGAGGAACGGCAGTCCGACGACGTCGCCCAGGATCCAGAAGACGCCCGCACCAACGGTCTGGTCGGTGCGGATGGACGGCCCCCAGTCACGGCCGAGCGCGGCGTAGAAGTCTGCGGCGATCAGCGGTCCCTGCCACAGGATCACGCCGAGCACGCCGTCGCCAAGGGTTTCGGCGAGCGACGCGAACAAGGTCACGCCCTGCGGGTAGCGGTGCGGCACCGGGTCGAGTTGAAGCCGCGCGTAGAAGTAGCCGAAACCAATGGCCACCAACAGGATTCGGGTGAGCACGTCGACGACCGAACTCACCAGCAACGCGCGATACCACCCGGACAGGTAGATCAGCCACGGCACCGCGAGCAGGGCCATCGAAGACGTCGCCGGGGACGCCAACAGGTGGGCGATGCGGCTCCGCGCGACGGTGCCGAATCGGGCCCGCCCGGTAGCACCCACGGCATCGCGCAGCGCGGTCAGCGGCATACCCAGGGCCAGGCCGAACGGCGCGACCATCAGGATCAGCACGAACTGCAGCGCCCGCACCCAGAACAGGACATCGCTGTACACCCCGACGAACCCGCACGACGCGACGAGCCACACCCCGCAACCGACCACCCCGAACAGCACCGCGCGATAGGCCGGCAGCGGCGATCGGCGCCACACGATGCCGTAGCCGACCAGTACCAGCACGATCAACACCAGTGTCACCGGATCGGCCCGCCACGACGCGAGTGCAGTCTCCAGTGTGAGGGGGGTGGTCAGGGCGTTCACTGCAGCCAGTATGCGCGCGGCGCAGCGTCTTCGTCGCGGGCGCCCGAGTTGCCCGAATCGATGCGCAATCCACGGGTATCCTGCGGTGCCCCCTCTCGGGCTCGAACCGAGGACCTGCGGATTAAAAGTCCGTAGCTCTACCAACTGAGCTAAAGGGGCGGGCGTGCCGGCAGGGTATCCCGGCGGCAACAGGTTCGTAGTGTACCCAACGCCGGAATGACCTTGGCGAGATGTCGCCGGCTACCGCAACCATCGGTGCAATCGTGTGCCATGCTCTAGAGCGTGTTCGAGATTGACCGCCCCAAATTGGAAGGCTCGGTCGCCGTGGGCGACCGGCGCCGCCTCGGCTTCGCACAGTTCGGCAAGCTCACCGCGCGGCCCTACTTCTGGCTGCACGGCACCCCCGGCGCACGCCGCCAGATCCCGCCGGAGGCGCGTCAACTCGCCGTCGACCATGAAATGTGCATCATCGGCCTGGACCGGCCGGGCGTCGGATCGTCGACGCCCTACCGCTATGCCAACGTCCTCGAGTTCACCAGCGACCTACTCACCCTGGCCAACGCTTTGGATATCGAGGATTTCGGCGTCATCGGGCTGTCCGGCGGCGGACCCTACAGTCTCGCCACCGCGTACGCCGCTCCCGAGCGCGTCAAGGTGGTCGGGGTGATGGGCGGTGTCGCACCGGCGGTCGGGCCAGAGGCGATCAGCGGCGGAGCCGTGGAGATCGCGAAGGCGACGGCACCACTGCTGCAAGTCGCCGGCGCGCCCATCGGCAAGGCCCTCAGCACATTACTGTCGGTCTCGCGTCCGGTGGCCGAGCCGGCGATCAGGCTGTACGGGCGGCTATCGCCACAGGGCGACCGGGAATTGCTGGCGCGCCCCGAGTTTCGTGCCATGTTCCTCGACGACTTGCTCCACGGCGGGTCGCGGCGGATGGAGGCACCCTTCGCCGACGCCATTGTGTTCGCCCGCGATTGGGGTTTCCGGGTGGCCGACGTCACCACGCCGGTCCGCTGGTGGCACGGCGACAAGGACCACATCATTCCGTACGCGCACGGCGAATACATGGTTTCGCTGCTGCCCAACGCCAAGCTCATCGAGATGCCGGACGAATCCCACCTCGGCGGTCTCGGCTTCGCCACGCAGATCCTGGCCGAACTCAACTCGGCCTGGGACGAGCAGGACCGGTCTTAACCCGGCGCGGTGCCGGCCAGCCCGGCCGCCAGCCCCAGCGCTACCGCCATCACCGCGACCTCGACGGCGGCATGGCGCAGGGAGTCACCCGCGTCGACGCGGTGCGCCCGCGCCCGCGGGACCCAGCGTCGACGATGGGCGGCGGCGAGACCGGCCAGCCCGAGTAGGGCGAGGGCCTTCGCCGACACCACCCGGCCGTAGCCGCTGGTCCACCACACCGATAGGCCCGGCCCGCCGAAAGCGTCCACGTTCACCACCGCGGCGACGACGCCGCTGACCACCAGTAGCACCACCGCCCACAGCGCGGTTGCCGAGAAGCGGGGCAGTGCGCTCGCCCACCCGGCCCGGCCGCGCACCGTCACGGCCAGCGCTGCCAGTGTCCCGCACCACCATGCGGCGGCGATTGTGTGTGCCCCCACGACGACCGGGCCGAGGGCGGTCACGCCGGCATGACCGCCCACGGCGACGGCGGTGAGCCCGACTCCGGCGGCGCCGGCCACGACCGTCGGCGGCATATCGATTCGGGCGGTCAGCCGGCCCAGCGCCCACAACACCACCGCAAGCGCGCACCCCACGCCGATCAACTCCCCCGGATGCGCCGACCACGCACCGGCGAACTCCGTCACCGTCACGCGTGCGGGCGACACCCCCGCACGCTCAGCGGTCCCCAGCCAGACGATGCCGACAGCGGCGATGAACCACACGACGGCGCTTACGCCGATCACCCGCGCCGACGGCGCGACACCGAGCCGTTCAATCGAGCCCAGGCCGACCAACAGCACCGAGGCCCCCAGGGCCACCGCCCGCAGCCAGACCGACGGCGGCGGCCCCGCCGCCCCGGCAAGAGCGAGCGCGAGGCCGGCGCCGACGGCCAGCGCGACCAGGGTGCCCAGCCCGGCCACCCACCTCGCCGGATCAGCTTCGGCGCGCTTTGCCACCCGCCCCGCCCCGGGTGAACCATGCGATGACGCCGGCGGCGACCAGCAGGATCAGCGCCGCGCCGACGAGAAACGGCCATACCGGCGACCCGCCGGCCGACGACTCGTCGACGGCCTCACCCGGGGTTCCGGTACCTGCCACGGTCAACCGGAACGTCCGCTGGCCGGTCACCGGATGCCCATCGGCCGATGTGACGCGGAAGTTCACCTGGTAGACACCGACCGGCCCGAGGGGGCGCAGCGGAACGCTGAGCACTTTGCCCTTGACCGCCGGATCACCCGCATGCCAGAAGTGCCGATCGGGTCCGACGACGCTGGCCGTGGCGAACTCGCTCTGCAGCGGTTCGTTGAAGGTGATCTCCACCGCGGCCGGCGCCACCGCCACCGCTGCGCCGTCGGCCGGGTTCGACGAGAGAATTCGCGAGTGGGCCGCCGCGACCCCGCTCCCCATCACCGAGCCGGCGACAACAACGAAAAGCACCAACAGCAAGCCGGCAACACCGGTGGCGCGCACTGGTTTACGCATGCCCATTCTCCTCTTCGAGTCGATTCTCATCGTTCGGAGCCGACTTGCGGCCTCGTGCCGCGGCCGCCCCGATGGCGACCCCGGCGGCTCCGGCGAGCAGGCCCAGCCCACCCAGCCAGCGGGCCGGGTGATCGGTTGCCGCGGCCGCAACCGGCGGTGCGGCGTTGATTGTCGGCGCCGGATGCTCCGGCTCGTCAGCCCCGGCGGTGGACCGCTGATCCCAGGCCGCCGTCGTCCCGTCTGCGTAGCGCTGGACGGCCGGCAGCACCACCTCGCCGGCGAACGGCCCACCGGCGACACTGAACTCGGCGAACTGGTCTACCGGTATGCCCGGCGTGCCCGGGGCTGCGGCCCACCGGATTTCGGTGACCGCGCCATCGGCGTTCTTCGTCACCTGGGATACCCAACCAGGCTTACTCTCCGGCAGCAGGTGCTTGACGCCGGGAAATGCGACGGTGAACCCGGTCGTGGCCGCAGTATCCGATTCGTTCGGCACCATGAAGGTGACGACTCCGAACCCGTTCGCGCCCATCCCGGCGGTCCGGGCGACGACGTGGGCATCGGCGACTCCCGCCCCGACGATCGGGACGAGGGCAAGACCGGCTGCGACGGAAATGGCGAGAGCTGTACGGGTTAAACGGGCAGAAGTGATTGTCATGGTAATGCTGGTCCTCCATGGTTGATGGCGGGGCACCGGCTCCAACGCGGAACGGGTGAAACGGGCAGTCGCTACCGGTGCACCGGCGGTGCGCGCGGAGCGCTCCCCGCACCGGCGACGGCGAGTCCCGGCCGCCACCCGTCGCCGAACAAGCGCGCCTCCCCGACTGCCACTGCGGCTGGACCCGAGGTGAGCACGGTCAGCACCGCGGTGATCAATGCAGCACACCGCGCCACCACGACCAGCAGCGCGGCGCTGACCGGAACGGCCACCGCATGCCAGGCCAGCACGCCGGTGAGATGCGCAGAGTGCCCACCAACGACGTCGCCGACACCGGCGGCGGGGTGTCCGAAGAGTTGACCGACGGCCAGCACTACCGCCGCGCGAATCGGGGAGACCCGCTGCCCGGACCGGGCGACGACCGCGGCCAACGCTGCGCCGAGCGCGACGCACAACACGATTCCCGCCGAGCCGGGAGCCGACCCGGTGGCAATGCCGTGTGCGGTCAGCGCCAATCCGGGTACTGCCACCGCGACGCCGGCCCGCGATACCGATTCGGGATGCGCGGACATGGAGCAAAGCATCCCACACTGTCCGCCCCACCCCCGACTACGCTGCAAACGTGAGCGCCAACCGCACCGCGAAGTCCACCGCCTCAATCGCCGGCCACGGATTCGTCCGGGTCAGCGCCGCCGTGCCCGTGGTCTATCTGGCCGATCCGGCTGCCAATGCCCGGCAGACCGTCGACCTGTTGACGGCGGCGGCCGACGACGGCGCAGCGGTCATCGTCTTCCCCGAACTCGGACTGACCGGCTACAGCGTCGACGACCTGGTCCAGCAGGACGCCCTCCTCGACGCCGCACTCACGGCGCTGGACGCTGTGCGGGGGGCGACGACCGGGCGCTCCGCGCTCGTCTGTGTCGGCGTGCCGCTGCGCATCGGCGACGGCTTGTACAACACCGCAGCCGTACTGCACGACGGCGAACTCTTGGGCATCGTGCCCAAGTCCTATCTCCCGAACTATCGCGAGTTCTACGAGCAGCGACTGTTCGCCGCCGCCCGCGACGCCCCCGTCGACGAGGCGACGGTGTTGGGGCGCCGGGTCCCGTTCGGCGCGGACCTGCTGTTCGAGGCCGACGACGTGCCGGGACTGGTCCTGCACGTCGAGATTTGTGAGGACGGCTGGGTGCCGATCCCCCCGTCGACGTGGGCGGCGCTGGCCGGGGCGACCGTGCTGGTCAACCTCTCCGGCTCGCCGGTCACGATCGGCAAGGAGTCGTACCGGCGCGAACTGTCCGCGGCCACCTCGGCGCGCAACGTCGCGGCCCACGTCTACGTCGCCTCCGGGTTCGGTGAATCCACCACCGACCTCGCCTGGGACGGTGACGCCCTGATCACCGAGAACGGCACCCTACTGGCCCGCACCACCCCGTTCGCCACCCACAGCCAAACGATCACCGCCGACGTCGACCTAGACCGTCTGCGCCAGGAACGGGCACGGATGATCAGCCTGCGCGATCAGGTCGGCGACTACGCCGATCGGCTCCGCATGGTGCGCCGTATCCCGGTCACCATCGGTGCCCGGCGCGACCATCCGCCGCTGCGCCGGACCGTGGCCCGGTTCCCCTTTGTGCCGCCCACCGGACCCGACCGCGACACCCGCTGCCGCGAGGTGGGCAATATCCAGGTGCAGGGCCTGACCCAGCGGCTACGGTCCAGCGGCATCGAGCGCATCGTCATCGGCGTTTCTGGCGGTCTGGACTCCACCCTGGCTCTGCTCGTGGCCGTCGACGCGTTCGACCGGCTGCGTCTGCCGCGAACCAATATCCTCGCCTACACGATGCCCGGCTTCGCCACCGGCGACGCGACGCGGGGCCGGGCGCTGGACCTCATGGGCTCGCTCGGGGTGACTGGAGCCGAGATCGACATCCGGCCCGCGTGCCGCCAGATGCTCGCCGACCTCGATCACCCGGTCGCGGCCGGCGCGGAGGTCTACGACACCACGTTCGAGAATGTGCAGGCCGGGCAGCGAACGTCGTTGCTGTTCCGGTTGGCGAACGAGCACGGTGCGCTCGTGCTGGGCACCGGGGATCTCTCCGAGCTCGCCCTCGGCTGGTGCACCTACGGTGTCGGCGACCAGATGTCGCACTACAACGTCAACGGGTCGGTGCCGAAGACCCTGATCCGCCACCTCATCCGGTGGATGATCACCACCGAACTGCACGATGCGCGGACCGCTGCGGTGCTGAGCGAGGTCGTCGACGATGTCATCTCGCCCGAGCTCATTCCTCCCGGCGCGGACGGTGCGATCCAGAGCACCGAGGACACCGTCGGGCCTTACGAGCTGCACGACTTCTACCTCTACTACCTGACTCGCTTCGGCTACCGGCCGCGCAAGATCGCCTTCCTGGCCCAGCAGGCCTGGTCGGGCACGTACGACGACGATACGATCCGGCACTGGTTGACCGTGTTCCTCACCCGGTTCATGGCCAACCAGTTCAAACGCTCTGCCATGCCCAACGGGCCCAAGGTCGGCTCCGGTGGTTCACTCTCGCCGCGGGGCGACTGGCGCTCACCGTCGGACGCCTCGGTGCAACCCTGGCTCGACGACCTGGGCTAGTCAGTCGCCTGGTCAGATCGGCAGCTCGTTGGCGAGGTCGAGGAAGTCTGCGCGGGTCGTCTTGTGGTCGGTACGCCCGACCCCGAGCACGATCAGCGCCAGCTTCGGGTCGTCGAACTTGAGGTAGCCCTCGTTCTTGGCGGTGTACCAGAAGCCGGAACCGTGGTTCCACCGCAATGCCTCCGAATCGCGGGTGATCCGGCTCAGGTAGCCGTCGACGGCATCCTTCGACGAGAACCACATCGCGTGCAGGGCCACGGTCAGGTTGGCGCCGCAGACGAGCCGGTACCGCATCCCAATCGTCCCGGCCCCGTGTTCGGACGGCCCCAACTCATTGCGGCCGGGCCGGATCTGCCAGTTACAGTGCAGCGCCCGCCACGGTCCGTCAACCTTCGGCGCCGCGGGCAGCACCTTGGGCAGCATGGCGACCAGCGGCGCGCCGACCCCCCACCCGTCGCCGGCCGTCACGACGACCGGCTCACTCAGCGGTGACGGAACGCCGTTGGTGCTGGCCTGGACCCGATAGGTGTGCCGGCCCTTGGTGACCGTCGCGTCGACGCCGCGCGGTTGCGGGCCGGTGTAGACCACCTGGTCGTCGCGCAACAAGACATAGGTGTCGGCCCGGTCAACGGGTGGCCATTGCACGTTGACCTGCCCCACCCCGACGGTTGCGCGTAACGCCGACGGCGCTGGCGGCGCCGACGGTCCCGGCGACAGCAGGCGCACGCCGGCGTACACGACGAGCGCCGTCACCAGCGCGGCACCCGCCACCGCAGCGGTCCGCCACGAAAGGCTCTTCCTCACATCGGCAACCTTTCCGCCAGTCGCACGGCATCCTCGACGGTTCCCTTGCCCACGCACACCTCGACCACCGTCAGCGCACGCCTTTCGCCGTCGAAATCGATTCCCGCGCACCGGGTGTCGTTCATCGTGTATCGATGGACCGACCCCCGATTACCCTGCGCCGAGGTGAACGAACGCCCCGCGGTGTGGTGCAGGAGTGTCGGTTTGGCGGCGGCAAGACCCTGCGGATCGTTGGGGAAGCCGTAGATCGTGAACGCGAAGTCGACGGTGATGTCGTCGACCTTCTGGCAGGTGATGGTCTCCTGCGAGGTCTGATCGAAATAGACCGGCCCGTTGGCCCAGCAGCCCACCTGGTCAAAGCCGTTGGTGCTCAACGGGGATGCGGGCACGAGGTCGGGATAGAGGTCGGCGATCCACTGCGCCTGGCGCCAGGATGCAAACACCGTCGCCGAGCTCGACTTCAGCGAGAAGCGCGATGGGAGTGCGCCGGGGCTGCGGGCCGAAACCGAGTACTGGTAGACGCCCGGGAGCGGCAGCGGGTCGCGGAAGGCGGTGGCCGGCCCGACGTATACCTCGGTTTCGCCGCGCTTGAGCACATACTCGGTGGCACCGTCGATCGGCTGCCAGTCGACGTCGACGGCGTACTTGGTGATCGTCGTATCCGGCCGGTCCGGGGTCGCCAGCGCCGCGGCCGAGTTCTGCCACATCCCAGTCAGCGCGCCCACTACCGCGGCGGCCACCAGCGCGCCGCCGGCAAGCGCGATGCGGCGGCCGCGTGAACCGCGCCGCCGACCGTGGGGCCCGCTCGGCACCGGCGGCCAACTCGGTGGCGAGCCACCCAACACCCGCGGTGGCGAGCCGCCCAACACCTCCGGTGGCGAGCCACCCAACACCCGCGGTGGCGAGCCGCCCAACACCTCCGGTGGCGAGCCACCCAACACCCGCGGTGGCGAGCCACCCAACATCTCCGGCGGCGATTCGCCGATGAGGGTCCGCACGCCGGTCTCCTCATGCAGCGCCGACAGTACCGCCCGCGCGAATTCACCCGCGCTGCCATACCGCTGAGCCGGGTCTTTGGCCATGGCGACGGCCAGCACGGCGTCGATTCCGTACGGCAATCCGCGATTGCGCTCGTGCGCCGACGGCACCGGCGCGAACATGTGTGCGGCCATCACCCCGCTCAGGCTGTCCGCGGTGAACGGCGGTGTTCCGGTCAGCAGCTCGAAGGTCGTCGCCGCCAGCGAGTACACATCACTGCGCGCATCGACGGCCCCACCGCTGATCTGCTCGGGCGAGGCGTACCGCATCGTCCCCACTGCCATCCCGGTCCCCGTCAGACCACCGCCGTCCTCAATCGCCCGAGCGATGCCGAAATCGCCCAGCTTGACCGCGCCGGCCTCTCCGGGGGTGATGAGGATGTTCGCCGGCTTGACGTCCCGATGGGTCACCCCATGCCGATGCGCGGCGTCCAGTCCCGCCGCCACACCGGCGATGATCCCACTGGCCTGCTCGCGGCTCAGCCCGCCGGGATGTTTCCGCAACAGTTTCGCCACGTCGGTGCCCGGCACCCACTCCATCGCGATCCACAACGAATCGCCGATCTCTCCCCGGTCGCCGATCTCTCCCCGGTCATAGACTCGCACGATGTTGGGGTGTGCGATCGGGGCGATCAGGTCCGCCTCTCGTTCGAATCGGCGGCGTACCGCATCGTCGGCAAGGTGCGCCGTCCGCAACACCTTTACCGCATCGGTACGGGGCAGCCTCGGGTGCTGGGCCTGGTAAACCTCGCCCATTCCGCCCGCGCCCAACACACCGACCACCCGGTAGCCCGCGATCTCATCGCCCACCTGGTACACGCGCGCCCCTCCCGGCCTAAATATCGCGATCTCGCCCCCTCGGAGTGTATGCGCTGTCCGATACGATGCAGCGATGCCGCCAACCGAGGTGACCCCCCGTTTCACCGCCGCCGAACTCGACCGCGCGTTCGCCGGCTTCCAGGCCACTGTCGCGGAGGTCGCGCAGACCCACGATTGGGACAAATGGGCCGACCAATTCACTGAGGACGCCGACTATGTCGAGCACGCCATGGGCACCTTCAAGGGCCGTGAAGCGATCCGCGCGTGGGTCAACAAGACTATGCATGCGTTCCCCGGCAGCCATATGACCGGGTATCCGTCGCTGTGGCATGTCACCGACCCGTCGACGTCGCGGGTGATCTTCGAGGTGGACAACCCCATGCGGGATCCGGGGGACGGAACCCTCATCACCGCGACCAACATCACGATCCTCACCTACGCCGGCGCCGGCCTGTGGAGCCGTGAGGAAGACGTATACAACCCCCTGCTATTCGGTCGGGCGGCAATGAAATGGTGCCAGAAGGCCACTGAGCTCGGCACCATCGACGCCCCCGCCCAGCAGTGGATGGACACCGTCGGGAAGATGTTCGACCGCCGATAGCCTCGGCGCAGGCGCCAAACGCGCCTGCCCGGAGTGACTTGGGTCGATGCTGGCCGTGCCGTAGGCTTGGTGGCGAATATGTCCGAGCCAAGTGCTCGGCCGACCCTAAAGCACTTCGGAGGTTCCAGAATATGGCACGCGTACTCACGCAGCTCGAGCTGCTAAGCGAACTCGCTCCGGTTGCCGAAGACAACGTCAACCGGCACATCAAGCAGGCCCGCGACTGGAATCCTCACGACTACATTCCGTGGGACGAGGGCCGGAACTATGCGGCGCTCGGCGGTTCCGACTACGACCCCGAGCAGTCACAGCTCGACGAGGTCGCCAAAGCCGCGATGATCACCAACCTCCTCACCGAGGACAACCTGCCGTCTTACCACCGCGTCATCGCCGACAACTTCTCGATGGACTCCGCCTGGGGGCATTGGGTTGGCCGGTGGACCGCCGAGGAGAACCGTCACGGCATCGCCATGCGCGACTACCTCGTCGTGACGCGCGGCGTCGACCCCGTCGCCCTCGAAGAGGCGCGAATGATCCACATGACCAACGGCTATGACCCGGTACTGGTCGCGGCAGATCGCATGGAGGACCTGACCAACGAGTACGGGGACCTCGATGAGGTCGGCCTGCTGCACTCGGTCGCCTACGTCACCTTCCAAGAGTTGGCCACCCGCGTCAGCCACCGCAACACCGGCAAGGCCTGCGACGATCCGATCGCCGACCGCATGCTGCAGCGCATCGCCGCCGACGAGAACCTGCACATGGTCTTCTACCGCAACATCTGCGGCGCCGGGATGGATCTTTCCCCCGACCAGACCTTGCGGGCCGTCACCGACATCGTCACCAACTTCCAGATGCCGGGTATGGGCATGCCGAACTTCCGCCGGCACGGTGTGCTGATGGCCAAGCACGGCATCTACGATCTGCGCCAGCACCTCGAAGAAGTTGTCATGCCGGTCCTGCGCAAATGGGATGTGTTCGGTCGCACCGACTTCGGCCCCGAGGGCGAGAAGACCCGCGAGGAGCTCTCGGCATTCCTCGAGCAGCTCGACAAGGACGCGACCCGGTTCGAGGAGATGCGCGATCGTTCGCTGGCCCGCGAAGCGGCGAAGCGGGAGAAGCAGGCGTCCTGACCGCCGGCGTCATCGACAGTTCCACCCTGCGGATCGGCCCCTTTCGGGTCGATCCGCCGGTGGTTTTGGCCCCGATGGCAGGGGTCACCAATCGGGCGTATCGGCGCCTGTGCCGCGAGTTCGGCAGCGCTGACGCCATCTACGTCTGCGAGATGATCACCGCGCGGGCGATCGTGGAGCGCAACGAGAAGACGTTGCACATGATGAGTTTCGACGACGACGAGTCGCCCCGCTCCATGCAACTCTACGGCGTGGACCCGGTCAACCTGGGCGAGGCCGTGCGGATCGTCGCCGGCGAAGGCTGGGCCGACCACATCGACCTGAACCTGGGCTGCCCGGTCCCCAAGGTAACCAAGCTCGGCGGCGGTGCTGCCCTGCCCTATAAGCGCGCCTTACTGGCCCGGATCGTCGACGCGATGGTCACCGCAGCGCAACCGTACGGAGTACCCGTCACCCTAAAATTCCGCAAAGGCATCGACGACGACCACCTCACCTTCCGGGACACCGGCCGAATCGCCGAAGAGGGCGGCGTGGCGGCGATCGCCCTGCATGCGCGCACCGCGGCGCAGCGCTATTCGGGCCAGGCGGATTGGGATTCGATCGCTGAGCTCAAGGCGGCCGTGACGACGATCCCGGTACTGGGCAACGGTGACATTTTCAGCGCCGACGACGCGGTGGCAATGATGGCGCACACCGGTTGCGACGGTGTCGTCGTGGGCCGCGGGTGCCTGGGACGGCCGTGGCTGTTCGCCGAGTTGGCGGCCGCCCTGCGCGGCGAACCGCTCCCCACCCCGCCGCGATTGGGCGAGGTCGGCGCAATCATGCACCGCCACGCCACTCTCCTCGCCGAACACCACGGCGAAGAGCGCGGGCTTCGGGACCTGCGCAAACACATGGCTTGGTACCTCATGGGATTCCCAGTTGGCGGGGACCTGCGGCGCAGTTTCGCAGCGATCTCGACCGTCGCCGAGCTTGCTGGTCTGATCGCGCAGCTCGACCCCGACGTGCCGTTTCCCGTCGACGCCGGCGGGCCGCGCGGCCGCCAGGGATCACCGGGCAAGGTGTCGCTGCCCTACGGCTGGCTCGACGATCCACAGGACATCACCGTCCCGCGGGGCGCCGACGTGATGCACTCGGGCGGCTGACCGGCACGGTCCGATAACGCCACTGTGACGCGGCGCTTTGGTTTGCGTCACAGTCCGGCGGCGACTCTGCAAGCTCTCAGGTGCTGTCGGTACCATGAAAAGCCGGTATGTGGCGCGTGTGCGTCCAGGAACGTGAAGGAAAACCGTTGAGCCAGCAGCCCCCGGGCGACGGATGGATTGGTGCGGCCGGATCGGCTGAGCCGGATCCCAACGTCTTGCGCGAGCCCGCGATGCGGGATCGCTATGTGCGCGCCCGGTCCCGGCTCACCGTTCGCGAGCTGATGGACCAGCTCGATGCGACGCCGCGCCAGCCACAACCGCACCCCGATCACCCCACGGCCCAATGGTTGGACCAGAGCCAACCGGTCTATCGGACCGTCGACGACGGTGGTCCGATCTCTGACGAAGTCACCCAGCGCATCCCCGTCGTGCGCCGCCGCAGCAACGCTCCGGTCGACCTCTCCGCCACTGCCACCAACCGGCGCGTCCGCACCGAGTCGCGCCACCAGGCGCTGCAACGCACCCCCGACCCGGTCGACATGGTGGTCAAGAAGGGGCGATCCGGCCGCAGCCGTCGTGAACTCCTCGCCCGTGATGCGCGCGTCGTCGGCCGCGTTGCCGCGACGGCGGCCTGCGTCATCGCCCTCGTGGGCACGGGGACGGCCTGGGCGATGAACGGCTCGGTCAACAACTCGTGGCGCACCGTCTCAGCCATCGATGGCAACGACCACAACATCAAGGGCAAGCAGGACCAGTACGGCGACGAGAACTACCTCATCGTCGGCACGGACACGCGGGCGGGAAAGAACTCGAAGTTCGGCGCCGGCGATGCCGCCGAGACCGAGGGGTCCCGCTCGGACACCATCATCCTGATCAACATCCCGGCGAACCGCAGTCGTGTCGTCGCGGTGTCGTTTCCGCGCGACTTGGCCGTCGACCACCCCGAATGCGAGGGCTTCAACGATCAGACGGGTGCGTATACCGGCGAATGGGTGCCCGCCACCGACGATGTCAAACTCAACTCGGTGTACGCGATAGGCGGGCCGAAATGCCTGGTCAAGACGATCACAAAGATCAGTGGCCTAAACATCAACCACTTCATCGGCATGGACTTCGTCGCCTTCCGCAAGATCGTCGACACCGTCGGCGGCGTGTGGGTCTGCTCGACGACTCCGCTCTACGACTACGAAGTCGGCACCGTGTTACCCAAGGCCGGCCGCCAGAAGCTCAACGGCCGCAAGGCGCTCAAGTATGTCCGCGCCCGCACGATCTCCACCGAGGGCAACGGCGACTACGGCCGGATCAAGCGCCAGCAACTGTTCATGTCCTCGCTGCTGCGCTCAACGCTCTCGAGCAACGTGTTGTCCAACCCGGCCAAACTCAACCGGGTGGCCCGCACGTTCACCAGCAACGCCTATGTCGACAATGTGAACACCGAGTCGCTGCTGAACCTCGCGGACTCGATGCGCGGCATCGACGCCGGGCGCGTCACCTTCATCACCATCCCGACCTCGGGTACCAGCCAGGACGGGCAGAACAACGAGATCCCGCGCAACGACGACATCCAGGCACTGTTCAGCGCGATCATCAACGACGAGCCGCTGCCCGGCGAAAAGCCGAAGCCGAAACCCACCAAGGCCGACGCCAAGAACGATCAGCACGCGCCGGCTCCGTCGACGCCGAGCAAGGTCAACGCGCTGGCGATGACACCGTCGAACGTCGGCGTCCGCATCCTCAACGGCACAAACACCTCGGGATTGGCCTCCCATGCCAGCGAGCAACTGACCCCGAAGGGATTCGAGGTGCGCGGCATCGCGGACTCGAGCGAGAAGGTCGACACGACAATCGTCCGCTACGGACCCGGTGAGCGCGACGCGGCAGCCACCGTCGCACGGATGTTCCCGGGCGCGAAGATCCAATCCGACCGGACGGTCAAGTCGGGCGTCGAACTGATCCTCGGAGACGATTACACGACCTCGTCGACGCTGAAGTCCTACGCGACTCCGGGTACGACGATCAGCGCCGATCAACTGCCGCCCCGCGTCGTCGAGGCGAACCTGCCCAGCGACCTCTCGGTCACCAACGCCGGCGACGCCACCTGCGAATAGGACGCGTCGACCGGCAGCACCAGCGGTCACAGTAGGGTGAATCCATGCGGAAACGGTCCGACAAGGAAAGCGCATACCAGGAACAGGTAGCCGCGCTCAACGGGACGCTCGGCCAGATGTGCGAATTGGCCGGCAATGCGATGGACCGCGCCACCCAGGCGCTCCTGCAGGCAAACCTGCCGGTCGCCGAGGAAGTGATCACCGACCACGACCAGATGATCGAGTTGTCGGCCAAAGCCGAGAAGCGGGCGTTCGCCCTCCTCGCCCAGCAGGCGCCCATGCCTGCCGACCTGCGCGCCACGGTGACCGGGTTCCAGATCGTGGCCAACGTCGACCGCATGGGCGCGCTCGCCCTGCACGTCGCGAAGGTCGCGCGGCGCCGGCATCCGAACAAGGCGCTGCCCGAGGAAGTCGACGGCTACTTCGCCGAAATGGGTCGCCTGGCCGTCAAACTCGCCCATGCCGCCCGCGAAGTGCTCGAATCGCAGGATCCCCAGCATGCACTTCAACTCGAAGAAGACGACGATGCGATGGACGATCTGCACCGACATCTGTTCTCGGTTCTCATGGATCGCGAGTGGAAGCACGGCGTCGCCGCCGCCGTCGACGTGACCCTTCTCGGGCGCTACTACGAGCGTTTCGCCGATCACGCTGTGCTGATCGGCCGGCGCGTCGTCTTTCAGACCACCGGTATGACGCCGCAGCAACTGATCGACACAACCTAACCGCCGTAGGCGACGTCGGCCCGGAATCGCTCGAATCCCAGGTTCTCATACATGCGCAGGGCAGCGGTGTTGTCTCCCTCGACATACAGGCTGACCACCGGAACCCGATCTGCCAGGTAGTGCAGTCCGGCCAGCGTCAGGTGGCGGCCCAGTCCGCGGCCGTGGGCAGACGGGTCGACCCCGACGATGTAGACCTCACCGAGCCCGGGACCGTGGATCTTCGTCCAGTGGAAGCCGAGTAGCTGCTCCGCACCCGCCGCGCGCGGCTCCCACGCCAGAAACAGCCCCGCCGGGTCGAACCAGGCCGCCGCGGTCTGCTCGGCAAGCTGCCCGGCAGACCAGCCACCCTGTTCCGGGTGCCAGTCGAAGGCCGCATTGTTGACTCGCAGAATCTCCGCGTCATCGGCGGCGCCGGCATAGGTGCGCAGCGCGATGTCGGCCCGCTCGGTCAGCGGTGGTAGCGGGTTGCCGGATCCGAGGCCGCGCCGCAGCTGAAGCAGCTCGCGCCGGGCGTGCAGGCCAAGTCTGGTCGCCACCGCCCGCGCCGCGGGCAGATCGCCGTGCGCCCACACGGTGGCACCCGGACCACCGGACTCGAGCGCCCGCGCGATCAGTTCAGCACCGATACCGCGGCGCCGCTCCGCCGGGGCGACGACGGCCTCGACCGTGGCCGGCTCACCGTCGCGTCCCGGCAGCACCGAGGCGTAGCCCACCGGCGATCCCCCCTGGACCGCCAGAAGGTGCGAGACGGTGGGCCGCGAACTGCCCAGAAGGGCAACCGGCGCCTCCCCCAGGGCCTCTACCCCATCGCCTACGAGCGCTGCGGTGAGCATCGCCCGAACGGCCCGCTGCTCCTCGTCGGACAATTGCTGCGGCTCGACGATCTGGGTCACCCTCGACCTTCCCGACCGCGGCTACGGTGCGGCAGTCTGTCCGTCGAGTATCTCATCAGCACCGAGGTCGTCGTCGGACTCCGCACCCCGGCCACGCGCCGGGCGCACCGCTTTGTAGCCAACGTTGCGGACCGTGCCGATGAGCGCCTCGTGGTCGGGACCAAGCTTGGCGCGCAACCGTCGCACGTGCACGTCGACGGTGCGGGTGCCACCGAAATAGTCATACCCCCAGACTTCGTGCAGCAGTTGCGCTCGCGTGAACACGCGCCCGACGTGCGCAACGAGGTACTTGAGCAGTTCGAACTCTTTGTAGGTCAGATCCATCGGCTTGCCGCGCAGGCGTGCGGTGTACGTCTCTTCGTCGATGGAGACGGCGCCGAGGACCAGGGTCGACCCGGCCTCCTCCGCTCGCGGGGGGATGCGGCGCGCGGTTAACATCCGCAACCTGGCGTCGAGCTCCGCCGGCCCGGTGTCGGCCAGCAGAAAATCGTCGAGGCTCCACTCCGCGTTGACCGCGATCAGGCCGCCTTCGGTGAGGACGGCCACCACGGGAACCGCCGCGGTGCTGGCGAGCAGGCGGCACAGATTGCGCGCAGCGGCCAGGTCGGTGCGTGCGTCGACGAGTACCGCGTGCGCAGACTCGGTGGTGAGGAGCGCCGACACATCGGCCGGCGCATCCCGCACGGTGTGCGCCAACAGTGCCAGTGAGGGCAGGACCGAACCGGGATCTGGGTGGGAGGTCAGGAGCAAGATGTCCATCATGCACTCCGCATCTAATGTCAGGTCGCGGAGCCGAGAATGGCAGCGACGGCGGTCGGGCGCCGACGAAGGCGCCCGCACTGACAACGGCGGCAGCGGGGTCGGATGTAAGAATAACGCTGATGACACCCGCAGTTCACATCGCTGACTCTCCACGTCGTCGACGATTCGCCGTCGCGGCCGTCGCTGTGCTGGTCATCGCCTTGTTCGGCGGCTTGGTGACAGTCGACACGGTGCGCGCGGCACACAGCGAGCGCAGGTTGGCGACGGCGCTGCTCGCATCGCCGCGGATCACCTACGAACCGGAGGTGACGCTGGGCGGATTCCCCTTTTCGACATACGCCCGCCGCGGCGACTTCCCCGGTCTGGTGATCACTGCGCGCGGTGTGGCCATCGCCGGCCCGGCTGATCTGCGCGACGTGCCGCAGACCTGTGCCACGACCCGGTGCTACGCCGAGATCGGAATCCGCGCCGCGTCGGTGCGCGCCAGCACGGCAGACCGGTGGCACGGCGGAAGTCCCATCGAGGTCACCGGCGTCGATGCCTATGCGAAGCTCGATTCGGTCAACCTCGGCCGGCTGCTCGACATCACCGACCTCGCCGTCAACACCCCGGCGCCGACGAACAAGGCGGGTGGTGGCGGCCCCGGCGACGGACTTCTCGAACGGACCTCGGGGGTGCTACTCACCGGCACCGTATCGCTGCCGCCGCGTCGCCCGAGCCCGCGTACCGACGGGCGCTACCCGCCGTCGGCGCACGAGTTCGCCGGCACCCATGCCAAGGTGAGTGTCACCGTCGATCTGTCCGTGGTCGAGGGCGATCTCGTCATCGTCGCGACCGGCTTCTATCTCGGGCCCGAGGAACATGCCGACGGCACGGTACCCGCCGAGTTCGAGCGGGCGGTGCTGGCGCGCTTCAGTGCCCGCGTGCCGTACCCGAGACTGCCGTGGGGCATTCCGCCGACCACGGCCAACAGCGCCGGCAGCGACATCGTCATCAGCGGAACAGCTCCCGCGATGACCGTTGCCCCGGACCAGTTCTGAACATCGCAGCGCGCTGTTGTATCGTCGATGGCATGCAATCAGGCCGAGAGCTCATGCTCACTCGCCGCTACGCGATCGACTTCTGTCGTTTCGCGGCCTGTTGCTGTCGCTAGCCGGTGGTCGCCCACGCGCCACCACCTGACGATGGCGGCAGCGGATTCTTCTCCAGACCTCTCGTGCTCCCCGAAGCCCCTTCTCGGGCTTGATCGACACGGCCGTCATCACCCCGGAACCTCCCGTTCCACTCCCCCATTGATTTCCAACCATGTGAAAGGGAACCACCATGGCACGCAACGATGTCCTGGTCAGCGCCGATTGGGCTGAGCAGAACCTCAACACCGAGGGGATCGTCTTCGTCGAGGTCGACGAAGACACCTCCGCCTATGACGGCGGGCACATCCCCGGCGCCGTGAAGCTCGACTGGAGGCAGGACCTGCAGGATTCGCCGCGCCGCGACTTCCTCAACGCCGAGCAATTCGGAAAGCTCCTCTCCGAGCGCGGCATCGCCAACGACGACACCGTCGTCCTGTACGGCGGAAACAACAACTGGTTCGCGGCCTACGCCTACTGGTACTTCAAGATCTACGGCCACCAGAATGTGAAGCTGATCGACGGCGGTCGCAAGAAGTGGGAGCTCGATGGCCGTCCGCTGAGCGCTGATACCGTCACGCGCCCGGCAACCACCTATGTCGCGAAGCCCGCCGACACCAGCATTCGCGCGTTCCGCGACGAGGTCATCGCGGCCATCGGCATCAAGAACCTGGTCGACGTCCGTAGCCCTGACGAGTTCAGCGGCAAGATCTCGGCGCCCGCCCACCTTCCCCAGGAGCAGGCGCAGCAGCGCGGCCACGTGCCCGGCGCGATCAACATCCCGTGGTCGACCACCGCGAATGAGGATGGCACCTTCAAATCGGACGACGAGCTCACCGCGCTGTACGCCGACAAGGGTTTCGACGACAGCATCGACACCATTGCCTATTGCCGCATCGGCGAGCGCTCGAGCCACACCTGGTTTGTCCTCACCGAACTGCTGGGCAAGAAGAACGTCAAGAATTACGACGGCAGCTGGGTCGAGTACGGCTCGCTGGTCGGCGTGCCCGTCGAGCTCGGAGAGGGTCAGTAATCATGTGCGGAGCCCCCAAGCAGGGACAGCAATTGCCGGCCGGTGTCGATGTGGAGAAGGAGACGGTCCTGACCGGGCAGGTCACCGATGGCAGCGGCGCGCCGGTTCCCGGTGCCTTCGTGCGCCTGCTCGACTCGACCGGTGAGTTCACCGCCGAGGTCGTCACCAGCGGTACCGGTGACTTCCGCTTCTTCGCGGCGCCGGGCACTTGGACGCTTCGCGCGCTCAGTTCGCTGGGCAACGGCGACGTGATCGTCACGCCGGAAGGCCCGGGCGTCCACTCGAACACCATCACGGTGGTCAAGTAGCACCAGGCAGCCGGAACAACGGCGGGGCCCCGCACCAGCAGGTGCGGGGCCCCGCCTTTCCATCGAGTGGGCACCTCAACTCCACCGACTGGGCACCTCAACTCCACCGACTGGGCACTGGCTAGCTGATGAGCTGGAGCCCCACAACACAACCGACAATCCCGAGAATGAACACGACCCGGGCCACCGAAGCCGGCTCGGTTCCACTGACCATTCCGTACGCGACGGTGAGCGCCGCACCGATTCCGACCCACACGGCGTAGCTGGTTCCGGTCGGAAGACTGCGCATCGCGTACGCAAGTCCGGCCATCGACACGACGAGCGCGGTTCCGAAGAGCACGGTCGGACCGAGACGGCTGAATCCGTCCGAGCGGCCCAGCGCTATTGCCCAGACTGCTTCCAGGACTCCGGACAAGACCAAGATCAACCACGCCACAATGCACCTCGACTACGCCGTCTTGTCGCGGGCCGGGTACGGCGCCCCTCGTCCGGTGTCGATTGTCGACAGTTCCGAGCCTACCGAATCGCCGAGTGGGCATTGGAAATCGTCGAGTGGGCACCACATTCCCGTCGAATAGGCCTGTCGTCGAACCGCCGGGCTCCTGGCCGACGCGTTCCGAACTTTCGAAGCCGACGACGAGGCGCGGGTAGCGGTGCTCACCGGCTCAGGCGGCACGTTCTGCGCTGGCGCCGATTTGAGCGCGGTGGCCGAGAGAGGCGCGAGGGTCAACCGACTCGCGCCGGACGGCGACGCACCCATGGGCCCAAGTCGAATGCATCTCACCAAGCCGCTCATCGCCGCGATCGAAGGCTACGCGGTCGCCGGCGGGCTCGAACTCGCGTTACTCGCCGATCTGCGGGTGCTGGCCGATGATGCCATCACCGGCGTGTTCTGTCGGCGCTTCAGGGTCCCGCTGATCGACGGTGGAACTGTGCGCCTGCCGCGCATCATCGGCCAGGGCCGAGCACTCGACTTGAGTCTCACCGGACGCACAGTCGGCGCCGCCGAAGCGCTCGCGATGGGTCAGGCGTTGATGGCGGCACAGGATCTTGCCCGCGAGATCGCCGCATTTCCCCAGACGTGCATGCTCGCCGGACCGCGCAAGTGCGTACCAACAGTGGGACCTCGCCTCGCCTTAGACGACGGTATGCGCGCCGAGTTCCGCGGTGGTCTGGACGCCATCGCCAGCGGCGAGACCATCGCCGGCGCGAACCGGTTCCACGACGGCACCGGCCGCCACGGCGGTTTCTGATCTCTCTCAACGCAATGCCGGACAGGACCCGAACCAGTGCCCGGGTGTCGGCCGCGGGATCGGCTGAACCATGGATCGCCGCAAATCACGACGCCCCAAGTGGGGCGAGCAGTCGTCGAGAATCGGCGTCGGGATCAGCCGAGCCGTGCCTGGACATCAATTCACGGGCAGTCTCGAGAAGAGACACCCGACGAGGGTCGGCGCTTCTGTGCAGACACGGTCGGGTCCAGGAGTTGCGCTTGCCGAGCGAGCAGCTCCACCTGACGGTGCTCGCCCAGGTCGGTCAGGTAGTCGGCTATCGCGTCGCACGGTGCGTACCGGAAGGAGAGTTGCGCATGCGGAGCCGCCTGTCATCGCTGCCCAACCGCAGTGATCGCGACGACCATCCACCCCCGCCACACCGGTGACCCAAACACCACTCCAACCGGTTAGACTCAGCGTCGTGGAACACTTCTTCACCGCACTGCTGGTCCTGTGCTCGATCCTGATCACCTGGTTCGGCCTGTACGCCGTCTACCGCCTCATCAACGACGAGTCGTGAGCCGTTCCGGCAACGAGGCGATTGACCAGGCGGCCTCGATCGCCGAGACGACTGGTTCACGCAATCTGCCGACGTGGGGCGATCTGCCGCTGCCCGGCGATACAGCCAACCTCCGTGAGGGCGCCGACCTGCACTCGGGCCTGCTCGCGCTGCTTCCGATGGTCGGAGTCTGGCGCGGTGAGGGTGTCGGACACGGCCTCGGCGACGACGGCGACGACCTTCGGTACGCCGAGCAGATCATCGTGAGTCACGATGGTCAGAATTTCCTCAACTGGCAGACGCGGTCGTGGACGATCAACAGTCGGGGCGACTTCATCGCTCCCCTGTTCCGCGAGTCCGGCTTCTGGCGGATAAGCGAGGATGACTCCATCGAACTGATCGTGGCGCACGCCGAGGGGTCAATCGAACTCCTTTATGGCCGGCCACTCGGCCAGACCGCCTGGGAAGTGGCCACCGACGCACTCGTCAGTTCGGCAACCGCCCCCAAGCTACATGGCGCCAAACGCCTCTATGGCATCGCCGAGGACGGGTCCTTCGCCTACGTCGAAGAGCGACTCGTCGACGGGGAGCTCACTCCTCGATTGTCGGCAAAGCTCGACCGGTATGCGGGCTAGCTGCCCACTCGGCAGGAATCAGGTGCCCACTCGGCGGGAATCAGGTGCCCACTCGGCGGGAATGAGGCGCCCACTCGGCGGGGGTCAGGTGCCAGTCGGCGAGGTATGCGAAGCTGACGCGGCCGGTGCGCGGGGCGACAGCACGACGTCGGCGTCCAGGCCCGCCGGCAGGTGATGCGTCACGACGATCACGGTGCGCTCCGGCGCGAACAAGCCGCCCAGCGCCGCGTTCAGCAACTCGTCGGAGTCCACCGCATCTAGGTGCTCGGTCGGCTCGTCGAGCAGCACGACCGGCGACTCGTTGAGCAGTGCCCGGGCCAGCAGAATCCGCCGCCGTTGTCCACCGGACACCGCTGCGGTCCCGCCGTCGAGCAGGGTATCGAGCCCGTCCGGCAGGTCCGCGAGCCATTCACCAAGGCCCACCGCACCCAGTGCGTCGACCAACTCGTCCTGAGTCGCATCACCCCGGCCCACGCGCAGATTCTCCCGCAACGACGCCGAGAACAGGTGGGCGTCCTCGGCGCAGTACAGCGTTGCCGCGGCGAGGTCGACGGCAGCCGCGTCGGCCCCGTGGGCCGACACCGTGCCCGACCGCGGCTCGAGAAGGCCCGCCAGCGTCAACAACAGGGTCGACTTGCCCGATCCGCTCGGGCCGACGACGGCAACCCGGTCACCGGGCCCGAAAGACCGGTTCAGCGGGCCACCGAGCGGTGGCCCCCCTGGCCAGCCCCACGCCAGGTCCGCCGCCGAGAGGACCACCGGACCGCGGTGCCTCGGCACGTCGGCCGCCGCCGCCGAATCCGCTACCCACCCGGCCGGATCGCCAACCAGATCGAGGACTCGCCGCGCAGCAGCACGACTGTGCTGCCAAGCGACCCCAGCCGAGGCCAGCGGGGTGATCGCATCAAACGCGGAGAGGCCGAGCAGGATCAGCACCCCCAACCGCATCGGGCTCGGGGTGCCGCCATCGGCCAGTGACATGCCGATCAGGCAGGCGGCCACGACGGTCAGCCCCATGGCCAGTGGCGTCACCGCGGCCGCCATCGCCTGCAGTCGAGCACCCCGATCGGTGGCACGGGCCACCCGGTCCTGCGCCGCCGAGACATCGGCGAGAATCTCTGCTCGACGGCCGGCCACAGTCAACTCCGCACCGTGATCGAGCAACAGCATCGTCGACTCGGCTACCTCTGCGCGCCCGCGCACCGCTGCCGACGCGACCGATGCGACACCGCGCGACGCGAGCACCGGGGCCGCGACCCCGGCGACGAGCAGCGCGAGGGCCAGGACCGCCGCCGCGCCCGGCGAGACGAATGCCATGATCGTCACCGCGACGACGCCGGTGACGGCGGCGACTGCCGCGGGAAGTACCGCGCGGACGGCGGCGTCGCCGATTTCGTCGATGTCAGCGCCGGTTCGCGCGAGCAGGTCGCCGCGACGAATCGAAACAGTTGTGGCGGCGTTGCCGTTCACCAGCGCCAGATACACCTTCTCCCGGGCAGTCGCCATGGCGCGCAGGGCGACGTCGTGGCTGGCCACGCGCTCCAGGTAGCGGAACAGCCCACGGGTGATACCCAGAGCGCGCACAGCGGTGATCGCCACCGACAGCGACAAGATTGGTGGCTGCTGCCAGGCGCGGGTGATCAACCATGCGGACAGTGCGGCCAATCCCAGCGCGCTCAGCGAGCCGCCGACTCCGTACGCCACCGACAGCGCAAACCCGCGGCGCCGAATGTCGAGGGCACCGAGCACCCGCCAGACCGGGTCGCTCCTCGTCCACGCCGTCACCGGGACACCGCCGCACCCAGGTCGACGACCAGGTCAGCGCTATCAAGCCAATCGGCACGGTGGGCGGCGACGATCACGGTCGCCCCGGCCTGCGCCCGGGCCGCCACCTCGGCGACGACTCTTTCCCGGGCCTTCACGTCCAGGTGGGCGGTCGGCTCGTCGAGGACGAGGACGGGCACGTCGCGGGCCAGGGTCCGGGTCAGCGCCAACCGCTGACGCTGACCGGCCGACAACCCGACGCCACCCTCGCCGAGCATCGTTGCGCCGACATCGGCGCCGCCGCCGACCTCGTGCGCCACACGATCCCAGCCGGTTGCCCGGGCCGCAACGGCCAATGCGATCGGATCGAGCGAACCGTAGAGCTCGAGGTTGTCGGCGACTGTGCCGGGCACGATCGCCGGATGCTGCGGCAACCACGCCATCTGCGGCTGGCACGCGGTGCGCTGCGCCGACGAAAGCTCGTGACCGTCGACGACGATCACGCCGGCGTCGAGGCGGACCAGTCCCATCAGGGCTGCCAGCGCCGTCGACTTGCCCGATCCGTTGGGCCCGGTCAGCACGGTGATCGTGCCGGGCACGCAGACGACGTCGAGGGCGCGCGGCGCCCACCCGTCGCGGGCCCGCACGCCGACACCGGCGAAGGTGATCTCAGCGCCGCTCAGCACCACCGGAGCGGTCGTCGCCGCGCTGCCGTCACCATTCCCATTGGTACCGGCAGGGGCATCAGCCACCAGGGCGAACGCATCGTTGGTCGCGGCCACCCCGTCGGCCGAGTCGTGGAAGGCGGCCCCGACCTGGCGCAACGGCCGGAATGCCTCGGGCGCGAGGACCAGGGCGAGCACCCCGGCGAACAGCGACATCTCGCCGTAGACGAGGCGCAGACCGATGCTTACCGCGACAAGTGCCACCGACAGTGTCGCCATCAGTTCCAGCCATGCGCCGGACAAGAAGGCAACGCGCAGCGTGCTCATCGTCGAGCGGCGCCACGACGTACCCAACTCCTCCACCTGCTTGGCAGCGCCCTGCGCGCGGTGCACGGCGCGCAGCGTCGGAATGCCGGCGATCAAATCAAGCAGCATCGACTGCTGGCGGGCGGTAGCGTTGAGCTTCGCCTGAGTCCGGTCACGGGTCATCAAGCCGATCAGGATCCCGAAGATGGGGATCAGTGGAATCGTCAGCACGATCAGGCCTGCCGAGACGAGGTCGACGGCGGCGATCACGGCGATCACGATCGGTGTGAGCGTGGTCGCCAGGATTAGCGACGGCACATAGCCGGACAGGTAGGGTCCGAGGTCGTCGAGGCCGCGCAACAGTACCGTTGTGGCCCGCCCGCGCACTGCCACGAGCCGTCGCGCCTCGGTACGCGCCGGGTCGGTCAGCACACCGAGGACGTCGTTCCGGACTTCGCCGATCACCGACGCGGCGGCGCGCTGCGCATAGCGCTGGCTGGCGTAGGTCGTCGCGATCTGTACGGCGAAACCGCCTACCAGCAACAGCAGGTGGGTAATGCGCACCGAGTCGGTGGAGCCGGTCACCAACTCCGACAGAATCGACGCGACCGCGAAGGCGACGACGACGACCGACACCGTGGTCAGAAGCCCGGCCCCCACGGTCACGCCGAGGTAGCGCCGCGCCGCCGGCGACAGCCTCAGCAGTCGTGGGTCCAGGGGCGCCCGACTATCCCGGGTCGAGCCGTCGGGGGTGGCGCTCACCCCCGCAACGATGCCAGCCCGACCGACGGCGGGATCGCATCGGCGGAGATCCGCGCACGGAACACCCAGTACGACCAACCCTGGTAGATGACGACGATCGGGGTGATCAGAGCCGCCGCCCAGGTCATGATGACCAGCGTGTAGTGGCTCGACGAGGTGTTCGCAATGGTCAGGCTGTACGCCGGATTAGTCGTCGACGGCAGCACCGCGGGGTACAGGCAGCCGAACAGGGTCACGATCGTCAGAATGATCGCAATGGAGGTGGCGCCGAATGCCCACCCTTCCCGCTTGGTCCACGTGAACGCCACCGTGGCGATTGCCGCGACAGCGGCGGCGAGGACGGGCACCCAGGTCCAGCCCTTGCCGTAGGCGAACTGTGTCCACAGCAGGAAAGCAGCCGCGACCGCAGTCATGACGATCGACAACCGTGACGCCCACACCATCGACTCCGCGCGCAGCTCGCCCGCAGTCTTGAGCGAGAGGAACACCGCACCGTGGGTGAGGAATACGAGCAGCGTCGTCACACCGCCCAGCAGGGCGTATGGGTTGAGCAGACCCCAGAAGGTGCCGGTGAACTGCGCGCTGGCGTCGATCGGCAGACCGCGCACGACGTTCGCGAAGGCCACTCCCCACAACAGCGCCGGGACCCAGGATCCGATCGCGATGCACCAGTCCCAGGCGGTTCGCCACTGCGAATCGTTGATCTTGCCGCGCCATTCAATCGCGCACACCCGCACGATCAGTGCCACGAGGATAATGAGCAGCGGGATGTAGAACGCGGTGAACATCGTCGCGTACCAACCGCCGAACGCGGCGAACATCGCGCCGCCGGCGGTCAGCAGCCACACCTCATTGCCGTCCCACACCGGGCCGATGGTGTTGAGGATGGCGCGCCGCTTATTGTCGTCGCGGCGGCCGATCAAACCCATCAACATGCCGACGCCGAAGTCGAAACCCTCCAGCACGAAGTAGCCGGTGAACAACACCGCGATAAGAATGAACCAGAATTCGGGCAATCCCATGATCGTCTCGTCTCTCCCGTAGGCGGATCAGTAGGCGAACGACAATTGCTTGTCGTCGTCGGACTTCTCGAGTGCTTGTTCTTCATGGCCCGGGGCGGCCGGGCCCTCCCGGATGTAGCGGCGTTGCAGCGCGAACCAGACGACGCCGAGCGCGCCGTAGAGCAGGGTGAACACGATCAGCGACCCCATCACGACGCTGGCCGAGTTGTTCGAGACTCCCTGTTGTACCAGCATGGACACGCGCAGCGGATCGCGGTCATCGACCCAGTTCGGTGCGACGATCCACGGCTGACGGCCCATCTCGGTGAAGATCCAGCCCGACGAGTTCGCCAGGAACGGCGTCGGGATCATCAGCAGCGCGAAGAAGCCGAAGCGTTTGGACGTCACCGCCCGGCCGCGGCGGGTCAGCCACAGTCCGCCGAGCGCGACGAGCACCGAGCCCAGCGCCCACGTGATCATCGCGCGGAACGACCAGTAGGTGACGAAGAGGTTGGGCGCGTAGTTCTGGCCCTTGTGGGCGGGGTTGTCCTTGAACTTCTGCTCGTATTCCTTCTGCAGGTCCTTGACCCCTCTGATCTCGGTGTCGAATCGGTGGTCGGCAAGGAAGGACAGCATGCCCGGTACAGCGATCACGTGCGTGATGTTGTCGCAGTTGTTCTGCCGTCCGATCGAGAGGATCGAGAAGGCGGCCCGATGTTCGGTGTCACACAGCGATTCGGCGGCCGCCATCTTCATCGGCTGCTGCTTGAACATGATCTGCGCCTGGAAGTCGCCACTGATGATCACCGCGACGCCGGCGGCGATGGTCAGCCATAGGGCGAACCTGGTGACTGGGCGCCACATCTCCTTCGCGTCCTTGTCGAGTTGCTCGGGCGACGCGTCGACGAGACTCGGTGCGGTGGTCGTCTCGACCTGTGCGGACTCGCCCCGCTCGCCGCTGGTCTCGGCGGCAATCCGTAGCTGACGGGCGCGCCACGATGCGCGCGCCATCCACCAGCAGCCGATGGCCGCGACGAAGGTCGACGCCGTCAGCAGCGCTCCGGAGATCACGTGGGGGAACGCCGCGAGGGTCGTGTTGTTGGTCAGCAGCGCGACGATGTTGTTCATGGCCGGCCGGCCGCGCGTGGTGTCCCACTCGACGCCGACGGGGTGCTGCATCCACGAATTCGCTGCGAGGATGAAGTATGCCGAAGCGTTTACCCCGAACGCCACCATCCAGATGCAAATCAGGTGGACGCGTTTACTCAGCCGGCCCCAGCCGAAAATCCACAGACCGATGAACGTCGACTCGGCGAAGAAGGCCACGAGCCCCTCGAGCGCGAGCGGCGCACCGAACACGTCCGCGACGAAACGGCTGTACTCGCTCCAGTTCATGCCGAACTGGAATTCCTGGACGATGCCGGTGGCGACGCCGAGCGCGAAGTTGATCAGGAAGAGCTTGCCGAAGAACTTGGTCGCGCGCAGCCAAGCCTCGTTGCCGGTGACGTACCAGACGGTCTGCATCACCGCGATCATCGGGGCCAGCCCAATGGTCAACGGCACGAGAACGAAGTGGTAGACGGTGGTGATACCGAATTGCCACCGGGATATGTCGACGACATCCATGCGTTTGCCTCATCTGCTGGGCTGGAGCTGAAACGGGCTGACTACTACGAAGGCTAGTAGACGCGGTCAAAACTACTGCGCACTATTCACTTGAAACAAGGGACCCCGGTCCCTGATCGGGGTGTCGCTCGTCACTCGAGTAATCCACCGCCGAGGTTAAGCCCCGACCACCGCGCGCGCGGCCAGTTCGGCGAACTGCACCGCATGGAGGCGGGCCGAACCGTCGAACGACACGACGGCGTCGTCGATCCGGGTGATCCGCGCCGCGATCGTCACCGACGAACACAGCCACACTGAATCAGCCGACCGCAGGTCGTCGGGCGTCAGCGGCCCATCGGCGCACTCCCACCCCTCCCGGCGCCCGAGCGCAAAGATCGCGGCCACGGTGGTCCCTGGCAGAATCCCCGACTCGGCGGGGGGCGTGCGCATCGTCCTGCCCCGCAGCACGACGACGCTCGACCGCGGCCCCTCCAGCACCTGCCCGTCCGACGACGTGTAGACGACGTCGTGGAAGCCGTTGGCCGCGGCATGCCGCAGCGCGGCCATGTTTGCCGCGTAGCTCAGCGTCTTGACGCCGATCAACTGCCACGGCGCGCGCGCGGCGAAATCCACGGCGTAGCCACGGTCGAGCAGGCACACCTCGACACCGTCGGCGCGAGCCCGGGCAGCGCCGGGCCCGACCGCCACAATCATCACCAGCGCCGTCGTCCGGTCCGGAGCATCCAAACCGGCCGGCCCCGCCTCGCGGCCACGGGTGTAGACCAGGCGCATCAGACCGTCGATGTCTCCGTTGGCCAGCGTCCATGCGGCGACCGCCGCGTTGATCGTCTCGTCCCAGGCGGCCATCACCGGCCGCGGCAGCTCCATGCGGACGGACCCGGCCTGAAACCGCGCCAGGTGGCGCGCCAGGTTGCACGCTTCCCCGTGGCGGACCAGCAACGTCTCGAAGACCCCGTCGCCCCGCACCACCGAGAGGTCGTCGGCATAGACCTGCGGCCGCTGCGGATCGCAGCGGCCCCGATGGACGTCGAAGAGGACAGTGGTGACCATGCCGCAAGGCTATCGTGGGCCCCGGCCCCGGCTCCGCCTCTGCGACGAAGCCGCGCCGCCCGGTCGGCCCCGGACGAAGGCGCCCCACTCGGTACGCTGGGAGTTGTGAATCAATCGGTCATCCTCACCAGTCACCTCGATGCGAGCACATCCGGTGCGGTCGCCGAGCCGGCCGGTGTCTACGGGCATGACGATGCCTCGCGGCAGGTCGCCTGGCACTATGGCGATCCGCTCGGCGAGCAGCGCGCCGCGACAACGAGCACCATCATCGTCGACCGTTCCGATCGTGCCGTGCTGGAGGTGTCAGGCGAGGAACGACTCTCGTGGCTGCATACGATTTCGAGCCAGTTCATCTCCGACCTGCCCGATCGGCACAGTGCCGAAAACCTGTCTCTCGACCTGAACGGGCGCATCGTCGAGCATTTCGTGCTCACCGACATCGACGGGGTCACCTGGATCGACACCCCGGGCCCGCGCGGCGCCGAACTCGCCGCCTTCCTCACCTCGATGGTCTTCTGGGCCAAGGCGGCCCCGGCGCCCCGCGCCGACATGTGCGTGCTGACTCTCGTCGGCGGCACCGCGCGCACCGGTGCGATCGCCGAGCTGCTCGAGATACCCGCCGGTGCCGCGGTCTACGATGCGGGCGACCTGCCCGAACTGCACCACGACGACGAACCGCTGGGATTCTGGCGGATCATGCCGCCGATCGGCGAGGACCGATCGCTGCCCGTTGTCGATCTCGTGGTCCCGGAGTCCGAAGCGCAACAGCGCTGGCACTCCCTGGTCGACGCGGGTGCCGTCCCGGCCGGCTCATGGGCCTATCACGCGCACCGCATCGCCGCACGACGCCCACTCGTGCACGTCGACACCGACGACCGCACCATCCCCCACGAGGTCCACTGGATCGGGTCGCGCGAGGAACAGGGCGCAGTCCACCTCGACAAGGGCTGCTATCGCGGCCAGGAGACGGTGGCGCGGGTACACAACCTGGGCCGCTCACCACGTCATCTGGTGCTGATTCATCTCGACGGCAGCACCGACGCACGACCCCAGACCGGCGACCCGCTCACCGCGGCCGGCCGGCCGGTGGGCCGGATCGGCAGCGTCATCGACCACTTCGAGCTCGGACTGATCGCATTGGCGCTGGTAAAGCGCGGTGTCAACGAGACGATTGAGCTGGCCGCGACGACTGATGGCGAGCCGGTTGCCGCCCGCGTCGACCCGGATTCCGTGGTCGCCGACGGCCATCCCCAGGCTGGCCGGGAAGCGATTGACCGGCTCCGGAAGGGGTAATGATTGTCCACGCAATCACGTTGTGGTGCCCGGTGGCGCCATTCGGTGACGGTTCGCGCTAGACTAGGGTTCACGACAGATATTCCTACGGAAGCACGGGGCCGCCACCAGCGGATTGTGGCCGCCCCGGCAGTGTGCGAGGGGGTCCCAGATGGGCCGCGGCCGGGCAAAAGCCAAGCAGACGAAGGTTGCTCGTCAACTCAAATACTCTTCACCCCAAACCGACTTGGACAGCCTGCAGCGCGAGCTTTCCGGTGGTGAAGATCCCCGCCAACCGAACCCGGCGGACAGCTGGGCGGACGAAGATGAATGGAAGCACGCTTGACGCCCAGCGTCTGAGCTGACCGCGGACCATCCCGTCCGGAGGTCCATCTGCGCTGTGGACGGGCTGCCCGATGCGGTGCACGCAGACCGCTCGTCGGCCGAGTGGCGCAAATGGGCACACGAGCATCAGCGAGATCGCCAGCGTTTCCAGACCGCGTGACCGGTGGCGCGAGTCTTGTCGTCGTATCGCAGCTCGGCGTCGCAGACGATTTCAGCTTCGGTGGACTTGGTGACGACGGCATGGAGTTCGACCGCACTGTCCAGCGGGCTGGGGCGCAGATAGCGGACATCTATGCCGGCTGTTACAAAGGGGAGCAAAGCGCCCGGCGGAGCAGCCCATCCCTGCAGCGAGGCCTCATTCAGGACGGCTGCGGCCGAGTGGCAGTCGAGCAGGGTGGCGATGATACCGCCGTTGAGGAAACCCAACCCGTTGTCATGCTCGGGCCACGGCATAAATGTGGCGGTGACGTACCCGTCACCGAGGTAGCTGTTAAGGTGCAGCCCGCGAGGATTGGCCGTCGCGGCAACTTTTGGCACCGACAGAACCGCTGCGGCAAGACGTACCACCACGTGCGAGGACGGCCCCGGCTCCTCAGCGCCCGCAATCACCTAAAAGCGGGGATGCTCCCCAACCAGGCTCGCGATACCGGTCTTCCCTGATCCGTGGCGATCGCCGGATTTGATGGTGCCCAGCACCCAGTTGTCGACGTGGCGCGCAGTCAATACCGCCTGCGCGCGGTCGGTGTCCTCGGGGGCGACGATCGCGACCATTCCGACACCCATGTTGAAGGTGCGCTCCATCTCGTCACGCTCGACCCGGCCCCGCTGCGAGATCAGCGCGAAGATGGGCGCGGGCGACCAGCTCGACCGGTCCAACTCGGCGGTGACACCCGGCGGCAGTACGCGCGATAGGTTGTCGGCGAGTCCGCCTCCGGTGACGTGGGCAAAGGTACGCACATCGGCTTCGGCGACAAGTGCCAGGCAGTCGCGCGCGTAGATGCGCGTCGGCTCCAGCAATTCGTCCCCGAGCGTGCGATCGAGTTCTTCCACATGCCCGTGCAGATCCATGTGGCCCCAGTCCAGCAGGACCTTCCGGGCCAACGAATAGCCGTTGGAATGCAGACCCGACGAACCCATGGCGATGACGACGTCACCCGGGCGGACTCGGTCGGCCGACAGCACCGCATCGGCCTCCACCACACCGACCCCGGTCGCGGAGATGTCGTAGTGGCCATCCTCCATGAGTCCGGGATGCTCGGCGGTCTCGCCGCCCAGCAGGGCGCACCCGGCATCGACACAGCCGTCGGCGATCCCCTTGACGATCTGCTCAACGGTCTCCGGCACCACCTTGCCGATAGCGATGTAGTCCTGCAGGAACAGCGGTTCGGCACCGCAGACGACCAGGTCGTCGACGACCATGGCGACGAGGTCGCGTCCAACCGTGTCGTGGCGCCCCATCGCCTGCGCGACTGCCAGCTTGGTTCCGACACCATCACTGGAGGCGGCGAGCAGCGGCTCACGGTAGCCGCCCTTGAGTGCGAACAGTCCGGCGAATCCGCCGATCCCGCCGAGCACCTCCGGTCGCGAGGCCCGCTTGGCGTGCGGCTTGATCAATTCGACCGCACGCTCACCGGCGTCGATGTCGACACCCGCCGCCGCGTAGGAGGCGTTCAGCGGGGGCAACGGGGCCGAGTCACGTGTGGACATGGCGGAACTCCTGGTGAAGAAAGCGGGGACGGTCGTTTACGCTACCCGACTTGCTCAGGGGCGCATCACGGCGCTGACGTTGTCATTGGCGACGGTGAGCGGATCGACTCCCGGCGCGCCCCGCAGCGACTCGAGGACCGCCTTGCCCACCGCGGTCTCGGTGGGTAGCGCGATCGGGTACTGACCGTTGAAACAGGCCTTGCACAGTTGCGAGCCCGGCTGTTCGGTCGCCGCGACCATCTCATCGATCGAGATGTATCCGAGCGAGTCCGCACCGATCGCCTGGCGCACGCCCTCGACCATGGCCTCCGGCTCGTCGGCATCCATACCGTTGGCGATCAACTCGGCCGGCGAGGCGAAGTCGATGCCGTAGAAGCACGGCCAGCGCACCGGCGACGAGGCGATCCGCACGTGGACCTCGGCGGCGCCGGCCTCGCGGAGCATGCGGATCAAGGCGCGCTGGGTGTTGCCCCGGACGATGGAATCGTCGACGACGACGAGCCGCTTCCCGCGGATCACCTCGCGCAGCGGGTTGAGTTTGAGGCGGATGCCCAACTGTCGGATCGTCTGCGACGGCTGGATGAATGTCCGCCCCACGTACGCGTTCTTCATCAGGCCCTGCCCGTAGGGGATTCCCGATTCCTGGGCGTAGCCAACCGCGGCCGGGGTGCCCGACTCTGGTACCGGGATGACCAGGTCACCGTCGACGGGGTGCTCACGCGCCAGGCGGCGGCCGATCTCGACTCGCGCGGAATGAACCGTGCGCCCGTTGATGACACTGTCGGGGCGCGCGAGGTAGACGTACTCGAAGATGCAGCCCTTGGGAGTCGGCGCCGCGAAGTGGGTCGAGCGGACCCCGTCGGCATCGATGGCCAGCAGTTCGCCAGGTTCGATATCCCGCACGAAAGAGGCGCCGACGATGTCGAAGGCTGCGGTTTCCGAGGCGACGACCCAACCACGGTCGAGTCGGCCCAGTGACAGCGGCCGGATGCCGTGCGGATCGCGGGCGGCGTACAGCGTGTTCTCGTCCATGAACGTCAGGCAGAACGCGCCCTCGAGATCCGGGAGCAGGTCGAGGGCGGCCTGCTCAAGGGTCTTGTCGGCCGCGCCATGGGCGAGCAGCGCGCCGACGATGTCAGAATCCGACGTCGCTCCGCCGCTTCGGTCGAGGCGGAGATCATGGGCCCGGGCCGCGAGCGCGGCGGTGTTCACCAGGTTGCCGTTGTGCCCGAGTGCGACGCCGCTGCCGGCCGGGGTGGTGCGAAAGATCGGCTGGGAGTTCTCCCAGGTCGTGCTACCCGTCGTCGAATAGCGGCAGTGGCCGATCGCCACATGGCCGACCATCGACGCCATCGTCTGCTCGTCGAAGACCTGGCTCACCAGGCCGAGATCTTTGAAGACGATCACTTGGGCGCCGTCGCCGACGGCGATCCCGGCCGCCTCTTGACCGCGGTGCTGCAAGGCGTAGAGGCCGTAGTAGCTGAGCTTGGCCACATCCTCACCAGGGGCCCAGACGCCGAAGACACCGCACTCCTCGCGGGGTTCGTTGTCTGGTTGATCGATCGGGACCGGACTGGTCCGCGCGCACGGGGAGGCCGCAGCTGCGTCGGGGAGGCTATTGGGCGAATGGATCGACAGATCGGTCACGCGTCGCTCCGGGATTCTCGAGGTTGAGGGCCAAGCCCCATTCTACGGGCCGATTGCGCCGATCAACGAATCTTCAAGGGTGTGATCGGCAACAGCCACAGCACGACTGTGGACGCGAAGAAGGAACCAGTCGCCGCCTAGCACGCTCCCGCACCGAGGGCGGAGTCATCGTTGGGTGAGACGCACGATCGGAAGGTAGTCCGCAAGGTCGGCCGCCCGCGCCCCGGAGGCGTCGATTTGCCCCGCTTCGACGGCCTGATCAAAGGTCAGGACACCGGTCGCCAGACGCAACCAGATACGCGGAGAGGTCTCGACGACATTGGGTGGCGTCCCCCGCGTGTGGCTTGGCCCTGCGATGCACTGCACGGCGACGAACGGTGGCACCCGAACCTCGACCGAAGCTCCCGGCGCGAGCTGCGGCAGCGTCCGCGCAGTCAGTCGGACGGCCGCCGCGATCTCGGCGCGAGTCGGCATCGGCGACTGCTCGTCGACGATCCAGTCCCCGATGGCGAGCACCGCCGCCCGGCACGCGGCTGATTCTGCTGCGGTCATGGCCTGGAATTCCTAATTCTCACTTGCGACCTGCTAGAAAATACCCCCGGGTGACCCATCGGGGGAAATATTCCCTCGGCAGGTCAGGAGGGGGGAAATCTCAGCGATTCTGTCCGGAGACGAGGCCGGCTCCGGTGACCAGCGGCAGATCGAGTGCGGTGACCAAACCCGGCTCGGCCGCGACGACCGCCGGGACGGCGTTCACCAGACGCATGGCCGTGACGACCATGCCGGAGACATTGTGGTCGCCGTGCTCGCCGTGGTGGCCGAACTCGACGTTGAGTACCGGATCGCCGGTGATGTCGATGCGGTAGCAGCCGTCGCCGGTGGTCGGCTTGGGCCAGTCGGGGCACTGGTCGGGGTGGTTGCGGGTGTAGTGCTCGAGCACGATGCGATCGACGCCGTCGACCTGTCCGACCACCTGAAAGTGCAGCGCCCCCCGCGTCCCTTTGGGAATTTTGCCTGAGACGGTGTCGTAGTCGCGGTCGGCGGCCACCTGCTCGATCCGTTCGACCAGCGGTTCGTCGAGCGTCACCCCCAGCCCGGCGGCGATCTGGCGGACCACCGCACCCCAGGCCATCGACAGAACGCCGGGGTTCAGCAGCATCGGGGTCTGGTCCATCGGCTGGCCGAAGCCGAAGATCTGGGAGTTGACGACCGGCTGGTAGTAGGTCGAATAGTCGGCGATCTCGGCGCAGCGCACCTCGTCGATGCGGCGCGACAGGCTCGTCATGGCCAAAGGCAGCACATCGTTGGCGAAGCCCGGGTCAATGCCGTTGACGTGCAGGCTGACGCCACCGGCCTTGGCCGCCTCGACGATCGGCTCGGTGACCGAGTCGGGCACGACGCCGAATGGATACTGCAGCAGCACCGGGCCCGACGACACGACGTTGATCCCGGCCCGCACGAACGCGGTGAGGTCAGCGATCGCCTCGAAGATGCGGTCGTCGGTCATCGCCGTGTGCACGATCGCGTCGGGCTTCAGATCGAGCAGCGCTTGACGGTCGTTGGTGGCGATAATGCCGAGATCACGATCGAGGCCGGCGAGGCGACCCGCATCCTTGCCGACCTTGGCCGGGTCAGAAACCCAAACGCCCACCAACTCCAAGTCTGGATGGGCATCAATTCCAACAATGGCGTGTCGACCGACAGTGCCGGTCGACCATTCGACGACGCGAAGAGTCATGATCCGAGACTAGAACAGGTTTCAGTTCCGTGGAGCAAGAAGCCAGCGCTTGGTCGGACCGATCGCGCCAGGAACAGGGTGGCGGTCGCGAGACCACGGCCCCGAGTCCAGGCATGATGGCCACACCAACGAACAATGCCTTGCTGTGTAGACCGAACGCAGAGTAATACGCTGTGTCGTGGGTGCGGCCAGGCGACGTCCCCGTCCACGCGCCCCTGCCGAGGCCGACCGCAGCCGTGCAGAACGATCTCCGCGAAGCGGACGATCGCCCCCGGCGCCAAGGATGAGCTGGCGAGGTGTCCTATCTGCCCACGTCGACCCGCTACACAATTTCGTCGTCCCTAGCACCAACGGTGGTCATACTGTCCAAGGTTCTGCACCTGGAGGCGAAATTTTGCGAGGACTCGGGCGAAAGAAAACTACTGGTCGCGCCGGTTAGACCCGTAGCGCCGTGAACGGCGCAATCGGGATGTTCCGGATGACGAACCAGGCGACAACAACCACCAGGATGACCATCGCCGAGTACCGCCAGTGCTGCCACGTCCGCCAGCGTCGGCCTGACCACAGCCGGACGCAGTACGCGACGAAGGACCAGGCCAACAGGAACAGCGCCACCAGCCCGACGGCGTTGTAGTGCACGGCAGCCCTGAAGTCGCCATGCATCAGCGAATCCACCATGCGCATCGTCCCGCACCCGGGGCACACAATGCCCAGCAACGACTTCGTCGGGCACGTCGGCAGATGACCGCCGGGCGTCGTGGGATCACCGAACCAGATCACCGTGCCCACGGCGGCAACGCCGACGACGACCGCAACCGGCCCGATCAGCCGATTCCTGCCGAATCGCTCGGCCACCGCGATCAGACGGTCGGTCCGGTCGGGCGCACGCCGCAGATCCGCGCCAGACTCGGGCGCCATGGTCAGCGGCTCGTCCATTTGTACTGGTGAGTCAGTAGGTGGGATAGGTGTACGTGCGGGTATAGCTGTAACTGGGGGTGTAGGTGTACTTCGACGTCGTCGATGCGGCTCCGATGATGCCCACCGCGAACAGGATGATGGTGCCGACCACCACCAGGATCGTCCAGACCGCGCCGGCGATCATGCCCCACATCGACCACCGCTTCGCCTCATCCGCCGCAGCTTGTGCCCCCGCAAAGTCGCCGGCCGCCCATAGCTTGTCCACCGAGGTGGACTTGACGATGGCGACAATGCCGAGCGGAAGGCAGCAGAGGATGGTGGTGATGATCGCCCACACCAGGTTGTTGTCCGGCTTTACTGCGAATGGATAGCCGCCCTGACCGCCATACCCGGGCGCGCCGTACCCGGGGGGCGGACCGTAGCCGGGCGCCACCTGACCGGGCGCACCGTAGCCGGGCTGACCATATGGCGCCGGACCGGGATCCGGCTGACCGTAGCCGGGCTGACCGGCGTCCGGCTGACCGTAGCCGGGCTGACCGGCGTCCGGCTGGCCGTAGCCGGGTTGGTGGCCGCCGGGAATGGCGTTCGGGTCATAGGGGTTGGTCATCGTGGTGCTCCTGTGTGCAGGTCAAGTGGGGCGATCGCAATGTCGCGAGAGTACTAGAATGTCGCGAGAGTACTAGAACGCCGGTCCCGCCGTCAGGTCGCACCGGTACTCGCCAGGAACGCGAAGTACGCGATCCACATGATGATCGAGAGGAGGACCATGACGCCGCCGACAATCGTGCCGATCATGCCGAACTTCTTCGCATCATCGGCATTGCGCTGGGCACCGGCGAAATCACCAACCGCCCAGGCAGACCCGACCGAGCTGCCCTTGACGAGCGCGACGACCCCGCAGACGAGGGCGATGATGCCCAGGCAGCAACTGAACGTCGAGATCCCGCCGACCACACAAGCCGCGATCCCCCAGCCCATGTTGCTCGCCGGCGGGACGCCATAGCCGCCGACGGGCGGCACACCCGGATAGGGCGGCGGATAGGCACCGGACTGATGGGCGCCGTACGGATCTGGCACGCCGTTCGAAGGCACCGGGTAGCCCGATTGCGGGTCATAGGGGTTGGCCATGGCTCTCCTTCACAACTGCGCGAGTGTCAGACCGCGTGCAAGCCCTCACCGAACAGTGCCGGCAAGGTGGCGCCGTGCACCTCGCGCAACTGTGCCAACGGTAGGGAGAACTGGTCCTGCACGCTCACGTCGTCGGCCCCCTGATCGACGACGCCGATCCGCGCCCATGGCACCGAGCGGGCGTCGAGCATCCCGCAGAACCGGGACTCCTCGGTGCGCGGCACCGCGACGAGGACTCGGCCGGCAGACTCGGCGAACAGCCAGACGAACGGATCGGCACCTTCGGGCAGGATGATCCGGCAACCGGTCTCCCCGGCCAGCGCCGACTCGATCACAGCCTGAATCAGGCCGCCCTCGGAAAGGTCGTGCGCCGCCGAGACCAGGCCGTCGCGGGACGCGGCGACGAGGATCTCGCCGAGTAGGCGCTCGGCCTCAAGGTCGACCTGGGGCGGTACCCCGCCGAGGTGGTCGGCGCTCACCTGAGCCCAGATGGAGCCGTCGAACTCGTCTCGCGTCTCGCCGAGCAGGATCAGCGTCTCGCCGGGCTCGGTCCCGAACCCGGTCGGGATGCGGCGCCCGACGTCGTCGATCACACCGAGCACACCAACGACCGGGGTGGGGAGGATTGGCGTCGCCCCGGTCTGGTTGTAGAAGCTGACATTGCCACCGGTGACCGGGATGCCCAGTTGCACGCATCCGTCGGCCAGTCCACGCACAGCCTCGCTGAACTGCCACATCACCGCCGGATCCTCAGGTGAGCCGAAGTTCAGACAGTTGGTCACGGCCACCGGCGTCGCACCGGAGACGATGACGTTGCGGTATGCCTCGGCCAGCGCCAACTGTGCGCCGCGATACGGGTCGAGGTAGGTGTAGCGGCCCGACGCGTCGGTGGCCAGGGCGATGCCGCGGCCCGTCTCTTCGTCGATACGAATCATGCCGGAATCGGCGTGCTCGGCCAGCACGGTGTTGCCGCGGACGTAGCGGTCGTACTGCTCGGTGAGGAAGGCACGGCTGCACAGTGCCGGCGAGGCGATCATCGCCAGCGTCGTGTCCCGCAGTTCCTCGGGCGTCGCCGGACGCGGCAGCGAGCCGCTGGTGTCGGCGACGACGGCGTCCTGCCACGCCGGACGCGCCAGCGGGCGTTCGTAAACTGGGCCGTGGTGGGCGACGGTGCGCGGCGGCACGTCGAGGACGGTTTCACCGTGCCAGTCGATGACCAGGCGCTCACCGTCGGTGACTTCGCCAATCACGGTGGCCAGCACATCCCACCGCTGGCAGACCGCCATGAACTTGTCGACGTTCTCGGGGGTGACAACGGCGCACATGCGCTCCTGTGACTCGCTGGAGAGCACCTCGGCCGGTGTCATCCCCTCGGCGCGCATCGGCACCTGCTCGAGGTTGATATGCATCCCGCCGTCGCCGGCAGCGGCCAACTCCGAAGTGGCACAAGACAGTCCCGCCCCACCCAGGTCTTGAATGCCGACGACGAGGTCCTCGCGATAGAGATCCAGGCAGCACTCGATGAGCACCTTCTCGGTGAACGGGTCGCCCACCTGCACCGCCGGCAGCTTCTTGCGGCTCGGGCGGTCCTCCCCCGCATCGTCGAAGGTCTCCGACGCCAAGACGGACACGCCGCCGATGCCGTCGAGGCCGGTGCGCGCGCCGAACAGAATGATTTGGTTGCCGGCGCCCGAGGCGAAGGCCAGCTTCAGGTCCTCAACGCGGAGCACCCCCGCACACAGCGCGTTGACCAGGGGGTTGCCGGCATAGCTGGCGTCGAAAACGGTCTCGCCGCCGATGTTGGGCAGCCCCAACGAGTTGCCATAGCCGCCAATGCCGCGCACCACCCCGTCGACGACGCGGCGCGTGTCGGGGGCATCGGCGGCGCCGAAGCGCAACTGGTCCATCACCGCGATCGGGCGGGCGCCCATCGCCATAATGTCGCGGACGATGCCGCCGACGCCGGTGGCCGCGCCCTGATACGGCTCGACGTACGACGGATGGTTGTGCGACTCGACCTTGAAGGTCACCGCCCAGCCATCACCGATGTCGACGACGCCGGCGTTCTCGCCGATGCCGGCGAGCATCTTCGAGCGCATCTCGTCGGTGGTGGTCTCGCCGAAGTAGCGCAGGTGCACCTTGGATGACTTGTAGCTGCAGTGCTCCGACCACATCACCGAATACATCGCCAACTCGGCATCGGTGGGCCGGCGTCCTAGGATCTCGCGGATCCGCGCGTACTCGTCATCCTTCAGACCCAACTCCTTGAACGGCTGGGGCTGGTCGGGGGTCTGCTGAGCATTCGACACGGTGTCGAGGTGGGAAGTCACATGGTCAATTCTAGGCGAGCCCACCAAACCCGCTTGTTGGCGCTCGTTCCCGCCCCGTCTCACCCAACCCACCTCGATCGACGCGGGATCGGCGAAACCCGGGAGGATTCAGGCGCGGATCGCCCCGAGGATCGACTGGGCCAGCTCCGTCCTGCACACGATTAGGTCCGGCAGGTAGGTGTCGCGCTGGTTGTAGATCAGCGGCGAACCATCGATCCTGCTGCACCACAGCCCCTTCGCCCGGGCGACGACGACGGGCGCGGCCGAATCCCACTCGTATTGACCACCAGCGTGAACATAAGCGTCGGCCTCTCCGCGAACAACGGCCATCGCCTTCGCGCCGGCTGATCCGACGGACACCAGCTCGGCGTCGAGCGCAGCGGCAACAGTGTCGGCGAACACCGGTGGCCGGGACCCGCTCACCACCACCCGGCGACGGCCGGTGCGCGGCGGAGCCAATCCCACCGCCGGCGCGATCGGCGTCGGATCCGACGCATAGGTGACGCCCAACGCCGGCAGCGCAACCGCACCGGCAACCAGCGAACCGGCACCGTCCTCGCCACGCTCCCACAGTGCGACATGCACTGCCCAGTCGCGCCGGCCCGACTTCCCATACTCGCGGGTCCCGTCGACCGGGTCGACGATCCACACCCGAGACGCCTCAAGCCGGGCAAGGTCATCGGCGGATTCCTCCGACAGCACGGCGTCGCCGGGGCGCAGCCCGGCGAGCCGTTCCTGAAGGAAGTCGTCGGACTGCCGATCGCCGGCGTCACCGAGGTCGCGGCCGGACAGCCCTGACTCGGCACGCACGGTGTTCAACAATTCTCCCGCCGCCGTCGCGAGGGCAGCGGACAACTCGACGTCGGAAAGCTCAGCAGTCAATTCTGCAGATGCAGCCATGTCGCAGACACCTTCTTTTCTTCACAGCCCCAAATCGCGCAGGATGGACTCGGCGACATCACTGGCCGCACCGTCCCTCGGGGTGACGACGACATCGGCGGCAGCAGGCCGCTCATATGGCGAGCTGATCCCGGTGAAGTCGGCAATCTCGCCAGCCCGCGCCTTCGCGTAGAGACCCTTCGGGTCGCGCAGTTCGCAATCCTCGATCGGGGTGTCGACGAAGATCTCGTGGAACTCCAGCGCCTGCTCTTGGTGGATCTCGCGGGCCGCGAGCCGGTCGGCCGCGAACGGGCTGATCATCGAGACGATCACGACCGTCCCCGAGTCGGCGAACAATGCGGCCACCTGCGCGGTGCGACGCAGATTCTCATGGCGATCGGAGTCGGAGAAGCCTAGGTCGGCGTTGAGGCCGTGGCGCAAATTGTCGCCGTCGAGAATGTAGGCGGGTCGCCCGGCCGCGACGAGTCGGCGCTCGAGTTCAATGGCCAAGGTGGACTTGCCCGAACCGGAGAGACCCGTCATCCATAACGTGGCGCCGAGGTTGGCACGCTGTTCGCGACCGACTTTCGTCGTCTGCCACACGATGTTGGTGTTCTGGGTATGCGGTCCGTTGATCATGCCCGCGGCGACGGTCCGATTAGTGGCCTCGTCGACGAGGATGAAGCTGCCCGTCTCGCGGTTGCGCGCATAGGCGTCGAACATCAGCGGATCGCGCAGGTGCAGCCACACGCGGCCGATATCATTGAGCGACAAGCGATCTGCGGACTCGTCGCGATGCAGCGTATTGACGTCGAGGCGGTAGTTCAGCGCCGAAACTTCTGCGCGGGTCGACGATGTCGCGGCCTGTAGGACGTAGCGCTTGCCACCAAGCGGCCCCCCACTCCGATCGACCGGGGCCAGCTCGGAGTCCTCGGCGAACCAACACACCAGCGCGTCGATATCTCGTCCGACATGCGGCCGGTTGTTGGGTCGGGCGAGCATGTCACCGCGCACGATGTCGATCTCATCGGCCAGTTCGGCGGTGACCGCCATTCCCGCAAACGCCTCGTCGACCTTGCGTCCGCCGGGCGCCCACAGGTTGGTAATGGTGGAGGTGAAGCCGCCGGGTAGGACGACTACCTCGTCACCGGTCGAAAACCGCCCGCCCGCAACCGTTCCCGCGTAGGCACGATGATCCGAACCCGCGACGTCCTGCGGCCGCACCACGTATTGCACCGGCAGCCGCGCGTCGATCAGATTGCGGTCGCTGGCGATGTACACCTCTTCGAGGTGGTCGAGCAGCGCGCGCCCGGTGTACCACGGCATATTCGACGATTCGTCGACGACGTTGTCACCGGCGAGCGCCGAAATCGGGATGAACGCCAGGTCGGCGACGTTGAGTTTGGCGGCGAATTCGACAAAGTCGTCGCGGATCTCTTCGAACCGTTCCTGCGACCAGTCGACGAGGTCCATCTTGTTGATGCACACCGTCAGGTGTGGAATACCCAATAGGGACGACAGGAACGCATGCCGACGGGTCTGTTCCAAGACACCTTTACGGGCGTCAATCAGGATGATCGCGAGGTCGGCCGTCGACGCGCCGGTCACCATGTTGCGGGTGTACTGCACATGCCCCGGGGTGTCGGCGATGATGAACTTTCGGCGCGGGGTGGAGAAGTAGCGGTAAGCGACGTCGATGGTGATGCCCTGCTCCCGCTCGGCGCGCAGGCCGTCGGTGAGCAGCGCGAGGTCGGTGAACTCGGTGCCGCGCTGAGCACTGGTCCGCTCGATCGCCTCAAGCTGATCGGTGAAGATGCTCTTCGAGTCGAAGAGTAAGCGCCCGATCAGCGTCGACTTCCCGTCATCGACCGATCCCGCGGTGGCCAGACGCAGTAGTTCACTGCGGTCGCGCGACGCCGGGAGCGATGCGCGCGAGTCGCGTCCTGCCGCGGCCATCAGAAGTACCCCTCCTTCTTCCGGTCTTCCATGCCCGCTTCGGAAATGCGGTCGTCGGCGCGGGTGGCGCCCCGCTCGGTCAACCGGGTGGCGGAGATCTCCTCGATCACCTTCGTCACCGTATCGGCGTCGGACTCGACGCAGCCGGTGCAGGTGGCGTCGCCAACCGTGCGGAACCGGACCCGCTCGACATGACTCGTCTCGCCGTCGTACCTCTCGAGAAACCGGGTCTGTGCTAGCAGCATGCCGTCGCGCGGGACGACCTCGCGCTCGTGCGCGTAGTAGATCGACGGCAGTTCGATCTCCTCGGCAGCGATGTACTGCCAAATGTCGAGCTCGGTCCAGTTGGACAGCGGAAAGATCCGGATGTGTTCGCCGGGGTGGTGGCGGCCGTTATAAAGGTGCCATAGTTCGGGCCGTTGAGCGCGCGGATCCCAGCCACCCTCCCGATTGCGGAAGCTAAAGACGCGTTCCTTGGCGCGGGCCTTCTCCTCGTCGCGCCGGGCGCCGCCGAACACCGCGTCGAATCGGTTTTCGGCGATGCCGCGGAGCAATGCCGCGGTCTGCAGTCGGTTGCGGCTGGTACCGGGACCAGTCTGTTCGACGATGCGCCCGGCATCGATGTCGTCCTGGACAAAGCTGACCACCAGTCGCGCCCCGGTTTGTTCGACGAGCCGATCGCGAAACGCGATGACCTCGTCGAAATTGTGCCCGGTGTCGACGTGCATCAGGGTGAATGGCGGCGGCGCCGGCCAGAATGCTTTGCGGGCGAGCGCATACATGACGACGGAGTCCTTGCCGCCGGAGAACAGCATGCCCGGGTTACCGAAGGTCGCCGCAACCTCGCGGAAGATGTGCACCGACTCGGCCTCGAGAGCCTGCAGGTGTGTCAGCTCGTAGCGGGTTTCGCTCACCGTGACGCCTACTCTTCTCGTGATATGTCGAATATTCGACACTATGTGTTGACAATATGTCGGCGACCGTAGGCGACGACTCTGGTGGGCGTCAACCGCCGCCACCACGCGGCGGGCAGTTGCCGTGGTCGGCGCCGTCGTCGACGCATCGGTTCGCCACCCGCAGCGTCGCACCACGCTCGCTGACATTGTGCGCGACACCGGGCCATCGCGGGCCACGTCGCACGCAATTGTCGCTGAACTCTCCGACCTAGGCTGGTTGCCGCGGCCGAGCTACTGAGATCCGCACGCTGACCAAGCACGGGCGTGACTATCACGCCGATGCCCCGCTACCGGCCGGATCTCAGCAGGCCAAAGGTCCCTGGCACCCCTCGCCAATCCGGCGATAGGATTTTAGCTACAAATGCTGTGTAAATTCTCTACCTGCAAAAACAGGCGAAAGGCGAGGTCATGTCTGCCAATTCCCCGGTGATCGATGTCCGCGAGATCCCGAAGCCACAGCGGCATGGGCAGATATTCCGACTGTTCGACAGCCTTGATGCTGGCGAGGCGCTGATCCTGGTCAATGATCATGACCCCCGCCACCTGCATGACGAGTTCGACGTGGAGCGGCCCGGCAGTTACTCGTGGGACTACCTGACCCGCGAGACGCGCGACTATCGAATCCGCATCGGCAAGACGACCTCGGCCGCCCTACCGCGCAAACTCGGCAACACCACCGAGTTGACTGCTGCACCCACCGACGCCGCCGACGTCGCGTGGAAGCTCGAGTTGCGCGACCGTCATCTGGACTCCAACCTCATCCGCCTGGCCCCGGGCGGGGTAATCGGTGAGCACAAGGGCGGCGAGGTCGACGTCCTCGTCCACGTGCTGGCGGGTTCGGGCACGGTCGGCACCGAAGGCGACAAGGTGGCCGTTACCGCGGGTGATCTGCTGTGGCTGCCCCGCTTCTCCCAGCGTTCGTTCACCGCCGGCGCCGACGGCCTGAGCTACCTGACGGTGCACACCCACCGCGAACCGTCGCTGACCATCGAGCCTTTCGACGCCGAACGGAGGTGAGCCATGACCTACGTCATCGCCCTGCCCTGCGTCGACGTCAAGGACCGCGCCTGCGTGGAGGAATGCCCGGTCGACTGCATTTATGAGGGGGCGCGCAGCCTCTACATCCATCCTGATGAATGCGTGGATTGCGGCGCGTGCGAGCCGGTCTGCCCGGTCGAGGCCATCTTCTACGAAGATGACCTGCCGGACGAGTGGGCCGACTACCAATCCGACAACGCCGACTTCTTCGAGAACGTCTTGCCCGGCCGGGCCGACCCCTTGGGCTCGCCCGGCGGTGCGGCGAAAACCGGCGTTACCCCGGCCGACGCACCGCTGGTGGCGTCGTTACCGGCGAACGTCAACGACTAGGGCGTCTTGGTCTTGTCGTCGCTGAACAGGACGATTGCGCCGCAAATGGCCAGCCCGACGACTCCGAGCCAGATCAGGCTCTTAATCAGCGGGTAGAGGACGACCAGCGCGACCAGGCCGACGAGGATGATGGCGAGCGCTTTCCACATACTCCCAGTCTGCCCGTTTCGCCGGCCGATTTCACCTGCCCTACCAACCAAGCACTTGCTAGGTTAGGCTGAACGGCATGACTGACGCCGTCATCCCACCCCCGTTGCTCCCCGACGACCTCGGCCCCGACACGTCACCGGTGGCCTATGAAACTGCGCTTGACGGTGCACTGGCCTACGTCACGCTGAATCGGCCCGAGTATCGGAACGCGCAGAACTCGGTGATGACCTACTCGCTGGACTCGGCGTTCCGCAAGGCCGTCGACGACCCGAACGTGAAGGCCATCGTGCTGCGCGCCAACGGCAAGCACTTCTCGGCGGGCCACGACATCGGTACCCCCGAGCGCGACTTCGGTGTCTACTACGACAACGTCGCCGCACTACACTGGGACCACACCGCACCGGCCGGCGACAGTACTACGAGCATGACCGCGGATCAGCGCCTGGCCCGCGAGACCGAGGTCTACCTGGGCATGTGTCGCCGCTGGCGCGAGATCCCCAAGCCGGTGATCGCGCAAGTCCACGGCGCCTGCATCGCGGGCGGGCTGATGCTGGCATGGATCTGCGACTTCATCGTCGCCTCCGACGACGCGTTCTTCTCCGACCCCGTCGCCCGGATGGGCATCCCCGGGGTCGAGTACTTCGCCCACGCCTTCGTCCTCGGTCCCCGCCGGGCCAAGGAGATTCTGTTCACCGGGGAGCGGTTCACCGCCGGCCAGGCCCTCGACTGGGGCATGGTGAACCATGTCGTTGCGCGCGAGGAGCTCGACGCGAAGGTGACCTCGATCGCCGAGCAGATCGTCGCCATGCCCATGCAGGGGCTGTTCCTGTCCAAGAAGGCCGTGAACATCTGCGAGGACCAGATGGGCATGCGCAACGCAATGGACTCGGTCTTCGGCTGGCACCACTACGCGCACAGCGCCAACGCCGAAACCGGCGACTCGCTGGGCGGGATGGACGCGAAGTCGATGAAGAGTTCGGCCGATTCGTCGAACAAGAAGGACTAGCATCGTGGACCTACTACTCGACGACGACGCGCAGGCCTTCCGAGCCGAAGTCCGTTCCTGGCTGGCCGATCATGTTCCCGCACAGCCACTACCGTCCATGGACACCGCCGAGGGCTTCGAAGCCCACCGCGCGTGGGAGGCGGAGATGGCCGCTGATGCCATGTCGGTGGTGAGCTGGCCGGCCGAATACGGCGGCCGCGACGTCCCGCTGCTGCACTGGGTGATCTTCGAAGAGGAGTACTACCGCTCCGGGGCGCCCGGCCGGGTCAGCCAGAACGGGATCTTCCTGCTGGCCCCAACGCTTTTCGAGCATGCCTCCAAAGCTCAGCTCGACCGGATCATGCCGCGCATGGCCCGCGCCGACGACATCTGGGGTCAGGCCTGGAGCGAACCGGAGGCCGGAAGCGACCTCGCCTCACTGCGCTCTACCGCGACCCGCACCGACGGCGGCTGGCTGCTCAACGGGCAGAAGACGTGGAGTTCGCGCTCCAGCTTCGCCGACTGGGGATTCGGGCTGTTCCGCTCGGATAGGGATGCTCCTGCCGCCGAGAGCGGGGCGACTCGCAGCCGCCATCGCGACATCACCTACTTCATGTTCGACCTGCGCTCCCCCGGCGTCACCGTGCGGCCGATCGCCCAGCTCGACGGCGAGCCCGGCTTCGCCGAACTCTTCTTGGAGGATGTCTTCGTCCCCGACGACCCGGCCGACCCGGCGAACTCCGGCGTCATCGGCGAAGTCAACAACGGCTGGAAGGTCGCTATGAGTACTGCGGCCAACGAGCGCGGCCTCTCGCTGCGCTCGCCCGGGCGCTTCCTGGCGACCACTGACCGGCTGCTGGCGCTGTGGCGCGAGCACGGCGCCCAGCAGCCGGCCACCGCTGCGACCGACAAGGGCGTTGTCGACGCCTGGATTGGCGCGCGCGCCTACGAACTGTCGACCTATGCGACGGTGAGCCGCCTCGCCGCCGGCGGACAGCTCGGTATGGAGTCGTCGATCAACAAGGTCTTCTGGTCGCAGTGGGACATCGCGGCGCACGAAACCGCGCTGGAACTCCAGGGGGCCGACGCCGAGCTCGCCGACGCGTGGACCGACGGCTACCTGTTCTCCTTGTCCGGACCGATCTACGCCGGTACCAACGAGATTCAGCGCAACGTGATCGCCGAACGACTGCTGGGCCTACCGCGAGGAGACCGCTGACATGAGATTCCTCCTTGACGACGAGCACGTCGGTCTCGCCGAGACCATCGACGGCCTGGCGACGCGATCCGGTGCCATCGCCGCGAACCGTGCCCTGGCCGACGGGGACGCTGAACCCGCGCTGGCCCTGTGGCGCTCGCTCGCCGGCCTGGGGATTACCGGGCTCCTCATCGACGATGAGCATGGCGGCTCCGGCGCCGGTGCGATCGAGATGGTTGTTGCCGCCGAAGCGCTGGGCCGCCACGCCGTCCCCGGCCCGGTCGCCGAGACCCTCGCCGCCGTACCCGCGGCACTTCGGCTGGCCGGACAAACCGCCGCACTAGCCGAACTGGCCGAGGGCACCCCGGCCACCATCGCCGCCGGGGCGTGGCAGCCCCGCGCCGCCGACGCACGTATCGCGACGGTCTACGCGCTAGCCGACGGCGTGCTCAGCACCGGGACCGCCGACGAGCCGCTGGCCACCGTCGATCCGTCGCGCACCGTCGCGAACGTGATCCCCGTCGATCAGCTCGCCACCGGGGTCGGCCTCGACGAGGTCCTGAACTACGGCGCACTGGCCACCGCCGCGCAACTCCTCGGTCTCGGCTCGGCCATGCTCGAACTAGCCGCGGAGTACGCCCAGGCCCGCCAGCAGTTCGGCAAGGCAATCGGTTCCTTCCAGGCGGTCAAACATCACCTCGCCGATGTTGCCGTGGCCCTGGAGATGGCGCGGCCCCTGGTGCACGGCGCGGCACTGGCTCTCGACGGTGCGGTGCCCGAGGACGTCGACGCCAACCGTGAAGTCTCCGCGGCCAAGGTCGCCGCCTCCGACGCGGCCTACCTCGCCGCGCGGCGGGGCCTGCAGGTGCTCGGCGCCATCGGCTACACCGTCGAACACGATCTATCGCTCTACCTAACGAAAACCCAAGCGCTGCAAACCTCCTGGGGCACCCCGGCGGCGCATCGCCAGCGCATCCTGGAGACGCTGCGGTGAGCGCCGAGGTGATCTCGGCCGACGACCTCGCTGCGCTGCGCGACTCGGTCGTCGACCTCATCGCGCGCGGCGGCGGCAGTACAGCCGTTCGAGCCGCGATCGCCGCACCACAGCGCACCGATGGCCAGCTCTGGGCCGGGTTGACTGAGATCGGGGCCGCCGCGCTTGCGGTTCCCGAAGAACTGGGCGGCGCGGGCGCGGGCTGGGGATCGTTGAGTGCCGTCGTCGAAGAGGTGGGGGCCGCGCTGGCTCCGGTCCCGCTGCTCTCTTCTGCGGTGATGGCCACCGGAGCACTCATGATGGCCGCGAACAACTCGTCGACCGTGCCGGCCGAACTTGGCGATCTAGTCGAGGCCCTGGCATCCGGGGAGCGCACCGCCACTCTCTGCCTGGCCGGCGAAACCTCCTGGGACACACCGGGAGTCAGTGCCGACGGGGGCCTGCTGACCGGCACCGCGCACTATGTGACCGACGCCGAGGCCGCTACTGACCTGGTGGTGCTGGCGGGCCCGGGACCGCACGCGACGGTGCATGTCATCGCGGCCGACTCCCCCGGCGTCGAGGTCGTCCCGGTGGCGACCATGGACCCGACGCGACCGCTCTCGCGGGTGCGCTTCACCGAAGCCGCAGCGGAGGCATTTCCCGCCCCGGCCGACCTACTCCCCCGACTGCGCGACCTGGTGTGGGCACTACTCGCCGTGGAGCAGGTCGGTGCCGCCGCCGCCGCCCTGCGCCTGACCGTCGAATACACCAAGACGCGCAAGCAGTTCGGTCGGGTGATCGGGTCGTTTCAGGCGCTCAAGCACCGCATGGCCGACATGTATGCCGACGTGGAGACCGCCCGGTCAATCGCCTATGCCGCGGTCGATGCGATCGACACGCCGGCGGGCGCCGAATTGGCGGCGGCCGCACACGTGCACTGTTCGGAGGCCTTCAGTCACATCGTGGCCGAGGCCGTCCAGCTGCACGGCGGCATCGGCATCACCTGGGAGCACGACATTCAGCTGTACTTCAAGCGCGCCCACGGAAGTGCCCAGTTCTTCGGGCAGCCAGTCGACGTCGTGGCCGGCACGCCGCTGTAGTCAGGCGAAGGCGTCGCGGACCTGTTCGGCGGTCAACCCGTAGTCGGCTAGGTCGTAGCGATGCTGCGGCTTTCGGTCGCCCGAGCGGCTCTCCTCGTCGAGGTCGATCATCGCCGCGCGCGCCTGCTCTGACGGCTCGGTGCCGGCTGCGGCGTAAACGCGGTCAACGGTCCCGAGCGGGTCTCCGCGCAGTTCGGCGAAGTCGACTCCGACGAACTGTGCCGGGTCGTATTTCGAACGCGCGGCGGTGAACTCGCGCAGTCCGCGCGACCACAACTCCAGCTGGTCCTCGCCAATCGTCTGACCGACGAAGGTCGTCGACCAGCCGCGCGTCGCATGCTCGGCGAGACTGCACATCGAGGCAATGATCGTCTCTGGTGCACGATGGGTCTGCACCACGATCGCATCGGGATAGGCGGTCATCAGTGAGTCGAGCGCGAACAGGTGGCTGGGGTTCTTGAGCACCCATCGCTGCTGTTGATCGTTGCTGCCGATCAGCTGGAGATTGCGACGATGACGCTGGTAGGCCGGGGTCCAGTCCTGGCGTGCGAGCCATGCCGAATAGCCGGGGACATGCGCCAGCGACTCATAGGAGATCGACATGACGTCCTGGCGGAGCAGCTGCCAGCATTCCTCGACCTCGCCGGCGTCCATGTAGTGGAGCCCCATGAACTCGGGATTCTCGACGTGATGCTGCGCAAGACCGCCGTCGATCTGCCGGTAGACCGGATTGCCGGCCCACGTATCCCGCGGGGGTCGGGGCTGCGGGAATTCCGTCAGCCACATTTCCAGTCCCTGGTGCGCCGGATCAGCCGACAACAGCCGGTGCAGGGCCGTGGTCCCGGTGCGCGGCAGCCCGGTAACGAAAATCGGGCGGGTGATCGCAACGCCGGTATAGCCGGGGTTGGCCTGCCACGACGCTTCGGACAACAGCCGCGCGACAAGGGCGCCTTTGAGGAAGTAGCGGAACATCTTCGACCCGATCGGGGTCAATCCGGCATCGTCCCGATAGGAGTCGAGCAGGACCTGCAACGCCTCCCGGTAACCGGTGTCCACCCCAAAGTCGCTCAACCCGGTGGCCCGCGCAGCAGATTCGTGCAAGTCATCGACGGTGCCGACGCTGGTCTTGTACTCGGCCTCAGTCATGGTATTCGCCACAGTTCACGTCGAGCGTGTGTCCAGTAATGGCGCTGGCCAGGTCCGACGCCAAAAACAGTGCAGCGCGGGCGATCTCATCCGGCTCGGGCAGACGCTTGAGGTCGCTGTTGGCGGCGGTCTGCTGGTAGACCTGCTCGGCAGTGATGCCGTACTTCGTCGCCACCTCACCGAAATACCACTTGAGTTGATCGTCCCAAATATAGCCGGGGGCAACGCTATTGATCCGGATGCCCCGCGGGCCGAGTTCGGTGGCCAGGCTCTGCGACATGGCCAGCAGGGCGGACTTGGCGATCTTGTAGCTCCCATAGCGGGGTTCGGAGTGGCGGATCACCATCGAGTTGATGTTGACGATCGCCCCCTTCGTCGCCTCGAGCGCCTCGGTGAAGGCGTTGATGACCCGCAACGTACCGAGCACGGTCAGGTCCAGACTGGTAGCGATCTGCTCGAAGTCGGTGCGCGCCAACGGCTTCATCGACGGGACCGCGAACGCGTTGTTGATCAACACGTCGACCCGGCCATACTCGTCGACGGTGGCACGGACGAGCGCGTCGACCTGCTCATCGGCGGTGATATCGGTCGGTACGACCAGCGCGATGCCACCCGCGGCGACGATCTCATCGGCGATCTCTGCCAGCCGCGACTCGGTGCGCGCCGCGAGTACAACCGTCGCGCCGTGTGCCGCCGCCTGCCGGCCCAGTGCCCTACCCAGCCCGGGACCCACCCCGGACACGACAACGACCTTGTCGGTCAGCAGCAGGCCACTCACGCCAGCATCCTTTTCGCGAACGCACGCTGACGGGCCGCGATCCGCGCCGCCCACCCCTCGCCGTCGATCGAATTGTCTTGGTGGTGCGGCAGCTTCGCCGGCACGTCGACGAAGTCGACGACCTCGGCACGAGGTCCGAGTGCGGGCCCGATCGCTTCGTCGGTGCGCTGCCAGCGGAACTGGAGGATCCCGCGCCGGCGGCCGGTGGTTTCAATCCAATTCGTCACACCCGGGTTGCGCGCCGCGATCACCATGCGGATCATTCCGTCCGGATCAACCTGCGCCTGAGCCGAGTTCAGGCTGGTCTGATGGTTGACGTAGTCGAGCGAGATGTACCAGAGACTGCCGAGCTGGAAGCCCTGATACGGCGCCGCGCTGCGCGGGACGGTGACAATCATCGCCTTGTCGGGCGGCAGATCGAAGTGGCCGACCGACGAGTATTGGGTGGCGAGTCCACCGGGTGTCGGCCGCGGGGCGGTAAACGAATTGACCGGCTCATCGAGGTAGAACCACGTGGGAAAGTTGAACCAGGTGTTGATGCGCGAGGCCAGCATCTTCGCCGCCGTTGAGTACCGCCGTTTGATCCGCTCCAAACTTGGCTCGGCCGGCGCAGTCCCGACGGTATCGACTCGCTCAATGGTGACCAACCCGCGCGTCTCGGCGTCCCAATCGGAGTAGACCTCGCGGACCGCGAGCGTCGTCGCTCCTGCGGGCAGGACGAAGTAGTGATCGGGTCGAACATCAATGTCCGGGCCAAACGTCAACTCGAACGAACCATCATCGCCGATGGTGAGCCGTCGATCGTCGAAGGCATCGTCGCCGCCGGGTACCGAATCCGGCGAGTATTCGCCGCACAACACCTGAAAGCTCAGGTCCGCCGTGCTGCCGCGCTGTCCGCGCACCACGTACGTCGCATCGGGTTCGACGAGGGCGTGATAGTAGATCGTGTCGGGGTTGTCCAGGCCCATCTTCGAATACGGCCCGGTCGAGGTGACGAAATACGGGTGACTCCGGTTGTGCGCACGCACCAACTGCAGGATCGCCGAGATCGACCCGGCCAGATAGTCATACCCCTCGGCAAGGTCGGCATCGGTCTCGGTGAATTCAGCCGAAACGATCAGCCGCTCAGCATCGGCGATGGCCTGCGTGAACGGGGCCGTCGCAAGCTCGTCGCCGCTCACAGCCACGTATCGCCGCCGGTCCAGGTGAGGAAATCGTCAAGCGCCTCTTGGGCCGGTGTCACGCGCGGATGCTCGGTAGACAGGTAGCCGCCGCGGTAGAACAACAGCGGCTTATCCTGCAGGACCTCCCCCAGCGTCTTGGCGCGGCCGATCACAATGTGGTGATCACCGCCGTCGACGACGTTCTCGATCTCGCATTCCACCCACGTCAGGCTATGCCGGAGCACCGGCAGACCCAGTGGCGAGCGGTCCCACTCGATGGACTTGAACTTGTCGTCGCCGGGAGCGCCGAAGGTGGAGCTGACCTCTTGCTGCCGATTCGACAGCACATTGACGACGAACTTGCCAGCGGTTTCGATCACCGGCCAGCTGCGCGAGGTCTTCATCGGGCAAAACACCACCAGCGGCGGATCAAGCGAGAGCGCCGTGAATGACTGGCAGGCAAAGCCGACCGGCTTCTCGTCGGCGTCGAGCGTGGTGATCACCGTGACTCCGGTGCAGAATTGCCCCATCGCCGTGCGGAACTGCCGCGAATCGAAGTCGCCGGATCCGAAGGGCTTATTCACCATCGCCGGGATCAGCCTTTGAATCCGACGGAGAAGTCGTGGCCCCACAGGCTGACTGCCGTCGACTCGCGGGCGATCCACTCGTCATCGTCGACTCGCCTTCCCTCGCAACCAAATTCGACGTCGAAACCGCCTGGGGTTTTCATGTAGAAGGACAGCATCAAGTCGTTGACGTGGCGGCCGATGGTCGCCGACTGTGGCACCTTCTTGCGCAACGCGCGGTCATGGGCCAAGCCCACATCGTCGACGTCGTCGACTTCGACCATCAGGTGCACAATCCCGGTGCCGTTGGCGAACGGCGAGAAGGCGATCGAGTGATGGCGGGAGTTGACGCCGAGGAACCGCAACCACGCCGGGTCATCGCCCTCGCCCCGACCGACGACCTGCGGCGGCAGCTGCATCGAGTCGCGCAGCCGGAAGCCGAGCACGTCGCGGTAGAACTCCAACGCCTTGGCGTCGTCGTTGCTGGAGAGCACGACGTGGCCCAGGCCCTGCTCGCCGGTCACGAAAGTCTGACCGTAGGGCGGCACCACGCGACGGTGTTGCAGCGCGACGCCGTGGAAGGCCTCGAGCACATTGCCGTCGGGATCGTCGAAGACGATCAACCCGTCGACGGCCCGTTCGACCTTCTCCGCCTTGGTGCCCTCGCGGAACTCGACGCCAGCCGCGGCGAGCCGATCGCGCAACTCCTGCAGACCTGCTGCCGTCGCACACTCCCAGCCCGAGCAGGCCAGGTGGTCGCGATCAGACGGGACGATGACCAATCGCGCGGGAAAGTCATCCATCCGCAGGTAGAGCGCACCAGGCGTGGTGCCCTTGCCCTCCACCATGCCGAGGACTTTCAGTCCGTACTCGCGCCACGCATCCATGTCGGTCGCGTCGATGCGCATGTAGCCCAGCGACCGGATCGGACTTTCAGAACTCGTCATTGTCTGCCACTTCCTCGTGCGTGCGTGTCGGTCAGATCAGACCATCGTGTCGCCGATGGGGAGACCAAACTCCCCGTTGCCGAACGCGACGTAGGCGCGCTCGGGATCGTTGGCGGCGTGGACGCGGCCACCGTGGGCGTCGCGCCAGAAGCGCTGGATGGGCGAGTCGACGTTGAGGGCGCCGGCACCGGAGTTCTCGAAGAGCATGTCGATGGCTTCGATGGCGCGGCCGGTGGCGCGCACCTGGTCGCGGCGGGCGGCCAATCGCAGCTCCATCGGGACCGATTCACCGGCGAGAATGTAGTCGTATTCAGCCTGCAGGTTGCCGGACAGCTGACGCCATGCGGCGTCGATTTCGCTGGCCGCCTCGGCGATCCGCACCTTGGCGAACGGATCGTCCTTACTCTTCTCGCCGGCGTAGGCGGCGCGCACGCGCTTGCCCTGATGCTCGACGTGCGCCTCGTAGGCACCGTAGGCCATCCCGACGATCGGCGTCGCAATGGTGCTGGGGTGGATGGTGCCCCACGGCATCTTGTAAACCGGAGCGGTGTTCTGCGCTAGCCCGGGGCTCTCATTCTTGGCCATCGTACCCATCGACAGCACGCGGTGGCGCGGCACGAAGACGTCCTTGACCTCAAGGGTGTTGGAGCCGGTGCCCTTGAGGCCGACGACGTTCCAGACGTCCTTGATCGTGTAGTCCGAGCGCGGCAGCAGGTAGCTGACGAAGTCGACCGGTCGGCCATCCTTGATCACCGGGCCGCCGACGAATGTCCAGTCCGCGATGTCACAGCCGGAGGAGAAGGCCCAGTTGCCGTTGACCTTGTAGCCGCCCTCGACGACCTCACCCATGCCCATCGGCGCGTAGGACGAGGAGATCCGCACGTTGGTGTCGGCACCCCACACTTCTTCCTGCGCCCGCTGATCGAAGAGTGAGAGGTGCCAGTTGTGCACGCCGATGATGCCGGCCACCCAACCGGTTGAGCCGCAAGCGGTCGCGATCCGGCGGACCGCCTCGTAGAAGGTGACCGGGTCGACCTCGTAGCCACCCCATTGTTTGGGCTGCAGCAACTTAAAGAAGCCGGCGGCCTGCAAGGCCTGCGCACTCTCGTCGGAGACCCGACGCGCATCTTCGGTTTCCTGCGCACGCTGGGCGAAATCGGGCAACAGCGCATCGATGTTGTCGAGGACCTGCTGGACCTCGGGGCTGCGCTGGGTCTTACTGGCTGACATCTAGTTCTCCTGCCTATCGGCGACGGGTGGATGGGGACCGCCTCGTCACGAAGCGTACGGGGTAAGACTAGAACACGTTCTTATTTCTGTCGAGAACGGGGTCAAACGTCCTGTCTACTGCTGTAATAGTTGTCATCGAGCAGCACTATTGGCCACACTTTTGTAACGTGTTCTAGTATTGAGGGACGACGTCGCAGCCCGACAGAGGAGTAGCTATGACCACCGCACATGAATCGGATGTACGCGAAATCGACACCGGCGAGGTCCCCACCCGGTTTGCTCGCGGCTGGCACTGCGTCGGCCTGGCCGAGGATTTCAAGGATGGCAAGCCACATTCGGTGGAGGCCTTCGGCACCAAGCTCGTCGCGTGGACCGACACCGAGGGCGAGTTCAAGGTACTCGACGCCTACTGCCGCCACATGGGCGGCGACCTCAGCCAGGGCGTGCTGCGCGGCGACAACGTCGCCTGCCCGTTCCACGGCTGGCAGTGGAACGGCAAGGGCCGGTGCGCCACCGTGCCCTACGCCAAGCGCAATCCCAAGCTGGCCAAGACCCGCACCTGGCCGACGATGGTTCGCAACGGCCAGGTCTTCGTCTACAACGACCCGGAAGGCAACCCGCCCCCGGCAGACTGCGTGATCCCGGCTCTCGACGAGTACGGCACCGACGAGTGGACCGATTGGACCTGGAACCGCATCGTCATCGAGGGCTCCAACTGTCGCGAGATCATCGACAACGTCGTCGATATGGCCCACTTCTTCTACGTTCACTACGCGCTGCCGGACTACTTCAAGAACGTCTTCGAAGGCCAGACCGCCGCGCAGTACATGAACAGCCACGGCCGTCCCGATGTCGCGATCAGCACCGCCTACGGCGATACCCGCCTGGAGTCGATCGCCGCCTACTACGGCCCGTCCTACATGCTCAACCCGATGGTCCAGTACTACAGCGGGTACGCGGTGGAGACGATTCTCACCAACTGCCACTACCCGATCGACGAGAACTCCTTTGTGCTCATGTTCGGGGTCATGGCCAAGGTCCCCGAAGGTCTCACTCCCGAACAGACCGACAAGATGGCCAAGAAGATCAGCGCCGGCATCGAAGTCGGATTCATGCAGGATGTCGAGATTTGGAAGAACAAGACGCGCATCGACAACCCGCTGCTCGTCGAAGAGGACGGTCCGGTCTACCAGCTGCGACGGTGGTACGAGCAGTATTACGTCGATATCGACGACGTTACCGAGGAGATGACCCAGCGCTTCGAGTACGAAATCGACACGTCGAAGGCGTTGGAGAACTGGAACATCGAGGTCAAGGAGAATCTGGCCCGCCAGGCCGAGGAGGCCAAGGCCGAAGAAGAGGCGAAATCGCGAGCCGATACCGAAGCGAGCGTGTAGTGACGCGCGCGGCGCACCCCTCTGGCGCCGGGGACGCCGGCGCGCGGGCCGCGGCGCGACCGGAGGGGTGGGCGAAGGCGCCCGACTACCACAATGATCCGGTGCGTCGCGCGGCCATCGAGGCAGCCACCGCCCGCGATCGGCAGCACTATCTGCGCAATGGGCTCACCGAACTCGAGTGCCGCGCCTGCCACGCGTGCGTCTTCGTGAAGAAGGCCAGCCCGCATCAGACCAGCGTGCAGTGGACGGCCGCCGCGCGGGAAACCTGCCCGGCCTTCGACGAGGTGCGCGCCGACGGCGGAAATCCGGCCATGCTGCCCGGCTGCCCTCGATTGACGGCATCGATTGACCACGGTGTTGCCGAAGGCATCATCCCGCGGGAGGGCCCCGAGGTCGATCCCGACGGCTATTGGTGACCCGGCGCCCTGAAAGCTGTCAATAGCCAGCACCGAAGGGGAGGTCTTCCCTCGGCGCCGCAACTATTTGCTGGTTCCGGTGGCATTCAAGCGATGTCGTCGATATCCGCCACGACCGTGACCCTGCCACCGTCGCCCGGGTCGGGGGCTTTGATGACCCGATCAGGATCGATGAGGTAGACGTCGTGGCCGTCGAGTGACAATCGGCGAATCACCTCGAGAAGCATCCGCCGCGCCACGCCGTCCATCGCGTGGACATGGGACAGATTGAAGCCAACGCGGTGCTCGGTTGGGGGATGATCGGACACCTCGCGCACGACCTGTTCGGCCTCGGCGAAGCGCAGCCCGCCCTGCAGCGCATAGAGCCGCAGGCCCGCGATACCCCGGTTCTTGCGCAGCACCGTCCGCGATGCGGCAGGCACCTCCATCATGTGCATGCCCATGTCGTCGGAGAACCGCTCGAACAGACGCACACCGCGCACGCTGTTTCCGTGCTTGTCGAGCCGCGGCGAGAACGTCGCTATTCCGACCTGGCCCGGCAGCGCACCAATCAATCCACCGGCCACGCCGCTCTTGGCCGGGATCCCGACCTGGGTAACCCAGTCGCCGGCCGCGTCATACATGCCACACGTCGTCATCACGCTGAGCACCTGGCGGACCACGGCTTCGGACACCACCCGCGCACCGGTCCTCGGATGGACCCCATGATTTGCCAGGGTCGCCGCCATCAACGCCAGGTCGGTGGCGGTTACCAGTAGTGAGCATTGACGCGTGTAGCCCTCGACCACTGCGACCGGATCCTCGGTCAGGACCCCATAGGCGCGCAGCATATGGGCGATGGACAGATTGCGGTGCGCGGTGGTCATCTCGGAGGCGAAGACGGCTTCGTCGACGCTCAGGGGGCGGCCGGCAAAGGCGCTCAGCCCCGCCACCACACGTTCGAAGCGTAGGTCCGGGCCGACCCCCGGCGCCCCGACGAGGCTGTGCGCGGTGATCGCGCCGGCATTGATCATCGGGTTGAAAGGCCGCCCAGTGTCGTCGAGTGACACCTCGTTGAAGGGATCCCCCGACGGTTCGACGCCGACCTTGTCCAGCACTCCGTCGAACCCACGATCGGTCAGTGCCAGCGCGTAGGCGAAGGGCTTGGAGATCGACTGGATCGTGAACTCGACGCTCGCATCGCCGACCGCGTAGACCTCGCCGTCGAGCGTGGCGATCGCTACTGCGAGCCGGTCCGGGTCGGCAGCGGCGAGTTCCGGGATGTAGTCGGCAGTCGCCCCGGAATCATCGGATTCGACCGCGCGCAGCACCTCGGCGAGATAGTCGGGAATCGGGGATCGCATGGTGCTCCTCGCTCAGTGGCACAGTCGGACTCAGGCTAGCGCGACTGTGCAGCGAGTTCTCGACAGTCGGCTAGCCGTAACGACGGATCGTTTTGATCGGCGGCATCGTGTTCAGCGCCTGAAACTTGATGGGATGCCCATTGGGTCCGCCCGCATGGAACACCTGGCCGCCGCCGGCGTAGATGCCGATGTGACCGGCGTTGCGATAGAAAACGATCACATCGCCCGGCGCGAGCGCGGCCAGCGGAATGGCTTTTCCGACCCGCGCCTGCTGCTGGCTAACGCGCGGCAGATTGATACCAACGGTCCCGAAGGCCCACTGGATCAGCCCGGAACAATCCCACGCGTTCGGTCCGGTGCCGCCCCACTTGTACGGCTTGCCGATCTGTGTCACCGCCACGTTGAGCGCCGCCATCGCTGCGGGCGTCGAGACCGGTAGGAAGATGTCGACCGAACCCGACGAGCCCGACGAACCACTGTCGGATGAGCCCGACGAGCCTGACGAGCCCGACGAGCCGGCGGTAAGGGTGGGCACGACGACCGATCCCGCGGCCACGGCAACAACCACTGCGGGCGCCGCGATCCAGCGCCCGACCGACATCGGTACTCGCGTCCGAGAGCCGCGCCGGAACGACTTTTGGGGAGTCATGTACTCCAGCGTGCGACAGCAATCGTCTGCCGCACCCAGCAGAATTCAAGGTGAAACCGACTTGTGACTGGTGTGCAACATGAGGCAAATGGGTCTAGATGATCCACCTATCGGCGGGACCCGACTGTCGGCCTACACGCCCGCGTTCGCGTCCTGCTTCTTCTTGAGCTCGAGCGCGATGTCGATGAGCTGGTCTTCCTGCCCACCGACGAGCTTGCGGTTGCCCGCCTCGATCAGAATGTCGGCCGCCGAAACGCCATACTTCTCGGCATGACCCTCGGCGTGCTTGAGGAACGAGCTATAGCAGCCGGCGTAGCCCATCATCATCGCCGGCCGATCCACCAGGCACTCGCTGGGCATGACCGGACGCACGACATCCTGCGCCGCGTCGACGATCTTCAAGAAGTCGACACCGGTCTTGACCCCAAGCTTGTCGCACACGCCGACCAGGGCCTCAGTCGGAGTATTGCCCGCGCCCGCGCCGAATCGGCGGACCGAGCCGTCGACCTGCTGGGCGCCGGCCCGGATCGCCAGCACCGAGTTCGCGACCGCAATGTCGAGGTTCTCGTGACCATGGAAACCGACCTGCGCGTCGTTGCCGAGCTCGGCCACCAGAGCCGATACCCGATCAGACACCTGCTCGAGCACCATTGCGCCGGCGGAGTCGACGACGTAGACGCATTGACAACCCGCGTCGGCCATAATGCGCGCCTGCTTGGCAAGCACCTCCGGCGGCTGGCTGTGGCCCATCATCAGGAAGCCGACCGTCTCCAGGCCCAGTTCACGCGCCAGCCCGAAGTGCTGGATCGACACGTCGGCCTCGGTGCAATGTGTGGCGATACGGCAGATCTGACCACCGTTGTCGCGGGCCGCGATGATGTCGTCCTTGACCCCCAGTCCGGGCAGCATGAGGAAGGCGATCTTCGCGTTCTTCGCCGTCTCCGCAGCCGCCTTGATGAGCTGCTGCTCGGGCGTCTTGGAGAAGCCATAGTTGAACGAGGATCCACCCAAGCCGTCGCCGTGGGTCACCTCGATGACCGGCACACCGGCGCCGTCGAGCGCACCGACGATCTCGCGCACATCCTGTTCGGTGAACTGGTGGCGCTTGTGGTGGGAGCCATCGCGCAGCGACGAATCGGTGATCCGGATGTCGAGGGTGTCGGAAAAGGGCCGGGCGTGGGCCATCAAGTCAGACATGTCGTCCTCACTTCCCGGCTGCCGAAACGGCAGCCAATTTCGTCTTGGCGATCTCCTCGCCCACCTTGGTGGCCGCGGCGGTCATGATGTCGAGGTTCCCGGCGTACGGCGGCAGGAAGTCGCCGGCGCCTTCGACCTCGACGAAGATCGAGACGCGCGCATACCCGCCGTTGAGGACACTAGGCGGATCGAACTGCGGGTCCTGCAGCAGCCGATAGCCCGGCACATACTCCTGAATATCCTTCTCGCGCCGGTGGATCGCCTCGGCGATCGCATCGGTATCGGCGTCGGCCGGGATGGCGCAAAAGATGGTGTCGCGCATGATCATCGGCGGATCAGACGGGTTCAGGATGATGATCGCCTTGCCGCGTGTCGCGCCGCCGATCGTCTCGATCCCGCGCGAGGTCGTCTTGGTGAACTCGTCGATGTTGGCGCGCGTACCCGGGCCGGCGGACTCCGAGGACACCGACGCGACGATCTCGGCGTAGGGCACCGGCACGACCGAGGAAACGGCGTGCACCATCGGGATCGTCGCCTGACCGCCGCAGGTGATCATGTTGGTGTTGGGTGCGTCGAGGTGCGCGCGCAGGTTGGCCGGCGGTACGACGGCCGGGCCGACCGCCGCCGGGGTGAGGTCGATGGCGGTGATGCCGGCGGCCGCGTAGCGTGGCGCGTACTCGCGGTGCACGTAGGCGCTGGTCGCCTCGAAAATCAGGTCGGGCTTCTCGGCGGAGGCGAGCAGTTCGTCAGCCCCGCCACTCATCGTGATGAGACCGTGGTCGGCGGCACGGCGCATACCTTCAGAATCGGCGTCGATGCCGACCATCCACCGCGGTTCGATGACCGACGACCGTTCGAGCTTGTACATCAGGTCGGTGCCGATGTTGCCCGAGCCGATGATCGCTGCGCTCAGTTTGGCGCTCACGTGAGCCTCCTTAGTTCCAGGGCTGAGTTTCTGCTTGAAGTCAATGGTCTTTGATGTCGATGGTTACGTGAAGTCCAGGGTGACGCTGCCGAGTCCGGCAAACTCGGCGACGAAGTGGTCGCCGGCGGCGATGTCGATGGCGCGAGTCGCGGTACCGGGCAGGATCACGTCCCCCTTGCGCAGCCGGACCCCGAAGCTCGACACCTTGTTCGCCAGCCAGGACACCGCGGTCAGCGGATGTCCGAGTACCGCCGACGAGTTGCCCTCGGCGACGATCTCGCCGTTGCGGGTCAGCGTCGCGTCGATGTCGCCGGTGTCGATGTCGGCGATCGCCACCCGCTGCTCACCAAGGATCCAGCCGCACGACGAGGCATTGTCGGCGATCGTGTCGGGCAGGGTGATCTTCCAGTCCTTGATCCGCGAGTCGATCAGCTCGATCGACGGGACCACCCATTCAATCGCGTCGACCACGTCGTCGCGGGTACAGCCCTCCCCAGGCAGATCCTTGCCGAGGATGAACCCGACCTCCACCTCGACGCGCGGGAAGCACAGCGCGGCGAAGTCGATCGGTTTGCCCTCGAAGTACTCCATGTCGTCGAGCAGGTGCCCGTAGTCGGGCTCGTCGACGTTCATCATCTTCTGCATCGCCGCCGACGCCAGCCCCACCTTGTGGCCGGCGACCCTGGCTCCGGCGTCAAGGCGTCGGCCGATATTGATGAGCTGGATCTCATAGGCGTCGACGACGTCGAGGCCGGGATGCGCGGCGGTGGGCGGATCGGTCGCGACAGCCGTCGCCTCGGCCCGGGCCAAGTCAGCGGCAATCTGGGCGCGCACCGCGTCTGCGACGGCCATGACCCTCCTCACAAGTACGGGTGAACTGGTTACTGTTTTCACTTCTGGACCGAGCATTGCCATAGCCGTCTAGCTGCTATAGCCGCCGTCCCCACCAATACTATAACGTGTTCTAATTATTGGGTAGATTGAGCGGGACAGCCGGGCTGGCCCGACCAGCACCGCGGAGAGGATCACTATGACCACGCCCGAATTCGACGTCGTCGTCGTCGGCGCCGGAGCCGCAGGCATGAGTGCCGCGCTCACCGCCGCGACGCAGGGCCTGAAGACCGTCCTGATTGAAAAGTCGCCCTACTGGGGCGGATCGACGTCGCGCTCGGGCGGCGGCGTCTGGATCCCGAATAACTCCGTACTCAAGCGCGACGGTGTCGACGACACCGTCGAGCAGGCGCGCGCCTATGTTCACGCGATCATCGGCGAGCACGCCCCGGCGGCGAAGATCGATACCTACATCGACCGCGGACCCGAGGCCCTCGACTACCTGATGGCGCACTCGCCGCTGGAACTCGAGTGGGTCAAGAACTACTCCGACTACTACCCCGAGGCCCCCGGCGGGCGTCTCGGTGGGCGGTCGGTCGAGCCCAAACCCTTCGACGCGCGTCGACTCGGCGACGACCTCAAGTCGCTGCATCCGCAGTACACCAAGGCTCCGCTGAACATGGTGGTACTGCAGAGCGACTACCGCTGGATGAACATCGGCATGCGCCACCCGCGGGGCATCGCCAAGATGGCCAAGGTCGCCTCGCGCTTCAGCTGGTCGAAGTTCCGTAACAAGAAGCTGATCGCCATGGGCGCCGCGCTGACTGCCGAGCTCCTGCTGGGTCTGCGCGAGGCGGGCGTCCCGATCCGCTTCAACACCGCACTGGTCGACCTGATCACCGACGAGAATGGCGCCGTCACCGGCGTTGTCACCGACTCCGACGGCCAGCCCGGCGAGATCCGCGCGCGCTATGGCGTCATCCTCGGCTCCGGTGGCTTTGACCACAACGACGAGATGCGCAAGCAGTACCAGCGCGCCCCGATCGGCACCGAATGGACGACCGGCGCACCGTCGAACACCGGCGACGGCATTCGTGCCGGCATCAAGGCCGGCGCCGACGTCGCCCTGATGGACGACGCCTGGTGGGGTCCGACGATCCCGCTGCCCAGGGGACCGTGGTTTGCGCTGTCCGAACGATCGGTGCCCGGCACCTTCATCGTCAACGAGCGTGGCGAGCGCTTCATGAACGAGTCGCTGCCCTACGTAGAGGCGGTGCACCAAATGTATGGCGGTGAGTTCGGTCAGGGTGCGGGCCCCGGCGCGAACGTGCCCGCCTGGATGATCATGGACACGCGCTGCCGTGGCCGGTACCTGTTCGCGGGACTGCCCGCCAAGCAGCCTATTCCGAAGCGGTGGCTGGAGTCCGGCGTCATCGTGAAGGCAGACACCCTGGCCGAACTGGCCGAGAAGACCGGCTTGCCCACTGACCGGCTCGAGGCGACGACGGCGCGCTTCAACGAGTTCGCCCGGACCGGCGTCGACGAAGACTTCCACCGTGGCCGCAGCGGCTACGACCACTACTACGGCGACATCACCAACAAGCCGAACCCCAGCCTCGGCCCAGTCGACAAGGGGCCGTTCTACGCCGTGAAGATGGTGCCGGGCGACCTCGGCACCAAGGGCGGCATCGTCACCGACGAGCACGGCCGGGCCCTCCGCGCGGACGGCTCGGTCATCACCGGGCTTTATGCCGCGGGCAATACCAGCGCGCCGGCCATGGGCCACACCTACGCCGGACCGGGCGCGACCATCGGTCCAGCCATGGTCTTCGGCTATCTCGCCGCCCTCGACACCAAGGCGAAGGCCGAGGCCGCCGCGGCCAAAACCACCACGAGCGGCGGCCACTGATGCCCATCGACCTGTCCGTGGCCCTCGGCGCACGACTGCCCGAGACGACCTTTTCGTGGACCGCCTCCGACGTCGCGCTCTACCACCTCGCCGTGGGCGCGGCCGCCGACCCGATGGACCCCGCCGGCCTCGCGTATGTCGACGACCTGGCACCGAAGGTGCTGCCGACGTTCGCGACGGTGGCTGCCGGCTTCCACGCCACCGAGGCGCCGAAGGTCAGCTTCCCCGGTATCGACATCGACCTGGCGAAAGTCGTGCACGGCAGCCAACAGGTGACCGCGCACCGGCCGATCCCAGCGGCGGGAACGGCGACGACGCGCACGACCATCGCCGAACTCCAGGACAAGGGATCGGCCGCCGTCATCGTCCAGGAGTCGGTCACCGTCGACGAGAGCGGCGACCCGCTGTGGACCGCGCGCTCGGCCATTTTCGCCAAGGGCGAGGGCGGTTTCGGCGGCGAGCGCGGCGCATCGTCGAAGGTCGAGTTGCCCGACCGGGCGCCCGACCACCGCATCGAGGTCCCCACCAGGCCCAACCAGGCGCTGCTCTACCGCCTGTGCGGCGATCGCAATCCCCTGCACTCGGATCCGGCGTTCGCCAAGCACGCCGGGTTCGACCGTCCGATCCTGCACGGGCTGTGCTCCTACGGCAGCGTCGCACGCGCGATCGTCGACGAACTGCTCGGCGGCGACGTGACCGCACTGGCCGACTTCGGGGCCTCGTTCGCCGGGGTCGTCATCCCGGGCGAGACCTTGAACGTCGACGTGTGGGATGTCGGCGACCGCCTGCTCGCCACCGCGACCGTCGCTCAGCGCAGTGCGCCCGCGCTGGGCAACGTCGTCTGCGCCGTCAACCGCTAACGCATCGACGATGACCGTCGAAACGGCAAGCGTCCCGGCCTGGTTCACCGACGCGATCGCGGCCGAACCCGAGCACCGCACACTCGTCGTCGACGGTGCGGAAATCGCCTACCGCGCCTGGGGCGACGTCGGCGACCCCGGTCTTCTGCTCGTCCACGGCGGTGCGGCGCACGCCGGCTGGTGGGATCATCTCGCGCCGCAGCTGGCTGCGGATCGCCGGGTGGTGGCCTTCGACCTCTCCGGTCACGGCGACAGCGACTGGCGCGCGGACCTCTACACCTACGCGCTGTGGGCGCGTGAGTCGGTCGCGGTCGCCGCGGATGCCGGGATCGCCGACGACCGGCTCGTGGTCGTCGGACACAGCATGGGCGGAATTGTCTCGATGCACGCGTCGGTGCTGTTTCCCGACCTGGTGAACGACATCGTCATCGTCGACTCCGAGTTGTTCGACGCCGATGACATCGCGGCGATGATGGCGCACGGCGCACCCGCCGACACGGCGATCCCACGGACGTCGCGGTTCTACGCGTCCCGCGAGGAAGCGCTCGGCCGCTATCGCCTGTTGCCCGAGCAGGAGACGCTCCCGTATGTCCGCGCGCACGTCGCCGCCGGGTCCATCATCCAGGCCGACGAGGGCTGGCGCTGGAAGTTCGACCGTCGCTTCCCGACGCGGCTAACCGATCCGGCCCCCACCCCGCCGCCGGGCTGCGCGGTGACCATCGTGCGCGGCGAGCGCGGTGTGATGGCTGCCGGCCGCGCGCAGTCACTCTTCCACGGCCGAGCCGACGGCACCGGTCGGCTCGTGACGTTTCCCGGCGGTGGGCATCACGTTATGCTCGATCGTCCGCTAGAACTGCTCGCCGAGGTCCGCACGACGCTCGGCGCTACCGATAAGGAGTGACCGTGGGAAGCTTTGATTCTGCGCTCGGCACGAACCGCACACAGACGGTCGGTGCCCTCGTCGAGGTGATCGACGCCGAAGTCGCCGACCAGTCGGGGCTGTCCGGCGCGGCGGTCAAAGCCGCCTACGCCGCCGCGCAGAAGGTCAAGCCGAACGTCGTGACGAACGCCACCGACGCAATGCTCGATGACTTCTTGGCCGCGCTGGCCCCCCTGTGGGCGAGCAGGCCGGCCGGGACCGGCTTCGGCGCCCACCTGGCGGCCAATGCCGACCAGGCCGCCGAAGCACTGCTCGCCGTCACCGACGCGCAGACCGCCGACGCCAAGGTAGCGCTGACCAAGGCCTACAACGCGCTGCGCGGCAAGGCCAAGGGCTATGTCACGGCCGCGCTGCCCCGCGTCGGGGACGCGATCGAGAAGAACGTCTAGCAGCGGCCGACTAGACCGCGGAGACGGTGATGACGACGAGCCCCACGACGACGGCGATCAACGCCGTCAGCATGGAGAGCACGCGCCACATCCGTACGCGGATCACGGCGGAGTCGGTGACATGGGTGGTAGCCATGATCTCCCACTTTCCTTTGTCCTGGTTATTGGGAATTCGGAGCGTCGACCAGGGACTTGTTACTCCAGTGACTAATGTGACACAAATCATTTCCGGCATCTGGAATTGGCGGCCCGTGTCGCGATTTGCCTGAATCGTTATCAAAAACCGGGGGATCAATGATGAAACACGAAAGCGTCCGCGGCGATTTCGACGACACGGAAGCCGGCATCGGAATTGAATCCGGCACCGCCGGCCACCCAGTCGTCGACGCGCTACGGAACCGCGACGGGAGGGCGGCTGTTGCAGCGGTGAAGGCGCTGGACTGGCCATCTATCTGGCTGGTCACCGTCGTCTGTCTCGCAGTCAGCATGGTCGTCGCCGCGATGGCGGCCCTCAACACGGCGCTGCAAGCGATCGCCGAGGACCCCGACATCGCAGCGAACGCGTCGGAGCAGACGTGGATCATCGACGGCTACACCTTGATGCTCGCCGCCCTGCTCCTGCCCGCCGGAGCCATTGGTGACCGGCTCGGGCGGCGCGGCGTCATGATCGGTGGGCTCATCGTCTTCGGAGTCGCCTCACTCCTGGGCGTGTTCGCCGACAATGCGGTCGAACTGATCGCCACGCGGGCTCTCGCCGGGATGGCGGCCGCATTCATCATGCCGACGACCCTGTCGTTGATCACCTCCAACGTGCCCGAGCGCAAGCGGCCGCTCGCCATCAGCGTCTGGGCCGCCATCGCCGGGGTCGGGGCGATCGCCGGCTTCTTCGTCACCGGCCTCCTGCTCAAGTTCTTCGAGGACAACTGGCGCGCCATCCTCGTCACCTTCGCCGTCTCCGCCGCGGTCACCGCGCTCCTCTGCCTGACAGTCGGTACCTCGAAGGATTCCGACCCTGATCGGTTCGACTGGCTGGGTTCGGTCACCTCGGTGGCGGCGATCTTCTTGATCGTCTTCGCTCTACTCGAGGCACCTCACTACGGCTGGACGAGTCCCCTGGTGCTCGGCTTCTTGATCGGCGGAATCGCTCTGGTCGGGGTGTTCTGGGTGATCGAGATGCGGATCAGGTACCCGCTGCTCGACGTCGCACTGTTCGGCAACCGCGCATTCAGCGCGGGATCACTGTCGGTAATGCTGCAGTTCTTCGCCTCCTTCGCCGTCTTCTTCCTGGTCCTGCAGCAACTGCAACTGATCTTCGGCTACACCGCGCTGGCCTCGGCAGTGGCTCTGTTCCCACTCATCATCGGCGTCGGCATATTCTCGCTGATCGGCAACTGGCTGGCCGTCCGCTACCACTCATTGCGCTTTGTCCTCGCCGCCGGCGTCCTTCTTGCCGGCCTCGGCATTGTGCTGATGGGCGCCATCCACTACACCGAGTACTGGATGCTGGCGGTGTTCCTCTCCGTCTCCGCCGTCGGCATCGGCCTCGCCTCCGCTCCGTCGACGACGGCAATCATGCAGAACACCCCCCTCGACGACCAGGGGGTCGGCTCAGCAGTCAACGACACCGCACGGGAGCTCGGTGCGGCCATCGGTATCGCACTGGCCGGTTCAATCCTCGCCGCCGGGTACAGCAGTCGCATCGGCGCCACTGCCGACGCCGCGCAAGCTGCGCTGAGCAACCCGGCGCTGGGCGGCAGCCCCGAACGCGGCGCGCAGGCGGCCGACGGTATCCGCAACTCACTGGCCGGTGCCACCCATGTCGCCGGCCAACTCCCGCCGCAGGCGAGCAATCTGGCCCAGCAGATCACCGACGGAGCACAGGCGGCGTTCACCCAGCCGATGCATACGTCATTTCTCATTCTGGGCGCGGTACTCGTCGTCGGGTCGGCACTCATCGCATGGCTCGCCCCGCGCCGGATGGTGCCGCTGCCCACAACTCCGGCCACCGCCACCGCCACCGCCACCGCCACCGCCACGACAGAATGAGACAGACCCGACACCGAAAGGTGTCGGGTCTGTCGCGGCCGTGGGGCCGACCCTTAGACGTTCGCGCTATCCGCCGCGACCTTGGCCCACTTGTAGTCGGCCTTGCCGGCCGGGGTGCGCTTGACCTCGTCGACGAAAATGACCGTGCGCGGCACCTTGTAGCCGGCCAGCGAAGCACGGCAATGCTCCTGCACATCCTCCAGCGACGGCTCGTCGAAGCCCTCGGCGACCTTTGCCACCGCGCCGACCCGCTGGCCGAACTTCGGATCGGGCACCGGGACGACCAGGGCGTCGGCGATCGCCGGGTGCGCGTGCAGCACGGCCTCGACCTCCTCGGCGTACACCTTCTCACCGCCGGTGTTGATGCACTGGCTACCGCGCCCCAGGAAGACGATCGAGCCGTCCTCCTCCTCGTAGCCCATGTCGCCCAGTACCGAGATGCGGGTACCGTCGGCCATCACCGGGAAGGTGCGCGCGGTCTTCTCCTCGTCCTTGTAGTAGCCGAGCGGGATGTTACCGATCCGCGCGATATACCCGACCTCGCCGGGAGTGGTGATCCGCTCGTTGCGCTCGTCGACGACGATCATGCGATCGCTCGGCGGCACCTTGAGGTTGCCGCCGTCGTCCATCGTGATCTCGCCGTCATTGCCCGACTCCGACGCGCCGAAGTTGTCCCGCAGCAGCAGCCCCTCCTTGACCGCCACCAAACGGTCACGCACATGTTGGCTCCAAATGGCGCCACCCGAAGCGATCGAGAACAACGACGACATGTCGACATCGTCCTTCTGCTTCTCCATCTCCTCGACCAGCGGCAATCCCATGGCGTCGCCGACGATGAGGATGATCTGCGTCTGGTCGCGCTCGATGTTGCGCACAATCTGCTTCGCGTCGAAGTCGCGCTCGAGGATCAGTCGCCCCCCCAGGGAGAGGAACGTGAACAACGAATACGACGCAGCGCCGTGCATGAGCGGTGCGGCAAGCAGGAACGCCAGGGATGGAAAGTCCTTGACCGCCGACGCGATCTCCGCGTAGTCCTGGCGCGGGTCACCGTACGGGTTCCCGCCCGAAATCGGCTTGCGGAAGAAGTCGTCGTGACGCCACATGACGCCCTTCGGATAGCCAGTCGTGCCACCGGTGTAGAGGAGGTACAACTCGTCGCCGGTGCGCGGTTCGAAGTTCCGCTCCGCCGAGTACTGGCCGACCTCGTCGAATGACGCGAGCGTCACTGTGCGTCCGTCGAGCGCCGCCGCCGCGTCGCGCAGCTCATCGGTGATGGCGCCGACGACGAAGACCGCGCGCACCATCGGCAGCTTCGCCAACAGCCGGGCGACGCTGGCCTGATGCTCAGGCAGTTCGACGATGATGGCCGCCGCGTCGGAGTTGTCAAAGATGTACTCGAGCTCGGCGTCGGTGTAGCGGTAGTTCACGTTCACCGGAACGGCGCGCAACTTGATGGTCGCAATCAGCGTCTGCACGTGTTCGGGGCTGTTCTTCAGGAAGAGCGCTACCTTGTCGTCGGCACCGATTCCCCTCGACGCGAAGAAGTGTGCGACCTGGTTGGCTTGCCGGTCCATCTCCGCGTAAGTGGTCTGATTGCCCTCGTAGCTGAGGACGACGCGCTCGGGGACCGCGTCGGCGACCGTTTCGAAGACGTCGGCGAGGTTGAACTTCATGGTGGTGACTCCCTTGTCGAGGTTCGTTGGCTGGCAGTGGGTTAGGTAGCGGTGAGGACGAGTCCGCTGGTGGGCACTCCGGTGCCGGCGGTGACGACGATCCTCGCCAGATCCGGCACCTGGTTGACCGATGCTCCGCGCACCTGCCGCACCGCCTCTGCGATGCCGTTCATGCCGTGAATATAGGCCTCGCCCAACTGGCCCCCGTGGGTGTTGAGCGGCAACCGGCCGCCGACTTCCAGGGCACCGGGCTCGGCGATGAAGTCCTTGGCGTCGCCCCGCCCGCAGAACCCCAACTCCTCGAGTTGCATCAGCGTGTACGGCGTGAAGTGGTCGTAAAGGATGGCCGCATCCATGTCTTCGGGGGTGAGCCCGGACTGCTCCCACAGTTGCCGTCCGACGAGGCCCATCTCCGGCAGACCGGCGAGCTCATCACGGTAATAGCTGGTCATGATGTATTGGTCGGTGCCGCTGCCCGAGGCGGCGCCGGCGATGACGGCCGGTGGGTGCGGCAGATCCTTGGCCCGCTCCGCCGACACGATAACCAGGGCGACGCCGCCGTCGGATTCTTGACAGCAGTCGAGCAGGTGCAGCGGCTCGGCGATATAGCGTGAGTTCTGGTGGTCCTCGAGCGTGATGGGCTTGCCATAGAAGAACGCCTTCGGATTGTTCGCGGCGTGCCGGCGATCGACGACGGCGATCCGGCCGAAGTCCTCGCTCGTCGCCCCGTACTCATGCATGTAGCGCTGGGCCACCATGGCGACGAAGGCCGCCGGCGTCGACAGCCCATGCGGGTAAGAGAAGGCATTGTCGGTGCCCGACGAGGTGGCTTGGTTCGCAACCGCAGCGCTGACCTGCCCGAATCGGTTGCCCGAGCGCTCATTGAACGCCCGGTAGGCGACCACGACATCGCACACGCCGGTGGCAACGGCCATGGCCGCCTGCTGCACCGTCGAGCAGGCGGCGCCGCCACCGTAGTGGATGCGCGAGAAGTACGTCAGCTCGCCCATCCCCGTCGCGCGCGCGACGGCGACTTCCATGTTGGTGTCCATCGTGAAGGTCACCAGGCCGTCGACGTCGGCGGGGGTCAGCCCGGCGTCGGCGATCGCGGCCGTGACCGCCTCGGCGGCCAGCCGCAACTCGCTGCGGCCGGAGTCCTTGGAGAAATCGGTCGCCCCGATCCCGGCGATCGCGGCTTTGCCCGACAGGCTCATCGCGTCTTCCCTTCGGTGGCCAGCGTCGCGGTGACAGTGGAGATGACGTGTTTGCCCAAGCTGTTGGTGCCGACCACCGCAATGGTGACCTGATCGCCGTCGACAGCAACGACATCGCCGGTGAAGGTCAGCGCGTCGTAGGCGTACCAGGGCACACCGAGCTTCAGGGCGATCGACGTGATCCGAGCGCCCGGACCGGCCCAATCGGTGACGAACCGCTCGACGAGACCGGTATCGGTGAGGATGTTGACGAAAATATCCCTCGACCCGCGCTGCCGGGCAAGATCCCGGTCGTGGTGCACGTCCTGAAAGTCGCGGGTGGCCAAGGCGCTCGACACCACGAAGGTCGGCGTCGCATCGATGGTCAACGGCGGCAGGGAACCCTGGGCACGCTCAGCGGAACCCTGAGCATCAGCGGCGGAATTCTGGGCACCAGCGGCGGAATTCTGGGCACGATCGGCAGGGACCCAGGCATAGTTCGACCACCCGGTTGGACTCTGATCGTCGGCGGGGAAGTCGAGGAACTCGACCTGCACCGGCATGCCGATCGTCACCTCGCCGGGATCGACGTCGCGCAACTCGCCAAGCATGCGGACGCCCTCCTCGAGCTCGACGAGGGCCACCACGAAGGGCAGTGGCCGGCCGGGCACCCGTGGCGCGTGATGCACGACGTAGCTGTAGACAGTCCCCCTGCCCGACGCGACGAGATAGTCGGTGGTGCCGTAAACACCGTTCTCGTCACGCGTGGTCCACGTCGCCGGGATCGGCGGATGCTGGAGCCCGGCGGCCGACCGCGTCCCCGCGACACCGTCGGGAAGCTGCTGAATGCGCAGTTCGTGCGCAGCAATGCCATCCCAGAAGAAAGCCGTATCCGCCGACGCCTGCGGCCGGATCAGCTTGGCCGGATCGAGAGTGCCGGGCGCCGGCGCCTTCGTCGCGGCCGTCCCCGGCTTGAATTTGAGGATCCGGAAGTCCATCTCGGCGACCACGTCGTCGCCGACCCGCCAGGTGTTGTGGGTGGTGAAGAACCAACCTTCGCCCAGCGCAGTCTGCTTCGGCCCGACGACTTCGACCAGTTCCGACGACAGCGTGACCTCGTCGCCCGGCCGCAGATAGCGGTGATACACCGAGTCACAGTTGGTGGCCACGACCGAGGTATAGCCGGCCTCGTCGAACAGCTCGGTGGCCCGCCCCAGCGGATCGTCGTCGCTGCGCACACCGTGCAGTCCGCGCATCGTCCACACCTGCGCCATCGCCGGCGGTGCGACGATGCCGTCGAATCCGGCCGCGCGCGCGGCCTGCTCGTCGAGGTAGACCGGGTTCGAGTCGCCCATCGCCTCGACCCAGTTGTGGATCATCGGCGAATTGACCGGATCCCGCCCGGCCTTGGGGGCGCTGGCGCCCGCGTCCTTAATCCTCCCCGCGGCAGCGAGGATATCGGCCTGATCGACGCTGATCTCGTCGGTCCCAGTGCTCATACTGCCCTCCCTGCTACCGCGGTGCCCGGGGAAGGCCGAGTCCGGCGGTGGCGATCATGTCCCGCATGACTTCGTTGACGCCGCCCCCGAAGGTGATGACGACGTTGCGCTTCTCTTGCACGTCCAACCAATCCACCAACTCGGCAGTGTCTGGATCGGTGAAGTCGCCGTAGCGACCCAGGATGTCGTCGGCCAGTCGCATGATCACCTGGATGCGCTCGGTGGCGAAGACCTTCGTCGCGGCGGCATCGGCCATCGAAATGGCCTCGCCGGTGGAGGCGACCTGCCAGTTGAGTAGTTCGTTGATTCGCGCGTAGGCGCCGATCTGGGCAAGGGCGCGACGGACGCCGGGCCGGTCGGCGACCAGTTGCCCGTCGACCACGGTCCGGCCCGCCCACGCCTGCAATCGCACTGCGATGCCCTCGATGCGCCCGGCCGGGCCGAGCATGACGCGCTCGTGGTTGAGCTGGGTGGTGATCAGCTTCCAGCCGCCACCCTCCTCACCGACGCGCATCGACACCGGCACCTTGACGTCGGTGTAGTAGGTGGCGTTGACGTGGTGGGCGCCGTCGGCAGTGATGATCGGCGTCCAAGTATACCCGGGGTCGGAGGTATCGACGATCAGGATCGAGATGCCCTTGTGCTTCGGCGCATCCGGGTCAGTGCGGACCGCCAACCAGACGTAGTCGGCGTCGTGGCCCCCGGTGGTGAAGATCTTCTGCCCGTTGACGACATAGTGGTCGCCCTCGCGGACCGCCGTCGTGGTGAGCGAGGCGAGGTCGGTACCGGCATCCGGCTCGGTGTAGCCGATGGCGAAGTGGACGTCGCCCGCGAGGATCGCGGGCAGGAACTTGGCCTTCTGCTCGTCGGTGCCGTGGACCTGCAGGGTCGGCCCGACCGTCTGCAGGGTCACCGCTGGCAGCGGCACATCCGCGCGTACGGCCTCGTTGGTGAAGATCTGCTGTTCGATGTCGCCGAAGCCCTTGCCGCCAAACTCCTTCGGCCAGCCGACGCCGAGCCGGTCGTCACTGCCCATCTGCTTGACCACCTTGCGCAGCGTCGCGCCGTGGCGTTCGGTGAGCAGCGTCTGCTCGTCGTCGGGGTCGACCAGGCTCTCGAAGTACTCGCGCACTTCGTTCTTGAGTGCTCGCTGTTCGGGGGTGAGGTCGATGAACATGCCCTCGCCCGGTTCCAGCTTGCCGGCCGGCTGCAGCGCGCTACGCGCACCGGCATCGGCGAGCTCGTCGAGGGTGGCCGAACCGCCGACGAGGCGGGCGAGGTCCTTGGCGATGGAGAAGTAGCGGTGCAGCGGATAGGTGACGTCAACGCCGATGCCACCGTGCAGGTGCGTCATGGTGCGCATCGTCGCAGGAACTTCCGCAGCGACCCAGTAGGTGCCGATCGCGATGTCAGCGCTGGCATCGAGGCCGTTGGCCAGCCGCCAGGCCGCCGCGGTGGTGGTGAGGTTGAGTGCCCGCCCGATCACATAGATGTCGGCCAACTGCTGCCCGACGGCCTGGAACAGGGCGATCGGCTTACCAAACTGGTGGCGGGTGCTGACGTGGGTGGCGGTCATGGCGGTGGCGCCGTCGACGAGCCCGTCGGCGTAGGCGTTCAGCACGAACCGGTAATAGGCCAGGAGTTCATCGCGGCCGACCGGCAAGACGGCATCCTCGGCGACAGCCACCCCGGTGAACCGAACAGTCGATTCACTCGATCCGCTCGAAGTGGGGGTCCGGTCGACCGTGATCCCGTCCGTGTCGGCGGGTACCCAGACGACCACGTCGGCGCCGTCGCAGCGGGCGGTAACCAGGAAGGCATGTGCCCCGTGCGCACAGAGGACGCCAGTCTTGGTCGCGGTCAGCCGGCCCGCGGCGAGAGTGGCGGCAGGCTCGTCGAGCAGTGCGGCGCCCGGCTCCCGCGCGGCGATCGCCAGCCAGGCCCCCGTCGTCACCGGCGCGAGGCGCTCGGCCTGCCGGTCATGGCGGCCGAGTGCGAGGGACGCGGCAAGCGTGTCGAGGGCGGGGGTGACCGCCGCGGACTTGCCCATCCGGCGCAACAGCGGCAGCAGGGCCGTGGCGTCGAGGTCGTCGCCGCCGGCCGCTTCGGGCAGTGGGAGCGCGAGGAGCCCGGCGGCCACCATCGCCTGCCAGGTCGCGGTGTCGAACCCGTCGGCGACGGTAAACCGATCGGTGGGATCCGACGCCGTCCTGGTGAACACTTCCTGCGCCACATCTGCCACTGCGACCGCTGCCGCGTCAAGACTGAAGTCCACGTCGCCTCTCCTGAAATAGGAACCTGTTCCGACCCAATGTAGTGGGTTTACGCCACCAATACTAGAACAGGTTCTATTTCTTCGGGAATCGGTCCATGAGATTGCGCGGACTTGCTGAGAATCTCCCCGTGGTGATGCGCCGAGGGCTATTTGCCCCCGACTGGTCACCACGGGGAAGTTCTCCGCACCACTAGCGCGGCATACCGAGAATTCGTTCGGCAGCGGCGGTCTTGAGGATCTGCGTCGTACCGCCGGCGATCGACAGGCACCGGTTGAGCAAGAACAGCTCGGCGGCCTCACTGGCGACCATCCCGTCGACGCCGAGCAGTCGCACGGCGAAGTCCGGGACCCCCTGTCGATGCGTGACACCGATCAGCTTCCGCACGCTCGACGCCGCACCCGGGTCGTGGCCCGACAACCGGGCCTGGACGGCGCGCGCGTCGAGCGTGCGGCCGTTGTGCGCATCGGCGACCAGCCCACCCAACTCGGCCAGCTCACCGCCGGCCAACGGTCGGTTCATCCCGGCTACCTGCCGCAGCAACGCGTCCATCTCCTTGCCGAGGCTCGAGCCGCCCATGGCAACACGCTCGTTGGCCAGCGTCGTGCGCGCGAGTCGCCACCCATTGTCGACCTCCCCGACAACCATCTCGTCGGGCACGAACACGCCGTCGAGGAACACCTCGTTGAACAGGGCCCGCCCGGTCAGCTCGCGCAGAGGGCGGATGTCGATCCCAGCCGAGGCCATGTCAACCACGAAATAGGTGATGCCCTTGTGCTTGGGTTTCTCGGGATCGGTGCGTGCCAGGCAGACCGCCCACTGCGCGTTGTGAGCCGCCGAGGTCCAGATCTTTTGCCCGGTCAGAAGCCACCCCGGCTCGCCGTCGAGTCCGGTGCCGCGCACCGCCTTGGTGCGCAGCGACGCCAGGTCGGAGCCGGCTTCGGGCTCGGAGAACAGCTGACACCAAATCATCTCCCCGGCCAATGTCGGGGCGACGAACCGCTCGCGCTGCGCGTCGGTACCGTGCTCGAGGATCGTCGGGATGGCCCAGCCGGCAATGACGAGGTCGGGCCGATGAACACCGGCGGCATCGAGTTCGGCGTCGATCAACAGTTGCAGGGCCGGGTTGGCCCCGAGTCCGTAGGGCGCCGGCCAGTGCGGGGCAAGGTAGCCGGTCTGGACCAGTTCGGCCCGGCGCTGATCGTCGGCCGCGGCGGCGATCTGTTCGACGGTCGCCCGCACCCCGGCGCGCTGATCCTCCACCTCGGAGAGGTCGATGGAGAACCGTCGACGCTGACCGTCGATCGCGGACTGGCCGAGCTGCACCCGATCCGAATGCCCGCCGGCCAGCGCGGATCGCGCAGACAGTGCCGACCGTAGGTAGAGCTGGGCATCATGCTCGAAGGTGAAGCCGATGCCGCCGAGAACCTGGATGCAGTCCTTGGCATTGGCCAGCGGCAGCTCCGCAACGAGCGCATTGCCGACGAGCGTGGCCAGCCCGGCCTGCGTTCCGAGGTCCAGGTCATCAGCCTGGCCGGCGAGGAGGTCGTCGACCGCACCCGCCTGATCCCAGGCCGCGGCACTGAGCTGCTCGCTGCGGCAGAGCATGTCGGCCAGGATGTGTTTGATCGCCTGGAACGATCCGATCGCCGCGCCGAACTGGGTGCGCACCTTCGCGTAGTCGACGGCGGTATCCAGGCACCACTGTGCGACGCCGGACTGGTAGGCCGTATTGGCCGCGGACAGGATCGCCGCGGCCCGCGCCGAACGCGGCAGTTCGACGACGGCACCGAGATCGACCCCACTCAGCGCGATGCGTGAGTACGACATGGTGCCGTCAATTCCGTCACAGGCCTGTGCATCGACGGTGGCGGCCGCCGGTGGAACCAGGTACCACCGGGTGCCGCGTCCGGGGAGGACGAGATTGACCAGCAGCGCCGCCTCGGGCACCCAGCCCCCCACGATGCCGAGCTCGATTCGCCCAGCCGGATTTGTCGGCGGGACGTCGCGCCCGAACAGGACATGATCGGCCGGCGCGACGACGGGCAGCGCCCCGGCGAGGATCTCCGAGGTGAGCGAGCCGGCCGATTCGCCCGGCGTTCGGGACAGGGCGATGCCCGCGGCAACGGTCGCAATGATCGGGCCCGGCACGAGTCGTCGACCGCATTCGGCAACCATGGCCGCCGCGTCGGCGAAAGGGGCACCGAGGCCGTCGCGCCCCTCGTCGGCCGCCGCCGCGAACACCCCGAGCTCCGCGAGTTCGGGCCACAGCCCGCGCCACGCATCACCGGGTTTGTCGAGTTCGGCCCGGACGATTGCGGTTGTCTCCCGAGCCGCCGCCCAGTCGGCGATTGCGGCGCAGACCGCGATTTGTTCGGCTGACGTGGCGATTGTCACGGTATCCCCTGCATGTCGAAATTGAAACGAGCAACTAGAACCTGTTCTAATATGCCATGTGGCCTTCATAAACTGATAGCCGCAAGGGAAAGGACCGACGAGACGATGGCGCGAACCGCAACTGCCAACGCCGAGGCGAGCGAAGAGCACTTCGCCCCGCCCGTCGACGAGACCTCGGCGTCGGGAGCAACCGGCGGGTCGACCGCGCAGCGCGAACGTCGTCGCCGCATCCTCGACGCGACGCTGGCACTGGCGTCCAAGGGCGGCTACGACGCCGTTCAGATGCGTACCGTCGCCGAGAAGGCCGATGTAGCCGTCGGGACGCTGTACCGCTACTTCCCGTCGAAGGTGCACCTGTTGGTCACCGCCCTGTCCCGCGAGTTCGAGCGGGTCGAGGCCCGCGTCGACCGCTCACAGCTCTCCGGCGCCTCCGGAGTGGATCGCCTGCGGACCGTCTTGGACATGATCACCGTAGCCATGCAGCGCGATCCGCTGCTCACCGAAGCCATGACCCGGGCATTCATGTTCGCCGACGCGTCGGCGACCGCCGAGGTCGACAATGTCGCCTTTACGATCGACCGCCTGTTTGCCGGCGCCATCGTCGGGGCCGACCGGGAGCCCGACGAGGAGGATTTCGCCATCGCCCGCGTGATCGCCGATGTCTGGATGTCTAACCTGGTGCAGTGGCTGACCCGACGGGCATCGGCCACCGATGTGACCAACCGAATGGAACTGACCGTTCGCCTGTTGCTCAAAGGCCGCGACCGCCGCGTCGACGCCTGACCCTACGGCCGGACGCCGAGGTCGCGTGCGATCATCGGCCAGGTCCGCTTGAGATCGTCCTCCCAGTAGCCCCACGAGTGGGTCCCGGTCGGCCTGGTGATTACCATCCCCGGGATGCGTAGCTGGTGCAGTCGTTGCGACATCTGCTGGGTACAGAGATTGACCGCGCTCTCGATCAAGCCGCCGACGACGACCTGATTGACCAGCGCCACCGGATCGTTCTGGACCAGCTTGGCGCCCATCGTGTCGTTGCGGCCGGGAATCCCGGTGCCCGTCGTCATGTAGACCTTCGTCCCGCGCAGCCGTGGCGCGTTCTGATACGGGTCATTGGCCATCCAGCCCGGCCCGCCGACCGGCCCCCACATGTTGGTCACGTTGCCCCGGCCCCGGTCGCCGACGACCATCTGGATGTATGCCTGGCCGAGTGGGTCGGATGTGCGGGCGCAGCCGCTATAGGCGGCGACCGCACGGTACAGCCGGGGCGCGGCTACGGCGAGGTTCAGCACCGAGGTGCCCGCCATCGAGATCCCGGCGACGGCGTTTGCCTTGGTCGTCGCGAACTGCTTGTCGAGCAGGGGCGGCAGTTCACGGGTCAAGAATGTCTGCCACTTGTTCCGCCCCAACACGGGATCGTCGTGCTGCCAGTCGGTGTAGTAGGAGAAGGCGCCGCCGATCGGGGTGGCGACGTAGACGTTCTTCGTTGCGAAGAACTCTTCGTAGTCAGTCTTGTCCGCCCAGGATGCGGTGTCCTCACCGCCGCCGGCACCGTTGAGGAGGTACAGGACCGGGCTCGGCTTGCTCTCGTCCCTCGGCTTCAGGACGACAACGGGAATCTGGCGGTTCATCGACGCCGAGTACACAACGACGGTGACCTTGCGGTCGATCCCCGGCACGACGGCATCGATCTTCGACTGCTGGGCGACGGACTTGACGACGAGGTCGGGTGTCACGAGGTGCGGGATCACCAGCGCCGCGCCGACAGTCACCGCGGCGAGAGTCGCCGCACCCATCGACGGCCTCGACAGCACAGATCGCTTCGGACCCTTTCGGAGCGCCATAGGACACCTCTCAAGTCACAACAGTCACATTGGTAACACCTTGAGGGTACGGAGATCATGCGCCCCGATTCCAGCCGGGACTGCCGTCGTTAGCCTTTCGCAATCCCTTTGTGACAGGCCCCGGGGGTCACCCGCAATCACCCACCGACGACTCCGGCCCGGCATCAATTTTTGATACCGGGCCGAAAGGTCGCAGACGGGTGCGCTTAGCTCGCGTCGCCGGTGGCGTCGCCGACCTCGGTCAGCTCCGTTGGGGCGTCGGGCACGGCTCGAGGCTTCTCAGAGCCGACGAAGGTGAACGTGGCGCCATCGCCATCCCCCTCACCGTCCCAGCCCTCGACGTCGACGACGACGATCTGCCCCGGGCTGACGTCGTTGAACAGGATCTTCTCCGAGAGCTGATCCTCGATCTCGCGCTGGATCGTCCGACGCAGCGGACGCGCACCCAGCACCGGATCAAAGCCACGCTTGGCGAGCAACTGCTTAGCCTTGTCGGTCAGCTCCAGATCGATGTCCTTGGCCTTCAACTGCTTCTCGACGCGGCCGATCATCAGGTCGACCATCTCGACGATCTGCTCGGACGTCAACTGGTGGAACACGATGACGTCATCGATGCGGTTGAGGAACTCCGGACGGAAGTGCTTCTTCAGCTCGTCGTTGACCTTCTGCTTCATCCGGTCATACTGCGAATTGTCGTCGTTGGACTTGGCGAAACCCATTCCGACGGCCTTGGAGATATCGGACGTCCCCAGGTTCGAGGTGAAGATCAGCACGGTGTTCTTGAAGTCGACCGTGCGACCCTGACCGTCGGTCAGACGACCCTCCTCGAGGACCTGCAACAGTGAGTTGTAGATCTCCGGGTGCGCCTTCTCGATCTCGTCGAACAGCACGACCGAGAACGGCTTGCGCCGCACCTTCTCGGTGAGCTGGCCACCCTCTTCATACCCCACGTAGCCGGGCGGGGCACCGAAGAGCCGCGACGCGGTGAACCGGTCGTGGAACTCGCCCATGTCGATCTGGATGAGTGCGTCATCGTCGCCGAAGAGGAAATTCGCCAGCGCCTTGGACAACTCGGTCTTACCGACCCCGGACGGACCGGCGAAGATGAACGAGCCCGACGGCCGCTTGGGGTCCTTCAGTCCGGCGCGGGTACGGCGGATCGCCTTGGATACCGCCTTGACGGCGTCCTCCTGGCCGATGATCCGATGGTGCAACTCATCTTCCATGCGGAGCAGGCGGGTGGTCTCCTCCTCGGTCAGCTTGAAGACCGGGATGCCGGTCCAGTTGCCGAGCACCTCGGCGATCTGCTCGTCGTCGACCTCGGCCACGACGTCCATGTCACCGCTGCGCCACTGCTTCTCCCGCTCGGCGCGCTGCGCGACGAGTTGCTTCTCCTTGTCGCGCAGGCTCGCCGCCTTCTCGAAGTCCTGTGCGTCGATCGCCGATTCCTTCTCCTTGCGGGCCTCGGCGATCCGTTCGTCGAACTCGCGCAGGTCTGGCGGCGCCGTCATCCGGCGGATGCGCATCCGCGCGCCCGCCTCGTCGATGAGGTCGATCGCCTTGTCCGGCAGGAAGCGGTCATTGATGTAGCGGTCCGCCAGCGAGGCCGCCGCGGCCAGTGCACCGTCGGTGATGGAAACACGGTGATGCGCCTCGTAGCGATCCCGCAGCCCCTTGAGGATCTCAATGGTGTGCTCCACCGATGGCTCCCCGACCTGAACCGGCTGGAAGCGCCGCTCGAGCGCCGCATCCTTCTCGATGTATTTGCGGTACTCATCGAGGGTCGTCGCGCCGATGGTCTGCAACTCGCCGCGGGCGAGCTTCGGCTTCAGGATCGATGCCGCATCGATCGCACCCTCGGCCGCCCCCGCCCCGACGAGGGTGTGCAACTCGTCGATGAACAGGATGATGTCGCCGCGGGTGTTGATCTCCTTGAGGACCTTCTTCAGGCGCTCCTCGAAGTCACCGCGGTAACGGCTACCGGCCACCAGCGACCCGAGGTCGAGGGTGTAGAGCTGCTTGTCCTTCAGCGTCTCGGGCACATCCCCGTTGACGATGGCCTGGGCCAACCCCTCGACGACGGCGGTCTTGCCGACGCCGGGCTCGCCGATCAGCACCGGGTTGTTCTTGGTGCGGCGGCTCAAGACCTGCATCACCCGCTCGATTTCCTTCTCGCGGCCGATCACCGGGTCGAGTTTGCCCTCGCCGGCGGCAGCGGTCAGGTTGCGGCCGAACTGGTCGAGGACCAGCGACGTCGACGGGGTGCCCGCCTCGCTGCTGCGGCCACCGGCGCCCGCCTCCTGCGGCTCTTTGCCCTGGTAGCCCGACAGAAGCTGGATGACCTGCTGGCGAACCTTGTTCAGGTCGGCGCCAAGCTTCACCAACACCTGGGCGGCAACCCCCTCACCCTCACGGATCAGGCCGAGCAGGATGTGCTCGGTACCGATGTAGTTGTGGCCGAGCTGCAGGGCCTCGCGCAGCGAGAGCTCCAGCACCTTCTTGGCACGGGGCGTGAAGGGGATGTGTCCGGCCGGCGCCTGCTGCCCCTGGCCGATGATCTCCTCGACCTGGGTGCGCACCGCCTCCAGCGAAATCCCCAACGACTCGAGCGCCTTCGCCGCCACCCCCTCACCCTCGTGGATGAGGCCGAGCAGGATGTGCTCGGTGCCGATGTAGTTGTGATTGAGCATCCGCGCCTCTTCTTGCGCCAGGACGACAACCCGGCGTGCGCGGTCGGTGAACCGTTCGAACATTGTTCTCCCTTACGTGGCTCCACTCGGTCAATCTGCGCCCCGCCGCGCCGGCCGCGCGGGTGGCTTTGCGCAGCGACTGACCTGCTTGCTTCCACTCTAGTGGTGTTTGGACCCGCGCCCGCAATCCTTGTGCGGCCCTGGGGCCGGCCGGTCATCGTCGCCGGTCGGCGCCGCACTCCTTCACAGGCGCTTAATGCTGGTCAACGCCGAGCACAGCGCCGATGTTCCCCGCCCGGAGCGGAGAGACTACGCCAACAGCGAACAGCTTCGCTACCCTCGCATTCATGTCCTTTCCGACCACCATTCCGCCGACACAGCCCTTTCCCGTCGGCGGGTCTTCCGAGTCGGCCCGACCCTTCCGCTGGAAAGGCGACGGTGCCGTGACCGCCGAGCAACAGGACGCGCTCAACGTCGGGGCCTTCCTCTGGGGTGTCAACGACATGTGGTGCGACACCCTCGACGTCGATGTCCCGCAGCCGCAGGTGCGCGACGCCCTGGCTACCGCCTGGGGGATCTCCGACGCCGTGAGCGCCCGGATGACCGTCGGCCGCCTCCTCGATGGGATGCACAGCGGCGCTTTCGAGGTCGTCGCGCCGCTGGTGGCCGCAATCGTCAAGAAGACGGCCGGACACGACCCCGACTCCCACCGGGAGTTTCTCGCCGCCCGCACCCAGTTCCGCGGGCCCTCGGCGACCATCGCCGACTATGACGCGCTGATGAATCTGCGGACCATGTCGGTGCTGCGCCCGGTGATCGCCGATTCGTACTTCCCGGCACACATCCGCTCCTGGGATCTGGGGCGCGTCGGCTACGTCGTGCGAATGTCGCGGTCCGCCGGATACCTCAGCACCGACGAATGCTGGCCAATGCTCATTTCTGCCGCTGTTTCAGCACGCAGCTACTACGCGAACTGGCGGCAGTTCGCGCACGGCCTCGTCATCGGGCGGACCTACTGGATGGCGCTGCACGAGATGAACAATGCCGGCGCGGCGGCCAAGACCGCCGGTGAGCGGGTCCACGGCCTGCTGATGCGCCCCGATAGTCCGTGGCGCCGCTACCGGCTCGGTCAGATCGGTGGCGTATCGATGGTCAAGGGCCAACCGGAACCCGAGACGACCACCGACACCACCTCGGCCGAACAACCCAGCGAAGTGCCGCCCAGCGGCCCGCAACCCGGCGAACTGGGGATGTAACGAACCGGTCAGTACGTGTCGCGCTCGGGTAGCTCCGCACCGAACATCCGCGCGATCGCCGCGGCGGCAGTGCCGTCGTCCAGCCCGCCCGCGCGATGTGCTTCCCGGATGGCGCGGTACCGCGTGAACTCGTCGAGCACCCCCCCGTCCGCGGCCTTCTCCAGCTCGGCGGACCCCTGGTTCATCAGGTCGGCGACGACCCAGTACACCCGCTGGTCACTCGCATAGACCGAGGTGAGACCGTTGACGAACACCTTGGTCCAGGACTCGTAGTCCTGCAATTGCGCGACACGGAACCCATCCTCGACGTCGCCGTCGGCAATGCCGGTGACGGCCTGGAGCGGCATCTCGTAGACGTAGCCCGGCGTCGACTTCTCCGCATTGCCCGCACATGCCATCAACACGCGCTCGCTGGTGACCGCGAACAGCCCCCATTCACCTTTGAACCACGCGGAGACGGCATTGAGGAGCAGTTCGTCCGACCGCAGTGACTGAACCAGGATCTGCGCGTTGGCCGAATCACTGTCGACCCAGAACATCGCCGCCGCGACATCGGGACGTTCCCGAGCCGGCGGGCCGTAGGACTTGGGTTGTGCTGCCGTCACCCCCCCAAATCTAGCGGAAGCTACCGATCGAGACGGAGCGAAGTCATCCTCGGCGCCGATCCGGCGCCGTGGTTGACTGGTACGCATGCCTTCAGGTCTCCGCCGCCGGTTTCCCATTGGAATCGGCACCGTCGTGATGGTCCTCATCGCCGCGATGGTCGCCTCGGTGGGACTGGTACTCGCCCAAGCCCCCGACCCGCCGCAGGGCCGCGGGTACGGGTTCGGTCAGCTCCGCGACTATGCCGATCGCCCCGATACCGCCTGGACCCGCGGCATCGACGATTTGCCGGGGTTCAGCAGTTCGGGCGGCCCAGTCACGGTCGCCGACACCCACGGCAGCACCTGGCTGCTCGCGTACCCGTCGGGGCTCGGGCGCGCCTTCCTCGCCGTGAACCGCTTTGACGGGACGTCGCGGTGGGACAAGCCCATCGTTGCCGGTCTGGGCAGCTGCGCCTTTGACAGCGGCGCGCACGTCGGCTGCGCGGTCAAGGTCGGGGACGTGCCGGACGGCTTTTACCTCGTCGACCCGGGCTCGGGCGCGCTGGGACCACCGCAACCGCTGGAGGACACCGGCCGGATGATCGGGGCCGGCAAGGACTTCATCCGTGTCAACCAGGTCGGCTACCGGGTCAGTGCCACCAGCCCCGGCGGCACCACCACGTGGAGCCGCACGTTCGCCGACTCCGCCACTCCCGCCTACCTCCCCGAGGCCGATCTCGTCGACGTCAAACTGGCCGACGCCAGTCATATCCTGCTCGACCCGCACACCGGCGCCACCAGGCTCAGTTGCACGACGTGCACCGTTACCGCTTACCCGACCGGCCTGGCGGTAAGCCAGGCCGGCGACAGCGGTGTTGTCGACTTCTACGCCTTCTCCGCCGGGAAGCTCGTGACCAAGCCCACGCACACCTCGCGCAGCATGCAGGTCTCCGCCGGGCCGGCCACCCTCGCCGTCGTCGGCGGCACCGGATTGGCAACAGTCAGCGAAACACACGGCCGATTCGAGATTCGAGATCCGGCGAAACCGAAGGGGCTGTGGTCGGTCGCCGACGATTCGCTGTCCAAGGGCCGTCCGATGGCATGCGGACGGCTGGTCGCCTTCGGCCGCAAGGATGCCACGCGGGTGGTGATGCGCCTGGATGGGAAGGGCACCGTCGTCGGCCATCTGCCTGCTCCCGACCGGCAGCGCCCGGACACCAGCATCGCAGAATTGCGGTGCGTCGGATCCTTCGGCGACCTTCTCGTCGTGGCCAACGACAACCAGATCACCGCGTTCGACACCGCAGCGGGCCGGATCCGGTGGGAGGTGCCGGTCAACGGCACTGCGCAGAATGTCGACGGCCACCTCGTGCTGCGTCAGGGCGCGACGATCTCCTTGCTTCGCTGACGGCCCGTTCCCACCTCGTTTCGCCTATCCCACAGTGATCGGGGTGGGATAGGCGAACTCATGGGGTATCCGCGCTGAAATAGAACGCCGCCAGCGCAGCCGAATACATCGGGACGTCGGCCACCGCCATGAGCTCGCGGGCACTGTGCATGGCCAGCTGCGGCGCCCCGACGTCGACGGTGACGAGCCCGGTCCGCGTCGCGGTAATCGGGCCGATCGTCGAGCCGCACGGCAGGTCTGCCCGGTGGACATAGCGCTGCAACGGCACACCGGCGCGGCGACAAGCCTGCTCGAAGACCCCGGCGCCAGTCGCGTCGGAAGCGTAGCGGAGGTTCTGGTTCACCTTGAGCACCGGTCCGCCGCCCAGCCGGATCTGATGTCCGGGCTCGTGTCGGTCGGCGTAGTTCGGATGGGTCGCATGCGCCATGTCCCCAGAGGCACAAAAGCTGCCGGCCATGACCCGCAAGTAGTCGTCGCGGCCGCCACCACGGGCCAGCACGATCCGCTCGCACACCGACGCAAGGAAGTCCGATGCCGCACCGCGCTGCGATCCGCTGCCGACCTCCTCGTGATCGAACAAGGCGAGCACCTGGGTTGCCGACGGCGGCCTGGTCGTTTCGCCGACGTCGAGTAGCGCCCGCAGCCCGGCATAACAGGTCGCCTGGTTGTCTAGGCGCGGCGCACTGAGCAAGTCCTGCTCGGCACCGACGATGCGACTCGGCTCGACGTCATGGGTCATCAACTCCCAGCCCAGCACGTCGGTGTCGGCAACGCCGAGGCGCTGCGCCAGCCACGCGAGCAGCCCAGGGCTATCGGGGTCGGTCGACCAGAGCGCATCAAGGTGGCGCTGCGGGTCCGGGGTGACGCCTTTACGGTCCTCCGACAGGTGGATCGCCAACTGCGGCACCCGCAGGATCGGCTCATCAATCTTCACCAGTCGCTCGGCCACACCGTCGCCGTCGAGCACCGACACCCGGCCGGACAGCCCAAGGTCGCGGTCGAGCCAAGAGTTCAGCCACGCACCGCCATAGGGCTCGAGCGCAACTGTCGACAACCCTGCGGACACGCGGTCGATGTGCTGCTTAACACGCAGATTCGGGCTGTCCGTGTGACCGCCGACGATCCGGAAGGTATCACCGAAACCCGAACTCCAGGCGATGATCGATCCGCCCCGGCGGACGAAACAGCGGCCCAACTCGGCCGGCCATGCCTGCGTTTCAGCGACTTCGGCGAAGCCCGCATCGAGTAGCTCGGCAGCGACGGTGGCACAGACGTGGAACGGCGACGGCGAGGCATCGATGAAGGACGCAAGGCCCGCCGCGGACGCTGACGCGACCATCGTCAGGCCTTGGCCAACACCGCGTCGAGGACCGAGTAGAACAGGCCCAGCCCATCGTCACTCGGTCCGGTGAGCGCCTCGGTCGCATGCTCGGGATGCGGCATCAGTCCGACGACGCGGCCATCGGCGCTGGTCACCCCGGCGATCGAACGCATCGAACCGTTCACGTTGTCCCCGGCGTAGGTAAACGCGATCCGGCCTTCGCCGGCCAGCTCGTCGAGTACCGCCGCACTCGCGACGTAGCGGCCTTCGCCCGACTTCAGCGGCACCAAGATCTCGGCCCCGGGCTCGAAGCGAGAGGTCCAGGCCGAGTCGGTGTTCTCGACGCGCAACCACTGGTCGCGACAGACGAAGTGCAAACCCTGATTGCGGGTCAGCGCGCCGGGCAGCAGGCCCGCCTCACACAAGATCTGGAAGCCGTTGCAGATTCCGAGCACCGGCGTGCCGGTGCGCGCCGCGTCGATCACCGATGTCATCACCGGCGCCAGACTGGCGATCGCCCCCGCCCGCATGTAGTCGCCGTAGGAGAAGCCACCGGGGACGACGACCGCGTCGACGCCCTTCAGGTCGGCATCGGCATGCCACAGCGACACTGCCTGCGCGCCCGCCAGCCGGACGGCCCGGGCGGCGTCAACATCGTCGAGGGTGCCCGGGAAGGTGATCACCCCGATCCGCGCCACTACGAGCTCACCTGCACCCGGGTGACGGTGTAGTCCTCGATCACCGTGTTCGCCAGCACGTCAGCGGCAATGTTCTCCAAGACGACGTCGTCGACGGTGTCCGCGACTTCGAGTTCGAAGCGCTTGCCCTGCCGGACGCCGGCGACACCGTCGAAGCCCAGGCGCGCAAGGGCGCCGACGATGGCCTGCCCTTGCGGATCGAGGATTTCTGCCTTGGGCATCACGTCAACCACCACACGTGCCATTGCTTTCGCGCTCCTTTGCCGGGCCAACCGCCTACGAGATGAGTCTATCGAGTGGACCCGGCGGCTACAGCGCCGCCTCAATGGCGCTGATCACCTCGGGCGCGTCGGGCTCGGTGCGCGGGCGGAACCGGGCCAGCGCCGCACCGTCGGAGCCGACGAGGAACTTCTCGAAGTTCCATTGGATATCGCCGGCCTCGCCGTCGGCGTCGGGCAGCTGTGTCAGCTCCTCGTAGAGGCGATGGCGGCCGGCGCCGTTCACGTCGGCCTTCGCCAGCAGCGGAAAGGTAACGCCATAGGTCGTCGAGCAGAAGGCCGCGATCTCGTCGGCACTGCCGGGCTCCTGCCCCATGAACTGGTTGCACGGCATGCCGACGACGGTGAGCCCACGCGGGCCATAGGTCGTCGCGAGTTCTTCGAGCTTCGCGTATTGCGGCGTGAGGCCGCATTTGCTGGCAACGTTGACGACGAGAAGCGGACCCGCGAACGCGGCAAGATCGAGCCGGGATCCGTCGAGGGCGGTGACGGGAATGCTCTTCAAATTGGCCATCCTGTCAGCGTACCCAGGTCGGCGATCATGATCGACGTCACAGATAATTGCGTTGCAACAATATTTGCGTGACAGTTACTATTTCCGAGTGCAACCGACGGATAGGCCGAGTGACGACGATGGCGCTGACCGGGCTTTCGTAGCGCTCACCACGCTTTTTGAGCGCCTCTCCTGTGCGGCGAACTCATCGGCGATGGCTGACGTCGCCAAAGCGGACCTGGCCTTTTCACAATTTCGCACTCTGATGGAGTTGGGTGCCCGCGGAACGGCGCTCTCGGTCAACGAGTTGGCCGACGCCGTCCAGCTATCGGTCGCCGCCACCGGCCGCGTCGTCGACAAACTGGTCGGACTGGGCTACACCGATCGACGCGAAGATCCCACGGATCGACGCGTCAAACGGGTGTCACTCACCGCCGTCGGTCACACGTTCGTCACCATGGCCGTCGACGCCCGCGCGGACGCCTTGCGCGCGTTCACCCGCCGCCTGCCCAGCGACGTCGCGCATGCGCTGGCCTGCGCACTCGATCCGGTCGTCAACGGCGACATCGACTACTTCACCGCTCCCAATCCCGATCCACAGACAGAAAGCTGACCCGATGACCACCCCCGCTGCTGCTCCGGCGCCGGACACCAAGCTTGATCGGCATGTGCTGATCGTCGCCGGTGTCGTCGTCCTCGGCTCGATCATGTCGATCCTCGACATCACTGTTGTGTCGGTCGCCCAGGACACCTTCCAAACCGAATTCGGCACCAATCAGGCCGGCGCCGCGTGGTCGATGACCGCGTACACGCTGGCGCTGGCAACCGTCATCCCGCTGGCCTCCTGGGCCGCGACGCGCTTTGGCACGAAGAAGGTCTATCTGACCGCCCTGGTCCTGTTCCTCTTCGGCTCGGTGCTGTGTGCGTTGGCGTGGAATATCGGCTCGTTGGTGGCCTTCCGTGCTATCCAGGGCCTAGGCGGCGGGCTGCTGATGCCCGTGGGCATGATGATCCTGACGCGCGCCGCCGGCCCCGAGCGCGTCGGCTCGGTGATGGCGGTACTCGGCATCCCCATGCTGCTCGGGCCCATCGCCGGCCCCATTCTCGGCGGACTGCTGATCGAGAAGGTGTCCTGGCACTGGATCTTCCTGATCAACGTCCCCATCGGGATTGTCGCCTTCGGCTACGCATGGCTCGCGCTCAAGAACGACGAAACCGGTGAACGGCCCTCCATTGACTACGTGGGTCTGGCCATGCTCTCCCCCGGCCTCGCCCTGTTCCTGTTCGGCGTGTCCAGCGCCGGCGAGGAGCAGACATTCGCCGCGCCCCGCGTGCTCATTCCCGCGCTGATCGGTCTCGCACTGATCTCGGCCTTCGTCTACCACGCACTCACCACCAAGAAGAAGCCGCTGCTCGACCTGCGCCTGTTCAGCAACCGCACGCTGGCCGTCGCCGTCGCGACGATGGTGGTCTTCCTCATCGCCTTCTTCGGCTCGGCGCTGCTGTATCCGCAGTACTTCATCGGTGTGCGCGGACAGACCACCCTCGCGGCGGGCTTGTTGCTGGCCCCGCAGGGTCTCGGCGCGATGCTGTCGATGCCGATCGCCGGACGTCTCACCGACAAGATGGGGCCGGGCAAGTTCGTCCTCACCGGACTGGTTCTGATCATCGCGGGCATGACCGTCTTCACCCAGATCGGCGCGACCACCTCGCTGTGGATCGTGTGCGGCGCACTGTTCGTTCAGGGCCTCGGCATGGGCATGACGATGATGCCGATCATGTCGGCCGCGCTGGCGACGCTGCGCAACCAACAGGTCCCCGACGGCACGACGCTGATGAACGTCATCCAGCAGTCCTCGACATCGATCGGCACCGCGGTCATCTCCGTCATCCTGTTCACCTCCCTCGCCGCCCACCCGGACGCGATGAAGGCCATCGTCTACAACCGGCTCAAGCCCGGCGGTCCGGTGCCGCCGCAGGACTGGTTCGAGCAAGCCGCCGCCGCGTTCACGACTCCGTTCACCGTTGCCGCGATCGTCGCCGCCATCACCCTGATCCCGGCCTACTTCCTGCCGCGCAAGAAGATCGCGTCCCCACTGGTCGAGGAAGACATGGATCAGACCCGGCACATCAGTGTGCACTGATCCGACTAGGATCACCCCGAACCGAACAGTTGGAGAATCGATGACCACGGCAGGCGACGAACCCGCCCTCCTGTCCCGGGTCGGCCACTACTATCAGGCCGATCACACCTACGAGATCGGCCGCGAGAAGATCCGCGAGTACGCCCGGGCGGTGCAGGACTACCATCCGGCGCACTGGGATCCGGCCGCAGCACAGGATCTGGGCTACGCCGGCCTCATCGCGCCGATGACGTTCACCGCGATCGGCGCGATGGCTGCCAACCGCAAACTGCTCGAAGAGGTCGTCGTCGGCTACGACACCTACGTGCAGACCGAGCAGGTCTTCGAGCAGCATCGGCCCATCACCGTCGGCGACGAGTTGCACACCGACGTCGAACTGTCCTCGGTGCGCCGGATGGCCGGCAAGGACATGATCACGATCACCAACACCTTCCTCGATGTGAAGACAGGCGAGACGGTGCACACCATGCACACAACCGTCATCGGGGTGACCGCCGACGAGGTCGATCCGGCCATCACCGAGGCCGTCGCGAAAGTGATGATGCACGACGTCGACATCATGTCGGTGGAGGCCGCCGCCGCCGACTATGTCAAGACGGTGCGCACCGACGGGGAGCGCATCATCGCAGCCGCCGGCGCGACCCGCACCCCGCGAAGCCGTAACTTCGACGAACTCTCGGTCGGCGACACGTTGCCGGTGCACCACACCCATCTGTCGCGCGGCGACCTCGTCAACTACGCGGGTGTCGCCGGCGATGCCAACCCGATCCACTGGGATGAGAGCATCGCCAAGCTCGCGGGCCTGCCCGACGTGATCGCCCACGGCATGCTGACCATGGGCTTGGGCATCGGGTTTGTTTCCGAGTGGACCGGCGATCCCGGCGCGGTCACCCGCTACGCGGTGCGACTGTCGGCGCCGACGATCGTCCCAGCCGACGGTAAGGGCGATATCGAGTTCAGCGGCCGCATCAAATCCCTGGACCCGGCGACCCGCAGCGGCGTCATCATCCTGACCGCGAAGTCGGCGGGAAAGAAAATCTTCGGCATGGCGACGCTGGACATCCGCTTCGGCTAGCCCGGCCGGCTCAGGTCCAGCGCTGCGCGGCGCGCAAGTAGTCGCGAAACGGCGCGAAATCGGCAAGGACCTGCGCGGCGGTGCGCGCACGGTCCACCAGGCCGGCCGATTCGCCCGCGTATACCGGCGCGAGGGACAGATCGGCGTCGACCCGGGCCTGCTTGATCTTCGCGGTCAACTCATCGGTGACCGCCGCCTGCAGGGCATCGGTGCGGTCCGCCCACGATGTGGTGAATGTGTTGACCAGTGCCCGGCCGCCGTACCTCGTCGGCCAGTCGAACCGCTGGGCGATGTCGAACGCCCGGGTGTACACGGTTTGGTCGGTGTCGGCCGCGATCACCGCTTCCTTGAGCTCGGGCCGGAATAGGCTCTCCGCGCACGCCGCGAATGGTGTCCCGACCCAGCCCGCCACGGCTCCCGCCGCCAGTACCGCCGCCAGCCCCCGGGCGGTTGCGACGCCGCCCCCCGCCAGTACCGGGCGATCGGTCAGGTCCAGCACCTGCTGCAGCAGCGGCAGCGTCGACACGACGCCCCGCCCGTGTCCGCCGCCCTCGGATCCGCGAACCACGAGTCCGTCGACGCCGGCGTCGAGGGCATCGGCCGCCTCGGCCCGGGTTCCGACCTGAGCGACGACAGCGGCCCCGGTCGCGCGGACCTTCGCGAGGTGGGGGCGCGGGTCACCGAAGCTCAAACTGACGACGATCGGCTCGAATTCCAGTGCGGCGTCGAGCAATTCGGGGTTCTGCGGCAACGACCAGCACATCAGCCCCACGCCGAAGCGCTCACCGGAGGCCGCGGCAATACCGCACTCTGCGCGCACCTGCTCGACGGTTGCGACATTTCCGACGCCGATCATCCCCAGTCCGCCGCCCGCCGAAATCGCAGCGGCGAGTCGGCCGCCGGCCGCCCCGGCCATCGGTGCGCCGACGATGGGAGTCGATAATGCCGCTACGATCTCGCGCAGCTCAGGCATCGCCGGCCGCCGGCTCTGGTGCGGCACCGGTTTGCTGCAGTATCCAGGCCAATTCGAAGGCTGCCTCCGCCCACTGCTTGTATCGTCCACTGACTCCGCCATGCCCGGCCGACATCTCCGTCTTCAACAGAATCGGAGCGTCACCGGTCGTCGAGTCTTGCAGGCGCGCCACCCATTTCGCCGCTTCGGTGTGCAGCACCCGGGTGTCGTTGAGCGAGTTGAGCGCCAGGATGGCCGGGTAGTCCACCGCGCGAACGTTCTCATACGGCGTATACGACTTCATGTACTCGTACACGTCCGCATCCTCCAGCGGGTTACCCCACTCCTCCCACTCGATGACGGTCAGTGGCAGGCTCGGGTCGAGGATCGAGTTGAGTGCGTCGACGAACGGCACGGCGGCGACGATGCCGTTGAACAGTTCGGGTGCCTCATTGACCACCGCCCCCATCAGCAGCCCGCCCGCCGATCCCCCCTCGGCGACCAACTGCCCCGGGGTCGTCGCACCGGTGTCGACGAGGTGACGGGCAACGGCGACGAAGTCGTCGAAGGTGTTGCGCTTGTGCACGGTCTTGCCGTCCTCGTACCAGCGCCGCCCCATCTCACCGCCGCCGCGGATGTGCGCGACGACAAAGACCACACCCCGATCGAGCAGCGACAGCCGCGAGACCGAGAACGTCGGATCAATACTCTGTTCATAGGAGCCGTACCCGTACAACAGGGTCGGCGCCGGCGATGCGGTGCTCCGGCGCCGCACGACCGAGATCGGGACCTGCGTCCCGTCGCCGGCTGTGGCCCACTGCCGCGACTGCTCATAGTCGTCGGGGGAATAGCCGCCCAACACGATCTGCCGCTTGAGTAGGGTGCGCCGTCCCGACGCCACGTCGAGGTCGATCAGCTCGGTCGGCTCGATGAAGCTGGTGTAGGCGATCCGCAGCCGCGGGGTGCGCCACTCCGGGTTGGCCGCGGCCCCCGCCGAACACAGCGGCTGATCGAAACGCACCTCGGCGAAGTCGTCGGCGGTGGGCAATCCATCGATCCGGCGCAGGTCGGCGATCGCCACCCGCGGCAGGGCATCGGACCGATAGCTCAGGACCAGGTAGTCGGCGAAGGCCTCGATGTCCTCGATGCGCCGCGACTCGTCGTGCGCGATGAACGTCGTCCGGTTCGCCGGATCGGCTACCGGTGCGATGTCGACGGTGTAGTTCTCGCACTTGGTCCCCCCGACAACACCGTTGTGGGTGAACAGGAAGTAGTCGCGGCCGGCGATGGCGGCGTGATCCACCTCGTACTCGACGCCGGGGATGCGCGGCGCGAGACTGACCAGCTCACCGGTCGGGTTGTCGGTGCGGAGCGCGTAGACCTGCGAGGTGGTCTTCGAGCCGACACCGATGAACAAGTACTCCAGACTGCGACTCGATCCCATTCCGACCCAGAAGCCCTCGTCGGGTTCGTGGAAGACCTCGACATCGGGCGTCGAACCGCCGACCTCGTGCCGCCACACCGTGTCGGGGCGCCACGCGTCGTCGACCGTCTGATAAAAGACGTACCGGGCATCGCGCGACCAGATCGCGCCGCCTGCCGTCCCGGTGATCGTCTCGGCCAACTCCTGCCCGGTGGCGATGTTGCGGAACGCCAGCGTGTAGCGCTCATCGCCGACGATGTCGGTGCTGAACGCCAGCCAGGTGCCGTCCTCGCTCACCGAGAGTCCGCCGAGACTGAAGAAGTCGTGTCCGGCCGCCTCGGCGTTGGTGTCGAGGACGACCTGTTCGCCGGGCAGCTTCTCGTGCGCGTTGATCCTTGGCGGATCCCAATCGTCGGGACCACGCACCGGGCAGCGCACCGATACGCCGTACTGTTTGCCCTCTTCGGTACGGGCGAAGTACCAGTGGTCGCCGGTGCGGGTCGGCACCGACATATCGGTTTCCTGCGTCCGCGCCTTGATCTCGCCGAAGATGGTGTCCTGCAACGCCGTGAGGTGTCCGGTCCGCGCCGTGACGAAGTCGTTCTGGCCCGTCAGGAACGCGATCACCTCCGGATCGGTCTTGTCTGCCATCCACGTGTAATCGTCGACGACGGTGTCGCCGTGGTGAGTCCGCTCGACGGGGACCTTCTTGGCCACGGGCGGGGAGATCGGCTGGTCGGTCACAGTTCCTCCTGCCCGCCGGGCCAGTTGTCGAAGCATAGTTGCGAGAGCCGTTCGTAGGCGTCGATATAGCGCGCCCGGGCCCGGTCGACGATCTCGGGGGGCAGTGCGGGTGGCGGGGCCTCCCCCGTCCGGTCCCACCCCGATTCGGTGCTCGTCAACCAATTGCGGACGATCTGCTTGTCAAAGGACGGCTGCACCCGGCCCGCGACGTAGGTCGAGGCATCCCAGTACCGCGAGGAATCGGGGGTGAGCACCTCGTCGGCCAGCACCAGTGACCCGTCGGCGGCCTGCCCGAACTCGAACTTCGTGTCGGCCAGGATGATTCCGCGTTGCGCGGCCAGCTCCGCGCCTCGGCCATAGCAGTCCAGGGTGGCCGACCTGAGGCGGGCGGCCAGGTCGGCCCCGACAAGATCGACAACCTGCTCGTAGCTGATGTTCTCGTCGTGATCGCCGAGCTCGGCTTTCGACGCCGGGGTGAAGATCGGCGCCGGCAACCCGCTCGCCTCGGCCAGTCCGCCGGGCAGCTCGATGCCGCACACCTGCCCGGTAGCGGCGTAGTCGAGCAGCCCCGACCCGGTCAGGTAGCCGCGCGCGACGCATTCGACGGGAACCATCGGCAGGTCGGCCACCACCATCGACCGGCCGAGTACCGACGCCGGAATCCGGTCGTCATTCGGCCCCCCGGCCAGATGGTTGGGCACGCCCAGGTACTCGAACCAGAAGAAGCTGGTGGCGGTGAGGACCCGCCCCTTGTCCGGGATGGGGGTGGTCAGCACGAAGTCGTACGCGCTGATCCGATCCGAGGTGACCATGAGCAGCGTCTCGTCGTCGATGCGGTAGATATCGCGGACCTTGCCCGACGCGACGTGCGCGTAGGAATCCAGTTCAGGACGCATGGCTTCGAGCGTAGTGCCACCCTCACTCGGGGAACCCTGCTGGTCCGGCTCTCCGGTCGCGGAGTCGGCCGCGGGGCGGGTATCTTCAATTCGTGGGCGCCCCCAAAACACTCGCCGAGATGGTGGGCGGGTATGCCGATGCGCAGATCGCCGTGCTCCTCGACAACGACGGCCCGCTCAACCACGGTCAGCTCGATGCGATTCACCCGACGCGCGTCGCGATCCGACGGTTGCGCTCAACCCTGCACACTTTCGACATCTACCAGCGCACCGCGGCCGACGACCTGGGCGCCGAGTTGCGCTGGTTCGGCGCCATACTGGGCCGGGTGCGCGACCTCGACGTCCAGTCGCGCCGCCTCACCATCGCCCTGCGCGACGTCGAGGACTGGTCCTCGGCCGCCGCCGCGCGCTCCGCTCTCGACGATGTATCCGCGGCACGCGCCCGCGCAGCCTGGGTGCAGGTCGGCGTCGCACTGGGCTCGACCCGGTACGACCGGCTGCGCACGATGCTCGCCGACTGGGCGGCCGACCCGCCCCTGCGCAAACGCGCGCACCGGCCGGCGACCGAGGCAGCCCGCTACGTCGACGACGCCGATCACACCCTGCGCCAGCGCCTCGCGCACGCGATCGCCGCGGCGACGGCGGGTACCGACGACGCGCCGCGGCTCGCGCACGCGGCGCGGCGGGCGGGCAAGCGGCACCGGTACGCGGCCGAACTCGCCCTCCCCGTTCTCGGTGCGGCCGGCACCCGGCTCGTCGAGCAGCGTGCCGAGCTGCAAGATGTGCTGGGCGAACAACAGGACGCCATCGTCGCGCACGACTTCATCGCCGAGGTGGCCGCGACGGCGGCCGACGCGGCGCGGCCCGCCCTCGATGCGGTGCTCCGCCGCGAGGAGCAGATCATTGCCGACGCCGAGCATTTGCTCGCCTCCCTCTGACGAGGGTCGCCCGGAGTCGGATTACAGAATCGGCGCGGGCGTGTAGACCGCCGCATCCGGATGGCGCGCGACAATCTTCTGCACCGCGGCGACGACCTCGTCAACCTGCGCCGTTGCCGCCCCGGTGAATGCGGCCTTGTCGGCCAGCGCCTCGTCGAGGGCAGCCCGATCCAGCGGAATCCGATCATCGGCGGCAAGGCGGTCGAGTAGGTCCGGGGCCGCGCCCCGCTCGCGCATGGCGAGCGCGACGGCGACTGCGTTCTCCTTGATCGCCTCATGGGCCGTCTCCCGGCCGACGCCAGCCCGCACCGCCGCCATCAGCACCTTGGTCGTCGCGAGGAACGGCAGGTAGCGGTCGAGTTCATTGGCGATCACCGCCGGGTATGCGCCGAATTCGGCGAGCACGGTCAGAAAGGTCTCGGTCAGCCCGTCGATGGCGAAGAACGCGTCGGGCAGCGCAACGCGGCGCACCACCGAGCAGAAAACGTCGCCCTCGTTCCACTGGGCCCCGGCCAGCTCGGCGGCCATCGACCCATAGCCGCGCAGGACGACAGCCAGCCCGTTGACCCGCTCACAGCTGCGGGTGTTCATCTTGTGCGGCATCGCCGACGATCCCACCTGCCCCGGTGCGAATCCTTCGGTCACCAGTTCGTGCCCGGCCATCAGTCGGATAGTCATGGCGAGCGACGACGGGGCGGCGGCCAGCTGGACCAAAGCCGACACCACGTCGTGGTCGAGCGAGCGCGGATAGATCTGCCCCACCGACGTCAAGGCCGCCGCAAAGCCGAGGTGGTTTGCGACGAGGCGCTCGAGTCGGGCCAGCTTCTGCGCATCGCCGTCGAGTAGATCGAGCATGTCCTGCGACGTCCCCATCGGCCCTTTGATCCCGCGTAACGGGTAGCGGGCGATGAGTTCCTCGAGGCGCTGCAGCGCGATCATCAGCTCGTCGGCAGCGCTGGCGAAACGCTTGCCCAGCGTCGTCGCCTGCGCCGCGACGTTGTGGCTGCGCCCGGCCATCACCAGGGTCGCGTACTGGGCGGCGCGATCGGTGATCCGCGCCAGCATCGCGACGCCGTGGTCGTGGACGTGGCGCAGCGACTGCAGAATCTGCAGCTGCTCGACGTTCTCGGTGAGGTCGCGGCTGGTCATCCCCTTGTGGATGTGTTCGTGGCCGGCCAGCGCGTTGAATTCCTCGATTCGGGCCTTCACATCGTGGCGCGTGACCCGTTCCCGGTCGGCGATCGACGTCAGGTCGATCTCGTCGACGACGCGGGTGTAGTCGTCGATGACGCCATCGGGGATATCGATTCCCAGTTCGCGCTGGGCGGTCATGACCGCAATCCACAGCCGGCGCTCGGCGGCGATCTTGGTGCGCGGCGACCAGATGTCGGCAAGTTGCGCGGACGCGTAACGACTGGCGAGGACATTGGCGATCTCGGGTTTGGCCACGCCGGTCAGTTTAGTTCCCGGTGGGCCCGGCCATCTGCGGGAGGGCGGGGGCAAGGACGTCGACGACGTCGGCGATGGCGTCGGTGAGCGCGCCAATCGGATCGGTCCACTGGCTCTGATCGACCGAGATCGATCCCAGCAGGGCACCGTTCTCCAATGCGATCAACCTGTGTACCCCCTCGCCGGCGCTGTGCCGCCGCGACTTGGTGAGCACGTCGGCGACGATCTGCTCGACCCGGTCCTGCCGGCGCATGATCATCGCGGTGAGCTCGGGATGGCGGGCAGCCAGCACGAACAGCTCGTAACGGGTCGTGAGCCGGGACGATGAGGCGGCCTCGCCGACGAAGACCTGTGCCAGCGCGGCCGCAGTGTCGCGCGCGCCACGCGACTGGGCCGGCAGGGCTGCGCACCGATCGGTCATCTCGCGCGCGTCGACATCGCAGGTGTACTCGACGGCGGCCGCGAGAAGGTCGGTCAACGAGTTGAAATAGTACGTCGTCGAGGCGAGGGGAAGACCGGCCTGCCGGGCCACCGCCCGGTGCCGGACCGCTTCGTGACCGTGTTCCATCAGCAGCGCGCCGGCCGCCTCGGCGAGCAGTTGGCGGCGTGCCAAGCCTTTGGGAGTCGCGGCAGCCATGCGAGACATCGTGCCAAAGTGACACCGGGTGCCGTGGCCGTTTCGGCCACGGCGTTGCCACTACAGGGCGAAGCAATACCCGCCGGAGCCGTAGCCGCGATGTACTCGTGCGATGGTGTAATTCGACCGTTTGCCGCCCTGCACGGCATAGATCTGCCGGATGCCCTCGCGCTGGGGGACCCAGGTCACCGCGGCGATTGCGCCGACCGCGTCGGCCGAGCCGATGTAGATCGGCGGATTCTCGCCGGGCTTCTTGTCCCAGAAGGTGACCTTGCCCGAGGCGTTCACCGGAACCGTCATCGAATAGCTGCAGCCGGTGCCGTACGCATTCGACGAGAAGCCCACGCCCGGGTCGACTCGCGCACTGGGCACCGCATAGCCGTCGGCGGCGCCGAGCGCGCCGGAGACGAGGACGGCGGCCGCGACAACCGCGACCCTGATCGAGGTGGCGGTGTATCCCACTGGGGAGTCCTTTCGTACCGGGTTGCGCCCAAGGCTAACGCACCGCTGACCGCGGTGCGTTTGGTTGACTCAGAGCTTGGGCGTGGCACGGGAGATCAGCGCCGCGGTGTCGACGCCGCCGGGCAGGGTGCCGAATACCGCACCCCACGAGCCGTCGAGACGGCTGCGGACGTAGGCGTCGGCCACCGCGGGGTGGCCGTAGCGGATCAGGAGCGAGGCGGAGAGCAGTGCCGCCAACCGCCCGACGAGGTGGCGGGCCCGGTATTCGAGCGACTCTGTATCGCCTAGCGAATCCTTGACCGCGGCCACGGCTTCGTCGTATGCGCGATCGGCGCCGACGGCGGAATCGAACTCGTCCAAGAGGGCGGCGAGGGTCTGCGGCTCACGGCCGATCGCGCGCAGCGCGTCCAGCGCGGCAACGTTGCCCGACCCTTCCCAGATCGACATCAGCGGGGATTCCCGGAACAGGCGCGGCATCCGCGAATCCTCGACGTAGCCGTTGCCGCCCAAGCATTCCAGCGCCTCGGCGGCGTGCATGGGGGCGCGCTTGCAGATGAAATACTTGCTGATCGCAAGGCTGATGCGACGCAGCTGGGCGGACTGCTCGTCGACCAGCGCACGGTCGGTGAGATCGGCCAGCCACAATGCGGTCAGGGTCGCCGCTTCGGCCTCGACGTGCAGATCGGCAACCACGTTGCGCATCAGCGGTTGGTCGACGAGCGCGACACCGAAGGCACGGCGGTACGCGACATGGTGCGCCGCGGCGGTGGTGCCGTTGCGCATGAGCGCTGCCGAGGCGGTCGCGCAGTCGAGCCGGGTCATGTTGACCATCTCGATGATGGTTCGCACGCCACGGCCGGGCTCGCCGATCATCCACCCGACGGCCTCGTCGTACTCGACCTCACTGCTGGCGTTGGAATGGTTGCCGAGCTTGTCCTTGAGGCGCTGCAAGAAGATGGCGTTTCGCGATCCGTCGGGCAGGATGCGCGGGACGAAGAAGCACGACAGGCCTTCGTGCGTCTGCGCCAGAACCAACAGCACATCGGAGTTGGGCGCCGAGGTGAACCATTTGTGTCCGGTGATGAGGAAACTGCCGTCGGCCTGACTGCGGGCCACCGTCGTATTCGCGCGCACATCCGAGCCCCCTTGCTTCTCGGTCATCGACATGCCGGCGATCAAGCCGCGCTTCGCGGTGGGCACGATCATTTCGGGCTGATAGTGCAGCGAGGTGAGGCCGGGCTCGTATCGGGCGGCCAGGTCCAAGTTGTGGCGCAAGGCCGGGACGACCGCGTACGTCATCGAGATCGGGCAGCCGTGCCCGGCATCGACCGCCGCCCACACACCGAACTTCGCCGACCGCACCAGGTGTGCATGCGGGTCTCCGGTTGCCCAGGGCCGGCCGGCCAAGCCGTGCGCAACCGCCGCATCCATCAGCCGGTGATAGGCGGGGTCATAGCGCACGAGGTCGATGCGGTTGCCGTAACGATCGTGGGTTTCGAGGATGGGCGGGTGCTCCTCGGCGAGGTCGCCCACGGTGATCCACTCCGGCGACCCCGCCATCCGGCCGAGTTCATGCAGGTCGGGCAGCGCTTCCGCCGCTCCGGCCCGACCGAGGTACTCGGTGATGGCCGGATAGTCGGCCACATCGTAGCCCTCCAGCGGGGGTACTTGGTTGGTGACGGTGTGGTTCGGCTGCACGACGCACCTGGTTTTCATCTGCGGCAATTGGGACGTGAGTCACAGTCTATCCGGGTGTTCTCGCCAGTCCGATGGCGCGCAGCCGGCTCGGTCCCGCCCATCGCACCATCTGTCACTTCTTTCCCGGCGCGGCGCGTACTCACCGTGCTTTCAGCAACCGCACGTATTCTTTGGACTCGATATGACAGCGATCTCCCCCACCCCCGAGCCGCCGGCCGGCGCCACCGCCGATGACGCCGCCTCCGTACGTCTGGTATCGCGGCGCAGTGCCCTGCTGGGCGGACTGGGCGTCGCCGCCCTCGCCGGGATCAGCGCGTGTTCGACGACGGAAACGACCAAACCCGCGGCCGCCGAGCAGGAGCTCGGCGACAAGGGGCAGGCCGACGACGTGCTCCCGACCGAGACACAGGACTCCCGCCCGGTCCCCGGACCGCCCATCATCACCGGCAGCTTCGCGTCCGCCAAGATGCTCGGCCGCCCGACGCGGTGGGCCGTCGCGCGGCCGAACGGCGTGACCGGCAAACTGCCCGTCGTCGTCGTCCTCCACGCGCTCAACACCAATGAGCGGACCATCTTCAACCGCAAACTGCAGATGCAGAACGTCCTGCAGGCCTATGTCGAGGATGGCAATCCACCGTTCGCGCTGGCCGCCGTCGACGGCACCACGAACTACTGGCACCGGCGACTCAACGGCGCCGACGCCGGCGCCATGGTGCTCGACGAGTTCCTGCCGATGCTCGCCGGCAATCCCGAACTCAACCTCTCCACCGAACGCATCGGCTTCTACGGCTGGTCGATGGGTGGATTCGGCGCCCTGCGCCTGGCCGCCCTCGTCGGCGCCCCCCGCGTCGCGGCCGTCTCGGTCAGCTCGCCGGCACTGTGGGCCGACCCCCATGCCTATCCACCCCGGGCGTTTGACTCGTTCGAGGACTATCAGGGCAATTCACTGTTCGGCCAGCAGAATGCATTCGCCAAAATCCCGTTGATGATCACCATCGGCAGCAGCGACCAGTTCTTCACCTACACCCGGCAGTGGGCCGCCAACCTGCATCCACCGGCTGCCTTCGGTTCCGGCGCGGGCGGCCACAGCAACCGCTACTGGCGCAGTGTGATGCCCGACCACGTGATGTTCCTGGGCCGCAATCTGGCCCGCTGAACGAGGATCGCCCGGGCCTCAGACGGAGATGTGGCCCTGCTCGGCGGCCAGCCCGATGTCGTTGCGGAAGTGCCCGCCGGGCAGCTTGATCGCCGTCAACCGCGTGTAGGCCTGCGCACGCGCAGCGGCCAGGTCCGCACCCGTACCGACGACGGCGAGCACCCGCCCGCCCGCGGAGACGATCTGCCCGTCGGCGTCACGTGCCGTACCGGCATGCCGGACCCCGTCGCCCTCCGCGCCGACAATCCGGTCGCCGGTGCGCGGACGTCCCGGATAGTTCTCGGCGGCGAGCACCACCGTCACCGCCGCGCCGTCGGCCCATTCGAGCGGCGGTAGCCTGGCGAGCGTGCCGGTGGCGGTCGCGTACAGCGCCTGCCCGAGCGGGGAGCGCAGCAGCGCCAGCACCGCCTGGGTCTCGGGATCGCCGAACCGCGCGTTGAACTCGACGACCGCCGGACCGTCGGCACCGATCGCCAGTCCCGCGTACAACAGTCCGTTGAACGGAATGCCTCGCGAAACAAGCTCAGCGGCAACGGGTTTCACAATTTGTTCGACAATCTGCTCGGTCGTCTCGGCAGGCAGCCACGGCAACGGGGTGTACGCACCCATGCCACCGGTGTTGGGGCCGGTGTCACCGTTTCCCACCCGTTTGTGATCCTGCGCCGGAATCAGGGGGACCACCGTCTCCCCGTCGACGAGGCAGAACAGGGACACCTCCGGGCCGTCGAGGAAGGACTCGAGCAACACCGGGTGCCCGGACTCCAGGCATTCTGCGGCGTGATCGCGGGCGATCGCACGATCGGTGGTGACGACGACGCCTTTGCCCGCGGCCAACCCGTCGTCTTTGACGACCCAGGTCGGCCCGAACCGGTCCAGGGCGGCGTCGAGGGCGGCCGGGTTGTCGACCACTTCCGCGGTGGCGGTGCGTACCCCCGCCGCGGCCATCACGTCCTTGGCAAACGCCTTCGAGCCCTCGATCCGCGCGGCCGCGGCGCTCGGGCCGAAGGTCGCAATACCGGCTGCGCGCAGGGCGTCCGCGACGCCCAGTACCAGCGGGACCTCGGGGCCGATGACGACGAGATCCACGTCCAGTTCCCGGGCCAGCGCCACCACCGCCACAGCGGAGGCGACGTCGACGGCACGGTTCGTCGCGATCGCCTCGGTCCCGGCGTTGCCGGGGGCGACAAACAGTTCACCGACCGAGGGGTCGGCGACCAATCCGAGGAGCAGGGCATGTTCCCGGCCGCCCGAGCCGATGACGAGTACGCGCACGCGCCACAGCCTAGTCGCTGACGGCCTCCACGACGATCACCGGGAGCACCGGGGTCAGGCAGATGACCACGGCGCATACCAGCACGGGCGCCCCCGCAGCAGCGAGGATCAGACCGGCGACCAGCGGCAGGGCGGCCGCGGCCACCGGCCACCGCCATCGAATGGGCGCGTCTCCCCGCATCAGATAGCTATTCATCGCCACGACCCCGAGGCTGAAGACCCCCACCGGGACCGCCAGACTGGCGACGACTGCCACGTTGGAGATGCGTACCTCCTGCTCGATCCACAGGGCGACGACGTGCAGTCCGGCCCCGACAGCGGCACACGCCATCAGCACCGGGATGCTGCCGTAACCGAAGACGAACGATCGCTCCCGGCGCTTCCACAGCGTCTCACCGTTGGGCATCAGGAAGTAGAGCCACCACATCGCGAAGGTGACCCCCATCGCCGCCAGTCCCAGCACGATGGTGTGCACGCTCCACCCGTTGCGGCCGACCATCGCCTGTAGGAGCGCGACGGTTCCGACCACGCCCTCGCCGAGGGTGATCACGGTCAGGGTCGAGTACCGCTCGGCGATGTGGCTCGAATTCCACGGCGTGCTGAGCACCCTGGTCTCCGCGTATAGCGGTCCCGCCCACTCGATCGCCACGCAGACCGCGGCGGCGATCAGGGTGTCGCGCAGATTCAGCGGGACCAGCGCCACTAGCACCCATCCGACCTGGGCCACGAGGGTGACGCCGGCATAGGTGAAGCAGGTCCGGCGGTACGTCGGCGATTCGATCCCCGCGCGCACCCACTGGGTGACCATGCCGACGCGCATCACCATGTACCCGATCACCAGCACCGTCGTCGCCGGGTGCTCGCCGGCGTCGATCGACGCGAACGCCGGCGGGATGCCGATGGCGATGATCGCGACCCCGACCATCTGGATCAGGACCAGCAACCGAAACAGCCAGTCGTCGGTATCGAAGGCCGATGCGAACCAGGCGAAGTTGATCCACGCCCAGATGGCGGCGAAGGTCGTCAGCGTGTAGGCGATGATCGCGGTGAAGTAGTGCCCGTCGGCCACGAAGTGCGCGAGCTGCGCCGAGGCCACCGAAAACGCCACGACGAAGACGAGGTCGTAGAAGACCTCCAGGCTGCTGCCGGACCGTTCGGCCTCCGCGGGATCGCGGCCGACCATTCGCTGCAGTTGTGATCGCAAGGGCACCGGGCAACTCTAGTCTCGACCGAGGTTTGGCGCCGACCACGCCGGCGCAGCGGGTGTCAGGTGCACTCGATACCGTTGAGGAATGGCACTGGAACCCGGGCAACGCGCTACCGCCGACCGTGTGATCAGGGCCCTCGCAGGTCCGGCGGCGACACTGCGCGACGACCAGCTCACCGCGGTGGAGGCGCTGGTCGAGCCGGGCGCCCGTGTTCTCGTCGTGCAGGCCACGGGGTGGGGGAAGTCGGCGGTCTACTGGGTGAGTACCGCCCTGCGCCGTGCGGCCGGGGCCGGACCGACGCTGGTGGTATCACCGCTGCTCGCACTCATGCGCGACCAGGTGGCGGCCGCCCACCGGGCCGGGTTGCGCGCAGCGACCATCAACTCCTCGAACTTCGACGAGTGGGCGGCGATCGAGGACGCCGTGCGCGCGGGCGCGATCGATGTACTCCTGGTCTCCCCCGAGCGCTTGGCCAATCCGGGTTTCGGCGACCGGGTGCTGGCCGCCCTCGGCGGGCCCGACAGCGCCGGACTGGGTTTGCTCGTCATCGACGAGGCGCACGCCATCTCCGATTGGGGCCACGACTTTCGGCCCGACTATCGCCGCGTCGCCGACGTACTGCGTGAATTGCACCCGGATTCCCCCGTCCTGGCCACCACGGCGACCGCCAACGAACGGGTCACCGCCGACGTCGCCCGCCAGCTCGGCTCCGGTACAACCGTCCTGCGCGGGCCCCTTGCGCGAAAGTCTTTGCACCTCAACGTGATCGACGGCCTTTCCCCCATCGGACGGTATGCCTGGGTCACCGACACCATTGACTCGCTACCCGGGTCGGGCATCATCTACGCACTCACCGTCGCCGACACCGATCGCCTCGTCGCCGCGATCAGATCTGTCCGCGGGGCGGACTATCCGGTCGCCGCCTACACCGGGCAACTCGATGCCGGGGCCAGGCACCGCCTGGAGGATGCGCTGCGGCGCAACGAGATCAAAGCCCTGATTGCCACCTCCGCACTGGGGATGGGCTATGACAAGCCCGACCTGGGCTTTGTGGTTCACCTCGGATCGCCGCCGTCACCGGTGTCTTACTACCAGCAGGTCGGCCGCGCCGGCCGTGCACTCGACGCAGCAGTCGTCATGCTCCTCGCCTCGGGCACCGACGATCGCATCTGGGAGTACTTCGCCACCGCCTCGATCCCTGATCCGCAGCAGATGACGGCACTGCTCGACGCGCTGCCCGACGAGTCCGCACCCACCTCGGTGGTGCAGTTGGAGGTGAACACCGGGCTGCGCCGCACCAAGATCGACTTGATGCTCAAGCAACTCGCCGTCGACGGTGCCGCGCAGCGGTCCACGGCCGGGTGGTTCGGAACCGGCGCCCCCTGGCAGTACGACGCACCCCACTACGACGCCATTCGTGCACTCCGCCGTCGGGAAGCCGACATCATGCGCTCCTATGTCCGCAGCGAGCGCTGTCTGATGCAGTTGCTCACCGCTTCCCTCGACGACCCGCTCACCGCGCCCTGCGGTCGGTGCAGCGTCTGCCTCGCCGGCCGGGCCGGGTGGAATGCCGACGTCGACGAGGCCACCGTCCGAACCATCACTCGGGCGCTGCGGGGGGCGGCGACGGTCCTAGAACCGCGAAAGATGTGGCCGGGCGGGGCGTTCGGCACCCGCGGGCGAATCAGCCGCGATCAGTCGGCCGAGCCCGGCCGAGTACTCGCCCACGCCGATGCCCCCGAATGGCACGACGTGCTCGCCGCCGCCCGCAGCGGCGATCCCGGCGCACTCGACGAACTGACCCAGGCGGCCGTCGCGACCCTCGGCCCGTGGGGCCGCGAGTCGGGAATCCGTCCCAATGAGATCTGGTCGCTGGGTTTGACCGGGTCCACGCTCGCCGACGATCTCGCCGGCGAACTCCGTCGCATAGGCCGGCGCGGCGGCGGCACCTTCTCGGTACGTCCGGGCAGTCCGGCCGGTGACGCCAACTCCGCGGCCGAGGCCGCCCATTGGCGCGATGCCATCGACTCGCCCGGCTCGCCGTCGGGAGCGGTACTCCTGGTCGTCGACGAAACGCGGACGGGCTGGCCGGTCACCATCGCGGCGCAGCAGTTGCGCGCGGCCGGCGCGTCCGCCGTTCTGCCGCTGGTGATTCACCGCAGCGTCTGACCGGTGCAAATTCATCGTCCGGGCGACGTGCCGCGGACGCTAGCACCATCGCACCGTCCGGCGGCGATGAGATTCGCCGCCGCGGATCCAGTGGCCGCTCCCGTGCGTCTAATCGGTATGGACACCGGTGTGTATACCCGCAAACAACTCCTCCAGGCCGGGGACTCCGACCGGACGATCCGGCTCGCCGTCGCCAACGGCGGCCTGCGACGATTGCGCCACGGCTGGTACGCCACCGGCGCCGCAAGCAGCCAGGCGATCGAGGCGGTGCTCCGCGGGGGCGCGATGAGTTGCGTGAGCGCACTGCGCCAGCAGGGCTTCTGGATCGCCCCGGGCTACGAATCGTTCCACGTCCGGGGGTCAAAGCACCTCCAGCGGGCAGAATTCTGCCGTCCTGCGGGCGGGCCACTGCCGGTGACTGCTGCGGTGGACTCGCCGGAGTTGGCACTGGCCTGCGCCGCATACTGCATGAGCGACGAGGACTGGATCGCCGTGGCCGACTCGTACCTCAACCGAACCGGGCGGTCGGTGCGCCAGTTGCGAGAAATGCTGGGCGAAACCCTCAGCCCACCCAAGCGGCGCCTGCTCCGTCGGTGCGACCGACGGTCCCAGTCGGGCACTGAATCGATCGTGCGACTCCGTCTGCGATCGCTGGGATACACCGTGGTCGTGCAGCCCCAGATCCCCGGCGTCGGCCGCGTCGACCTGCGGATCGGCCGACTGCTCATCGAATGCGACAGCAAGCAGCACCACATGAGTCTGCACAACTACCGAAACGATCGCCGTCGTGACCGAAGCGCTCTCGTCAACGGCTGGCTGACGATGCGCCTGACCTATGACGACATCCTCTTTGACTGGCCCGCCGTTCTCGCCGACATTCGGCGCATCACCGGTCCTCGGCGCCATCGGATCCGTTAGAAACGCGAAAATTGTCGTCACGGTGGCGGCCGGTGGACGCGATGTCCACGGTGCCGCGCCCAGACGACGACATTGACCCGAACTCAGCCTTCCGGGACGAACTCCCGGTGGCCCATCTCGCGCAACGTCGCCCGGATCGTCCGCGCCGCCACGTCCAACTCGGCCGGATCGGGATCGGGATCGGCGGCGGCGAAGGAGAAGTCCTCCAACCTGAACGCCGGGAACACGTGCAGATGCAGGTGCGGCACCTCCAGACCGGCAATCATCAGACCCGCCCGTGGCGCGTCGAACCCCCGCTTGACCGCCTGGCCGAGGGTGCGCGCAACGCCGGTGAGATGGTCGAACAAGCCGGATTCAACAGCCTCCCAGTGATCGACCTCCTCGATCGGCACCACCAACACGTGCCCCGGGGTCACCGGGTTGATGGTCAGAAAGACCACGACGCGGTCGTCTCGCCAGACGAAACGTCCGGGTAGATCGCCGTTGATGATCATCGAGAACACAGAAGTCATGGCCCCATGCCAACCGAGAATGCCGTCGTTGTCAATCGAACCCGACCACTGGCTGGAAACCGTTGTACGTGGTGTTGAGGCGGCGCACACTGGGAAGATGAAGACGAAAGCAGCGATACTGCACGGCGTGAACGAGGAGGCAGGTCGAGGACGTGGAACTCGGCGACCCAGTAGACGGTGAGGTACAGGTCCGTCTGGCGAGTTCGGGCCTGTGCCACTCCGATCACCACCTGCGCACCGGGCAGAGTCCGGTCCCGATGCCCGTCGTCGGGGGCCACGAGGGCGCCGGCACCGTTGTGAAGGTCGGACCGGGGGTGACCCGCTTCGCCGAGGGCGACCACGTGATCACCGCTTTCATCCCGGCATGTGGCGTATGCGGCCCATGCTCGCGGGGCGCTCAGAACATCTGCGACGAGGGCGCCGGCCTGCTCAGCGGCCTGTCGATAGCGGACAAGACCCACCGGGTCACGATGAACGGGATCGGGCTCACGCAGATGTGTCTGTTGGGCACGTTCTCGCCATACATCACGGTCAATCAGGCATCGCTCGTCAAGATCGAAGACGATATTCCACTCAAGGAAGCCGCACTACTGGGTTGCGGTATCGCGACCGGATGGGGTTCGGCAACCGAAATCGGCGGCACCCGTCCCGGCGACACCGTGGTGATCGTTGGGATCGGCGGCGTGGGCATCAACTCCGTTCAAGGGGCGAAGGCGGCCGGCGCGCGGCACGTCATCGCCGTCGACCCGGTGAAGTTCAAGCGCGACATGGCCGAGAAACTCGGTGCGACGCACACCTTCGAGAGCATGGACGACGCCCTGCCCGCCGTCGGCGAGATGACCTGGGGCCAGATGGCCAACACGGTCATTCTCACCGTCGGCGAGATGAAGGGCGAGTATGTCGCCCCGGCGATGGCGATGGTCGCCAAAGGCGGCCAGGCGATCATCGTCGGGATGGGCGACTTCCAGGCGATGGACACCAAACTCAATCTGTTCGACCTGACCCTCATGCAGAAACGGGTTCAGGGTGCGATCTTCGGCGGAGCCGGCCCGCGCACCCAGGTCCCCAAACTCCTCAACGAATACCGCGCAGGGGCGCTCAACCTCGCTGACCTGGTCACCCAGACCTATCGCCTCGAGGACATCAACCGCGCGTACGACGACATGCTTGCGGGCAACAACATTCGCGGCATGATTGTCTTCGACGAGTCCGACTGGTAGTCCTAGACCGCGCGCCCCGCCGCCGCCGGGATGTCGACCCAGAAGGTCGCGCCCTGCCCCGGAACCGAGTCGACGCCGACGTCGCCGCCGTGCGCGGCGACCAAGGCCGACACGATCGAAAGACCAAGTCCACTTCCGCCGCCAGCGGCTCCGCGGTGCCGCGAACTGTCACCGCGGTAGAACCGGTCGAACACCCGCCCGGCCTCCTGCGGCGTCAGCCCCGGACCGGTGTCGCCGACCGCCATCCGGACCGTTGAGTTCGTCTCGGAGACCCGGACGCTGATGCTCGCCGACGGCGGCGTGTGCGCTACCGCGTTGTTGATGAGGTTGCGCAACACCTGCATCAACCGCGGATGATCGCCGATGACCATCGGGGACGGCCCCGCGGGCAGGTCGAGGCCGATGCTCCGATCCGGCGCGGCCGCCTGTGCGGCGTGGACCGCCTCGATGGCGAGGGCGTCCACGAGCACCGGCGCCTTCTCGACGGGACGCGCAGCGTCGAGGTGCGCCAGCATCAACAGGTCGGAGACCAACAGGCTCATCCGCGTCGCCTCGTCGTTGACGCGGCGAAACGCGTCGTCCGCATCGGTAACCGCCCCCTGCTGATAGAGCTCGGCGAAACCCTTGATCGACGTCAGCGGAGTCCGCAACTCGTGCCCGGCGTCGGCGATGAACCGGCGCATCTTCTGCTCGGAGGCGCGGGCCTGCTGTTCGGATGCCTCCGTCGAGTCGAACGCGTGCTGGATCTGCGCGAGCATCTTGTTGAGCGAGGCGGCCAGGCTCCCCACCTCGGTCCGCGGCGGCGACTGGGGAACACGCTCATCGAGATGGCCGTCGGCAATGGCGTGCGCAGTCTCCTCGACCCGTCGCAACGGGCGCAGACTGGTACGCACCAGTAGGTAGCTGAGAACGCCGATCACCAGCACCACCACGGCGCCCACCCCGGCCTGGAGCAGCCGCAACCGGGTGAGCGTTGCATGGAGCATTGTCAACGGCACGGCGACGATCGACTCGCCGTCTGGATTGCTCGACTTGATGACCCGCCAGTCCGGCCCCTTCGGATCCACCGATGGCACGGTGACCGGACCGAAGTGCTCGGCGGCGTTGTCCTCGACCATCGACACGTCCGGTTCGAAACCGGAGTCGTTGTTGCGCACCATCACCCCGTCGCCGAGTGCGATGCGCACATAGAAGGTCGACGGCGGGCGGCGGGCGCTCGCCGGCCCCTGCTGGTCGACGACGTTCGGGTCGTGCGGACGCGCCCAGGTTTCGACGGCCTGCTGCAACTGCCCGTCCACCCGGCGGTACAGGTCGTCGCTCATCGCTCCGCTCACCAAGACCCCGGAGAACGTGAGCCCGATGGCCACCAGCAGCGTCGACAGGGCCACCAGCGATACGCGCAGCGGGAATCGGGACACGACGGCGCTAGCGCGGCTCGCGCATGACGTAGCCGACGCCGCGCAACGTGTGGATGAGGTGCTTGTCGCCCGTATCAATCTTTCGGCGCAAGTAGGAGACGTACGACTCGACGACGTTGACGTCGCCGCCGAAGTCGTAGTTCCAGACGTGGTCGAGGATCCGCGGCTTGGACAACACCGTGCCCGCGTTGACCATGAAGTATCGCAGCAGCGTGAACTCGGTCGGCGACAGCGCTACCAACTCCCCGTCCTTCCACACCTCGTGGGTCTCGTCGTCAAGCTCAATATCGGCGAAGACTATGCGCGTGGGCCGCTGCGCGGGGTCGACGAAGCCGGACCGCCGCAGCATCACCTCCAACCGTGCCACCACCTCCTCGAGGCTGAACGGTTTGGTGACGTAATCGTCGCCGCCGATGGTGAGCCCGTTGACCTTGTCGGCCACCGAGTCGCGTGCCGAAAGGAACAGGGCCGGCGCAACAATCCCATCGTCGCGCAGGCGCTTGAGCAGGCCGAAGCCGTCCATGCCGGGCATCATCACATCGAGCACCAGCAGGTCCGGCCTCCTCGTCCGGCAGATGTCGAGCGCTTCGGGCCCGTTCGCCGCAGTGACCACGTCATAGCCCTGGAACTTCAGCGACACACTCAACAGCTCACGAATGTTTTCCTCGTCGTCGACGACGAGGACGCGCGCGTCCTTGGCAGATGTCATGGGACCAGTGTGACCCGCCGTTACGCGCAACGCCTGCCAGTTGGCTGGGAGAACCCTGGGAACAGGACGGCGCTAACGATTCTGGTGCCCGGCCGCCTTCTGTGCCGGCCCGAGGTACAGGCCGCGGGGCACCGGTGCGGGCGCACACCATCGGGCGAGTTCGTCGCCGCGCGCGCGCAGCGCCCGCTCGACGCGGGCCGGGACCTTGTCGCACAGCACCAGTTCGATCCCCGGTCCACGGGCGTCGCCGGCCGGCCGCGGCAACCAGCCCCCCACGACCTGGCCGCGCCACCAGGCCGTCGTGCCGCCGTTGCCGTTGCGGTCGAATAGCAGCTTCTCGGTCTCACCCAGGAAGAATCCCCGCTGCTTGTGGCCCATCGTCGTCGGGTCCAGCTCGGGCAGAAGTGTCACCGCATCGTCATCGGGCGCTGGATCGGCGGTCTCGGCGTCGTCGGGCAAGACGTATCCGGTCTGGCCGTCGTCGAGATCAACCTCGACGACCTGCAGCTGGGCCAATGTCCGTCGCACGGCTGTCTTGGTGGAGCCGAGCCACCATGCGATATCGGTCTCGGTGCCCGGGCCGAAGACGCGCAACCAGCGCTCGATCAGCCCGAGATGACCCTGGTCGAGGGATAGGCCCGCAGGCTCGCGACCGAGCCACCGGGCCATCGGCCCCCACGTGATGCGCGAGGTGTACCACGGCCCGTCGTCGGGCCCGCGCACAATCTGTCCCGACGCGGCCAGGTAGTTCAGGATCCGCGAACCCATCTGCATGGGTCCGCCCCACGACGAGTCCGCCGGGCCCTCGATGCGCTGCGCGAGGATCGGGACGGCGGCGCGCAGCTGCCTGGTCGGCTGGGGGCCGCCGGCATCGAGCGCCGCCAGCGCCGCGGCGCACGCGGTGTCGATCCAGGTGTCGGGGTCGTCGATGTCGGGGCTGCGCCGCAGGTCGCGCAGCATGTTTGTCCGCTCCGACGCCGCCACCCGCGCACTGACCGCACCGAGCACCTCGTCGAGGACGTCCTGACTGGTGACGAACAAGGTGCGGCGCATCCCCAGGTGCTTGACGACGCTGCGGTGTTCGTACAGCGCGGCGTCGACATCGCCGACCGTCAACTGCGGCGCACGCGCCCACGTCGACAGGTAGACGGTCGACGCCGTGGTGGCGTGCAGCGCGACGAGCCGGTCGGCGACGGCGGCGACGGTCGGGGGAGCCTCGTGGCGGTCGAGCAGCTGACGGTGCCACTGACGCGCGCGACGCTGCTCGTCGGTAATCCTCGGTCTGACCGCCACGCGCTCAGGTCAACTCAGCGCGGCGACGGCTTCGATCTCGACGACCTGATCGTCGAGCGGAAGTACCGTTACCCCGACCACACTCGCGGGTGGGACGTTCTCCCCGAAGGCTTCGACGACGGCTTCCCAGGCGACCGCCAGATCGACGTGCATCCGCTCGGCGACGTAAACGGTCAGCTTCGCCACATCACCGAGCCCCGCGCCGCGCTCGCGCAGCACCGCCGCCAGATTGTCCAGGCACTGCCCGGTCTGCCCGACGACATCGCCCGGCGGGGTGATGGCCCCGTCTGTGCCGATGGGCGCGATCCCCGTCGTGAACAACAAGGACCCGGCGGTCACGATGGCCGTGTGCGGGAAGCCCTGATCGGGCAGGGACTCGGAGCGATCTCGGCGTACCGGCATGACCCGAGTCTATGGGAGAAACGCGCGCATGCCCGGCCCGGTTCACTCCTTGCGTAAACGCCGAACAATGCCCGCCCCACCGGGTGGAGCGCCTCACCCCGAGTGGGTGAATGCCGCCGCAGGCACGGCGACACCGGTGGGATCGTCAGGACAGCGACCGAAGAATCGTCCCCGAGGAGCCGGAACAATGTCCCAACCGTTCAGCGGAGTCATCAAACTCGACGTGCGCGACTCGGTCCCTGATTGGGATCCTTACAAGCTCAAGGAGGCGCCGGCGGGTGCCCCGAACGTTCTGGTGATCCTGTACGACGACACCGGACTGGCCGCATGGTCTCCCTATGGCGGCCGAATCGAGATGCCGACGATGCAGCGCCTCGCCGACAACGGTCTGACGTACACCCAGTGGCACACGGCGGCATTGTGCTCGCCGACCCGATCGATGCTCCTGACCGGCCGGAACCACCACCAGAACCGGTGCGCCTCCATCACCGAGGGCACCACCGGCTTCCCCGGTTCGGCCGGCCGCCTCCCCGCCGAGTGTGCGACCATCGGCCAGGTTTTGCAGGACAACGGCTACAGCACGTTCTGGGTCGGCAAGAATCACAACGTCCCCGAGGAAGACGTCTGCTCCGGCGGATCCCGAAGCGAGTGGCCGCTGGCCAAGGGCTTCGACCGCTTCTACGGCTTCATCGGCGGCGAGACCAACCAGTGGTACCCCGACCTGGTCGAGGACAACCGGTTCATCGAGCAGCCCTACGGCCCCGAAGACGGGTATCACCTGTCCAAAGATCTTGCCGACCAGGCCATCCGCATGCTGCGCGACCAGAACTCTTCCAACCCCTCCAAGCCCTGGTACCTGTGGTGGTGCCCGGGGGCCAATCATGCACCGCACCACGCCCCGCAGGACTACATCGACAAGTACCGGGGCAGGTTCGACGACGGCTACGAGGCCTACCGCGAATGGGTGCTGGCCGAGATGGTGACGAAGGGCATCGTCCCCGAGGGCACCGCACTGACACCGCTGAACCCGATGCCCGAGGAGGTGGCGAACCCCGGCGACCAGGTGCGCCCGTGGGACACCCTGAACGACGACGAGAAGAAGCTGTTCGCCCGGATGGCCGAGGTATTCGCAGCGTTCTCCGAGTACACCGATGCCCAGGCCGGACGGATCATCGACTACTTGGAGAAGTCCGGCCAGCTCGACAACACGCTGATCATCTATGCCGCCGACAACGGCGCGTCGGGTGAAGGCTCCCCCAACGGCTCGGTCAACGAAAACAAGTTCTTCAACGGCTACCCCGACTCGCTCGAGGCGAACATGCGTCATCTGAACGATTTGGGCAGCACCCACACGTACAACCACTACCCGACCGGCTGGGCGGTAGCGTTCTCCACTCCGTTCCAGATGTTCAAGCGGTACTCGCAGTTCTCCGGCGGCACCTGCGACCCGCTGGTCATCAGCTGGCCCAAGGGGATCACCGCGAAGGGCACGGTGCGGACGCAGTACCACCACGCCACCGACATCGTGCCGACGATCCTCGACGTTGTCGGTTTGGCGATGCCGAACACCTACCGCGGTGTCGAGCAGCTCCCCCTGGCCGGCGTGTCGATGCGCTACAGCTTCGAGGATGCGGAGGCACCCACCACGAAGAAGCGACAGTACTTCGCGATGCTCGGTACGCGTGGCATCTGGGAGGACGGCTGGAAGGCCGCCGCGATTCACGCCCCGACGTCGAACAAGGGGAACTTCGACGCCGACCGGTGGGAGTTGTACCACGTGGACGAGGATCGCTCCGAGTCCACCGATCTCGCCGCCGATCATCCGGAAAAGCTCGCACACTTGATCCAGGTCTGGTTCGACGAGGCCGACAAGAACGACGTCCTGCCGCTTGATGACCGGACTCCGGTCGAGTTGCTCGCTGTCGACCGACCGAGGTCCGAGCCCCCCCGGACCCGGTACGTGTACTACCCGGACACCTCACCGGTCCCCGAGGGGGTGGCCGTCAGCATCCGTGGCCGCGACTACAAGATCCTGGCCGACGTGGTGCTCACCGACGACAGCGAAGGCGTGCTCTTCGCGCACGGATCACGCTTCGGCGGCCACTCCTTGTTCATCAAGGATCACAAGCTGTATTACGTGTACAACTTCCTCGGCGAGGACGAGCAGATCCTCGAGTCGAGTGAATTGTCGCCGGGCAAGCTGACCCTCGGCGTCGAATTCACTCGCGAGAAGGCGGGGCAGAACGGGGAGTCGGTGGGCTCGGCAACGCTGTACGTCGGAACCGACTCCGTCGATTCGAAGGCCCTGCGCGTTCAGGCCGGCAAGTTCACCCTCTCGGGCGACGGATTGTGCGTCGGGTTCGACAGTGCCGATCCGGTGAGCAGCCTTTACCACGATCGGGGCAGCTTCCCCTTCGTCGGAGGCGAGTTGCTCGGTGTCGGCATCGATGTGTCGGTCGACCAGTATCTCGATCTGGAGAAGGAAGCAGCCGCCGCGTTCGCCCTCGATTGACCGGCCCCATCACGGCGTTCCCCGATCTGCTCTCGGAGACCTACACTTCGGAGATGGGACGGGGCTCATTCCATCGGCATCGAAGCACCGGTCTCGAGGCCCGGTTCGCCGTGCCCGAGTTCGCCGACCCACTCCCGCGCCCGCGTGTCTGCGACGCGCTCGCGAAAGCGGTTGCGTGTCACCGGATCACGCTTCTCACCGCACCCAGCGGGTATGGCAAGACCACCGCGGTGGCCGAGTGGACGCGCACCTGTGGGCACCCGGTCGCCTGGTTGTCGCTGAACCGCTACGACACCGATCCGGCGGCGATTTCCGAAGGAATCGCCGCCGCACTGCGCCGGCTGGCCGTCACGATGGCCCGCGATGACATTCTCGACGCCCTCGCCGTCATCGACGCGGCGGAGGTCGGCGCACTACACGAGGCAGTCGGCACCGCGGTCGACGTGGTAGGCGAACCCATCGTTCTGGTCGTCGACGACCTCCAGCGCTCCGGCGCCGCAGCCAACACGAGTGTCCTCGGGGCGCTCCTCGAGCAGGGGCCGGCCGGCCTGCGGCTCCTGCTCATCGGCCATGACCCGCACCAGCTGCCGGTCTCGTCACAGATCCTTGCCGGTGATGCGACCCGGCTCGACAGCTCGGCACTGCTGTTCACCGCCGCCGAAATCCAGTCGGCCGCCGGCCTGGCCGCGAGATCGGCGACCGAGGTCGATTCAATGCTCAACCGGACGGGCGGGTGGGCCGCCGCTGTTCGCGTGGCGCTCTTGGCATCCGGGCAGACCGGCGCTGCGGCCGGCCACCCGACCCGGGCCGCGGCTCCCGATGATCTGCTGCTCGATGTCATCGCCGACGAGGTGCTGCCGGGCCTTCCGCCCGAGCTCGCCGCGTTCCTCCTCGACGTCACCACCGTGTCGGAGCTCGACGGCGTGCTCGCGGCCGGCATCTCCGGGCGCTCCGATGCGCTTGCACTATTGGAAGAGTGCCGCCGCCGTGGACTATTCCTCGACCGCTTCGGCACCGACGGTGCGGCGCAGTATCGCTGGCACGACGTATTCGCCAGCCGATGCCGCAAACTCGTCGCCCTGCGCGACCCCGAGCACTCGCGCGCGTTGCATCTGCGCGCCGCGGAACTGCTCACCACACGCCAGCCGCTGCACGCGATCGACGAGGCTTTGCTCGGCGGCGACCCCCGGCGTGCCACCGAGATCCTCGTGGACTCGTGGATCCTGCTGCTGGCCGGCCGCGCCGAGGAGTCGCCCGAGCGGGTCCTCACCCGGATCCCCGAGCCGTATGCCTCCCGCGATGACGTCCGGACGATCACCGCTTGTGCCATCGATCTGGCGGGCCGCCGAGCAGAGGCCCAGGCGCTGTTCACGAGCCGAGCCACCCGGACGCCGCGCCCCGAATCGAGTGAACGCACCCTGTTCACCGACGCCTGCGCCCGACTGTTTCTGTGCGACGATCGGGCCGAGTTGATCGAGGCCCTCGGCGTTGCCCACGACAACCTCTCCTACGCGCGAAGTCTCGGTGCCGCCCGGTACGCCGCGGCACAGCTATTACTCGGCCGCGCCCACTTCATGCTGCGCTACGAGATGCATGACGGCATCGCCTTGCTGACCTCCGCCGAAACCCTGGGCAATGATGCGGGCGAGGCAACGATCGCGCGCCGCGCGGCCGGCTTGCTGTCCTTCTGTAGCGCCTGGGTCGGCGACCACGGCGCCAGTCGAGAAATCTTGGCGCGCATCCAGAGCTCTGACGAGTATTCAGATAGCTGGTCGACCCAGGTAGGAGCCCCCGAACTCGCCGCCGAAGGCTGGATTGCCTATTGGGAGGGCGACTTCGCCGCGGCGCGCACCGCATTCACCAAGACGATCGACGCGCACGCCGTAGCCGTGGGGATTTCGAGCATCGCCCGGCAATATCTCGTCCTCATCGCCGCCCTCGACGGCGACGCGACCGAGCGCCGGAACGCGTACTCACTCGTCCGGCAGATGCCTGACCACGAGGTGCGCGGCGTACCGTGGGAGTTGTACCGCGTGGTGGCGCTGGCGAAGCTCGCTGAGGCCGACGGCGACGATGACCGGGCCGGCCGGTTGATCCGTGGTGTTCGGGTCGACTGGCGCGAGATCCCCGCGTCCGCGACGGTGGCCGTAGATTTGATCCGGCGCCACGTCGGCCGGCACGCGGCGGCGGCAATGGTGAAGCAACTCGCGCCCTTACCGCTGGGTGACCACATTCGCGCGTCCCTACTCGTGACCTCGGCGTTGATCCACCGGGCCGACGGCGACTACCCCGCGGCGCACGAGGTACTCGAGCGGGCCCTGACTGTGGCCACAGCCGGCAAAATCGCCAAGCCGTTCCTAGACACCGACCCGGCACTGGCAGATCTGCTCGCCGAACACGCGCGCTGGGGAACGTCGCATGCCGCCTTCATCGCCGCGCTGAAGCCTCCCACGCGGGTCCTCAACGACCTCAGCGACCGCGAGAACCAGATCCTCGGGTACCTGCGGACGACGATGACACTGGCCGAGATCGCCGCGGAGGTGGGCCTGTCGATCAACACGGTCAAGACCCACACCCGCACGCTCTATCGCAAGCTGAGCGTGGGGAACCGCCGCGATGCGATCACGGCGGTGGCACGCCGCCGCTGAGCAAGCACTCGCGGGCTCACCCGCGGTGTGGGGACTCTCGCCCGCCAGTGCGGCAGTGCTAGTCCGGCCTCAGAGCGCGCAACGAAATCCCAGATGCGCGGTCGCGGAATCGTCGGACTGTGCCGAACGGGCCGCCGGACGGTAGCGGCGGCAGTACTCGGGTGCACAGAGGAAGGATCCCCCCTTGGTCACCCGCATCACCTGCGGGTTCACCGTCGGCGCGAGCAGGTCGGGCCGTCCGCCGGCATCGACGTGCACCTGCCCCGGCACGACGTGGCGCGGAACGTAGATGTCACTGGTCCGTTCCCACACGTTCCCGATCAGGTCGGCCAATCCGTATCCGTTCGGCGGGTAGACGCCTACCGGTGAGGTCGATCCCCACCCCGTCGACTCGTAGGGAAAGCGGCCCAGCCAGGTGTTGGCCATGACCTTCCCGTCGGGGTGCAGCTCACCGCCCCACGCGTACTCGCGGCCGTCGATCCCGCCGCGCGCCGCGAACTCCCACTCCGCCTCCGTCGGCAGCCGCCGCCCCGCCCACTGCGCGTACGCGGCGGCATCGCGGTAGGCGACCTGCACCACGGGGTGATCCCAGCGGGATTCGATCGACGATTCCGGTCCCGTCGGATGGCGCCAGCTGGCCCCCGGCTCCCACCGCCACCACTGACGCCAGTCGCCGAGGTCCACCGGCCCGGCGGTGGGGGTGAAGACCAATGCGCCCGGCACCAGGTCTGCGGGGTCCGCCCCCGGGAATTGGTCGGGATCCATCTGCTCCTCGGCCACGGTCACATATCCGGTGGCGGCAACGAATTCGGCGAAGCGCGCGTTGGTCACCGGATGCCGCTCGATGGCGAAGGCGGCAACCGTGCGCTCGTGGGCCGGCCCCTCCTCCGGGTAGGACGCGTCAGAGCCCATCTGGAATGAGCCGCCGGGTAGTTCCACAAGCTCGGTATAGGTCACAAGTCCATGCTAATGGTGCGACGGGCTCCATCTCATCGCCTGCCGACGAGGCCGACGCCAACAGTCTTACCCAACTGCGACGTTTCGTGACACCGCACCGCCGCGATACGATCACGGTCGGGTCGCACGGCCCGAACGCCCCCTTACCTCAGTTGGCTAGAGGGTCCGCCTTGTAAGCGGAACGTCGTCGGTTCGATCCCGACAGGGGGCTCTGATCAACCGCTGATCGTGGTCAGGCCTCGCGGCTTGCGGATGACCAGTGGCGATCTCGGCTCCCAACCCGATTCCACTCGGCGCCACTTCCTTCAGTTGTGAAGGCGTCGCCACCGGGCACGCGGTTCACGCGCCCGTGGGTAGAATGTGAGCGAAGCATCCAGGCACGACGTAGAGGACCAGCCATGCCCCCGAAGACCGCCGATCTGAGCGACGACGAGTTGGAGCCCGTCGCGGACGAGACTGCGACCTCCGCCCGCCGGGTGGTCGCCGCCTACGCGACCGACGCCGACGAATGCCGCATGTTGCTGGCAATGTTGGGGATCGCGCCGGGCGAACCCGCCTGACCACGCCATGACCACCTCATCGGCGCCGGAAGCGGACCGAACACCGTCAGCCGAGTTCGTGGTGGTCGCCAATCGGCTGCCGGTAGACAAAGAAGTCCTACCCGACGACGAGGTGCGGTGGAAGCGCAGCCCCGGCGGGCTCGTTACCGCTCTCGAGCCCGTATTGCGCAGCCACACCGGAGCCTGGGTCGGCTGGTCCGGCGTGCCCGACTCCCAAGACGATCCGGACATCGACGGCCTCGAAATCCGTGCGGTGCCACTGAGCAGCACCGAAATCGCCGAATACTACGAGGGCTTCTCCAACGGCACGTTGTGGCCGCTCTACCACGACGTCATCGCCAAGCCGCAATACCATCGCGAATGGTGGAACACCTACGTCGCCGTCAACGAGCGGTTCGCCAAGGCCACCGCCGACGTCGCCGGCCACGGCGCTCTCGTGTGGGTCCAGGACTATCAGCTCCAACTCGTTCCGAAGATGCTGCGCGAACTGCGCCCCGACCTCAAGATCGGCTTCTTCCTCCACATCCCGTTCCCGCCCGTCGAGTTGTTCATGCAGTTGCCGTGGCGGGCGGAGATCGTCAACGGGCTGCTCGGCGCCGACCTCATCGGCTTCCACCTGCCCGAAGGTGCCGAGAACTTCCTCTACCTCGCCAACCGGCTCGGCGGCCACCACGCATCGCGGCGATCGGTGGGTGTGCGCTCCCGATTCGGTTCGGTGGAGGTCGACGGCCGGACCGTCACGGTGGGTGCCTTTCCCATCTCCATCGCCGCCGGCGAGATCGACGCGGCATCGAAGACACGGGAGATTCGCCGGCGCGCCCGCGAGATCCGCAAGGAGCTCGGCAGTCCATCGACGATTCTGCTCGGCGTCGACCGCCTCGACTACACCAAGGGCATCGACGTCCGACTCAAGGCGTTCCTGGAACTACTGGAGGAACAGCGGCTCGACCCGCACGAGACCGTCCTGGTCCAACTGGCCACTCCGAGCCGCGAGCGGGTGGAGTCGTATGTCGCGATGCGCTCGGAGATCGAGCAACTCGTCGGCCACATCAACGGTACGTTCGCCGAAGTCGGCCAGCCCGTAGTCCAATACCTGAACCGGCCGATCCCGCGCGACGAACTGCTCGCCTTCTTCGTTGCCGCCGACGTCATGCTGGTCACCCCGCTGCGCGACGGGATGAATCTCGTGGCCAAGGAGTACGTCGGATGCCGCAGCGACCTCGGCGGCGCACTGGTCCTGTCCGAATTCACCGGCGCCGCAGCCGAATTGAAGCAGGCCTATCAGGCCAACCCGTACGACATGGAGGGCGTCAAGGACGCGATCGAGGCGGCCGTCAAGCAGCCGGCCGAGGACGGTCGGGTCCGGATGCGCGCCATGCGGCGACAAGTCCTCACCCATGACGTCGAGCGGTGGGCGAAGAGCTTCCTCGACGCCCTCAAAGACACGGCCAACTGATGGCGACCGGCGAATCGCCACAGCTGCCGGCGGAGCTGATCGCCGCGTTACACGCATTCGCGGCGCTGCCGACGGTGGTCGTCGCCTCCGATTTCGATGGTTGCCTCGCCCCCATCGTCGCCCATCCCACCGATGCGCGCGCAGATCCCGCGGCGGTCGCCGCACTCGTCGCACTCGCGGCGGTGCCCGCGACCACGACCGCGATCGTGTCCGGCCGCGCCCGGGCCGACCTGGCCGCACTCGTCGCGATCGCCGCGCCCGACCGCTGCGGGGTCGCCCTGGTCGGCAGTCACGGGACCGAGTTCGACGATGATTTCGCCACCCGCATCACCGATGCCGAGCGGGCGCTACTCGCGCAGGTAGCAGCCGATCTCGGGGAGATCGCCGCGCAATTCCCCGGGACGATGGTCGAAACGAAGCCCGCGAGCGCCGTGCTGCACGTGCGGAACGCCGCCGATCGCGCACACTCCGACGCTGCGCTCGAACTCGCCCGTCGCGGCCCCGCCACTCGGCCCGGGGTCCACGTCACCGAAGGAAAAGCCGTCCTGGAACTTGCCGTGATCGAGACCGGCAAAGGCCACGCCCTCGACCTGCTGCGCGCACAGTCCGACGCCGACGCAGTCTGCTATCTCGGTGACGACGTCACCGACGAGAACGCGTTCAGCCATCTGCGCGGCAGCGACATCAGTATCAAGGTCGGCGACGGCAACACCATTGCGCGGCACCGCATCGCCGGCCCGAACCTAGTCGGCGAGGTGCTGCGCGTGCTGCTCGAGGGCCGCCGCTAACCGTCATCCGACCGATCCGATCGGATCGGCGTAGATCACCGAAAGCGCCACGACGACCGCCGCCGCTTCCTGGACGCCGAGGCCGAATCGCGTCGGCGTCAGCTCCAATCGGTGTGGCAGGTGTCGCGCGGCATCGAATGCGGCTTGGACGGGCGCCAGGCCGCGCGGATGATTGGCGAACGCGTCGCCGGCGACGATGACGGTATCAGGGTTGAGCACGTCGGCGATGGTCGCAATCGCTTCCCCCAGCGCCCGGGCCCGCTCCTCCACCAGCGACGACTCGGCGGCCGAACCAGACCGGCGCATCGCGCCCCGAAGCGCCGACGTACCGATGACCTGCTGCAGCCCGACGGTGCCGATCCCCGACGGGCCGATCCCCGACGGGCCGAACAGCGGCGCGCGGACCGGTACGTGCGCCACGGTTCCGGCCCCGGTGCGCGGGACCTGCACATGACCGTCGACCGTCAGCGCCATCCCGACCGTCTCGCGCGCATACCAATAGATCGACGATCTCCCCGGCACGGCTCCGCCCACGGGCGGCGCGAGGACCAGTTCGGCGGCCGCCATCGCCTGCACGTGTTCGCACACCGACACCGGCAGCCCCAGCGCCTGGTTGACCATCGCACCGACCGGCGCCCCGCGCCACCCGAGGACCGGATGGTCCACCGCGCCGGTCGTCTCGTCGACATCACCGCCCACCGCCACCCCGGCCCAGAGGAACCGCCGGCCCGAGAAGCGGCTGATCAATTCAGCCAGGGCATCGGCGAGGATCCCGATCACCTCGACGGGATCGCCGTCGGGTGTCAGCACGGCATGGCTGTGCAGGGTCCGGCCCGCGAGGTCGGCGATCGCGAGCAGCGTCCGGCGGGCGCCAATATGCATCGCGGCGACGGCCAAGCCCTCATGGTTGAGCGTCAGCGGCACCTTCGGACGCCCGATGCCACCGCCGTCGACGAGGTCGGGGCGCTCGACGATCAGTTCCGCCCCGGCCAAGGCATGTACCTGACGGTTCACGGTCGCCGTCGACAGGTCTGAGTGCAGCGCCAAGCGATCGCGGGTCACCGGTCCGGCGCTCCGGACGAGGGCGAGAACGACCGCGGCAGGGGACCTGCCCACCCGTAGCGCCGCTGGGACCACCCCGCTGATACCTCCGGCCGGTTCTCCCATGGCCAGAACATAGCAGCGCCGTCGCGTGCGAGTGCCGATGGCGCCATGCGGATTCAACCGCCGACTTGCGCCGGCCCACCCGATGGCATAGACCGAGACCATGACCGCACCGGAATCCCACGCCCCCGCTCCGTCACGTCGCGTCGCCGTCGTCACCGGTGCGAGCTCAGGTATCGGCGCGGCCACCGCGCGTGCGCTCGCCGCCGCCGGCTACCTTGTCGTCGCGGGGGCACGCCGCCTCGACCGGATCACGGCACTAGCGGCGGAGATCGGCGGAATCGGCCGTGCCCTCGACGTCACCGATCCCGAATCGATCGCCGCGTTCGTCGCCGGCCTCGACCGGGTCGACATTCTCGTCAACAATGCCGGCGGGGCCAAGGGACTCGGCCCGGTCGCGCAGGCTGTCGAGGACGACTGGCGATGGATGTGGGAGACCAACGTCATCGGGACGATGCGGATGACCAAAGCGCTACTCCCCGCATTGACGGCCTCTGGTGATGGACTCATCGTCACCGTGACCTCGGTTGCGGCGCTCGAGCCATACGACAACGGCGCCGGCTACACCGCGGCCAAACACGCGCAGGCCCTGGTGCATCGGACGCTGCGCCTGGAGTTGCTCGGCAAGCCGATCCGTCTCACCGAGGTCCTGCCGGGGATGGTGGAGACCGAGTTCTCGATGATCCGCTTCGACGGCGACACCGAGCGCGCTGATGCGGTGTACGCCGGACTGACCCCGCTCACGGCCGACGACGTCGCCGAAGTGATCGCCTTCGCCGCGTCCCGCCCGCCGCATGTGAACCTCGACCAGATCGTCATCAAGCCCCGCGACCAGGCCAACGCCCGCCGCAACATCAAGACGGGCTAGCGCCGCCGCGGTGCCGCCGGGTGCTTCGCTCCGCCCCCCAGTTCCTCGGCCCGCCGCTTCAGTCCCGCAGTCATATCGTCGAAGCCGCGGCGCATCCCGCCGCCGAGCAACGCCTCGACGACCGGAACCAGCAGGCCGTCGATCTGGAAATGCGAAGCATAGTGACAGGTCCCCGGCCCCGACGGGGCAACGGTCTGCTCCCGCACGCTGCGCAGGAGGCGCAGCGGTGCGGGCCGCATCGAATAGCTGAAGGAGCGGCCGGGGTCGACGCGGTTGATGAACTCGCGCTGGTGCCGCAACGTGTCACCACGAAGGCGGACGTCCATGTCGATCGGCCCGCCCGGCTCAAGCCGGCACGAGGCCCGCGGAACGAATGGGTTCCACTGGCCGTAGGCGCCGAAATCGGTCAGCACCGCCCAGACGGTCGCCGCCGGGGCGCCAATCTCCACCGAATGCTCGAGGACGAAGCTCACCAGTCCAGGGTAGCCCGTCAGTGCGGCGGCCTGGGCCCTCTCGGCGCGACGGACGGCACGGTGGCGGGCACCGGCGGCGCACCGGACGGCGTGGCCGGTGCCGACCGTACCGAGATCGAGTTCTTGATTGCCGACAGGCGCTTCCACTGCGGCCAGCTGTAGGCCCAGTCGTAAATGTCGCCATCCCGCTCGGAGAGTTCGATTCGGGTGCCGGTGACCTCCACGGGATCGCCGTAGACCGCGGTGTGGAAGTACCGCTCCGCATTGGCCAGCGACAGGTTGATGCACCCGTTGGTGACGTTGGAGGAGCCCTGGACTCCGACGGTCTCGGGATTGGCGTGGATGAACTCGCCGTTGTTGGAGATCCGGACCGCCCAGCGCTCACGGATCCGGAAGTACCCGGCGGCGGGATTGGTCATGAAGAAGTCTTCCCACTTCTCGGTGACGACGTGGATCCCCGAACGCGTCACATTACGGTCGAGGTCGCCGCCACCGTAGCTGCACGGCAGCGTCATAATCGGGGCCCCATCGCGAACGACGACGATCTGGTGCGAGGCCGCGTCGGCCTTGACGATTTGAGATCGGCCGATTCGGAAGTCGACGGTGACGTCGCCATCACCGAACACCCCGTCGCCGCAGTCGAGGCCGTAGAGTTTCGCGCCCGCATGCACCTTGGTTCCGGGGGTGAAATAGTCTCGGGGCCGCCAGTGGACGCGGGAGCCGTTATCCTCGCCCAGCCACCCCCACGAACCGGTCGTGGGCGGCTCGGTGGTGACGGTGAGCGCCTTTTCGACTGCGGCCTTATCGGTGATCGTGCGATTGAACTTCAGGATGATCGGTGCGGCGATACCGACTTCCTGCCCATCGCCGATGTTGACGGTCACCTCCGCGATCGCCTTCGGCTTCAGCGTGACGAGTTTGCCGGACAGGTCGGCGGGCACCCGGTCGAATCCGGTCGCGCTGCCCGCCCACGTGTAGGTCCGGTCGTAGGCAAGTGGTCCGTCGACCGTAAACACCGACCGATCGGGCGACATCGTCCCGGGCACGGCTTTGCCGTCGGCGCGCAACAGTCGGACATCGGGGTTGAGGACGCCGCCGCGCGCCGACACGGCCACCTTCGCCGTCGGGTTGATCGGTGCGCCGCCCCCGGTGTAGTCGAGCTCCACGGTGGGGCGGGGCGGTCCCTGCGCCGCCTTCTCCGGCCGCGCACAGGCGGTGGCAGCAGCACCGAGCACGCTGATCCCGGCAGCGGCCAGCACGGCACGACGATTAGGCAATGACAACCCCACGACCACAGCCTATCGGCACTTCCGAGCCGGCGCCCGTTCGCGCCGGACACCGGCGCCCGCGCAGGAAGTCAGAATCCGTCCAGGACGACGGCGGTCCGCGAGGTTCCCAACCGCGTCGCACCGGCGGCGATCAACTCGGCCGCGAACCGCGCGTCCCCAATTCCACCACTCGCCTTCACCCCGATGCCCGGGCCCACGGCATCGGACATCAACCGCACCGCCGCAACACTGGCTCCCCCCGCCGGGTGAAAGCCCGTCGAGGTCTTCACCATGCCGGCGCCCGCCGCGGCCGCTTTCTCGCACACCTGTTGCAGGGTGTCGGGGCCGGCGTCGCGCAGCAAGACCGCCGACTCGACGATCACCTTGAGCAGCGCGGCGTCGCCGACTGCCTGCGCGACGGTGACGACATCGGCGAACACCTCGTCGAAGCGGCCGTCAACGGCAGCGCCGATGTCGATCACCATGTCGACCTCGTCCGCACCCTCATCGACGGCCATGCGCGCTTCGGCCGCCTTGACCAGCGAATGATGCTTCCCCGACGGAAAGCCGGCGACCACGGCCAGCCGTTGCGCGCCGGTCGATACGGGCAGCATCGACGGTGACAGGCACACCGCGTAGACACCCAGCTCGGCCGCCTGCGCGACCGCCGTCAGCGCGTCGGAGCGCGTCGCCTCGGGCTTGAGCAGCGTGTGGTCGATCATGCGCGCCACCCGCTCACGGGTGAGGTCGTGTTCAGTCATGCGGCCCAGCTTGGCACACTGGGTCCGTGGAATCTGACATCGCCGCCGCTGATCGCCGCTACATCCTGACCCTCGGCTGCCCGGACGAGACCGGCATCGTCGCGCGCATTGCGGGCTTCCTCGCCGACGCGGGGGCCTGGATCACCGAGGCTGCCTATCATTCCGACGCCGACTCCAACTGGTTCTTCACCCGGCAGGCGGTGCGCGCCGACTCGGTCGCCGGCAGCATCGACGAGTTGCGGGCGCGGTTCGCCACCATGGCCGCCGACCAGTTCCACCCCAATACCGAGTGGCGACTCACCGACTCCGGCACGCCAAAGCGGGTCGTCGTCCTGGTCAGCCGGGAAAGCCACTGCCTCATCGACCTGCTCGGACGGGCCGAGCGCGGCGAGTTCCCCGGTGAGATCGCCGCCGTCATCGGCAACCACGTATCGCTGGGCGAGCTCACCGAGCGGTTCGGCGTGCCGTTCCACCTGGTCCCCTTCGACGACCCGCAGGTGTCCAGGAGTGCCGCTTTCGACCGCGTCGCCGCCATCGTGGACGCCCACGAGCCCGACGCGGTCGTCCTCGCCCGGTTCATGCAGATCCTGCCGCCCCACCTGTGCGAGCAGTGGTCGCGGCGCGCCATCAACATCCATCACAGTTTCCTGCCGAGCTTCGTCGGCGCCCGGCCCTATCACCAGGCCTTCGCCCGCGGGGTCAAGTTGATCGGCGCGACGTGCCACTACGTGACCGCCGAACTCGATGCCGGCCCGATCATCGAGCAGGACGTCATCCGCGTCGACCACAGCGACCACGTCGCCGACATGGTGCGGCAGGGGCGCGACATCGAAACCATGGTGCTCGCCCGCGGAGTCCGCTGGCACCTCGAAGACCGCGTCCTCGTCCACGGCGGCAAGACCGTCGTCTTCGACTGACCGGTCCGGGAACGCCCGGGAACGCTCAGCCGAGCGCGGTCGTCACGTCATCACAGTTGCCGCGAGGACGGACGAGGTTTTCGTCGACGGTGACGTTGGCCCCGCTGACCGCGAACTCCACGCCCTCACCGCGAACCTCCAGCTTCGACAGCGTCAGGTTCTTGAGCATCGAGCCGAACATCGCGTCGGTGGTCTCGTCGACAATGGTCTGCGCGAAGTCCGGCGGTATGCCGAAGGCCATCATGCTGGCGCGCACAACCTCGAATTGCGCCTTTCCGTCGCGGATGTGCGGCCGCAGGGTAACGGTGACGGGCAGCGGGATGATGACCGCAGTCACGGTCGCCGTCACGTCGAAGGTGCCGTCGTTATTGGATCGAATCGATTCCACCTGCCCGGCGCCACCGAACTGACCGGTGCCGTTCGGATCGAGATTCATGCCTCCCGGGCGTCGCGTTGAGGCGGTCACCTGGCTGAACGGCACGTACCCGTTGCCGGTGATGGCACCAATCGTCGACTGGCTGCCGCTGCCGGTGATCCGGTCGACCCGCAGGTGCAGCCGCCCGTCACCGGCACCCGCCCCGTCGGTGGAGTTGACCTCAACGAAGGGAATCTCCTTGGTCATTGCCTGCCACAGCATCGGCCGACCACTCAGCGAGACGGTCGTCGGTGCACCGGTGAGCGACCCGAACGCCTTGCTGAGGCAGCTGGTCACCTGATGGCGCAGGTAGAGTTCGGTGCCGCCGAGCCCGGCCACGACCGCGAGCAACACCGCGACGAGCCCGATGCCGACCCACCGTTTGGTATTGCGCGCAGATTCCGCGGGCGCCGACCTGTTGATCCGATTCGGCCCACTCGTCGCACCGTCGAGTCGGGCCGCACTGCCAGCGGCGGGCGGCCGGGTACCCGGGTCCGGCACCGGACCGTCCTCCGCCGGCCACAGCGGCTCGCCGGATCCGGATTGCTGCCCCGCGGCGGTCGACAACCGCTCCGTCGCCGGCTCGGCCTTCTCCAGGGCCACCGGCTCATCGGCGGGCGTCCAATCGTCATCATCGGTGCTCACAGGCCACGGTCTCCTAAATTCAGTCGGTCGGCAACCGCGGGCCCCCAGGCGTCGCGATCGGGCGCCGATTGGCCCGCATCCCGAGCACCTCTCGGGCCCGCACGGCACCGGAAAGGTTGAGGCGATGAACCCCCAATCGGGGCGACCCACCGTATTCGTCGTCCACCACGCTACCGAACGGATCAATGAGTCGACTGTGTCCGACTCCGGTGGGGTGCCCGTCACCAGTCGCCGATGCGTCGCCCGGCGCCTGATCGACGGCAACGATGTACGCACCGGAGTCGAGGGCGCGCGCCGTAGTCAGCGCACGCCACTGCTCGACCTTGCCCGGTCCCGATGCCCACGATGCGGGTACCGCGATCAGTTGGGCGCCCGCATCGGCGAGCGCGCCGAAAAGTTCGGGGAACCGGACGTCATAACAGATGGCGATACCCAGTCGGGCCGATGAACCGTCGTCCAGCGGCAGGTCGACGACCAGCGGGTCGGTACCCGCCTGCACAGTGGCCGACTCGGCGAAACCGAATGCGTCGTACAGGTGGATCTTGTCGTAGGACCAGAGCCGTCCCGACCGGTCGGCGACGACGACGGTGTTACGGACCCGGGGTATCCCGTCCGCGGTCGGGATACCCGGGGTAAAGATCCCGACCACGATGGCGATCCGATCCCGTCGCGCGATCTCCCGGACCCCGGTCACCCACGGGCCGTCGACCGGCTCGGCGATCGGCACCAGGGGAACCCCGAACCGGCACATGGTGGCCTCGGGGAACACGATCAGATCTGCGCCGCCACCAGCCGCGGCGGCCGTCAGTTCGGCGACCTCGGCGAGGTTGGCCGACGGCTGCGATCGGGCCGTAATCTGTGCCATCGCGACGCGCATGCGGCCAGCCTAGTCGGCCGCACGACGTCAGAAGTTCTTGTCGATCCAGTCCTTGGCGTATTCGGCCTCAGCGCGGAACAGGTCGACGAGGTTCACCAGCATGACCTGTTCGAGCTTGCCGTTGATGAACGGCACGAACACCTTGACTTCCGTAGTCTTGCGGATCGTGCAACCGGTGTCGGTGCTGAACAGTTCCTGCACGCCGGTCAGGCTCCCCGGTCCGGCCGGGATCGACGCGTTATAGGTCCCGGCGGTGACGTCCTCGGGGTGGAAGACGCCGAACGATTCCTCGCGCGTGATGATCATGTCTTTCATCATCACCGTCTGCGCGATCGGGGGGAGCTGGTCGCGCCCGATGGTCTGCTTCAGAACCACCCGCATCCCGACCGTGGGGTCGGAAACGAAGTCGGCGACCTCGCAGTGCGGCGAAATCATCTGAAATCCCGCCATCATGTCATCCCAATACTGCCGCTGCATCTGCGCTTGGTAGAGCTTGTCGGCGGAGTGGGGGAACCGAGCCGAATAACTGAGCCGTCGTGCCATAGCGGTCAGGCTACCGCTGTCGGTTGCCGGCCTCCCAATTGAGCGTCTCGTCGCGCTCCGCGTCGAGCAGCTCGAACAGTTGCTCGCCGATCGCCTTTTCGATCTTGCCGCCGAACAGCGGGATGCTGACGGCGATCGCCGCCGTGTAACGAGTCGACGACGGATCTCCATCGCTGACCTGCGATCCGTCGACCTTGGCCGGCGCACCCTCGACAGTCGCCGTCAACTCGCCGGTGACGGCACCTCCGGGGGCGGCCCGGCGGAGCACTGTGCGCCGCGGAATGACGAGGTCGCCGCCGCGCACCTTCGTGACCACCGACGGCAGCTTGTTCTCGTCGACGACCTGTCGGCACACCACGACGACGGTATCGCCGTCGTGGGAGAAGGACTCCAGGACTCCCTTGCCGTGATTGATCGCAGCGATCAGATCATGCCAGTACTGTTCGGTGGTCACGACCTCCCACAGTCGGTCGGTGCTGAACGGGTAGGAGACGGTGTGCTCCAGATTCGTTGCCATGGCACCCATCCCATCACAGTCCGGCCGCCCGCATCAGGTGCGCTAGCGTCATATCCCGTGACCTCTCCCACCATCGCCGACCTCACCACGCTGCACCTGGGCGGACCGGCGCGCACCATTGTCGAGGCGTCCAGCACCGCGGCGCTGGTCGAGGCGTTGACGGCCTGCGACGACGCCGGCACCCGGGTGCTGGTGATCGGCGGGGGTTCCAACCTCGTCGTCGCCGATGAGGGATTCGACGGTACCGTCGTGCGGATCACGTCGGCCGAGTTGGCGTTCGGGGTGGACGACGGGCGGCCGTTTGTGACCGCTGATGCCGGTGTCGAGTGGGACGGCCTCGTCGCGCACACGGTCGCCAATGGGTTCGGTGGGCTGGAGTGCCTGTCGGGGATTCCCGGCTCGACTGGCGCGACCCCGGTGCAGAACGTCGGCGCCTATGGAGTCGAGATCGCCGACACGCTCCGCTCGGTGCAGGTATACGACCGCCCCGGCGGCCGACTCTCGTGGGTGGCCCCCGACGCCCTCGGCTTGCGCTATCGCCACTCCAACCTCAAGCATCGGGACGACCGCATCGTCACCCGGGTGTCGTTCTGGCTGCGCAACGGCGCTGTTTCGGCTCCCCTGGCCTACCGCGAACTGGCCCGCGCGCTGGGCCGCGACGAAGGCCAGACGGCCGAGGCGGAGCATGTGCGCAGCGCCGTGCTGGCCCTGCGTCGAAGCAAGGGGATGGTCCTCGACGCCGACGACCCCGATACCTTCAGTGCCGGGTCCTTCTTCACCAACCCGATCATTTCGGCCGCCGAGTCCGCCGCGGTGATCGCCCAGATCGCCGTCGTCGTCGGCCCCGATGTGACCATCCCACAGTTCCCGTCCGGCGCCGATCTGAAGCTGTCGGCGGGCTGGCTGATCGAGCAGGCCGGCTTCACCAGGGGCTACCCGGGTGCCGGTGCGCCGGTGCGCCTGTCCACCAAGCACACCTTGGCGCTCACCAACCGCGGGACCGGGACGACCGCCGACCTGTTGGCCCTCGCACGCGAGGTGCGCGACGGGGTGGAAGCGCGGTTCGGGGTGCGCCTCATCCCCGAACCGGTGTTCGTCAACTGCCGATTGTAGGAGCGTCCGCGGACCCGGCAGTTGCCTTCTTAGCCGCCTTCACCTGGGCTTTGCGCTCCCCGAGCCCGATCACCTCGTCGAGGACTTCGTTGAACTGGGCGGCCGCCTCGATGCTCAGCATGTGACCGATGTCGTCGAGCACGACGTGGCGGTGCAGCGCCCCCACCTCCTCGAGCAGCCCCGCGATCTCCCGCGAATGCACCGGCGGCAACAGTCGGTCCGCGGCTCCGACGATGACCGTGGTGGGCACCGTCAGCGCCGTGGTGCCGGTGCGCACGTCGAAACCAACCATCCCACTGCCCAACAATCCGCGCGCCAGTGGCGAGCAAGCGCGCAGCATCTGATCGACGAACGTCACCTGTGCGCCCCGCGCACTATCGGCCATCGCAATGTGGCGGGTGATGCGGGGACCGGCCGTGGTGTCGGGCAGCAGTAGCGGCGTACTCACGAAGAGAATGCCGGTGAGGTGCTCGAACGGCTTCAGGTAGGCAGGGACGTGCTCGCCGAACAATCGGTGACGACCGAGAATGTCAACGGCGGCCGTGGACTGCAGTATCACCGCCGACACCTGCTCGTTGACCTCCCCGGCGTGCTGGTCGGCCCATGCCTGAATCGTGATCCCGCCCAAGCTGTGGCCGACCAGCACTACCCGGCGGCCGAGCGGGACGGCGGCGGCGAGTACCGCCTCGAGGTCCTGCGCCAAGACCCGCGGCGTGGGCCGCGCACGGCCCAGCCTGGACTCGCCGTGACCGCGCTGGTCGTAGACGATGAGGGTGCGCTTGCCGAGCAGGTGATTCACCTGCGGATTCCAGTAGGTCGTGTTGCACGCCCAGCCGTGGACGAAGACGACGACATCGGAGGAGTCGCCGGGATCGTTGGCCGGGTAGGTGAGCACGTTGAGTTCGGCCCCATCGGCGGTGTGGACGTGGGTGCGATAGGGCGCGGCCCGTGGCGTCGCCAATGCGGGATCGGGATCGTCGGGGGCGATCGGGGCGCCCCGAAGCCCGTCGGCGGCGACACCGGCCACCAGGCGAAGCACCCCCGCCGCCGTCCCGCCGCCGGCGATGGCGGCACCGGCGAGCATGACCGTGGTCAGCTTGTTCATATCGTCAATCCTGCTCTTCGCTGATTTCCCCCATCGGCGCGGGGGTGCTGGTCTCGAGGATTGCGGTCACCGCTGCCAGCGCTTTGGAGATCTCCCGATCGAGCGCCTTGGTGAAGGTGCTGTCCACGACCTCGTGCGCCAGCGGGCGCACGCGGCGGATGAGGTCGGAGATTCGGCCGACCTCGACGTCGTCGAATCCCAGCAGGCTCGCGTCGACAAACCGGTCGGTGATGATCGAGACGAAGCTGTGCGCGACATCTTCCAGATCGTCCTGCACCCGCACCCAGCGGTCCAGCAGGACATCAATATCGATTCCGTCCCGCACCAGGGCTTCGGCGCCCTCGAGCAGTTCGGGATTGGTCACGGCGAATCCCGCACCTTCCTTGGCCAGCAGGCCCAGTTTCTGACTGAGCGCGATAGTCCGATCGCTTGCGCCCAACGATTTGCGAAGTTCGGCGACGGTGATGGTGGCGACACTCTTGAGGTTCTGGAAGCGACTTCTCTTGGTGCTGCCGCGCAGGATATGTTCCACGGTCATCCCGTGGTGTGCCGCGGCAAGGAGCTCGCTGATCGTCGCGAATGTGTAGCCGCGCTCAAGCATCCGGGAAATGAGATTCAACCGGATCAGGTGCTCGTCGTAGTACCAACCCGTTCGCCCCTTGATCACTGGCGGGGGAAGCAGGCCGCGATCCTGGTAGACGCGGATGTTGCGGACCGACACCCCGGAGACCTGGGCGAGATCGTTGATGCGGTACTCGGCCACGGCGTTAGAGCTTCCGGAACCAGCGGCGGCCCTGGATCTCGTCAACCTTGGGCCGGACGTCGACGAGGTAGACGATCACCGCGACGAGACCACTCAGGCAGATCATGCCGATGATGGGGCTCACGCCCCCCGCGACACCGAATACCGCCAGGAACACGGTGGACAGCGCGAGGACACCGACCCAGAACCCCTTGGACTGCCGATCAACCGCGGCGAAGGCGTCGGGGCGCTGCACGGCCGCGTGCACCACCGTCACGAGTCCGGCGAGTCCGGCCACCACGCTGAGAGTCAGAATGACGATCTCCTGGGTCATGCCCAGTGCACTAACGAAGTCCACGCCCCAACTCTATGCGAGAGCGGGGCGTGGACTTCGTCAGACTCGGGCGCAGTGGCCTAGTTCTTCGGATCGGCTTTCTCGGCCGGAGCCTTCTTGGCCGGGGCCTTCTTGGCAGCGGCCGCCTTCTTGGCCGGAGCCGTGGCCGGAGCCGCCTTCTTGGCCGGAGCCTTCGCCGGAGCCGCCTTCTTCGCCGGAGCCTTGGCCGCGGCCGGCTTCTCGGCAGCCGGAGCCTTCTTCGCAGCCTCACCCGGGAGGTTCACCAGCGCCGCGGCACGCTCTCCGACGGTCAGCGACTGGTCCGAAATGGTGCCCAGCGCCTCCTCGGTCAGTTCGCGAGCGTCGTTGTAGACCTTCTCCAGCTTCGGGAGGTTCTCCTCGACGAGCGGGTACTCCTTGAGCTTCCCGACCACTTCTTCGCCCCGCTCGCTGAGCGAGTTCAGCACGCCAGCGGCGACGGCAAGGTAGCTCTCGGCAACCTTGCGCAACTCTTCGGGGCTGAACTTGGCACGCAACTCGTCAAGGTCGGTAGGCAGTTCGACGGGCAGGGCGGCGAGGCGCTCCTTGGCTTCGTTGAAGCGGGCGACGGCCTGCTCCCACGTCTCATCAAAGCGGCTCTGGGCGTTGTCGCGGGTCTCGTCGAACCGGGCCTGAGCCTGCTCGATGGTGGCTTCGCTGCGCTCACGGAGCTGGTTCAGGACGGCGGTGGCCTGCGAAACGGCATTGTTGAACGGGTTCTCGGTCATGTGGGCCTTACTCCTCTTATTTGAAGGTCGGTACTGCGGATGAAAACTGGTGTCACTCGATCTTGGCTTGATTCTCACTGCGGAACGACTCGTAGATCTCCAGCAGCATCTGGCGCTGCCGCTCACTTATCGACTCGTCGGCGATCAGTGCGTCGCGCACCGGCGATGCGGGACGCTCTTCGAGAATGCCGGCCCGGACGTAGAGGACCTCGGCAGAGACGCGCAGCCCCTTGGCGATCTGGGCGAGCACATCGGCCGACGGCTTCCGCAACCCGCGCTCGATCTGGCTGAGGTACGGATTGCTCACCCCCGCGCGTTCGGCGAGTTGCCGCAGCGATACCTCGGCGGCCATGCGCTGCGAGCGGATGAACGCACCGATATCGGATGCGGCATTGGTGACCGCGTCGATGGTTGTCGGTGCACCATCGGGCGCGACCGTTGACGTCTCAGCTGTGTCATTGGTCATCGGAAGATCCACCTCCTCGGGTCGGCATGTCCAATATTACCCGTGGTGCTAGCAAATGCAAGCGCACTGTTAGCGACACCACAGTCGCCGACCACCGGTCAGTGGAAAATCAGTTCTGACACCGTGTAGATCACCAATCCCGCCAACGCCCCGACGACCGTCCCGTTGATCCGGATGAACTGGAGGTCGCGGCCCACCTGCAGCTCGATCTTGTCGCTGGTTTCCTGAGCGTCCCAACCCCGGACCGTCTCGGTGATGATCGAGATGACCTCGGTCGCATAGTTCGTCGCGACGTGGCGGGCACCCCGCGCCACCCACCCATTCATCTTCCGCTGCAACAGATCATCATCGCGCACCCGCTCGGCGACCTGGATCACCGATCGCGAAATCGTGTTGCGCAGGGTGTTGTTCGGGTCATCGAGCATCTTCTCGATCACCGCCTTACCCGCCTTCCACGCCGTCGACGCCGCCCCGGTGACCTCGTCACGACCGACCAACTCGGTTTTGAGGCCCTCGAACTTCGCGATGGTCGCCGGGTCGTACTGAAGATCGTTCGCGAACTGGCTGATCACGCCGAGCATCGCGCGCCGCAACTCGTGGTCGGAGTCCCCGGCAACCTTCGCGGTGAACTCCACGAGTTCTTTGTAGATCTTGTCTCCGACGAAGTTTGCCGCGAACTTCGGCATCCACTGCGGACCGTCGCGATCAATCAGGCGGTCAACCAGGTCCAAACTGCCCAGCGCCCACTCATGTACGCGATCACATCCCAGCTGGAGCATCGGCTCGAGTCGGTCCTCCTCCACCAACTGCTCGAGAATCCGCCCCATCGGCTGGGACCATTGCGGCTCGGCAGCCCATTTGACCGCGGCCATCAGGAATTGTTCGACGTCCTCGTCCTCGAGCATCTCCGACGCCAGATTCAGCAGTCGTGAAGCCTCGTCGGCCACCCGCGGCGCGTTGACCGGATCGGCGAACCAGGTGGAGACGCGGCGCGGCAACTCCAGACTGGCGGCCCGCTGTTCGATCAGGTCGGGCCCCATGAAGTTCTCTTCGATGAACCCGCCGAGTTGGTCACCGATCTGATCCTTCTTCCGCTTGATCAGCGCGGTGTGCGGAATGGGCAGGCCCAACGGATGGCGGAACAGTGCGGTGACGGCAAACCAGTCGGCCAGCGCGCCGACCATGGCCGCCTCGGAAGCAGCGCGAACATAGGGCACCCACGCCGCCAGGCCGGCGCCGTCGCGCGCCTCCAGGTAGCGGGTGACCAGATAGACGCACGCCGCGAACACCAACAGCCCGGTGGCGACGACCTTCATCTTCCGCAGGTCGCGACCGCGCTGCTGGTCGGCCTGCTCGCCCAACGCGCTCAGCGCGGGAGAACTCATCGGCTGCGGCGCTGGGGCCGAACCCGGGGACAGCACTGGTGATGACATACCCACCAGTCTTACCCGCCGCAGTCTCGCCCGCCGGGGTACGGCCAGTCTGGCAACGGCCCGCAACTGCACGACTTAGGGTGGGCGCATGCCAACCGACCACGACAGAATTGCCCTCGTCACCGGCGCCAGCCGCGGCGTCGGATGGGGCACCGCAACGGCGCTGCGCGACGCGGGGTGGCGCGTGTATGGGACGTCCCGGCGCGGCACCGGGCCCGACGGAACCATCGCGCTCGCCGTCGACCACGCAGACGACTCGGCCGTCGAGGCCGCCTTCGCCAGAATCCTCGCCGATACCGGGCGGCTCGATCTGCTGGTGAACAACGCCTGGGCATCGCCACGCGGATTCGCCGGCTTCACGGCGAAGTTCTACCAGCGCCCAGTTTCAGATTGGGACACCCTGATCGGGATCGGTGTTCGAGCACACTATGTCGCGGCGGTGCAGGCCGCTCAGATCATGGTGCCCCAGGGCAGCGGACTGATCGCCTCGACGTCGTCATTCGGCGGCCGCGGACAGCTGCACTCGGTTCTGTACGGAATGGGAAAGGTCGCGCTGGACAAGATGGCCTACGACATGGGCGCGGAACTCGCCGGCACCGGGGTCACCGCAGTCTCCCTCTGGCTCGGGCTGATTCGCACACCCCTGCTCCTGGGGAGCGGGCTCACCGAATTCGCGGGATTCCCCGTCGAACGTGCCGAGGATCCCGAGTTCGTCGGGCGGGTTATTGCGACTCTGGCCGCAGACCCCGGCCTCGGCGCATATAACGGACACACCGTCGTCACCGCCGAGTACGGCGCGGCGCACGGGATCACCAACAACGACGGAACAACGACGCCAGACTCGCACCGATCCGCTTTCGGTGGCGGGCCGCTGTTCCCGCCGGCCACCGAAGAACTCGGACAGGAGTAGATGATGGGCAAGCCGGACAAGGCCCTGCCAACCGGGTGGACGACCTCCCCGCGGGAGGCGCTACGCGTCACGAACACCGGGCCGATCGCACAGTACGACGCAGCGTCGACCCCGGGCTACACGGGAGACAAGCAGGCGGGCACCGCGGCGCTGATCGAGCGCGGGGCGCATCTCGCCGATCTGCAGGAGATGTTGTTCGCCAACGGCCGCTCACGCGGACACCGCAGCGTGCTCCTAGTGGTTCAGGGCATGGACACCGCCGGCAAGGGCGGGATCGTGCGTCACGTCGGCGGGCTCGTCGACCCGCAGGGCCTGGCGATCACCGGGTTCGGCAAGCCCACACCCGAGGAACTCACCCATGACTTCCTCTGGCGCATCCACCGGGCCCTTCCACCGGCCGGGAAGATCGGGATCTTCGACCGCAGCCACTACGAGGACGTGTTGCCGGTCCGCGTGCACAACCTGGTACCGGAGCGAGTGTGGTCACAGCGCTACGATCTGATCACCCAGTTCGAGCGGGAGGTCGTCGCGGCCGGCACCACCGTGCTCAAAGTGGCCCTGGTCGTATCCAGGGAAAAGCAGAAGCAACGGCTGATCGACCGGCTGAACGATCCGACCAAGTACTGGAAGTTTGATCCCAGCGACGTAGAGGAGCGCGGGTTCTGGGAAGACTACCTCGAGGCCTACCAGACGATCTTCGATCGCACCGACGGCGACCACGCCCCGTGGTACCTCATCGGCGCCGACCGAAAGTGGTTCTCCCGGCTCGCGGTCTGCGAGTTGCTCATCGACGCGCTCGAGGGGCTCAACCTCGGGTGGCCGGCGGCCACCTTCGACGTCGAGGTGGAACGGGCCCGCGTCGCCGCCCTCTGACGCCCGCTAGCCAGTGGTCCGGCTGAGTGAGCTTCGGGTCAGAGAAGTCGGCGCGGTCGTAGGCGATTCCGGCGGCAGTGATGGCTCACTCGGCAATCAGTCGTCGTCGCGGGCAGCGATCCGGCGACGTTCGCGACGCGCCGCGGCAACCATGTTTCGCAATGATGGTTCCAGCTGCCAATAGTGCCGGGTCTTGAGTCCGCCGTCGGGATTGACCCAGAGGCGCTCGGGATCGATCGACCTCGTCGCGCGCTGAATCCGGTCATCGATCTCGTCGATGTCGGGGATCAGCGCGCTACGACTCTCATAAACCCCGGGACCGATGCCGTGGGAGAGCGCCGTGCCCTTGGCCAGCTGTGCGAATACCCAGTCGATGTGGCGGGTAGCGACAATCGACACCACGTCGGCATCCATCGCCTCGAACGCCTCCACGACGCGCCCAATCGATGAGTAGCCCAGGTGGGTGTGGATCTGCGTCTCCGGCTTGGCACCACCGACGGCGAGCCGGAAGGCATTGACCGCCCAGTCGAGGTACCCCTGTCGGCCGCGCTCACGCAACGGCAGCAACTCCCGAATCGACGGCTCATCGATCTGGATGATCTTGATTCCGGCCTTCTCTAGATCCGCGATCTCGTCGCGCACCGCGAGGGCGATCTGCTCGGCTGTCTCATACAGCGGCTGGTCCTGGCGCACGAATGAGCGCGCGAGCATGGTGATCGGACCGGTGAGGAGCCCCTTAACCGGCTTGTGCGTCAGTGACTGGGCGTAACTGGTCCATTCGACGGTCATCTGATGCTTGCGCTTGATGTCGCCGTAGATGATCGGCGGGCGCACGAAACGGGATCCGTACACCTGAACCCAGCCCTGGTGGGTCGCCGCGTAGCCCTCCATGAGCTCGGCGAAGTACTGCACCATGTCGTTGCGCTCGGCCTCGCCGTGCACCAGAACGTCCAGACCGATGTCCTCTTGCAACTCGATGACGCGTTTGATCTCATCGCGCAACCGCTGCGCATACTCGTCCCAGGTGATCCGCCCCTGCCCGTAGTAGTAGCGGGCCTGACGCACCTCGGTGGTCTGCGGGAACGACCCCAGCGTAGTGGTCGGCACCGGTGGCAGGCCGAGTGCCTTGTCCTGCAACGGCTTGCGTTGCTCGTACGGCATCCGCTGCCGTTGGTCCGGTCGAATATTCGCCACGCGCTGGCGGATGTCGTGCTTCAGTTTGAACTGCACGATCGCCGGTCGCGTGTACCAGTGTTCGGGAGCGCCGTGGGTGATCGCCTTCGCCAGCGCCACGACCTCGGCGACCTTCTGCTTCGCGAATGACAGCCGGTCGGCCACCTCGCCGGGCAGATCCGGCTCAATGAGAACGTCCACCGGGACGTGCATCAGCGAGCACGAGGTGGAGACGACGAGATCGGGGATGTGCTCCTTGATCTCGAGGAGGAAGTCGAGCTTGCCGCCCTTCGCGGCCTTCCACACGTTGCGGCCATCGATGACCCCGGCGTACAGCCGCTTGCGCTTGAGGCCGGGCACCGCACCCAATTCCGCCGCCGTCATCGGTTCACTGACCAGGTCGACAGCGATCGCCTCGACGTTCGTCGACGCCAAGATCGGCAAGGCCTCACCCAGATCACCGTAGGGTCCGGTTACCAGGATCCGCGTCCGCAACGCGGTGGGGGCGCCGCTCAGCGTCGTATAGGCGTGACGTAGCGCGTCGAGATCGGCTGCGGTGCGGTCACTGGTGAAACACGGCTCGTCGAACTGCACGCATTTGCATCCCTGCGCTGCCAGTCGCTCGAGCAGGTCGGCATAGACCGGCAGGAGATCGTCGAGGCGCTCGATGGGCGCGAAGCCCTCCGGCGACCCCGGCGCGGCCTTCGACAGCAGTAGGAAGGAGGCCGGGCCGAGCACGACGGGGCGCAGTTCGATACCCTCGGCCTTGGCCCGCCGATGCTCGTCGAGCAGGCTCTCCGCATGCAGTGAGAAAGCCATCGCCGAATCAATCTCCGGCTGGCGATAGAAGTAGTTCGTATTGAAGTACTTGATCAGCTCCAGCGGCGGATGGTTCGGCTTGCCACGCGCGATCGCGAAGTAGAGGTCGATCGGCTCGAGGTCATCGACCAGGTCGGCGAACCGCGGCGGGACCGCCCCGAAGAGCATTGCGGTGTCGAGCACGTGGTCGTAGTACGAGAACGTATTCCCCGGCACCTGCTCGAGGCCGGTCGCGGCAAGTTCGTTCCACACGCTGTCAGCGAGTTCGCGCCCCTTCAGGAGCAGTTCGTCACGGCTGACCGAGCCGTGCCAATAGCCTTCCAGTGCGGACTTCAACTCGCGGCGGGCGCCAATTCTGGGATAGCCCAGGATCGACGAGCCGTACTCGATGCCGGCGGCGACAGTCATTGCCCGAGCCGCTACTTCGCGTCGTACTGGTAGAACCCGCGACCGGCCTTCTTCCCGATGCGTCCCGCCTCGACCATCCGCATCAGCAGCGGCGGCGGCGAGTACAGCGGCTCCTTGAACTCCTCGTACATCTTGTCGGCAATCGCCTTCACGGTGTCGAGCCCGACGAGGTCGGTGAGCCGCAGCGGGCCCATCGGGTGAGCACAGCCGAGGACCATCGCCTTGTCGATATCCTCGACGGTCGCGAAACCGGACTCCACCATGCGGATGGCCGAGAGTAGGTATGGCACCAGCAAGGCGTTGACGACGAAGCCGGAACGGTCGGCCGAGCGGACGACTTGCTTGCCCAGCACGTCGCGCGCGAAGTCCTCCGCACGCTCGGACACCTCGGGGCTGGTCATCAGCGTCGTCACCAACTCGACGAGTGGGAGTACCGGGACCGGGTTGAAGAAGTGCATGCCGACGACGCGGGCAGCGTTCTGCGTGGCCATCCCCAGCTTCATGATGGGGATCGACGAGGTGTTTGATGCGAGCACCGCGGTGGGATCGGTTACCACCTTGTCCAATTCGGCGAAGATCGCGATCTTGACCGCTTCATCCTCGACGACAGCCTCGATGACGAGCTGCCGATCGGCGAAGTCGGCGAGATCGGAGGTGAAGCGCAGCCGCCACGCGGCCTGCTCACGCTCACGCTCGGTCAATTTGCCGCTGGACACACCGCGATCGAGTGACCGCATCACGCGGGAACGGCCGGCCGCGGCCAATTCGCGGGTGGACTCGTAGACCAGGACGTCCACCGAGGCGCGCGCGCACACCTCGGCAATTCCGGCGCCCATCTGGCCGGCACCGATGACACCGACTCGCGTGATCTTCTGGCTTGCCATGGCACGGCTCCTCAAACTGGGGATCGGTAACGCGGGGGTCTTGAGACTCAAGACTAGGGAAGATTCAGGGGGTTGGTGATCAGAAGAAGAGAGTCGGGGCGGGTGACGGTGGTCACCCGCCCCGACCTCTTCGAAACGCCGATTCCTAGTGGAACTGGCCCTCTTCGGTAGAGCCCTTCAGCGCCGCGGTCGACGTGTTGGGGTCGACCGTGGTGGCGATCCGGTCGAAGTAGCCCGCGCCCACCTCACGCTGGTGCTTGGTGGCGGTGTACCCGCGCTCCTCAGCAGCGAACTCGCGCTCCTGCAGGTCGACGTAGGCCGACATCTGCTTGCGCGCGTAGCCGTGTGCCAGATCGAACATCGAGTAGTTGAGCGCATGGAAGCCGGCGAGGGTGATGAACTGGAACTTGAAGCCCATGGCGCCCAGCTCGTTCTGGAACTTGGCGATCGTGTCGTCGTCGAGGTGCTGCTTCCAGTTGAAGGACGGCGAGCAGTTGTAGGCCAGCAGCTGGTCGGGGAACTCGCTCTTCACGGCCTCGGCGAACTTCTTGGCGACCTCGAGATCGGGCTTGCCGGTCTCCATCCAGATGAGGTCGGCGTACGGGGCGTAAGCCTTGGCACGCGCGATGCAGGGATCGATGCCGTTCTTGATGCCGTAGAAGCCCTCCGACGTGCGGGTGCCATCAAGGAAGGGGCGGTCACGCTCGTCGACATCAGAGGTCAGCAGCGTTGCGGCCTCGGCATCGGTGCGGGCGATGACGACGGTCGACGTGTTGGCGACGTCGGCGGCCAGGCGGGCCGCAGTGAGGGTGCGGATATGCTGCTGGGTCGGGATCAGCACCTTGCCACCGAGGTGGCCGCACTTCTTCTCCGAGGCCAGCTGGTCCTCCCAGTGGGTACCGGCGGCACCTGCGGCGATCATGGCCTTCTGCAACTCGTAGACGTTGAGCGCGCCACCGAAACCGGCCTCGCCGTCGGCGACGATCGGGACCAGCCAGTTGTCGACGGCCTGGTCGCCCTCGACGCTGGCGATCTCATCAGCGCGCAGCAGTGCGTTGTTGATGCGGCGGACGACGGCCGGAACCGAGTTGGCCGGGTACAGCGACTGGTCGGGGTAGGTGTGGCCCGAGAGGTTGGCGTCGCCGGCGACCTGCCAGCCGGACAGGTAAATGGCCTTGAGACCGGCACGCACCTGCTGCACGGCCATGTTTCCAGTGAGGGCGCCCAGTGCGTTGATGTAGCTGTCGTCGCCCTTGGTCACGCCTTCCCACAGGATCTCGGCGCCTCGGCGCGCGAGGGTGTGATCCTCGACGACGGTGCCCTGAAGCTCGACCACCTGGTCGGCGGTGTAATCGCGCGTGATGCCCTTCCAGCGGGGGTTGGTATCCCAGTCCGCTTGGATCTCAGCGGCGGTGCGTGGCTTTCCGACGTTGCTCATTAGTGCATTCGCTTTCTTCTACTTTCGAAAGGCCGAAGCGGATTGCGAAGAATCCGAAGCCTCTAGGCGGTGCCTGATGCAAGGGTGCCACAGAACAAACACGCAGGTCCATTCGGTGCTGGGTGTAAATTTGAGCCATCTTTTGCCGGAATTTTGCAAAGTTTGCGAAACTACGCCTGTGAAAGCCGCGGTCGGGGGGCTTAAAAAGTACGCCCGTACTGGGATTTCTTCCGCACACCGACCGGCCGGCCGCGGTGCGGCCCGCCGAGGACCTCGGCCTGCGCCCACACCTCCCCGACGCAGTATGCAACCGGTCACACTCGTCGCGTCGCCCCCGGTGCGAACGCTCAGCGCTGCGCCGCGGCCGCGAGTGCCTTGCTGAACAACTCGACGAACTCCTGGTCCGACATCGGCTCGGCAACCTCGGGAAACGGTGTCGCGAAGGGAGTCGAGTCGCCGGCCACCGTCACCGCAATCGTGTAGTCGCCGGTCGCCGCCGGCCCCGGCGTGCGCGCCGCGGCATAGGCGGCGAACGACACCGCCCGCGAGGTGGCGCCGTCGGGCAGGGTGGTCGTGGTATCGGTCCGGACGACGAACATCTGCGCAATCGCTAGCCGACCGAGCCGGCCGAGCCGGCCGGGCGCCACGCCGTTGAGAATCGGGGGCGCCAGCCTGCGGTGCTCAGCGGTGACGACCGCACCCGCACGGGCGCCGCCGACGATCGTCGTACGCGTCGTCGCACAGGCACCGGTTCGTTCGCGTACATCAGCGTCAATGTCACGGGTACCGGCGAAAACGAGGTTGCTCAGCGCCGCCGCCGAGCTGCGCGCGGCGAGCACCGCCGCATTATCGTCGTCGAGTCGTTTGTTGAGATCGGCGTCGGCGGTGGGCCGGCATTCCAGCGGTGCGATCGGGGCCCGCGACGCGGCCGCCAGCGGACCCGCGTTGGCGGCCACCAACTCGGCCACTGTCGCGGCGACGGCGGTGAACCCGGCCGGCAAGGCCGTGGGCGCCAGGAGCATCGACGCAGGTTTGGGCGGACTCGGGTCTACCGTTGGGGAACAGCCCACCAGCCCGGCGGCCACGACCACGGCGGCCACCGCCGACAATGTTCTTGGAGAACCCATGCGCGACACCGTACCGGCAACCACATGACCAGTTCACCGTCGCCGGCCAAGGGTAACGATGTGCGCCGGCCCGCTGGCCAATACGTCGGCTCCCGCCTCCGGGCATTGCGGGCCGAACGCGGTCTCTCACAGGTTCGCCTGGCCGCCGATCTCGGCATCTCAGCGTCGTACCTGAACCAGATCGAACATGACACCCGGCCCCTCACTGCCCCCGTGCTGGGCCGGATCTCCGAGGTGTTCGGGATCGACGCCCGGTTCTTCGACCCGCAAGACGACATCCGGCTCGTCGCCGAACTCCGTGAAGCCCTCATCGAAGAGCACGTGGAAGCGGCCGAGACCGCGACCGACCCCCAAGAGCTCGCCGACATGGTGGCCGCGCACCCGGCCATCGCCGAAGCGGTCGTCAACCTGCACCGCCGCTATCGAGTCGCGACCGATCAGCTCGCCGCAGTCATCGACGAGCGCGGCGACCGCAGTATGCGGGGGTCGATCAGCGCCCCCCACGAAGAAGTGCGCGACTTCTTCTCCGCGCATCACAACTATTTCCACGACCTCGATGTCGCCGCGGAAGAGATGGTGACCCGGATGCGCATGCACTCCGGCGACGTCCGGGCCGAAATCGGCAACCGGCTCGAAACCGTGCACGGAGTGCAGATCGTCCGGCGGGTAGACCTGGGCGACGACGTCCTGCACCGCCTCGACGCCCACACCGGCCGACTCGAAGTCTCCGCGGCACTGGGTCCCGGGCAGCGGACGTTCAAACTCACCTCCGAACTGGCCTACCTGGAGTACGGCGACCTGATGCGCAAGCTGGTCGAGGAGGCGAACTTCACCTCCGACGATGCCCGCACCCTCGCGATGTCGGGGCTGGCAAACTACGTCGCCGCCGCCGCCGTCATGCCCTACGAGCAGTTCCACGGTGCAGCCGAGGACTTCCGCTACGACATCGAACGGCTCTCCGCCTTCTATTCGCTGTCCTACGAAACGATCTGCCACCGGCTCTCGACACTGCAACGTCCCAACCTGCGGGGCATACCTTGGTCCTTCGTCCGTGTCGACCGGGCCGGCAACATGTCGAAACGCCAGTCCGCCACCGGTTTTCACTTCTCCGCCAGTGGCGGCACCTGCCCGCTGTGGAACGTGTACGAGACCTTCGCCTCTCCCGGCAAGATCCTCACCCAGGTCGCGCAGATGCCCGATGGCCGCGAATACTTCTGGGTGGCGCGCACCGTGGAGCGGCGCGCCGCACGCTTCGGCCAGCCGGGCAAGACCTTCGCCATCGGGCTGGGCTGCGAACTGCGCCACGCGGGTCGCGTCATTTACTCCGACGGCCTGGAGATCGGGCCGCAGGCGCGGGTCACCCCCATCGGTTCGGGCTGCCGGACCTGTGAGCGCGTGCAATGCCCCCAACGCGCGTTCCCCCCGCTGGGCGTGCCGCTGCACATCGACGAACATCGCAGCAGCATTTCGCCCTACGACGCCTGATTCCCGCCGACTGTGCCCAGAATTTCGCCGACCAGACCCTAGATCTGAGAACAGTCGTCACCCAGACGTTCTATTCTGTAGTCACACTTCACGGCTGTGTAGAGGCAGGTGAAATGAGACCGCTACCGCTCGCCCTCGTCGCGCTCACCGCCATGACTCTTGTGCTCGGCACCGCACAGCCGTTCCCGCCCGCGGCGAACGCAGAGCCGTTCAATGTCGCCCCGGCGCCGCCGGCGGTGCGGGACTTCATGAACAGGGCCGTGCCACCGCCCCGTGTCCCCCGCCCGATGCGCCCCGATCCGCGTGCCGCGTCGCCCACAATCGACCGGCAATCCCAAGCCCTTCGGGCCGCCCTCCTCCCCTCCCCGACTGGTGACCCCTTCTTCGACCGGTGGCCGGCAAACCTGGCCCGGATGCGCCCCGGCACCGTCCTCACGGTTCGGACCGTCACACCCACCGCAGGTCCCGCGCTCGACCATCCCATTCGGCGAGCAGTGCAACTCAAGTTCGCCACCACCGATTCCCACGGCGCACCCTCGGTCGGCACGGCCACCCTGGTCTACCCGACGGTCCGCTGGCCCGGCCGCAAACCGACGCCGGTGCTGGTGAACAACGTCGCGATCGATTCACTCGGGATGCGGTGCACACCGGGCTACACGATGTCCCACGTGCGCGACGCGGGCACCAACGCCCCCGACCGGGTGCCGCCGACGATCCAGTGGGCACTCGACCGCGGCTTCATCGTGCTCGTTCCCGATCACGAGGGAGCCCGGATGGCTTACGCCGAGCCGATTGCCGCCGGCCGGGTGGTGCTCGACTCCATCCGGGCGATGCTCAACCAGGACGACCAGACCGGCGGCAACCTCGGTATCGGCACCGCACCACTGGTGATGTCCGGGTTTTCCGGTGGCGCGATCGCGGCCCACGGGGCGGTGAAGGAGCTCGACCGCTACGCGCCTGAGCTGACCGGCCGAATCCTCGGCACCGCGCTCGGCGGCCTCCCCGCCGACTTCGCCATGCTGCCCGGGTCGATGAATGCGAATTTGGCCACCGGCGTGCTCCACGTCGCAACACTGGGAATCATCCGGGAGCGCCCCGAACTGCTAGCCGACGCGAACAACCTCGCACAGTGGATGATGATGTCCCCGATCAAGGACGCGTGCACTGTGCCGGCCGGACTGCTCGGTCCGACGATGTGGCCGATGCAACTGCTTTCCAAGAGCGGCGATCCATTCCACTCCCCCTTGGCCAAACAGTTGTATGCGATTACCGCGATGCGCGGGATACCGTCCGCCACACCGCTTTTCGTGTATCACGGCACGTTTGAGTGGTGGGTGCCCGCCGCTGGGGCACGACAGTTCGTCGCCGAGCAGTGTCGGCTCGGCGTCTCCGTCGAGTACCACGAGTTTCCCGCCGAACACTTCGGCAGTGCCTTCCTCGGCTATCCCGACGCGCTGACCTGGTTGGCGTCGCGGGTCAATCGAACCCCGTTCCGGCCGTCGGTGATTCCCCGCACGATCAGCGGCTGCGCGAACTGAGCACGCGCCGATGCCCGGGTCCGCCATCCGCGGCAAACGCCACCCCCGCCACCGCGCGCCTCGCTACGGTTGAACGCCATGAGCACTCCACGCATCGAACCCGGCGGCTTACGTGAACTCGGCTTGTTCAACTGGGTTTTCGCCCGCGGGGCCTCGAAGGTCCAAGGCGTCGACGACGCGCACATCTTCTCGACGCTCGGTCGGTCCAAAGGGCTGTTCCGCGGCTGGCTGTACTACTCGTCGCGAATGATGCCGTTCGGCAAGCTGTCCCGCAAAGACACCGAGATGATCATCATTCGCGTCGCACACCTGCGTTCGTGCGACTACGAGATGGATCACCACCGCAAACTCGGCAAACGCGCGGGGATCGACGAGGCGACGATGGGGCGGATCCTCGAGGGCCCCGACGCCGGGTGGGGGGACCGGGAGCGATCGCTCCTACTCGCCGTCGACGAGATGGTGCAGGCCCGGGATATCTCGGACCCGACGTGGGCCGGGTTGGCCCGCCACCTCGACGAGCCGAAACAGATATCCCTCGTCCTGCTGGTCTCCCAGTACGACTCGCTCGCCACGACGCTGGGCGTCCTGCGCGTGCAGCGCGACGCCTGACCGGCGAATCGGACAGACCCGAGCCATGGCCACCCTCGCCCAACGCTTCATGACCAACCCGGTGTTCTCCGCAGTCTATGAGGGATTGTGGCGTCCGGCGTTCACCCGGCTGTTCAGCCTGGGTGGGCCCGGGACCGCCGAATTCGACAAAGCCCTCACGGCCTACCTCGCCCGCTCCGGCGACCGCACCATCCTGGACGTCGCGTGCGGACCCGGGCTGTACACGCGACGCTTGGCCGCCAACTTGACAAGCGACGGACGCTGCGTCGGCATCGACTTTTCCGGCGCCATGCTCGCGCAGGCGGTATCTAAGCCGCTTGCGCGAACCTCGTACGTCCGAGGCGACGCGCACCACCTCCCGTTCCGGGACGGTGCTTTCGACACGGTGGCCTGCTTCGCCGCGCTCTACCTGATCCCCGACCCGCTGCCCGTCGTCGACGAACTCGTCCGGGTCACCCGCCCAGGCGGAGAAATCGCGATCTTCACGTCGGTCACCACGCCGGTATCGCAACTTCCCGGGGTCGAAACCATCGGCAAGCTGGCCGGATTCCACTTTTTCGGCCGTCACGAGATCACTGATCGATTGCGCGCGGCCGGGGTCACTCGCATGGAACACACAATTGTCGACCAGGGGCAATTCGTCCTTGCCACCAAGGACCAAAGTTAATTAAGGCTAGCCAAATTAGGGTGACATAACTTACCGTAGGCTTATCCTCCAGAATCAAAGGAGTGTGAGCCCGATGGCCACCACCGATCTGCCCTACGCCGACCGCCGCGACGAAGACATGCCCGGACACTGGATCCTGGCCAAGCTCGGGAAGCGCGTCCTGCGCCCCGGCGGACTGGAACTGACCGAGCACCTGCTCGCCGATGCCGACCTCGCGGACGCCGACGTCCTGGAGATCGCACCCGGTCTGGGGCGGACCGCCACCGAGATCCTCGCCCGATCGCCGCGCAGCTACCGCGGCGTCGAGGCCGACGAGGCGGCCGCGATGCTCGCCCGCGAAGCCGTCGGCGACCGCGGCACCGTCACCACCGGCGAGGCCCAGGCCACCGGCCTCGCCGATGACAGCGTCGACGTCGCCATCGGCGAAGCCATGCTCACCATGCAGTCGGACAAGGTGAAGACACAGATCGTCGACGAGGCCGTCCGCGTCCTGCGCCCCGGCGGGCGCTACGCGATCCACGAACTCGCACTGCACCCCGACACCCTCACCGATGAGCAGAAGACCGAGATCCGCCAGTCGCTGGCACGGTCGATCAAGGTCAACGCGCGTCCACTCACCGAAGCCGAGTGGCGCGAACTGCTCACCAACGCCGGATTCATCGTCGAGCAGGTGCGTTTCGCGCCGATGGCGCTGCTGCAGCCGCGACGGATCATCGCCGACGAGGGGCTCGGCGGCGCCTTGCGCTTCGTCGCGAACGTCATCCGCAACGGCGACGCACGCAAGCGTGTTCTCGGCATGCGCCGGACGTTCCGCAAGTACCAGGGCAACCTGGCGGCGATCGAGGTCATCGCCGTCCGCACCTGAGGCAGCCGAGGTTCTACCCTTCACCTAGACCCCGGCTCCGGATTCCCCGGCGGCCCCAATGAAGGAGAAGCACAATGTCCGAGTCCCCCGCCGAAACCGTCATCACCGGGCTCGCCGACACCGCCGTGAGCCGACCCGACTCCGGCGGTCCGGACATCAAGGCCCTCGCCCACCTCAACGGCGCAACCGTTGTCCGGCTCAGTTTCCGCAGCGGCCAGACGATGGCCGAGCACAACGCGCGCTGGCCGATCCTCGTCGTCAGCCAGGCCGGGCGCGTCGAGTTCACCGTCAATGACGAGACAACGGTGCTGACTCCCGGCACCGCGATCCACGTCGAAGCCGAGATCCCACACTCGCTGACCGCGACGACGGACTCGGCACTGTCCTTGATCGTATTGACCCCCAACCACACCGAGCACGCCACGCACCACTCCAAGTAGTCCCGAAAGGTCACCGATGAGATTCCTGCACACCACCCTGATCACCGGCGTGGCCGCACTGACCGCACTGGTCGGCGGCGCCACCATCGGGGGCACTGCGGCGGCCCTCCCGGCCAACTTCACCGTTTCGGCCACCAATCCGTCGGTCGCCGATTTCAACAGCATCGTGCAGTTCCTCGTCGCGACGCCGGCGTCGGACACGGCGAAGGCCGCCAACATCGAAGGCGGCGAAAGCGCCGTCGTGGTCCCGCGCACCGTCTACAACCTGGGCCTGTTCCGGGCCCCCAAGGGCTCCGCCGGCGTCAGCGGCCCGATCGTCCGTACGGACAGCCGCGCGACGCTGAAAATGCACGCCCGCTCGGCCGGCCGACCCGACATCAGCATGCCGATCGACTTCGTCTACCAGGGCAACTGGAAGTTGGCGTCGAGCTCGATGTGCCAGGGCGTGAAGACCGTCGGACTGCCGATCTACTGCAACGCCTGATGCAGTGAGCCTTTGCGCCCACGACCTGACGAAGCGTTACGGCGGGCGCACCGTGTTGCGCGGTGTTTCCGCGGTGGTGCCCGACGGGTCCCTGACCTATCTCCTCGGCCTCAATGGCGCGGGCAAATCCACCCTGCTGCGCTGCATGAGCGGGATCGCCACACCAGACCACGGGACCGTCGGGATCGACGGCCCGACGCTGGGAACGAGAGTGAACGGTCAGGGTTCAACACGCCCGGCCCGCCCCGGACCGCGCCTGCGGGAGCTGGGCGTGCACCTCGATCACGATGCCTTCCTCCCCCGCCACACCGGCCGGCGCCACCTGCGCTGGCTGGGTCGTTCGGCTGGGATCGGCCCGGGCCGTGTCGAGGAGGTGCTGGCCCTCGTCGGGCTCGCCGACGTCGCGGACCGCCGGATCGGCGACTACTCGCTGGGCATGCGGCAACGCGTCGGCATCGCCGGGGCGCTGCTCGGCGACCCACCGGCGCTGATCTTCGACGAGCCTTTCAACGGGCTCGACATCGCCGGCATCATCTGGCTGCGCACGCTGTTGCGCGAACTCGCCGACGACGGGCGGGCCGTCCTCGTCGCCTCCCATCTGCTCGACGAGGTGCGGCGCAACGCAGACCGGATTTTGGTGCTGCGCGACGGGGAGCTGATCGCCGACGACAAACTCAGCGGCTTCCTCAGCGACGCGGTCGACCTCGAATCGGCCTACCTGCGCACCGTCGGCGCGGCGCCACCGGCCGCCGGGCCGGGGACCTGTGGCGCGCCATGACGACAATCGCTCCCGCGGTCGCCGCCGAAGCGACGCGCGCCGGCGGCCGGCGCAGCCCATGGTGGTTGGTCGCCGTGCCGCTCGGGGTCGCCGTGCCAGTGGGGACGACCTACGCCGTTGCGGCCATCTCGGAACGCTTCGCAACGATGACCACGACGACGATCAGCGTCTCGGCGGCCGAGTCCACTAATTCGGTCTACTGGGTGATCAATCTGGGCGTACTGATCCTGGCGGTCGGCGCGGCCTACGCGCAGGCGTCGGCGACCCGCGGCGCGACCGCCGATACCGAGCGCTACCTGTTCGGCTCACCGTCGACAACCATCGCCGCGCGCGTCCTCTTCTACGGGTCGATCGCGGCAGGCCTGGCCCTGGCCATGGTCATCGGGCTGATGACGACCCTTCCCCGGCTGTTCCCCGTCGTGTATGGCACTGTCCGCCTGGCGTCGTCGGCCGGTCTCCGATTCTGCTGGACCGTCCCGCTCTTCGCGTTCTGTGCCGCTGCGCTCGGAGTCGGCTTGGCGGCACTTCTCGACTCCGCGGTCGCCACCGTTGCGGCTATCCTGCTGTGGGTCGGCATTGTCGAGAACGCCATCGCCCTGATTCCGAACGGCATGCGGGTACAGCAGTACATGCCGTACCTCAACGGGATCTACGGGACTGGCCAGCAGCTCGGCCTCAGCCCGCCGTGGGGGATCAACGGCGCCCTGGCGTACTTCTGCGGGATCGCCGCGGTGGCGGTCGCCGGTGGGATGGCGGCGGCCGCCCTCCGACGGATGCGGGACTGATCGCGCGTAGGTCGCACGGCCGCTACCCGGACTACCGCGCCACGCGAGGACAACCCCTCATCGTTTCGTCCATACAACACCGATTGGTGTTGTATGGACGAAACCATGCGGGTTAGAGGTTGATCATGTGGCCGATCGCGCCGTGGAAGACCTCTTGCAACGCCTCCGACATGGTCGGGTGCGTATGCACGTTGCGGGCCAGTTCATTAGCGGTGAGATCCCATTTCTGCGCGAGCGTCAGCTCCGGCAGGAACTCCGACACGTTGTCCCCGACGAGGTGCGCGCCGAGCAACTCGTCATGCGTCGTGTCGGTGATCAGCTTGACGAAGCCGGCGGTCTCGGCCAAACCCTGCGCCTTGCCGTTGGCCGAGAATGGGAACTTGGTCACCTTGACCGCATAGCCCTCGTCGCGCGCCTGCGCCTCGGTGAGCCCGAAGGAGGCAACCTGCGGCTGACAGAAGGTGGCGCGCGGCATCATCCGGTAGTCGCCGAGCGTCATGGTCTCAGCGCCGGCGATGGTCTCGGCCGCGACCACGCCCTGCGCCTCGGCGACGTGGGCGAGCTGCAGCTTCGCGGTGACATCGCCAATCGCGTAGATGCCGGGCACGTTGGTACGCATGTGGTCGTCGATGGCGATGGCACCGCGACCGGTGAGTTCGACGCCGGTGGTCTCGAGCCCGAACCCGGCGACCCGCGGTGCAAAGCCGACGGACATCAGTACCCGGTCGACGGTGAGCTCGCCCGGCTGATCCTTGGCGTCGGCGTACGTGACGGTGACCGACGAGCCGTTGTCGGCGACGGTCTGCACCTTCGTCGAGGTCAACAGCTTCACGCCGAGCTTCTTGTACTGCTTGGCGATCTCCTTGGAGATGTCCGCATCCTCGTTGGGCAGGACCCGATCCATGAACTCGATGATCGTGACGTCGACGCCGTAGTTGGCCAGCACGTAGCCGAATTCCATGCCGATTGCCCCGGCGCCGACGATGGCGATCGACGACGGCAGGTCACGGCTCATGATCTGGGTTTCGTAAGTGACGACATTGTCGGACAGTTCGACGCCGGGCAGCAGCTTCACCTCTGAACCGGTGTCGATGATGACATTGTCGAAGGTGATCTCGCGGTCGCCGACCATGATGGTCTTGGCGTCCCGAAACACTCCGTAACCGTCGATCTCGGTGATCTTGTTCTTCTTCATCAAGAAGTGGACACCCTTGACGATGCCGTCGGACACCGTGCGGCTGCGGTCGAAGGCGGCACCGAAATCGAAGGCCACCTCCCCGCTCATCCCGAAGATCGACGCCTGGTGGTTGAAGATGTGCGCCAGTTCGGCGTTGCGCAGCAATGCCTTTGACGGGATACAGCCGACGTTGAGGCAGACACCTCCCCACCACTTCTCTTCGATGACGGCAGTGGTGCGGCCGAGTTGGGCGGACCGGATCGCGGCCACGTACCCGCCGGGCCCAGCACCCAGGACAACGGTTTCAAAGTGTTCTGACACGACCTCAGCGTAGCGTCCGCGTCGTCGCGTCGCAGGGGACCCACGCCTACCCGTGAGTAACTTTCAATCGTCGATTGAATCACTGCTTGAGAAGTGGTGTACTGAGACCCGTGCCACCTGAAGCCGCGACCCGTGAGCGCCTCCTCGCCAGTGCCGAGGAACTGTTCACCACTGCCGCGTACGACACGGTGTCCGTACGCGCGATCTGCACCGCCGCACAAGCCAACGTGGCGGCCGTGCACTACCACTTCGGGACCAAGGAGGACCTCGTCGTCGCTCTTCTCGACGACCGGCTGGTCCCCCGCTGGACGTCGGCACTGACAGCGCTGACCGCGTCGTCGACCGTGCCCGATCTCGTCGACGCCGTACTCAGCCCCTTCACCGAGATCCAGTCCGAGGCCCTCGGCAGGACCTACCTGCACCTCCTCGCGCGGATCGTCGCCGATGCCCCACAGACTCGGTGGCCGGCCGCCTCGGGCGGCTGGACGTCACTGCGCCAGTGGAGCGGCCGACTTCCCGGCCTTGACGAGAAGGCCGCCCGCACGCGCTGGTCCCTCGCCTTCGATTTGATCCTCACCGCGTTCGGTCGCGCCGACCGCGCCCCGCTCGCCGACGATGAACTGCGCGCGCTGCGCGCCTTCGTGATCGCCGGCCTTGCCGCCCCACCCGTCTGACGCACCTCCCCCGTTCCATCCGCCCATCCCACCCCGAAGGCAACCACCATGACGACACCGATCCGCGACCCCTTCGCCCCAGCCCGACTCGGACCGCTGCGCACCCGCAATCGCCTCATCAAATGCGCCACCTTCGAAGGGATGACGCCCGACGCGCTGGTCACCGATGAGCTGATCGAGTTTCACCGCGAGGTCGCCGCCGGTGGTGCCGCCATCAGCACCGTCGCCTATTGCGCCGTCGCGCCGGAGGGCCGCACCGACCGTCATCAGATCTGGTTGCGCCCCGACGCGGTCGCAGGGCTGCACCGCCTCACCGACGCGATTCACGCCGAAGGCGCCCTGGCCGCAGCACAGGTCGGGCACGCCGGCGCGGTGGCCAATTCCGCTTCCAACGGCGCCCGGGCCCTGTCCGCAAGCCGCATCCCGGCCCCGATGGGGATGTCGATGACTCATTCCCCCGATGCCGATGAGATCGCCGCCCTGGTGCGCACCTTCGCCGACGGCGCCCGGCTCGCCGTCGACTCCGGATTCGACGCGCTGGAACTGCATTGCGGCCACAATTACCTGCTGTCCAGCTTCCTGTCACCGCTGCTCAACCGCCGCCGCGACGGTTACGGTGGTTCCCTGGTCAACCGAGCACGCTTCGCCCGCGAGGTGGCGGCAGCCGTGCGGGACGCGGTCGGCGACGACGTCGCGGTGTGGGTGAAGCTCAACATGTACGACGGGACTCCCCGGCGTGGGCCGCTGCGCGGGTTCGACGTCGACGAGGCCTGCGAGGTCGCCCGGCTCTTCGAAGCCGACGGACACCTCGACGCCATCGAGCCGACGGCCGGCAGCTCGCTGCTCAACCCGATGTACCTGTTTCACGGCGACGCGCCGCGCAAGGAGTTCGCCCAGGCTTTCTCCGGTGCGATGCGCTGGGGCCTCAAGGCCGGCGGACCGATCTTCTTGAAGCACTACCCATACCACGACACGTACCTGCTCCCGCTGGCGCGAGAGCTCCGCGCTGCGGTGCGAATGCCACTCATCCTTCTCGGCGGCGTCACCGATCGGGCATCGATCGCGACCGCGATGAACGAGGGGTTCGACTTCGTCGCCATGGGCCGGGCGCTGCTGCGCGAGCCGGACCTGCCCAACCGGCTGGCGCTCGACCCGACCGTCCAGTCGCGTTGCACTCACTGCAACTTGTGCATGCCAACGATCTACACCCACACCCGCTGCCCGATCCGTACCGGCGAAGTTCCCGAGTGAGGACCACGTCTTCTCGGCTTGACCGACAAAACCGCTGAGACAGCCGTAGCGTCATCGGCAGGTGGGCCCGGAAACCACGGCACCGGGATCAACGACACAGAAAGTAGTAGGTGGCAACACGTATGTGCACTCGTGTGATGTGGCCCAATGCCAACGGCGCCGTCGTCGTCGGACGCAACATGGACTTCCACATGGATCTTCGCACCAACCTGTGGAAGCTGCCCCGCGGCGTCAAGCGCGACGACCGGGTCGAGGGAAAGCTCAGCTGGACGGCCAAGTACGGCAGCGTCATCGCCGGCGTCTTCGACATCCTGTCCACCGACGGCATGAATGAGAACGGGCTGGCCGGGCACATCCTGTGGCTCGCCGAGTCCGAGTACGGCGTGCCGGACGACTCGCGCCCCCAGCTCGCCATGTCGGTGTGGCTGCAGTACTACCTCGACAACTTCGCGACCGTTGCCGAGGCGGTCGACTGGACGCAGGAGAACGACCCGCAGATCATTCCCATGGCCGACCCCACCGGCGGCAGCCAGCCGGCATTACACCTCGCACTCGATGACGCGGCCGGCGACTCGGCGATCTTCGAGTACCTCGACGGCACGCTCAATATTTATCACAACAAAGACTATGTGGTGATGACTAACTCGCCCAGCTACGATCAGCAGCTCGAGTTGGTCAAGAAGTTCTCCGGACTGGGTGGCGACGATCCGCTCCCGGGGACGTGTGACGCCGCCGACCGGTTCGCCCGCGCGCTCTACTACGTCGGTCGCCAGGTGCAGCCGACCACCCCGACCCAGGGCATCGCGGCGATGTTCAGCATCATCCGCAATGCCGCACAACCGTTCCGGACGCCGGAGCCGGGCAAGCCCGATGCCTCGCAGACGGTGTGGCAAACCGTCAGCGACCTCACCAACCTGCGTTACTTCTTCGAGTCCACGACCCGCCCCAATATCGTCTGGGTGGATCTGAAGGAGATGGACTTCAGCGACGGCTCCGGCGAGGAAAAGCTCGACCTCATCAATCGACTCGAAGTCGAGAACGGGCTCTCGGGAAACGTCACCAAGAAGTTCAAGAAGCATCACCGGCTGCACATCGTCTCAATCAAGCAGGCCAAGCTCCTGGGCGAGGCGGTCGTAACGGCGAAGGCCCTCGTCGGCGACGCCAAGAAGCACACCGAGGTGCAAGACCTCGTCGACGAGAAGCGCGCCGAACTCCTCGCCGCCGAGTAGTACCGGGCCCTGACATGATGGACCGATGACCGACACCGATCCCAACGCATGGCTCGAAGACATCGACGGCGAGCGGCAGCTCGAATGGGTGCGCGAGCAGAATGAGCGGGCGCTGGAAACCCTTGCTGCCACACCGCACTTCGAGAAGATTCGCAGCCAGACGCTGGAGATTCTCGACGACGACAACCAGATCCCCGGTGTCGTGCGCCGCGGCGAGCACCTCTACAACTTCTGGCGCGACGCGACGAACCCGCGTGGATTATGGCGACGCACCTCCCTCGATTCTTATCGGACCGACGCGCCCGACTGGGATGTCCTCATCGACGTCGATACCCTCGCCGAGCACGAGCAGGAGAACTGGGTGTGGGCCGGCGCCCGAGTGCTGCGCCCCCGCGACGGGTCCGGTCTGTGGCGCCACGTGCTGGTCTCGCTGTCGCGCGGTGGGGCCGACGCCTCGGTGATCCGCGAGTTCGACTTGCATACGCGCACCTGGGTGGCACCCGAAGCCGGCGGATTCGCGCTGCCGGAGGCGAAGTCGACGATGAGTTGGCTCAACCCCGACACCGTCTACGTCAGTACCGACTTCGGCGAGGCGCCCGATGGACATCGGTCTCTCACCGAATCGGGCTACCCACGCATCACCAAGCGGTGGGTTCGCGGCACCCACCTGGCCGATGCCAACACCGTCTTCACCGGCGAGTACACCGATGTCTCCGCGGGCGCCTCGTACGACAGCACGCCCGGCTTCGAGCGACACTTCGCCGCACGCTCCACTGACTTCTACAACTCGTTGACCTATCAGTTCGAACCGGGCACCGGTGAACTAACACTCATCGACGTGCCCACCGATGCACACGCCGCGCCCTATCGTCAGTGGCTCTTCGTCATCCCACGATCGCCGTGGGAGAGCGGCGGCACCGTTCACGTGCCGGGCAGCCTGCTGGTCTTCGACTACGAAGCATTTCTCGCCGGCGACCGTACCGCCGTCGTGCTCTTCACCCCCGACGCCTCGACCAGCCTCGCCGATTACGCGATGACCCGCTCGCACCTGATTCTGACCACGCTGCACGATGTCTCGACCCGGGTCTGCCTGCTGACCCTGGGGGAATGGGAGCGGGCGACGCTCAACGGCCTGCCCGAACTGGCGACCATCTCGATTCTCGGCACCGATCCCGAGGACGGCGACGAACTCTTCGCGTCAGCAAGCACGTTCACCACGCCGCCGACGCTGCTCCACGGCACCACGGTCGACGGCGTGGAGCCGATCAAGCACTCGCCCGAGTTCTACGACGCCAGCGATGTGATCGCCGAACAGTTCTTCACCCCCTCCGACGACGGGACGGCCATCCCCTATTTCGTCGTGCGCCGGCGGGACGTCGAATCGGGCCCGACCCTGCTCTACGGCTATGGCGGATTTCAGAATGCGCTGGTTCCCGGCTACGCGGCCGGCCCGGGCCGGAACTGGATCACCGACGGCGGGATATACGTCATTGCCAATATCCGGGGGGGTGGCGAATACGGGCCGACCTGGCACACGCAGACCCAGAAGTCCGGGCGGCACAAGGTCTACGAGGACTTCTCGTCGGTTGCCAAAGCGCTGGTCACCAACGGCCTCACCACCGTCGCACAGTTGGGGGCGATGGGCGGGTCCAACGGCGGCCTACTGATGGGAGTGATGGCGACCCGTTATCCCGAACTCTTCGGCGCATTGGTGTGTCAGGTGCCGCTGATCGACATGCGCCGCTATCATACGATGCTCGCCGGGGCATCGTGGATGGCCGAGTACGGCGACCCCGACGATCCCGACGAATGGGCGTTCATCGAGCCGTTCTCGCCGTACCACAACGTCCGGGCAGACGTCGACTACCCGCCGATTCTCATCACGACCTCGACGCGCGACGACCGCGTGCACCCGGGGCATGCGCGCAAGTTCGCCGCGCTACTGGAGCAGACCGGACACCACGACGTCTGGTACTACGAGAACATCGAGGGTGGACACGGCGGGGCCGCCGACCACAAACAGGCGGCCTTCCTCGCCGCGCTGGCGTACGAGTTCCTCTGGCAGCGGCTGCGGGCCGGCACCGACGGTTAATGGTCCATCGTTGCGGCGACGTACCGGCCGATGGCCACCATGCCCAGCGCTGTCGGGTGCAGCGGCGCGCCGACGCTCGCCGGGACGAGGCCGAAGAAGTACTGCCGGTTCGGCGGTGCGCACATGTCATGGCCCGCGCTCATCGCGGCAAGGTCCACGAACTGCATCCCGCGCCGCTGCGCCTGCCCGGCCATCACCGTGTTGGCATGGGCGACCACCGCGCGCAGATAGTCGGCGTCGGCGGGGGTGACCGGCTGGGACGCGCACCCGCCGGCGCGCACGTAAGTGCCGTAGCCGACGACGACGACCTTCGCGTTGGGGGCGGCGCGGCGGATCGCATCCAGCGTTTGGCCCCACTTCGGCCGCTGGCGGTCGATGCGGATCTCGAGTTCGTCGATCCCGCCCCGGCGATAGCGCTGACTACAGGGGACTGACCCGGGCAGTTCCGCGCAGGACAGTGCGACGGAGAACATCTTCACGTCGTTGAGGCCGATCGTCAGCGTCACCAGGCGGGTGTGCACCGAGAGCAGCGACGTCTGCACCGGGACTGTTCCGGCCGGGGTGCGCTGCAGGACGGCGGACACGTTCTCCGACGTTGCCGACGAGCACGTCGCATCGCGCAGCCGCACCCCGATGCGGTCGGCCAGGACGGCCGGATAGTTCCGCTGCGCGCGCAGACATCCGGGCACAGTCAAGTCCTGCGGCGCAATCAGCGGACCGGCCGCCGCGGAGTCGCCGAGCGCCACGTACTCGCCGCGGAGCGGCGTCGCGCCAGCCGGCTGCGCGCACAACGTTCCCAGGGCCAACACTGTTCCGATGACCAACACTCCGGCAGCGATCGCCGCGAACCGCGGACCTCGAGGCAACTGAGGCACCACACCCCCTTCAGATCACCCAGGTGAATTGATACGCGGTCGAGACGACGATCAGCCCGCCGAAGCAGGGCACCGCGATCTCTCGCGGCGCCCTGCTTCTCGAGGACTCGGCGTGGCAAGCCGTGCGCTAACCGCGAACGGCGCTACGGACTACGCCTGGATCAGATACACCAAACCAACGCTGCGGAGCCAGGCATCGGGATGGTGATGCAGAAGTTGAGTGAACCCTTGACAGGGGTCGCCTTTACCGCCGGGGACGGCGCCGTGGCGGGAGCGGCATAGGCGGCCGGAGCGGCAAACACGCCAACAGCCAAGGCGCCGCCGACGATGCCCATCGCGAGTGGAATTCGATTCATCATGACTTCTCCTGTTGTTCCAGACTGGGCCGGTTCTCCGGTCACTGACGCCTGACTCGTCGAGTGTATTCCTCGATCGCCGCCGATCGGGGACGTCGGATCAAAAAAAATGTGCGCCGCCATTTTGCCGTGCTGGTTGGTGATTGGCTGTTCGATGGAAGCCGACGCCGGCGGCCCCCGGTTGGCGGCTGCTCAGTTCGAGTAGCGAATCGAACCGCTGCTCAGGCACACCTTGCCGGAGTTGGACTCCCAGGCGAAGGCGAAGCCGCCGGCGCACGCGGTCCCGCGTGGCGTCGATATGGCTTTGCCGCCCCAGCCGCCGACGGCCAGCGACTGCCCGCCGCGATCGGCCTGCGCAACGGAGAAGGCGCCGGGCCCGGTAGCGAACGATTGTGCGTTGCCGCCGCGCTGCGCGCCGGCCAGTGCCGTCGACTTGCGATCCAACGTGCGGGCATCTGCTCGGCCGCGACTCGTGGCGACGGCGACGGCGGTCCCCTCCCCGCTGGTGTCCTCGGCACGGGCGGTGCTGCCCTGCCCGGCACGGGCACCGCATCCGCTGTCGCCCAGCACCTTCTGCTGACTGGAACCGTTCACCGCCTGGCACAGGGTGCCCGCCGACGCTGACGTGGCGCCACCGACAACGACGGAGAGCCACGCCCCCGCCGCGATCACGCCGGCAGCGGCGACGACTCGGGCGACCATCATCCTTTGGCCCGCTTCAGCACCTCTTTGGTCAGCCCCTTCTTCGCGGTGTCGACGGCGGTCTTCTGACCCTGGCGGACGATCAAGCCGGGCAGTTTCACCTTCAGCTCGATATCAAGCGAAAAGTCGACCCGCGAACCCTTGTCAGTCGCGGTGATGGTGTAGACGCCGTGCTGCTCGGCCAGCTGGGTGCCCTCGATGAGGTCCCAGGTGCACGAGTTGTCGGTCCACTGGTAGTTGAGTGTCTGCTCATCGGTGATCGGGCCCATCGACACCTTGACCTTGACCACCTTCGGCAGGCCGTCGTCGTACTCTTCGAGGACCTCGGCCGTCTTGTGTGGACCCGACCATTCGGGAAGCGACTCAATGTCATGCAGAACTTCCATGACCACTGACGGTGGTGCGGCAATATCGAATTTCGTATTCGCGGAGACTCCCATGGCAGTCAACCTACCTTGCCGGGGCCCCTGCGCGTCACGTCTCCCGGTCGATGAGCCGGAATGGCCAGGCTTCGTCAGGAATCTCCGCCGTCGTCATTGGTTTGTCGACCGCGGTGAACCATCCTCGATAGTGCAGGATCTCCCCGATCACCGGATTGCGGACGGTCGCATCGCACCGGAAACGCTGATGCTTTTCGTCCCAGCCTTCGATGTATTTCATCTGGACCACAAAGGGTCCCCGCATCGAAATCTTGGGTCCGCGCAACCAGCGCGCCGGACCACTCTCCAGCAGGAGTGAGCCGTCCTCGGTCACCGATGGCTCGATGGGGTACAGCAATTCGGGTCCGTCGCCGAAATAGTCGACGAAGCCGTCACGCCCGTCGACGATCACCGAGTTCAGGTGGCGGTCGCCAGTCGAATAGCCGAAGGTGCGCAGAACTGCCAGACACTCGCGGCCCAATTCGTCGCGGTAACAGTAGTTCCCCGCCTCAAAGGGCACCATCCGGCTGGTCTTCGAGGGCATGGCGTTGCGCTTGCCGTAATACCAGACCAGGGGCGGTGCGAAGGCGGGGGTGATGTAGATCGATTCGATCAGGCCCGTCATCAACTGCGCGACGCCGGCGGTGGAGTCGATCCCATAGCGCCACTGCATATTGGGGTGCAGTCGGTCGAACTCAGAACCCAGCGCCACACGGTAGACCGGCGTCATCGGCTGCACTCCCTTCGGCGAATCGACCGAAAGAATACATACTACTAGTCATACCCGACCCGGGTGACGGCCACCGCAGGTGGGCCGGTGGCGCGCCTCGAACAAGCGTCGGGGCCGACCATCCGCCTTGGATGACCGGCCCCGATTGCGCTCGTTGACGAGAAGCGGGCTTAGAAGCCCATGCCACCCATCTCATCGCCACCCGGCATGGCCGGGGCCGCGTTCTTCTCCGGCTTGTCGGCGACGACGACCTCGGTGGTGAGGAACAGTGCCGCGATCGACGCCGCGTTCTGCAGCGCCGAGCGGGTGACCTTCACCGGGTCGTTGATGCCGGCCTTGAGCAGGTCCTCGTACTCGCCGGTGGCGGCATTGAGGCCGGTGCCCTTCTTGGCATGGCGGATCTTGTCGGCGACGACGCCGGGCTCGAGACCGGCGTTGATCGCGATCTGCTTGGCCGGAGCCTCCAGTGCGACGCGCACGATGTTGGCACCGGTCGCCTCGTCACCCTCGAGATCGAGCTTGTCGATCGCATCCTCGGATTGGAGGAGTGCTACGCCACCGCCGGCGACGATGCCCTCTTCGACGGCTGCCTTCGCGTTGCGCACAGCGTCCTCGATCCGGTGCTTGCGCTCCTTGAGCTCCACCTCGGTGGCCGCGCCGGCCTTGATGACCGCAACACCGCCGGCCAGCTTGGCCAGACGCTCCTGCAGCTTCTCCCGGTCGTAGTCGGAATCGCTGTTCTCGATCTCCTGGCGGATCTGGGCCGTGCGGCCATCGATCTGCGCCTTGTCGCCGGCACCGTCGACGATCACGGTCTCGTCCTTGGTGACGACGACCTTGCGGGCGGTACCCAGCGACTCGACTCCGGCGCCCTCGAGCGACAGCCCGACCTCTTCACTGATGACCTCGCCACCGGTGAGGATGGCAATGTCGGCAAGCATGGCCTTGCGACGGTCGCCGAAGCCCGGTGCCTTGACGGCGACGGACTTGAACGTGCCGCGCAGCTTGTTCACGACCAGGGTCGAGAGGGCTTCACCCTCGACATCCTCGGCGATGATCAGCAGCGGCTTGCCGGCCTGGATGACCTTCTCCAGCAGGGGCAGCAGGTCCTTGACGGTCGCGATCTTGCTCGAGACGAGCAGGATGTAGGGATCCTCGAGGATGGCTTCCTGACGGTCCGGGTCGGTGACGAAGTAACCCGAGATGTAGCCCTTGTCGAACCGCATGCCCTCGGTCAGCTCCAGCTGAAGGCCGAACGTGTTCGACTCCTCAACGGTGATGACGCCTTCGTTGCCGACCTTGTCCATCGCCTCGGCGATGAGATCGCCGATGGCCGGGTCACCGGCGGAAATGCCTGCGGTGGCAGCGATCTGCTCTTTGGTCTCAACTTCTTTGGCACTCTTCAGCAGTGCCGCGGTGACCGTCTCGACGGCCTTCTCGATGCCGCGCTTGAGGCCCATCGGGTTGGCACCCGCGGCAACGTTGCGCAGGCCCTCGCTGACGAGCGCCTGGGCCAGCACGGTGGCCGTGGTGGTGCCGTCGCCGGCGACGTCGTCGGTCTTCTTGGCGACTTCCTTGACCAGCTCGGCGCCGATCTTCTCGTACGGCTCCTCCAAGTCGATCTCCTTGGCGATGGAAACACCGTCATTGGTGATCGTGGGGGCGCCCCACTTCTTCTCCAGAACGACGTTGCGGCCCTTGGGTCCCAACGTCACTTTGACTGCGTCGGCGAGGGTGTTGAGACCCCGCTCGAGGCCACGGCGGGCCTCTTCGTCGAACGCGATTTGCTTGGCCATTGGTAAGTGATCCTCCGGTAGGGGGTGACACTAGGTTTCGTATGTCGGTGCGATGCCCGCGACGGACGACCGGCGTGTCAACGACCGGTCTCATCGTCCCAACTGGCACTCACGGTAGGAGAGTGCCAACTCCGTTTCTAGCACTCCCCCTGTAAGAGTGCAACGTCAGAGGCCGAGGGGCCCGGTCCACCCCGGGCCGCGATTCGCCTTCAGTTCGTCTTTCGGTTGAGTCCGAGCTGATCGGTGATGACAGCGAACGGGTCGGTTTGATCGGTGAGCCCGACGACGTTGGCCGCGCCAGGGCCGTAGGCCGCAATACGCACCTGGCCGCCGCTGTGCTGCTGCTCCCCAGCCTCCACGGACGTGCCGTAGCTAACCGTCATCGGCGCGCCGTCGGCCGTCATCAATGTCCGGGTGAGCCCCGGGGTGTCGGTTCCGCCCCCGACGATCTGGGTGGAATGCGCATGGTCGCCGGTGACGATCACCAGGGTGTCCTTCTGTTTGCGCGCGTAATCGAGCGCGACAGTCACCGCGTCGGACAGCTGTACCGTCTCGCCGATCTGTCCACACGGGTCCGCCTCGTGCGCCGCCTTGTCGATCGATGCCGACTCCACCTGGAGGAAGAAGCCCTTGCCGTCCCGGGCGGCGCCGAGCAGACCGATCGCGCTGCGCGTCATGTCGCCGAGCTTGGGCGTCTGCGCGGTAAACCGGGGGTTGGGGGCGCACCGGAGCGCCGGCGCGACTGCCCCGTGCGGCGTCGCTGTCGCCTTGTCCCAGATGCGCGGCAGGTTGCCGTCCGCGAAGAGCCCCAACAGCGGTTCGTCCTGATCGGCCGCCGTCACCGCACGCAACTCCTGCGCCGACCGCACTATCCGGTACCCGCGTTCCTTGGCCTGCGCCGCCAGAGTCCGGTCACGGTATCTGCCCGCTGTCGCCGTCTGCGCGAACGTCCCCCAGCCGCCGCCCAGCGTCACGTCGGCGCGGGCGGCCAGCAACTGCTCGGTAATCGATCCCGCGCCACCGTTCTCGGCGGCGTTCGCCGGGCACTTCTGCGCTGTCTCCGCCGGCCCGTAGCACTTGCGGTGGGTCACGTGGGCGACTTGCACCGCGGGCGTCGCATCCTGCAGCTCGGCAGTGGTCACGTTGCCGGTGGCCAGACCATTCGCCTTGGCGAGCTCCAGAATCGTTCGCTGCGGACGCCCCTCAAGGTCGACCGAGATCGCGCCGTTGTAGGTCTTGGTCCCCGTCGACCAGGCGCTGCCCGCGGCAGCCGAATCGGTGGTGTAGTCCGGTTTCCCGGTCGTCTTGTCCAACGAGTAGGTGGTGTACTCGCCGGTGAGCGGTAGGTCGTCGACGCCGGGAATCCGGCCGGCCGCTCCCCACTGGTAGTTGCGGGCCATGGTGTACTCCTGATTCGCCGCGCCATCACCAATGATCAGAATGACGTTGCGAGCCCCCGCCCGCTGGATCGAGTCGGCGATCGCTCCGGTCTGATCGCCGGTCAGGCGTCGCGCCCCTCCGTTCTCGGCCAGACGTCCCGCACCCGTGCGGTCGATCCGCACTCCCGCCGCCGTCTTGCCGTCGACCCCTGGTCCCGGGGCGCCACAACCGGCGAGGGTCAGCGTGAGTGCAGCGGTGGCGACGACGAGCGGCGTGGTGCGCATCCGGTCACCCCAGCACGCCAGGGTGAACAGCACGGAAACGACGGCGCGCGGCGAAGCCCGTCAGTCCTGGATCCGCGCGAATGGACGCTCGGCCTCCAACTGGTAGGCCAACTCCAGGAGCATCTGCTCCTGACCCAGGTCGGCGCCGAAGTGCAAGCCGATCGGCAGGCCGTCTGCGCTCTGCGCCAGCGGCAGGCTGATCGCCGGCGAGCCGGAAGTATTGTTGGCCGGGGTAAAGGTCACGTAGTTGATCAGTCGCTCAAAGATCTCGTCGAAGTCTCCGCCGGGATCGAGGTAGCCGATCTTCGGCGTCGTATGACCCAGCGTCGGCGAGTACACCACGTCGAAGTCCTCAAAGAGCGCATGGAACTGCTTAGTCGACTTCTGCAGTCCCATCAGCACTCCCGGTGTTCGCCAGAACCGCTTGATGAACGTCCTCGACAGACCTGCGGTAAACGGGTCGAGCTTCGATCGGTCGAATCCCTTGTCCAGCACGCGCTTTCCGAAATGATCGAGACTGAATGCGAGTAGCGCCCAATAGTCGGTGAACTGCTGCACGTAGTTGCGGTTCACGGGCAGCGGAACCCGGTCGATCATATGACCCTGCGCCGCCAACAGTTCGGCGACCGACTCGAGCGCCACGGAGGTCTGGGCGTCGAGCAGTCCGCCAGTGATCGACTCCGAGATCAGCGCGATTCGCAGTTTGCGGCCGCTCGGCCCCTCGACGAGCCCCAGCTCGGGCATGTTCTTACCGGGGGCGTACCGCTGGGTGTCGGCGAGAAAGTGTGCCGTGTCGCGCACTGTCCGCGACACGATGCCGTTAGAGATCAGGTCAATCGGCATGCCCTTCGCCTCCGCCGACGCAACGACCCGATCGCGGGTGGGCTTGAGCCCGACGAGGCCACAGCAGGCGGCCGGGATCCGGATCGAGCCGCCGCCGTCGTTGGCGTGGGCAATCGGCAGCGCTCCGGCGGCGACCAGCGCGGCCGCCCCACCCGACGAGGCTCCGGCGGAGTACTCGGTGTTCCAGGGGTTGCGGGTGGGCGGACGGTCAACGAATTCGGTAGACGCGGTCAGACCGAAAGCAGGCAAGGTCGTCGCACCGAGGATATTGATCCCCGACGCCAACATCTGGTCGGTGAACCCCTCATTGCGATCGGCCGGGGTCGGCGGCACGGCGGCCGACCCATGCTGTGTCGGGATCCCGGCGAAGAGCGTGTTGTTCTTGATCATCGATGGGACGCCACGCAGCGAGCCGTCCGGGAAATCTCCCGCCGCGGCCCGCGCCAGCCCCCGCCGGCGGTCGTCCTGCGCCACCGCATTCAGCTGGGGCTCCACCGCATCGATCCGTGCCAGCGCGGCACGTGCTGCTTCCTCGGCCGAGAAGTTCCCGGCCCGCAGGGCTTGGGCGATGCCCACCGCATCCAGCTCGCCCAGGCAGTCGTCGGTAAAGGCACTCACCTTTGTCATGGCAGCTGTCATGGCAGCCGAGGCTACACGGGTGGTCGTCACACGATCGGCACGGTTCCCGGCCACTCGCCAACCGAACGGGGGTATCAAGGAACCATGCAGCTGAAACTCTCCGCCGACGAGGTCGCCTTCCGCGATGAGATCCGCAGATTCTTCACCACCGAGATACCCGCCGACGTCCGCGAGCGCGCTGCCGCCGGCCGGGTTCGCTACCCGGACGACATCGCGACGACGATGCGGATCCTGGACGGGGGCGGCCTGTGCGTCCCGCAGTGGCCGGTCCAGTGGGGCGGGCAGGACTGGAGTCCCATCCAGCACCACATCTGGCGCGAAGAACTGGCGCTCTGCTCGGTCCCCGACCCGCTGCCGTTCAATACCGCCATGGTCGGCCCGGTCATCGCCGAGTTCGGGTCGCAGGCGCAGAAGGAACGCTTCCTGCCCTCAACCGCGAACTGCGACATCTGGTGGTGCCAGGGCTTCTCGGAGCCGGAAGCCGGTTCCGACCTCGCGTCGCTGAAAACGCGCGCCGTCCGCGACGGCGACGAATGGGTCGTCAACGGCCAGAAGACGTGGACAACGCTCGGGCAGTACGCCGACTGGATCTTCGCCCTCGTGCGCACCAACCCCGACGCCCCCAAACGACAGGCCGGTATCAGCTTCCTGCTCATCGAGATGAACTCGCCCGGCATCGACGTGCGGCCGATCGAACTGATCGACGGCGGCTACGAGGTCAACGAGGTCTTCTTCAACGACGTGCGGGTACCCGCCGATCAACTCGTTGGCGAGGAGAACGCCGGCTGGTCGTACGCGAAGTTCCTCCTCGGCAACGAGCGCACCGGCGTCGCCCGCGTCGGCCAGACCAAGATGGCGCTCGCGCGCGCCAAGAAGCTCGCCGGGCAGACGAAGGCCGCCGGTGGCAGCCTGCTCGACGAACCACTGTTCGCCGCGCGGCTCGCCGAACTCGAGAACGAACTCCTCGCCCTCGAACTCACCCAGCTGCGCGTTGTCGCCTCCTCCGCCGATGGCCGGCCCAACCCCGCGTCGAGCCTGCTCAAGTTGCGTGGCAGCGAACTTCAGCAGGCGGCGACAGAGATCCTCGCCGATATCGCCGGAACCAACTCGCTCGCCGTCGCGCCGCCCGACCCGGCCGCGGCCAACGGGACCGCCGACATCGCCGCCCCGCCCTGGGCGCAGCAAGCCGTGCCCACCTACCTCAACTACCGCAAGGTCTCGATCTACAGCGGCAGTTCCGAGGTCCAGCGCCAGATCATCGACAAAGCCGTCCTCGGCCTCTAAGGAGCGTTCGACACCATGGATTTCGAACTCAACGCAGAACAGGGCATGCTGCGCGACACCGTGCGCGACGCGCTGACCAAGACTTACGACATTGAAACGCTGCGCGCGGTGACCGACACCGAGCGCGGCTGGGACCCGACGGTGTGGAAGTCGCTGGCCGACATCGGCATCCTCGCCCTCACCATCGACGATGCCGACGGCGGCATGGGCGCCGGCCCGGTTGAACTGGGTGCGGTGCTCGGCGAGATCGGCCGCAGCCTCGCACCCGAGCCCTACCTGTACGGCGTCGTCGTCCCCGCCGCCCTCCTCGCCGACACCGACGAAAGCCCCCTGCGCACCGAACTCCTCGAGGGACTGGCGGGGGGCGACCTGCTGATGGCGTTCGCCAACACCGAGGAGAACGACCGGTGGCCGAGCACGGCAGTCACCACCGCCGCAGCCGGTTCCGGCGATGCCGTAACCCTGACCGGCACGAAGACCGAAGTGCTCGCCGGTGATAGCGCAGACCGGCTGATCGTCTCGGCCCGCGACGATGCCGGCACCATCGGCCTGTATGCCGTCGAAGCCGGCGCAGCGGGGGTCATGCGGACCCCGTTCCGCACCCACGATCGTCGCCGTGGCGCGCAGATTGTCCTGGCCTCCGCGCCGGCGACCCGGCTCGCGTCGGGTGATCGCGCCGGCGAAGCGCTGCGCCGCGTCGACATCCTCACACAGACGGCGCTGTGCGCCGAGGCGGTCGGCGCCATGGAGCGGGCGCTGGAGCTGACCGTGGAGTACTTGAAGACCCGTAAACAGTTCGGCGTGACCCTGGCCACCTTCGAAGCGCTCACCCACCGCGCCGCAGATATGTATGTGCTCCTCGAATTGGCCCGCAGCCTCAGCTCGTACGCGACCGGAACTCTGGCCGAGGGAACCGCCGACGAGATCGTTGCATCACGGGCCAAACTCCAGATCTGCCGATCGGCCCGCCAGATCGGCCAGGAGGCGATCCAGATGCACGGTGGAATCGGCATGACCGCGGAGTACCCCGTCGGCCACTACGTCAGTCGGCTCACCGCGATCGGCCACACCCTGGGCGACGCCGACGCGCATTTGTCCCGCCTGGCCAACTCGATCACGGACTGGGACATGGTGTCGATAGGGTGAGCGCATGAAGAGTCTGTTTTTTGACAACCTCGCCGACATCGCCGCCTATGGTCTGCTCGGAATCGTGGTTCTCATCGTCGGCTACGTCGCACTCGATGTGGTGACACCGGGCAACCTGCGCACTCTGCTGTGGCGGGAAGACCACCCGAACGCAGTACTCCTGACCTCGGGGTTTCTCATCTCCCTCGGCGTCGTCTACGCGGCCGGTGCGCGCGCCGGCATGATGGCCGACCAGCGATGGCAGGGCCTGCTGTTCGCCGCGCTCTATTCGCTGGTGGCGATCGCGGTGATGTGTTTCTCATTCGTCCTCGTCGACTGGTTGACGCCCGGACGTCTCGGCGAACTGCTCCTGGGCGGCAACACGGCCGTGGTCTGGGTCAACATCGTCGTGTTCGTCATCCTCGGGGTATCCATGGGTGCGGTGCTCTAGGCGGGCGCAGTAGGGTGGCCCGCAACTGATCCGTCGGGCGGAACTGACCGATGGCGCGACGAAAGACGACTCAATGGCTGAAGCGACCGAACTACTCGAGGCATCGTTGACGATCGACGCCACCCCCGAAGCCGTATGGGCCGTTGTCTCCGACCTTCGCCGGATGGGCGAATGGAGCCCGCAGTGCCGCAAGATGTTCATCCGCGGCAACCCGGTGGGCGTGGGCACCCGCACCATCAATATCAATCGCCGCGGCGCACTGGTGTGGCCGACGCAGTCGACGATCGTCCGTTACGAGAAGAACAACACAATCGCCTGGCGGGTTGCCGAGAACCACACCGTGTGGTCCTACCAGATCACCCCGCAGGGTGACGGCGTGCTACTCACCGAACGCCGGGAGGCCCCCGGCGGTCAAACCACCGCGGTGTCGAGCGCCCTGGTGAACATGTTGATGGGTGGGCGGCACGATTTTGAGGCGGAGCTGCGCGTCGGGATGGCCGACTCCCTCGACAAGATCAAACGCGCCGCCGAAACCGCGGCCAAGTAGCCGTGGCCCGCCGCCCGCACCACCCCGGCGCCCCCGCGGAAACCGGACTCGCACACCTTTCCACGCTCGCCAAACAGACCATCCCGCCACTGCATCCGGCGGGTATCCCGTTCGTGGCGGCCCCCGCCGCCGTCGCGGTGCTGGCCCGGCGCCGCAAGTGGATCGCACGGCCGGCCTGGGCGCTGTCGGCGGCGTGCGCCGCGTTCTTCCGCCACCCCGGCCGCGTCCCACCGACACATCCTGGAACCGTGGTCGCCGCCGCCGATGGCGAGGTCGCGCTCGTCGATACCGCTGTTCCGCCGGTCGAGCTCGGCCTGGGCTCGGTCGAGTTGCCCCGCGTCTCCACCTTCCTCTCGGTCTTCGACGTCCATGTGCAGCGGGTTCCGGTTTCGGGCACCGTCACCGCGCTGCAGCACACCCCGGGCGCATTCCTCTCCGCGGATCTGCCCGAGGCCAGCTGCGCCAATGAGCGGACCTCGATGACCATCCGCACCGACTCCGGCGCGCAAATCGGCGTCGTCCAGATTGCGGGCCTGATCGCACGGCGGATTGTCAACGACGCCAACGTCGGCCAGCAGCTGACCATCGGCGACACCTATGGACTGATCCGCTTCGGGTCGCGTGTCGATGTGTACCTCCCGGCCGGAACGACGCCGACGGTGCTCGTCGGACAGCGGACCGTCGGCGCCGAGACTCCGCTGGCAGTACTGCTGTGATGCGGGTCGCGGGGGTTCACCGGTCAACGCGCCGCTCGCGCCGAGGCCCCGCCGCGCCGACCGCCGGACCGCCGCGCTCGGCGCTAATGATCATCCCGTCGGCCTTGACGATCCTCGCCGTCTGCGCCGGGCTGACCGCGGTGCGCTTGGCGGCGGTGAACCGGCTCGACCTCGCCTTGGTCCTCGTCGTCGGTGCGGCACTCCTCGACGGCATCGATGGCCGTGTCGCACGATTGATGAACGCCACCTCCAAGATCGGCGCCGAACTCGATTCGCTGGCCGATGCCATCAACTTCGGCGTCGTGCCTGCGCTCATCCTGTCCGCGACATTAATGAGCGGCCACGATCTCGGGTGGGCCATTGCACTGGTCTATTGCTGTGCGATCATCCTGCGGCTGGCACGATTCAACACGCTGACCGACGACGAGAACGCGCCGGGCTACACCCGCGACTTCTTCGTCGGCGTGCCGGCACCCGCGGCGGCACTCATCGCACTGGGTCCGGTCGGTCTCCACCAGGGGCTGGGGGACGGTTGGTGGAGCTCGTTTCCCGCGGTCGGCGTATGGACGCTGCTGGCCGCGTTCCTGGCCATCAGCCGCATTCCGACCTCGTCCCTCAAGGCAACAACCAAGCTTTCCCGGTCGGCCCTCGCGCCGGCCCTGGTTATCTTCGCCGCCGCGGCGGCTTTGCTCGTGACCTACCCCTACGCGCTGATGGTCGCCGTCATCGCGGCCTACCTCGTGCACATTCCGTTCGCATGGTGGGCCAACCGCTGGGTTGCAGCACGCCCCGAACACTGGGAGACTCTGCCCGCCGAGCGGCGCCGCCACCGGCGGATGACGAGCAAGCGGCGCCCCATCCTGCGGAAGTCACAGGCGCGACTCGGTCTGCGGCGTCCACCCACTGGAAAATAACCCCCCAGGGGGTTATTGTGGTGGCATGGAATTCACCATCGCCGCCGACCTGCCCATCCCCTACGACGAGGCCGTTACCCGAACCCGCGCCGGGCTCGCCGACGCCGGTTTCGGGGTGCTCACCGAGATCGACATCAAGGCCACCCTCAAGAAAAAGCTCGACGTCGACGTCGCACCGAAGATCATCCTCGGGGCGTGCCAGCCCTCGTTCGCTCACGCCGCACTGCAGGCCGACCCGCGCATCGCGGTCATCATGCCCTGCAACGTCGTCGTCTCTGCCAACGGCGAGGCGGGCAGCCGGATCGAGATCCTCGACCCGGGCACGATGGAAAAGTTCACCGGGGCCGCCGAACTCGGCCCGATCGCAGCAGACGCCCGCGCACGACTGACCGACATGCTCGACTCCCTGGTCACCGGGGCCGGTGCGTGATGCAGCTCCCCGCCGACGAACTCAAGCCGATCCTGACCCGCTTACGCCGGGCCAACGGACATCTCGCCTCGGTGATCCGCATGCTGGAAGAAGGCTCCGAATGTGAAGACGCCCTGACCCAGCTCGCCGCCGTCGACAAGGCGATCGCCCGCAGTGGCTACGCACTGGTGGCCACCGGTCTGCAACACTGCATGCGCACCGAGGGCCCCGACAACGTCGACCCAGAGAAGCTGGAGCGCCTGTTCCTATCGCTGGCGTAAACCGTCAACTCACATTGACCTGGTAGAACACCGAATTCGGTCCGCCCGCGGCACGCGGCGAACTGCCCACGGTGACCCAGTACGTCTGCCGGTCCTTCGTGGCCGACAGAATCACTGTGCGCGTCCCGCCTTCCTCGGTCCGGCTGGACTCGGTGAAACCTGACTTCATCAGGGTGTCCACCGCGGCATCGAGCACATTGGGTCCGCCGTACCCGCCCTGGACTGTGAGCGACCATCCGTCGGCGCGCGTTCCAGTCGCCGCAATCAGCCGTCCGTCCAGCAGCGGGACCGCTTTGGCCGGGAAATCCGACGGCAGGGTCACGTCACCGGTCGGCCCCGACGACTCCGACGAGCTGCAGGCCCCGACCAGCCCGGCGATCGCCGCAATCAGCAGGACCAGCAGCGCGATCGCGCTGCGCCGGGTCAACCCTGAAGGAAAACGCGTCATACCTGCAACGGTAGGGTAAGAACCACGGGTGACCACGAAGTGACACCCCGCCGAAGACCGAAGTCGACCGATCTCGCCGGAGCGCCAGTGTTAGCCACCCTATTCGCACTCTCGCTCGCCGCGCTCGTCGCGCCGATCGTAATGTGGCGGCTGGGCCCCAAGGGTTTCTACGTCATTGCGCTCGCGCCCACCGCCGCGCTGGTCTGGCTGCTCACCCATTGGCCCACCGACGGACCGCGGGTCGAATCCGTTACCTGGATTCCGCGCCTGCACATGACGCTGGAAATGCGGTTGGACACGTTGTCGGCCGTCCTGGGCGTGCTCATCCTGGGCATCGGCGCACTCGTCCTCTGCTACTGCGCCAACTATTTCGACGCCATGCGCCCGCGCGTTGCGGTCTTCGGCGGCGAGATGCTCGCTTTCGCGGCGGCGATGTTCGGCCTGGTCACCTCCGACAACATGCTGGTCCTCTATGTTTTCTGGGAGGCCACCACCATCCTGTCGTTCCTGCTGGTGGGCTTCTATGGGATTCGCGCCAGTTCTCGGCGCGCCGCCACCCAGGCACTGCTCGTCACCACGCTGGGTGGCCTGGCCATGCTCGGCGGGATCATCGCCCTGGGCACCAAGACCGGCAGCTACCTGCTGTCAGACCTGGTCGCCCACCCACCCGCGGCATCGGTCTACGTCGATCTGGCAGTCGCGGCGATCCTCATCGGCGCCTTGTCCAAATCGGCCATCGTGCCACTGCACTTCTGGCTTCCCGGGGCCATGGCCGCGCCCACCCCGGTCAGCGCCTACCTGCACGCGGCGGCGATGGTCAAGGCCGGCGTCTACCTGGTCGCACGGTTGGCCCCGGGCTTCGCGACCCTGCCCGTGTGGCAGGTCATGGTCCTCGGCCTGGGTGCACTGACGATGCTGATCGGCGGTTGGCGATCCCTGCGCGAACTCGACCTCAAGCTGATCCTCGCCTTCGGCACCGTTTCGCAACTCGGATTCTTGATGGTCCTCCTCGGCTTCGGCGACGCCAACGTGGCCCTGGCCGGGATCACCATGCTGGTGGCGCACGCGATGTTCAAGGCGTCGCTATTCATGGTCGTCGGCATCATCGACCACTCGACCGGCACCCGAGACCTGCGCAAACTGGCCCGTCTCGGCCAGAAGATGCCGGTACTCGCGCTAATCGCCGCGGTTGCCGCGGCGAGCATGGCCGGGCTTCCGTTCACCTTCGGGTTCGTTGCGAAGGAGGCGGCCTTCGGGACGATCTGGACGTCGGGCGCACTGCCGGAGTGGCAATCGCACGGTATCGATCTGGTGTTGCTGACCGGCGCAATCATCACCATGGCGTATACGACGCGGTTTCTGTGGGGCGCCTTCGGGCGCAAGGTGCGGCCCGGACCGAGCCTCGCGGTCACCCGCGCCCTCCGCCCGGCGCCGATGTTCCTGCTGCCCCCGGCTGTTCTCGCCGTGGCCGGCATCGGCAGTGCCTTCTCTGCCGGCCTGCTCGGCAAGGTGTTCGAGCGATACGCCGACACCCTGCCGACCTGGGGTCACCCGATCGAACACCTCGGCCTGTGGCACGGCCTCGGGTTGCCGCTGCTGTTCTCAACCGTTGCCATGGTCGGCGGCATCAGTATGTTCCTGGTGGTCCGCGCACTGCGCGACCACCTGTTCGTCCGGCCGGCGGTCGTCAATGCCGACCGGATCTACGACGCGGCGCTGCGCGCGGTCGACGCCGCCTCGCTGGCAGTCACCCGCAGCACCCAACGCGGCTCGCTGCCCATCACGCAAGGCGTGATCCTCGTGACCGCCGTGGTCGTGCCGATGACGGCGCTGTTCGCCGGTGCGCGTTCGGTGATCGAACCCCAGGGGTTTGATGCCGCCACCCAAGGTGTCGTATCGGTCCTTATGCTCGCCGCGGCAATCGGGGTCGTCGTCCTTCGCAACCGCCTCGCCGCTGTGATCGCGATCGGCCTCAACGGCTACGGCTGCGTCGTTCTGTTCGCCCGTCACGGCGCACCCGACCTCGCGCTCACCCAGGCACTGGTGGAGACACTGACCCTGGTGATTTTCGTCCTCGTGCTGCGCAAGCTGCCCGCCGAGAGTCCAGCCCGCACCCGGGGCGCCGCGCCCACCACCCGCGCCGTTCGCGTGACGGTCGCTACCGCCGTTGGCGCCTCCGTAGCGGTCCTGTCGGTCTTTGCCGCTGCGGCCCGTAGTTCTCGGCCGCTGCACGAGATCATCCCCGATGTCGCCTATCGCGTCGGGCACGGCGCCAACGCGGTCAACGTGCTCCTCGTCGACATCCGCGCCTGGGACACCCTCGGCGAGATCTCGGTGCTCATCGTCGCCGCAACCGGCGTCGCGTCGATGGTGTTCCGCAATCGCCGCTTCGGGGCGGCGCCGCGTGTCGCCGACGCGACCAGCATCGGCGACACGCACCCGTCGGACCGCACGACCTGGCTCCTCGGCAGCGATCTGCGCGACCCCCGCCACCGGTCCCTCGTCCTGGAGGCCACCACACGACTGGTCTTCCCGACGATGGTCGTGCTGTCGGTGTTCTTCTTCTACACCGGCCACAACGCGCCGGGCGGCGGGTTCGCCGGCGGCCTGACGATGGGATTGGCCCTGGTCCTGCGCTACCTCGCCGGCGGTCGCTACGAACTCGGCGAGGCACTGCCGGTCGAGGCCGGCACCATCCTGGGCACGGGCCTGGCGATTTCGGCGGGCACTGCGGTGACATCCCTGTTCCTCGGCGCCCCCGCCCTCTCGTCGGCCATGGTCGAGCTCACCCTGCCCGTGTTGGGCGAGGTGAAGGTGGTCACGGCGCTGTTCTTCGATTTGGGCATCTACCTGATCGTCGTCGGGCTGGTCCTGGACATTCTGCGCAGCCTCGGGGCGCGCCTCGACGTCGAGTCGGGTGCCTGATGAGCGTCAACGTGCCCCTGGTCGTCGTCCTCGGCGGCATCGTCGCCTGCGGCGCGTACCTGTTGATGGATCGTTCGCTGATCAAGATGCTGCTCGGGCTGATGCTCATGGGCAATGCGGTCAACGTCCTCATCCTGGTGATCGCCGGTGGAAGCGGCAACCCGCCTGTTCGCGGCCAGGAGACCGCCGGACGAACCGTGGACGCCGACCCGCTGGCCCAGGCCATGATCCTGACGGCCATCGTCATCATGATGGGCGTGGCCGCCTTCGTGCTCGCCCTCGTCTACCGGTTGTTCGTCCTCAATCGTGACGAGGGCGACAACGACGACGATGTCGACGACGATCCCGAGGACGTCAAGATCCTCACCGGATCGCTCGACACCGCCGGCGACCGCGATCGCAGTGACGATCCCCTCACCCTCGCCGACACGACGGCGGGCGATCTGTTCGACGATGAGGGCCACCCACTCACCCCCGAGCAGTTCGAGGCACTGCACCGTACGATCATCGAAACCGACCTGCTCATGAGTGACGCCGACAGTGTCGTCGACGAGCTGCACAGCCCCGATGAAGACGACTTCTGCGTGCTGCCGAGCCCGGATGACGACGAATGCACGCCCGACGGTGCGACCCGCCGCGACGAACAGGGGTTCGACGCATGACCGTGCCCATCTCGTGGTTCCCCGCCCTCATCGTCATGCCAACCCTGGTGCCACTCATGGGCGCGGCGATCACGCTGGTCGCCGCGCGCAGTCCCCGACTGCAGCGCGTCGTCACCGTCCTCGCCATCAGTCTCAGCCTCGGTTCGTCGGTACTCATGCTGTTCGGGGTCAGCAAGCACGGCACGCAGGCCATTGCCATCGGCGGATGGGACGCCGACGTCGATGGTGCGCGCGGCAAGCGGCTCGGACCATTGGGCATCACCCTCGTCGTCGACCATTTGTCGGCGATGATGCTGGTCGTCTCGGGGACCGTGCTCCTCGCGGTTATCCTGTACGCCATCGGACAGGGTCTGCGCGACGGGACCGAGTCGCAACCGGTTTCGATCTTCCAGCCGACCTACCTGATCCTGTGCGCGGGCGTGTGCAACGCCTTCTTGGCCGGGGACCTGTTCAACCTGTATGTGTCATTCGAGGTGCTGCTCACCGCGAGCTACGTGCTGCTCACCGTCGGCGCCAGCGCCGATCGGGTCCGCGCCGGCGCGATGTACGTCATGGTTTCGATGACGTCGTCGCTGATCTTCCTCGTCGGCATCGCTTTCGCCTACGCGACGACGGGGACGCTGAACCTCGCCGAGATGTCGCTGCGCCTCAACGACGGGTCCGTCCCCGACGGCACCCGCAATGCGCTCTACGCGGTGTTACTGGTCGCGTTCGGCATCAAGGCCGCCGTATTCCCGCTGTCGACGTGGTTGCCCGACTCCTACCCGACCGCCCCGGCCCCGGTCACCGCGGTATTCGCCGGGTTGCTGACCAAAGTCGGCGTGTACGCGATCATCCGAGCCCACACCCTACTGTTCCCCGGCGGTTCGATGGACTCGGTGCTCATGGTCGCCGGCCTCCTGACGATGCTCGTGGGTATCGCCGGCGCGATCGCCCAGTCCGACATCAAGCGCCTGCTCTCGTTCACCCTCGTCAGCCACATCGGCTACATGGTGTTCGGCATCGCCCTATCGTCGAAAATCGGCATGGCGGCGGCAATCTTCTACGTCGCGCACCACATTCTGGTGCAGACCACCCTGTTCCTCGTCGTGGGTCTGATCGAACGTCAGGCCGGGTCGGCATCGCTACGAAGACTCGGCGGACTGATCGCCAGCCCGGTGCTGGCGATCCTCTACCTGATTCCTGCGCTCAACCTGGGCGGGATCCCGCCGTTCTCCGGGTTCATCGGCAAGGTTGCGCTACTGCAGGCCGGTTCCGTCGACGGATCGGTGCTCGCCTGGACGCTGGTCGTCGGCGGCCTGGTCACCAGTCTGCTCACGCTGTACGTCGTCGCCCGCATCTGGACCAAGGCATTCTGGCGAGCGCGCGCCGACGCACCCGAGGGCAACCTGTCCGATGAACGCCCGTCCGCGCTGATGGACGAGAGCACCGACATCGCCTACTCCGACCGCGACGACGTCGGGTCCATGCCGCCGGGCATGGTGATCCCAACCGCGGCCATGGTTGCCGTCGGCCTGGCAATGACGGTCTGGGCCGGACCGATAATGAACTACGCCGACCGCGCGGCAGCGGACATCATCAATCCCCGGGTCTATATCCACGCGGTGACCGGCATCGGCGCCCGCTACCCGGACGACACGAAACGGTCCGGCCACCACGAAGGGGGTCGGTGATGCGCGCGGCAGTGACCAACGCCTGGCGCCTGGCGCTGCTGGGCGTGTTCTGGGGGTTCGGCACGATCTTCGTCTGGATCGCCGGCCATGTCACGGTTCCGGGGTGGCTCGGCGGCGACGTCCGCGAAGTCGGTGTGCGGTTGTGGACCGCATCCTGGTTGACCTTCGTCTGGGTCCTGCTGTGGGGGACGATTTCCTGGGCCAACGTCATTGCCGGTCTCGCCGTCGCGCTAGGCATCATGACACTGCTGCCGTTGCCCCGCGTCCCCATCGAGGGCCGTCTCCACCCCGTCTCCATCACCCTTCTGGTTCTGCGCCTGATCGTGGACTTCTGCCTTTCCTCCATGCAGGTCGCCTGGGCGGCGATCCGGCCGGCGCGGCCGCCGCTGGGCGCGGTGGTCCGGCGCCGCGTCGCAATCAAGTCCGACATGGTCCTGACCCTGGCCATCAACTACATCAACCTGGTCCCGGGGACTATCGTGGTCGAGATCGACCACCGCCGGCGGCTGCTCTACATTCACGTTTTCGACCTGTCGTCGCCGAAGAAGGTCGCACAATTCGATAAGCAGATCGCCTTTGTCGAACGGGCTTTCATCCATGCTTTTGAGCGCGACAGCGAGTGGCACCCGAGTCCCTACCACGGGATCGACGACGAGTACCACAACCGGGTGCTCGCCCAGCGCGACGCCGATGGAAGAGAGCCGCGATGAGTACCTTCGATCTACTCTGGCTGGCCGCCGGATCGATGCTCATCCTGGCCGGGATCCTCACATCGATACGCGTCTTGGGCGGCCCGACCACCCTGGACCGGCTCGTCGCGCTCGACATGGCGATCGCACTGACGATGTGCGCGCTGGCCCTGTGGGCCGGAATCAGCGGCGACTCCACCGTGCTCTCAGCCGTCGTCGCCATTGCCCTGGTGAACTTCATCGGGTCGATCGCCGTCGCCCGTTTCCGCGTTCGAGACGACCGCCAATGAGTGCCGTCGAGATCATCAGCACCGTCCTGGTGCTCGTCGGGGCAGCGGTCGCCCTGACCGCATCGATCGGTGTGTTGCGCTTTCGGGACACCCTCTCGCGGATGCACCCAGCGACGAAACCGCAGACCTTCGGGCTCCTGCTGGTGTTCTCCGGCGCGGGGGTGCGGCTCGGCCACAACGTCGACGTCGGGATGCTGATTCTGGCGGGTCTGTTCGCGCTGATAACCGCACCGGTCGTCGCCCAGCGCGTCGGACAGCTGGCCTATCGGGAGCAGCGCGCCGACAGCGGACTCACTCGCTCGCCCACCGAGGTCCCGACCCGCGACGAATAGCCGTCACCGCGCCGAGTCTTTCCGTCGCGCTTTGCGGAGCTGGCGCTTCTTGCCGAACTGACGGGACTTCGAGCGGTGCGACAGCCGGCGGCGCATGCGGCCGAAGACGAGCACCGTCGACATGACCACCAGCGCGAGAATCAAGCTCACCTGCACGGACTTGTCGCCGACAACGGTGACGACGCCGAGCAGCGCCACCGCCAACACCAGCAGGATCTCCCGCAGTTCGGCATAGAAGCGGTGCAAGCGCCCGGGCCGCACCCGGACGGTGCCGAGCGTCTGACCGTTGACGTTGAGCCGGGAGCGCAACTCCGCGTCAACGAAGGCCATCGGCAAATCCTGGTTGACACCGAGGGTTTCGGTGGCTGCGGGGAACCGCGCACCCCAGGAACCTCCGGTGACCCTGCGCCGGTTTTCCTCGACGTCGGCGGGGACCTCAAACACCTTGAGAACGACCGACGGGACCTCGCCATCCTCGTCCGGGGCGCCCTCCATCACGACGTAGTCGCCCCCCTCGACGCCGAGGATGTCGATCGCCAACCGCGACATGAGCACGATGTCGCGCTCGGCCGAGGCAGGGTCGGCCAGGGTTACCCGCATCGTCAGGTAGGTCGGCTTCCCGAGCATCCAGTCGAACCAGCGAATCCGGTCGACGCGCGCCGGCCGGATCGCAACGATGTCGCCCCGCTCAAGTCCGCAGCCCATCCGCAGGACGTGGTCGATTTGGGCGTGGCCGTCGGCCGGTTCGGCCGGATCGGCCGGGTCGTAGGGATGCAGCGCGGCCAGTGCCGCCGGCGCGGCCGATCCGTGCCGCGCGGCGAGTTGGGCAGAACGGATCGACACCAGCTTCGGATTGTTCAGCCGGGCGGCGTCGTCGCGACTCAGCCGGATGACGGATTTTCCGCCACGGTCGATCCCATCGGGACTTGCACCGACCCAGGCGAGCATCTCGCCGGCCAATTCGCCGGGGGCCGGCGCACGCGCGTCGTCGGGCGCACCGGCCGGCAACATCGAACCGTATCGACGGGGGACGCTGCCCATCTCGTCGGGCAGGTCGAAAAAGGGGTTGTCGGGCCGCAGTCGCCCGCAGCGCCCGATCGCCGCAGTCAACTCCGCGCCGGAGAGATCGCCTGGGGCGCCATCGGCCGGCGGGTTGATCTCGGGGTCGGCGTGCAACGACGCCATTAGATCGGCCTGGTTGAGCCCGGATTCCGGCGCAGCACTGTCGGTGCCCGGCAGCCACATCCGGATGGGCGTGCCGGCACGGTCGGCGAGGACCCCGCCGCCGGCCACATACGCGTAGGCGCCCGCCAGCGCCTCGCCGGTCTCAAGCGCAACGCTGACCCCCTGAGCCGCGTCGAGCCAGACGCGCCGGTAGTACGGCGACTCGGACTCGTCGAGTTCGGCCAGCTGACGGTCGTCGAGGAACTGCACCGCCAGCACCGCCTCGGCGTCGCGGTCCGGATAGGCGGTTGCCGGAACATAGCCGAACTGCGAGACGAACGGGGTGTACCCCACCGCCACGCCACGGACCCGAGCCCGGATGGACGGTACGAACAGCGTCTCGGGGCGGTCGCGGAACTTATGCCGCAATTGCGCGGGCGCAGCATTGGATCCGATGGCCAGCACCGGCGCCCGAGCGTCAATCGACGCGCATTTCTCACGTTCGGCGAGCCGGTTCAGCTGAACCGCCGAGGAGTCCTTCCGGTCCGCGGCCAACACGCTGCGCACCCGGCACACCCCCAGGCGGACCGGTGGAGTCTGCGCCCAGGCCAGGGCCGACCCATAACGATCGACAACCTTCCACATCCGGTCCGCAGCGACGACGACCGAGTCCGGCGGCCATACCCCCGGATAGGTCTGGGGCACCAGCCGCGGGGCCGCCTTCAGATCAAACAGTTGCTCTTCGTCATATGGCCCGGGCGCATTCGCCGCGCCGGTCTCCCCCATCTGGCGGTTCAGCCGGCGTCGATGACGCCGCAGGCGGCGCGGCCGCCGGCGTCGCCGGTGGCGAGGGTCTTCTCGTCGGGTCCGGGGCGTCCGTCGGCGCTGTAGCGGTCCGGAATGTTGCCGAAGTTGTCAGCACCAGCGTGGATGACCAGCGCTTTGCCGGTGATCTGCGCGAGGGTGACAGCCTCGGACGAAGTCGTGGTGGTGCCGGCACCGGAGTCGTCGATGTAGATCGAGACGAGGTCACCGCTGGACGGGTGACCGGTGTGCCCGTCGACCTGGAGGTGGCCGCCGGCGCTGGCGAATGGTTCGGCCCCATCGGGATTGCAGACGCCGTTGGAATGGATGTGCATGCCATGGAAGCCGGGAGTCAGGCCCCGCGCCACGTTGACGAAGACCTTGACGCCCTTGCCGGACTTGGTGAACACCGCCGTCCCGATTTGCTGCCGCTTGGCGTCGATGAGTTTGGCCGTCGCCTGGTCGGACTGACTCTCATTCTGCTCACTCCCGTGCCCGGGCTCGATAACGCCGCCCGGCGCACCCTGGTCACCGGTGACCACGGTGGGGTTGGTGCCCTTCACGTTCGAGGGTTCTTCAGAGTTGCTGCATCCGGCCAGAGCCAGGCCGAGCGCCGCAGCGGCCGCGACGACCGCGACGGGCCTGCGGTGAGTACGCAAAATGGTGGTGTTCACGGGTATGCCTCTCATTCGGTGATAGCGATGACCAGCACACCATCGGCGCATGCCGGGAGTTTCAACGAGTTCGACGGGCGCGGTTCGACGCTGTACCCGCCGCCGAGATCGGTGGCGACTTGCTTGGCCGCGACCTCGGTTCCCGGCCGGTAGAAGATCGTGTTCTCATTCAGTGTGCTCGACAACATGTTGGCCGGCTCGGCCGTCTTGTAGCCCTTCGTCTTCAGCTGCTCGGTCACCGAACCGGCGAGGCCGGAAACGCTGCCCGCGTTGACGACGCAGACTTTCGTCGACGACGCGGCGACCGACGTGTCAGCGACGGCCTCCGACGGCGGCGTGGCCCCACTCGGACGTGGCGCGCTCGGCGCGGCGACGGGCCCGGCCTGGTTAGTGGACCCGGTAGCGAGCCGGTGGGCGCCAAGGCCGAAGAAGACGATCGCCACGGCAAGCAACAGCATCGCTCCAGCACGCAGCGGCAGACGGTTGGTATCGCGTTCGGTTGTCATCAAATCCGAGTCTATCCCAGGGCCCGCATCGATCTCAGGGTCCAGCGCTACTGGGAGAGGTCAAAGCCCAGGCGCCGTGCGGCACGAGCCTTCTGGCGAGACGCGCGCAGTCGGCGGAGCCTCTTGACCAGCATCGGATCTGCAGCCAGCGCCTCAGGCCGGTCGACGAGCGCATTCAGCACCTGGTAATACCGGGTGGCGGAAAGGCTGAAGAGCTCTTTGATCGCGTCTTCTTTCGCGCCGGCGTACTTCCACCATTGGCGTTCGAACGACAAAATCTCATGGTCGCGGCGCGACAGGCCATCGGCGCCGACCTCGTTCGGGTCGAGATTGGGATCCGCCCCCGCCGTGTGGCTCTGCCGGCTTCGCGCAGTCGCCCCGTCCATTACGCTCCCTCGACGCTTCCCGATCTTCTGTCACATGCCGACTCATCCGCTACCGCCGGTGTGACTCGGTAGTTATCTAACCACGGCGGCGCCACGGATCCGCACCGTGACGCGCCGTGATTGCCGGTGTCCCAATCGAACTGCGTAATCTGTTCGGCATGGCGATTCTTCCTATCTGCATCGTCGGCGAACCGGTATTGCACGAGCCGACCACCCTGGTGCCCCTGGACGAGAACGGCAGACCCACCGCGGAAGACATCGCGCTCCTCGACGACATGTACGCGACCATGGACGCGGCCAACGGGGTCGGTCTCGCGGCGAACCAGATCGGTGTCGGTAAGCGCATGTTCGTCTTCGACTGCCCCGCCGGCGAGTCACGGGCGGGGACGCGTCGCCGCGGCGAGGTCATCAACCCGGTGTTGGAGACCTCGGACATTCCCGAGACGATGCCCGATCCCGACGACAATGACGAAGGTTGCCTGTCGGTGCCGGGCGAACAATTCCCCACCGGCCGGGCCGACTGGGCGCGCGTCACCGGCGTCGACCGCACGGGCGCGGAAGTGGAACTCGAGGGGACGGGCTTCTTCGCCCGGATGCTTCAGCACGAGACCGGCCACCTCGATGGGCTGCTGTACGTCGATGTCCTCGTCGGCCGCAATGCCCGCGCGGCGAAGAAGACCATCAAGAAGAACGGTTGGGGCATCCCGGGGCTGACCTGGATGCCCGGCGAGGTCGCCGACCCGTTCGGGCACGACGACCACGACGACGCCGACTGACCCATGTTCATCGGCGACCGGGTCGTGGTGCGGTATCGACTGGGCCCCGGCGCGCCCGGCGACTGGCGGGGAGCGGACGGGGCCACCCTGTCCGACGTCACCGGAGTCATCCTCGATGCCGGCGACCCGTTGATCCTGACTCGCGCGGCCCCGGCCGCGGTGGCCTCGGACGACAGGGTGCGCATCCCCGCCGAATCCCCGCCGAGCTCGTGTCGGCGGTGCGCCTCCTGCCCTATCGCGCGGTCCGCAACCGCGAGATCCGCGATGTCGCCCTGCGTGCTGTCGAGGCCGTCGAAACCGGCGAGATCGCCGGTTGGCGGGTGCGACTCGGTATTCCGCCGGACGATCCCCACCCGGTGAGCACCGCGGTCCCCGCGCGGCTCGGCGCCCGCCTCGACGCGGCCACCGAATCCGCGCTCCAGCAGTGGTTCGCACCACGCGGATTGCCGCCCATCATCGAACTCCCCGAGCGCCTCGTCGCCGGGGCCGCGATCGGTGTTGCCGTCGGCGGCGAGTTCCACCGGCTGGTACGGGTGGCCGGCGACGGCACCGAGTCCACCATTGTCACGGTTTCCGCCGACGATGTGCCGCGGGGCACCGCGCTGCGCGCCGACGGGTACGCACTGCACCACCGGGTGACCTACCGGCAGTTGGGGCCTTAAACTCAACCCCGATGCGCTCCTCAATCCCTGCTGCCGCGACCTGGTTGGCCCTCGGCGTCGCGGCCACCGTCCTCGTCGTCGGCCTCATCTGGCTTCTCGGCGGGTTCGGCAGCGGTGCCGACTCGCCGGGCAGCGCTGTCCGCGGCGGCCCGGCCGCGGTCCAGCAGCACCCGAACACCGGAAATGGCGCTGTCCATCGGGGGCCCGCTCACAAGGCCACCGTTCCGGACCGGGTCGTGCACACCCTGTCCCTCGTCGACGCCGGGCAGTGGCCCGCGGCAGCGAACGCCCCGGGCACGCTGGGCGGGCGCACCTTCCGTAACAACGAGGGCCGACTTCCCCGGACCGATTCGGCTGGGGCACGGGCCCGCTACCAGGAGTGGGACGTCAACCCCAAGGCACCGGGGCGCAGCCGCGACGCGGAGCGCATCATCACCGGCGCCGACGGGGCGGCCTGGTACACCCTCGACCACTACCGCTCGTTCCACCAGATCCGGGGGCCCCAGCAGTGAGCACTACCCACGCCACCGTCGACGACTTCCTGGCCGCGACCGCAACGGGCGGTTCGCCCATCGCGCTGCGCACCGTCGGCGCGCCGGCCCGGACGCCGCGCACTGCGCTGGTCGGGGTCGCCGCGCGGCGCATTGACGCCCACACGGCCCGCACCCTGCCCGGGCTGTACCGCACGATCGCCGCGGCCTGGGACTTCCCCGCGCATTTCGGTATGAACAAGGACGCCTTCGACGATTGCATGGGTGATCTTCCCGCTGCCAAGCGCGGATACCTCACCGAGATCGTCGACCCCGCCGCACTGCTGGACCAGTCCCCCGGGGAACTGTCGTGGTTCATCGACTCGATCTCCTTCTACGCCGGCGAGTACGCACCTGCCCGCCAGTTCGGGGTGCTGCTGCTCGCGCCGCGGGCAACAGTCGCACCCACCGTTCAGGCATGGACCGCGGCCGGTGCCGATGTGGTGACGGTGCGATAGCCCATGCGTCTGGCCTCCTGGAATGTCAACTCGATCCGCGCGCGGTCGGAGTCGGTTGTTGCCTGGGCGCAGCAATCCGATATCGACGTGCTCGCAATTCAGGAGACCAAGTGCACCGATGACGGATTTCCGGTGATGAGCTTCCTCGCCGCCGGGTACGACGTCGCGTTCACCGGGTCCGGGGGCTACAACGGCGTCGCGATCGCCTCACGCGTCGGACTCGACTCCGTGGAATATGGCTTCGAGGGCCAGCCAGCGTACGACGGTACGACCGAGGCTCGCGCACTCTCCGCGCTGTGCGACGGGGTGCGGGTGTGGAGCTTGTATGTCCCCAACGGCCGAGCGCAGGGCGACCCGCACTTCGCCTACAAACTCGACTGGCTCGCGGCCTTGCGCGATCGCGCCGCACTCTGGCTGGCGCACGACCCGGCCGCACAGATCGCACTCGCCGGGGACTGGAACGTCGCGCCCACCGACGACGATGTGTGGGATCCTGCGGCGTTCACCGGCAAGACGCACGTCACCGACGAAGAGCGGGCGGCGTTCGCCTCATTCGCCGACACCGGCTACGCCGATGCGGCCGCCCCCTACCTCGAGACGGCGAGAACCTACACCTTCTGGGACTATCAGCAGCTGCGATTCCCCCGCAACGAGGGCATGCGCATCGACTTCGTGCTCTGCTCACCCGCGCTGAACGACCGGGTCTTCGGGGCCAGTGTCGACAAGTCGGCCCGCAAGCTCCCCGGGGCGAGCGACCACGCCCCGGTGGTGCTCGACCTGCATTGACTCGACCTGCATTGAGAAGCGGCCCGAACACCGCGTCCGCGCCTCAGGTGGGCGCGACGGCCCCGGTGACGAGCGTGTCGACGCCGGCCAGAAAGTCGTCGATCGCGGGCCACGTGTGGATTGCCGCGTCGGGACCGGCGAGCAGCCCGAGATGACTGGATTCGACGGTGGTGAACTGCAGATGGGGTGATCGGCTCAGGAGGTCCACGCCGTGTCGTGCGGCGCCCCATGTGCACAGCGCGTCCCGATGACTGCCGAACAGTTGCACGGGGACATCGATATCGGCCAAGTCCACGGTGTGGCCGTCGAAGTCCAGCACCCCGCCCACGAGTTCGTCGCGGTAGATAAAGCACTCCCACATCTGCTCGACAAGCCGGCCCGGGTACCCGGGGAAGTCGCGTTGGAAACGATCGATCGTTTCCATCCGTCTCAGCGTTTCGGTCTCCCCGAGGTGAGTCGCAATGAACCAGGGCTTCTTGGCCTCTCGGTCCCAGGACGTCGCTCGATAGGCGACCTGGACCAGCGGGGCCGGGACCCCGCCGAGCAGTCGCAACAGAACCGTCGGCGCCATTCCGCCGGTCGGCTTGGTGAGCGCACGCGCCAGCGGATAGCCCGGCAGTTGGTTGTAGTCCAGCGGAGTCGCGACGGTGACGACACTTCGGACCCGCCGCGTCTGCACCGGTTGCGCGGCGGTGGTCAGCAGAGACAGGGTGCCGCCCAGGCTCCAGCCGTACAGGTCGACCTGTGGGGCCCGGTAGTCATCCAGGACGCGACCGATCGCCTCGGGAATGATGTCGGTGATGAAATCGCCGAACCCCATCGCGCGATCGGCATAGGAGATTGCACCGAAGTCGAGGACATAGGGAACGCGGCCGGAGTCGCGCAGGTGCGCGACCACCGAGTGGTCGGCCGAGAGGTCATAGCAACTCGCCGGTGCGGCAATCGGCGGTACCAGCAGGACCGGCATCCGTCCGGCCTCGCGCGCAGCACGCACCTGGTCGTCGTCGGCATACCGGCGCACAGTGCGATGGTCGCCGGTGGCGATGGCGATGCTGTCGGTGCGGTGGCGCGGAGCGATGCCGCCGCCCAGCGACAGGGCCCAAAGGTTGCGCAGGCCCCGGCCCGCAGCAGATAGATCGACCATCGCCCCATCTTACCGATGGGTCAGTTCAGGTGGCGATCACCTCGGCCGACCGACGGCCCAGTAGGCGCGCGACGTCACCGCGGCGCGGGGAAGACCGAACTCCTGGCGGAACAGGCCGGCGACCTTCCGGGTCGACCCCGCCTCCGCCGCGACCCACGCGTGATAACCGGTGGCGTTGAACGCGGCCGCACGCACCGCATCCACCATCGTCGACCCAGTCCCGGTGCGCGACAGCCACTCAACCCGGTGATGTTCGCGGACCCGCAGCGGAAGCGTGAACTCGTCCTCGTGCTGGTACTCCATCCAGATGGTGATCGGCACATCCGGCGACTCCGACGCCTCGATGGCGTCGAGCAACGAGTTGACCGCCGGCAACGCCGCCGCGTCACCGACGATCAGCCACCCGTCGGGCGACGGCTCGGGCAATGCATAGTTCGAACCCATGACAGTCGCCGGAATTTCGTCGCCGACAAACGTGGTCTGCGCCCAGCGGGCCGCCGCACCGTCGTGGATGGCGAACTCGACGAAGAAGGTTCCGGTCGCCGGATCGGGATCGACCACGGTGTACCCGCGTTGATGCAGCCTGCCGTCCCGCTCAAACCACAGCCGAATCCACATCGTCGGGTGCAGTGCCGTGCGGGCCAGTAGTCCGCCATCGGCAAAGTGCACGCGCACGTAGTGGTCGGTGATGCTCTCAACACCGGCCACGGTCAACAGAAAGTCGTCGGCGCGCAGCAGTTTGAGTACCGCGCCCTGCCATCCACGGGATGGAACTTGGGCAACCATCGACGTCATGATGATAGGTTATCATAACCTAATTCGACTGATGGAATCCCGTCACCGACGCCGTCACACAGCCGCGAGGCGAACCTGCCCGGGATGGGTCTCGAGGTAGTGCCGGGTGAACGTGCACACCGGTCGCAACCGGGCCCCCGTCTGCTTGATGTAGTCGACGGCCGACCGCGTGAGGCGCGTTGCCAGCCCGTGGCCGGTGTACTCGTCGTACAAGACCGTGTGCAGCACCGTGACGACATCGCCGTCGACCGCGTGCTCGGCGTGGTAACCGAGTACGCCGACAAGATCGCCCGCCACCCACAATTCGAACCGCTCCCGGTCCGGGTTGTGCGTGACCTGGCTGATCTGCTGCAGGATCTGCTCCGCCGCCTGTGGTGGCTTCTTCCGATGCTTCATCATGCCGGACTCCGTACTATCTGTGTCCCTCATAGGAGTAATCGTATGTGACCCCCTTCACATTACCTAGCGTGGGACAGGAGTGACCCCTGTGACAACACAGTCGCCATCAAGCTGAGACCCGGCAGTTACTGTCGTAGGCTGGTCATGCGGGGATTCCCGCACACAACCCCATAAAACGCGGGGGCTCTCACGCACCGAGGGCTGAGATGGCGACGGGCGGTCGCCGACCGCCTGAACCTGTCCGGGTAATGCCGGCGTAGGGAGAAGTCATGAGTTCGCGCACCGCCGACACGGCAGCCACGGTCACCACCGGCCCGATCGAGGGAAGCTCCAAGCACTATCTGACGGTCGAACACCTGCGCATCCCGCAGCGCCGGGTTCACCTCACCAATGGCGAGCACCTGGACCTCTACGACACATCGGGGCCCTACACCGATACGACGGCGACGATCAGCGTCGAAGCCGGCCTCGCCCCAACCCGCAACGACTGGGACCGACCGGACCCGGTCGATGGCGCCGCCACCCAACTCGCCTGGGCCCGCGCTGGAATCATTACCGACGAAATGCGGTTCATCGCCGCGCGGGAAGGTGTCGACGCCGAGCTGGTCCGCAGCGAGGTCGCCCGCGGGCGCGCCGTCATCCCCGCGAATCATCGTCATCCGGAACTGGAACCGACGATCATCGGCAAGCAATTCCTGGTCAAGATCAACGCCAACATCGGCAACTCGGCGGTATCGAGTTCCATCGCCGAAGAAGTCGAGAAGATGGTGTGGGCGACCCGGTGGGGCGCCGACACCATCATGGACCTGTCGACCGGCAAGGATATTCACCAAACCCGCGAATGGATCATGCGCAACGCCCCGGTGCCAGTCGGCACCGTCCCCATCTACCAGGCGTTGGAGAAGGTCAACGGCGACCCCACGAAGCTCACCTGGGAGATCTACCGTGACACCGTCATCGAGCAGGCCGAGCAAGGCGTCGACTACATGACGGTGCATGCCGGGGTGCTGCTGCGCTACGTCCCGCTGACGGCCAAACGCGTCACCGGCATCGTTTCCCGCGGCGGATCGATCATGGCCGCCTGGTGCCTCGCACACCACGAGGAGTCCTTCCTGTACACGCACTTCGATGAGCTGTGCGAGGTGTTCGCCCGCTACGACATCACCTTCTCCCTGGGCGACGGCCTGCGCCCGGGGTCGATCGCCGACGCCAACGACGAAGCCCAATTCGCCGAACTACGCACCCTCGGCGAACTGACCGCCATCGCCCAACACCACGGCGTTCAGGTCATGATCGAGGGCCCGGGCCACGTCCCGATGCACAAGATCGTCGAGAACGTGCGCCTGGAAGAGGAGCTGTGCAACGAGGCGCCGTTTTACACCCTTGGTCCGCTGGCCACCGATATCGCCCCCGCCTACGACCACATCACCTCGGCCATCGGCGCCGCGATGATCGCGCAGGCCGGTACCGCCATGCTTTGTTACGTCACCCCCAAGGAGCACTTGGGACTACCCAACCGCGACGATGTGAAGACCGGTGTCATCACCTACAAAATCGCCGCGCACGCCGCTGATCTCGCCAAGGGGCACCCGAACGCACAGCAGCGCGACGACGCGCTGAGTAAGGCGCGCTTCGAATTCCGCTGGACCGATCAGTTCAACCTCTCCCTCGACCCGGACACCGCCCGTGAGTACCACGACGAGACGATGCCCGCCGAGCCGGCCAAGACCGCCCACTTCTGCTCGATGTGCGGTCCCAAGTTCTGCTCGATGCGCATCTCCGCCGACGTGCGCGCCTACGCCGCCGAGAACGGCTTGGAGACCGCCGAAGACATCGAGGCGAAAATCGCCGCAGAGATGGCCGCCAAGTCCGCCGAATTCGCCGAGCAGGGCAATCACGTGTACCTGCCGATCACCGAAAAGGTCTGACCGTGCCCGTCGCCCCCGCTCCGGATCTGCTCCCCATCGCGGCCGACGGACAGACCCCGGTGCGCGTGCTCACCATCGCCGGTTCCGACTCCGGCGGCGGAGCCGGCATTCAAGCAGACATGCGCAGCTTCGCACTGATGGGGGTGCACGCATGCGTGGCGGTCACCGCGGTCACCGTACAGAACTCCCTGGGTGTTTCGGGCTATCAGGAGATCACTCCGCAGATCGTGTCCGATCAGATCCGCGCCGTCGTCGGTGATATCGGAATCGGCGCCGCCAAGACGGGAATGCTCGCGTCGAGCGCCATCATCGAGGCAGTCGTCACGACCTGTACCGAATCGGGAATCGGCGGCGCTGGACCCATCCCGCTCGTCGTCGACCCAGTTTGCGCGTCGATGCACGGCGACCCCCTACTCGCCGAGGATGCGCTTGACGACCTCCGGACCAGACTGTTCCCGCTGGCCACCGTCGTCACGCCCAACCTTGACGAAGTCCGGCTCATCACCGGGATCGACGTCGTCGACGCGCAGTCCCAGCGCGCGGCGGCACGCGCCCTGCACGCCTTGGGGGCGCGGTGGGCGTTGGTGAAGGGCGGCCACCTGCGGTCCCGCGACCACAGCCCGGACCTGTTGTTCGACGGTGCGGAGTATCTCGAGGTCGATCACGAACGGATCGACACCCCGCATGATCACGGCGCCGGCGACACGCTGGCCGCCGGGCTGACCGCGGCCCTGGCACACGGCTATTCGGTTCCCGACGCGTTCCGCTTCGCGAAGGCGTGGGTGACGCGCTCGCTGACCGCCGCCTATCCGCTCGGCGGCGGCCACGGGCCGGTGAACCCGCTGTGGCGGCTCACCGGGACCCTTGCCGAGGTGGACCGGTAGCAGTCGGCGCGCTTCCCGACTACGCGACCTTCCTGGCCTCGTTCAGAGTGGACCGAGGTAGAACCGCGGCTGACGACCGCCGGCACCGGCTAGCCGAAGCGGATTCAGTCCATTGCCGGCGAGGAGGCCTGCGCCCAGAACCGCCGCGGGATGCGGCCGGCGCGGTGCGCGAGACGACCGGCGACGACCGCATGGCGCATCGCGGAGGCCATCGCCTCCGGGTCGTCGGCGCGGGTCACCGCCGTCGCCAGCAACACCGCGTCGCAGCCCAGCTCCATGGCGAGCACCGCGTCGGAGGCGGTGCCGATGCCCGCATCCAGGACGACCGGCACTGTCGCGCGAGCGACGATCATCTCGATGTTGTGGGGGTTTCGAATGCCCAGGCCCGTGCCGATCGGCGACCCCAGCGGCATCACGGCGGCCACGCCCGCATCCTGTAGCCGTAAGGCCAGCACCGGATCGTCGTTGGTGTAGGCGAGCACGGTAAAGCCCTCGCCGACCAGGTCCTGCGCCGCATCGAGCGTTTCGATCGGGTCGGGCAGCAGGGTCTTGTCGTCGGCGACGATCTCGAGCTTCACCAGGTCGGTCTGCACCGCCTCGCGGGCAAGTTGGGCGGTCAGCACCGCTTCGGCGGTCGTGTGGCAGCCCGCGGTGTTCGGCAGGACGGCGATGTCCAACCGGCGTAGCAGCTCGATCACCCCGGTGCCGGTGTCGGCGCTGACCCGGCGCATCGCCACGGTCGTCAACTCGGTGCCACTGGCGACGAGCGCCCGTTCGAGGGCGGCGAGGTTCGTCGCACCGCCGGTACCCATGATCAGCCGCGACGAGAACTCGGCGCCGCCGATCCGCAGCCCGGCGGGATCGACCGGCTCAACCACCCTGGACCGCCGTCACAATCTCGACCGTGTCATCGGCGTGCAAGGCCGTCGCGTCCCAACTGCCACACGGGACCACAAACCCGCCGACTGCCACAGCGATCCCACGATCGGGCAGGCCGAGGGCGACGACGAGTCCGGCGACGGTCGTCCCCGCGGGAAGATCGCGCACCTCGCCGTTCACGGTAATGGCCATCGACGTACCGGTGGAGGTCATAGCACCAGGTTAGCCCGCCAGCAGTTCGACGATCCGGGCTGCGGTCGCCGGTGCCAGCACAATGCCGTTGCGGCCGTGGCCGGTCGCCACGAGGGTCCGATCATCGATGCGCTCGACAACCGGCAGTCCGTCGGCCGACCCGGGCCGGATACCGGCCGATGCCTCGATGAGCTCATAGGTCCGCAGCCCAGGCATGATCGCGATGGCATCGGCAAGCAGATCTGCCACCCCGCCGGCGTGCGCGGCCCGGTCGTCGGGTGACACCGGTTCATATTGGGTCGCGCCGACGACGAGCCCGTCGGCGCGCGGCACGAGGTAGACGTGGCGGCCCTCGACACGCGCACGAATGACGTTGCGCGGCACTGGAACCGACTGCCGGTTGCGACGCAGGCGCAGGATCTCCCCCTTCGCCGGCACCAGTTTGACATCGGGCAGCAGGGCGGACGTGCCCATCCCAGCGGCGATCAACACCTGATCGCCGGGAACATCGGCGAACGAGTCGACCCACATGCGATGCACGTGCCCGCCACGCTCGGCTAGGCGGCTGCGGACCCCGGCCAATAGCCGACGGTTGTCCAGCGCCCCCTCGCCCAGTGCGCGGTAGCCACTGTGAACCCGGGTACTCAAGGATGGTTCGTGGGCCCGGACCTGCCGGCCGCGCAGTCCGGTGAGCCGACCGTCGGGGACCTGCTGCGCCCATACGAATTGCGCCAACTGACGCAAATACTCACCGTCGGCGGCGGTGGTCGCGACGAACAGCGTGTCTGCGGCGGTGACAATGGCCGGGTCACCGAGCCGCTCGATCCACCCCGGCCACCACGCCGTCGATTCGGCGGAAAGCGCGAACAGGCCTTCCTCGCCGGGATGCCCCTCGCCCAGGGTGCCGAGCATGCCGCCGGCCACCTCCGATGCGCGGGTGGCCTCCCCTGCGTCGTAGATGTCGACGTGCCAGCCCGCATCGGCCGCGGCGAGCGCACACATGCTCCCGATCACGCCGCCGCCGATGACCGAGAGCACCGGCCGGGATTGGGTCACAGTCACCGGCCCAGGGTATCGCTACGGTGAACGGGTGAACCGTCGTGAACGCCTTGCCTCCGCTTCGCTGTATCTGTGCACCGATGCCCGGCGGGAGCGGGGCGACCTCCTCGACTTCGTCCGAGCGGCCCTCGACGGCGGGGTGGACATCGTGCAGCTCCGCGACAAGGGATCGCTCGGGGAGCGCGAGTTCGGCGCCTTGGAAGCCGGCCGCGAACTCGAGCTGCTCGCCGGCCTGAAGGAGCTGACCACGGCGGCCGGCGCACTGCTCGCCGTCAACGACCGCGCCGACATCGCCGCCGCCGCCGGCGCCGACGTTTTGCACGTCGGCCAGGACGACCTTCCGGTCGCGACCGCCCGCGGGTTGGTCGGCGAGGACGTGATCCTCGGGCTATCCACCCACAACACAGAGCAGGCGGCCGCAGCCGCAGTGAACCGGCACATCGACTACTTCTGCGTCGGCCCGTGCTGGTCGACCCCGACGAAGCCGGGGCGGCCGGGGACCGGACTCGATCTGATACACCGGACAGCCTCGCTCGCCACCGCACACCCCTGGTTTGCGATCGGTGGCATCGATGTGACGCGCGCACCCGACGTCATCGCGGCGGGCGCGACCCGCATCGTCGTGGTGCGGGCGATCACCGCGGCACCGGACCCGTGTGGAGCTGCCCGCGCGCTGCGCGCGGCAACAAGCGGCGGCTGACGGCATGCTGCGGCCGGAGGGCGCAGCGTCAGAGGAAGTCGTACCCGAGCCGGGCGGGTCGGGGTCGGCGCCATCCTGTCGACATCGCCGAGCGGTCGGCGTTTGGCCGGCGAGGTCCGACATTGCTCCTGCGCCGCCATACCGTTTGCCAGCAAGACCGCCGGGGGCCTAACCTGACGGGGTGCGTATCAAGCTCGTAACCAGCCCGTAGCGGGGTCCCATCGGCCGCCCCCCGCTGCGGGGTAGCCGTATTCACCTATCGGTCACCTTTCCTTCCCGACCGAGAGCAGACATCAGATGCACACCCGCAACCTTGCCCCGTCATCCTTTTCGCAGACCGCTGATCTTCCAACCGGAATGCACGAGGAGGCGACTGCCTTGTCCGCCGAGGAATTCACCGAACACTTCGCCGCCCCGGACGGCCCGATCCGCCTCGACTCGTGGACGGCCACCCCTACCGACGGAGACCGGCTCGACTGCCGTGCGACCATCGTCGTCGATGACCGCGACCACGCCGTGCAGGCCCGTGCCACCGGCCAACTCGGCGCGCTCACCTCGATGCTGTACGACGTCGGCGCGGGGGTCGAGATCCACCGGCTCCACCAGCGTCGCGATGGCGACTCCTATGTCACCCTCCTGCTGTGCGGCAACGATGACGACGAATGGTGGGCCATGGGTTCGGGCACCAACGGCGATGAGGCGAATCGCAACGCATTGATCGCCGGCGCCAACCGGCTGCCGCGCTGAGGACGACCGTGGCGGGTGCCGACCGAGGTGGCCGACGGCCGCTCAGGGCAGAGCGGTCAGCCGGTCGCGCAATGCCGGCCAACTGCGGGCGAATCCCGGGTGCAGCGGCAGCGACTGGACCTCGCCGGTCCGCACCCACCGCAGTTCGGTCGACTCACCGTTGGCAACGGTGGCCACCGGCTCAGCCACGTCGGCGATGACCGTCGTGTAAGTCCACCCGCTCGCCGACTCCGCGGTGACCATCGTCAACCGCACCGTGAGGTCATGATGTCCGACACCGGCCTCCTCGTCGGCCTCTCGGATCGCCGTATCGACGACTGTTTCATGCGAGTCGCGCGCACCGCCGGGCAGCGCCCAAGTCCCGCCCTGATGCGACCAGACGGCCCGGTGCTGCAGCAGAATGCCGACTCCGCCACCGGGCAGCGGTGCACGCAGCAGCAGTCCGGCCGCGCCATGCCGTCCCCAATACCGGGAACCGTCGGGGTCGAACACCCACCCGTCGCCGTCTCCACGCACTGCATTCCCTTCGGGTCTTCACGCTCAGGGTCCACCGTAGGCGAGTCGACCGGGCCGGGTCGACCGACAACCCGAACGAACCGACCGCTTCGCCCGGCATTCACCGTGCGTGTCGGCACCACCGGCCTGTCCCGACGACTACGCTGGGCACCACACGTTTACCGACCGGCAACGGGGAGATAATGCGGTGAGATCCGACGCATCACCCGTAGATTTTCTCTTCAGCGGCCTGCGCTCCGACAACGGCCAGCCCGCCTCCGGGTCGACCGCTGGCAACGTCGAGCGATCGTCCACCAGTCCCCCGACGCGCCGCACCCTGGTGGATCGTCGCGAACGCATCGCCACCACGCGCGCTCGGGCCCAGTCACCGGTTGCCGCACTGCGCACCATCGGGTCGTCGACGCCGGGCAAGTTCTTCCTCATCGCCCTCGCACTGACGATCGGCTGTCTGGCCACCGGGTGGTACGCCTCGGTCACCCTCAGCGACCGGACCCACAGCCTGCAGAAGCTGATTTCCCGCGCCGAACCGATCGCAGAATCGTCCCAGGTCCTGTTCAGTTCGCTATCCATCGCCGACGCCTCAGCCAACTCCGCCTTCATTTCTGGTGGCCTCGAACCAGTCGCCCTGCGCCAGCGATACTCCAATGCGATTGCCAGCGCCGCGGCCTCCCTCATCACGGCCGCCAACAGCCCGGACGAGGACGGTGGTGCACTCAGCACTGCTGACGACCCGGTGCACGCCGACCTGGTGAAGCTGACGGTCAACCTGCCGGTCTACACCGGGCTGGTCGAGACCGCACGAGCCAACAACCGTCTGGGCAATCCCGTCGGCTCCGCCTATCTGAACGAGGCCAGCGGACTGATGCAGGAGACCCTCCTACCCGCCGCCCAACGCATCTACGAGCAACGCACGGCCGCGATTGCGCAACCGCAGCTAACCCTGACCCGACCGCCCTACCTCGTCTACGCGACACTGTTCGCCCTGATTGCCGGACTGATCGCGGCGTCGCGCTTCCTGGAGCGTCGCACGCGGCGGCGGCTGAATGCCGGACTGCTGGTCAGCCTGATCGCAATGAGCGCGGGAACCCTGTGGCTGCTCGTCGCCGGATTGACGTCGGTCGTGGCGACGACCACCGCGCGGGTCGACGGCGCCGACCCCCTGCACGCCCTCACCAGTGCCCGCATCAGCTTGCAGCAGGCCCGGTCCGCGCAGACCCTGTCCCTGGTCCGCCGCGACCAAACCGCCCTCAACGACGACTTCACCACCGCGACGCGGGGGGTGGCCGAAGTCCTCAACAAGCTCGCGGACGACTACCACTCGGGTCGCAAGAAGTCTCTCCCAATAGCCGACATCGATGCGGCACGCACCGCCCTGGTCGAATGGCAGACCACCGATCGCGAGATCGGGAAGCGACTCGCGGTCGGCGACTATCTCGGTGCCCGCGACCTCACCGTCGGCCCGGGCAAATCCAGTGCGGCGACCTACTACGCGGAAGTCGACAACGCCATCGTCGCCGCGATCACCGAAGCCCGCAGTTCCTTCCGGAACAGCATCTACACGGCCGGGCAATTCCTTGCCTTCAGCAGCACCGGGATCCTGTTGTTGTCACTTGTCGCCACCCTCGCCGTTCCGATCGGGTTCTACGACCGCATCCGGGAGTATCGATGAAAGTCCGCACCATCGCCGCAGTCGCCCTGGTTGCCGTTACCGCGACCGGCTGCGTCCGGTTCACCGCCCCGGACAGCCCCCCTCCGCTGACCACCGCGACGGCGCCCACCCCACCGGGGATGATCATTGCCGCACCCGGCACCCCGCCGCCGCCGGAGTCCGACAGCGACGACTGCAACCGGCTCGCCAGCCTGCGCCCGATCCCGCTGCCCCCGCCCGGCCAAATGCCACCGCGAACACCGATGGCCGAGATCGCCGCGAACGGACGGCTGATCGTCGGGATCGACACCGGGTCGAATCCGTTCAGCTTCCGCGACCCGCTCACCGGCGACCTGCGCGGGTTCGACGTCGACCTCGCCCGCGAGATCAGCCGAGCCATCTTCAACGACCCGTACCGCATCGAGTTCCGGGTGACCCGTTCGGCGGATCGGATTGCGGTCCTCGAGTCAGGCCGGGTCGACATCGTCGTCAAGACGATGAGCATCACCTGTGACCGGCTCAAACAGATCGACTTCTCGTCGCCCTACTACGTCGCGGCCCAGCGCATCCTGGCGGTCAACAATTCGACGATCAAGTCCGCACAGGATCTCGCCCGCAAGCGGGCCTGTGTTGCCACCGGCGCCACCTCGGCACAGCGGCTGCGCCGGATCGTCCCCACCGTGTCACTGGTCGAAACCGCGACCTGGGCGGACTGCCTCGTGCTGTTACAACAGTCCGGTGTGGAGGCGGTCTCCACCGATGATGCGATCCTTGCCGGTCTCGCCGTGCAGGACCCGTGGCTGCAGATCGTCGGACCGAGCCTGGGCGAGGAGTACTACGGCATCGGTGTCCGTAAGGGACGCGACGACCTGGTGCGCTTCATCAACGCCGTGCTGGCCGACTTGACGGCCAACGGTCGGTGGCGGGCGATATCGAACGAGTGGCTGTCGGTGCTCGGCACACAGCTCGGCCTCCCCCAACCCCGCTATCGGGACTAGCCATGGCACCCGATGCGCGCAGCGACGACGCCGCTGAGCCGGCCGCCACCCAGGCAGTGCCATTCAACCCGTTCGAACCCGCTGACACCGGTACGCAGGCCGCCACGTCCGAGGACTTCCCCGCGGCCGACACCACCGCCGCCACGACCTCCCCCGGACCTCCCCGCGCTGCCGTCACCGCGCGGACGAGCTTCCCCGTCCCGCGCGGCCGCGTCCTGGTCCCCGAGCGCGGCGCAGCGCGCGTGCACGACCGCCGACTCGGCAGTGAACTAGTCGACCTGCCACGGATCATCGACACCGAGCCGACCGACGCGGTACTGGTGGACCCCCGGATTCCCGAGCGCAAGCGCAAGTGCTGGAACTGCGGCACCCCGCTCGCCCGAGAGTCCGGACCCCATGCCGGCCCGTTGTCCGGGATGTGCCCGAACTGCGGCGTCCGCTACTCCTTCGTGCCCAGCCTGGGGCCCGGCACGGTCGTCGCCGACCAGTACGAGATACTCGGCGCCATCGCCCACGGCGGCATGGGGTGGATCTACGTTGCGACCGACCACAACGTCTCCGATCGCCCCGTCGTCCTCAAAGGGCTACTCAACTCGGGCGACTCCGCCGCCCAAGCGGTGGCGATGGCTGAGCGGCAGTTCCTCGCATCGGTGAGCCACCCCGGCATCGTCAAGATCTACAACTTCGTCGAGCACGAGATCTCCGATGCCCGCAGTATCGGCTACATCGTCATGGAGTACATCGGCGGAAAGACACTCAAACAGTTGACGCCCGCGATCTCCGACGACGGCGACGTCACTCCGAAGCTGCTCCCCCCCGAGCAGGCGATGGCCTACATGCTGGAAGTGCTCCCGGCGGTCGGCTACCTCCATTCGGTCGGCCTGGTCTACAACGATGTAAAGCCGGACAACATCATGATCAGTGCTTCCGACGTCACCCTGATCGACATGGGTGCGGTGGCGCCCATCGGCGGCCACGGCCGCCTCTACGGGACGCCTGGATTCCAGGCGCCGGAGATCGTCGAGACCGGCCCGCAGATCGCTACCGACATCTACAGCATCGGCCGCACCTTGGCCGTGCTCACCGTCGATATGCCGATGGAGGGCGGCCAGTACCTGCCAGGACTGCCCGACGTTGGGGAGGTGCCGCTCTTCGCCGAGAGTCCTTCCTTCCACCTGCTGCTGGCCCGCGCAACGGCGATCAACCCCGATGAGCGCTTCTCGACCACCGCGGAGATGACCACTCAGCTGCTCAATGTGCTCCGCGAAACGGTGGCCGTCCACACCGGCGTCCCGCGCCCGGCGCTGTCAACGGTGTTCACCCCGCCGCGGACCACGTTCGGAACCGAACTGCTCCTCGGCCCGATCGACGCATTCTTCGACCCCGACCAGACGACGTTCTACGATCCGGCCGACATCGCCGCGGCGCTGCCGGTTCCGCTTGTCGACCCCGCCGATCCGTCTGCCCGAGTATTGAGTTCGGCGGCCCTGTCGGACCCCCGGCAGATTCTGGATTCGATCCACACCCATCGAGCGAACCGGACCGCCCTCGACTCCGGCGAACCAGATTCCCTAGGTTCCCTGGAGATCGACCTGGCCGAGACCCGCGCCTATCTGGAACTCGACGACGTCGACACTGCGCTAGACATCCTGCGTTCAGCATCCCTGCGGTACGGGCACAACTGGCGCATCGACTGGTATCTGGGCATCTGTTCGCTGCGCAACGATGAGCCCGAACTGGCCTATGAGCGGTTCAACGAAACCCTGATCGCGATGCCCGGTGAGCTCGGGCCGAAACTCGCGGTGGCCGGCACCGCCGAGCTGATCGGGCGATGGCTGATCGGCGCATCTCCCAAGCCCAGCGACTCCCTCGACCCACAAGTGCGCCGCTGGTATGAGATTGCGCGGCACCACTATCAGGATCTGTGGCTCACCGACCACGCCATCATCACCGCCGCCTTCGGACTGGCCCGCATCCATCTGGCCTACGGCGAGGCCTCCGCCGCCATCATCGGTCTCGACGAGGTTCCGACGACGAGCCGCCACTACCACACCGCACGGGAAACGGCGGTCCTCGCACTCGTGCACGGGCGGCCGGTGTCGGCGGTGACCCATGCGCAGATCGTGGAAGCGGCGCAGCGACTACAACAGATTCCCGACGCCGAACCCCGCAAGCCGCGCATCAAACTCATCGTCCTAGGCACCGCACTGGGGTGGGTGTTGGAGAATCCGCCGAACGAGGAACTGCCCGACCTGCTGGGCTACCCGTTCACCGAATACGGCCTGCGGATCGGCACCGAACAATCCCTGCGCGAACTGGCCCGCGAAACCCGCAGCAACCGCACGCACCGATTCCAACTCGTCGACCTTGCCAACTATGTCCGGCCGGCAACCTGGTTCTAGCGTGCCGCCGCTAGGCCACGACGAGGGCCTTGGCGTGCCGGGCGATCGCGAGTTCCTCATTGGTCGGCACGACGAGCATCGTCGTTGCCGACCCGTCGGTCGAGATGATGCGCGGCTGTGAACCCCGCACGGCATTGCGATCGGGATCGATCTCGATGCCGAAACCGGCCAGCCGAGCGAGTGAATCGGCGCGCACACCCGCCGCGTTCTCCCCCACCCCGGCGGTGAAGCTGATGATGTCGGTCCGGCCCAACTCCACCAGGTACGCACCGAAGTAGCCCCGCAGGCGGTGGATGTAGATGTCGTAGGCCTCACGGGCATCGGCATCGCCGGCGTCGATCATCGCGGTGACCGCACGGAAGTCGTTCTCCCCACAGAGCCCCTTCATCCCCGATCGCTTGTTGAGCAGGAAATCGATCTCATCGACCGACATTCCCACCACGCGGTGCAGGTGGAACAGCAGCCCGGGATCGATGTCACCGCCACGGGTCCCCATCACCAGGCCCTCCAACGGGGTCATACCCATCGAGGTGTCCACCGGTTGGCCGCCACAGATCGCCGACATCGACGCGCCGTTGCCCAGGTGGGCGACGATCTGGTTCACGCCGGCGTAGTCGACGCCGAGGAATTCCGCCGCCCGGCGGGAAACGAACTCGTGGCTCATGCCGTGGAAGCCATAGCGGCGTAGCGCATACTCGTCTGAGAGCGCCCGGTCGATGGCGTAGCGCGCCGACGCGTCGGGCAGTTTGTGGAAGAACCCAGTGTCGAAGACGGCCACCCCGGGAACGTCGGGCAGCAGGGCCTGCGCTGCTTCGATCCCGACGAGATTGGGCGGGTTGTGCAACGGCGCAAGCGGCGAAAGCCGCACGATCTCGTCGATCACGTGGGCATCGATCAGCGTCGGGGCGTACAGCGAGCGGCCACCGTGCACCACCCGGTGGCCGACGGCGCACAAGCCGGCCTCGGTCAGATCGGTGCCCTTGCTCGCGAACAACTCCATCGCCTTGGCGATCGCCGCGCGATGGTCGGGCAGGTGGAGTTCCTCGACGGTCTCGGCACCCCCCTGTTCGTGGCTGATCGTGGAGATCTGCTCGCCGATCCGTTCGACCAGCCCGTCTGCGGTCACGGTCCCCGAATCCGGTTCCAGGAGCTGATATTTCAGCGACGACGACCCCGCGTTGAGGACCAGTACCAGCGCCGCGGCCCCCTCGCCGGTGCTCATTGCCGCATCCCGGTCGCCTGCGCCTGAATCGCGGTGATCGCCACCGTGTTGACGATGTCGGCGACGAGGGCGCCCCGGGACAGATCGTTGATCGGCTTGTTCAGACCCTGCAAGACGGGCCCGATTGCGATGGCGCCGGCGCTGCGCTGAACGGCCTTGTAGGTGTTGTTGCCGGTGTTGAGGTCGGGGAAGATCAGCACCGTCGCCTTCCCGGCCACCGGCGAATCCGGCATCTTGGTCACGGCGACACTGGGCTCGACGGCCGCGTCGTACTGGATCGGCCCCTCCACCAGCAGGTCCGGCTTCCGTTCCCGGATGATCGCGGTTGCGGTGCGCACTTTGTCGACCTCGGCGCCCGAGCCCGATTCGCCGGTGGAGTACGACAGCATCGCCACCAGCGGGTCGATGCCGAACGCACCGGCCGTCTCAGCCGAGGAGATCGCAATGTCGGCGAGCTGTTGCGCGGTCGGATCGGGGACGACCGCGCAGTCGCCGTAGGTGAGCACCCGGTCGGCCAGGCACATGAAGAAGACACTCGACACGGTGTCGACGCCCGGTTTGGTCTTGATGATTTCGAAGGCCGGGCGGATGGTGTGCGCGGTGGTGTGAATCGCACCGGACACCATGCCGTCGACCAAGCCGTTGTGGACCATCATCGTGCCGAAGTAGGAGACGTCGCGCATCAGGTCGCGGGCCCGGTCCATCGCAACGTTCTTGTGTTTGCGCAGCTCGGCGTACTGCGCGGCGAACTTTTCGGTCAGCTCTGAATCGAGCGGGTTGATAATGTCGACGCCGGGCAGTTCTAGGGACAGCTCGATGAGCTGCGACTCGATCCGCGCCGCATCACCGAGCAGCGTCAGCTGGGCAACACCGCGCGCCGTCAGCGCAGCGGCCGCCCGAAGGATGCGGGGCTCCTCCCCCTCGGGCAAGACGATATGCCGACGATCCGATTTCGCCTGCGCGATCAGCCGGTACTCGAACATCTGGGGCGTGACCACCTCGGGGATGGCGAGGTTCAGATCGGCCATCAACTCGGTGGCGTCGATGTGGTGTTCCATCAGCGCCAGCGACGTCTCGATCTTTCGGGCCGACTGGTTGGCCATTCTGCCCCGGGTATGCGCTGCGACCCGCGCCGTCTCGTAGGTACTCTGCTCGCAGCAGATGATGGGCAGCGCCGGATTCAGCCCACGCACGAGCGCATCGATCATCGGGTGCGGCTTCAGCCCACCGTTGAGGATCAATCCGGCCAGCCGGGGAAAGCCCTGTGCCATGTTGGCGTTCACCAGTGCCAGCATCACGTCGGACCGGTCCGCCGGGGCGATCACCACCATGCCCTCTTCCAGCCGCTCCAAGACGTGCTCGACGGTCATTCCGCCGACCATCATGTGCAGGGCCTCACGATCCAGCAGGTCCTCGTCGCCGCTGTACAACGTTCCGCCGAGCGCATCGGCGAGCTCGGCCATCGTCGGCGCGCTCAGCACTGGATCTTCGGGTACCAGCCAGACACCGGGACCCAGCCCGTCCATTGCCACCCGCGTCGCGGTGCTGTACCCGGGCTCGACGCGGTTGACGATGACCGCAACGGTGGTCGCGTGCGCCGCCGAGATCTCGGCGAGAGCATGCTCGGCCATCCCCCGCACCTCCTGCGGCGTACGGCCGTTGGCCCGCAGCGCCAGCACCATCGGGCATGCGAGGTTCGCCGCGACGCGGGCGTTGAAGGAGAACTCGGACGGGTTGCCGACGTCGGTGTAGTCCGATCCGACAACGAGAACGGTGTCGCACTGCTGCTGCACCACATGGAACCGATCGACGATGGTGGCCAGCGCGGCATCGGGATCTGCGTGGACCTGGTCGTAGGTGACGCCGATGCAGTCGGCGTAGTCCAGGCCCACCGAATCGTGAGCGAGAAGCAGCTCGAGGATGTAATCGTTCTCGCCGTTCGGCGTACGGCTGATGGGCCGGAAGACCCCAATGCGCCCACCGGTGGCGGAAAGCAGGGCAAGCAGTCCGAGCGCGATCGTGGACTTGCCGGTCTCCCCCTCGGCCGAAGCGAGGTAGATCGCCGAATGCGAGGTGTCGGACACGGACTTCTCACCCGGGGAGCGCTCGGTCATGCGGATTACCCTAACTCGCCGCCGGAAGTGGGGCGAGCGGGCGCTACAACCGCCGCGACGACGAGGGCGGCGATCTCTTCGTCGGTCATCGCAGAGTCCGGGACGAGCATCATCGAGTACACGATCCGAACCATGAATTCGGCCGCTGCCTCGGGGTTCGGGCGCAGCCGGCCGGCCACCTCGGCATCGACGTCGGGAAGTGCCGCCGCCACGATCCGGGTCACCAGGGCGGGTCCGCCGTCAGTGGTCGAGACGAGCGCGGAAACGACTTCACCAGGCTCGTTGCGCAGCACGTACTGCAGCGCCTCGTGCTCCCGGATGTACCGCAACGATTCGAGAACCTGGGCCGCCACCCGACTCTCGGCGTCGGGGTGCGCGACCGCCCACGTGGTGAGACGCGTCCGCAGCTGAGCGACCTCCCGTTCAACGATCGCGGCGATCAGTGCCTCCCGGCCCCCGAACATCCGATAGGCGGTGGCGCGCGCGACTCCGGCCTGCTTGGCGACCGAGGTAAGGCTCAGCGCCTTCGCACCGAACCGGGACACCAGCACCACGCCGACGTCGACCATTCGCTCACGGTCCATGCGGTCGCGCTACAAGGCGGGCACGAGCCGGCGCAGCCGCGGCGCGAGGTCGCGGGAAAAGTTGCCCAGGAATCGGCGCTGATCATGACCCGGGGCATGGAACACGAGATGGTTGAGGCCGGCATCGGTGTACTGCCGGACTTGCGCGACGGCATCGTCGGGATCGGAAGCGACGATCCAGCGCTTGGCGATCTGCTCAATCGGCAATTCGTCGGCCAGACGCTCCATCTCCACCGACGAGTTCACCGAGTGCTTCTGTTCCGGCGTCAGCGAGAGCGGCGCCCAGAATCGGGTGTTCGCCAGCGCCAGTTCCGGATCGGGATCGTAGGAGATCTTGATCTCGATCATCCGGTCGATCTCGGCGACGTCGCGCCCGGCCTTCGCCGCGCCTTCCTTGACCGCCGGGATCAGCTTCTCGGTGTAAAGGTCCATGCCTTTGCCCGATGTGCAGATGAACCCGTCGCCGGCCCGGCCGGCGTAGCGGGCCACGACCGGCCCGCCAGCCGCCACGTACACCGGGATCGGCTGGTCCGGCACGTCGTACATGAAGGCGCCCTGGGTGCGGTAGTACTCGCCGTCGAAGTCGACCGTGCTGCCGGCCCACAGCTCGCGCATAAGTGCGATGGCTTCGCGCAGCCGCGCGAATCGCTCCTTGAACTCGGGCCATTCACCGCGGAAGCCGGTGGCGTATTCGTTGAGCGCCTCGCCGGTGCCGACGCCGAGCATGATCCGCCCGGGGTACAAGCAGCCCATTGTCGCAAAGGCCTGGGCGATGACGGCCGGGTTATAGCGGAAGGTCGGCGTCATCACCGATGTGCCGATCTGTACCCGCGAGGTGCGTTCGCCTACCGCAGCCATCCAGGCGAGGGAGAACGGGGCGTGCCCACCGTTGTGACGCCACGGCTGGAAGTGGTCGCTCACTGCCACCGAGTCCATCCCGTGCTCTTCGGCGGCGACGGCGATCTCCACCAATTCTCGCGGGTCAAACTGTTCCGCTGATGCTTTGAATCCGAGCTTCAGTCCTTGCACCACACCGTCTCCTGTTCGTCGCGGCCCACGCTACCGGCAGGGCTGTTGGCGAAATGCGCCGACGCCGGCGTCCCGATCATCAACGGGCGCGACTCGGCTAGCTTGCCTCGGTTTGCTGGTCACGGTCAGTCGTCTCGTGATGGACCGTGGTGATCGCCTCATCGAGGAAGTCGATCACCAGGCGCACGGATTCACGGCCCTCCCGGTGCCGCAGGGGAACGGAGAAGGCGTGGACCTGCCACGGGTAGCTGTGCAGCACAACCCGCTGGCCGGCCCCGTCCAGGGTCTCAACCAGTTCGAGGGCGTCCGGCTCGACCAGTTCCTTCTCCGCGGTGATCACAATGGTCGGCGGGAACACCGCCGGGTCGAGGTCGAGGGCGCGCCGCGCGCCGGTGAACGGGATCGGACCCCAGCCGAACATGGGGCCGAGGACGTCGAGTTGGCGTTTTGAAAGGTAGGCGTCGTAGCGGCTGGTGCGGTCGGCGCGCTCGCCGATATCGAGGTCGAGCAGGGGTGAGAGTAGGGCGATTGCCGGCGGTGACGGCAGATTGTTCAACCGGGCCAACTCGGCGAGCTTGACCGTGAGGAAGCCACCCGCGGAATCACCGGCCACGACGACGTGCCGGAAACCGCGCTGCCCCAGCAGTTCCCGGTACGCCTCAAATCCATCGTGCACGGCCGTTCCGACACCCGCCTCGGGCAACTGCCGATAGTCGAGGACGAAAACCGGGACGCCGAGTCCCTTCGCCAGCGAGGCGCCGATGGATCGGTGCGTACCCGGCCCACATGACATGAACGCACCACCGTGCAGATACAGCACGGCGGTGTCGGTATCACCGCCGGTCGGCCCCTTTGCCATGATCAGGTCGGCCCGTCGGCCACCGAGCTCGACTCGCTCGATCGCCACCGAGCGGGCCAGCCGATTCCGCTCCGCGAGACGCTCGAAGACGTCCACGACGAAGTAGGTGAGCCGATTCATCGGCGCGAAGACGAAGAACGGCTTGAGGAGCAGCCGCGCGGCCACCCAGATAAGATAGGACGCGAGACTCGGGCGTCTATGGTGCACAATTGGCATGCTCGTGAAGGTACACCGTCGTGCTGAGAGGTTGACCGCGTTGCCGGACGATTTGCCCGTGGCAGGAGTCGGTGCCGACCCCACTGTCGATGAGGTGTACCGCCTCGGCGACCAGGCCCCACCCCCGCGTACCCTGCGCGACATCTTCCTCGCGTCGGCGACCGCGTTCCCCGACGCCATCGCGATCGACGACGGCGAGGTCCCACTGACCTATCGGCAGGTCCTCGCCCTCGTCCGGCGCAGTGCCGCGGTTCTCGCCGGGGCCGGTATTGGGCCCGGCACCGGGAGCGACAGCGAGCGGGCCAAATCCCACCCCGGCACCGGGAGCGACAGCGAGCGGGCCGAGTTTCACCCCGGCACCGGGAGCGGCAGCGAGCGGGCCGAATCCCACCCCGGCGCACGCGTCGGGATCCACATGACGTCGGGCACCCGGCAGCTCTACCTCGCCATTTTGTCCACCTTGTTCGCGGGCGCAGCGTACGTGCCCGTCGATGTCGACGACCCGGCCGAGCGAGCCAACCTGGTGTTCGGGGAGGCGCAGGTCGACGCGATCATCACCGATGAGGGGATTTTCCAGACCGACGACGGCAAACTGGGCGGTCTCCTGGCCAACCGGCCGGCGAACATCACCCCCAGTCCCAGCGTCAGCGACGACGCGTGGATCATCTTCACCTCCGGCTCTACCGGCACCCCCAAAGGCGTTGCGGTAACCCACCGCAGCGCTGCGGCTTTCGTGGACGCGGAGGCGCAACTCTTCCTGGCCGACGATCCGCTCGGTCCCGGCGACCGGGTGCTCGCCGGATTGTCGGTGGCGTTCGATGCGTCCTGTGAGGAGATGTGGCTCGCCTGGCGGTACGGCGCGTGTCTGGTCCCGGCGCCGCGCGACCTCGTGCGCAGCGGCATGGACCTGGGCCCGTGGCTCGTGCGCCGATCGGTCACCGTCATCTCGACCGTGCCGACGCTCGCCGCGTTGTGGCCGCCGCAGGCGCTGGAGTCGGTGCGATTGCTGATCTTCGGGGGCGAGGCGTGCCCGCCCGAGCTGGCGGCGCGCCTGGCGAATCCGGTCGGTAACGGTAACGGCGACGAGCCGGCGACTCCCCGCGAAGTGTGGAACACCTACGGTCCCACCGAGGCGACCGTCGTCGCGTGCGCCGCCCGGCTCGACGGTTCCACTCCCGTGCGCATCGGCCACCCGCTGCACGGTTGGGATCTGGCCGTGGTCGACGAGCAGGAGAACGAGGTCGGGTGGGGCCAGACCGGCCAGCTGGTCATCGGCGGCGTCGGACTGGCTCGATACCTCGACCAGGCCAAGGATGCCGAGAAGTACGCCCCGATGCCCAGCATCGGCTGGGGGCGCGCCTACCGCAGCGGCGACCTGGTCCGCCTCGATCGGGAGGGCCTCGTCTTCGCCGGCCGGGCCGACGACCAGGTCAAGGTGGGTGGGCGTCGCATCGAGCTCGGCGAGATCGATAGTGCACTGCAGAACCTGCCGGGCGTCTCCGGAGGGGCGGCGGCGGTGCGCACAACGGCGGCGGGAAACCAGCTGCTCGTCGGCTACCTCGTCTCGACCGACCCCGACTTCGACGTTGCGGCCGCCCACGCCACGCTGGCCGAACAACTCCCCGCAGCGATGGTGCCGCGGTTGGCCGTCGTCGATGACCTGCCGACCCGGGTCTCGGGCAAGGTCGACCGGAACGCGCTGCCGTGGCCGTTGCCGGGTGCTACTGCCGCCGACGAGGACGCCGGCGATCTCACCGAGCATCAGCAGTGGCTGGCCGACGGGTGGTCGTCGGTCCTGGGTGTCAGGGTGACCAACGCGGACGCGGACTTCTTCGCCGAGGGCGGCGGTTCGCTCGCTGCCGCCCAACTCGTCTCCATCCTGCGCGAGCGGTATCCGAGCGTCACCGTCGGCGACTTGTACGACAACCCGCGCCTGGGGCGCCTCGCCCAGCTGCTCGCCTCGTGGAGTCCGGCGGAGCGCATCGTGGAGCGCACGGTCAAGCCGACCCCGCGGATCACCGGATTGGTGCAAACGGTCGCGAGCATCCCACTGGCCACCTTGACGGGTCTGCAGTGGGTGACCTGGCTGGCCGTCGCCAACAACATCGGGGCGTGGCTTCGGCCGGACATCGAATGGTTGTTCCGGGTTCCCTGGTGGATCGTTGTCATGGGCATCGTCGTCTTCATCACCCCACTGGGCCGGATGGCCTACGCGGCGTTGTTTGTCCGAATGCTGTTGCGCGGCATCAAGTCCGGGGTCTATCCACGCGGCGGCAGCGTCCACACCAGGTTGTGGTGCGCGGAGCGACTCGTCGAGGCCAGTGGCGCCGCGAATATTTCTGGCGCCCCGTGGATGATTCATTTCGCCCGCGCCCTCGGCGCCGGCATCGGCCGGGACGTCGATCTGCACACCTTGCCACCGGTAACCGGCCTGCTGACTGTCGGCGACGGCGCTTCGGTGGAACCCGAGGTCGACCTGGCCGGCTGGTGGATCGACGGCGATCAGGTTCGCATCGGGGCAATCGTCATCAAGCCGGGTGCGACCGTCGGTGCGCGCTCGACCCTGTTCCCCGATACCGTCGTCGGGCGGGATGCGGTGGTGGAACCGGGTTCAGCGGTTCGCGGCCGGGTTCGGGCCGGACAGTTGTGGGCCGGCTCACCGGCGGTGAAGGTCGGCAAGGCAAGCCACCCATGGCCGCCGGAACGGCCGGAGCGCCATACCCGGTGGGCCGCCATCTACGCACTGTCCGCGCTCGTCTTGGCGGCAATCCCGCTGCTTTCGCTGGCCGCCGGACTCGCCGTGCTCGGCGTGGGGATCGCGGACCGTGCACGTTTGCGCGACGTCGCGATCCGGGCCGCCTGGCTCGTTCCGCCAGCGACCCTGGTCAGCCTGTTCACCTATGCGGCGATCACGGCGATACTCGTTCGGCTGCTCGCGATCGGAATGAACGCCGGGTACCACCCGGTGCGGTCGCGGGTGGGATGGCAGGCGTGGCTGACCGAGCGCGTCCTGGACGCGGCACGGACCTACCTGTTCGTGCTTTATGCCTCATTGCTGACACCGGTGTGGTTCCGGCTCCTGGGCGCGAAAGTCGGCCGCAACACGGAGATCTCCACCGCGCTGGTCTTGCCCAAGTTCACCACGATCGACGACGGGGCGTTCCTCGCCGACGACACGATGGTGGCCTCCTACGAGTTGGGCGGCGGGTGGCTGCACATCGATCAGGCCAGAATCGGCAAGCGGGCCTTCCTCGGAAATTCTGGAATCACCGCACCGGGACGCAAGGTTCCGAAGAACAGCCTGGTGGCGGTTCTCTCCGCGACGCCGAGCAAGGCGAAGTCGGGATCGAGCTGGCTGGGCAGCCCCCCGGTTCGGCTGCGCCGGGTGACGGCCAGCGCCGACAGTTCCCGCACCTTCTCACCGTCGAAGCGGTTGCGCATCGCCCGCGCCACCATCGAGACGCTGCGCCTCGTGCCGGTCATGGTGTCCTTCGGGATCGGCGTCTACGTCCTACTCGGGGCGCAGTACCTCGCCGTTCACGTGGCGCCGGTTGCCGCCGCCGCGCTGAGCGGCTTCCTGCTCCTCGTCGCGGGTGCCGCGGCCTGTTGCATCGCGGCGGCGGCGAAGTGGATTGTCGTCGGCCGGATCCGGGTCTCCGAACACCCCCTGTGGAGTTCGTTCGTGTGGCGCAACGAATTGTCCGACGCTTTCGTGGAAACGGTCGCGGCGCCGTGGTTCGCCAACGCCGCCACCGGCACGCCGATCCTCACGGTGTGGCTGCGCCTGCTGGGCGCCCGCATCGGGCGCGGCGTGTGGTGTGAGACGTATTGGCTGCCCGAGGCCGATCTGGTGACCCTGGGCGACGGCGCGACCGTTCAGCGCGGATGCGTGGTCCAGACCCACCTGTTCCATGATCGCGTGATGGCGATCGACAGGGTCGAACTCGGTCCGGGCGCCACGCTGGGCCCGCACTGCGTCGCCCTGCCCGCGGCACGGATCGGCGAATCGGCCACCGTCGGGCCGGCCTCGCTGGTGATGCGCGGGGATGTGGTCCCCGCGCACACCCGGTGGCAGGGCAATCCGATCGTCCCCTGGCAGTAGTCTGCGCCCGTAGGATCGGTGCCATGGCCGAGACCTACGATTCGAGTGGTTGGCGCGCGGGTGCGGCTGGCTGGGTGGCCAACGAGTCGCTTTTTGACGCCGTCTACGCACCGGTGACCGAAGCCATTGTGGACGCGGCCGGCTTCGGCCCGCAATTGCGCGCCCTCGACGTCGGTTGCGGCTCCGGTACCCTCCTGCAGGCGGGTGCCGCGGCGGGAACGGCGATGGTCGGCGTCGACATCGCCCCCGACATGGTGGCCGCCGCACGGCGCCGGGTGCCGGCATCGACGGTCCTGCTTGGTGATGCCCAGGTCATGGATATCGGGGCGGCTGCGCCGGGCACGCCGTTCGAGCGCGTCGTGTCCCGGTTCGGCGTGATGTTCTTCGACGATCCGGCGGTGGCGTTCGCGAACATTCGTAGCTTCACCGCGATCGATTCGCGGTTGGCCTTCGCATGCTGGCGCGGTGTGGACGAGAACCCCACCTTCGGCGGTGCGGGGACCGAGGTGATCACCGCGCGGCTACCCGAACCGCCGGTGCCCCCAGCGCCCGGGCGTCCCGGACCGGTGGCCTTCGCCCATCGCGACTATCTGACCGGGGTCTTGCGGTCCGCCGGGTGGTCGGACGCCAAAATCGACCCATTCGACATCGTCATCGACCATGGCGTCGACGGCAGTGATGGCATCGAGGAACGCCTCACACTGATCCTGGCGACGACGGCGGGGCGCCTCGCCCGCGAGCAACTCGTCGACGAGCTCAGCGAGTCCGAGTGGGCAGATCTGCTGGAGCAGGCTCGCGCCAGTATCCGCCGGCACCTCGTCGACGGTTCGGTGAAGCTACCCGGCGCACTGTGGCTGGTGACCGCATCCAACCGGCAATAGGGTCCAACCGGCAATAGGACGGACTTCCCAGGGTCAGCGGGCCCGGCCGGTCGCCGGGGTTCGACGACGCGCGCCCACGTAGTGGTCGACGGCGGCGGCTCCCGGGGCGGCAAATCCGACCGCCAGCACCGCTACCGCCAGCACCAGGTTGAACTCCCACCCGTTCTGCTGGATCCAGAAGCCCTTATCGTGATGTCCATAGTATCCGGCGCCGATCATCGTCGCCGCCAACAGGACGCCCACGTACGGCAGCAGGACGCCGACGATGAGCGCGAGGCCGCCGAGCAGCTCGGCCCAGGTGGCGAAGTGCGCAGCCGCCGCCGGGAATGGGATGTGCAGGTGCTTGTCGAACATCATCGCCGTCTTGTCGACGCCTTTGATGTGCAGCTTCTCCCATCCGTGGGCGACGAAGACCACGCCCAGGGTGATGCGGAGCAGCAGCTGCGTTGCCGTGCGCGCGCTGGTCATCGGATTACCCCTTTCCACAACTCTACTTAAGGGCACCCTAACCTACGTGGTGGGTGTGCTACCGCCCCGACCCGTCGACGGGACGGCTCCGATAGACGCGGTTGAACAGGTAATGGTCAACCGACAACACACCGGCGTTGGCGAACCCGACCGCCAGCGCACCGGCGGCCAGGGCGAGAACGTACTCGTAGCCGCTATCGGGCATCCAGAAGCCGCCCTTGAGGTGCACGGTCACCAGCGCGCCAATCATATTGATCGCCAGCAGCGCGCCCACCAGCGGCAACAGCACGCCCAGGATCAGGGCGATCCCGCCGAGGAGTTCCACCCAGGTCGCGAAGAACGCGGAAGCCGCTGGCGCGGGGACGTCCAGCTTGCGGAAGTCAGCGGTCAGGGCACTGTGGCCGGTGGTGAACTTCTGCCATCCGTGCATCACAAAGATGAATCCGAGGGCAACTCGCGCCAGGAGCAGCGCGGGGGTTCGCAGGAAGGCCATGTCGAGTCCTTTCATTCTGCCGGTGGTCGTCATATGCCCCGGCCGGCTACCAGCGTGCCAGGTATGGTGACCCCGCACAGCGTGTTCCCCTGACCGTCACCCGTCGTCAGCGCGCCTCCCCGAGGAGCCAACCGTGCCGTCGACCCGCAATCGGGTGATCTGGAATCTCCTCCGGCTCGCCATGTCCGGCGTCATCGTCGCCGCCGTCGCCGCACAGTTCGCTTCGTCGGTCGACGTGGCCGCCGCCTACGACCGCGACGCCGCGACGACCGTTGGCAACTTCTTCAGCTTCTTCACAATCCTGTCCAATCTTGCCGCCGCCGCCGTGCTGATGTGGTCGAGCCTGTGGTGGTTCAGCCGTGGTCGGCGAACCGGGCCACCGGAGCCGCGCGGGTTGGCGATTGCCGTTGCCTGCGTCACCAGCTACATGATCGTCACCGGCGTCGTCTACAACGCACTGCTCCGCGGAATCGAGCTACCGCAAGGCAGCGTGGCCATTCCGTGGTCGAATGAGGTTCTGCACCTGATCGGTCCAGCGTTCCTTCTGCTCGATCTTGTGATTGGTCCCGTCGGTCGACGCTTGGGTTGGCGTACGGTCCCCGTCGTTCTCATCTTCCCCATCGTCTGGGTCGCCTACACGCTGGTGCGCGGACCAGCCACCACCAATCCTGCGACTGGCGACCCGTGGTGGTACCCCTACCCGTTCTTAGATCCGAACGGTCCGGGCGGGGCCGCGAGCGTCGCCTGGTACATCCTCGCGATTGCTCTGGTCATCGCACTGGTAGCCACCGGAGTGGTCTGGGTGGATCGACGACGCAGCGCGCAGAATCGGGCGCCCAGGGTAGCGTAGGCTCGCGGAGCCAAGTCCACGCCCGCAACTGACGATGAGCTGGAGGAGTAACCCTTGCCAGGGAAATCAGGACGCAGTCTGCAGTCGCGACGCTCCCCGGTTCTCGGCAACCCCGACGACATCGTCGATGACTACCTCCCGCACAACGGCAATCTCGGCTACCGCGTCTCTCGCTACGACCTTGTCCTTCAGTACAAAGTGTCGGCAAATCGACTTGCTGGCGTCGCCACCATCACCGCCACCACCAACGTTCACTTGAGTCGCCTGCAACTCGATCTGGCGACGGCCATGACCGTCTCCCGCGTCACCGTCAACGGGGAGCGACTGCGGTACACACACCGACGCGGCAAGCTGGCGGTCACGCTGAGTGCGCCGGTCCCGCCCGGTGGTGCGTTGCGGATCGTCGTGCGCTACGCCGGCAACCCCTGCCCCATCCGTAGCCAGTGGGGGGAGGTTGGCTGGGAGGAACTCACTGCCGGATCACTCTGCGCGAATCAACCGAACGGTGCACCGTCGTGGTTTCCCTGCGACGACCACCCGATCTCCAAAGCCAGCTACCGCATCGCCGTCACCACCGACTCCCCGTTCTACGTGGTGGCCAATGGTGTCCGCACCGAAAAAGTAACCAAGGCAACGCAGACGACGTGGGTCTTCGAACAAACCGAACCCATGACCACCTATCTGGCGTCGATTCAGATTGGCCGTTACGAGTCGGTGTCGCTGGCGACTAAGCCGGTCCCGGTCGAACTGGTCGCACCCCGCTCACTGCGGACCGCGGCTCGCGAACGATTCGCACCCCAAGTCGAGATGCTCACCGTCTTCACCGAATTGTTCGGCCCGTACCCCTTCCCCCGCTACACCGCTGTCGTCACCGAGGACCCGCTGGAGATTCCGCTCGAAGCCCAAGGATTCTCCACCTTCGGCGCCAATCACTGTGACTCGACCAGCGATGCGGAGCGGCTCGTCGCCCATGAGCTCGCCCACCAATGGTTCGGGAACTCGGTGACGTTGTCCCGCTGGAGCGACATCTGGTTACATGAAGGCTTTGCCTGCTATGCGGAGTGGCTATGGAGCGAGCGCAGCGGCGGTCAACGCGCCGACGATTGGGCTCGGCACTACTACGCCAAGCTGGCTGCGATGAAACCTCAGCGCGTCCTCGTTGATCCCGGTCCGGACCAACTGTTCGACGATTGGGTCTACAAGCGCGGCGCACTCACGCTGCATGCACTCCGGTTGCGTATCGGCGACGATTCTTTTTTCGCGCTGCTCCGGCACTGGACCGATAAATATCGCTACAGCTCGGTGAGCACCGAGGATTTCACCGCGCAGGCAGCCGAGCACTCGTCGGTGTCGCTAGCTGACCTCTGGCAAAGTTGGCTGCATACAGCAGCATTGCCGCCGTTCCCGCTCGCCGGAGCTACAGGTACTCGACTTTACTGAGGCAGGGTTTACCCGCATTCTCACCTATCGACATCCGGGTAACCACCGAGTAGGTCTTGGTGCCGGGCGCTTGGTTGCCCATCTTCGACTTGACGACGACGAGAACGTCTCCGGGTGCCTTATCGCTGAAGGCGGCGACAATCTGTGTGGCGCTACCCGGAACGTGCTGAACCCGCTCGAGCCACCCGGCTTCTTTCGACTTTTGGTATTCCTTGGCCATCGCCGAACCGGGGCACGAAATCGCCATCACCTTGTCGAACCAGGCCCCGCGCGCGGGACCAGGCGGCACCGCGTAGATCACCCCGAGGTCCTCGGCAAATCCCCGCGCAGCAGCAACTTTAGCATCGGTTGCGGCTTGTGCCGCCTGCACCGAACTGAGTTGAGCCTGATCCTGCGCCCCTCCGTCTCCGGAGGAGCATCCGGCAGCCGCGGCGACGATTGCGGTCGCAGCGACCAGCACCCCGGTCATCCGGCGTTGCCTCGTCAACTTCGGTTTCATCACACTCGCTCCACTTCGCTGACACACTTCTTACCTGCGTTGGTGCCGAGTTTGACCCGCATGACGATGGCCTGTGGCTGCTGCTGCTGCGCGGGCGCCCTGTTGCGCAGAACAACGAGAACGTGGTTCGGGTCGGCTTCGGTATGGGCACCGATAATCTCGGTGCGTTTGCCCGGCGCATAGGTGAGTCCGTCGATCTTGTTCTCCGCCTTGAGCTTGGCCAGCCGATTCGCAAGCACCGATCCCGGACAGGAGTTCTGTGTGATGGCGGTGAACTCGGCCACCCGCTCGGGACCTTGCACCGCGTTGATGTGTTGATCGGCGAGCATGGCGTCGGCGGCAAATTTCTCATTGGCTGCCGCCGATGATTCTTGCGCCTGCACCGAACTCAGCTGCGCCTGATAGTCGGGTCCGGCTTCCGATCCACAGCCAGTGACCACAGTCGCCAACACCACGGCGAATACACCAGTAACGACCACCCTGCTGCGACACCCGATAAGCCTCGGCATACTTGACCTCCCAATAGAAGCGCGACCGGCCCGGCACCCGTCACCGGTAGGCGAACTGTACTGTCGGCAAACCAGGAAATGTTTGCGTTTCCAACTTTCGGATTCAGTCCGGACTTTGCGGTGACTCAGTCGCTCGAACCGACTCGGCTACGTAGGTAGGTCACTACCGCCTCGAAGTCGGGGAGCAATCCGTCAATTTCCGCTTGCCCCAACCCCGGCGCTGCGCTGTCCTTGGCCGACAACTCAAAGGTCAGCGGTGCTCCGTCGCGTCCAACAGTGGGCCATTTGATGCCTAACGCCGGGTCCATCGGATTGACCCCGTGCTCGGCGGCCGGGTTGTACCCCGTCGAGCAGAGGTAAGCCACGGTCGACCCGTCCGCCAGCGCGCAGAATGCGTGCCCCAATCCCTCACTCAAATACACCGCGCGGCGGTCGATGTCGTCGAGAAGAACGGCTTCATGCTGGCCGAAGGTCGGCGAACCAACCCGCAGGTCGACGATGACATCGAGCACTGCGCCGACGACGCAGCTAACGTACTTCGCCTGCCCCGGCGGGACATCGGCGAAATGCACGCCGCGCACCGTACCCGCCGCCGATACCGACACGTTGACCTGGGCGAGGTCAAGGTTATGGCCGATGACCTCGGCCAGCAGCGGCGCCTGATAGGCCTCCAGGAAGACCCCCCGACTGTCTCCATGCTGGATCGGCGTGAACTCCCACGCGCCACTGATCGCGAGTTCGCGAATCTTCATGTGCTAGAAGCCCTTTCCCCGCTGCAGCAGATCAAGCAGATAGTCGCCGTACCCCGACTTCGCCGCCCCGACGGCCCGCACGCGTACCTCGTCGTCGGAGAGCCAGCCCTGCCGCCAGGCGATCTCCTCCGGCACGGCGATCTTGAGTCCCTGTCGCTGCTCGACGGTCCGCACGAAGTTCCCTGCATCGAGCAACGAGTCGAAGGTGCCGGTGTCGAGCCAGGCGGTTCCACGCGGCAGCACGGTCACCGACAGCGCGCCGCGGTCGAGGTAGTGCTGATTGACGTCGGTGATCTCATATTCGCCGCGCGCGCTGGGCCGCAACGACTTCGCGATCTCGATGACATCGTTGTCGTAGAAGTAGAGGCCGGGGACGGCGAAATTCGAACGCGGCTGCGCGGGCTTCTCCGCCAGCGAGACGGCCCGGCCCTGCTCGTCGAACTCCACCACGCCGTAGGCACTGGGGTCGGCGACCCAGTATGCGAAGACGGCACCGCCGACGAGCCCGCGGTGCCCGGCCAGCCGACTGCCCAGCCCTGGTCCATAGAAGATGTTGTCGCCCAGCACAAGTGCGACCGAATCGTCACCGATGTGACCGGCACCGAGGACAAAGGCCTGCGCCAGGCCATCGGGTGACGCCTGGGCGGCGTAGGTCAGGGAAATGCCGAACCGCGATCCGTCGCCCAACAGGTTCTCGAACGCCGGCCGGTCGTGCGGCGTGGTGATGATGAGAATGTCGGTGATCCCGGCCAGCATCAACGTGGACAGCGGGTAGTAGATCATCGGCTTGTCGTAGACGGGAACCAGCTGCTTGCTCACGCCCTGGGTGATCGGGTGCAGCCGGGTGCCGGTGCCCCCGGCCAGAATGATTCCGCGCATTGCCCCAGGCTATCGGCCCAGCAGTGGTGGTGTGTCGCCGGTGGACGATGGCGCTCGGATTCGAGTAGTCCAGTACTCGCGCCACCCTGGCGGCGGAGGCGAAGACTGTTCCTGGTCGCCAACGCGGCCCGCCGCCCGCATCGAAAGGCACCACCATGTATGAATCGGCCTACCGCGCGGGACCCCGCCGGATCGCCGCGACGCTGGCGGCATCGGTGATCGCCGCCAGCGCCACCATCCTCAGTATCTCCCCCGCGACTGCCGCGGTGCCCCAGGTCGCACTCACCGGCAGCGACCTATCAGGGAGGGGATACCCCCATCGTGTGGGGCAACGTAACCAACGGTAGCGCCCATATGGTCACCCCCACGCTCAAGTGGGGCGACTAACGCACGGCGTAGACCTCCCGTGGGGGCGTCAGCGGCCATCCCCCTATTGCGGCCCCCGGCACAAGGTTCCGATGATTTCACAAGTCGATCCCCCGACGGCTCGCAGCCACATGCCCAGCAACTGCCCACGCCCCCGGTTTTGACCTCGGCCACTAGACTGGACCGACGGCAACACTGCCGCCTCTAGCGGGGAGCACCATGCGGATACTGGTCACCGGGGGCGCCGGCTTCATCGGCGTCAACTTTGTACTCCGCACCCTGGCCACCCGTACCAACGTCGACATCACCGTCCTGGACAAGCTCACCTACGCCGCCGACCCGGCGTCGCTGGACGTCGTCGCCGATCAGGTTCGGCTCGTCGTCGGGGATGTCGCCGACGCAGAACTGGTCGACGGTCTCGTCGGACGGAGCGACCTCGTCGTGCATTTCGCGGCCGAGTCGCACAACGACAACTCGCTCAACGACCCCGCGCCGTTCGTTGCCACCAACCTGGTCGGAACCTTCACCCTGCTCGAAGCGGTTCGGCGCCATGGTGTGCGCTACCACCACATCTCCACCGACGAGGTCTACGGCGACCTCGAGCTCGACGACCCGGCCCGATTCTCCGAGGCGACGCCGTACAACCCCTCGAGCCCCTACAGCGCGACGAAAGCCGGGTCGGACCTGCTCGTGCGGGCGTGGGTGCGGTCATTCGAGATCGAGGCGACAATCTCCAACTGCTCCAACAACTATGGGCCGTTCCAGCACCTCGAGAAGTTCATTCCCCGCCAGATCACCAACGTGCTGACCGGTGTCCGCCCGCGCATCTACGGCGATGGCCGCAACGTGCGCGACTGGATTCACGTCGACGACCACAACGACGCGGTGTGGACGATCATCGACCGCGGCCGCATCGGGGAGACCTACTTGATCGGCGCCGACGGCGAGGCCGACAACCGGACCGTCGTGGAGACGATTCTCGAACTGCTCGGCGAACCGCGCGATGCCTTCGTATTCGTCAACGACCGGCCCGGCCACGATCGTCGCTACGCCATCGATTCGACAAAACTGCGCACCGAACTCGGCTGGCGGCCGCGCTACACCGACTTCGCCAGCGGGCTAGCAGCGACGATCAACTGGTACCGCGAGAACGAATCCTGGTGGCGCAACCGCAAGGCCGACGTCGAGGCCGGGTATGCCAAGACCGAGACCCTGCTCGACTAGCGCCCTGCCCCGCCGGGTGGGCACCCGAACCCCGCCGAGTGGGCACCCCAACCCCGCCGAGTGGGCACCCGATCCGAACTCTTAGGACCGGTACCCCTCCGGGTTCTGCTGCTGCCAGCGCCAATAATCGCCGCACGCCCGGCCGATGCCGAACTCGGCCCGCCAGGCGAGCTTGACGTGTGCCTTGTCTGGCAGACAGTAAGTGGCCTGCGCGTCGCCGGCGCGGCGCGGCGCGTCGACGACGGTGATCTGTCGCCCCGACGCCTCCTCAAACGCGGCGATCAACTCCAGCACACTCGACGGCTGGCCGGTGCCCAAGTTGTAGAAGTGCATGCCGCGCTCGGCGTGCTCAATGGCGGCGAGGTGACCGCGGGCGAGGTCGACGACGTGGATGTAGTCGCGCAGGGCGGTCCCGTCCACCGTGTCATAGTCGCGACCGAAGATACTCACCTGCGGCAGGATTCCGGCGGCCACACGCGCCACAATGGGCATCAAATTGTTGGGAATGCCCTGCGGGTCCTCGCCGATTAGGCCGCTCTCGTGTGCACCGATCGGGTTGAAGTAGCGCAACCCGATCAGCCGCCTGTCCGGGCCGGTGCGGGCGAAGTCAGCCATGATCTCTTCGCAGATCCGCTTGGACTTGCTGTACGGGTTGGGTAAGGCCAGCCCAGTGCGAGAGGTCTCCACAAAGGGGAGGTCCTCCTGGTGCGTGTACACCGTGCCGGTACCAGAGAAGAGGAAGGTGCTGATCCCATGCTCGCGCATGGCAGCGAGCATCACGATCGTCGAGCCGACATTGTTCTCGTAGTACTCCAGCGGGAGACTCACCGATTCGCCGATCGCCTTGCGCGCTGCGAGGTGGATGATCGCGTCGAACGGTCCGGTCTCGTCGATGCCCGCGCGCACCGCCTCGGCATCGGTCACGTCGATCGTCCGATTGCACACCTGGGTGCCGGTGATCTCGTTGATCCGTTCAATGGCCACCGGGCTCGAGCAGGAGAAGTCATCGAAGATCACTGCCTCGTGCCCGGCGGCGATCAGCTCGACGACGGTGTGCGCACCGATGTATCCGGCCCCGCCGGTGAGGAGTACACGCATGGTGGGCAGTCTACGGACTGTCGGTGCCGCGGCCACCGCTGAGCCGGCCACCGATGAGCACCACCACCAGGCACACACCGACCATCAACAGGCCGACGAGGAAGAATTCGCGGTAGTTCAACGACGGGAATCGCTCGATCAGCCACGACAGCAGCGCCGGTGAGCCGAACCCGATGTAGGTCAGCGCATAGAAGACCGCCGTGAGACCGCCGAGGTCGTCGGGTCCGGCGATGCGCTGCACTTCGAGTAGCCCGCCGATGAGCGCCATCCCGTAGCCGCAGCCGAGGATGGCGGCGGCCAGCAGGCCGACTGGAATGCTGTGCGTGACGGCGGCGGCAATCGCCATCAGGAGCCCGGGTATCAGCACCACCAGCGCCACGACCAGGCCGCGCACGCTGCCCGGCGCATCGATCCGCCGGCCGACCGACTGGATGCCGAATCCGGCGGTCAAACCAAGGAGGCAGCACGCGGCGGCCAGCGCGATCGGCATCGTGGTGTGCCCGCTGAGCAGGTCCGGCAGGATCGCGTACGCGATCGCGCACGCACCGAAAACCCAGGGGGCGACCGGAGCGACGACGAGAAGGAATCGCCGCGTGAACACCGACGGGATGCGCAAATCCGTGAGCAGGCTCGCCTTCGGGCCGGATGTGTTGCGGACCCGGGTCTCGGGCACGTGCCGCAGACTCACCGCCGAGACCGCCGACAACGCCACGGTGACGACGTACGGCGTGACTGTCGGCCAGGGTCCCCACTGCGCAAGCGCGCCGGCCACCGCGGCCCCGACCCCGAAGCCGGCGGTCAAGCACATCGTCGCGCGGCGGGCCCCGACACCGATGGGCGCGCCGGCGGCGCTGGACAATTCGGCCACCCAGCTGCCGCCGACTGCCATCGCCAAACCCAGTGCGACACCACTGAGCAGGCGTCCGATCGATAGCAACGTCACCGAATCAGCCCCGAGCGCGAGCGCGACCGAGCCCAGGCCGGCGAGGATCGGGGCCGGCAGCATTAGGGGGCGCCGCCCCCACCGGTCGGAGGCCGGGCCACCGATCAGCAAGGCTGGGACAATGCCGAATACATAGACGAACAGCAGGGTGTCGACCACCACGTGTGATAACCCGTGCTGCTTGTACATGACTAGCAGGGGGGTGAACTGGTTCCCCCCCCAGGCACTGACAAACACCGCACCGCCCACGGGAACCCAGGCGGATGCGGCCAGTGCTGCCCTGCGCTGGGGCGGGGTGGTCGTGGTGGTCACAGCTTCCCATCGTATCGAGCCGAAGGCCACCGGTGACAATCGTCTTGGGGGGCGCGCTAGATTCGAACAATCCGCCGGGGGTGCCCCGGAGTTTCGCCGAGCGTGCCTGCACCGAGGAGAACCCATGCCGTCCCGCCGATCAACCGCCGCAGTGCTGGCCACAGTCACCGCGCTGGCCGTACCCGCCGCCGCGGCGGCGGACGCCGCACCCGCGCCAACGGGCGGGTTGACCCCTCAACTTACGGCCGCGTTCCAGAACGCCAGGTCACACGCGCAGCGCGAGGGCGTTGCACTGTGGATCACCTCGGGCAAGCGGTCCTGGGCAGAGCAGGACCAGATGTGGCGCGAGGGGATCCGCACCTACGGCAGCCCGGCGGTCGCACGACGGTGGGTTCTGCCGCCCGGCGAGTCGAGCCATGTGACGGGGCGGGCCATCGACGTCGGGCCGCTTGCCGGTGCGCAGTGGCTGGCCCGTACCGGCCCCCGCTGGGGACTCTGCCGCACTTATGCGAACGAGTGGTGGCATTTCGAGGTGGCGCCAACTCCGTGTCCGCGGATGCGACCAGACGCCGCGCATCACTGACCTGCACCGGGCGAGATCGCGTCTGTGTCACGCCCGGTTGCCTAGCGGCCCGGGTGACTGGCAGAATTTACTCCGATGTCTACCAGGCGGCGCACGATGCCGTCGCAGGCAAACATCGGTGCCTGGCAGCCCACCCGCAGCCCCAGCCACCGGCCAGTCGCACCCACCGTCGTGTGCGCGCCCCGACGCGCGGGAACCCAAGGCACTTTCTGCTTAGACCGACACCCATTGCCAATTGACGAACGAACGCTCGGTAAGGACCATCGTGACCAGTACGGACGAAAGCTCAATGACCACTCCGATCACCGATGAGGAAATCTTCCTCTCGCACGTCGGCGGCAAGCTGTCCATCGAACTCCAGGCTCCCCTGACCACACAGCGCGACCTTTCGATCGCCTATACCCCCGGTGTCGCACAGGTGTCGCGGGCCATCGCGAAGCAACCGGAACTGGTCGACCAATACACCTGGACCAAGCGCCTCGTCGCCGTGGTGTCCGACGGATCAGCTGTCCTGGGCCTGGGTGACATCGGCCCACGGGCGTCCCTGCCGGTCATGGAGGGCAAGTCGGCGCTCTTCCGCAGTTTTGCCGGCTTGAACTCCATCCCCATCGTCCTGGACACTAAGGATCCCGACGAGATCGTCGAGACGCTGATCCGCCTGCGACCCAGCTTTGGCGCGGTGAACCTCGAGGACATCTCGGCGCCGCGCTGCTTCGAGATCGAGCGGCGCGTGATCGAAGCTCTCGACTGCCCAGTAATGCACGATGACCAGCACGGCACCGCCATCGTCGTCTTGGCTGCACTCAAGGGTGCCGTCACGGTGCTGGGCCGCGACCTCCCCGGTTTGCGTGTCGTCATCTCCGGCGCCGGGGCCGCCGGTGTGGCCTGTGCCAACATCCTGTTGGCGTGCGGAGTCGCCGATGTGGTCGTGCTCGACTCGAAGGGCATCGTCGCCACCAACCGAGCCGACCTCAACGAGTTCAAGGCAGATCTGGCCGAGCGCACCAACCCGCGAAAGCTGACCGGCGGTGCGGCCGAGGCCCTCCTTGGCGCCGACGTCTTCCTCGGCGTGTCGGCCGGCACGATCGCCGAAGAACTCATCGCTTCGATGAGCGACGATGCGATTGTGTTCGCCCTGTCGAACCCGGATCCCGAGATCCATCCGGATGTCGCACGTCGGCACGCGGCGATTGTGGCAACCGGCCGCAGCGACTTCCCGAATCAGATCAACAACGTCCTCGCCTTCCCGGGCGTCTTCGCAGGCGCCCTCGACGCAGGGGCACGGCGGATCACCGAAAACATGAAGATCGCAGCAGCCGAGGCAATCCTCTCCGTGGCCGCCGACGACCTCCGGCCGGACTACATTGTGCCGAGCCCGCTCGACGCCCGGGTGGCACCTGCGGTCGCCAAGGCCGTGGCCGACGCAGCCCGTGCTGACGGCGTGGTCTGATCTCGCCTAGCCACTCCGGGTGACGCGGCACAATGTTGCCATGCGAATCACCACCTTGACGGCGACGATCGGCGCCGCAGCGGTTTGTGCGACCCTGTCGGCAGCTCACGCGGTCGCCGCACCGTTCCCCGTCGCGACCGATGTCCCAGCGGCCATCGCCGCCGGCTACCTGCAATCGGCGCAGAATTCTCCACCGGGATCGAACCGATGGCACTGCCGCCACACCGATCGTGACCCGGTGATCCTGCTGCACGGGACGGCGATGAACCAGGCTGCCAACCTCGGCTATCTCGCCCCCACGCTCGCCAACGCGGGATTTTGCGTATTCAGCCTGACCTACGGCCAGACCAGTTGGAGCGGCAACACCGGAGGTGTCGGCAACAAGGACCGCTCGGCGCGGCAGGTCGCGGCATTCCTCGATCGCGTCCTCGCCGTGACCGGTGCCCAGAAGGCTGATTTTGTCGGCCATTCGCAGGGCGGGTCGATCGCCCAGCTCGTCGCCCAACTACGGACGCCGCGGGTGGGCACGATCGTCGGGGTCTCGTCGCCGAGTCGGGGCACCAGCCGGATCGGTGCGATCACCGATCGACTGCCCGCCCGCGCGCCCGGCCAGAACTACTGGGGGCCACGACAGCCCGGCGTCGCATACGTGAACCTCGCGACCCGCTTCGACGAGGTGTCCACGCCGTACCCGGTGACGCTCATGCCACCGGCCGCCAATGTGACCAACATCGTCGTACAGGACGTGTGCCCGCAGTCGCGAGTCGGCCACTTGGGCATGGCATTCTCGCCGACGGTCGGCGCGCTCGTTCGCAACGCCCTCGATCCGGCGCGCCGGACCCGAGTGCCGTGCGGTGGCGCCGAGTTCGGGCAGTGAGTCGGCACCTACTCGCCGATGCGTTGCGGTTTTGGCCAGCTTCGGGTTTGCCGATACACTCGTTCTCGCTGCCCGCAGCACGCCGCCTTAGCTCAGTCGGTAGAGCGATTCACTCGTAATGAATAGGTCAGGAGTTCGATTCTCCTAGGCGGCTCGCATTAGACCAGGTAGACCATAGTTTTGACTGTGGCGCTGCCTGGTCTTTTTCGTCGGATGCAACGCTTATGCAACGGATATCTAGGCGAGCCGGTCTAGAACGCTGGTCATATCGGGTGCTTCGACGGCCCGCTCGATGTAGTGCCGCTCTGTCACGGCCGTTGCCGAATGCCCTAGTTGCACCGATGCGGCCTCGACGCCGAGTTCCCTGGCGACGAGTGTGCCCACGGTCTTGCGGAAGCTGTGCGGCTTGACCCACCCGTATTCTTCGCCGCGCACTTTGCGCCACGCGGTGCGGACGTTGGACGGCCATCTGGGCGAGCCGGTGCGCGTCGGGAAGATCAGACCCTCGGCCGAGGGGATGCCTCGATCACGTTGCCGTCTTAGCGCTTCGACGGCGAACTTAGGCAGGATGACCGTGCGAAGTCCGGCGTCGGTCTTGGGATGGTCCTGTCGGTAGCAGCCGCGTCCCTTCTCTGTGACTACGGTGCCACTGATGGTGACGGCGACTCGATCGGCGTCGAGGTCGGTGCAGTCGGACCAGCGCAGCGCGAGGACTTCCCCGATCCGGACGCCGGTCCCCAGCATCACGTCGAAGATCTCGACAAGGTCGTGGGCGCGGCGTGGGCCGCGTAGTTCCTCGGCCTGCCACTTGCGTATGCGTTGGCGTAGCTCGTGCACGTCGGCGACGCCCAGGGCGCGCGGCTTGGCCAGACTCGCCGGTGGTCGGTGCGCGTCGATCACCGGATTGACTGAGATGCATCCGTAGCGCGCTGCGAGCGCGAACGCCTGCCGCAGCACCACGCGAGCGTCCCGGCGGGCCGATAGTGCGGGGAGGGCGAGTAGGAATCGGTCGACGCGCTGCGTGTCCGCCTCGCGCAATGTCACGTCGGATAGGCCCGGCTTGATGATCTTGTCGACGACGCGCCGATAGTAGGCGACGGTGTTTGCGGTTCGTGGCTTACCGCCACGACCGAGGCCCCGCTCGACGTCGTCGAGCATCCACCGGTCGGCGAGTTGGGCGACGGTCGAATCGGCGTCGAGGTTGTCGTGGCCGACCGCGTGCTGGCGGTCGCGGATCTTCAGTTTGAGCGCTGCCTTGGCCTTGGCCGCGGTTGTGCCTCGGGCGCGGAGTTGCCTGGTCTTGCCGTCGTGGTCGCGGTATCGGGTCTTGGCGTCCCACTGACCACCGGGCAACTCGGTCGTGGTGATCGTGCCATATGTGCCGATTGCCAGGCGCGGCCTACCGCTCATCGTCGACAGTCCCACCTGCCGCACGCATCTTCTCCTCGTCTTCATCGATCCACCGTTTATAGGACTCGATGAGGTCGTTGAATTTGCCTAGGTCGCTTGGCGAGACTTTGCCGTACTTCACGTGCAACTCGTGCTCTTTTAGTCGTCGTGCGGTCGTATTCCGATGCCTCACAAGCTTCGGCAGAGAGTCCCGTTTGTCTTCTCCGACGAACCACTCGACTGCACTCCATGCATCCGTATCCCTGCCTGGCAAGACTTCGAGATTGCCGTCTGGGATACCTGGGAACAGCAGCACTATCGGCGGTACTTCGAGCGCGGCCGCGAGCACCATCAGATCAGCTACCGACACCGACTTGCGCTTCCCGTTCTCGATCTCCGAAATTGACGCCTTCGAGATTCGCTTGCCCACTGCGGCCGTCTGGTCTGACAGCCACTGTCCGGATCGCTCGCCCCTCAGCTTGGCGACCTCTCGGCCGATACGGCTTGCAACCTCATCTACCCAGTTCGACATACCGAACAGAATATCGGGTGTTGCCTGAGATAGCGAACGTGTGATAGACCTGTTTGTATTCCCGAACATTCACGGGAATTTGTTCGGAATCCCAGATAGGACTCGAAGATGACACCAGAACAAATCGACGCCCTGGGCGTCTCGACCGACATCGTGACCGCAGCCGCAGCGTTCGGCATCGGCACGAGCACCGCCTACGCTGCCGCGCAAAATGGCACGTTTCCCACCCGCGTCATCAAGGTCGGATCGCGTTACGTCGTGCCGACCGCGGACCTCAAGGCCGCACTCGGCCTCAGCGGCGCGGCCTAAAGCCGTGCGGGCCGACCATTTCGCCGCGATCGAAGACCTCGGGCTGATCGCCGACGACCACACCGAAGACCTACGCACCCCGCGCATGGAAATGCCCCCGACCCAAAGTCTTGGCGGACAGGTCGAGGGCGACACCAACAACCACGAAGGAAGTCAGTCATGAGTCATGCTACCTGCTACAGCCCGCGAGGACACCGCGTCCTCGCAATCCTCGCCGATAGCACCAAGTACACCGCAGTCGTCGTCGAGCACGCCGACCTCAGCCACCGTTGCGAAGTGTGGCCGACCAGCGAGCTGCGCGTCGAGGGATGTACGTCGTGATCGACTTTCAGGCCGCGCTCGACGGCACCCTCACCACTTTGCAACGCCTTGAGCGTCACGGGACACCACCAGTTTTCGGTAGCGCCTCGTGGACCGCGTTGCCCGATGGGCATCCGCTGCGCGTCGCCTCGGTCTACCGCGCCGCCATCATGTGGGTATTCGCCAACGATGTTGACGGCGAGCGCATGAAGGCCGCCGCCGTCGACGTTTCCCAGGCCCGCGACTGGGCATCTGAGGCCCGCCAGGTTCGCAACCACGCCGACGCGGTCCGTAGCGGCGCACACATTGAGAGGAGGTCGGCGTGACCGATCAGACCATCCCGCCGCCGGACGATACCGAATTCACCAATCCCGATACCGACGTCGAACCGACACAGAAGCGGTCGACCGCCGCCCTGCTCGTCGACCTCGCCCAGGCCGAATACCGGCTTGGTATGAGCGAAGACGAACAGCCTTTCGCCGTATCCAAGTCACTCCCGCATATTGGGATGTTGCTGCGCGGCGGGCGCACCGGACTGCGCGCCGAACTCGCCAGGCGTTACTTCGCCGGCACCGGCCTCGTCGCTTCACAGCAATCTCTGGCCGACGCCGCGAACGTCCTCGAAGGTGTCGCTGCGATGAAGGAACCGACCTGCATGTTCCTGCGGACCGCCGAGCACGAAGGCCGCGCCTATATCGACTGCGGCGACGTCGACGGCAACGTGATCGAGATCGTCGGCGGCGGATGGAAGATCACCGACTCCGCGCCCGTCGTGTTCACCCGAACGAAGTTGACCGGCCCCGTCGTGCGCCCCGAACGCGGCGGCAGTCTCGACGAACTGTGGACGTTCTTGCACATCGCCGAGGCCGACCGGCCCGTCATCCTGGCCGCCATGATTCAGGCCCTGATACAGGTGGACGCACCACACCCGGTCGTCGGCCTGATCGCCGAGCAAGGTGCAGCCAAGTCGTCAGCAACCCGCACAATCGTCGACCTAATCGACCCGTCGCCGGTCCCGCTGCGGCAGGCACCCCGCGACGCCGACTCGTGGGTTACCGCTGCGGCAGGCAGTTGGGTGGTCGCGCTCGACAACCTCAGCGGCATACCTGCCTGGCTGTCGGACAGTCTGTGCCGTGCATCCACCGGAGACGGCAACGTCAAGCGCGCCCTGTACTCCGATGCTGGTCTCGCCGTCGTCAAGTTCCGGCGCTGCGTCGTCATCAACGGCATTGACCTCGGTGCGCTGCGCGGCGACCTTGGGGAGCGCATGGTGCTGGCCGACCTTCCCCGGATACCGAAAGCGCGACGACGCGACGAGGGCGAACTGAATTTCGCTTGGTCAAAATGTCGGGGGGCTGTGTTTGGTGCGCTGCTCGACCTGGCCGCCGAAGTGCATCATCGGCTGCCGACGATCAGGCTGGCCGAGATGCCGCGCATGGCGGACTTCGCGCGCGTGCTGGCCGCAGTCGACGAGGTACTTGGCACCGATGGCATGGCCCACTACTTGGGTCGCGCTGATCGGATCGCCGAGGATTCCCTATCGGCCGACGGCTTCATCGAGCACCTGCGGGCCGAACACTTCACCGCCGAGGGTATGACGTCCGCTGAGATCCTGGCCGCGCTGACACCCGACGACAAGGATTGGCGGCGGCCGCGTGACTGGCCGAAGTCGTCGCGTGCGGTCACCACATTGATTACCCGACACGCCCCAGCACTTCGCGCAGTCGGGTGGACGGTCGACTCCGACGCCCGCAATAAGGACAAGGTTGCGCGCTGGACGATCACCCGTCCTGAGATTGCCCGTATTTCTGACCCGCCTGACCCGCCTAACCCGCCAACCACCTTTGACCAGCGCAAACAGGGACAGAAAGTGGCGGGTCAGATGAAAACCACTAACCCGCCAAACCCGCCAACTAACCCGCCGGCGGGTCAAGGCGGGTTAGCGGCGGGTCAAGGAAAACCCACTAACCCGCCAACTTTCGACCACATCACCGCAGGTCAGGACCGGTCGGCGGGTCAGGCGGGTCAGGCGGGTCAAGAAAACGGACCATCTCAGGACGCCAAGGTCTGCCGCTACTGCTCCGACGCCCTGGTCTTCGACGACGACCGTCGCGACGGTTTCCACACATCCGACTCGCGCTGTGTCAGCGCGCACCAGAAAGGCTCTGCCGCATGACCGACGACGACCTCGACGTGATGTTCCGCCAGCTCGACCGGATCGCCAAGGCACTCGACCGGATCGCACCCGCCGCCGACCGCGACGACGACGAGTTCGTATATGTGATGCCAGCACCCGGATGGTGGGCCGTATACGACGACGCCGGTCGGCAGAGTTGGGCACCGCTCGTCGGATGGGGAGTCACAAGATCCGGGAGCGTGGTGCCACTGGGTGTCGACAGTAGCGGCGAAGTCGAACCGTGGAACACCATCGCCAATTTCATCCGAATCGAAGGCCCCGACGACCCGACCGCGACCTAACTAAACCCAGGAGACAAACAAATGACTGAACTAACCGCCGACCAGATCGCCGACCGACGAGTCGCCGCACAACTCGTCCGAGGATTCCTCGACGACACCGTGCCCGCCGACCAAATAGTGGCGATCGTTCTCACAGCCGGACAAGAACGCGGTGTACCCGGATACATCGGCATCATCGAACAGCTCGCACTAGGACTAGCCGAACTCCTGGCCGCAACCGCCGGGGTCGCCGGTGCGATCAAAACCTGCGACCTGACACTGCTCGACCTGGCCACCGAAACGTAGCCACCGTGCGATAGAATTGATCTCGGAAAGTTCGCCAGCCAATAGCGGCCAGCCGATCGGCCAGCACACAAAGTGCCCGCCAGCATCGACCGCCAGCATCGCCCGCGAAACGTTCCGAGATCGAGACCGCCAGCGCACAGCGCGGCCAGCTCGACCCCGTCGAACCATTCCATTCCATCCCCGGAAGGGGAACCTATGCATCACAAATCGCTCGCATTGAGCATCAAAACAACCGGACTCGACCCCGGCGAATTCATTGGTTACGCCTCCACGTTCGGCAACATTGACCACGACGGCGACCGGGTCATGCCCGGCGCGTTCACCAAGTCAATCAGCGATGACAGCACGATCCCCATCCTGTGGGAGCACGTACACGCTGACCCCCGAATGCAAGTCGGCGAAGTCAAGTCGGCACGCGAAACTGACCAGGGACTCGAAATCCATGCCCGCCTCGACGTCGACACCGAATTCGGCGCCGCAGCATACCGCAGCATCAAATCCCGCCGCGTCAAATCGTTGAGCATCGGCTATTCGATCCGCAAATCAGCGAAAGCCGCAGACGGTGCGAACGAACTAGTTGATCTCGACCTTGTCGAAGTGTCGCTAGTCGCCCGACCAGCAAACGGCAGTGCGATCATCACCGCCGTGAAATCGGTGGGCATCCCAACCATCAAACATAAATCGGATCTCGCCCGTGCGCGGGCCGCCGACATCCTCAAGGAGAAGGACACCATGCAGAAAGACAGTTTCCGTATCCGGCACTACACCAAGGGCCGCGACGAGCAGCTCGAACTAATCGCGACAATCATTGATACCGCCGACCAACTCGGACGCGATCTGACCGCCGACGAAGCCACCGCAATTGACGATGCCACCAAAGCCGCCGACGGCTACCGTCAGATGATCGCGAAGGCACGCGCCGACGAGAAGGTGCTTGCGGATGCGCGGGCACTTGCCGACGAAATCGGTTCGCCCATCAGCGGTGGCGCTAGCGACGGTCGCCCCGCCGACGACACGATGACCGCCAAATCCGGATACCTCGGGCTGACCGGTAAGGCTGCACAGTCGGCGGCCAGCCAGTTCGCCGGCCGCACCGGAACCAAGGCACTAACCGCCGCCGGACAGCAGACGATCAGTGTCCCGATGCTCGCCGAAATCCAGGAAACGGGCCGACCACCACAGAGCATCCTCGATGTGCTCCCCGCGCGTATCGTCGCCGCGCAGTACGCCTACATGCGGCAGTCGGTGCGCGACCTTAAAGCCGCGCCCGTCGCCCAGGGCGCCACCAAACCAACCTCGGAAATGTCGCTTGAAACCATTGAGCAGGCACTGACCGTCATTGCGCACTTGTCCGAGCCGATCCCGCAGTACGTCCTCGCAGACAACACTGCAATCGAACGGTTCGTCGCTGACGAGCTGATCTATGGGTTGCGGCGCGCGGTCGAAACCCAATTCGTCGCAGGGACCGGCATCGCACCACAGATGACCGGACTCACCACCGCCAGCGGACTACAGATCCAGGCGTTCTCGGCGTCCCCGCTGGAGTCGATCCGCAAGGCGATCACCAAGCTAGAGGGTGTTGGTTACTCGCCCGATGTGCTGATCATCAGCGCCGCCGACTGGGAGACCGTCGAACTGTCCATGGCCGCCGATACAGCCGTCGCCTTCCGTGGTCTGCCCGCCGACGCCGTCGCCCGCCGACTGTGGGGAGTCCAAGCAGTCATCTCGACCTCACTGCCCGCAAAGACCGCGTTCATCCTCGACCGCACCGCACTAAGCCTCGACAGCGACGGCCAAATCGACGTGCGCTGGTCCGACACCACAGGCGACGACTTCGCCAAAAACCAGGTACGCGCCCGCGTAGAGGGCCGATTCAACTGGAGCTTGTTCAAGCCAACCGGTGTCGTGAAGATCGGCACCGCCGCATAAACCCGATCCGCTGCACATTGATATAGGCAGCAGATCGACCCCGGATCAGCCCGCACGGTAGTCGCCTCCTTGACAGCGTGCGGGCTGACCCGTTTGGGTCACCTGGTAGGGGGGTCAAAATCTCTGTGACCGCGGCCCGGCATGACTCGCACGGTGAGTCGGTCTGTACGTTGAGACCATTTCTCATTAGCGATCTGTAGTCGATGCAGTTATGTTGCCTACACGCCTCAGTAAGTGGGTACGTCGATGATCCGCCCTGTAGGTGTTCCGGCCGGCCGGTATGAGTAGGGGAAGCGTGCAACGTCGGCATGGTTGGTGCCACCCTCGACGGACACCTTGCGCACGAGGGTCTTTCGGGTGTCGGGTCCGTCGGCGTTGTATTTCGGATTCTCGATGCGCACCGACTTGCGGCCGCTGCCGCGTTTGATGTTCAGTGCCTCGCCGAGGACGTGCGGTGCGAGGTCACGGCACAGTCGATACCACGGTTCGCCCGCGTGTGCCATGGACTGGCCGCGTAGGTGCAGCGACACGTGCATCATTTCGTGGAGCATGACGTCTGAGACTTCGGTGGTGCCGCTGGCGAAGGTGTTGGACGCGATCGTTATGCGTGGCCCGTCGAGTGCAGCGTCTCCGACGCGGGTGTGTCCTATGCAGTGGCCGTAGGCGGATAGGCCGATGACGATGGGCAGTTCGTTGGGGAGGTTGTCGAACAGTGGCAGATGTTTGGTGTAGGCGTCGTGGACGTAGCCGCCGGCCTCTCCCCAGAGTTTCAATGCTGCATCCCGGTATGTAGTCGACATAGTTGCATAGACTACACTATGAACCGCCCGAAGGCTACGATCGCCTGGTCGACCTCGGCGAGACCTGCCGTGCACCGGTTATGCAACGGAAATGGCTGGACTCTGTACCGCCCGAGCGCGCTGGACAACACCACTCGACGCGACGACCAGGACTAACGAGAGCCGGTAAGCACCGAGAGACCAGCCGGGATGCTCGCCCCTAACGAATAGGTCAGGAGTTCGATTCTCCTAGGCGGCTCCACCTCTCCCGCGTGACACGCACCAGTCGACCGGACAGCCGCCTTCGGGACACCGAAGGCGGCTGTCGGCTTGTCCGGGACAGTCGGTCAACTCGCCATCAGTGCGTCTACGTTGGTCAGCACGTTCAGCTTGCCACTCCATGCCGTCAGGGTGCCGCTGTTGCAGCCGCCTTTGACTCCAACTGCCTGCACGGCGACCTCGTGGGTCCCGGAGGGGACCCACGCCCGCACCGCCGGGGTCTGTTGTCCGGGGCTCAGGACGTTCAGGGAACGCGGCACACCGTCGACGAGGATTTGCACGGAGAGCGACGAGCAGCCCGCCGTGCTCGCGGTGAACTGCATTACCAACGGACCGAACGTGTTGACCGAGTTCTTCGGGATATCCGGGCAGTGTTGGCCGTTGGTGGTCCCACACGTCGCCACGAGTGGAAAGTCAGCTGCCGCAGCGGGACTCACGACGGAAAACGTGCCGCCCACCGCCGCCGCCACCGCGGCCGCGCTGACAAGGGTCTTCTTCATTGCGCTCATCGGGGATACCTCCAGAATCGGTTGATGCGGATCGAACCACTTCAGTGTCATCGCGGGGAACACCGCGGACGCGAGTAGTCGACTACCCCAATCACCGCGGACCCCCTACGCGCCACCCCGCGCCAGCGACTGCCCAATCTTCGCCACCATCGCATCGAGTGCGAACTTCGGCTTCACGTTGTGGTCGAGCACCTCGCGACATTCGAGGACCGCATCCACACAGGTCAAAAGCTGGGCGCTCGACGCATAGCCGGCCAACCCGATGACCTGATCGGCCTGATCGGGATGCATCGCGGTAACCCGGGCCCCCGCCGAGACGACGAGTGCATCGCGGAACAGTCCGGCCAGATCCATCAACGCCAGATCCAGCACATCGCGTGCCGTGCGCGTCGCCCGCGACTTCTGGCGCTTCTCCAAGTCCTTGATCGCCCCCGCGCTGCCGCGCATCACCCGCGCGGTCCCCCGGCCCGTTCCCCCGGCGCCGAATGCCGTCATCAACTCTTCCAGCTCCCGAGCATCGCGCTCGGCACTGATCGCTTTGGCGGCCGCCTCGGCCGAGTGGACCAGTTCTTCGGCGGCGGCGTAGGCCCGCGCGGGAACGGTGGCCGCCCGGGCCAACCCCAATGCCGTCAATCGCTGCTCGCGTGCGCCCTGGTCGGTGGCCAGCCGCTTCGCACGGCCGATGTGGCCACCGCACACCGAGGCCGCCCAGGCCGCATTGGCCGGATCAACTCCGTCCCGTTCGACGAGGACCCGCTCGATGTCGGCGGTCGGCGCAATCGCCAGTGCGACATGCCTGCAGCGCGACTTGAGGGTGACCGAGATGTCCTCCGGATCGACGGACGGCGCGCACAGCAGGAATACGGTGCGCGCGGGAGGCTCTTCGACAACTTTCAACAGCGCATTGGCGGCTGCTTCGGTAAGCCGATCGGCATCCTCGACGACGATGATGTGCCAGCGGCCGGTAGCCGGCAGGCGGGCCGCCGTCTGCACCAGTTCACGGACCTCGGCGGCGCCAAGGCTCAGGCCCTGTGGCACCACATGTCGCACGTCGGCATGAGTGCGATTCATCACAGTCGCGCAGGCGCGACATTCGCCACACCCCAACCCTGCCTCCGAGTGACATTGCAGCGCGGCTGCGAAACACTCGGCTGCGACTGACCGCCCAGACCCGGGCGGACCGGTGAACAACCAGGAGTGGGTCATCGACGCCCGGTCGGCGGCCGCCAAATCACCACTCTGACCAGCATCGACACTAAGCATCGACCCGGTTCCCGACGGCCGCTCGGCAAGTCGGCGCGCAGCCGTTAGCGCACCACTGGCCGCGGCGCGCAGTTCGTCGACAACGTCGCGCTGGCCCACCAGCCGATCGAAAACGTCTACCACGGCTCCCACCCTAGAGGCCGACCGATTGTGACGTGGCCTCCACGACTGTTTAACAATTGCAAGCACGCCGCTAACCTGGAGTGCATGGTCGAACGACGGTCCCGATGGGCGCAAGCGGTGCACACCGCGCGCTGGCTGGCGCGTACCCCGTGGCCGATCCTTGCCCTCGACCTGTTGCGCGCCAACATAATCGGCGCCATCTTCACCTTTGCATTCCTGCGTTTTGGCATGCCCAGCGACCATGCGATGACCTTCACCGACGCCTCCGTGCGCAACCAGGTCGCCTTCCTCGTCTACCTGCTTCTCGCGACCGTATTCGGCGCCCTGCTGAGTATCAAGCTATCGCTGCCGGTGCTGATCTGGCACCGACAGCGCAGTCGGCCCGACAACGGATTCGCCCGACGACGAGCGCTGGCGCTACCGCGGATGTTGACCATCGCCAATATCGGCCTATGGGTCGTCGGCGGGTTGATCCTCACCGTGATGACCGGGATGACCTCGGGCAGAACCGCCATCATCGTTGCGCTCGGCAGCTCCATCGGCGCTCTGGTGACCGCCGCCCTGAGCTACATGCAGTCGGAGAAGGTGCTGCGCCCGATCACCGTCGCCGCGATGGCCAACGACCCGGACGCAGTCAAGTCGCCGAGCGTCTCGACCCGCATCGCCATGTTCTGGGTGATCGTGGTCGCGCTGCCACAACTCGTCATCATCGTGCTGGCCGCTTCGGTCCCACTCGGAATCGCCGAGGCCCGCTCCGTGATCCGGCCGATTTTGTGGATGGCGTTCGCCGCCATGGCCTTCGGTATCTTGGCGGTCTACCGGCTGGTCAGCGCCATCAACGATCCGATCAAACAGCTCCGCCAGGCCATGGGCGAGGTCAGCGACGGCAACCTCAACGCAGCGGTCCGCATCTACGACGGCAGTGACATCGGACTACTCCAGGCCGGGTTCAATGAGATGGTGGCCGACCTGCGCGAACGTCAAGAGTTGCGCAACCTCTTCGGCCGCTACGTCGGCGAGGATGTCGCTCGCCGAGCCATCGAAACCGGCACCGAACTCGGCGGCGAGGACCGCTATGTCGGCGTCCTGTTCGTCGACATCGTCGGATCGACGCGACTTGCCGTACAGCACGCCCCGCACGAGGTCGTCGCGCAGCTCAACGAGTTCTTCCGCGTGGTCGTCGACGTCGTCGGACGTCACGGGGGGTTCGTCAACAAGTTTCAGGGCGACGCGGCGCTGGCTATCTTCGGCGCGCCCCTGGAACTGGATAACTTCGCCGGGCGCGCCTTGGCCGCGGCCCGGGAGCTGCGGATCGAACTCGAGTCCGCCTTGGGCGATACCGACTTCGGTATCGGTGTCTCTGCCGGACGCGCGGTCGCCGGCCACATCGGGTCGGAGCAACGGCTGGAGTACACCGTCATCGGCGACCCGGTCAACGAAGCTGCCCGGCTGACCGAGCTGGCGAAGGATGAGCCGGCGCGCGTCCTCGGCTCGGCCCGAGCCGTCTTCCTCGGCGACGACGCCGAGGCCGAGCACTGGGAAATCGGCGAGGGCGTCGAACTGCGCGGACGGGGCATCGAAACGCTGCTCGCGCGCCCGTTGATCGGCCCGATCTCCGATTTGTCGGACGACGACCACGATGACGAGGCCGCCGAGGCCGACGTCTGACCTGCCGACCGACTCCCCGGCTACGTCTTCTTCGTGGTTGTCTTCTTCGCGGTCGTCGTGACAGTCGCCTTCTTCGCCGCAGCCTTCTTGGCCGTCGCCTTCTTCGCCGCAGCCTTCTTGACAGTCGCCTTCTTCGCAGCGGTCTTCTTCGCCACCTTCTTCGCCGGCCCGCGCACCCGGCGATCGGCCAGCAACTCCATTGCCCGCTCCGGCGTGATCGACGCAACCTCGTCGCCCTTGCGCAAACTCGCGTTGGTCTCGCCGTCGGTGACGTAGGGCCCGAACCGGCCGTCCTTGATGACCATCGGCTGCTCGCTCACCGAATCGGGACCGAGTTCGCGCAGCGGCGGGGCGGCAGCGGCCCGGCCGCGGCGTTTGGGCTCGGCGTAGATCTTCAAGGCTTCGTCAAGGGTGATGCCGAAGAGCTGATCCTCGGTGGTCAGCGACCGTGAGTCGGTCCCCTTCTTGAGGTACGGACCGTAACGGCCGTTCTGCGCGGTGATCTCCTCGCCCGACGCGGGATCGGCACCGACGACACGCGGCAGCGACAGCAGACGCAGAGCATCCTCGAGGGTCACCGTCGCGATGTCCATGGACTTGAACAGCGACCCGGTGCGCGGTTTGGGTCCGGCCTTCTTGGCCGTCTTCTTGGCCGTCTTCTTGGCCGTCCGAGTCGTGGTCGTCCGAGTCGTGGTCGTCGTGGTGGCGCCGCCGCCGTCGGTATCCAGCGGAATGGGCGTCTCGTTGCCGAGCGCATCGCCACCGCCGACGGGGGTCGGGCCGGGTGGCACCGTCAACGCGGGAGCATCGCCATCGTCGCCATCATCGTCGGGAAGGAGCTCGGTGACGTAGGGACCGAACCGACCCTCCTTGACGACGATCTCGTGGCCGGTGACCGGGTCGGCACCCAGGGTACGGCCCTCCTGCGGGGTGGCGAACAGCTTCTCGGCCACCTCGAGGGTTAGCTCGTCCGGCGTCATGTCGGCGGGCAGATTCGCCCGTTGCAGCGCCGGCTCGGCGGCTTCGGGCGCCGACACCGTCCGCTCCAGGTACGGCCCGAACCGGCCGACACGCACATAGACCGGGCGGCCATCGGCGTCGTCAAACAGGTGAATCGAGTTGACGGTCCGCGCGTCGATCTCCTCCAGGTTCACCCCGACGAGCTTCTTGAGCCCACCAGCGTGCGCGACGTCGCGCTTGGCGCTGCCCACACTCTCGGCGGCGTCGCCGAAGTAGAAGTCGGTCAGCCACTGCGTGCGGTTCGCCTCACCGGCCGCGATCTGATCGAGATCGTCCTCGAGCGAGGCGGTGAAATCGTAGTCGACGAGACTCTCGAAGTAGCCCTCGAGCAGCCCGACCACCGCGAAGGCCACCCACGACGGCACGAGGGCACTCCCCTTCTTGACGACGTAGCCGCGGTCCTGAATGGTTCCGATGATCGACGCATACGTCGACGGACGCCCGATTCCCAGGTCCTCCAGCACCTTCACCAACGACGCCTCGGTGTAGCGCGCCGGCGGGTTGGTGGCGTGCCCGTCGGCGGACAACTCCGCCGCGGTCAGTAGCTGACCCTCGGTCAGCTGCGGCAGCCGGCGCTCCTCATCGTCGGCCTGGCCACCAGCCTGCTCGTCAACGGTCTCCACATAGGCGGACAGGAAGCCGGGGAAGGTGATCGTGCGGCCCGACGAGGAGAAGGCCACCTGCTCGCCGCTCGCGGCGGTACCGGCAATCCGCACGCTCATCGTCGTGCCCTTCGCATCGGCCATCTGCGACGCGACAGTGCGCTGCCAAATCAGCTCGTAGAGCTTGAACTCGTCGGAGTTCAGCGCCGATGCCACCTGCCCGGGGGTACGGAAGCGTTCACCCGCCGGACGGATCGCCTCGTGCGCCTCCTGCGCGTTCTTCACCTTGCGCGTGTATTGGCGCGGTGTCGGGTGCACGTAGTTCTCGCCGTACAACTCGCCGGCCTGGGCCCGCGCTGCGTTGATCGCCGACTCGCTCAGCGTCGTCGAGTCGGTGCGCATGTAGGTGATGTAGCCGTTCTCGTACAGGCGTTGCGCGATCCGCATGGTGCGATCGGAGGTGAAGCGCAGCTTGCGGCCGGCCTCCTGCTGCAGCGTCGACGTCATGAACGGCGCGTAGGGGCGCCGGGTATACGGCTTCTCCTCCACCGACGCGACGGTGAGTGTCGCCTGGGCGAGTCCGGCCGCTAGTCCTCGGGCCCGCGCCTCGTCGAGGACGACAACGCCGTCAGCCTTGCGGAGTTGGCCGTCGGAGCCGAAATCACGGCCCGCCGCCACCCGTTGACCATCAACGCTGACCAGCCGCGACGCGAAGGTTCGCGGAGACGCATCGGCACCGGCGTCGAGGGTCGCCGCGATATCCCAATAATCGGCAGAGATGAACGCCATGCGCTCACGCTCACGGTCGACGATGATCCGCGTCGCCACCGACTGCACCCGGCCCGCCGACAGTCTCGGCATGACCTTCTTCCACAGCACCGGCGAGACTTCGTAGCCGTAGAGGCGGTCGAGGATGCGACGGGTCTCCTGCGCATCGACGAGGTCGATGTCGAGTTCGCGGGGATTGGCCGCGGCAGCCAGGATGGCGGGTTCGGTGATCTCGTGGAAGACCATCCGCTTGACCGGAACCTTGGGCTTGAGGATCTCCATCAAATGCCAGGCGATCGCCTCGCCCTCACGGTCGCCGTCCGTTGCGAGGTATAGCTCGTCGACATCCTTGAGCAGTGACTTGAGTTCGCTGACGGTGGACTTCTTGTCGGCCGACACCACGTAGAGCGGCTCAAAGTTGTCGTCGACGTTGACGCCCAGCCGCGCCCACGGCTGGCCCTTGTACTTGGCCGGGACGTCGGCCGCGCCGCGCGGCAGGTCTCGGATGTGTCCACGCGAAGACTCGACGACGTAGTTCGCGCCCAAGTACCCCGCGATTTTGCGCGCCTTGGTCGGCGACTCGACGATAACGAGCCGTCGAATCGTCCCCGATCCGGGCGATGCGGTGTCGATTTTAGCCACGGGCGTCCCTCAGTTCACCTCGGAGCGCCGGTTGCACCCCGTTGGTGAGTTTTTACCTTATATACTGGGGCCGCTGCACATGAAGGGGAGCCATTCCCTGCTGGTTCAGGCGACGAGAACATCATATCCGCAGGTCATAGCCTAATAAGCCGTTGGATCACCCAATTGGCCAACATGGCGTGGCACCCGGCTCATCGGGCGGGGCGCCGACCATTTCGACGAATCTCAGGACGCGACGCCGGCCGGCGATCCGCAATGCCGGAACACCGCCGCGAGCACCGGTCAAGATCGGCGCGACCCCCACCCGCATGAGCGCCGTTGCGAGCGCCGGATGAGTGTCCGGGGCGTGCGGATCGAGACCCAACAGGTAGTTGCCGCCGTCCCGGCGACCAGTGGCGATCGCCCACTGCCGCAGCGCGCGCGAACTCGGCGTCCATCCGGCCGGGACAGCCTTGACCGCCCCCGACGACCACTGCACGCGCAGATCGTCGAGCGCGGGCGTCGGCGTCGTGCGCACGATCGGGGAACCTTCCTCGGAACGGGCGATCTCGACGGCGAGCCCGGCCAGCTCCAGCTCGGTCGCCAACGCCCGGGCACGCCACTGATCGTCGACGACTATCGACACCCGTGTCCCGCCCGGCATTGGTACGGCCTGACCAGTGCTGGCCAGCAGGCCGGCGACATCGGCGACCGAGGGGTCATCGGTATCCGCGGAGAAGAACGCGAGCTGGCTCACTCTGCCATGCTACGACGTGCCAACCGAACAACCGCACCCGCCGGTCCGGAATGTCCGAACACGGCGGGCGCGGTGGTGGTCTCGTAAGTCGCGTTAGCGAAACGAGGTATTAGACGGCGCGAACGCCAGTGGCCTGGGGGCCCTTGGAACCCTGGCCGACCTCGAACTCAACACGCTGGTTCTCTTCCAGGGTGCGGAAACCGGCTCCCTCAATCTCCGAGTAGTGAACAAACACGTCACCGTTTCCCTCGTCGGGCGCGATGAAGCCGAAGCCTTTTTCCGCGTTGAACCACTTCACAGTTCCCTGTGCCATTCCTGTATTCCTTCACATATTTACTGATTGCGGCGGGAGGATGTCTCTCGTCGCGGCCGGTTCCAACCGCCATTCCTGTGAAAGCCTGCGGTAATCCGCGAACCAAACCCAAGTACAACGCTCGCAACAAGATTCGGACTGCGGCGAGGAGAGCCCTCGAGACACGGCCAAATCGTACGACCGGGTTAAGTCAATCACGTTCAGCGCCACAGCGATAGTCCGGTGGCCCGATTGGGGTCGGCCGGGACGCTAAATTGGGCTTCGGCGACTGTGCGGCGACAGACGAGGACGGGACGATGAGCGGCTCCTACGGTGAGGAACTATTGCGCGCCGCGCTGGCCGGCACCGACCCGAATGCCTCGCCCGTCACCCACACCGAGGTGATCCCAGCCGCCCAGGCGCGCTACGGGCAGTGGCCGCGGTGGCTTGACCCAGCGATTGTCGCGGCCTACGCCGAACTCGGCCTGCACCGGCCGTGGCAGCATCAGGTCGTTGCCGCCGAGCACGCCTTCGCCGGTCGCCACGTGGTGATCGCCACCGGTACCGCGTCGGGAAAGTCCCTCGCCTACCAACTGCCGGTACTGCAGACCCTGCTGTCCGACCACGGCACGACTGCGCTGTACCTCGCGCCGACCAAGGCGCTCGGCGCCGACCAGTTGCGCTCTCTCTCAACGATTCTCGCCGCCAACCCGGACTTCGCCCGGCTGGCACCGTGCACCTACGACGGCGACACCGATGCGCAGCTGCGCCAGTGGGCGCGGGCCAATTCGCGAATCGTGTTCACCAATCCGGACATGTGCCACATCGGCATTCTGTCCGGGCACCACCGGTGGCAGCAGTTCCTGCGCCAACTGCGGTTCATCGTCGTCGACGAGTGCCACCACTATCGCGGTGTCTTCGGCGCGCACACCGCCCTGGTGCTGCGACGACTGCTGCGCGTGGCGCGCGCGGCGGGCGCCGACCCCGTGGTCGTCGCCGCCAGCGCCACGACTGCTGACCCGGCCCGGACCCTGAGCCGGCTCATCGGCGAGCCGGCCAACGAGGTGACCGACGACGCATCGCCCACCGGCGAGAGAACCGTCGCACTGTGGGAGCCCGACTTCCTTCCCGAGGTCACCGGGGAGAACGGTGCACCGGTCCGACGGTCCGCCGGGGCCGAAGCCGGGCGCATCCTCGCCGACTTCGTCATCGAGGGCGCGCGCACGTTGTGTTTCGTGCGAAGCCGGCGCGGCGCGGAAATCACCGCTCGCACCGCCGCCGGACTGCTCGGCTCGGCCGCGCCCGAGCTGGCCGGGCGAGTCGCGGCGTATCGGGCGGGATACCTCGCCGACGACCGCCGCCGGCTGGAGCGGGCCATCGCCGACGGCGAGCTCCTCGGCGTCGCCACCACCAATGCACTGGAACTCGGTGTGGACATCAGCGGGCTCGACGCCGTCATCATCGCCGGATACCCGGGAACCGTCGCGTCGTTCTGGCAGCAGGCCGGTCGAGCCGGGCGACGCAGCGCAGCGTCGGCAGTGGTCCTCATTGCGCGCGACGACCCCCTCGACACCTATCTCGTGCACCATCCCGAGGCGCTGTTGCGCAAACCGGTAGAGGCCACTGTCTTCGACCCGACAAACCCGTACGTACTCAAGCCGCACCTGCTGTGCGCGGCCGCCGAACTGCCACTCAAGCCCGACGAGGTCGACCGGCTCGGCGTTGCCGAAGCCGTCAACGAGCTCACCGACGAGGGTCTGCTTCGTCGACGCAAAGCCGGCTGGTACCCGGCGGTGGGCCTGGAACCACACGCCGACATCGACATTCGGGGCGGCATCGGCGGACAGATCCTGATCGTCGACACCTCCACGTCGCGACTACTGGGCACCGTCGACACCGGGCGGGCGCTGTCATCGGTTCATCCGGGGGCGGTCCACATCCATCAGGGCGCCTCCTACGTCGTCGACGACCTCGATCTAGGCGACGGGCTGGCGCTCGTCCACCCCGAGGAACCGGACTGGACGACATCGCCGCGCGAAACGACCGAGATCGCGGTCGTCACCGTCGTGCGGAAGGCCGAGCACGGCCAGCTGCACGTCGCCCTCGTCGAGGTGACCGTGACCTCGCAGGTCGTCGGCTATCTGCGCAAGCTGCCCGGCGGCGAGATCGTCGACTCGGTGGAACTCGACCTGCCGCCGCAGACGCTGCCCACCCGTGCCGTGCAGTTCACGCTCACCCCCGAGTCGCTCGCCGCTGCGGGGATCAGCGACGCGAACCTGCCCGGCGCGCTGCACGCCGCCGAGCACGCGATGATCGGCATGCTGCCGTTGGTGGCGACTTGCGACCGGTGGGACATCGGCGGTCTGTCGACCAACCTGCACGCCGACACCGGGCTGCCGACGATCTACGTCTACGACGGCTACCCCGGCGGCGCGGGGTTTGCCGACCGCGGTTTCGAGGCCTTCGCCGAATGGGTCGCGGCCACGCACGAGGCGGTGTCGTCGTGTGGCTGCGAGAAGGGCTGCCCGTCCTGTGTGCAGTCCCCCAAGTGCGGCAATGGCAATGAGCCACTCGACAAGGCAGGTGCGGTCACCATCCTCGACGTGATCGGCCGGGCGGCCGACGTGTCGGGCCGCAACTAGCCGCGTATCCCGAGCCCCGAGTGCTAGGCCCGGTGGCGGCGGGGCCGCAGCCGCGTCGCCGGGAGAGTTGGGGCGGGCCACGGCGGGAGTTGACCCGACCGATAGGGGCCGAACAGCGGCGGCTTGCCGTCGTCGAGCGGGTCGGCCGGGTCGAAGCCGAGTTCGGCTTGGTACCGGCGCCGGAACTCGGCAATCTCGTCGTGGGTGCGGCCGACGAAGTTCCACCACATGACGATCTCCTCGTCGAACGGGATGCCGCCCAACAGGATGATGCGCGCCCCGTCGGCACCCGCGTCGATCCGCAGGGTGTCCGAGCCGGGCGGCACATAGGCCAGTTCCCGGTGCTGTGCGGTGGTGCCGTTGACCACGACCCGGCCGGACTCGGCGAGGACGGCATGCTCGAAATCGGTGCGGACGGCGAGGGTCACCGACCCGGCCGGCTCGAGCGTCAGCTCGGCGCCTAGTAGGTCGGGTGTGCGTGTTCGGACCGGCGACACCGAACCCAGCAGCTCGCCGAGAAACACCAGGGCCCGCACACCGCCAACCTGAACCGGGTCCGGCGCGAAGTACTCAAAATGGTTGTCGGTGAATCGCGTCTGCTCGGGCAGTGCGTACCAGAGTTGCACCCCGCGCAGTGCGCGCGTCTCCCGAACGCTGATCTCCTGGTGGGTGATGCCGCGGCCCGCGATCATGAGGTTCAGCTCTCCGGGGCGCACCCGGGCCGCATTGCCGCCGGAGTCCAGGTGATCGATCTGGCCGTCGAAAAGCCACGACACGGTGGCCAACCCGGTGTGCGGGTGGCGCGGCACCACCATGCCGCCGGTCGCGGAGACGTCGTCGGGCCCGTAGTGATCTAGAAAACACCACGCGCCGACGAGGGAGCGCCGCAGTTGCGGGATGGTGCGGTAGACGGTCATGGCACGCGGCCCGCCCAACGGCACCGCCCGCGGTTCCAGAATCTCCACCGCCGTGCACGGCTGCCCCGGTGACAGCACCGCGATCGTGGGATTCTCATCGAGGTTGCTCATCCTCCCAGCATCACCCACCTGTCAAGGCGCGGCGCAGTTCTCCACCGTGAACCCCTCCCGGGCACACTCACCGAGAATCTGGGCACCGGCGGGGTCAGGATCCGATCGGCCCCGCTCTGGCACGCACCCGCGCGGTGCGAATACCGAACCGGCCCAGACTGACCGACGCGGAAACGTGCAGTTCGACCTGCTCGCCGTCGATGTCGCAGGCATCCAGGTGAAGCCGTGGATCACCCTGCGCACGAACAATCCTGGCGGCCGTCGCACACGGCTCGGCGCTGTCGGTCATCAGGACGGAGGCCGCCGCCAACGCACCCAACTCCGCCGCCGCCGTGGCATGGTGACGCGCCAGGACTGCCGTCCCGATCGTGGCCAGCGCCACGGTCAGCGCGACGACGCCCGCAACGACCGCGACGCCCACGATGGTTGCCGAGCCGTCGTCACCGCTCCGAGGTGATGCTCGCATTGCTGCCCTCGTCGTCGCGCGGCTCCATAAGTGCGACCGCGGTGCCGCTCACGGTGAGCATGGGCAACAGCGGTGCGCCGGCTTCGACGCGCACCCGCACGTCGTCGCCGCTGACCACCACCGAGATCCGCGCACCACTCGGCGCTACGGCCGCCCCGACCATCCGGGCCCGCATGTCCCCGGCGGCGGTGAGCCGCGCGACTTCGCGCGCCGCGTCGACGCACCTCACCGCCGAGGTCATGGCGGCCAGACCGCCCAGGCACGACAGCATGACGACGCTGATGGCGGCGAGAGCGTACGCGGCCTCGACCGTCGCCATGCCGGCTTCGTCGCGCAGCACCCGGCAGATCCAGCAGCGCACCCGTCTCACCCGACTGATGTCGAGAGTGCCTTGGCGATAATGTTCGTCAACGCACCTACGACCGAGTCGCCGGTGACCACCGTGTAGAGCAGCGCACCGAAACCGGCGGCCGCGATCGTTCCGATCGCGTACTCAGCGGTACTCATCCCGGACTCGTCGCCCAGCAGCCCCCGCACGTACCGAATCATCCTCGATGTCATCTCACTCCCCCTCCCGCGACCCGACGGTCGAGTCGCCAGTCCTCGTTCGTGCGTGGCATTCGCCGCGCACCTCCGGCCGATCTCAGAACGCCGTCCCCCAAACCGACGACGCCAGTCCGAGAACGACCGGAACAATCCCCAGGCACACGAACGCCGGCAGAAAGCAGAGCCCGAGTGGCGCACTGATCCGCACCCCCGCCCGCTCTGCCGCTGCCAGCGCCGCGTCCTGCGCGTCATCGCGGCGACGCTGCGCGAGCTCGGCCAGTCCGTCGGCGAACGCCGCACCTGACGTCGAGGTGCGCCGTACCAGAGCGGCCAGCTCGGTGAACCCGGCACGGTCCCCGGCCTCGCGTTGCCACGCCGTGGCGGCGTCGGTTCCCAGTGCGACCAGGTCCGCTACCCGGCCCAGCGTCGAAGCCAGCGGGCCGTGCGTCGAGACGGCCACCGCCGATGCCGCGGCGGCGGCCGACAAGCCGCTCCGAAGGCAGACGGCCAGCAGATCGTAGGCGGCGGCTTCGGCGAACGGACCGGCGTCGCCGGGCACCTCGGCAATCGGCGCCGGTCGTGGGTCCCGAAACCGCCGCAATGACCAGACGGCCGGCGGCAATGCAAGCAGCGAGCCCGCGAGTAGCGCCAACGCCACACTCACGACAACACCCGGTCGACGATGTACTCGGACCACGCCACGCCGGCCGCCGCCAGGACGGTCCCCACCACCAGTAGTACCGACCCGGGTCCGCGGTCCAGGAGGACGCGCACCGGATCCGCCCCGATTGCCTGGCCGAGCAACAACCCGAACACCGGCAGAACCGCCAGTACACGAGCAGTCGCCCGCGGGCCCGCTAACCCCGCCTTCGTATGCGCGGCGAACCGGTGGCGCGCCACGAGGTCTGCCCGGCTTGCAGCCAATAGGTCACCCAGCGGCAATCCGAATCGAGCGGATGTCGACCACAGGGCCGCGATCGGCCGGGCGGTCCCGGCGCGCGTCGTCTCGATGCCCCCACCGAGGTGGACGCGGGCGGCCAGAATAGCGAGATCACGTCCCACCGCCGACGACGGATCGTCGGCGAGGATCTCTGCCCCGGCACAGGCACACGCCTGTGCGATGGGTGCTCCGACGGAGAGTTCCGCAGTGACGATCGACATCGCTCGCACGAGTGCCTCGCCGCGTGCCATCTCGGACCGTCCACGGACCCCACGACCCATCAGCCACCACCCGGTCGCGCCGGCCACCGCCGCCGCCACGACCAGTCCCACCGCCCCGGTCAGCGCTGACGCGCCCACCGTCGCCACCACCATCGGTGCCGCCCACCGTCGGCGATCACCCGCGCCGGTCGTCGTCGGCGCCGCTAATAGCGCGCGCCAGCGAAAATGGTCGCGAGGACGCCCGCCGATCAGTGCCGCCAGCGCCGCGCAGAGTAGCCCGAGCATGCTCATGACCGCTCCGCCAGCAGGGCCCGCAGCCGCGTCAAGGACGGGGCAAACCCGGTGGTCCGCCGCCAGACCGGCACGATCTCCACCAGCGGCGAATCGCCGCGGGATACCAGCCCGATCTGTGTGAGACCTCGCGCCCCATCGCGGTCGCGGCCGACGACGAAAACCACCTGGATCGCTGCCGCCAACTGGCTGTGCAACGCCGCCCGGTTCAGTCCGCCGAGCGCGGCGAGTGCCTCCATCCGCGCCGGGACCTCGGCCGCAGAGTTCGCGTGCACGGTTCCGGCGCACCCGTCGTGTCCGGTGTTGAGGGCCGCGAGCAGGTCCACGACCTCGGCCCCCCGCACTTCCCCGACCACGATCCGGTCCGGCCGCATCCGCAACGCCTGACGAACCAGGGCCCGCAGCGGGACCTCGCCCGCCCCCTCGGTATTCGCCGCGCGGGCCACCAGCCGAACCGTGTGCGGGTGCTGGGGACGCAGTTCGGGTGCATCCTCGACGCACACGATCCGCTCGGCCGGGTCCACAATTCCGAGCAGACCGTTGAGCAGCGTCGTCTTCCCCGCCCCGGTCCCGCCGGCGATGAGGAAGGCCAATCGCTTCCCGACGATCTCGACGACCAGATCGCGAACCGGCGCGGGCAGCGCACCACAGTCAACGAGTGATGCGAAGTCCTGGCGCGCCGGGCGGAGCACCCGCAGCGAGAGGCAGGTGCCGTCAGCCGCAACCGGCGGGATGATCGCGTGCAGCCGAACCATCGCACCGTGGCGCCCGATGTCGCAGAGCTGGCCATCGACCCACGGCTGGGCATCATCGAGCCGACGGCCCGCACCGAGCGCAAGCCGCGCGGCCAATCGACGCAACGCCGCCTCGTCCTCGAAGCCGACCGAGGTCCGCTGCAGCCCGGTGCCGCGGTCCACCCACACCGCATCAGGCCCCACGACGAGGATATCCGTGGTATTCGGATCGGCCAGCAGTTGCTCGAGGGGTCCGGCGCCGACGAACTCGGTCTGCAGGTAACGCAGTGCCGCCAACAGGTCGGTGTCACCGATTACACCGGGTGACTCCGCACGGATCGCCGCGGCTAGCGACTGCACCGTCGGCACCCCCGGTCCGCCATCGCCTCGGGCCGCCAACCGCTCGCGCACGCGATCGACGAGAGCCGGGTCGATGGCGGGCACGCTGCCCGCGGTCGAGACCCGGCGCGGCGGCGCGCTCACGACGCCGCCTCGTCGAGGCGCCGGCACAACCGCCCGGCGACCACGCCCAGTGGGCTGCGCGGCGATGGCCGCAGCGCGCCGCTCTCCATCCGAGACGGCAGCGACGGATCACTCCGGTAGTAGCCGAGGAGTGGCAATCCCGCCGCCCACGCCATTTCGTCGACGGGGACTCCGGACGGCGCCGGACCGCGCAGCACCAACTCGGCTTGACCGCGACTCTCACCGATGTCTCGGTGTGCGGCCCGGGTCGCCGCAATGGCGGGCAGCAGCGCCCGGCTGAGCAGCACGATGAGATCGGCGCGGTGGAGCAGTTCGCGTCGCAGTGCCGGTTGGGTTCGGGGAACATCGACGACCACGACGTCGCCGCCCGCCCGTCCGGCGTCAACGGCGGCAACCACCGACTCCGCGTGCCCCCCTGCCCGACCCGTTCGTGGCTCGGCCGCGAGAACCGACAGCCGTCGATCGACATGCGGCAATGCCTCGTGCAGGGCGTCATGGCTCAGGCGCCCGCCGACCGCGCTCAGATCGGCTGTCCGGGGTCCGTCGACGTCTTCGATCCCGAGCATCAGGTCAATCCCGGCGCCCGTCTCATCTGGACCGATCAGCAGGACTCGTCGACGCGAATCTGACTGCGCCGCAGCCAATCCGGTTGCCGCCGCCAACGTGGTGGCACCTGCGCCGCCGTGTCCGCCCAACACCGCGAGAACCCTGCCGCCGGACTGTTTCGGGGCCCGCAGATCGGTCAGCGCGGCGACCAGCCGCTCCTCGTCGGCGGGCAACTCGAATCCGTCGGTCACCCCGATCGCGAGTGCATCTTGCCATACCCGGGGAGGAGCATCCGCCGGGCAGACGAGGAGGACCGCGTGCCGACGTGCCACCGGGGACTCGATGAGCACGTTCACCGCGGCGGCGTCCACGACGACCACGTCGGCCCCCGGCCAATACCCGGAATCATCGACCGGGTCGGCCGGCACAACGGTATAGCCGGCCGCTGCAGCACAGCGCCACACCTCTTCGGCGAGCTCGGTCCCGACGTACATCGTCAATTCGGCCATACGGCGAGTGTCGCCCTCAGGGCCGTCGAGATCTCCGCGCGGGCATCGCGATCCGCCCCCGGATGTGGACGCCGAGAATCTGTGGACAACACCGACCCACGTCTACCGTGCGACGAACACGACCGGTCGTAAAGATCGAGCTGGGCCGGTCACTTCGACGTACCGGGGTGACACACCGCCATCGGTGACGCGCCACACGACGCGCGCCATTGCCCCACCGGCCGGGCTCCTCAGCCGGTGAACGGCGGCACGAGCATGCAGGGCACTGTCACCGGGTGCTGCGGGTCGAGCGCATTGAGCACCATGTAGGCGGCGCGGCGCGAACCGGCGATCGCCGCATGGTCGCTGAAGTCCTGCGCACACGTGTCTTGCACGACGATGTTGCGCACCTTCTCGCCCGGCCGCTGCGCGGGTACCTGCCCACTGGTGTACGGCAGGATCAACTCGTCGAATCGCGTGGAGATGTTGGTGTAGTCGATGCCTTTGATGTACGGCGAACCGCCCTGCCAGATCTTGTCGATAAATGGCGCACCGGTAAGGATCTGACTGCACGCCTGGCAGATCGGCAGCCAGCGGTCCTGCACGCCCAAAGCGCTCATGAACTTCGAGACCGGGGCCATGAGGGAGCCCATCGTCCCCTGCCACAGCGGCGCCAGCGAGACATACCTGGTCACTTTGGAGGCACCGCCGAGGAACTTCATGTAATACGTCGGCATGATGGTGCCCTGCGAATGGCCGACGATGTCGACAGTGGCGGCGCCGGTGCGCGTGAGCACTGCATCGATGAACACCTTCAACTGCCGCGCGGAGTCCTCGATCGGCCCCATTCCGCCGACGGCGGTGAACGGCCACGGCAGGGGTAGCGCGCCGTATGTCAGCGCGTAGACGCAGTACCCCCGGTTCGCGAGCATTCCACCGTAGGCGCCCCAGTTGGTCTGCTGCCCGCCGCCGGTGCCATGCAGCAGCACGACCGGTCGGGGGTGTTCCGGCGAAGGCTTGCAGTTCGGGTTGTTCGTGCCGGGCAATGATCCGCCGTGGTTGGTCAACTCATAGGGGATACCGGAGAAGAAGTTGAAGTCCTCCGGGTAGCGCGGGGCGGCGTCCGCGGTCGGTGCGGCGGCCACCGCGAGGGCCAGTGCGGCCAGTGCGGCCAGCACCCCCGATCGCAGGAAACCCACTCCACGTCGACGAGTACTTCGAGTCATGCTCTCCCCTTGGTTGCGAACTGCCACGTCAAAGCGAGAATCTACTGCCCGGGCACGTCGGCTGAGGGAGGTTCTGCAAATCGCACCCGAAAGCCGCGAGGGTGAATCTGAAACTCTGATGGAACCGATCGGCCACCGGGTGCGTCTAAGTAGTCGTGGGCTCGAGAGCACACGCAGAATCGGATTCGCCGAACGACGATTCAACCGGACCGTAGTCCGAACCTGACCGCAGATAGAGGACGACCCCGGCCAATGGGGGGAGAAGGCCGGGGTCATCACGTTTCAGCCCCGGGGGGTCGGGCTGAAAGGACCCGGTTTGCACCGGGTGATTCACACTATACGCGCGTGTGGTCGACGTTTGCAATAACAACTATTCACCGCTCTGACCAGGGCATTTAGCGAGCAACCCGCCGAAGGGGCCAACTTGGCCGTACGCTCAACGACGTGACCTCCGCTGGTAAGACCGCCGGAATCCGACGCACCACACCCCGCAGCGTCGCCGCGTTTTTCGACTTGGACAAGACGGTGATCGCCCGCTCGAGCGCGCTGGCCTTCACCCGGCCGTTCTATTCGGGCGGCCTCATCAACCGTCGCTCGGTCATCAAGTCGGCCTATGCCCAGTTGTTGTTCACCCTGAGCGGCGCCGACGAGGAGCAGGTCGAGAAGCTGCGCGCCCATGTCACCGACATGTGCCGCGGATGGCCCGTTGACCAAATCAACACCATCGTCAACGAGACCCTCCACGACATCGTCGAACCCCTAGTCTTCGCCGAGGCCACCGAGCTCATCACCAACCATCAAATGCGGGGCCATGACGTCATCCTCATCTCCGCCTCTGGCCTGGAGATGGTCGAGCCCATCGGTCGACTACTCGGCGTCGACGCCGTCGCGGCGAGCCGGATGTCGGTCATCGATGGCAAGTACTCCGGCGAGCTGGAGTTCTACTGCTACGGCGAGGCCAAGGCCGATGCGATTCAGCGTCTCGCGCAGGCGAAGGGCTACGACCTGGCTGAGTGCTTTGCCTACTCCGATTCCATCACCGATCTTCCCATGCTCTCGGCCGTGGGACATCCCACCGCGGTGAACCCGGACCGCGCCCTACGCAAACAGGCGACCCGTCGGGGATGGCCGATTCTGTCCTTCGACCGACCCGTCGGCTTGTCCGACCGGCTGACCCCGTCCCCGCGGACCGTCGCCATGTCGGCCGCCGCAGGAGCGGGCGTCGCCGCGATCGGGGCTGCCTTCTACTACGGCTGGCTACGCAAACGGTTCTCCCCCGCGTGATGACGGCGACAAGTATCTAAGCCGTCGGGCCACCCGGTTCCCACTGGCGGCGCGAACAGATTTAGGCTCAGAAATCTGTCATCGCCACCCCCTTGATGTGATGTGGGTCACGGTGTAGAACTGTGGGTAAGGAAGTCCGGAACGGCCAAGTTCGACCCGGAAGAGAAGGGTTGAACTCCCAAGCCGGAATTCCCAGCACGGGCGGCAAGCACCCACGCGGAGCGCGCCGCTACAGAGGCAGAAGCGTTGTGCACCTGCGAACAGTCGACCGCAAGGTCGATGGACGAACACATTCGCCGAGGTGATTCCACAACCCACCAAGCACGCTTGGTAACTTGAGCCCGTGCTATGCGGGCGGTGACCGTCAGGTCACCGCCCGCAGCGCGTCACCGAGCAGAGCGTCAACGAGCAGAGCGCGCCGACAATTCTCCCCGGCCGCGTCAGAATGACGCCGATCATCGTGGGCTCGCCGCGTCGGCAATCGACGCCGCCTCAGCGGCCCCGGCCTCAAACGCCGAGCAGCAGAGCAGGATCCACTCGCCCACACCGGCGGGCGTCCCCTCCCCGAACCGGGCCACCGCTCGGCGGTAGTCAGCGGCGCGCCTCAACCAGGCGACCTCGGGAACCCCAAGATTGTGCGGATCCAAACCCGTTGCAACACACGCCAACCGGGATGCGCCACGAGCCACAATCCCGTTTGCCTGGCCAAACGGCGACAGGGCCAGAAGCTCACCGTGCACCACCGCGGCCACCACCGCCGCAGGGACCGCCGGGCGCGCCGTGATGACCTGGCCCAACATGTCGAGCCGCGCGCTCACCTCGGCCCCCGGGCGCGGACGGCCGAGTTCGTCGGGATCGCCGACCAAGTCGGCTGCGGCGAGCACATGCAGGCGGGCGAGTGCCTGCGCTGGGGCCCGCCGATACACCCCGACGAGTTGCTCGAGCGAATCCCCGTCGAGCGCCTGTGCAACACGCATCGCACCGGCGAGCACGGGGTCGTCGTAGTCGCCGTCGCGTCGCAACTCGACACTGCCACCGTCGATCGCGGCCGATGCGCGGCCACCCCGCCAGGAAGCCTCCATGGCCGTCGACGGCCACCCGCGCAGGTTGGCGCGGTGACGGTGCACCGCAGCGACCGCATCACCCGCCCGCTCGGCCGCGTCAACGACCCCGGGGAGCTCGACCAACGGGGCCAGGGGGTGCGTGGACATGCCCGTCAGCGTAGTTCCGCGATCGCCCGCCACCGAATTCCCGGACCAGATTGATTACCAGGCAATTTTGCCGGCCCGATCCACGCCGGCGGTCACTGGTGACTACCCTCACAGTGGAGCGCAAATGAGCGCCCGGACACCCATGACCGAAAGGCAAGCGCCATGACCGAATCATCCGTCGTCTACCTGCCGTCGCCGGAGTTCGTCGCGCAGGCCAACGTCGGCCCGGAAATCTACGGCCGCGCCGACGCCGATCGGCTCGCCTGGTGGGCCGAGCAGGCCCGCCGCCTAGATTGGGAAACCGAATTCACCGACGTCCTCGACTGGTCGAACGCCCCCTTCGCCAAGTGGTTCCCCGGCGGCAAGCTCAACGTCGCCGTCAACTGCGTGGACCGTCACGTCGACGCCGGCAAGGGTGACCGCATCGCGCTGCACTGGGTCGGCGAGCCCGGAGATTCCCGCGACATCACCTACGCGCAGCTGAAAGACGAGGTCTGCAAAGCGGCCAACGCCTTCACCAACCTCGGCGTCCGCGCCGGTGACCGGGTTGCCATCTACATGCCGATGGTCCCCGAGGCGATCATCACGATGCTCGCGTGCGCACGACTGGGCGCCACCCACTCGGTGGTCTTCGCCGGCTTCTCGTCCGCCGCACTGCGCTCACGTATTGACGATGCGGAGGCCAAACTCGTCGTCACCACCGACGGCCAGTACCGCCGGGGCGAGCCCGCGCCACTCAAGAGCGCCGTCGACGAGGCGCTCGGCACCGGTGCCGACGCCGCGGCGTCGGTCGCCCACGTCGTCGTGGTCAAGCGCACCAATCACGATCCGAGCCTCAATTGGGTTGCGGGCCGCGACGTGTGGTGGGACGACACCGTCGGCGAGGCGTCCCCCGAGCACGAGGCCGAGGCCTTCGACTCCGACCATCCGCTGTTCCTGCTCTACACCTCGGGCACCACCGGCAAGCCCAAGGGAATCGTGCACGGTTCGGGCGGCTACCTCACCCAGACGAGTTCGACCTTCCACAACGTGTTCGACCACAAAGAGGGGCGAGACGTCTTCTGGTGCGGCGCCGACATCGGCTGGGTGACCGGCCACACCTACATCGTGTACGGCCCGCTCTCCAACGGCGCCACCGAGATCCTCTACGAGGGGACGCCCAACACCCCCAACGAGCACCGGCACTTCCAGATCATCGAAAAGTACGGTGTCACCCTCTATTACATGGCGCCGACGCTGATCCGCACCTTTATGAAGTGGGGCCGCGCCATCCCCGACGCCCACGACCTGTCGTCGCTGCGCCTCCTCGGGAGCGTCGGCGAGCCGATCAACCCGGAGGCGTGGCGCTGGTACCGCGACGCGATCGGCGGCAACCGGTGTCCGATCGTTGACACGTGGTGGCAGACCGAGACGGGGTCGTGCATGATCTCCCCGCTGCCCGGTGTCACCGCTACCAAGCCGGGGGCCGCGATGGCACCGATGCCCGGGATCAGTGTGCGCATCGTCGACGACAACGGCCACGACGTGCCGCGTGGTGAACAGGGCTACCTCGTCGTCGACGAGCCGTGGCCGTCGATGCTGATGGGCGTCTGGGGCGACGACGACCGCTACCGCGACACCTACTGGTCGCGCTTCGCCGAGCAGGGCTGGTACTTCGCCGGAGACGGGGCCCGGTACGACGAGGACGGTGCACTGTGGGTCCTCGGCCGCGTGGACGACGTGATGAACGTGTCCGGCCACCGAATCTCGACATCGGAGGTGGAGTCGGCCCTGGTGACCCATCCCGATGTGGCCGAGGCAGCCGTGATCGGCGCCTCCGACGAGACCACCGGCCAGGGAATTGTCGCGTTCGTGATCCTGCGCGAAGGGATCACGTCGATTCCGGATTCATTCGAACAGGATCTACGCAACCATGTCGCGGTAGAGATCTCCCCGATCGCCAAACCCCGTGAGGTCAACGTCGTGCCGGAGTTGCCGAAGACCCGGTCGGGGAAGATCATGCGGCGCCTACTCAAGGATGTCGCCGAGGGCCGAGAACTCGGCGACACCTCGACGCTGGTCGACCCGACCGTCTTCGAGAACATCCGCAGCCGCCGACGGTAGGTGTCCCGGCATGGAGCCCCGCATGGCAACATAGCCCTGGCACCCACTATCGGAGGACGACGTGATCCGCAGAAGTCAGCGCGCCGGCGTGGCGCCATCGGCTCCCAGGACCGGCCCGGTCCCGGCGATCCCGCTCACGGACGCCAACAACGGTCCCAATGGCGAGCCGACGATCGGCAACCTGGTCAAGGAAGCCACCGCGCAGGTATCGACCCTCGTTCGGGGGGAGGTGGCGCTGGCGAAGTCCGAGCTCACCCGGGAAGCGAAGAAAGCCGGGGCCGGAACCGGCCTGTTGGCCGCGGCCGGCGTCATGCTGCTCTACACGAGCCTGTTCTTCTTCATCTTCCTCGGTGCCCTGCTGATGATCTGGCTCCCGGCCTGGGCCGCGTTCGGTATCGTGTTCCTGCTCCTGCTGATTGTCACGCTGGCGGCCGCGTTCCTCGGCTACCTGGTGTTCACCCGGATGCGCGCCCCCAGCAAGACAATCGAATCGGTCACCTCGTTGAAGGATGTACTGCCCGGCCAGCCGCACCTGGACGGCGTCACCGGTCACCCGCAGTTGCCGCCGGTCTACGGCCGCTAGGGGCCGGTACACCCGTGGCTCCTCCCGATCCCTCCGTCGTCCGACTGGAGGGCCCATGGCACCATTTCGACGTTCGCGCTAACGGTCTCCGGTTTCACGCGGTCGAAGCCGACCCGAGTGTGCCCGCCGACCGGCCGCTGGCGTTGATGCTGCACGGGTTCGGTGAGTTCTGGTGGAGTTGGCGCCACCAGCTCGCCTCGCTGACCGCGGCGGGTTACCGCGCGGTGGCGGTCGACCTGCGGGGCTACGGCGACACAGACAAGCCGCCCCGCGGCTATGACGGTTGGACGCTGGCCGGCGACACCCATGGGCTGATCCGCTCGCTGGGCCATTCCCGCGCGACGCTGATCGGCCACGCCGACGGCGGACTGGTCTGTTGGGCCACTGCCGCACTGCATCCTCGCGTCGTGGCGCAGATCGCCGTGCTCGCGTCACCACATCCGCGGGCGTTGCGCCGGGCCGTATTGCGTGATCGCCGCCAGCGCGACGCCTTCCTCGGCGGCTTCCTCTACAAGCAGCTGCCGCGCTTCGGGGAACGGCAACTCACCCGCAACGACGGCGCCTACCTGGTCGAGTACTTCCGCAGCCGTGCCGGACAACGCTGGCAGGAGTCGCGGGACTTCGACGCCGCACTTACCCTCAACCGGCAGGCGGTGCAGATCCCCGGCGTCGCACACTGCTCGCTGGAATACCAGCGATGGGCCTACCGCTCCCAGTTCCGGGCCGATGGCGCCCGCTTTATGGACCTGATGGACAAACCGGTCGGGGTGCGGGTCCTTGCCCTCCGCGGGCGGAACGACACCTACATCACCGATCCCACAGTGGCGGCCAGCCGGGCGTGGGCCCCCCGATTCGACTACTGGCAGATTCCCGGGGCGGGACACTTCGTCCACGAGGAGCAACCCGAGCAGACGACCCGCCTGCTACTCGACTGGCTGCGCGCCGATGACCCGCTGACCTGACGCCCCCGGTCACCCGGCGATACACGTACCGGTCGGCACACTGGTCTCTGCCTCACTGCTGCGCGCCACATGATCACGCAGTTCCGCCGCAGTGAGGGCGAACCCGGTCTCGTCCCGAGGTTTGTCGCTGGCACCAAAGACCATTCCGGCGACCTCGCCCTCCGCGGTGATCATCGGCCCGCCCGAGTTACCGGGCCGAATGTCTCCACGCAGCGTGTATGCCTCTCGCCGGCCCGGATTGACGCCGTAGATATCAGGCGAGGTCAGATTCACCCGGCCACGCACCCGAAGCGGCGTCGCTAGAAACGGGCCGTCCTCGGGATAGCCCAGCGCAATGGCGTCGGCTCCGGTCGACAGCGTCCGCTCGGCGAAGCGCAACGGGCGGTCGGCCAGCCCGGGGACGGCGAGGACGGCCACGTCCCCGCGCGGGTCGAACAATACGACCCGCGCAGGGAGGGCGGCCGATCCCACGTGCACCGTCACCCGGTTTGTACCGGCCACGACATGCGCGTTGGTCATCACCCGCTCGGGGGCGAAGACGAATCCGCTGCCCTCCAGCGCCCGCTGGCACGCGGGGGCCTCCCCCCGGATCTTCACCACCGAGGCGCGTGCCTGCGAAACGGCGGGAACCCGGGACAATTGCTGATTGGGTGGATCGACCGGGTTGATCGTGGCGCGCCCGTACGGTCCGATGGCATCGGGAAGCCCCGACTCGTTGAGCAAGGACCGGAACCGGTCGGGTACGCCGCGCAGCCACGACGGCGCGGCATTGCCGACCGCGGTCAGCACACGCGACTCGTCGACGGCGCTGGCGGCCGCCGACAGCGACGAGTCGCGGATCGGTGTCGCCAACAACCAGGCTGCGGCGACCACGGCCAGCGCCTGCAGCGCCAGGCCGACCACGCTGTCGAGCGTGCGTCCCGGTGTTGACCGAACCCTTTCGCGCAGCGTCCGGCCCACCACCATCCCAGCGATCTCGCCGACCACCACCAGGGCGACCAGCACCGCGATCCCCACAATCAACCGGGTCTGCGTAGCACTGATGCCCGAGATCACCCGCGGTGCGACCAGGATGCCCGCAACCGCCCCGATCACCAGCCCCACGAGCGACATCGCGGACGCCAGCGCGCCCTGCCGGTAGCCGGAGATCCCCGCGATCACGACCAGGATCACCAGCGCCACGTCGATCAGCAGGCCGGCAGTCACCGTCGGTCGCCCCAGCCGGCGTCGCCGCCGTCCTTCCCTGCGGAATCAAAACCATTCGGGTCGAAATCATTCGCGTCAGGGGGAAACGGCAGATCGAGCGGAAGGCCGTGGTCTTGGGAGGACTTCGCCGCCGCGATCGCCTCGTCGAGCGGCCGCACATCATCGGTATCCCAGGGCACGTCCCAGCCGCAGGCGTGGCTGATCGCGGCAAACAGTCCACCGGTGAATCCCCACACCAGGAGTCCGTCGACCATAAACGCCGGACCTTGGTACACCCGCCCACCCAAGAAATCGCGTCGCACCTGGAAGCGGTTGGCCGGTTCGAGCAGGTCACCCACGCGGATCCGGGCGACCCGCGCCGTCTCACCTGCGTCCACCGCCCGCACCGGGGTCGGCCGCTCCCAATACCCGAGTACCGGCACCACTTCGAATGGGCTGGGCAGAGTGGAGAACGACGGGAGGTTGGCCAGCACGCGCACCCCGTCGGGTTCGAGGCCGGTCTCCTCCTGTGCCTCACGCAGCGCGGTGTGCACCGGAAAGGGCTCCCCCTCGTCGTGCGCCCCGCCCGGAAAGGCAACCTGACCACTGTGCTGGCGCAGTGTGGTGGCCCGTTCCAGTAGCAGGATCTCCGCATCGTCGGGCAATCCGCCGGAGTTCTCGGGCGCGGACTCAAACGTGCCGGCGAGCAGCACCAGCACCGCGGCCGCGCGGCGGTTGCGCGCTGTCGCCACCATCCGGGCCAGCCGGGCGCGATCACCGCCGCGACTGTTCACGATATCGGTGAGCCGCTCGACATCATCGGTGAGCGAACGCATCCACGGCGGAATGAGCGCCGTGTCGACGAGCGGGCCGACCGGATGCCCGGTCGGCATGGGGGCACGACTCACGCCTTCACCCCCAAATATTTCGTAGCGTCGGCGGCCAAGTCGTCGGCGCTCTCGTAGAGGCGCACCGGCGCGCCGGCCACCGTCCCATCGGCGCGGATGAAGACCGTCGACGGCAGCACCGGCCGGACCCCGAGCGCCCGGGCCATCGCACCGGTCGTGTCCAGCACGGTTGGCACGTGTACATCGATCTCGGTCAGCAGGGCCAGCGCCAGGTAGGCGTCGGCGCCCTGCCTGTCGTGGACCGCGAGTACGGTGGCGCGATCCCCGACCCGCTTCGCGAAGTCGCCGAATACCGGCAGTTCGCGGCGGCACGGCCCGCACCACGTCGCCCAGATGTTGACAATGAGCGGCTTGCCCGCGGTTGCCGTGCCGATGTCGATCTGCTGACCGTCCGCGAGGCAGGTAACGACGACGCCGGCCAGCACCGACCGCGGCCCCACGACGCCGTCGGAGGCCGGGCAGCCCGCCAGGGCAGCGCGCCCCCGAGCAGCGGCCATCTCGACCGGATCGGCCTTCGACGACGGCAACGGTCGCGGTAGGGCGCTCGGATCGGAAATCGGGTTGTTCGGCGGAACGGCTCCGCGTGGCCAGATCGCCACCACCATCGCCACCACGAGCACGCCGAACACGATCGTCCAGCGAAACACCGGGGAGCGCAGCGTCTCGCGCGTCGGCTCCCTCATCGCTGCCACCCCGTCACGACTGGCCGCTCAGCCCGGCCAGGGCGAGGAGATGCTCGGTTTCGGGTCCCTTGACAAGCTTGGCCGCGGCTTCCTTCGCCACCGGCCCCAACCCATACGACGGGCAGTCGTGCGCGACGATGCAGACACCGCACGCCGGTTTGCGCGCGTGGCAGACACGGCGGCCGTGAAAGATGACGCGATGCGAATAGTCCGTCCACTCCCGGCGGGGGATGAGCTCGCCGATGACCTTCCCCACCTTCACCGGATCGGTTTCCCCAGTCAGCCCCCACCGGCGCACCAGCCGACCGAAATGCGTATCGACGGTCAACCCAGGAACGCCGAATGCATTGCCCAGCACGACGTTTGCGGTCTTGCGACCGAAGCCGGGCAAGGTCACCAACTCGTTGAGCGTGTGCGGCACCTCCCCGTCGAAGCGCTCGACAAGCGCCTGACCGAGCCCGATGAGCGAGCCTGTCTTGTTTCGGTAAAAGCCGGTGGGCCGAATGAACTCCTCGAGCTCGGCCCGATTCGCCCCGGCATAGTCGGCAGCAGTGCGGTAACGGGCGAACAGCACCGGAGTCGTCTGATTGACCCGCACATCGGTGCACTGTGCCGACAGAATCGTCGCCACCGACAACTCGAGCGGATTGGTGAAGTCCAGCTCGCAGTAGACGTGCGGAAACGCCACGGCCAGCTTCCGGTTGATCCGCCGGGCACGACGCACCAGCGCCAGGTGTGTCTCGCTCTGCTCCCGGCGCCCGGACAACTGGGCCCGCTCGCTCTGCTCCCGGCGCCCGGACAACTGGGCCCGCTCGCTCTGCTCCCGGCGCCCGGACAACTGGGCCCGCTCGCTCTGCTCCCGGCGCCCGGGATCGCGTGCCTTGCTCACCAATCCAGGTTAGGCGATGCGCCGATCACCGGCGCCGCCCAATCCCGCAGTCGACGATTCACCGGTCCCGGCGCCGCGAAAGCCCAGTACACCGAGCCCGTCGATAACGATGGTGTGAAGACGCCGAAGATTCCTGGATGACCGGTTCGAACTCCTGTTAACTGGTCCGCATGCAAGGACTGGCGGCCATCCTGTTTCCTCTGGTTCTCATGCTCATCGCCCTGTCGATGGAGAGCCTGGACAAGATCGCGATGCGAGGATCTGGAGCGGTCAGCCCCGACCAGGTGGACTCGCTGCTGCGCGTCGGCCGACCTGCCGCCGCCGAGACCGACCCCGTGGCGGAGGTCACCGTCCTCCCGACGACCGTGGCCAGCGCCCCGAACAACGCGCGTCGCGCCAGCTAGCGGACGCCCCGGGTCAAACGTGACCCATCCAACAATTTTGACCCCCTGTCCAGTAGCCTTGTGCTTTGGTGAAGGGCGGGCATCGGCCCACCCCAGGTGTCCTTTGAGGCAATGAGAGAGGTTCAAAGTGGACGACGTTCTGGCCCGGGCCGGCATTTTTCAGGGTGTCGAGCCCAGTGCGGTGGCTGCGCTGTCCCAGCAACTGCACCCGGTCGAGTTCCCGCGCGGCCACGTGATCTTCCACGAGGGCGAACCGGGCGACCGCCTGTACATCATCCAGTCCGGCAAGGTGAAGCTCGGCCGTCGCTCACCCGATGGTCGCGAGAACCTGCTGACGATCATGGGCCCGTCGGACATGTTCGGCGAGCTCTCCATCTTCGACCCCGGCCCCCGAACCTCGTCGGCGACGACGGTCACCGAGGTACGTGCCGTCTCGATGGACCGTGATGCCCTCAAGGGGTGGATCCAGGACCGTCCCGAGATCGCCGAGCAGCTGCTGCGGGTGCTGGCCCGTCGCCTGCGCCGCACCAACAACAACCTCGCGGACCTGATTTTCACCGACGTCCCGGGTCGCGTGGCCAAGCAGCTCCTCCAGCTCGCCCAGCGCTTCGGAACGCAGGAGAACGGCGCTCTCCGCGTCACACATGACCTGACCCAGGAGGAGATCGCCCAGCTCGTCGGCGCATCGCGCGAGACGGTGAACAAGGCGCTGGCCGACTTCGCTCAGCGCGGCTGGCTTCGCCTCGAAGGCAAGAGTGTACTGATCGCCGACTCCGAGCGGCTGGCGCGTCGCGCGCGCTAGCGCGCGACGGTCGGCCGCTTCACTCCTGGCGAAGAAACTCCAGCTGGGCCTTCACGGACATCCGAGCCGCCGGCCACAGCTTCTTGTCGACGTCGGAATACACGCTACGGACAATCTTCATGGGCTTGGCCTTGCTCGGCTTGACCCCCATGGCGTCGAGGGCGAGGCGGATCTGATCGATCCGCTCCTCCCGGTGCCGCTTGTAGAAGCGGGCCAGCGGCACCAGATCGGGGTGGTCGGGACCGTGCCCGGGCAACAGTACCGTTGCCGACTCCATCGGGCCGCTGCCTTCCACGATGAGCCGGTTGACCGAGTTGAGATAGTCGCGCAGCCCGCCATCGCGCGGGTCGAGGACAGTGGTTCCCGAGCCGAGGATCGTGTCGCCGGTGAGCATCGCACGCCGGCCGTCGCACTCGACCAGAAAGCTCATCGAGTCACCCGTGTGCCCCGGTGTCGACAGCACGGTGATCCGCAGCCCGGCCACCGAAATGACCTCGCGGTCGACCAGCGGCGCGGCATCGCGGCAGAGGCTCGGACGCTTGGCACGCACCGGCGCCCCGGTGCGCTTGTGTAGCGCACCAATGGCCCCGATGTGATCGTGATGGCGGTGGGTGATCAAGGTGAGCACCACGTTTCCCGCGCCCACGATCTTCTTGACGTGCTGCTTGTACTTGCGGGGCCCCGGGTCGACGACGACGCAATCGGGATGACCGGGGGCCCGCAAGATCCAGGTGTTGGTGCCGTCGAGCTCCATCATTCCCGGGTTGTCGCAGAGGAGTACCGACGCAAACGGGGTGACCGCCCGCAGCTCGCCGTAGGCCGGGTGCTCGAGCGGTGTGGCGTCACCCGCGCAATCGACGGTACTCACCGACCGACCTCGACGATCAGCTCTACCTCCACCGGCGCGCCGAGCGGCAACTCATTGACTCCCACCGCCGATCGGGCGTGCTTGCCCGCGTCGCCGAAGATCTCGCCGAGTAGCTCAGAGGCGCCGTTGATGACGCCGGGCTGACCGGCGAACCCATCGGCGGAGGCAACAAACCCCACGACCTTGACGATGCGGACAATCGAATCGAGGCCCACGAGGGCATCGATCGCGGCCAGCGCATTGAGTGCGCACGCACGCGCCGCGGCCTTCGCGTCGTCGGGCGCGACGAGCCCCGCGGCGCCTTCGGAGACCTTGCCGCGCAGCATCAGTTCGCCGCCGACCATCGGCAGCTGCCCGGCGGTGTAGACAAGATCGCCGGTACGCACCGCCGGTTGGTAAGCCGCCAGCGGCGGGACGACCGGCGGCAGCGTCAAGCCGAGCTCGGCCAGTCGCGAAGACCAGGTGGCGCCAGCCACGGCCTACGCCCTCGCCCGTTTGAGGTAGGCGACGTGCTGCTCACCGGTGGGCCCCGGCAGGACGCTGACGAGTTCCCACCCGTCAGCACCCCATTGGTCGAGAATCTGCTTGGTGGCATGGGTCAACAGCGGCACGGTCACGTACTCCCACGCCGGCCGGGTAACAGATGTTTGCTCACTCATGGAGTCCAGCGTATCCGGCCGCGGCCTCATCGCTAGGCTTTACCTCGTGGTCACCAAATCCGACAGTGCTGTGAGCGGCGGATCGCCCCACACCTGGCCGACTGCCGCCAAGCGGGCTCGTCTCCATTTCATCTCAGGAAAGGGCGGGACGGGGAAGACGACCGTCGCCGGCGCGCTGGCGCTCGCCCTCGCCCAGGGGGGCAAGCGCGTCCTGCTCGTCGAATGCGAAGGCCGCCAGGGGATTGCGCAACTCTTCGACCGGCCGCCGCTACCTCCAACCGACGATCTGATCGCCACGGTCGAGGGCGGCGAGGTCCACGGGCTCGCTATCGACATCGAGTTCGCCCTCCTCGAGTACCTCGACATGTTCTACAACCTCGGTTTTGCCGGGCGAGCAATGAAGCGGATCGGCGCCATCGACTTCGTCACGACGGTGGCCCCCGGTCTGCGCGACGTCATCCTCACCGGCAAGATCAAAGAACGCATCATCGCCACCGACAAGGACGGGCGCCAGCGGTATGACGCGGTAGTCGTCGACTCGCCGCCAACCGGGCGGATCGGCAACTTCCTCGATGTCACACAGGCGATGGCCGACTTGACCAAGACCGGTCCGATTCGCAATCAGAGTGATGGGGTCACCAAACTGCTCCACTCCCCCGACACGGTGGTCCACCTCGTCACCCTGTTAGAGGCGATGCCCATCCAGGAGACGGTCGAGGCCGTCGACGAGTTACTCGCCAAGGGCCTGCGGGTCGGCGCCATCTTCGTCAACCGCGTCGTCCCGGAACTGCTGCCCGACGGAGAGATCGACGCCATTGCCGAGGGCACCATCGACGCGGCGCGCATCAAGACCAACCTGGCCGATGCCGGCATCGAACTCGACCAGGACGAACTGGCCGGATTGCTCACCGAGGCGATCGAGCACGCGATCCGCTACCAGGCGCAGCAGGTCGCATCCGGTCAACTCGACGCCGTCGAGAACAAGGAGGGGGCGCCGGTGGCCACCGTAGAACTTCCGAACCTCGATGGGCACGACGTGGCCTCCGTGTACGAATTGGCGCAAGTACTGCGGAAGGCGGGGGTCTGATGACTGCGATCCTGAAGATGGGCGAGATTCTCCGGTCGCCCAAGACGAAGGTGGTCATCTGCTGCGGTGCCGGTGGCGTGGGAAAGACGACCACGGCAGCCGCGATGGCGCTCTACGCCGCCGAGCACGGCCGGAAGGTCGCCGTCTTGACCATCGATCCGGCCAAACGGCTCGCACAGTCACTCGGCGTCGACTCCCTGACCAACGAACCCCAGCCGGTGCCGATAGCCGCCGACGACGGCACCGAAGTCGCCGGCGGCGGGTCGCTCGACGCGATGATGCTCGACATGCGCCGGACGTTCGACGAGATGGTGATCGAGCATTCGACACCCGAACGCGCCGAGATCATCATGGCGAACTCCTTCTACCAGACTGTGGCCTCATCGTTTTCGGGGACACAGGAGTACATGGCGATGGAGAAGCTCGGCAAGCTCCTCGAGGAGGACCGCTGGGACTTGATCGTCGTGGACACCCCGCCGTCGCGCAATGCGCTGGACTTTCTGGACGCACCGCAGCGGCTCGGCTCGTTCTTGTCGGGCCGGCTGAGTAAAATGCTGATCGGCGGGGGCCGTGGTGTGGGCCGCGTCGTCACTGGCGCGATGGGGCTGGCCATGCGCGGGGTGTCCACCATTGTCGGCGGGGATACGCTGCGCGACGTCGCGACCTTTGTCCAGTCGCTGGACTCGATGTTCGGCGGATTCCAGGAACGCGCGGCACGCACCTACGAATTACTCAACCAGCCGGGCACGAAGTTCGCCGTGGTCGCGGCACCCGAACCTGATGCCCTGCGCGAAGCGGCCTTCTTCGTCGACCGGCTCTCCACCGAGCGGATGCCCTTGGCCGGCCTCATCGTCAACCGCACACATCCGAACCTAACCTCGATCTCGGAGGCCACGGCCGTCGCGACGCTGGACAAGGTCGGCGACGACCTGACGCGGGGCGTCTTGGCGATGCATGCCTTGCGCGCCGCCACCGGCCGTCGAGAACTGGACTTGCTCGGCCGGTTCACCACCGTGCACCCGACTGTGCCGCTGGTCGGGGTGCCGTCGCTACCTTTCGAGGTTGCCGACGCGAAGGCGTTGCGCGCGGTAGCGGAGCAGATCACCGCACGCGGCTGAGCGATCGGGTATCGCGCTAGCCGACCTCGGCGCGCTGGCGCCGGCGCTGCGCGTCAAAGAAGATCGCCCAGGAGGTGACTTCGGGGTGCTGGCGCAACAGGGCGCGCCGCTGGCGCTCGGTCATACCGCCCCAGACACCGAACTCCACCCGGTTGTCGAGCGCATCGGCGCCACATTCGAGTTGGACGGGGCAGTGCCGGCAGATCGTCGCCGCTTTGCGCTGTGCCGCACCACGGACGAACAACTGATCAGGATCCGCCGCCCGGCACTTCGCTTGCGACACCCATACCTGTCGCGCCTCGGATTCCCCTGTGGTCAGTGTCGTTGGAGTCATTACCAGCCCCTGTCTGCCGTGTAGACCAAAATCTCCACACCGTTCCCTGAATCACTTTCCGATTCGGGTTGTTGTGTGGATCACACCCGCGGTCAAATCTATGTAGCCGGAAGCCCAGAAAGCAAGACCTGACCGGAAAAACTGGGACATTCGTGCTAACTAGTGCAAACACTCCTGTTCAGGGCATTTGCGGCAGTACGGGCATTGATCACGAGACGGTCACGGCGTGCGCCTACCGGGTTCTCAGCGAATCCCAGTATCCTGTGATTCGTGCCTCAGAACACCACCCGCCTGTCCGCGGCGACAAAGCGCAAGCTCGGCAAGCTTGTCGGTGCCGTCTTTCTCTCCGGCATTCTGGTGGCCGGCCTACTCTTCCCCGTCGCCGGGGCCGTCGGCGTAGCGTCGAACCGGGCCGCGGCCGCGGTAGAGAACGTCTCCTCGGAGCTGCTCAGCGGAACCGTCCCCGAGGTCACGACGATGACCGACGTGACGGGACAGCCAATCGCCCTGCTGTATGACCAATACCGCTACCAGGTCGGGTTCAACGACATCTCGCCGGAAATGGTCCGCGCGATCGTCTCGATTGAGGACCGGCGCTTCTTCGACCACGACGGCGTCGACTGGAAGGGCACGATTCGTGCCGCGCTGAAGAACTCGTCCAGCGGCGAGGTTCAGCAGGGTGCGTCAACGCTGGACCAGCAGTACATCAAGAACTACCAGCTGTTCGTGCTCTCCCGGACCGAGGCGGAGAAGCAGGCCGCGACCGAAACGACCCCGGCGCGCAAGCTCCGCGAGGTTCGAATGGCCCTCACCCTGGAACAGTCCCTGACCGACCAGGCCCGGCGTGAGCACGGACTGGGGCCGGCGGAGGCCAAGCAAGAGGCCAAGAAACAGATCCTCACGCGTTATCTCAACACCGTTCCGTTCGGCAACAACACCTTCGGCATCGAGGCCGCCTCGCAGGCCTACTTCGGCGTGCCCGCCAAGAGTCTGCGCGTCGAACAGGCCGCGCTGCTCGCCGGACTGGTGCAGTCCAGCTCGGCGCTCAACCCGTACACCAACCCCGAGGGCGCCCTGGCGCGGCGCAACCTCGTACTCGACACGATGAAGGACAACTTCCCCGACCGCCGTCAGGAACTCGACGACGCCAAGAAGCTTCCGCTGGGCACCCTGCCGCAGCCGCGCGTGGCACAGCAGGGCTGCATCTCCGCCAAGAACGACGGCTTCCTGTGCGACTATGCGCTGAAGTTCCTCGCCGAGAACGGCATGTCCCGCAACACCGTTCTGCGCGGCGGTTACCTCATCCGCACCACCTTGGACCCTGCCGTTCAGCGGTCGACGGTCCGCGCGCTGCAGTCCTTCGCCAGTCCGGAGGCCGACGGTGTGGCACAGGTCTCCAGCGTGATCAAACCGGGCAGCAAGAGCCACGACCTCCTCGCAATGGGCTCTTCCCGCAACTACGGCCTGCGACTCAAAGCCGGCGAGACGGTCCAGCCCCAACCGTTCTCACTCGTCGGCGATGGCGCCGGGTCGGTGTTCAAGGTCTTCACCGTCGCCGCCGCCCTCGAGAAGGGCGTGGTCGGTACCGGTTCGACAATCCCGGTTCCGGGCAGTGTGCAGCTCGCCGGCATGGGCAATAGCGGCGGCGTAAGCGGCTGCCCGGAGAACTTCTACTGCGTGCGCAACGACGGCAAATATCCGGCGCAGATGACGGTGACGAATGCGCTCGCGCAATCGCCGAACACCGCCTTCGTCAAGCTGCTCCAGCGGGTGGGGGTCACCCCGACCGTCGACATGGCCGTCCGGCTCGGCCTGCGCAGCTACACCACGCCGGGATCGTCGGGCTTCGGCGACAAATCGATCGCGACATACGTCAAGCAGGGAAATCTGGGCTCGTTCACCCTCGGTCCGTTCGCGGTCAACGCGCTCGAACTGTCCAACGTGGGCGCCACCCTCGCCTCCGGCGGCGTCTGGTGTCCACCCAACCCGATCGCGTCGATCACCAAGCTCAAGCGCGACCGTTACGGCAACCTGATCATCGGCCCCGACGGGAAGCCCGCTCAGGCGGTCGTCCCGTTTGCCACTCCCAAGTGTGAACAGGTCGTCGACCGCGGTCTGGCCAATGCCATGGCGAACGCGATGAGCCAGGACCACCTCGGCGCCGGTACCGCGGCCGCGGCCGCCCGCGGTTCGGGATGGACCCTGCCGATGTCAGGCAAAACGGGAACCACCGAGGCGCACCGCTCGTCGGCCTTCCTCGGCTACACCAACAACCTGGCCGCCGCCGTGTATGCCTACAACGACGGCCCCACCCCGTCGGAGCTCTGCTCGGGCCCGCTGCGCCAGTGCGGCTTCGGCAACCTCTATGGCGGTAGCGAGCCGGCGCGCACCTGGTACACCGGGATGCTCCCGGTGGCCGACAAGTTCGGCCCCACCTTCCTGCCGCCGAACTCCTCCGAGTTTGTCGCGGGCAGCCCGCGCGGCCGGGTGCCCCGGGTCACCGGACTACCGGCCGACGAGGCGAAGGCGCGCCTGGAACAAGCAGGCTTCAAGGTGAGCCAGCTCGAGGCGTCGAGTTCACGCCCCAAGGGATCGGTGCTGTTCACGGCTCCGTCGGATTCGGCCATGCCCGGGAGCACGATCACGATCTATGTGAGCGACGGGAAGCGCAGCGGCAGCTCTGGGCCGACCGAGACCACCGTCGAGGTTCCCGGTGTCGGCCCCGTGGTCATCCAGATCCCCGGCTAACCCACCCCCGCCGAGTGGGCACCCCACCCCCGCCGAGTGGGCACCCCACCCCCGCCGAGTGGGCACCCCACCTCCGCCGAGTGGGCACCCCACCTCCGCCGAGTGGGCCCTGCTCACCGTCGCGCGTATCCTGAACCCCATGTCTGATCGCGCGTTGACCCGTGGACTGACGTCCCTGCTCTCCACTCCCGCAGGACGGGCCGTCGCGGCGACGGCGGGCACGGGCGCGGCTGGGTTGTTCTACGCGACGGTGATCGAACGTAACGCCTTTGCACTGCGCCATGTCACGATGCCGGTGCTCGAGCCTGGTTCGACGCCGCTTCGCGTCCTGCACATCAGCGACTTGCACATGATGCCCAACCAATACCTGAAACAGGCCTGGGTGTCCGAACTCGCCGCGCTCGAGCCAGACCTGGTCGTCAACACCGGCGACAATCTCGCCCACCCGAGCTCGGTGCCCGCGGTCATCCAGGCTCTCGACGGCTTGCTGACCCACCCAGGGCTGTTCGTCTTCGGCTCGAATGACTATTTCGGGCCGACACCGAAGAACCCCTTCACATACTTCAACTCCGACCACGAGCGCCAACACGGCGAACCGCTACCGTGGCGCGACCTGCGGGCCGCCTTCATCGAGCGCGGGTGGCTCGACGCGACCCATCGGACCCACGAGATCGAGATCGGCGGCACTCGCATCGTGGCCGCCGGTGTCGACGACCCGCATCTCGACCGCGATCGCTACGACACGATCGCCGGCCGACCCAACCCGCTCGCACAACTACGGTTGGGACTCACCCATTCACCCGAGCCCCGGGTGCTCGATCACTTCGCCGACGACGGGTACGACCTCGTAATGGCCGGCCACACCCACGGCGGGCAGCTCTGCCTGCCCTTCATCGGTGCCCTCGTCACCAACTGCGAACTTGACCGGTCGCGGGTGAAAGGACCGTCACGCTGGGGCAATCACCTGCGCTTACACGTCAGCGCCGGGCTGGGTACCTCGCCCTATGCGCCGGCACGGTTCATGTGCCGGCCCGAGGCCACCCTGCTGACCCTGACGCCGGTGTCGCACGGCGATGCCGCTGCCACCACCGTCGAGTCTCTTCCCCAAATGGCCGAGGACCGCGTGTAGCGCGTACCAACAAACGAGGAGGCCCTGACCAGCATTCCTGCCGGTCAGGGCCTCTTCTGCAATCTCAACCTTGCGTCGGGGTAGCGGGATTCGAACCCACGACCTCTTCGTCCCGAACGAAGCGCGCTACCAAGCTGCGCCATACCCCGTGTCAAACCTGGATCAGCTT